>Ga0307412_10000033_pt1 | contig 206649 bp, 196 predicted proteins | sample DK1Cmetagenome_3_FD_203823 | JGI IMG/M metagenome (GOLD analysis project Ga0307412, IMG submission 203823) | Maize rhizosphere microbial communities from greenhouse at UC Davis, California, United States - DK15-C-1 | ecosystem: Host-associated > Plants > Roots > Rhizosphere > Soil | place...
GATAATTCGCCGCTGCCGTGGTTAGGCATTATTCCTACAAAATTCTGTATAGCTGAGGAATTAAGCGTAACACTTAATAACAATTGTTTTTTAGGTTCTAGACCACTGGTCAAATCTAAAGGACGACCTTTATGTCTTTTAACAAAGGAAACCGCCGCCTAACAGATCGTTTCCTTCATAGAAAACTGCTGATTGGCCGGGTGCAATTGCTGATACATTATGATCAAATACTACGCGCATTTTGTCTTTTTCCTGAACAATAGTGCTTAACATACCTGCATCTTTATATCGGATTTTAGTAACCACGTTATCCATTGGCTCTAAAATACTTCCGTATTTTACCAGGTTAACGTTGCGTACAAGGGCCTCGTTTCTTTCCAGATCTTCGGCTCTTCCAAGTACTACTGTATTACTTTCAGGCATGATTTGGGTTACAAACATTGGTTCGCCGAACGCAATTCCAAGTCCTTTACGTTGGCCAATGGTGTAAAAAGGGTAGCCTTTATGCTGACCAACTACCATTCCGTCTTTAGTGATGAAGTTACCACCAGCAACTCTGTCTTCTAAATCTTCAACTTTATGTTTTAAGAAAGCACGGTAATCATTGTCAGGTACAAAACAGATTTCGTAGCTTTCACTTTTCTTAGCAAGTTCTTCCTGTCCCATATCTAAAGCCATTTGTCTGATATCAGATTTGGCAAATGAACCTAAAGGGAATTGTGTACGTGCAAGGTTTTCCTGAGAAACTCCCCACAGTACATATGATTGGTCTTTGTTTTCGTCTTTTCCTTTAGAGATTACATAACGACCGCTATCTTGTTGTCGGATGTTCGCGTAATGTCCGGTTGCAATAAATTCGCAATCCAGTTTGTTGGCACGTTTTAATAGTGCTTCCCATTTGATATGGGTGTTGCACAATACACATGGGTTTGGAGTGCGGCCGGCAAGGTATTCATCAACAAAGTTGTCGATTACAAAATCTCCAAACTCGTCGCGAATATCAAGGATGTAATGTGGGAAGCCATAGTTTACGGCAAGCGTTCGGGCATCGTTTATGCTATCCAAACTGCAGCAACCTGTTTCCTTACTGCTGCTGCCTGATGTGGCATAGTCCCATGTTTTCATGGTAAGCCCAATAACTTCATAACCTTGCTCGTGTAGCATTACTGCGGCTACTGAACTGTCGACACCGCCACTCATGGCGACTAATATTCTTCCTTTTTTACTCATTTTATTTAATACTGCCTCGGGTTCAAAGCCCGGTGATTAGAAATAAGATGCAAAAGTAAGTGATTTTAATGGGAATTTTTTAATTGAGACGTCAATAGGTTGTCAAAGTAAAATTAAGTGATCGGTTTTCGGGCTGGAACAAATTGCGCTGAAGGGCGCAAATGGTTCCGATGCCCTCTTCCCGACACTGAATTTTAGCCGAATTGGGAGGAGAGGAAGGGAGGTTTAGTTAGGAAGAGAGTTAAGGGGTGATAGGTATGGATGGTAGATGGTTAAAGCATAGTGAGAAATATTTTGATCAAACGTTATAGCAAGACTGAAAAAGCTGTTTTTTGTATGATTTTTTTATACCTTAGACAATCATAAAAAAATAGAACTAAAGTTAAATATGAAAAAAATCCTCCTGTACTGCTTTTTATCGGCTCCGGTGCTAGTAAATGCGCAGCAAAGCCTGGTAAAATATGTGAAACCAATTATTGGAACACAAAAAATGGGACATACTTATCCAGGAGCTACGGTTCCTTTTGGATCTGTTCAGCTAAGCCCTGATACTGATACTTTGTCGTACGAATTGAACGGCAAGTATAATGGCGACGTTTATAAGTATTGTGCAGGGTACAAGTATGAGGATAAAACGATTGTAGGATTTAGCCACACACATTTTAGCGGAACGGGACACTCTGATCTGGGTGACTTCCTGATTATGCCAACTCAAGGAAAACTTCAATTAAATCCAGGTACAGCGGATGATCCTAAATCAGGGTTTAGATCGGCATTTTCTCATGATAATGAGGTTGCAGAGGCCGGATATTATAAGGTTAAACTAGACGATGACAATATTTTAGCTGAACTTACCGCAACTAATAGGGTAGGTATGCATCAGTATACATTTCCTAAGTCAGATCAATCGCATATTATACTGGATTTGATGTCGGGCATTTATAACTATGACGACAAAACGGTATGGACTTTTGTGCGTGTGGTAAATGATACTTTAATTACGGGTTACAGACAAACTAATGGTTGGGCACGTACGCGCACGGTGTATTTTGCTATGTCATTTTCTAAACCGTTTGTTTCTTATGGACAAAAGAATTTCGATAAGCCTCAGGTATATAAAGGTTTCTGGAGAAAGTTTGACCAGACTAAAAACTTCCCTGATATAGCGGGAAGACGTATCAGAATGTATTTTGATTTTAAAACTGAAGAGCAGGAAAAGATCAAGGTAAAGTTCGCTTTATCACCGGTTAGTCAGGCCAATGCATTAGAAAACATGCAGGCAGAGACTCAGGGATGGGATTTTGATAAGGTAAAACAGCAGGCACAGGCAGAGTGGAATAAGGAGCTTAACAAGATTAAAATTGATGCTTCTGAAGATGATAAGATTAATTTTTATACTGCAATGTATCATGCATTTATTAATCCAACAAACTATAGCGACGTAAACGGAGAATATAAAGGGTTGGATCAGAACGTACATAAAGCCGATGGCTTTAACAACTACACCACGTTCTCTTTGTGGGATACTTATCGTGCTCTGCATCCTTTCCTGAACATTATGCAGCCTGCCAGAAACAACGATATTGTAAAATCTATGATGGCTCATTATGATCAGAGTGCGCTTAAAATGCTTCCGATATGGTCTCACTATGCAAATGACAACTGGTGTATGAGTGGTTACCACAGTGTTTCTGTTTTAACGGATGCAATTATTAAAGGTGTATATAATGGTGATGCTAACAAGGCACTGGATGCTTGTATAACGACTGCTAATCATCGCGACTACGAGGGGATAGGTGATTACATTGATTTGGGTTACATTCCTGCAGAGCGCAGCGGAACGTCGGTTTCAAATACATTAGAATATGCATATGATGATTGGTGTATTGCCCAGCTGGCTAAAAAGTTAAACAGAACGGATGTTTATGATGAGTTTACCAAACGTTCAGGAAACTGGAAAAATGTGTTTGATAAGTCGATTGGTTTTATGAGACCAAAAATGGCTGACGGTTCGTTTAAAAAGGAATTTGATGCGTTAAGTACTCATGGCCAGGGATTTATTGAAGGTAACACATGGAACTACAGTTTCTTTGTACCTCAGGATCCTAAAGCTTTAATTGAGCAGATGGGTGGCAATAAAAAGGTTGGATTAAGATTAGATTCTTTGTTTTCTATGCATCTTCCGGATGAGTTTTTTGCCGAAACTGAGGATATTACCAGAGAGGGTATTATTGGTGGATATGTGCATGGGAATGAGCCTGCTCACCATGTGGCTTATTTATACAATTGGATTGGGCAGCCGTGGAAAACACAGGAAAAGATACGCATGATTTTGAAAATGCAATATAAGCCAACACCTGATGGACTTGGTGGTAATGATGATTGTGGACAAATGAGTGCGTGGTATATGTTTTCTTCTTTAGGTTTTTATCCTGTATCTCCGGGATCGGAAGATTATTCTTTAGGAAGTCCGGCGGTTAAAAATGCAGTGCTAGCACTTGAAAATGGAAAAACATTTACTGTTGAAGCTTTAAACCAAAGTGATAAGAATGTATATGTTCAGAGGGTTTTGTTAAATGGAAAACAACTTGCTGGAACTACCATAAAGCATTCTGATATTACGGGTGGGGGGAAACTGACGTTTTATATGACATCTAAACCGGTTAAGAAATAAAGGTTTTAAATAATGCTAAACAGAAAAGGCCGATATAACTATCGGCCTTTTCTGTTTAATCGCTGAATTCATTTCTAAACAAACGCAGGCACATCTGATCTCGGATCATTGCCCTGAATTTGATTTCTTCTTATATCCGATATTTCGGTTGGTTTTTTAATTATTTTTTTGTTTAAACCACTTGCTGCATTATACAGCAGGATACTTCCCAGCGCTACTTCTTCTATACCAGTAAACGGATGTTGACGAATATTTCTGATTCCCTTTTGTAAGATATATACACCCGCAATTACAGAGATCAGTCTTTTTCCGGTATTTAAATCTTTCGCTTCGTAACCAGCAAGCGAAGTATTTACCACAGATAGCACGAATCTCTCTTTTATTTTCCCAAACATATTATTCTTAATTTAATTCTATTGACCAAACATTTCTATTGAATGTACATTAATCATACCGAATGAACATTGGACGCATTATTTTTGTTTGATTATTTTCTCTAAAACCATTTTTATCGCCTTGTCTACAACTGCCGCCGGATTTTTACTGAATTCGAAATTAACCCGGCTTGCAAGTATTGCATTTACTGACAGGGCTTTATGTCCTAAAGCTTTTGCCAACGCATAAATTCCTGCGGTTTCCATTTCTAAGTTAGTAATTCTATAGTTACTATGCTGAAAATTATTTAATAAATTGATAAAATCAGGTATGGCATTCTTAGCTCTTACCTGTCTGCCTTGTGGTGCATAGAAACCTGGAGCAGTTACTGTGATTCCTTTTTCCATATCACTTCCTATGGTATTCAGCAATACATTGTCGGCGGCTGTAAGGTAAGGGGTAATGCCTTTAATATGCGAAAACCGTGATTTAAAGGCATCTAGAATGCTATGTTCATCACCAGATAGTTCATTAATGTAGTATTGCATTAAGGCATCCAGTCCGAGGCCAAATGAAGAAGCAAGTATGGTTCCCATGGGTATGTCGGGCTGTATAGCACCTGAGGTACCAATGCGAATAATATCTAATGAGGTTAATTCTTTTTTAACTTCCCGCTTTTCAAAATCAATGTTTACAAGGGCATCAAGTTCATTAAAAACGATGTCGATGTTATCTGTTCCAATGCCTGTAGAAATTACGGTAATGCGCTTTTTATCTAAATAACCTGTATGGGTTATAAATTCACGTTTTCCTTTTTTAAGCTCTATGCTATCGAAGTGTTTAGAAACTTCAGAAACCCTGTCTGGATCACCAACTGTAATTACTGTTTGAGCCAAGTCTTCGGGCAGCAGGCTCAGGTGGTAGATGGTACCATCCTGATTAATAATCAGGTCTGCTTCAGATATTTTATTTCCCATATGTTCTCAATCTTATCTAATTTACCTAATACTGTATTTAAATTTGCCTTTCTTACCTCAAACTGTATCACACAAGCGTTGTCAAAATTTTGATTAAGGATGTTCAACTGCTCGTCTTTCATTAGGCGCATTACATCATTCATAGCCAGATAATCGAAGGTGATTTCGTAAATATCGTTTAGTGTTTTTTCTACAACATTGGCTTCTTTAATTGCTTCTGCAGCAGCAGTTTTATAGGCGTTAATTAAACCGGGTACACCGAGTAAAGTGCCGCCGAAATACCTTACCACTACAATAAGGATATTTGTTATATCAGCCGAGAGCAGTGTGTTTAAAATAGGTCTGCCGGCTGTGCCAGATGGCTCGCCATCATCTTGAATTCGGAATACGCTTCTATCAGGACTTAAACGCAATGCCCAGCAAAAATGACGTGCTTTTGGATGTTCTGACCGAAGATTTTGAAGTATATTTTTTACTTCTTCATCAGAACGTATGGGGTATGCATAAGCAATAAATTTGCTTCCTTTATCCTTAAAAACCCCTTCGGAAGCAGCGGATATGGTTTTATAGGTGTCATCAAATAGCATAAATCTTAGATAGTGTTATTAAAATAATGGCGGCCAGCGCTAAAAACAGACCCCAGTAGTTCAATTTGTTTAGTTTTTCTTTGAAAACAAATATTCCGATAAGGCTGCCCAGGATAATTACACCCATATTCATACTGGCAAATACGGTTGATGGGTTTTGTGCCATTGCACCATGCGCTTTAAGGTAGAACAGGATATTGAAGAAGTTAAAGAAGCCTAACACACAGCCACAAAGGAAGTTAACCAGTTCCAGCTTTTGGTTTTTGAATGCCCTGAAATATAGGATGGCAACAATTGAAATGGTAAAAGCTAAGATGAAGACGATGGTTAATGAAGTAGTATAAGGTATTGATTTGATCTGTGCAACCTGCTTAAAAAGTATGTCTATTATCCCAAAACCTACAAAAACTACAAGCGGGTAAAACCAGCTGCCAATGGTAATTCTTTGCGTTGTTTTCTTATGTAAAGTAAAAAATATGGCTACAAAGCCAATAGCAAGTCCGCAGATTTTAGTGATGGTAAAGTGTTCTTTGAATAGGAAATAGGAGGCCAGGATTGGAATAAATAAGGATAATCGCTGTGCAATGTCTGTTCTGGCGATGCCAATGTTTCTGATTGAACCTGCAAGGAACCAAAAAATAAGTGGCAGCAAGATTCCAAGACCTAAATAAATATCGTAATGTGAAGTGGAGGCAAGGTCTTTGAAGCTGGGTTTAAAAAAGAAAATACTTAAGCCAATAGCAAAGAGGTAATTCCACGTAACTGCCTGAAGGATATTGATTTTATATCTTTTGGCAAACTTTAGTAGTACGCCAACAGTAACGCTGCAAAAAATGCTTATTAGCAGGTAAATCATTTGTTTTGGTTATTTTGATAGATAGTTAATTTGTCTTTTTCTACGTAGTGTTCTTCTGTTATTATTCCATTGATTACAGGAGATGCGATGCCGTCTGACCAAGAGGTGGCAGAGGTGAAAACTCTTGCCTCATCCCATAAATTGCCCTGAATAAATTGGTTAAGGATATTTGCTCCGCCTTCAATAATGACAGATTGGATATCCATAAGATACAGCTGGAAAGCTATTTTTTGTGGCAGGTAGTACTGCATATCTTCCATCTGAATGAAGTGAACATTGTTTTGTACTTCTGTTTTTACTTCATTTATAACGATGGTTTTTGCGCTGTTATTATATATGTGGTTATTGGCAGGAACATGCAGATTGCGGTCAATAAGTATCCTTACCGGGTTTTTACCGGGCCATTCTCTGGCGCTTAATTGAGGATTATCGGCAATTGCGGTTTGCTTTCCAATAAGTATGGCGTCTTCTTCGGTTCGCCATTTATGTACCAGTTTTTTTGAAAGTGGACCGCTTATCCATTGTTGTACAGTGTTTTTTGGTGCAAAGTATCCGTTTGCTGTTGTAGCCCATTTAAGAATTATGAATGGACGTTGTTGCTTTATCCTGGTAAAAAAGCGACGGTTAAGGTACCTGCATTCGTTTTCCAGAATGCCTGTTTCTACTTTAATACCCGCATTTTGCAGCTTTTCTATTCCTTTTCCGTTTACATCTGCAAATGGGTCTGTATTACCGATAACAACCTTTTTTATTCGGTGTTTAATGAGCAGATCTGCACAGGGAGGGGTTTTGCCAAAGTGAGCGCAGGGCTCTAAACTTACGTAAGCTGTTGCATTTGATAGCAATTCGGCTGCTTTATCGCGATGGTTTTTCAGAACATCGTTTATGGCATTTACTTCTGCATGGGCTTCGCCGAATTTTTTGTGGTATCCTTCGCCAATTATTTGACCATTATTTACTATTACACATCCTACAAGTGGGTTTGGGCTAACACTTCCGATTCCCATTTTTGCCAATTCAAGGCAGCGTTGCATATATAGTTGGTCTGTCATTACAGCAAAAGTAAGGTATATTGTTCGATTTACTTACTTTTGCATAGCATGAATTTAAAGCAATTATTGCATCATTTTACGAATGAGTTAATAGCCATTTACGATGAACAGGAAATAATTTCTATTTTCAATATTACTGTGGAGCATATTTCTGGTTTCAATAGGAGCCAATTGATGCTAAATGCAGATGCTGAAATAGAGGATGTTAAGTATAATGAGTATTTACTGGCATTGAGCAGATTGAAAACCGGTGAGCCTTTGCAATATGTTATTGGGGATACTGTTTTTTATGGTTTAACTTTTAAAGTTAGTGGCGCTGTATTGATTCCGCGACCGGAAACAGAAGAGCTGGTTGATTGGGTTATAGAAAGATGTGGTTCAGATCAGTCTAAAACGCTTAAGAATGGTAGTATTTTGGATATTGGTACCGGGAGCGGTTGTATCGCCATTTCACTGAAAAAGAACCTGGATAACTTTAAAGTAAGTGCTATTGATGTTTCAGAAAGTGCTTTGGCAATTGCCAGCGAGAATGCGCAGCTAAATAATGCTGAAATTAACTTTATTCATGCGGATATTCTGAGCTATAAAAGTACTGAAATGTACGATGTGATAGTGAGTAACCCACCTTACATTACAATGGAAGAGCAAAAGGCTATGCATAAAAATGTATTGGAAAACGAGCCTCATTTAGCCCTGTTTGTATCTAATGAAGAGCCTTTGATATTTTATGAGGCAATTGCAGAATTTGCACTTCGTAATTTGAATGAGAATGGTCTTTTGTGTTTCGAGATTAATGAATATTTAGGTAAAGAGACAGTACAAATGTTATCTGATAAATCATTTATAAACATAGAGTTAAGAAAAGATATGCAGGGCAAAGACAGGATGGTTTTAGCTTCGGGGATGAAACTCCGTAATGATTCCTTTTAGATAATCTCTATCCAGATGTGTATAGATTTCGGTGGTAGTAATGCTTGAATGACCCAGCATTTCCTGCACCGCTCTTAAATCGGCACCGCCTTCTATTAAATGGGTAGCAAATGAATGCCTGAAGGTATGTGGACTGATGCTTTTTTTTATTCCCGCCTTTAAAGCTAAAGCTTTGATCATGGTAAAAACGGAGATTCTTGATAAACCGGTTCCGCCACGATTTAGAAAGATGTAGTCTTCAAATCCTTTCTTAATGCTAATATGTACCCTGGATTCTTCTATATAGATTTTAATGAATTTTAAGGCACTGGCCCCAATTGGCACTATACGCTCTTTATTTCCTTTTCCAATTACCTTTATGTACTCGCTTTCGTAATGTATATTGGATATTCTTAAACTGATAAGTTCTGTAACCCTTAGTCCGCATCCGTAGAGTACTTCAAGGATTGCTTTGTTTCGCATCCCATCTGGTTTGGATGCATCTATGGCCTCAATTAATTGGTTGATTTCGATAATGTTGAGCGTATCAGGTAGCTTACGTGATAACCTGGGTGATTCTAACAGGGCTGTAGGATCTATAGTAATGATCTGCTCCAATAAAAGGAAACTAAAGAACGACTTTAGGCCCGATATTACTCTGGCTTGTGTGCTTGGGAGCATTCCGAGTTCATTTATCCATGTGATAAATAACTTTAAGTCGTTACTTGTAACATCCTTTAAATTAGTGTGTTTATTTATAGAGTCGAAGTACTGGAACAACTTATCGATATCGGTAAGATAGGCATCAATAGAGTTGCCGGACAGCGAGCGCTCCAGTTTTAGATAGTCTTTAAACGATTTTAAGTAGGGGTTATTAATCACACAAAAATTTTCTGATGTAAGTTTTTAGCTTTAAGTTTGAACTGATGAAGATACAAATTATTAACGGCCCAAATTTAAACCTTTTAGGGGTTAGGGAGCCTGGTATTTATGGAAATTTAAGCTTTGATCAATATATTCCGCAATTGCGTGAAATGTATAGCATCTTTGAGATTGATTATTATCAGAGTAATGTTGAGGGTGAGCTTGTAAATAAACTGCATGAGGTTGGGTTTGATTATGATGGTATTGTACTTAATGGTGGTGCTTATACGCATACTTCTGTAGCTATTGCTGATGCAATTGCAGCTATTAAAACGCCTGTAATTGAAGTTCATATCTCTAATATTTATGCAAGAGAGGAGTACAGACATGTTTCACTTACAGGTAAGAACTGTAGAGGCGTATTAACGGGATTTGGGATGGATGGTTACAGACTGGCAATTGAAAGTCTGTTAAAGGGCTAGAAAGCATGCAGATTAAAATTTGTTTATTGATGGCCGTTTGTTCGGCTATAGGTTTTGGCGCTGTTGCACAAACTGATGTTACTGAAAAAGAGATCCTGGGTCATATCTCATTTCTTGCTTCGCCAAAAATGGCTGGCCGTTTCCCTGGAACTAAAGAAAACAAAAAGGTTGTAAGTTATCTGATTAAAGACTTTAAAAAGGCTGGTATTAAGCCTGTTAATGGTAGTTATGTTCAGGAATTTATTGCTAAAATACGGGTGAAAAAAGGGGTGACAGATACCCCAAGAGTTAAAACCCAGAATGTTGTGGGTTTTATTGAAGGTAGTGATCCGGTTTTAAAGCATGAATTTATTGTGCTTGGCGCACATTATGATCATTTGGGAATGGGTGGACCTTCGTCTAAAAAGCCGGATACTGTTGGTATACACCTTGGTGCCGACGATAATGCGAGTGGTACGGCTGCATTACTGGAAATTGCAGAGAAATTGTCGGCCAACAGAAAAGATTTAAAACGCAGTGTGCTTATAATTGCTTTTGGTGCCGAGGAGCAAGGTTTATTGGGATCCAAATATTTTGTTGAGCATCCATTGATTCCTTTATCCGCGATTAAGCTGATGCTGAATATGGATATGGTGGGCAGAATGAATGCTGAAAAGCAATTATATATGGGTGGTGCAGCTTCTTTTGATGGTGGTATGGATTTAATGAAAAGTCTGGGCCCACAGGTGGGAATTAACCCGATTGTAATTGCTTATGATGTTGGTGGCTCGGATCATGTATCATTTTATAAAAAGAACATTTCAGTATTAGGTTTTCATACTGGAGGGCATCCTCAGTACCATACGCCGGAGGATGATATTGCTCATATCAATATAGCCGGTGAAAAACTGGTTTGTGATTATATTTACAAAGCAATTGTGAGTGTAGCAAGCAGGGAAGGGGCAATATCGTTTGTTCCTGAGAAAAAGGATTGATATTGGTGTAGAAAAAGGGTTGATGTTGATGTTATTGCACAACATTCCGCCATGGCTGTTACACACACCGTCATTTCGACGATAGGAGAAATCTCTTGATCAGTAAGTAGTTGCGAGCAAATTAGCATGGCCAAGAGATCCCTCGATTCCTCGGGATGACGGCAGTTTTAAGTAATCTGTGATTATCGTTTAAATTTTTAGCTGACTAAAAAACCTGATTTTCTGTATAAAATAGGCATACACAATACTTGATGGATACTGACCAACGTGTTTTTGAAAGCTGATCTGTTTAGCTGTTCTTTTCTTTGCGTTGGCTGATAGGCTTTTAAGGAAATGAAAATGGGCTTTGTTAATGGCAAAAGCAAAATCTGTTTTTCCTTGTAGCAAAAAATGGATCCAGGCTACAAAATCTATACACATTCTAATAAATATCCTTGAATACGCATCGCCTATTGGCAGGTTCTTTTGAAGTATAATCAGGTTATTTCTGAAGTTTAAATAGGTTTTATAAGGATTATTTGCGCTTAAAGTTCCACCACCAACATGGTATACTTCTGCATCGGCACAGTAAACCACCTTGTAACCGAGGTTTTTTAAGCGCCAGCAGAGGTCAATTTCTTCCATGTGGGCAAAGAAATCAGGGTCCAGACCGCCAACTTCTTTCCATTGCTTGCTTTTTATAAAGAGGGCAGCTCCACTGGCCCAGAATATCTCACTTGAATCGTTGTACTGACCAAAGTCTGATTCAACTGTCTCAAAGAGTCTGCCTCTGCAGAATGGAAATCCGTGAAGATCAAGGTAACCTCCGGCTGCACCGGCATATTCAAACTCTTTTCTGTTTTTTTGCCATTTTATTTTAGGCTGGGCAACGGCAATACTACTGTCCGTTTGCATCATATCTATAACTGGCTGTATCCAGTTTTCTGGAACTTCTACATCTGAATTTAAAAGCACGTAATATTCGGCATCTACCTGCTCTAGTATTTTACGGTATCCTTCTGCAAATCCGTAATTGGCGTCGTTTTGTATGATCCTGATATTAGGGTAGTTGGTACGAACAAACTCAACTGAATTATCAGTAGAAGCATTGTCGCCAACTATTAATTGTAAATTACCGTACTTAGATTGAATTACACCGGGTAAAAATTGCTGAAGCAAAGCCTGCCCATTCCAATTCAAGATCACTACTGCTACACTTGGTTCCATTTATCCTGCGTTTTCGTGTTTATTGTGTTTCCATCGCCTATGGCTCCATAACCAGTAGGCGGGGTTTTCATTGATCATATTTTCAAGGATATTGAAACTCATGTCGGTAATTTGATGTTCGGTAGTTTTACTTGGGTCGTTGCAAATTGTCTCGCAATCTACCTCATAATAACCATTTTTTATATGTTTCATTTTGAAATAGATTACTGGCCTGTTGGTTTGTAAGGCTATTTTTTCTAATCCAAGTAACACAGGTGTACGCTGATTGAGGAAAGGGAGCCAGTATTGTATTTCGTGTCCAACAGGTGTTTGATCGTTGGCAAAACAAAACATAGTGAGCTCATTCCTGGTAGATGCTAATACTCTAAGTGTTTGTTTCATAGCAATAAACCGATTGCCAAATCTGGTTCTCATTTTATAGAACCAGCTGTCAAAAAGTTCATTGTTGATTGGCTTAAAAATCACGTAGCTCTGGGGGCAAAGCGTTAAACTGAGCGCCAGCATACCCCATTCCCAATTGCAGTAATGCCCTGTACACGCTAATATGCTTTGGCCATTTTTAACGTGTTGTTCTACTATTTGAAGGTTGTTAAACTTAACACGTTTTTTAAGTTCTGATTCAGAAATGGAAGCCATTTTTATTGTTTCGAGAACGAGCCGCGTAAAGTGTCTGTAGTACGCTTTCTCAATTTTAATAATCTCTTCAATGCTCTTTTGAGGAAAGGAATTGACCAGGTTCTGGCGAACAACTTTTTTACGGTAGCCTAGAATATAATATAGCGGATAGTATAGTAGTGCCGCAAAGAAATACAACAAAGAGGTTGGGAGCAGAGACAAAAAGTTCAAAAAAAATATTCCTGTAGAAGAAAAGCTTTTTTTTATCATTAATTTGGCGAATTGAGAATGCAAACATAAATTATCAGATGCAAAGTTCAGCTATATTCCCACTTTTTTATCTTCCACCTATCAGTTATTTTTCTGGTTTAAAAGACTTTGATGGTAACTTTTTGATTGAAAAGGAAGAGCATTTCCCTAAACAGACCTATAGAAACAGAGCTAGAATATACTCGCCGAATGGAAGTTTGGATCTTATTGTGCCTGTTATTAGAGGTAATAAAGTCCATACAAAGGTTAAAGATGTTAAAATAAGTAATGATTTTAACTGGCAAAGGCTTCATTGGAAGAGCCTTGAAAGCTGCTATCGCAATTCAGCTTATTTCGAATTTTACGAGGATGAGTTTGCCCGTTTTTATCATAATAAATTTGAATTTCTTTTTGATTATAACCTTGAGCTATTGGAATGGTTATTGAAACAGTTAAAAAAGGATGTAAAACTTAATTTTACTTCTGAATATATTGATGATATTGCTCCTGAATTAGACTACAGGACTAATAAAATACATTTTAAAAACGTAGATGATAATACGGTATATAAGCCTTATTTTCAAGTTTTTGACGATAGGGAAGGGTTTAAGCCAAATTTAAGTATTGTAGACTTGTTGTTTAACCAGGGACCACAATCCAAATCATATATGTAGTATGAGTAAACAAGCAAAACGTAAACATCATAAGCACAAAAAATATTCGCTGCCAGCTGCTGGATCTAGTCCTGGTGTTATATACATTGATGAAAATGCCTTAAAACCTGTAATTAGGTTGTATAAATACAATGCTGAACATTATGAGGTTAAGGAGCTTAGTTCCTTAAATAATGTAGCTCAAATTGTTTCTGATAAGAATTTTACGTTTTGGATTGAAATTAAGGGGTTTGATTCGTTAGCGATGTTTGAAACCTTATCCACTGATTTTAATGTAAATAAACTTGTCTTAGAAGATATTACGCGTACTTATCAGCGACCAAAGTTTGAGGAGTATGGTAGTTATGATTATGCGGTAAGCAGAATGCTCCATTTTGATGAAAATAAAGATCTGGATAATGTTCAGGTGTCATTTTTACTTACAGATAATGCATTATTTACGCTTCAGGAAAATTACGAGGATTGCCTCGAACCTATTAGATCGAGGTTAAAAGGCGGAAAAGGTAACATAAGGATAGCTGGTAGCAGCTATTTGATGTATGCCCTGATGGATATTATAGTTGATACTTATTTCGTGATTTTAGGTTCATGGGGAGAGGATTTGGATGCTATTGAAGACCGTTTGTTTGATAAACCTGATAAAACGGTGATGTTCGATACTCAGATGATTAAAAGAAACCTGATTGGAATTCGTAGAGTGGTATGGCCCGAAAGGGATAAGTTAAATGATATCCTGAGAAGTGATAGTCCTTTAGTTAGCGATCAAACGAAGCTCTATATTAAAGATGCTTATGATCATTGCATACAGATTATTGATGTTGTAGAGTCCTTAAAAGAGATATCTATCAGTAACCTGGATATGTACTTATCAATGATCAGTAATAGAATGAATGAGATCATGAAAGTACTTACTATTATCTCATCCATCTTTATTCCTTTAACATTTATTGCAGGGATATACGGAATGAATTTTGCCATACAGGATCCACTTACGGGTAAATTACTGCCTAAAAATATGCCTGAATTGTATGCTGCCCATGGATATTTATATACTATGATTGGTATGGGCCTTATTGCAGTAGCACAAATCATATATTTCTGGCGTAAAGGATGGTTTAAATAGGACTGATTATTCTTACCTTAGCGGCTTATGCAATCTTTCGATCTAGACAAAACAGACGTATCTAAGATTAAGGCTGCTTTAGGCGGTAGTGATGAGGAACTAAAGGTTATTCTCGAAGAATATCACGCGTCTGAAATTGCGATCTTATTTGAAAGTTTAGCTAAAGAGGACAAGCAGCGCATTATCAACCTTTTATCGGTAGAAATCGCTTCAGAAGTCATCTCAGAGATGCACGAGGAGTCGCATCCTGAAGAACTTTTGCTTCAGTTGCATCCCGATAAGCGGACAGAGATTGTTGAGGAATTGGATTATGATGATGCTACAGACATCATATCTCAACTGGAGGAACACGAACAGAAAGAAATTCTTGGAGATCTGAGTGAAGATGATGCCTCGAGCATCCGTAACTTGTTAAGTTACCACGAAGAAACTGCCGGTGGTTTGATGAACACGGAGTTTATCCGTATAAATTTAAACCTGACCAAAAAGGACGCTATTGATGAAATTATCCGCCAAAGCGAAGAGATTGAAGAGTTTTATACTGTTTATGTAATAGACGATGAAAATACTTTTCAGGGGATTGTTTCTTTAAAGGACATCATTAAAGCCAAAGGAAATGTAAAAATAACAGAGCTTGTTAAAGCTGAGGTTGCATGGGTACATCCGGATACAGATCAGGAAGAGGTTGCCCGGCTTATTTCTCAATACAACATTACCAGTATTCCGGTTTTAGACAATGACATGAAATTGCTAGGACGTGTAACGTTTGATGATGTTATTGATGTTTTAGAGGATGAAAATACTGAGGATATCTTAAAAATATCAGGGGTATCGGAAGATGAGGAACTAAGTGGTAACTGGGTTGAGGCTGTGAAATCGCGTTTACCATGGTTGATATTGAATCTAGGAACGGCGTTTCTCGCTTCTGGGGTTATCCGTCATTTTGAGCCCACTATTAAGCTAATTGAAGTATTGCCTGCTTACATGACAATTATTGCCGGAATGGGCGGTAATGCAGCTACTCAGGCACTTGCTGTAACCGTGAGAAGGATTTCACTATACGACCTTACGGATAACCAGGCATACAGAACAGTATTGAAAGAGGTTACCGTAGGTCTTATTAACGGTGCCGTAACAGGCTTAATTGTATTTTTATTTGCCGTGTTTTTTGATTCTAATCCAATGCTTGGATTGGTGATTTTTCTGGCTATGACAGGTAATTTGTTAATAGCCGGCATAACAGGAGCAGGTATTCCATTAATTTTAAAGCGGGTTGGAATTGATCCGGCCATTGCTTCTTCAATAATTATTACAACATTTACAGATGTTTTCGGATTTTTGCTGCTGCTGGGTTTAGCAAGCAAGCTTTTACTTTAATTCTATTATTCATTATTATATGCAACCAACAAAACACAACTGGACAAAAGAAGAAATATCAGCCATATATCATAAGCCATTTTTGGATCTCGTTTACGAAGCAGCAACAATACACCGCGAGAATAAAGACTATGCAGAAGTGCAGGTGAGTTCTTTGATCTCGATAAAAACAGGTGGTTGCGCCGAAGATTGCTCTTATTGCCCGCAGGCAGCACGTTATCATACTGATTTGGAAGTTCAGCCTTTAATGCAGGTTAGCCAGGTGGTAAGTGCAGCTGTAAAGGCTAAAGAAGGCGGTGCATCACGTTTGTGCATGGGGGCGGCATGGCGCGAAGTACGTGATAACCGTGACTTTGATCGTGTAATTGAAATGGTGAAGGCCGTAAATGATATGGATATGGAGGTTTGCTGTACATTAGGTATGCTTACTGAAAATCAGGCCCAACGACTTGCTGACGCAGGTTTATATGCCTATAATCATAATATTGACACTTCAGAAGATGATTACAAGCGCATTATCTCGACCCGTACTTATGATGATCGCCTGAATACTATAAAGAACGTGCGTAAAGCAAAATTAACAGTATGCAGTGGTGGTATTATCGGATTAGGGGAAACTGTTGAAGACAGGGTTTCTATGCTGCAGACCTTAGCAAATATGGCTGTCCACCCGGAGTCGGTTCCGGTAAATGCATTGGTTCCGGTGAAAGGAACACCATTAGAATCGCAACCACGTGTTCCAATTTGGGATATGGTTAGAATGATTGCTACAGCACGTATTGTAATGCCGAATTCGGTAGTGCGATTGTCGGCAGGTAGAAATGAAATGAGCACACTGGAGCAAGCATTTTGCTTTATGGCAGGAGCAAGCTCTATTTTTGCCGGTGATAAATTACTGACTACACCAAACCCGGCGTTTGTTGACGATATGGCTATGTTTGAACTGTTGGGCTTAAAGACCAGAGATGCTTTTAAAAATGGAAGACCTGCGAATACACTTGCAGATAAACAGACTGAGGCAGCAGTTTAATCATTAGAGAATTTTACATAAAAAGAGACCCAGACGTAATGCCCGGGTCTCTTTTTATGTAATAAAAGGCCTTACAAAGCTGTAACCCTTGTTTCAATATTGCCTTTAGTAGCTTTAGAATAAGGACATGCCCTGTGTGCTTTTTCTGCCAGGTGCTGAGCTTCTTCGGTAGTTATCCCTGGAATATGTACATCCAGATCTGCTGATAAAACAAAGGCGTTTCCATCTTTATTAAAAGACACCTGAACATCTACAGTTGCCTCGGAGGTATCAACGCCATCGTGTTGTGCAATTGAGCCGAGTGCGCCTAAATAGCAGGCTCCCCAGGCAGCGGCAAATAGTTGCTCCGGATTTGTTGCACCGCCTTGTCCGCCTAACTCTTTTGGTTTTCTTAAATCGAATTCTATTATTCCGTCACTAGATTTGATATGTCCATCGCGACCGCCTTTAGCGGTTACAGATGCAGTATACAGTTTTTCCATATTTTTCATTTTACAATGAAATTATAACAACAGCGGCAGAACTAAAGTTTTACAATTTAATTTTTTCTGATAGTTTATAGATATCGTACGCTACCTTTTGGATCATGTCAAACTGCTCTGCAATGATTATCTCATCACTTTGCTCATCATCGTTAACATTCATATTTCTTCTGATTAATGGAACGTTATTAACCACTCCGGTATTTTTGAACAGATTCTCAGAAGCTAAGTTTAGCAAATAGATGGTGTTTTGTGTGATTGGATTTAGCTCTTCAAAATTTGAAAAAACAAAGGAGTGGTCTTTGTTATACAAAGATAATGTAGCTATATAAGAGGATAAGAGGTGATTTAGGGCAGTAAACTGATGTAACTCCTTCATCATGATTTGCTTGCTTTTTGGCTCAGAAAACATACGCTGAAATAGCGAGGCCAGATTTGCTGTTGTTACATAAACTTCTTTTCTGGCTACCTTATAGTTAGTTAGATCTGTAACCTGCTCTGAATAAAACAGCTTAACCTGTTCAAAGTATCTTATGTTTGCGGTTAGCGTGTCCATCATGGCCTCCTTGAGCTTTTCATACTCCCAATTTGGAAACAATGAATAGCTGGCCAGCATTGCGATACCTGATCCTATTAATGTGTCGTAGATTCTTTCGCGGGCCAGGGAGAGACCTCCAAGGCCAAGGAAATCAAATAATACTAATATATAGGGTGTCATGAAAAGTACACTTACTACGTAATTTTTGCGCTGAAAGCTGTAACAGCCAATCATACATATCAGTAAAATCACAAAGAGGGTGTTTTTATCGTCAATGTAGACCAATATTCCCATACCAACGAAAGCACCAATTACAGTGCCTATCAGACGCTCTATATTTCTTTTTTTAGCTAAACTAAAACCTGGTTTAGAGATTACCAGTATGGTTAAGAGTATCCAGTAGCTATGAGAGAAACTTAAAGATTTTGCGACAATAAAACCAATAAGCATTACTATAGCAACCCTTAATGAATGCCTGAAAGTTGAAGAGTTAAAGGTTATGTTTTCAAGTAATAGTTTAAAATCGATATTTTGTCTTGTAATGAATCTTTCAACCTCAATGTTACGTGGTTTAAGGTTCTTTTTCTCACTTTTATTGAAATATCCATTGATGGTTTTAATTCTAGATAGGATATTTTCTATGTTTACCTCAATATTCTTTAAAGCGATGATACCAAGCGTATTATATTGATTTTCCGTATTATTAACTTCAAGTGCAGTAATTTCATTTTTTAGTTTAGCTACATCTTCAATTAGCGAAGTGGGTAGGCTAGGGGTGCTTCCTGTTTTTAAGGAGAAGGCAATATCATCGAGCTCATCGGCTATTTTTATAATTACGGATTCGTAATGTATCAAAATTCCTGAAGCATCAAATTGTTCATGAAGTTGCTTGTAATTGTAATAGGTAGACATTACTTGTTCGAAGAGATCGACCATATCTACAAAAACCAATAGGAGGAACCTGCCTTCGGGAGTTGTTTCTCTAACTATTTCTCTAGTTTTAAATAGAACTTCTCTAACAGCATCTTGTTTTTCATGTACGGTGACTTGCAATTGAAGTAAATCAGCATAATTATCGTCGTAATCTGTATTTTGACGATAAAATTTCGCTTTTGCTCTTAAAAACTCGCTAACCGAGTGGATTGAGTCACTAAGGGTTTGCTGAACAATTCGATATGGCCTTAATCTATAGAAAAAGTAGCTGAGCAACGTATACCAAATGCTACCAGCGAAAATAAGTAAAGCAGAGAACAGAACTTCCGTCCAGGGTCTAATGTCATCAATACTTAACACCATGATCAATAATGCAGCGGTTCCAATTGAAGCAGCTCTTAAACCATATAGAAAAAACATGGAGAACACAAAGCTGAAGGCAGCGATAACAATTCCTGTAAAATAAATATTGCTGTTGGTAAGCCCGACAATTATAAATATTAATGTGATTAAAACTGTGGTAATTAACATGGCATTTCTGCGATGTATAATTGGGCCAGGAGAATCGACAACGCTAGCACATAAAGCTCCCAATGATAAAGTCATACCATATTGAAGCATTCCAAACTGGGCTAAAATTAAAGAAGGACAAAGAACGCCGAATGTAATTCTCAGGCCGTCAGCAAAGTAAGTGCTAAGCAGGAAATCATGAATACTTCTAATGGGACGATCAAACATATTGCAAATTTAGCAGATCAAATACCAATAATTTGACAATTTTTAAAACTATGTATCAGCAAAATCACTTATTGCAAAATAATAAAAAAACTGATAGAACGCACTTACAAATAATATTATATATAAGTCACATAATTAATATTATGTTAAGTAAAAAATTGCACATCTCTCCTGTGAGGGATGTTATCCGAATTAAAACTCTTCTAGTTTGGATTTAAGTTCTTGAACTTTATCCAGCTTGTTCTTACGCGTATAGATTTCTATTAACAGCTGGACAGTTGGTTTATCATTCTGATTGATCTCATGAGCTTGTAGTAATGCAACTTCAGCTCTGTTAATGAATGATGTAAATTTCTGATTTTTATCTGCGCTGGTTGATTTTAAGGCTTCATTGGCAGATTGTATATACGCGACACCTAATTGGTACAAAGCATCGAAATAATTCTCATCTATAACTAATGCTTTATTATAAGCCAATTCTGCCGTTCCTAAGCCGGAATTATTTTGGTATAGGTATCCATATAGGAAATAAAGTAATTTGTTGGCTGTGTCAGTCTTAAGTGTATTCTCAATAACTTTTATCGCTTCAACATATTTTTCGTTATCAAGTAATAAGTTGATGTAGTTGTTAGTCAAATTTACATCTCCGGCATTTACTCGAATTCCATCTTCAAGTGTTTTGATTGCTTGGTCGGTTTCAAATTTTGAAGTGTATATATTGGCAAGATTCTGAAATATTGCGGGATTTCTTGCTCCGTTTTCTTTTGCTCTTTTGAAATATTCGAGCGCATTGTCGAAACCTCTGATATTTTGAGCAGCTAAAGCTGTATTAACAGCTAAAGTGGTATCTTTTGGAAAAAAATCACTTACTTCTTTTAATAAGCTGAAGGCTGTTGTGAAATCATTCTTTGCGAAAGCTGCATTTGCTTTTTCCTGCTTTTTGATATTAATATTGTATATAGATGCCTCTATTAAATGGGTATTTGTTTGAAATTTATCTAGTCTTTTAGCTGAATCTATAGCCTCTATGGCTAAACCATAATATTTATCGGAATTACCCTCATTAGGATCTGTGATAGCTACATATGAGCTTAAGTATGCTTTAATTGCCCATGTTTCAGGCCATTTCTTTGTTTTCTTATCATTCTGCGCAGCTTCGCTCGCTTTTATCCCTTCCCCTATTATTCCCAATTGTGCATTAGCATCTTGCTTATTGTTTATGGCCATTTGCAATTTACCTACGCTATTTCTTGCTATTAGAAGTTGACTTTTTTGTGAAAAAGCCAGGTTCCAAGTCGTTACAACTAAAAATATAGTACCAATAAAAGATATCTTACTCATAATACAAACTTAAAAAAAAAGAGGGATAAATCTATCCCTCTTTTCACTTTCAAAATTTTTGAATATACCTATTTTAATTCGGCAAGTCTTTTCTTAATTGCTTCGTAGTTAACATTGTCATTTTTAAAAGCATATATAATAGCTAAGTTTTCCAAAGTATTTACATGTTTTGGATCTATATCAAGTGCTGCTTTATAGTAAGGAATTGCCTGATCTATGAATTTAGTCATTTTAGTACCCAACTCACTAAATTCTTTAGTTTTCTTAGGATCTAAAGCATTTCTTTGAGTTTGTATAGCAAGTGCTTGTTTATAGTAAGTATCACCTAGTAACGACTGATAGTTTGCATTTTTAGGCTCTTTTGCTACCAATTTACCAAGCATTTCCTGTGATTTAGCAATATCTCCTCTTTTTAAGTAAATGTCAGTTTCAACACCTATAAAATAAGGATCCTCAGGATACTTAGCAGATGCTTCTTTTAATATAGTTAAACCTGCAACACTATCCTTTATATCATCAAAAGTAGTTTTGATGATATCATTATAAAGCATTTTAGAATCTTTGTAGTTCAGCTCAATAGCTCTTTTAAAGTTTCTAACTACTTCAGGGTAGTTTTTTGCTTCTTTAGCCACAACACCAGCGTTGATAAACATGGCTGTGTCATTAGGGTTTTTGGCAGTTACTTCATTAAATGCTGCTAAAGCTCCAGCGAAATCTTTCTTTTGGTAAGCGTAGATTCCTCTGTTTCTCATTGCATCCTGAATAGTCAGTCTGGCATTTTCAATGTTTTCTTTTTCATTGCCTTTAGTATCTAATGCTTTTGCTTTTTCTACCGCTTCTTCAGCAATTTTTTGATTTGCAGATGAATTGGCAGCATCTAATGAATCTACCAATGCAATTCTTGAAGCAAATAATGCTCTGTACGACCAAGATTCAACCAGGTCTTTAGATTTCTCATGAGCAATTGCTTTATCTGTATGTGCCAATCCTTCATTAAGAGTTTTTAAATTGTCAGCCAAAGTTTTGTCTTTGTTTAAAGACAAAAGTGCCCATTGTTTTTTAGCAGCTTCAATTTCACTCTTTTGTGCATTAGCAAGTGTGGCAACACCTACAAATAATAAACTAAAAAGTATCTTTTTCATTTTATTTAATATATGTTCAACAATTTGATTTTTAATCTTCGGTTTCTTCCTCCGCATCGTCGCCAGCTTCCTCTTCGCCAGTTTCTTCTGTAATATCCTCATCAGGAGCAGCTTCAAGAGCTTCACCGTCTACCACAATATGGCTTTCAGTTGTTTCTTCTACTTCTTCGTCATCGTGATCAATTCTAGCTACTGAAGCAATCTCGTCGTTACCTTTTAAGTTAATTAAACGAACACCCTGTGTTGCTCTGCCCATTACTCTTAATTCGCTAACCACAATTCTGATAACGATACCTGATTTATTGATGATCATTAAATCATCTGCATCAGTTACGTTTTTAATCGCAACAAGTGCTCCGGTTTTTTCAGTAACGTTAATGGTTTTAACTCCCTTACCACCCCTATTTGTAACGCGATAATCTTCGATGTCGGTACGTTTGCCATAACCTTTTTCTGATACAACAAGAACAGTAGCTCCCGGATCATTAACAGCAATCATGCCAACTACTTCATCATTTTCATGAGCAAGGGTTACACCACGAACACCAGTTGCGGTTCTACCCATCGGTCTCACCTTTTCTTCGTTAAAGCGAATTGCCCTTCCAGAGCGCAATGCCATAACAATTTCACTGGTTCCGGTGGTTAAACTTGCTTCAAGTAACTGATCACCTTCATTGATATTGATTGCATTAATACCATTAACCCTAGGTCTTGAATATGCCTCCAAAGAAGTTTTCTTGATTGTTCCTTTTTTGGTACACATGATAATATAATTATTTTCAAGGTACTCCTGATCTTTAAGGTTTTTAACCTTAATAAAGGCCTTAATCTTTTCTTCTTTAGGGATATTAATGATGTTCTGGATTGCTCTTCCTTTACTTAATCTAGATCCTTCAGGAATTTCGTATACTCTTAACCAGAAACAACGACCTGTTTCTGTAAAGAATAACATATAGTTGTGGTTGGATGCAATTAGCATATGTTCAATGAAATCTTCATTTCTTGAGTCACTGCCTTTTGAACCTTTTCCACCTCTACCTTGTGTACGGTATTCTGTTGCCGGAGTACGTTTGATATAACCTTCGTGAGAAATGGTAATTACTACATCTTCATCTTCGATGAAGTCTTCCATGCTCATGTCTTCTGCAGAGTGTACGATCTGAGTTCTACGCTCATCACCGTATTTTTCTCTCATTTCGGTTAATTCCTCAGTGATGATCTGCATACGTTTACCTTCATCATCTAAAATAGACTGTAGGTATTCTATCGTTTTCATTAATTCGTTGTACTCATCTTTAATTTTATCACGCTCCAGACCAGTTAACCTGCGGAGTGTCATATCAAGGATGGCTCTGGCTTGAATATCACTTAATCCAAATTTCTCCATTAAGCCTACTCTCGCTTCTTCAGGGGTATCTGAACTACGAATCAGGTTAATTACTTCATCTAAATGATCAAGTGCAATTAACAAGCCTTCTAAGATGTGAGCACGTTTTTTTGCTTCGGCTAATTCAAACTTAGTTCTGCGGATCACTACTTCGTGACGGTGTTCAACGAAATATTGAATCAGATCTTTTAGATTTAATAATTGCGGCCTGCCTTTAACCAGGGCAATGTTATTTACACTAAATGAAGTTTGTAGCGCAGTTTGCTTGAATAGATTGTTTAGTACGATTGAAGCATTGGCATCGCGTTTAATTTCGTAAACAATACGGATACCGTCTTTATTGGACTCATCCTTAATGTTTGAAATACCTTCAATTTTTTTCTCTCCAACAAGTTCAGCAGTACGCTCGATCATCATTGCCTTATTAACCTGGTAAGGTATTTCGGTAACAATAATGGTTTCGCGGTCCTTTGTGGTTTCAATTTCTGCTTTAGAGCGCATTACAATACGGCCTCTACCAGTTTCAAAAGCTTCCTGAACACCTGCGTAGCCATAAATAATAGCTCCTGTAGGAAAATCAGGTGCTTTTATGTGCTTCATTAATTCAGGAATAGTAATATCGTTATTTTCGATGTAAGCTATTGTTGCATTAATAGCTTCTGTAATGTTGTGAGGAGGCATATTTGTAGCCATACCCACTGCAATACCTGATGATCCGTTGATCAGTAAGTTTGGAACTTTTGACGGAAGAACTGTTGGTTCTTGCAATGAATCATCAAAGTTTAACTGGAAATCTACAGTATCCTTATTGATATCAGCAAGCATTTCCTCTGCAATCTTCTGGAAGCGGGCCTCTGTATAACGCATTGCTGCTGGAAAGTCACCATCGATTGATCCAAAGTTACCCTGTCCTTCAACCATTAAATAACGTAAGCTCCATTCCTGAGCCATCCTTACCATAGTGTTGTAAACAGAAGCATCACCATGTGGGTGATACTTACCCAGTACCTCACCTACAATACGTGCAGATTTTTTATATGGTTTGTTGTTTGTTAATCCCAGATCGAGCATACCATATAACACTCGGCGGTGTACAGGTTTTAATCCATCACGTACATCAGGTAGAGCCCTTGATACGATAACCGACATCGAATAATCGATGTAAGCTGATTTCATTTGCTCGTCAATATCGATCCTTATTATTTTGTCGTTTTCTTGATTTTCTAAATCTTCTGCCATAAATATTAATGTTCCTTAAGAACGATTTAAATGTGGTATTCTTATAACCTTGCGAAGCTAATAAAAAAAGCGCCATTAAGGCGCATTGTGGAAAAATTTTAACGTAAAAATTAGGCTATTCTTAAGCCCATTCTATCCCCTTTTTAAGCTTGCTTAATGTATAGGATTCTTCACTGTCTGGAAGTGTTTGATGATTGTAGATCCATTTGGCCATAGGTGGTAAACTCATTAAAATAGATTCAATTCTACCGTTGGTTTCGAGACCAAATTTTGTTCCTGCATCGTACACCAAATTAAATTCAGCATATCGGCTTCTGCGCAGGTATTGCCACTCTTGTTGTTTCTCGTCAAATTCTTTATCTCTGTTTCTGTCAATTAGTTCCGTATATGCGGGAATAAATGTATTGCCAACTGCTATAGAAAAATCAAGAATCTGATCAAAGGATAAACCTGTGTTTTCAGGTCTTAATCGGTCGTAAAAAATACCTCCAACTCCCCTTGTTTCTTCACGGTGTTTGATGAAGAAATAATCATCGGCATGAGCCTTAAACTTAGGGTAAAAAGACGTATCAAATTCGTCGCAAGTTTGTTTTAAAAGATGGTGAAAATACCGTGCGTCGGTATCAATAATATAATGTGGAGTTAAATCTATCCCTCCACCGAACCATCTTGTTTCGTTATCCATTTCGAAATACCTGATATTCATATGAATTATAGGTACAAACGGGTTATTTGGGTGCATAACGATTGATACACCGGTAGCAAAGAAGTCTTCGCTATCAACCTTAAAGGCTTTTCTAACGGATTCTGGTAGTTTACCATGTACTGCAGAAAAGTTAACGCCACCCTTTTCAATAACATCGCCATGTTGCATTATGCGTGTGCGACCACCGCCGCCACCATCTCTATTCCAAATCTCTTCTTCAAATTTAGCTTTGCCATCTGCCAACTCCAGGCTTTTGCAAATCTGATCCTGAATTTGCTGATAAGCCGCTACTACTCTATCTTTAAACACCATTTCTTTAAAACTATACACGCAAAGTTAACCTTAATAAAAAGGCATCATTCCTTTAATTTTCAGATAGTACATTTTTTTGACACTACTCCTCTTCAAAGTTCAAATCGCGACCATAAGTCTCATCCAAATTATACAAACCGATGTATGCAAGTCCTACTGTTAATACTGCCAGACAAAGTGCTGCGTTGATAATTCCCATTCTTACCACTAAAAACTGAAATAAAAGCGTAACCAGGATTAGCGATCCTCTTACCATATTTGGAACACTTGTAGTTACTGTGGCACGCAGGTTGGTTCCAAATTGTTCTGCTGCAATAGTTACGAATACAACCCAATATCCTGTGAACAAACCGAAAAATACGCACAATATATAAAAACCAGTTGCTGTCCATCCTGTGTTTAACAGATATACCAGCATGGTGCAAAATGTTAGGGTAATAAAGATAAAAACGATCTTTTTACGTGTTTTGAAAAGCTGACTTAAAGCACCGCTTAAGAAATCACCTAGTGAAATTCCTATATAGGTAAACATTACACCCTTTCCGTTGTCTAGAACATCCACGGCCTTTAATGCTTTTCCAAATTCAGGGGCTATGCCAACCAGAATCCCTACTACAAACCATAGCGGCACAGCGATAATGATACAGCTTAAATATTTAGAGAAGCGCTTCCAGGGATAAAATAGCATGAAGAAGTTTCCTTTGGTAACTTCTTTTTTAGACATTTTTTCGAATAATCCAGATTCAAAAACACCAAATCTTAAAAGCAATAACACAATACCCAGGCCTCCGCCCACAAAAAATGCAGTTCTCCATTCAAAAAGATCCCCAACTATATATGCTGCTACTGCACCCATAAGGCCAATTCCCGCCACCAACATGGTTCCATATCCCCTCTTTTCCTTACTCATGCTTTCGCTTACAAGCGTAATACCAGCACCGAGTTCTCCTGCTAAGCCTATTCCTGCAATAAATCTTAACGCCGCATATACCGGAATGCTTGTCGCAAATCCGTTCGCAATATTAGCAAGGGAATACATGATTATGGAGCCAAAAAGTACAGACAACCTTCCTTTTTTATCTCCGAGAATACCCCAGAATATACCTCCAATAAGTAGCCCCGCCATTTGCCAGTTCATCAGATAAAGGCCTGTTTCGGTAATTTTGTCTGTCGGAACTCCTAATGACGATAAGCTTTTGTTTTTGATAATAAGGAATAAAAGAAGGTCGTATATGTCTACAAAATAGCCTAGGGCGGCCACCAGGATTAAAAAAAATACACTTTTATTCTGTTTGCTGTTAATCATACAAAGTTTGTTTGGTTGCTGAAAATACAAACAAATTTTATTTATGATAAAACATTTTGATAAAAAAACATGTATCGAAGAATTTAGCCCCGATACATGTTTGAATTATTGCTCGTTATTTACCTAAGATTTCTATTACTAAGGTTTTACAGTTGTATCTGGAGGTAATTTAGTAGTGTCAGCCGGAACTGTTTTAGCAGTATCCACGGGTTTCATTGTTGTGTCTGTTGAGGTACTATCTGAAGTACCTGATACATTCTTCGTTGAGTTGCATGCTGAAGTGGCTATTATAACCGAGCCCGCAAAAGCAAGACTTAAAATTAACTTTTTCATAGGATTATTTTTATATAAGTACTGGACAATCAACAAGGTCAACCCATAAAAGTTTTAAATAATTTAAAACTGGTTAGTTAAAAACGCAAAAAAAGGCCTTCCTGTTTTACCAGAAAAGCCTTTAAAAAATTAACAATTATTTATTTTTTTGGCATCAAAACACCGTCTATTACATAAGTTACACCGTTACTGGAAATTACATCTGGAATAGTGATTTTGGCATCGTTAACCCACCATTCACCGTTTTTCTCAGTTAGCTTGATTTTCTGACCCTGAACAGTTGTAAGCTCCATTCCATTTTTTAAATCAGAAGATTTATAGCTACCCGAAACCACATGATAAGTTAGTACATTGGTAAGATCTTTTTTCATTTCCGGTTTCAATAAATTATCAACCGCACCTGCAGGCAATTTAGCAAATGCTTCGTTTGTAGGTGCAAACACCGTAAATGGGCCTGTTCCGCTTAGCGTTTCAACCAGTCCGGCTGCTTTAACAGCTGCAACCAATGTAGTATGATCGCTTGATCCTAAAGCATTTTCTACAATATTTTTAGACGGAACCATCACGGCGCCACCAACTTTAACTCCATTTTCGGTAGCTATAGTTGTGTCAACAACAGACGTGTCCATCATTGAACTATCGTTCATTGTATCGGCAGTTTTAGAAGAATTACAAGCAGAAACAAGAGCCAGTAATGCCACCCCTGCGCTTAAACTTAAAAATTGCTTTTTCATAAAATTTAGTTTTGTTGTTTTAGATTTTCGTTTTATTTAACATATAAACGAGAATAACAACAAAGCAGATTTTTATTGATGCATTTTTAATTTATCGAGCAATTCAGGAGAAACATTTTCTGCGTAGGCACCGTAAGCATCAATTAATACCCCTTTTAAATTACCTACCGGAGATGATATGGCGTAGATCACGGCACTATCGTCTGGGTCGTTCATGCCTTCAAACCTGTAAAATTCATCAATCTCAAACTCCTCAGGCATCAATTTCATGTCAATTGCTTTACACTCCAAGAAGTCAGAGTTAAGCGTAAAATCGTATTCATAACCTCGCTTCTCAAGGTCAGATACAGCTGCTGTAAGGGTATCGTATATATACATACTCTAATTTACTAAAAATTTACTTTATCCTGCCACATAAAATTTCATAGTTCAATAAACTTTCTGATATTTAAGCATCATGGTTGTATCAGAGAAAACCCTTAAATGGGGATTGTGCTTGTACCCTCCTATGCTGTTCCAGCGCATATGGGTTAAAAGATTTCATAAAGGATTTAGAGGAGTTGATGTAAAAATTAACAAGAGCATTTTTAATAAGAATTATAACGGCTCTATATTTGGAGGTACTATATATGCTGCAACTGATCCATTTTATGCATTGCTGTTTGATCAGCTGCTCCAAAGAGAAGGATTTAAGGTAAGGGTTTGGTTAAAAAGTGCTTCAATACAGTATTTAAAACCTGGTCGGGGCAATTTATACTTTACGATAAAAGTTACAGATGATATGTTGAATGAGGCTATTGAGACTTTAAACACTTCTGGGAAATTTATAAAAGCCTATCCAATGGAAATAACCAATGCTGAAGGTGAAATATGCGCCACAGTATTAAACGAAGTTTACGTTAGGAACCTTCATCAGGGCGAACAACCAAGAATAGCTTATTAAATTACCATTCGCTTAAGAAAATATACAAATGAATATCAGGAAACTAATTTTGCAGGGCGAAGGAACTACACTGGATTTCAAAAAGACGATTACAAACAACGAAAAGATTGCTAAGAGTCTGGTTGCATTTGCTAATAATAAAGGAGGCCAATTGCTTATTGGTGTAGCTGATGATGGTAGTATTAAAGGCGTAAAATCTGAAGATGAAGAGCGTTATATGATCACCAAGTCTGCCCATCAGTTCTGTAAACCTGCAATAGAACCTGAATTTGAGGAAATATATATTGATGACAAATTAGTATTGGTTGTGAAAATTGCCGAAAGTGATACTAAACCTCATTATGCGCTTGATGAAAATAAAAAATGGTGGGTTTATTATCGGGTAAATGATAAAAGCATTTTGGCCAGCAAGATCATCGTTGATGTGATTAAAAAAAGTAGTAAAGTCAACGGCCAGTTGATTACTTATACAGAGCAGGAAAAGAAATTATTTGAGCATCTTAATCTTGAAGGGAGGATAACGCTTAAGCAGTTTAGTAAGCTTACACGCAGCTCCTATCGGCAAGCTCAAAAGATATTGGTAAGCTTAATTCTAAGTGGCGTTATAAAACCTCACACGTCAGATAAGGAAGAATTCTTTACTACTGTATAAAAGGTGGCTATGTTTTCATAAATCACAACAAAATAACCGACTTTTGCTAAAATGTTGAATACCTTATACACTAAGTACAAACCTTATTATTCTGATAATTTACGATTGGCAATGCCTATTGTTGTTTCTCAGCTGGGCCATACCCTTGCACACCTGGCAGACAGTGTTATCGTTGGTCATTTTGCTGGTACAATTCAGCTTGCTGCTGTATCATTAGTGAATAGTCTGTTTATGCTGATCCTGGTTTTAGGTATGGGGATAGCTTATGGATTAACACCTCTGATAGCTCAAGAGAATGGCCGTAAAAATTACGATGAATGTGGTAAGCTGCTTTCTAATAGCTTAATTATAAATTTCTCTATCTCTTTATTGCTATATGCCTTTGTTCATTTAGGGACTTTGATGGTAATAGATCATATCGGGCAGTCGCCCGAAGTTGTTGCTTATGCAAAACCGTATCTGGGTTTGCTTGGTTTCTCTATTATCCCGTTAATGATATTTCAAACTTTCAAACAGTTTGCCGAAGGATTGGGCTTTACAAAACAAGCAATGTTCGTGTCTATCTGGGGTAACGTGATTAATATTATTTTGGGAGTCATTTTTGTTAAGGGGATGTTTGGCATAGCTCCTATGGGCGTAAAAGGTGTAGGCCTAAGTACTTTGATAGATCGTACGGTTATGGCTATAGTAATGACTATATATGTTTTACGGTCAGCTGTTTTTAAGGTTTATATTAAGCAATTTAAGGCCACCTTTTTTGATAAGGTAAGAGCATTTAAAATTGTTAAAATTGGTGCGCCGGTTGCACTGCAGTATTCCTTTGAAATTAGTGCTTTTAGCGGAGCAGCTATACTAATCGGAACCATAGGGGCTGTAGAACAAGCTGCCCATCAGGTAGCTATAAACCTTGCCTCTATTACCTATATGATGGCGAGTGGAATTGCCTCTGCAGCTACTATTAAAACAGGCAATAACTTTGGGAAAAGCAATTTTAAAGACCTTAGGCAATCAGCCATTGCAAGTTACCACGTAATACTTTTGTTTATGACTGTTACCGCATTGTTTTTTGTACTGGCAAATAACCTACTGCCCTTTCTTTATACAGAAGATAACGCCGTAATCAGTATTGCCGCTCAGTTACTTATTATTGCAGGATTTTTTCAATTATTTGATGGTACCCAGGTAGTAGGTTTAGGGGTTTTAAGAGGTATTGGAGATGTGAATGTTCCAACCATCATTACCTTTATTGCTTACTGGGTAATTGGTATTCCGTTGGGTTACTTCCTTGGTATAAAGCTCAACATGGGCGTTAATGGTATTTGGTACGGGTTAACGTTCGGATTGCTCACAGCCTCCATCCTATTGTTTATCAGGTTTCAAAATAAGACCAGAATTTTGCTCGCTAGGGTATCTGCGTAAATAAAAAAATAAAAATTTTGTTTATTCATTAAGTTGCGCTAATATTGTCGACTAATTCGATAGATTTAATATGAGCAGACAATAATGAGCATACGCGAAAACCAGATTAGAATTGCCGTAAGCAATAAATTACAAGAAAAGAAGTGGAAACGGATAGCTTATATATGTCTATTTATATTGGCAGCCTTGTTTATCGGCATTGCCATTTATAATAATGTTACTTATCAGGATGCCTTGGCATTTGGCGAAGAACTATACGCACAGCTAGACGATAAGTTTTTATGGATGCTTGTTGTCGGGTTTATGGCGCAAATGGTTGATGGTGCTTTGGGAATGGGCTATGGCGTAATTTCTACTACCCTGCTGTTGTCTGGTGGCTTAAATCCGGCAGTTATTTCTGGGAGTATTCATACTGCCGAAATGTTTTCTAGTGGAGCATCTGGTTTTAGTCATTATCGTTTTGGTAACGTAAATAAAAAACTTTTTAAAACCCTGTTAATTCCAGGTGTGCTGGGCGCAATTGCAGGTGCATTATTACTAGGATATGCCGGAGATGCCTTTTCGGTATGGATAAGGCCGGTAATTTCTATATATACATTATTACTTGGGATCAGGATATTAACTAATGCATTTAAAGAAAAACAGAAGCCTCAAAAGGTAAAACGTGCAGGCTGGCTGGCTGGAGCCGGAGGTTTCTTGGATTCGTTTGGTGGCGGTGGCTGGGGGCCATTAGTTACCTCTACCCTAATTTCTAAAGGCCGTACACCTAAATATGTAATCGGCTCTGTTAGTTTAACCGAGTTTTTTGTAACCATGGCAAGTGCAGTTACATTCTTCTTTATTCTTGGCGTTAGTCATTGGCAATCTATACTTGGATTAATTGTTGGTGGAATAATAGCTGCCCCATTAGCTGCTCGTTTAGTAGGTAAACTTCCTATTAAAAAGATGTTTATAGGAGTTGGTATTATAGTAATTATATCGAGTTTGCGCATCATTTGGATGTTTATAGATAAATTAACCTAAGAATCTTAGTTGCTTAATATAACCTGGAAAAATATTCCATAAATTTATAGTGTATAAGGAATCTTAAAAGCACGCTCCAAATGAATGTTAAATTAAATTAATAATGGAACAAAGTTCAGCTGGAATTGAAAAATATCATTGCCGTAGATGCGCTAAACCACTAGATTATCGAATTCCACGACAACAAATCGTAAAAACAATACTGTTTTGGGTACCACTTAAAAGGTATAAGTGCACTTCATGTGAAAAAAAGCAATATATAATCGCTAAAAAATAAAAGGGTATTGAAGATATTTCATTACCCTTTATATTTTCTTAGGCAATTCCTTAGCTGTGCTCTACCTTGTAAATAGTGGTTTGAGTGTATGTTTCACCAGGCCTCAATACAGTGCTTGGAAATGCAGGAATATTAATCGCATTTGGATGATGTTGCGTTTCTACACAAAATCCTCCAAAAGGTTCGTAATTTCTTCCTTCTTTGCCGTGCTTCACATTAAGGTATTTAGCTGTATATAAATGGGCAATTGGTTCAGTAGTATAAACAGATAGTTTTAAGCCTCCGGTTTGTTCAGTTGTTTCAGAAGCTAATGTGAGCTCACCATATTCTTTATCGAGTACGTAGGTTTGATCGTATCCTTCGGCAGGATCCCAGTCTGCGTCAAATTCCTTACCACCCAAAAAATCATGATGAGTACCTTCTACAGGAATAAGTTTTCCTGTTACTACATAGTTGTCGTCTTGTTCAAGATAGTTGCTTGCAGGCATTCTGTGGTGATGTTTCCCTACTGAACCACCAGTTGGGGAAAGATTAAAATAACCATGATGGGTTAAGTTAATAGCTGTTGCTTTGTCTGTTGTTGCTTTAAAATCAAGAATCAGCTCGTCCTCATCAGTTAACTTAAAAGTTAACTGAATGGTAAGGTTTCCTGGGAAGTTCTCTTCGCCATCCGGACTTGTGTATTGAAGTGTTACGCTTGGGTCAATGGTAGACAAGACCTCCCATACCCTCTTGTCATAACCCATATCGCCACCATGCAGGCAGTCTCCTCCTTTTGCTTGCGATAGCTGATAAACCTCTCCATCAATAGTAAATCTGCCATTTTTAATTCGATTGGCATATCTGCCAATAACAGCACCTAAATAGGGATAATTTGCTAAATATTCTTCGCTTAAGTATTGATCAAAATCATCAAATCCCAATACGATATCCTGCTTTTCTCCATTTTTATTGGTTACTATAAATTTACTTATTATAGCCCCATAATTGTATATTTTGACATATGTTCCCTTAGTATTTGTTAATTCTACACCAAGTACTTCTTTGCCATCTATAATTTTACCTGTCTTTACTAGTTTAGTCTTCATTTATATATAATAAAATGCATTTTATGTTGAATTGAACTTACTCGATTCGGTTCATAGTTGTATATTTAGGGCCAGGTATTTTTGGATCCACTCGTTTGTCAAACAATACTATAAATACTTTATTAAAACTAAAACATTAATTTAAAATATTACAATGAAAGCGGAATTAACCAATAAATTCTTTGAAAAGTATGAACAACAACCAACAGCACATTATTTTACTCCAGGTCGCGTAAACTTAATTGGCGAACATATAGATTACAATGGAGGCTTGGTAATGCCTTGTGCAGTTACGTTAGGAACCTGGTTAATTATTGCTCCAAACAACGACAACGTAATCAGATTTAAAAGCTTAAATTTTGAGGAAACTGCACAAATTGAACTGAAACCATCTTATACTAAAACTGGTTCTGAGTGGTTCAACTATCCCCTGGGTGTTTTTAATGAAATTTCAAAGAAACATAAAATTCCGACAGGCTTGGATCTATTGTTTTTTGGTAATATTCCAATTGGTTCAGGTCTATCTTCTTCCGCTTCTATTGAAGTAGTAATGGCTTATGCTTTAAATGACTATTTTAAGTTAGGTTATGAGAAGATTGAACTACCATTGTTAGCTCAGAAAGTTGAGAATGAATTTATAGGTGTGAACTGTGGTATTATGGATCAATTTGCCGTTGCCTTTGGTGAAACTGATAAAGCCATAGTATTAAACTGCGATACCTTGAAATATAAGATAGTAGATTGTAATCTTGGAGATTATTCACTTGCTATCATCAATACAAACAAACCTCGTAAGCTGGCTGAATCTAAATATAACGAAAGAGTATCTGAATGCCAGACAGCATTAGCTCAATTAAATCAAGAAATTAAGCTTAATAATTTATGTGAACTAACAGCGGAAAAATTCGCTTTACATAGTCATCTAATTACTGACGAAACTGTTTTGAAGAGAGCGACTCATGTTATTAAAGAAAATGATAGGGTTAATTTAGCAGCTAAAGCATTGAATGAAGGTAACTTAGTGGAGTTTGGACGTTTGATGTATGCTTCTCATCAATCATTAAAAGATCTGTATGAAGTAACTGGAGTGGAGCTTGATACTGTAGTAGATTTCTGCTCTGATTATGAGCACGTTATTGGTGCCCGTATGACAGGTGCAGGTTTTGGGGGATGCGCTATTGCCTTGCTTAAAAAAGGACAGGAAGAAGATTTTGCCAAACAGCTTACAGACTATTATGTAGATCGCGTTGGATACCCTGCTGCAATTTATATTAGTGAAATTGGTAACGGTGCATCTGCTATTTAATGAAAAAGCTAAAGTTAGATGAGCTAAACCGCGTTGGTGTTGATGAATTTAAAGAACAAGAGAAGCTACCTGTTATTGTAGTACTTGATAATGTGCGAAGTATGCACAATATTGGCTCTGTTTTTAGAACGGCAGATGGTTTTGCTATCGAAAAATTATATCTGTGTGGAATTACGGCTCAGCCTCCGCACAGAGAAATTGAAAAAACAGCTCTTGGTGCCACCCAATCTGTAGAATGGGTTCATTTTGAAACAACTCTTGATGCTGTAGCATCTCTAAAAGCCGATGGGTATCGGGTTATTGGCATAGAACAAGCTGCAGGCAGCATCATGCTAAATACATATAAACCGAAGTCTTCTGAAAAATATGCTTTGATTTTTGGTAACGAAGTTAATGGGGTTAGTGATGAAGTGATGGCCCAGATTGATGAATGCATCGAAATTCCACAGTTTGGCACAAAGCATTCTTTTAATATCGTAATATCTGCAGGTATTGTGCTTTGGGATTTCTTTGCTAAATTAAGACTGTAAAATATTTCTACTTCAATATTATGGAGAACGGGTTATTAAAGAAAATATACTTCAAACCTGGTTTTAAGGTGTTATTGGCAAATGCGCCCAAAAATGGTACTGCTATTTTAGGTGATGTTAGCAGTATATCATTAGTGAACAATTCTGCTGACGATTTTAATGGTCTACTCCTTTTTGTAAAGGATAGCTCAGAATTAAACAGGGAACTCAAAATCTGGGCACCAAAAATAGATGACAAAAAAACAGTTTGGATTGCTTATCCAAAAAAGACCTCCGGAATAGTTACCGATCTGAAGATGGAGAAATGGAATGAACTGGAACTTTATAAACTTACTCCGTGTGCTTCTGCAGCAATTGACGACACCTGGACAGGTATTAGAATTAAACCAATTGATCAGGTAAAAGCATCTGGTGTTGGAAATAATGAAATTAAAAAAAATGAATTTTCTGAGTTTATAGATGTTGAAAATAAAAAAGTAACGGTGCCATCAGATTTGGCAAAGTTATTTTTGCAGCATCCGCAAGCACAGTCTTTTTTCGAGACCCTCGCCTATTCTCATAAAAAAGAATATGTATTGTGGATTCTTACGGCCAAACAAGAACAAACAAGGATAGGCAGATTGCAAAAAACTATTGAAATGTTACTGGTTGGTAAAAAGAATCCAACTATGAAATAGTCCTGACATTCAAAATTTGTATATCCCTTTAATTTGTGGTATGCGAATATTTTTACTATTTCTACTCTGTGCTGCTTTAGCAAGTTGTAACCATTTTGAGTTTAGTCCAAATCAAACTTTTGATAAAATTTCGTTAAAGGATGTAAACGCCACCAATCTGAAAAGATTGGGTAATGGTGCGGATGATGATACCGTAACTTTCGTTTTAACTGGCGATAGCCAGAAATCACGAGACGAAACGGTAAAGTTTTGTAAAGCCGTGAATGCTATTAAGGGGATTGACTTTGTAGTTCTGGCTGGTGATATTACTGAATTTGGTGTTTTAAAGGAAATGCTTTGGATTTCAAGAACTCTTGAAGATCTTCATGCTCCCTATGTAGCTGTTATAGGAAATCACGACGAAACAGCCCGTGGTAAGGAAACATTTCAGCATATGTTTGGCGAACTTAATTATTCTTTTATATACGGAGGTGTAAAATTCGTTTGCCACGATAGCAATAGCCGGGAGTATAATTTCAATGGTCAGGTGCCCAATATTCCCTGGTTAAAAAATGAATTGAAACCATCGCCCGGGATTAAAGGTTTTGTAGGTATTTCTCATGTGCCGGTTAATTCAGAAGATTTTGACAGCAAATTAATCAAGGATTATACAACCACACTTGCTCAAACTCCAGGCTTCCTGGCATCACTTAACGCACATACTCATAATTATAATCTCTTTTATCCGGATGATTCGGGTATTCCCTACGTGATCACAAGCGCGATGGCAAATAAGGAATTTTTAGTTGTACAAATTGTAAATAATAAGATAAGTTTTGAGAGAGTATATTTTTAAGTTCCGTTTCGTTTTTTTGCTGTTGGTTGCAAGTAGTGCTAAAGTATCTGCACAAAGTTTTAAATTCTTAATTCCTGATCAGGCAATTGTACAGTATGCCGGAAGTATAGGTTATTTTAGTGGAGGTGTTGGTTATGAACTGTTTGGTAACAAAAAAGGTAATTTAGATTTACTTTATGGATTTGTACCGGGTAGTAAAGGTGGGGTTTTGAATATAGCAACTGCTAAATTTGGCTATAAACCATGGGCTATTAAATTGAAAGAATGGGGGAAAATTTATCCTTTTAATCCTGCAATATTTGCTACTTATACTTTTCATAAGGAGCTGTCATTTAAATTTCCAAGCGGACAATATGCTCATGATTATTATTACTGGTCAGAAGCTTTGCGTCCGCATCTTGCTTTCAGTAGCGAAATTGAGCTGGATGCAAAAAAACTTTTGAAAAATACGGGTATCAGAGCAATTGGTCTTTATATAGAGGCAAATACGAATGATTTTTATCTGATCAATTATCTTCAAAATACATCTGCACTAACTGTAACGGATATTTTTCAGCTGGGAATAGGAATGCGTGTTAAGTTTTAAAATTAGAAACGCAGCAACAAACAAAAGGCTCCGGTATATTTACCGGAGCCTTTTGTTTGTTATAATATTTATACCTCTACTTAAGCGTATGGAATACCATCTTTTGATGGCAAACTACTGTGTCCCATTAAGTATTGATCTACTTTTCTGGCCGCTTCTCTTCCTTCAGATATTGCCCAAACTACTAATGATTGTCCACGGCGCATATCACCGGCAGCAAAGATCTTAGCAATATTGGTTTGGTATTTACCTTCTTCAGCTTTTACGTTTCCTCTGTTGTCAAGCTCAACACCAAGATTTTCAATTAATCCTTCCTTTTGAGGATGTAAAAAACCCATAGCTAAAAGAACAAGCTGACAAGGAAGATCACGTTCTGTTCCTGCTTTTTCTTTGAAGTTTACCGGGCGACCATTAGCGTCAATTTCCCATTCTACATCAACAACTTTTACAGCTTTCAGATTTCCGTTTTCGTCTTTGATGAACTCTTTGGTATTTACTCCCCATCCTCTTTCGCATCCCTCTTCATGAGAAGAAGTTACTTTTAACAACATTGGGTAAGTTGGCCAAGGCATGTTGCTGGTACGTTGTTGCGAAGGCATCGGCATAATTTCAAATTGAGTTACCGATTTTGCACCCTGACGGTTAGAAGTACCAATACAATCAGATCCTGTATCACCACCACCAATTACAATTACATCTTTACCGGTTGCTAATATAGCTTCACCATCAACTGCGAAGTTTTTAACTCGTTTGTTTTGTTGTTTTAAGAAATCCATTGCAAAGTGGACACCTTTCGCCTCTCTTCCTTTTGCAGGAAGATCTCTTGGAATGGTTGATCCACCAGCAAGAATAATTGATTGAAAATCTCTAAGTAAGGTATTCAATTCAACATTTACACCTACGTTTGAGTTACATTTAAATACGATACCTTCTTTTTCCATTAAAGCGATGCGTCTTGTTACAACATCTTTTTGTAATTTAAAATCTGGGATACCATAGTTAAGCAAACCACCTGGTGTGTCGTCACGTTCGTAAACAACTACCTCATGTCCGGCTTTGTTTAATTGAGCAGCAGCAGCTAAACCTGCAGGTCCTGAACCGATAACAGCTACTTTTTTACCAGTGCGGATTAGCGGTTGCTCTGCTTTAATATAACCTTTATCAAAGGCAATTTCAATAATGTGTTTCTCTATTTCCTCAATTGATACGGGTGATTTGTTAATTCCAAGTACACATGCTGATTCGCATGGTGCCGGGCAAATCCTTCCTGTAAATTCAGGGAAGTTGTTTGTGCTCAGTAAGATAGTGCTGGCCAGATGCCAGTCGCCTTTATATACAGCTTCATTGAATTCAGGAATCACGTTGCCTAAAGGACAACCCGACTGACAGAAAGGAACACCGCAATCCATGCATCTGGCTGCTTCTTTGTTAACTTCCTCCAGTTCAAAATTCTTTACGAATTCATTATAATGTTTTAAACGCTCTTTTGCATCTTCTTTTAAAGGAGCAGTTCTTTCGTATTCTAAAAATCCAGTTACTTTTCCCATTATTTAAGATATTTTCAGTTTGTTACTTTTGTTCATTAATACTGCTTTGTATTCTTTAGGGAATACTTTGATGAAATGTGCAGATTGTGTTGCCCAGTCGTCTAGCAAGAATTTAGCTACACTACTTTCTGTAAGCTGAAGATGTTTCTTTAATAAATGAGTGATACGTAGTTCATCCTGTTCATCAAGAGGATCCAGATCTACCATCTCTTTATTGCATTTGTTTGCAAAATCACCTTTAACATTATAGATCCATGCAATACCACCGCTCATACCAGCCGCAAAGTTGCTACCTGTATCGCCAATAACCAATACCTCGCCGCCAGTCATGTATTCACAACCGTGATCTCCAAGTCCTTCTACAACAGCAGTTGCACCAGAGTTACGTACCGCGAATCTTTCACCCGCCTGCCCTCTTACAAACAGCTCACCAGAAGTTGCACCATAAAGAGCCACGTTGCCGATAATGATGTTTTGCTCAGGTACATATTTAGTAGTACTGAAAGGGAAAATCGATAATCTTGCTCCCGAAAGTCCTTTACCTACATAATCATTGGCCTCGCCTTCAAGATGTAATGAGATACCTCTAGTAGCAAATGCTCCGAAACTCTGACCAGCAGAACCTTTGAATTTGAAATTGATGGTATCAGCAGGTAAACCTTGTGATTTGTATATTTTCGAAACTTCGTTTGAAAGCATGGTGCCAATTGCACGGTTGGTATTTTTAACTTCGAACTCCTTATATATAGGCTCTTTGTTAAATAATGCAGGCTGTGCAGCTTTGATTAATTCGTGATCCAGAATTTCTGATAATCCGTGATCCTGATCTTCTGTTTTAAATAAGCTTAATCCATTATCTGGTGCTTTATATAAAATTGCAGAAAGGTCAAGGTCTTTTTGTTTCCAGTCTTCCTGAGCTATTGCACGTACTTTTAATGCGTCAGATTGACCAACCATTTCTTCAACGCTTCTGAAACCAAGTTCAGCCATTGTTTCTCTTAACTCCTGAGCCAAGAAATAGAATAGGTTAACTACGTGATCCGCTTCACCTGTAAATAGTTTTCTTAAGTTAGGATCTTGAGTAGCAACACCAACAGGGCAAGTATTTAAATGGCATTTACGCATCATAATACATCCTGCGGTTACAAGAGCTGCAGTTGCAACACCCCATTCTTCGGCTCCAAGTAAAGTTGCAATTGCAATATCTCTACCTGTTTTTAGCTGTCCGTCTGTTTGTAACACAACCCTGCTACGCAAGCGGTTTTTAACAAGCGTTTGGTGCGCTTCAGCTAATCCAAGTTCCCAAGGTAAACCAGCATGTTGTATTGAAGTTAACGGAGATGCACCTGTACCACCATCAAATCCTGATACCAGAATTACATCAGCATGTGCTTTAGCTACTCCTGCAGCAATAGTACCAACACCAGCTTTAGAAACCAGTTTTACGTTGATTCGTGCTTCTCTGTTAGCATTTTTTAAATCGAATATTAACTGTGCCAAATCCTCGATAGAATAAATATCGTGGTGTGGCGGAGGAGAGATCAACCCTACTCCCGGAGTAGCGTGACGAACTTTTGCAATCCAATCATCTACTTTGTGTCCAGGTAACTGACCACCTTCACCAGGTTTTGCACCCTGTGCCATTTTAATTTGTAACTCATCTGCATTGGTAAGGTAGTAACTAGTTACACCAAAACGTGCAGAAGCGATTTGCTTAATTGCAGAGCGCATTGAGTCACCATTTTCAAGCACTTCATATCTCAACTCATCTTCACCACCCTCACCGGTATTGCTTTTTCCACCAATACGGTTCATTGCAATAGCTAATGTAGAGTGTGCTTCGTGAGAGATGGAACCGAACGACATTGCTCCGGTAGCAAATCTTTTAAAGATATTTTCAACTGGTTCAACCTCCTCTAAAGAAATAGCCGGGCGATTGTAACTGAATTCAAATAAACCTCTTATTGTATAAGCCTGGTTTGTTTGCTCGTTTACCAGTTTAGAGTATTGCTTATAAGTGCTGTAATCATTTTTCCTTGTAGCGTTTTGCAACAAGTGGATGGTTTGAGGGTTGAACAAATGCTGTTCACCTTTACGTTTCCATTTATAGTTACCACCAGTAGGTAAAATAGCATCCGGACGGTTAGCTAGTTTAAAGATCCTGTTGTGTTTAATCAACGTTTCTTTAGCTATTTCGTCTAAGCCTAATCCACCGATTCTTGAAACAGCTCCGGTAAAGTAGTTGTCTACTACACTTTTATGTAATCCAAGAATTTCGAATATCTGAGCACCATGGTACGATTGTAATGTAGATATACCCATTTTAGAGAATATCTTTAACAAACCATTGTTAACCGCGTAGATATAATTTTGGAATAATTTTTCTTTTTTCTCTTGAAGTTCAGTTTCAAAACCAGCAATAGTTTCTAAAGCCAGGTAAGGATTTACTGCAGTTGCACCAAAACCAATTAAAGTTGCAAAATGATGAACTTCCCAAACATCACCAGCCTCAACCACAATACCCACAGCACCTCTATATCCTTTACGGATTAAGTGATGGTGAACGGCTGAAACAGCTAATAACGAAGGAATGGCAGCATGCTCAGAATCAAGAGCCCTGTCAGAAAGGATAATTACCTGGAAACCATCTTCAACAGCATCAACAGCATAGCGGCAAAGCCTTTCGATACCTTTAGCTAATGCACCCGGGTTGCCATCTGCTCTGAAATAAGTTTGTAGTGTTTTGGATTGGAATACTCCGGTATCTATACTTCTTAATTTCTCAAGTTCAAGGTTGGTTAATATAGGATGTTTAATGCCTACACAATGACATTGCATTGCATTTTCTTCCAATATATTACCGTTATTACCCATAAAACCGGCTAAACTCATTACCACTTTTTCCCTGATAGGGTCAATTGGTGGGTTAGTAACCTGGGCAAATAACTGCTTAAAGTATGAGGCTAAGTGTTGTGGTTTTTGAGAAAGGATAGCCAAAGGAATATCAGTACCCATTGAACCAATTGGTTCTTTGCCGTCCTGAGCCATTGGTTTTAAGATTAGATCAATATCTTCTCTGCTATAGCCAAAAACCTGTTGGTATCTAAAAATAGACTCCTGAGACAGATTGCTAAATACTAATCTTGGATCAGGAAGTTCTTCCAGTCTGATTTGGTATTTATTGATCCAGTCGCCATAAGGCTTGCTACCACATACCTGTTGTTTAATTTCAGCGTCACTAATGATTCTGCCTTGCTCCATATCTACCACAAACATTTTTCCAGGAGTTAATCTTCCTTTCTCAATGATTTTGCTTTGGTCAAGAGCTAGTGCGCCAGCCTCAGATGCCATAATTACACGGTCATCCTCAGTGATGGCATATCTTTGCGGACGAAGTCCGTTTCTATCTAATGTAGCACCTATAAGGTTTCCATCGGTAAATGAAACTGCCGCTGGTCCATCCCAAGGCTCCATTAAAGTAGCATGGAATTTATAAAAAGCTTGTTTCAGTTCATCCATATCGTCATTACCATCCCACGCTTCAGGAATTAACATCATAAGAACGTGTGGTAAAGAACGACCAGAGTGAAGTAGTAATTCTACTATATTGTCTAAACATCCAGAATCTGAGTTAGACTCATCAATTACAGGAAGTAAAATATTTAATTCTTCAGGAGTAAAGTAAGAAGAAGCAAAAGATTTAACACTTGCTCTGAACCAGTTCAGATTACCCTGCAAAGTATTGATCTCTCCATTATGAGCGATATACCTGAAAGGTTGTGCCAGCCTCCAGGAAGGGAAAGTGTTTGTAGCAAAACGCGAGTGAACTAAACCAAAAGCTGAAACCACACGTTTATCGCTAAGCTCAGTAAAATAGCTTCTAACTTGCAGTGAAGTTAGCTGACCTTTATATACAATTGTTCTTGACGAAAAAGAAGCAATATAAAAGTCGCCATTAATACCTTTTACAGTATTATTAATTGTTTTAGACAGGTAGTTTTTAAATACGTACAGTTTACGTTCAAAATCTGCACCTGCTGCAATTGCATAAGGACGGGCAATAAATACCTGTTCCATTTCCGGTTCTACTGACAAGGCCATATCGCCAATACCTTCTGTATTGGTTATTACCTTTCTAAAGCCCAGAACTTCCAGGTTTAGTTTTTCGGCAGCGCGGTAAATAATTTCCCTACATTCTTCTCTTGCCTTCACATCTTTGGGTAGGAATAGCATTCCGACGCCGTAATCTCCAGATTCATTTAAACTGAATCCGATTTTGAGACACTCGTCATACAGGAATTCATGGGGTATTTGTATCATAATACCAGCCCCATCACCTGTATTGATTTCAGCTCCGCAAGCCCCGCGGTGATCAAGATTTTCAAGAATGGTTATAGCGTCAGAAATAATTTGCTGTGATTTCCTGCCCTTTATATGGGCAACAAATCCGATACCGCAGGCATCGTGCTCAAAACGCTGGTCATATAACCCTTGGTTATCTTGTTTTGGTTCCATAAGTCTCGTTTAAATATTAGTTTTGGTATAGTGTATTTAGGACACTAAGATACGAATAAAATTCAAGGAATTATAATATTCACATATTTTTTAGAAAAAAAGCAGTACTTGGCAATGAAGTGCGTACTTAATTATCATATTAGTAAATTACATCGTTTTAATTTATGATGTTGGTAATGGTGTTATTTAGAATTATTTTGCATAACAAAATAATTACAAATGGCTTTACGTGCTTTAAACGCAATTTTTCTTGTTTTTTGCTGTCGGTTTTTTGATTTTCTTCTATTTAATCTAGTGTGTTCCCTTGTAAGGTTATCTAAATATAAGGGAAATATTAAATTATTTACAAACTCAATCTCTTTAACGTCAATTGATTATCTTTATTTCCTTTAAAAAGTTGAAATATTTAGTGATTTTCCTTTCGTAGATTCAGGTCTTTTGCTACTTTTGTGGCGGGCAAGTCTTTTACGATCAGCTCCTTTTGAACTCCCCCAGGTCGGGAACGAAGCAAGGGTAGAAAGTTGTAGCGATGCGATAAGAGGTGCTTGCCCTTTTTTTACTTTCAATGTAAAAAAAGGCTCTCCTCTCCTATTTTTTCCATCTTTTCTTAAAAGACTTCAATGTAAATACCTAATTTAGGCGTTTATTAATTGACAACTTATAACATTAACCAATTTGCTAAATTAAATAACATGAAATTTTTTATTGACACAGCTAATCTTGATCAAATAAAAGAAGCCCAAGATCTTGGTGTTTTAGATGGTGTAACCACTAACCCTAGTCTTATGGCTAAAGAAGGTATTACGGGCGATGCTAACGTAATTGCGCATTACAAGGCCATCTGCGCTATCGTAGATGATAATGTAAGTGCAGAAGTGATATCTACCACCTATGATGAAATCATCAAAGAAGGTGAAGCTTTAGCTAAATTAGATCCAAAGATTGTTGTTAAGGTACCTATGATTAAAGATGGCGTTAAAGCAATTAAATATCTTTCATCTAAAGGTATCAGAACCAATTGTACTTTAATTTTTTCTGCCGGACAGGCATTATTAGCTGCTAAAGCGGGTGCAACATATGTATCTCCATTTTTAGGTCGTTTAGACGACATCTCTACTGATGGTTTACAATTAATTGAAGATATCAGATTAATATTTGACAACTACGGTTACCCTACTCAAATTTTAGCTGCTTCTATCCGCGGTCCGTTGCATATTGTAAATTGTGCTAAATTAGGTGCAGATGTAATTACAGGTCCTTTATCTGCAATTACGGCTTTGTTAAAACACCCATTAACTGATAGCGGTTTAGCTCAGTTCCTTGCTGATCACAAAAAAGCTTCAGAAGCAAAATAGTGTTTCTTTAACGCATAAAAAAGGCTGGATCATAATTTATGACCCAGCCTTTTTTATGTGATTTATATATAATTGCTTAAGTTCGGTCGGGTGAAGACTTAGTCTTTATCTCTGGCTAATATTCCTGCACTAAGTGTTTGAAATTCATTCCCTGCAAGTACTTCTTTAACAAGATTGTAATCTATTTGTTCATCAGGTAATATCTCTATACCCTTTACCCCTGCTCCGTTTGCAGCTTCAACATCCCTTGGTTTGTCGCCAATCATTACAGAAAGGGCCGGATCAATGTTGTATTTAGCGATAGCTTCTAGTAGCATTCCTGATTTAGGCTTTCTGCATTCGCAATCGCCAGAAATAGTTGGATGATGAGGACAGTAGTATGCATGCGTTATTAAAGCACCCTGATCTTCAAATTTTTGAGCAAGAACTTTATGCATTTCGGCCAGTGCCTCTTCAGTATAACGCTTTTGAGCAATTCCACCTTGATTTGTAATTACGATTAGCAAGTAGCCCTCGTCATATAGTTTTTTCAAGGGAGGAATCTGATATTCCAATACTTCAAAATCTTCTAGTTTGGTAATGTAATCGTGAATTTCGTGATTAAGAACGCCATCGCGATCCAAAAAAATAGCTTTATTCATTATTTATAGTTATTCCTCTCGGTATTTTTATACCTTATGGGTTAGTTTAATATTCCAAATATGAGAATATAAAGTTTATTGTGGCCAGATATTGTTTGTTTTTATTAAACAAATGACCTCTGGCTATGTTATTAGAAGAGTTAAATTTTAAATATATACGATTATGCCATACATTAAAAAGAACGCCGAGAACAGTTCATCAGTTAATATATTTTTTGAAGATTTAGGTACAGGTAAACCTGTAGTTTTGATCCACGGATGGCCGGTATCTCATGAGATGTGGGAATATCAAGTAAATACCCTGGTAAACGCAGGATATAGATGTATAGCATACGACAGACGTGGTTTTGGTCAATCAGACAGACCATGGCATAGTTATGATTATGATACACTTGCAGCCGATTTACACGAGGTAATTACAGCACTAAACCTAAACGATGTTACCCTTGTAGGGTTTTCGATGGGTGGTGGCGAAGTGGTTAGGTATTTAGGTAAATATGGATCATCTAGAGTTACTAAAGCTGTATTGATTAGTTCTGTAGTTCCCTTGCTTTTGAAAACAGAAGACCATGAAGAGGGTGTTCCCCGTGAAGTATTCGATGGTATGATTGCAGGCCTGCAAAATGACCGACCTGCTTTTTTAACAGAATTTGGGCGACAATTTTTTAGTGTAGACGGGCAGAACAAACCAGTTAGCCAGGAAATTCAAAACTGGATGCATCAACTTGCAATTGTTGCCAGTCCTAGAGCTACCACTGAATGTGTTCGTTCCTTCTCTGAAACTAATTTTAGAACAGATTTAAGTGTAATCACCATTCCTGTATTGATTATTCACGGTAATGATGATAAAATTGTACCTATTAACATTACCAGTGATGTAACTTCTTCACTATTGCCCAACTCAGAATATCATGTTATTGAAGGTGCATCACATGGCGTATTCCTTACCCATAAAGATGAGGTCAATAAATTGCTGCTTAATTTTCTGTAAAAATATGTGGCGCTCTGTCCTACTGTTTAATCGCAATTTGCCTTTTTTATAGAGATGGGAATATTAATTGAAGGTGAAGAAAAGATTAAATGTAAATAATAAGGCTAGGAATCAGCTTACTATGCGATTTCTGGATATATTATTTGCAGAATATATATCGTAATCCTATATTTGCACCACTTTAAACGGAAACGCTTTAGAGGAAAGTTCCAAATAAGAACTTTGATTCCGTAGCTCAGCTGGTAGAGCATTACACTTTTAATGTAGTGGTCCTGGGTTCGAATCCCAGCGGGATCACAAAGAACAACACAAAAACCTGCAAGTTAGATTATTGCAGGTTTTTGTGTTTTAGTACCCTCCCCCTCCAAAAAAAAAAGAAACGGAATCCTATAGCTGCCTGGTTTTGGTTTGTATAACCAAAATAGATAAATGCCAAAAGTAGTATCATTGTTCTCACATCAAACACACATTAGGCACACTTTTTTCACAAAAAGGTACCTGTTTGTGGATTTGATGTGAAGGAGGTGTGAATAAGGGATCAATTCCAAAAAGTTACGCGAAATAAAAATATTGACAATCAGCGTTTTATTTGTCTTTCTCAAAACTATGGGTCCTTATATATTTTAGGGATACTAAAAGGCATAATTATTGAACCCACTTCATTACACACAAATAAACACATATGAAAAAAATAATTTTAATCTGCCTGGCGGTAATAGCTTTAGGCTGCAAGAGTATGTCATATCAAGAATCCTCAATTAAGATCGGCATGTCAGAAAATGAATTCAAACAAGCTAACCGCTCTGCGGAATTGATGTCACTCGATAATAATGGCACAAATATTTATCGTATTATCTCCAGAGGAGTAATTATCGCCAATGCTGAACCTTATTTATTCTTTTATTTCCACGACGGTAAGCTGACACGTTTTGTGAAATCAGATCGTATAGACGACTATAAGTTTATTTGGTAAAGCAGAATATAAGCAAGGCGCAGTTGGAGTATCATCACAGCCAACCTAGGTTGGCTGCTATTCCTCTCTTTTAACGTTTTTAACAAGAAAGTAAACAGACATTACAAAAGTCACTATATATACAATAGCTAATGCTGGTTTTTCAAATTTCAAATTTTCAAAATCAAACTGTTTAAAAATAGTCCATCCTAAAATAATTGCTATAATTAGGAATAAGAATGATTGCCCTTTTTTAATGCTCATAAGTTTTAATGTCTAATTATTGTGTCTATTATTGCCCCAATCATTATTGCCGTCAATGCAAAAGTGATCATGCCTAAAATGTAAGCAAAAAATGCTTTCACATAATTAATGGCTTTTCCTTTTTCATAAAATTGTCCAATTGCCCAAGTAGTATAAACAAACCCAACAATACCTGCAGTTTGCATTAGGTTAAAATGTGTTAAACCTTGAATAATTATGAAAACTGAATAAATCAACATTCCCATTCCAATCACAAAACACAGAAGGATTAAAATTTCAAAAATGTTTAATTTATATTTTCTGAAAAATAGCTTTGTCCATAATGCAATAAAAATACCCATGATTATATTCGCATAACCATAATGTCCCTGTATCCATTTAAAAATTGCACTCGTTGTAGATTTATGATCGTCTAAATAATTTACATAACCATCTTCAATATGGAAAAAGTTGCTAAATGTTGAATAAATAAGAGATGTAACAATAATGAAAATTATTGGCTTAACAAGTCGACTTCTGTTATCTGAAAGATAGTTTCTTACGTTCTGTCCTGGATTTGCTATAAGTTCTTTTATAGTGTATAGGATCCCACGTTCAAAATGCAAAACATGTTCAATTTCATGAATAATGTAGTGTCCATCAATTCTTTTAAGCTGACTAGGTTGTCCGCAGTTTGGACAGTATTTTGAAGTTAATTCGAGGTTGCAGGTTTTACAATTTGTCATTTGTTTTGTATGTCTGTATTTTGGCCGTTAGTGTGGTTTCATACCATTTTGGGATAGCTCTCTCTTAGCTATGCGAAAAATGTTTCTTGTAAAAATCCGCACAAAAAAATTCTCAAAAACTACACTTTAGTGTAGATTTGCTAATAAGCCCTAGTAGCTAATGAAAAGCAACATTAATTCAAGCCTGCTTACCAAGAATAAGGTTGAAAGAATATCAGATTACGACCATCTTCAACAGCAACATTATTTGGAAGTCGTAAAGTCTTTTGCAAGGTTAACATATGAGAGTATATATGTTATTGATTATGAAAAGATGGCGTTTGAATACGTTTCAGAAAACCCATTGTTTTTATGCGGGTATTCTTCTGAGGAAGTGTTGGAGATGGGTTATGATTTCTATTTTAAAAATGTTCCTGAAAGAGATTTGGAACTGCTAAACCTCATTAATGATGCAGGATTTGATTTCTATAAAAAACTGCCTGGTCACGCGAAAAAATCATATAGCATAACTTACGATTTCCATTTAGTTAATAAGGATGGTAAGCATATTCTCATCAATCATAAGCTTACCCCGTTGTTTTTGACAAGCGATGATCAGTTATGGAAAGCAATGTGCATCGTTTCTATTTCACATCATAAAAATGCAGGCAATGTTTGTATTCATAAACAAGGCACAGATGAAACCTGGGAATTAAATATAGAAAATAATGTTTGGCGTAAATCAGAGAAACCTAAACTCACAAAAAGGGAGATCGAGATATTGCGTTTGCATGCGCAAGGATTAACAATTAATCAAATTGCAGAAAAAATATTTGTTTCTGCTGACACAGTGAAGTATTATAGGAGACGGATTTTTGAGCGTTTAGGTGTGAGTAATATTGTTGAAGCCCTTTCTTACACTGTTAACAACAAGATTATTTAGCTTGTATAGGCTATAGATCTCATCTCTGTTTACTAGTTTTGCAGCCAAAATGAACAAACGGTGCGGAATGCCCTGAATACCTTAAACAATTACAACAAACATAAATGGAAAAGAACGATTTTGTATCCATCTGGTTGGAAGAAAGCGGCAACCCTGCTATAGAAGAATTAACGCAGCTGAATCTGGACATTGCCAATAAAACAGCAAAAAAATTAGCAGATAAAGGCCTTTCGGCAAATGACCTTGCTGTCTCTCTTGACATCAATCCGGACGAAATCCAAAGGTGGCTGATGGGCAGGCATTCTTTCAGTATAAAAATAATAAAGGAAATCTCTGGTACACCTTTGTGAACTAAAACTAATTCCATTTAATATTAATAAGTTTGAGAATGAAGATGTTTATTGAAACCGAGCGACTTTATTTTAGAGAATTATTAGAAACTGATGTCGAAGGCATCTTTAGTTTAGATTCTGATCCCGAAGTGCATCAGCACCTCGGAAAAAATCCAATTAAAAATATTCAACAGGCTAAAGATGTTATAAAATTCATTAGACAACAATATGTTGACAACGGAGTGGGACGGCTAGCAATAATTGAAAAAGAATCGAGTGATTTTGTAGGTTGGGGCGGATTTAAATTAATCACTGATTTAACCAATGGCCATAAAGACTATCATGATCTAGGCTATAGATTTCTAAAGAAGCATTGGGGAAAAGGTTATGCGACTGAATCTTCAAAAGCAGCAGTAGAATATGGTTTTAACGAACTTAAACTTCCTTCAATTTATGCTATAGCTGATATAGATAATTTGCAATCCCAAAGAGTTCTAAAAAAATGCGGCTTTATAGAAAAAGAGATATTTAATTATGACCTTGTCCCCCATTACTGGTATGAACATCACAAATTGACTATGGAGCTGTTTTAAATTATGCGTATTCAATTATACGATATCATGACGAGCCTCCGGCCCTATGTCAAAGTGATATGTACTATGGATTGTGATGAAGGCACAGATATAAGTCATATACGAGTATTACCTGATACTTGTGTTGAGTTATTTGTGAATTACACCAGCACGCCAGTGGCAATCATTGGCGATGAACTGCACAAGCGTAGTATCGTTAGCTTTCGTATGAGCCGGCCCATGGATGTCCAGATGCGCAAAGGGGCAGGTTGCCTTGCTGTTTGTTTCCATCCTGGCATGGCATATAAGTTCTTTCAGATACCCATGCATACATTAGCCGACACTACAGCTGCCTTATCCGCTATATGGAATAATCTGGCGGAAGAAATAGAAGATAATCTAGCCTGTGCCTGTAACAATGAAACACGTGTAGGCATACTGCAAAACTATTTGCTGCAACAATTAACCACAGCTAAAAACGATTTGCAGGTAGCCTATTGCCTGCAGCAGGCGCAATTTTCCGGTGGCTTGTTGTCTGTAAGTAAGCTTGCAAACGACGCTGGTGTCAGTCAGCGCCATCTTTCACGAAAATTTCTGCAATGTATTGGCCTATCACCCAAAGAATATTTGCGTGTGTACCGGTTCATACAATCACTTCACTATATAAAAAAATACCCAGCCCTCTCACTTACGGAAATTGCTTATAAAAGCGGTTACTATGACCAGGCTCATTTTAATCGTGATTATAAAACATATACTGGATATGCTCCTGGTAAATTCACTCATGCGCAACATATTATTCATTGATGTCCGTTTTGTACAATTTGAGTTAATTTAATCTTTGCAGTTTTGCAATACAAAAACATTAGCGATATGAGAAAATTAATATTAGGATTAGCAATAACACTGGATGGATATATTGAAGGACCTAACGGTGAATATGATTGGTGCTTTACGGACCAGGACTATGGCTTAAACGAATTCTTTGACCGCATAGATGCCATTTTTATTGGCCGTAAAAGTTACGAGATAGCGCAACAGTATGCCGATAGCAATAACGGAGAAATAGTTCCCGGAATGCCTGCAATGAAAGAATATGTATTTTCTAAAACATTGAAAACAGTAAAAGAAGGTGCCATACTTATATCTGACAATAGCATTACTGAAGCGCGAAGGATAAAAGAAGAACCAGGTAAAGATATATGGTTATATGGTGGTGCTGAACTTACCGATGCCCTGATGAAAGAAGGCCTTGTCGATGAATTATGGTTGTCAGTACATCCTATACTGCTTGGTGATGGTAAAATCCTGTTCCACAAAAAGGATAACCGAACCAAACTCACTCTTCTAAAAAGCAAGACTTATGAAAGTGGTTTGGTATCGCTCAATTACAGTATCAACAACGATAAATGGCCTCCGATGTGACGCCTGTAATCCAAAATGCAATTGCTTGTCTAAATGAGTTTTCATGAGCTTCATTATCAGAAGCCCAGGCGATAATTCCATCAGGGCGTATCAACACAACACTTAGGCCGAATTGTTCTTTCACTTGTCCAGATATAAAGTTGATTTGACTGCCATATTCAGTTGCCAAAGTTTTTATTAAAACATTCTTGTCAAAATCAAGAAGTGTCCAATGGCCATCCCGCATAAGCTCACCAATCGTAGTACCATCTTCGAACTCAAAGTTGGGAACGCTGTGCCCTACCAGCGGGTGGATTCCTCCTAAATGGTAATGTATGTTGATACCCCATACCCTTCCTGCAAAATAGGTGGCGCCCTCACGCGTGTTGATCAAATCGCGAAAAATTGCATTCAGCGCGCGAGCATGCGGGTCTGGTTTCATAATTGCAACCTGTGCGCGTGACCAATCCAAAACTTGTGCGCCAATTGGATGCCGTTCGGTATAATAAGTGTCTAGCAAACCATCTGTGGCTTTATCATGGATGGTTGCTGCAAGCTTCCAACCCAGGTTCATGGCATCGCCTAGCCCAAGGTTAAGCCCTTGTCCTCCTAACGGCGAATGGATGTGTGCAGCATCGCCAGCTAAAAGCACCCGCCTGTTGCGGTAGGTTGTGGTCTGCCGCGCCCGATCGGTCCAGGTGGTGGCAATATGGAGGGTGCTGATCGTTACATCGGTATTCGACACACGGCGCAACACTTCTTGAATATGTTCGAGCGTGATTGGATTTCCCGAGTGATGAAATGCTCCACCATCAAAATCCTGTATTAGTACATAGCCAGGCTGAGATTGCATATACATGCCCCTTGCAGTCACATTTCTGCCAGGGCTGAGCTTTTCCGGGTCAGCTATATCCGCTTTTACAGAATAACCGGTGAATTCCGGTTCTGTGCCTGCAAATTCAAAACCAGCAATCTTCCGGACAACGCTTCGACTCCCATCACAACCTACCAGCCATTTAGCTTTAAAAGATTGATCACCAGACTGAACCGCTACCTCATCCGCAGTTTGATTAAAGTCAGTAATGGCATGCCCGCGCCTGATTTGTACATTTAAAGATTCTGCACGGCGGGTTAAAACTGTTTCAATCTCCTGCATCTCAGAAATTAAATTAGTCTGGGTAGAGCAAGGTAAACGATACGCCCATTGTGAAGTGTCAACATTGACGGCAAGAAATGGAATACCAGCAAAGTGTCCTCCCTGCCTTTGTGCCCCTTCCTTTGCATTTTGATGTGGATTTTTAAGCTGTTTATGCAGCTCTAGCTCTTCAAGTAAACCACGGCGGTAAAGCGCTTCAATAGTAGGTGCTGAGAGTCCTCGTATCCCGAAAGGAAGTTGTTTCAATGGAGACTGCGGATTCTCCGCCTTTTCCAGTATCAGGACTGAACATTTGGCAAGTGCTAGTTCACAGGCAAGGAACAGACCTACAGGTCCTGCACCCGAAATGATGACATCGTAAATGGATTTATTTTGTGTTTTCATATGATTTATTTAAACACAAAATTCTGGAATGTTCCTGCGTTAGGCTTGTACAAACGCGACAAAATCACTGCCGACAGTCTGTTTTCCTTTCTTTGCCTTTCGTGCAAATACCCCTGGTGTAGTGCCACTGTAGCGCTTAAATTCCTTGCTAAGATGCGCTTGATCCGCGTAGCCGAGTTCCTGGGCCAAGCTGGCAAGGTTGGATTCCGGGTAATGCCATAACCGGTTTCGTACCTCCTCAAAACGCATCAGGCCAGACACGTCTTTAACTGTATGGCCAGAAGATTGCTTAAATCTCCTTTCCAATGTACGAACCGTTGCATGAGCCGCCGCCGCTACCTCGCTTACCAAAATAGCACCCTTTGCCTCTCTCATAGCAACTCCCGCTTTGAATAAGGTATTGTCGGGGCCAATCTGAGAGCGTTCATTTAAGAAATACTGTTTTACATGGGCTATCGCATCATCTATCCTATTGGCATGAATCAATTTATTCAAAGTCAACTGAAGCCGGGCTATCGGATGTTCAAATATGCGCAGCCCATCTTTACCGGATGGCAATCCAAGCAAATCGAAAACAGTCCATGGAAAGCACCTGATACCAATGATTTCCAAGCGGTTTTGTGTATTAAAAAGAACAGGTTGATTTAGCAGTCCCATCATAAACGGTGAGGGCAATGGCTGTAAACCATCATTATAAGAAATGCTATAAAGGTTTCCAAAATAAAAAATAATTTCAGCGTAGCCATCAGGCACTACCTCGAAACTCGATTCCAGTTCTCCAGATTCTTTTCTGTTGTACCAAAAGCACTTTATGATATCTTGTAGCTCTTCAGGAGGTTCAAATTCTTGATGGTGCATGGCAAGTAGTTGTTTTATTGCTGATCTGGATGATGAAGATGGATGTCCTGTTGAGGAAATGGTATTGCGATGCCATTGGCTTTAAAAGCTGCAACGATAGCTATAATCAGATCGCTCCTTGTAGCAGACGTATCTCCAATATGTTTTGTCCAGAAATATATCCGCAGATCGATTGAACTATTGCTGAACTGCTCGAATTGTACAACAGGACCCGGATTCTTGCTGATCCGCTGATCATTGTTTAAAATCTCCGTCAGTAACTGCCTGCACTTCTCCAGATCAGCATCGTAGGCAATGCCGATCAGGATCGATATGCGTTTACGGTTTCCGCCGAGCGACCAATTGATCAGATGAGCATTAAGCAAATCGCCATTGGGCATAACTACATCGGCGCCATCCCAGGTAGAAATTACACTGCTCCTGAACCCAATAGATTTCATTTTACCACCCTGGCCGTCAACATCAACAATATCTCCAACATTAACGGGCTTTTCAAATGCAATAATGAGTCCACTTACCAGGTTGTTAACTAAAGTTTGCAGACCAAAACCTATACCCACACCTAAAGCACCCAAAACGATGGTTATCCTATCAACAGGAATCCCTGCTGCTGCTACAGCCAAAAATAACCCGATGCACAGGATCGAAATACGCACCAGTAGCAACCAGCTCCCTATCCCCTGTCTCTCATTCTTATTTTCCTTATTATCTGGAAGATGTCCATCAGATGCAAAAAAAGAAACGATCTTGGACACAATAACTGCAATCGACATAATTGCAATAAATAATACCAGATTATTGATGCTGAAGGTATAATCACCAAGAGTGCGCTCCTGGGTAAAAAAGTTTTGAAAAGGCTTAAGTAGGTAATCAAATGCCGGGAAATTACGGCCAAGTAATATTGCCCAACCTACAGCCAGTAGTATATAGAATAACAAAGGAGCCCTTTTGCCTACCCTTTCAAAGTTGAGGTAAAAAAGCTTTTTATCCTGTCCTGAATATACATTAAATGCAAGAAAGAGCCCTTCATTAATAAGCCGCACTGTCCAAAGAAAAAGAATGGCAATAACCACGTTTAAAAATCCGCCAATGAACAGTGTTTTTGCCAAATTATACCTTCCAAACAAATTTGCCAGCGTGGATATTAGTTCAAGTAAGGCCATAAAAGCGATAGACCATACAATCCATTTCTCTCTAAGCTCTTCGCGATGCCCTTTTAATATTGTAACCAGGCCAACTATTACCCCAAGTATAGAAGTAACAAGCATACCCCATCGCTCTATTCTGGAGGCCTGTAGTATCAAATTACCCAAAGCAGCAATCAGAAAAACTACAACCATAATCAACCACACACGCATCCAGTATTTGCTTATATATTTTCTAAAAATAATGCTCAGACAAATGCAGGATATTGACCAAAAAATAACGTTTAAAATAAAAGGAGGCGATACAAAAAAGAACTGAAATAAACTTATAATAATTAACATAGCAGAGAGCAATGGATACCTGAGTACCAATTGGCCATCAAAATCAGTTTTTAGCAGATTATTTTCTAAATAAATATTTTTAAGTGAGCGCAGATAAATAAAAGAAGTAGCAATAAGTAAAACAAGCAATATTAATTTACCTGTATTGTTCCCCGCATAAAATGTAAGGGTCAATAATCCTTTTGTTTTTGAAAAATAAAGTATTTCTTCAAATGGCCGGTAATTACCAGGTGACTTCCAGAGGTTTCCAAACTCCCTTTTGTAGGTCTGCCCCGCCATGTCTTTCTGATAAGATTCAATTTCTTCTAAACTGCTTTCCAATTTAAAAGCCGTCATGTTTACCTGATTAAGTAAGTTCTGAATGTTATTGCTTGCCATCTTAAGTGAGGTATCGATGGGGCTAGTTTCATATGCAATAACTTTTATCTTTTGCAAATACTTCATCAGTGTTACTGAGTCTGCCGGAAATTTAAATAATGCGGGTACACTTAATAGTGAATCAAGCTGATACCGGAAATTGTTCAATTCCTGTTGACGGGCATCTAGCTTTAGTTTTCTGGCATTTACTTTATTTAGCAGTTGCGATAATATCTTTGAGGTAGCAGTTAGATTTCGGAATGTTTGTGATGATCCTCTGTCAGTAAAAATACCATCACCAGCCACAGCAAAATCTTCTTCGATCTTTTTAAGCTCGTTTTTTGTATCCGTCGTGTCTAATTTGCCATTTACATAGATCTTTGCTTTTTGCATGGTCCGTTGTATCTCGTCAAACGTTTTGATTTGAGCAATCGTTGCTTTATCGGCATCAAACTCATCAGCACTTTTTTTCGAAGAACGTTTTGCAAAAGCCTGCATTTTAGCTACAAAATCTAATTTTGAGCTGTCCTTTACAAGGGATTTATTAATTGAATCTTTCTTTTGAGCACGTAAGGCAATGCAGCTAAATAAGCAGATACAAACCAGTAGAAAGCAGCTTAGTTTTTTAGGGAGCATCATCTGACTAAGGATTAATGTTCAATATTACGCAAAAAACCATAATTATCCTCCCTTGGAACTTTAGATGGCCTTTAAGATCCCTTTAACCCATATTCTTGCCAGCTCTTTTGATCCTTCGGCATTTGGATGCAAATAGAACGTGCCCTTTTTTCCTTGTTCAGGTTTAAACAAAGTAGTATGATTCTTTTTGAAAAAATCAAAGCCAGATTTATCACCTGCAAATATCCGTTTAGGAGCTAATTTGGTATACCTTTTAACCAGGTTATCAATTTTTGGGAAGTAACTTTCTAATCTGTTTAAACCTTCTTCTAAATAAGCTGCATTGTTTTGAGTATTAGCGCTATACCAAAGTGGATACTGAAGTACAAATTTTGCCTTTGGAAACTGATTTAATAAAATATCAATCACTTTGGAAATATTTTGATCGTATTGCTCAGCAGAGATAGGCGATCCGTTGGGCCCGAATATTGCGCTATCGTTAGTTCCCAACATAATAGAAAACAAAAGCGTGGCCGAGGTATCCTTGTTTAAAGCGTTTGCGGCTTCGATAACCTTCGGGAAGTCAGTATTAGTGGCCGGCAAAAAATCAAGGCTGGTATGTCCGCTATAGCCCATGTTTGCAATATTAACAGAGCTAAAGCGTCCTTTTGAAGTTAGGATTTGCTGAACTATAAGAGGCGTTGCCTCTAAGGATGGCTGTTTTAGTGCACCTCCCTCCGTTATACTGTCTCCTATAAAAACAATATTCAGTTTTACTCTTTTTCCAGAGGAAAAGGAAGTTAGCAATAATACGGAAACCAGCATCAACAATCTTGGTATCAGCTTAGCCACAGGGAAACTCTTCATGATTCTTTTTTTTCATGAAGATAAACAATTGATCCAGTTTACAAACCCTAATCAGTTAAAGCAAATCAACATGCTCTTCCTCGATCAGTTTTCCAATTTCATTTACGTACGACTGATCTATCCATCCCTTTGTTTCCCAGGTAATACCCAGTTCATGGACTACAGCATGTAGAATAGCAAATTTATTTGAACCTTTAAAAACTTTATAGATGCCATCCTCTTGTGGATAGACTGTAAGCTTAACTCCATGGAGTTCGATGGCAAAGGGATCCGTGTAAACTAATTTCATTCTTATTATTTAATATCAAAGCAACAGCAATAGATCAAAATTGTTTGATGTTAACTTCTATCACTGTTTCAGCATTTTTGAGTAACGTCCTGCAATCTTCACTAAGATGCTGCAGGTGTAATTTCTTTCCTGCCAGTTTATAACGTTCAGTTAATTTATTTAGTGCTTCTATACCACTCATGTCCGCTACTCTACTTTCATTAAAATCTATGATAACTTCCTGAGGGTCTCCGGTCACGTCAAATTTCTCATTAAAAGCGGCTACAGATCCGAAAAATAAGGGGCCAAATATTTCGTAATGTTTAACCCCAAGTTCATCTATATATTTTTTTGCACGGATTCGTTTTGCGCTTTCCCATGCAAATACCAAGGCTGAAATGATAACACCTATAAGTACTGCAAGTGCCAGATTATGAAGCCAAATGGTAATTCCGGCCACAAGAATTCCTATAAAGATATCCTGCCTGGGCATTTTGTTAATGATGCGGAAACTAACCCATTCAAATGTACCTATGGCAACCATAATCATTACCCCTGTTAATGCAGCCATTGGAACGCGGTCAATAATAGGTGCACCGAAAAGTATAATAATAAGTATGGTTAATGAAGCAATTATTCCAGATAATCTTGCTCTGGCACCAGCCGATAAATTAACCAGTGTTTGAGCAATCATTGGGCACCCCCCCATTCCAAAGAAAAAGCCATTAGCAATATTTGCAGTCCCTTGCGCAATACATTCTCTATTACCGTTGCCTTTTGTGGTGGTAATCTCATCAACCAAATTGAGGGTCAATAATCCTTCTGTTAAACCAACGCCTGCCATAATTAAGGCATATGGAAAAATAACCTGTAAAGTCTTAAACTCAAAGGGTATAGCAGGTATGTGAAATGGAGGGAACCCACCACTAACAGAAGCAATATCTCTTACCATTTTTGTGTCAATATTGAATCCAAGGACCAGTAAAAAAACTACTATTATAGCTATTAGAGATGGAGGGACAGCTTTAGTTATTTTTGGCAAAAGCACCACTATTGCTATGGTAAGCAGTACTAAACCACCCATAATAAATAATGGAGTACCACTGAGCCAGGCCGATTCTCCATTCACAACAGTTTTAAATTGTTGCAATTGCGCCATAAAAATGATAACCGCCAAGCCATTCACAAAACCATACATTACCGGTTGAGGCACCAGGCTAATAAATTTTCCCAGTTTAAACAGGCCAACCCCTATCTGGATAATGCCAGCCAATGCAATGGCAGCAAAAACATATTCAATTCCATTTGACTTCATTAAAGCAATAAGAACAATTGCGGTAGCGCCTGCACCACCCGAAATAAGACCCGGCCTGCCACCTAAAATTGAGGTAATCAGTCCCATAATAAAGGCGGCATATAAGCCTGATAAGGGAGGGAATCCGGCAAGGATAGCAAATGATAAAGATTCGGGCATCATTGTCATGGCAACCGTTAGGCCTGCCAGGATTTCATTTTTATAATTGACCTTTTGCGAAAAGTCAAAAAAGCGATTACGAGAAAACATATGTAAAGTTGATGCTTCGAAAGTATGAACCAAAAGTAGAAAAAATACTTGATCTCTGCGTTATTAAGATGTATGTGTATGATTTTAATCAAATGATTAAAATGTTTGATTAAATAAAATAATTACGCTTATATTTGTAGTACTTAAGGTATTACAAGATAAAGATGAGTAAGAAAACAAAGATAGAAGCCGACAGCAGCACTGAAGAAAAGATTAAAGCAGCAGCAAATATTGTTTTTACAAAAAAAGGTTACTCTGGTACTCGTACAAGGGATATTGCTGAAGAAGCCGGTATAAACCTTGCGTTGCTGAATTACTATTTCAGAAGTAAAGAGAAGTTGTTTGATATTGTAATGATGGAGAACATACAGCAGTTTTTAATGGGGATAAGAGGACTATTGAATAATGAGGCATTTAGCCTAACAGAAAAGATTTCACTGGTTGCCGAAAACTATATCAATTTATTAAGAGAGCAACCAGACATGCCATTATTCATTTTAAGTGAAATAAAAGCTAACCCCGAAAAACTGGCTACAAATATGAATGTTAAAGAGATTCTGCTTAAATCTCATTTTTATCAGCAGTTAAACGAAGCCCTAAATAGTAAAGCTAATCCCCTGCATTTTATTATAAACATTATCAGTTTAACGGTTTTCCCTTTTGTAGCCAGTCCCCTACTTAAAATTATAGGAGAATTAAAACAAGAAGATTTTGATAAAATGGTTGAAGAAAGAAAAAAAATGATTCCTGTTTGGATTGATGCGATGCTAAAAACCCATTAAAATTTTTTGTTCAGAGATTAATCAAATGATTAAAACAAATAAATAAACAGTAGAAATGAAATCTATATTTTTCACCACCATCATTTGTTTTGTGTTTTACCAAACGAATGTGCAAAGCCAGGAAAAGCTTTCAATTGAAGAATGCTACAATCTGACCCGCGAGAATTATCCATTGGTAAGGCAGTCGGAATTGATTTCAAAAACTGCAGCCTACTCTATTGAAAACGCTGCAAAAGGGTATCTTCCACAATTTAATATTAGCGGACTGGCCAGTTACCAGTCTGATGTAACAAAGATTCCAATTCAAATTCCAGGAACGAATATTCCTCAACTCAGTAAAGACCAATATCGTTTAAGTGCCGAAGGAACTCAAGTCCTATTTGATGGTGGGGTTATCAGACAACAAAAAGAAGCGATTGGCATTAATGCCTCGGTTGAAACTCAGAAACTTGAGATTGAGCTATACAAATTGAAAGAACGAGTAAATCAGTTGTTCTTTGGCGTATTGTTAATAGATGCCCAACTAAAACAAAATGAATTACTTCAAAAAGATATTCAGCTTGGCATCGATCGCGCAAAAGCTACTATAGCTAATGGAACGGCCTTTAAAAGCAGTTTGAATATCCTTAAGGCCGAATTACTTAAAGTAACCCAAAAAAGTATAGAGCAGAAATTTACACGCAAAGGATATATAGATGTGCTGAGCTTATTTATTAATAAAACACTTACAGAAGATATTGAGTTGCAAAAACCTGTACAACCTATAATGCAAGCTGAAATCCGCCGGCCAGAGCTTAGCCTTTATGAACAGCAACGCAAAAGTCTGGAGGTAAAAGAACAAGCTATAGCAGCCCGGAACCTGCCTAAATTTAATTTGTTTTTGCAGGGTGGTGTAGGCAGGCCAGCATTAAATATGTTGAACAATGCAGCCGAACCTTTTGCCATGGGTGGACTTAGAATGAGCTGGCCCCTATCTGGTTTTTATACCAGCAAAAAAGAAAAGGCAATTATAGACATCAACAGAAAAGAGATTGATCTGCAAAAGGAAAGCTTTTTATTGAACACTAATTTTGTGGTAAAACAGCAGGAATCTGAAATTGATAAGCAAACAAACCTATTGAGCTCAGATGATGAGATTATTGCGTTGCGAGCAAGTATAAAGGAAACATCGGCCGCACAATTGCAAAACGGAGTAATCAATACCAGCGATTATTTACGTGAGGTAAACGCCGAAGATCAGGCCAGACAAAGCAAAATCATGCACCAGATACAACTGCTTATGGCACAGTATAATAAACAAACTACCACTGGCAATTAATTTTTAAACAAACTAATCATGAAGAAAATAGCATTTGCAATAACTACCGCTTTGTTTTTGATGTCTTGTGGGCAAAAGGAACAAGTCTATGATGCTTCGGGCACTTTCGAAGCTGTAGAAACCATCGTATCTGCTGAGGCAACCGGAACCATTAAGACCCTGAATCTTGCAGAGGGGCAGGTACTTAAGGCAGGCGAAACGATAGGCTATATTGATACTACTCAACTATACTTAAAAAAGAAACAACTGCGAGCCCAGATTAATGTTGTACTAGGTAAAAAGCCTGATGTACCAGCTCAGATAGCCGCATACCAGGAACAACTAAAGCAAGCAAACAGAGAACGGCAAAGAATTACCAATCTTTTAAAGGCCGATGCTGCAACACCAAAACAATTGGACGACGCCAATGCTCAGATTGCAATTATTAAAAAACAGATAGCTGCTCAGAGATCTTCTCTGAATATTACCTCGACAAGTTTAAATCAAGAAACACTTCCATTGAATGTACAGATTGATCAGTTAAACGATCAGCTTTTAAAGAGTAAAATTATAAACGAAACAGCAGGCACTGTACTGGTCAAATATGTTGAAGTAAATGAAATGGCTTCAATAGGCAAACCTTTGTACAAAATCAGCGATTTGTCGTCCATCATTTTAAGAGCTTACATTACTGGCAATCAGTTGCCAGCTATTAAACTTGGGCAAAAAGTTGAGGTATTGGTTGATTCAGCAGACGGAAAATATAAAACTTACGAGGGTATTATAGAATGGATTAGCGATAAAGCAGAATTCACTCCTAAAACCATACAAACCAAAGACGAGCGGGCCAATCTGGTATATGCAATTAAGGTAAAGCTAAAAAATGATGGCTATTTAAAAATAGGCATGTACGGAGAGATTATTTTATCTAAAAAAATATGAGCAGCGCCTTTGCCATCGAGGTAAACGAGCTCCGTAAAACCTACGGTAAAGAGCAGCTAGTTGCTGTCGATGATGTTTCTTTCCATGTAAAAAAGGGAGAACTGTTTGGCCTTATTGGTCCTGATGGCGCAGGTAAAACCAGTATTTTCAGGATGCTGACTACCCTGCTACTTCCTGAAAAAGGAACGGCAAAGATAGACGGTTATGATGTAGTTGCCGACTATAAACAGATTAGAAAAACAATTGGTTATATGCCTGGCAGATTTTCACTCTATCCGGACCTGACCATCGAAGAAAACCTTCGCTTTTTTGCTACTGTATTTGGCACTACCATCGCTCAGAATTATCATCTGATCGAAGATATCTACGTCCAGATCCAACCCTTCAAAAACAGAAGGGCGGGGAAACTCTCAGGTGGAATGAAACAAAAACTAGCATTATGTTGTGCTCTTATCCACAAACCAACCGTATTGTTTCTGGATGAGCCAACAACTGGAGTAGATCCGGTGTCAAGAAAAGAATTTTGGGAGATGCTGAAAAGGCTTAAAGCGCAAGATATTACCATTCTGGTATCAACCCCGTATATGGACGAGGCTACTTTGTGCGACCGCATCGCCCTGATCCAGAACGGGAAAATATTATCCATCAACACCCCTCAAAATATGATTCAGCAATATCCGGAGCAACTATATGCAATCAAAGCAGATCAGATGTATGAACTGATTAAAGCACTTAGAAAATACCCTGAGGTAATGGATTGTTATGCCTTTGGCGAGTATGCCCATGTTTCCTTTAATGGTTCTTTTGAGGATAATAAGCTGAAGACCTACCTGAAAGCTGAAGGTTTAACTCAGATTGAAATTAAGCCTGTACCACCAACCATCGAAGATTATTTCATCAAATTATTGAAGAACTAGCTATGGAATATGTAATAAAAACGGATAGGCTGACCAAGCGCTTTGGAGATTTCACAGCAACAAATGAAATTACTTTTGAAGTAGAAAAGGGCGAAATATTTGGTTTTCTGGGTGCTAACGGTGCCGGTAAAACAACTGCCATGCGCATGCTATGCGGCTTATCTATACCCAGTTCTGGTACAGCCACAGTAGCAGGTTTTGATGTATATAAGCAAACAGAAGAAATTAAAAGGAATATAGGCTACATGAGTCAGAGGTTCTCTTTGTATGAAGATCTCACCGTGCAGGAAAACATCAGGTTTTTTGGAGGAATCTATGGGTTAAGCAATCGGGAAATTAAAACTAAAAGTGAAGACTTACTGGAACAGCTAGAACTTAAAAACGAAGCTAAAAAATTAGTAGCCTCCCTGCCCTTGGGCTGGAAACAGAAGCTTTCCTTTTCAGTTGCGGTTTTACACCAACCAAAAATTGTATTTCTGGACGAACCAACCGGAGGAGTTGATCCGGTAACAAGAAGACAATTCTGGGACCTGATCTACGAGGCATCTGCAAAAGGAATTACCATTTTTGTGACCACTCATTATATGGATGAAGCTGAGTATTGTAACCGCATATCTATTATGGTAGACGGAAAAATAGAAGCGCTTGATACCCCGGCTAATTTAAAAAGTCAATTTAAAGCAAGCTCAATGGACCAGGTTTTTTATCATCTGGCCAGAGGTGCAAAACGTAGCGATTAGAATAATAAGGCAATGGAACAGTTTATCAACTTTGTAAAAAAGGAATTTGCCCATGTTTGGAGGGACAAAAAGACCTTGCTAATTCTATTTGGAATGCCGGTTATCCAGATTCTTATTTTTGGATTCGCACTAACCAACGAGGTTAAAAACTCTGAGATCATTGTTATGGATCAGGCCAAAGACCAGGCCTCACAACAAATCATCAGCAGGATAGCTGCCAGCAGGTACTTCGATATTCAAAGCAGCGTGATGAACAATAAGCAAATGGAAGCGGCATTTAAAAAAGGAAAAATTAAGATGGCCATCGTTTTTCCGGCAGGATTTAATGAAGCCCTACTCCATCAGCGCAAGGCACAGATCCAGATTCTTGCCGATGCTTCTGATCCTAATACTGCCAGTATGCTTACAAATTATGTTTCTTCAATTATTCAGGACTATCAAAATTCAATTGATAAAGCAGCAGCTATACCCTACTTGATAGTTCCCGAAGTAAGGATGTTGTACAACCCGCAACTAAAGGGTGCACATAATTTTGTTCCGGGTGTGATGGCCCTGGTACTAATGCTGGTGTGTGTAATGATGACGGCTATTTCAATTGTAAAAGAAAAAGAAACAGGAACCATGGAAATTTTATTGGTTTCACCGTTTAGTCCGCTTCTGGTTATCCTTTCTAAAGCAGTACCATACCTTTTTCTATCGCTCATAAATGTAGCTTCCATCCTACTGTTGAGTGTTTATGTGCTCGATTTGCCAGTTAACGGAAGTGTGGCCCTGCTTTTTGTAGAAAGCACCTTGTTTATCATCACCTGCCTAAGCCTGGGCATATTCATCTCTGTAAAAACAGATTCCCAGCAAATGGCCATGTTAATCTCTCTGATGGGAATGTTTTTACCAACAGTGCTTTTCAGTGGTTTGATGTTTCCTATAGAAAACATGCCTTACCCATTGCAATTGATCTCTAATCTGGTTCCTGCAAAATGGTTCTATTTAATTGTGAAGTCCATTATGATCAAAGGATTAGGATTTTCGGCCATTTGGAAAGAAACGTTAATTCTGGGTGGTATTACCCTTGGTTTATTAGTAGTGAGTTTAAAAAGTTTTAAAATCAGACTGGCATGAGAACGATCCGTTTTTTACTCGAAAAAGAATTCAGACAGATATTTCGCAACAAGGCTATACTGTTACTGATCATCATAATGCCGGTTATGCAACTGATAATTCTGCCGCTTGCTGCAAATTATGAAGTAAAGAACATCAATCTTTCTGTAGTAGATCATGATCATTCCAGCTATTCCCAAAAACTGATCTCTAAAGTTACCGCCTCTGGATACTTTAAACTTACCGGATATAATGCCTCTTTTAAGGAAGGAATGAAACTGATTGAAGCGGACAAGGCCGATCTGATTCTGGAAATTCCGCATGGATTTGAGCGCAACCTTGTCCGCGAAAACCACCAACAGCTATTTATTGTCGTAAATGCCATAAACGGAGTAAAGGCAAATCTTGGAGGAGCATATCTTGGGTCTATCATAAGAGACTTTAATAACGATATAAGACTGCAATTGCTGCCGGTTTCAAAGTTTAGCGGCGCTGCGGTTATCGAGATCAGCTCATCCAATCTGTTTAATCCTTTAATGAAGTACAAATTTTTTATGGTTCCCGGTATTTTGGCTATACTGGTTACCATGATTGGAGGTTTTCTATCGGCACTAAACATTGTAAAAGAAAAAGAGTTTGGTACTATCGAACAGATCAATGTAAGTCCAATAAGAAAACATCATTTTATATTGGGAAAACTCATCCCCTTTTGGGTACTTGGAAATGTGGTGTTTACGCTAGGGCTCCTAGTATCGTGGTTAATTTATGGTATTGAACCTCTCGGAAATTTGCTAGTGCTGTATCTCTTTGCATCTGTTTTCTTGCTGGCCATTTTGGGTTTCGGACTTTTGATTTCAACCTTTTGTGATACCCAGCAGCAAGCTATGTTTATCATGTTTTTTTTCATGATGATCTTTATTCTGATGGGTGGCTTATTCACCTCTATAGACAGTATGCCCGATTGGGCAAAAATAGTTTCGAGGTTCAATCCGGTTAGTTACCTGATAGAAGTAATGCGAATGGTTATCCTTAAAGGTAGTGGGTTAAGAGACATATTGCCTCAACTAGGTACTGTTGGTGTTTTTGCCATTGTACTGAATGCCTGGGCGGTATGGAACTATAAGAAAAGAAACTAAATGAATGATTAAAAAAATTGTTTAAACAAATACGTGGCTGTTTTGTTCAGCTAACATGAAATCGTCATTCTTTAAATATTTTTATGAATACTCACGAATATTGGTTGTTTATACTTGCAATTCCTGTGGCCTGCATCTCATGGACGGTAACAAAGGAAGAAGTTTTTAGAGAGATAAGAGAGTACTTTGTTGAAAAATCAAAAACGGCTAGCCATATTCTGAAAAGAAAGCTGTTTTACATGCTTACCTGCGAGTATTGCTTTAGTCATTATGTTACGCTCTTTTTACTTGTTCTTACTAAGTATACGCTGCTGTATCCAGGGTTTACAGGTTATCTTATATCTGGATTCTCTATTGTTTGGGTTGCTAATATCTATATGAGCTTGTATAACCTGATCCGTGTTGACCTCAAAAAAGAAAAAATAATAGCCCAAAAAGAAGCAGACAGCGTTAAAGAATCATATGAGGTACGGGATCAAACTTGATCTGGCACAAAATATTATGGGAAATTATTTTATAAGGTTTTAAATAAAATTGTTTGATATTTGCGTCAAATTTTTTAAAAATAGAGTGTATTATTAAGCGATCTATTCCATCTTTCTAGTCCGGGATCCTGACCACGAAGTAGCTGCGAAGCAAAACAAATTCAGGATGACGACCGCCTAAAACAAAAACACCAAACAATGCAAAAACGCCCAGTAATGCAAAACATCCAATAATGCCAAATCTAATTGATGAAAATTCAGTATTCTGCCCTTTCGAGGAATCTGCAGAAATCAATGCACTTGCCGATGGACTTAGCTTTTCTTTAGAAAGTGAATTACATCCGCTTTGTCTTTTGGCGGCAAGTAAACTGCAGTTTCATCTAGCGCATCAACAAGAATGGGCACATAATTTTGGTTTGCTTACCGGTGCCGAAGGAATGGTAATTGGAAAGATGTTTGGTGTATTAATAGTTAGAACCGAGGAAGGCAAACTAGGATATTTGGCTGCGTTTTCGGGTAAACTGGCCGGCAGAAATTATCATGCTAAATTTGTGCCGCCAATATTTGATGGTTTGGAACCGGGTGGCTTTGTAAATGCAGGGATGGAAAAACTTACTCAGATTAACGAGAAAATCAGTTACCTGGAATCATTTAAAGACGAGGCTCATACCAAAGAAATCCTGCTTTTAAAAGCGCTAAGAAAAGATCATTCTAATGCATTACAAAGTCGAATCTTTGAGCAATACCATTTTTTAAACAAAGCTGGAGAATCCAAAAGCTTAATTAAAGCTTTTGAACATACCGCTTCGGGCAAACCGCCAGCAGGTGCCGGAGAATGTGCTGCACCTAAATTATTACAATATGCTTTTGCTAATGGAATGGAACCACTCGCTTTGGCAGAATTTTGGTGGGGGTTGTCTCCTAAATCGGCAAATTGGAAACACGGGCACTTTTATGCCCCATGTATCGAAAAATGTGGACCAATACTGGCCCATATGCTTAATTAATAGATACGTTGTTTATTTTTCGTTTAGCATTAAACATAATAGATTGTAAGTTCTTATCACATTTAAACAGAAAGAAAATTAAAAGTTCATTAAAAATAAAGATAGTATTGCTGACCTCATTTATGGGCGTTCAGGCATATAGTTATGGACAAACTAAACCTTTGTCTGATTCACTTAAAATCGACACGACAGTAAAGCAATACGATATTGGCGATTTAGGTCGTAGTATTTTTAGTCCGGGTAAACCACCCAAGCCAACTCAAAATAAATCGGGCCTTACACCTATGCCAAGTATTGCCTATAATCCAAGTATTGGGGCTCAAATTGGACTTAAAGCAGTTGTAGGTAAGGTATTGGGGCAAGAACCTAATACATTAATGTCAGTAGCGGCAACATCAGCTTCCATTACAACCAAGGGCATCATTTATTTTTACCTGAGTCACAATGTTTACACGCCGGGTAACAGGTGGAACTTACAAGGAAGTTTGGTTGCTGCCAAAACAGTTACTCCTGATTTTGGATTGGGGATTGGCAAGGTATCAACTGGAACTGAAGAGGAACTGATATTGTCTAATCCTGAGCGTAAAGGCTATGCAATTCATGGGGAATATTATAATTTCCGTGAAAAAGTATATAAGCAAATTATGGATCGCCTTTTTATAGGAGCTGGTGCATCATTCGAAATCCGCAGAAAACTGGAAGATCCAAATAATCCAAATGGCTCAACGCCGTATCATATTTATAATCAGATACATGGTTTTGATAAAGATCATTACATGGCTAATGGATTTTTATTAAACTTACAGTACACCACGCGGGATAATCAGAACCGGGCCTATAAAGGAATATATGCAGACGTTGGGATTCGTGCAAATCAAAGCTGGATAGGAAGTACAAAGAATGCGGTACAGGTAACTACTGATTTTAGAAAATACTGGAGCCTTTCGGCCAGAAATCCGGAACATGTAATCGCACTCTGGAATTGGGGATCTTATCTAGTAAGTGGTACACTGCCCTATCTGGAACTTCCAGGGACTGGAAAAGATGCAAATTTTAGAAGTGGCAGAGGGTATACTATCGGTTATTTTAAAGGCACTCAGTATTGTTATTCAGAGATAGAATACCGCTTCCCTATCACAAGGAATGATTTTATAAGTGGTGTTACTTTCTTTAATATTCAAACTGCCAATGACCTATCTGGCACTAAGCTGTTTCAGCAATGGCAACCTGCTGGCGGGGCTGGTTTGCGTGTATTGTTTAATAAGGCAACACGAACCAATCTCTGTTTAGATTACGCCTTTGGTAATTTTGGTGCAAAGGGATTTTTTCTCGGTTTAAACGAGGTGTTTTAATATAGTAGCTTAGTTCTTCTCCGGCTCATCTTCCAGTGTTCCTCCGGTCATCTTCTGGATCTAGACTTGAAGCAGAATTAAGCTACTATATAAAAACTGATTCTATTTTGAAGGAGTAATCACTATCTTTTTAAATTCAATTGGGCCATGATCTCCTTGGATATAGATTGGTCCCGGTTCACCTTCATTGCTATCTAATGCGCCGCCAGTAATTCCCGGGATTTCCTGATTAGTAATCACAGTTTTTCCATTAACAACTACTGTAACCATTCTGCCTATTAAAGTAATATCAAAAGTTTGCCATGTATTAGGTCCTAATGCATTGATCTCGCTAGGTGTTAGGAATCCGTAAATGCCACTAAACAGCACACTTGATGGATGTTGGTCTTTAGGGCTATCTTCTATTTGAACCTCATGTCTGCCCCTTAAGTACACACCGCTATTGCTTCCTTTTTGGTATCTAAACTCAACATGCAATTTAAAGTCGGTAAATTTTTGATCAGAAATTAGGTTAGCACCTGATTTTGGACTGGTTAAAACACCATCTTTTACTATCCATTGGTTTTCTCCCATTGCTTTCCAACCGGCCAAATCCTTCCCGTTAAACAGGTTAATGGTTTTACCCCAAACCGGAGCAGCGGTTCTTTTTAAATATGGAGCCTTTACTCCTTTCCAATTGTATTTTTTGCCTTCGTTTGTGGTAATTGTTCCTTGAATTGTGCCTCCGGTTACTTCACCTTCAATAACAAAATCCTGACCTCCATCTTCCCATTGAGGAGGAATAGTGAAACTGAACTTACCATTGTCGAAATTTACCTTTGCTATCGGACGAGCGCTTCCACTAGGACCAACATAATAGCCTACCAATGTTTTTAAACCTGATAGTTTTACTTCTAGCCATGATGGTGCTGATTTCCCGTTTTCATCAATAGTGATATCCCAACGGCCAATTAAATCTTTAGAACTTACTTTTGTTTGAGCGCTAACAGGCATATTTTTTCCTGATGCCAAAAGAGATTCAGCAGAACCCAGTATCAACAAACAACTCATACCAAATACAAAGAGATTTTTACGCATAATTTTCTTTTAATAACATTAATACTATTTATTTTAAAGTTAGCTGAAAAACTTAAGCTTTTAAAACATCGTGATTATTCCTGTATAAACTCAAGGCTTAGCCAGAAAGCAAGAATCGGGTTGATTATGTTTGATTTTACCAATTAATTTGCCTTTAAATACTAAAATATGAGATCGATAACTGACCGAATAGCCGAAATTAACTGGCCTAAAATAAAAGTTGAACTACATGATAAAGGGTTTGTTGTGATAAAAAATATACTAACAAAGGCTGAATGTGAGAATTTGATTGAAGATTATAATGCTGATGATACTTATCGGAAAACGGTAAATATGGAACGGTACCGATTCGGTTTAGGAGAGTATAAATATTTCAGTTACCCTATGCCCGCAATTATAACTGAATTACGGGAGAACATATATCCGCAAATTGCTCCTGTGGCGAATAGCTGGATGGAAGAATTGAAGTTAAATACCCGTTTCCCTCTTGCCCATTATGAGCTTAAACAAATATGCCATGATCATGGGCAAACCAAACCAACGGTGCTGATATTAAAATATGGGGAGGGTGGATTTAATACGCTTCATCAGGATTTATATGGAGAGATTTATTTTCCAATGCAAATGGTGCTTATGCTCGATCAAGCAGACGAGGATTATAAAGGCGGTGAATTTGTGATTACGGAACAAATTCCGCGGGCGCAATCAAAGGCAAATGTATTAAAACCCGATCTTGGAGATATGGTTATTTTTACAACTAATTTTAGACCTGTAAAGGGAAACAAAGGGTATTACAGGGTAAACATGAAACATGGGGTAAGTCCGCTGCATAGTGGAAACAGACATAGTCTTGGTATCATTTTTCACGATGCGTTAAGTTAGGTGTGTTTTAAAACTAAACAAGTACTATCTTCACAAAGTTAATTAATGAGTATACCCATAAACCAAATATTTGTGATAGAACAAATTAAACAGACTTATCCAGATGCTTATTTAGCTATAGACGAAGCAACAAAGAATACCGAATTTTCAATGGCATCTGATGTATTAACTTGCTCTTTATTAAGAACATTAGCTGGTACAAAGCCTGGCGGCAGATTTTTAGAACTGGGAACCGGAACAGGCTTGTCAACCTCATGGATTCTTGACGGGATGGACAAGGAAGCTACCTTAATCTCCATTGATAATGATCCTAATTATTTATCTGTAGCATCGCGTTTTCTTGCCGAGGATAACAGGCTTGGCTTGGAATGTATTGATGGTGGTGAATGGGTTGAGCAGAATAAAGACCTGAAGTTTGATTATATCTTCGCTGATACATGGCACGGGAAATACTTAATGCTTGATGAGGTGATTAACATGTTAAATCCGGGTGCATTTTACATTATTGATGATATGTTGCCGCAGCCAAACTGGCCTGAGGGCCATCAGGAAAAAGCAATTAAGCTAATAGAAGATTTAGAAAAAAGGAATGACCTGCTTATAACCAAGCAATGCTGGGCAACAGGAATTGTTATTGCAACTAAAAAAGATAATTAATTTTAAAGATCATCAGTAAAATGGCGTTTCTCTTTTTCATTTGAGAACTTTCGTGCATTGTAATCTGCCGATTTGTTTCTGGCAATAGATAAGGTTTTCCACTCTTCATTTTTTCTCATTTTGGCTATAAAAACAATCTGGCCAATATGATAAGGATAATGAGCAAGTTGTCTGTTAATTGCTTCGGTAACAGTGTGCCCATCATTTCTGATATAGATTATCGCATTTAGGTCATCATCGTCAAGCTGATTAATGGCATTTAGCAGGCAATCCCACCCCTTATTCCAAAGCTTTATTAATTCTTCCTTGCTTGTTATTTTAGACTCAAATTCATTATCCCTGTTTCGCCATGGCTTTTCTCCATCTGAAGTTAAAAAGTCTGTGAATCGGGATAACATATTTCCTGACAGGTGATTAACTATGGTTGAAATGCTATTGCTTTCTTCATTGCATTGCCAGAACAGGTCTTGCTCTTGCAGTTGCTCCATTGCTTTCTCTCCGAGTTGCTTATAGTAAAGAAATTGTTTCTTTACACTTTCCAGATAATTGTCCATTCTTTTTAAGTTCTCTTCTTAGTTGCTAAATAGCTTATTAAGATCAGCATATGGTTTTGCATCATCAGCAAAGCTGAATGTTCCTTTTTGAAGTATTTCTTCAACTGCTTTAAAAAAACCACCGTAGGCAGCTCTAACTAAAGAAGAGCCCATACTTACACGTTTTACACCCATATCTTCCAGCATATTAAGCGAAAAATTGTCTCCGGCCAATCCCATAATTACATTTACAGGCTTAGGAGAAACTGCTTTTACAACTGTTTCTATTTCTTCTTTAGTTTTTAAACCTGGTGCAAACAAAACATCGGCACCTGCATCTGCATAGGCAACAAGCCTTTTAATGGTATCTTTAAGATCAGGGCGCCCGTGTATCAGGTTCTCTGCCCTGGCTGTTAGTGTGAAAGGATAAGGTTGGCTGCGTGCAGCTTCAACTGCGGCTTTTATACGATCAACAGAAAGTTCAAAAGGATAAATGGGGTCGTTAGGATCCCCGGTGGCATCTTCAATAGAACCTCCAGACAATCCGGTATTTGCAGCAAGTCTGATGGTTTGTGCACACTTTAAAGGATCGTCGCCAAATCCATTCTCTAAGTCGGCGGATACAGGCAAATCTGTTACATTAATAATACTTTGTACGTTCTGTAAAGTTTGCTCGCGAGTAATAGCGGCATGGCCATCTGGCTTTGCAAGCGAATAAGCAAGACCAGCACTTGTTGTTGCAAGTGCTTTAAATCCTAACGTTTCTAATATTCTTGCCGATCCTGCATCCCATGGATTGGGAATTACAAATATACCGGCTCGTTGATGTAAGGCTCTAAACTCTTCAGCTCTGCATTGAAATGAATTTTCTGTTCTCATACTGGTACTGTAAAATGCTCATGCATAAATTTAATTATTTTATATCACGAAAACCAAACCTGTCTTGATTTGCGTAAGTGTTATCAAATCAAAATCTAAAATGAAAAGAGTAATTCAATCTGTATTTGCCATAATAGTTATGGCATTTTCGACACAAGTTTATGCGCAAAAAAATCCAATGGTTGGCGGTGCGGATATGTATTCGACTAAAGATATTGTTGACAATGCGGTTAATTCAAAAGACCACACCACACTGGTAGCTGCGGTTAAAGCAGCAGGATTGGTAGAAACATTAAAAAGTGCAGGGCCCTTTACCGTATTTGCGCCAACAAATGCAGCTTTTGATAAATTACCAGCAGGAACAGTTGAAACGCTGGTAAAACCTGAAAGCAAAGATGTGTTAACCAGGATATTAACTTATCATGTGGTTGCTGGTAAAATGGATTCTAAAGCAATAGCAAAAGCCATTAAGGATGGTAATGGTAAAGCTGAACTGACTACCGTTCAGGGAGGCAAGTTGTGGGCCTGGATGGATGGCAAGAAATTAGTTCTTAAAGACGAAAAAGGTGGAATGAGTACTGTTACTATTGCAGATGTTTATCAGAAAAATGGAGTTATCCATGTTGTTGATACGGTATTAATGCCGAATTAAGATATATCAGTTTAACTTCGACGAGAAAAACGCCCATACTAGCATGTGAGGCGTTTTTTTATTGTCAGACTGCGCATTGCATATGATAATAAGTACCTCCCATAAATTGCCTTTCGTCCGCGATCTTAAAGCCTAAATTTGTATAGAGCCTTTCGGCATTAGGATTATCCTTACTCACCAATAGCCCTGCTTTAGTGTGTTTTGAGTTAGTCAGCTGCCCTACCATAGCGTTGATTAACTTTTTGCCAATACCTTGCCCCTGTTTGTTTGCGGCAACACTAATACAGTCGATATAGAACTCACCCGGTTGTGTTTCATCTTCAGGGATATCCTTAAAGTTATATGATGATGCAATATAATTCAGGAAAGGTGACCTGAGCAGGTTGAGGTCTGCCCCATCGTAGCCACTAATAGCTCCACAGATACCCGATTCATCTTCATATACAAGCATATTTTCGTAGCTGTACTGATTGCCACGCAAGCCCGCAAAATGCTCAAATAGAGGTATAGCCTTTAAAGGATCCGATTGGCCAACAAACTTTGATGCCAGATCTTCCATTGCATGAATAATTAATCTTGCTATTTGAGGTGCATCTGTGGCTAAAGCTTGTCTTATCATTTCATAAAATTAAATATTTTTTTGTGCTAAATTCTAGTAAGAGCATCTATATTTGGTAGCATTGTTTTTAAGCTAAACAGAATAAACCAAACACAGAAATGAATAATAAAATAATTGCAGGTTCCTTGGTTATTGCATTTTGGCTAAGTACATTTTCAGGAATTGCTCAGGTAAATTTCAATGATAAACCTGAACTGGCGGCTACTCCTCCTATGGGATGGATGACATGGAACTACTTCGCAGATAAGATAAATGAAAAAGATATTAAGGAAATGGCCGATGCAATGGTAAGTTCAGGAATGGTGAAAGCAGGCTACAATTACCTGATGATAGACGATGGATGGCAAGGCGGCAGAGATAACCGTAATCAAATTATTGCCGACCCCTTGAAATTCCCATCTGGTGTAAAGTCACTGGCTGATTATGTGCATGAAAAAGGAATTAAATTGGGTATTTATTCTGATGCGGCGCAGTTAACCTGCGCGGGTTATACAGCGAGTTTGAATTTTGAGGAGCAGGATGCTAAAACATTTGCTTCGTGGGGTATTGATTACCTTAAATATGATTATTGTGATGCGCCTGCAGATTCTGCAACTGCTGTTGTAAGGTATAAAAAAATGGCTGATGCATTAAGGAATAGCGGTAGGGAAATTGCGCTAGGTATTTGCGAATGGGGTAATAGAAAACCATGGCTTTGGGCAAAAAATGCCGGAGGGCAATTATGGCGTACTACTGCAGATGTGCGTGATAAATGGGCTGCATTAAAACCATGGAAAGATCCTAATGATTTACATAGTATAGGTGCCGGGATAATGGATATTGTTGATGTAAATGCTGATCTGGCTCAATATGCTGGTCCGGGTGGATGGAATGATTTTGATATGCTTGTAATAGGCTTAAATGGTAAAAAAGGACCCTCGGGCGACTTAGGTGGTAAAGGTTGCTCAGAGACTGAATATCAAAGTCAAATGAGTTTGTGGAGTATAATGACCGCTCCTTTGGTAGCTACTAATGATTTACGTATTATGAGTGAGGCAACTAAAAGAATTTTGCTGAATGAAGACGTTATTGCTATAAATCAGGATGCGCTTGGTAAACAAGCAGAACGTAAGATTAATAAAGGCAATTGGAATGTTTTTGTGAAGCCGCTTAAAAATGGTGATTATGCTATTGCTATTTTGAATCGCGGAGCATCTGCTGAGTCCCTTAGTTTGAATTGGAAGGATTTAGGGTTGGATGGTTCTTATAAAATCAATGATCTATGGTTGCATAAGGCTGTGGGTAATGGCAAAAAATGGAGTGGCAGGGTATTGAGTCATGAAACTAAGTTGTTTAGGCTGAGTAGTACTGATAAATAAAACAAACAAGGCCGATATCATTATCGGCCTTGTTTGTACTCCGGTCATCCTGAAATAAATTCAAGATGACGACTGCTTTAGTTACCAATTCCTATAACTTTATAAGTGATGTTATCGCCGTCCACTATTTTCTCGTAATAAACACCTTCTTCAGAAACGTAATATTGTGCTCCTTTGATCATCACATCTCTTGTACCTTCTGGCAACTGATTTACAACATCTCCTACCTGAGGTAAGTTGCTGGTGTCGTCTGTAACAGCACCATTGTCGGTATCTAATACACCATCTTTACCTGCCACCACATAAACAGTTTTACCATCAGCATCCACAGTTGTGCTGTAATAAACCCCTTTATATTCGTAATAGGTTTGGCCATTAATAGTGATCTGTTTTGCTTCAGAAGGAATGCTTGGTACCTGAGCACCTACCGGAGGCACAACTACTTTATATCCCTCGTCGTACTGTCTGTAAAAGAATCCTCCTGAATAGTAGAATTGATCTGCACCAAAATAGAATGGGTAATAACCATAAGGCAATACGCTTAAACTGATGCCTAAAAATGGTCTATAGTAATTATAATAGTATCCGTAGTAAGGTCTGCGATAAGAATAACCTGGTCTGTAGTGGTAACCTGGTCTGTAACCATAGCCTGGCCTGTAGCCATAACCAGGTCTATTGGCCGGACGACTTGGTCTGTAATCAGGACGCGATCCACTGCCTATTGATGGCCTTGACGGTCTTGTGCCGCCAGATATATTTCCTTGAGACGGTCTTGATGGTCTGCTTCCCCCACCCGCTGATACATGACTACCGCCACCACCACCACTGCCACGAGAAGATCTTTGTGCTAAAACGTTGTTAGTTGTTAATCCACTGATCAGGATTATAGACCCAGCTATAATTAATGATTTGAAATTCAAGGTTTTCATAATATATTATATCTATATATAACCATAAGACATAATATAAACGAAAAGGATTATTTCTTATTAATCAATTGCTTTAAACTGACAAATTAATGATAATCCAATTCGTTTTCTCCCCCCTCTAATTAAAATTCGCCTTCGATCTCCCATCCTTTTCGGTATTTCCTTCTGATGTATTTATTAGCTTCAGGATAGTTTGGAAACTTCATGTTTTCAGCATCCCATTGCAGCAACTGATCGGGTACACGAATAGCAACGGTACCCAGTAATATAGCCTCGGTCATGGGACCCGACTGTGCAAAATGCGATTCCGTTTTTTCTCCACCCAGGCAGGCATTTACAAAATGGTGATAGTGGTTCCGGCCTTCGATTTTACGCACCTCTTTGTCCTTAAATTTATCTTCCGGCAGCAATATCGGCTTTTCTCCGCCATGCGGGATTAGCAAAGCGCCATCGGTACCGACCAGCAGGGCACATTCTTCGGGATATTTGCCGGGAGTATATAATTTACGGACGTCCTCTGGCGGAAACATCTCACCGTCAAACCATTCAAGGGTCAGCTTTTCAGATTCAGTAAAGGAATTTCCGGGAAAAACCCAGGTGATGTGATCGGCCCATGGCCAGTTCTCTTTTCTTTTGTCAGGCGAATTTTTCCAGCCCTGATGAACTTCCGCCTGTACAGATACCGGGGCTTTTAGTCCTAGCCCCTTCCAGACTGCATCAAAGATATGGCACCCAATATCTCCTGACCATCCTGTTCCGAAATCTTGCCATGACCTCCATTTGGCCTGGTGATATATGCCCGGGGCGTAAGGTCTTACCGGTCCCGTACCCAGCCAGAGGTCCCAGCTTAAGTTTGCGGGCGGGTTTTGTGCAGGCTGAGGTTCTACCATCCTGAATTCTACTGCACCAGATCTGTTTGAGCATAAATAAGCATGTTTGATCTTGCCAATTGCTCCATCTTTGATCAGCTGCACTGCAGTACGGTCACATGCTGATGAAGCGATCTGGGTACCCAGTTGAGTGGTTACTCCTGCTTTGATAGCAGCTTTAGTAAGAGATCTTACTTCAGCCACATCATGGCAAAGTGGTTTTTGGCAATAAACATGTTTGCCTGCCTTGATCGCTTTGTAGGCAATAGAGAAGTGCATGTGATCTGGCACCGAGACATTTACAGAGTCAATGTTTTTTCCTTCCTTCTTTAACAATTCCCGCCAGTCTGCATAGGTCCTGACTCCCGGAATACCTTCAGCTGCCTTTTTTAGGATATCAGCATCAACATCACAAATGGCTACGATCTCTACATCTGGGTGCGACTTAAAATTTGACAGATCATAGCCACCCATCCCACCTACGCCGATACAGGCATGCCTGAGCTTGCCAGCCGGAGCTTTTGCCGAAGCGGTAAAAGCATTCATTAAAAATGATGGCACTATGGCTACGGCAGCAGCAGACATCAAGAAATTTCTACGGGAAACCTGTGGTTTTTGTTCATTTGTGTCCATAAGAGGTATATTTGGTTTAAGCTACTGTCTGGTTACTAGTAGCTTAATAACAAATATAAAAGAAAAACTCACACTTGTATACACAAGTTGAAAAAGAATTTTTTGCTATCTTTATTTCCTCTATGATACATCAAAATCTCCTTTTAATTCTTGCGTTATTTTTTGCCATGGCGTTACTTTACCTGTTAAGTCAACGCTGGAAAATTTCTTATCCTATTTTCCTGGTAATAGGAGGTTTAGCAATTAGTTTTATTCCCGGGGTACCATCAATAAGTGTACATCCAGATATTGTATTTCTTATTTTTCTTCCACCACTTTTATTTGAGGCCGCGTGGTATACTTCCTGGAATGATTTCTGGAAATGGAAAAGATCAATCTTTTTGTTGGGTTTTGGATTGGTGTTAATTACCTCGTTGGCCATTGCTTACTTTTCTGTAAATATTATACCGGGATTTACACTTGCATTTGGTTTCCTGCTTGGAGGAATTATTTCTCCTCCTGATGCCGTTGCTGCAACTTCTGTATTGAAAGGTTTAAATATGCCCAAGAGAGGCTTAACCATTTTAGAGGGCGAAAGTTTGGTTAACGATGCCGCTTCTTTAACTGTATTCCGGTTTGCAATTGCTGCTATTCTTACAGGGCAATTTGTTTTGCAGGAGGCAGTGACTGACTTTTTTGTGTTAGCACTTATGGGGGTAGTTGTGGGGCTTTTTATTGCTCATATTTTGTATTTTGTATTGAGGTATTGGGCTAAATCGTCGAGCATTACTACCCCTATCACATTAATTGCTCCGTATCTGATGTATATTGTTGCAGAAGAGTTTCATTGGTCTGGTGTTTTAGCAGTAGTAAGCGGCGGTTTGTTTCTTTCATTCCGCTCCAACGATTTCCTTAATTATCATACACGTTTACAGGCCAAAGAAGTATGGGCTACAGTAGGCTTTTTATTAAATGGTTTTGTCTTTATTTTGATTGGGCTGGAATTACCTGTTATTGTTGAAGGTTTGGAAGATTATTCTATGGAAGAGGCCATTAAATATGGACTTCTCATTAGCGCCATAGTAATTGTTGTTAGAATCATTCTGGTATATGTGGCTGGATTTATCCCGAGATTTATAAGTGCAAAAATCAGAAAGAAAGAAAAGAGTCCGGGTTTAAAGCTGCCTTTTATCATTGGATGGGCTGGAATGCGTGGCGTTGTCTCTCTTGCATCAGCACTCGCAATTCCCTTAACTTTTGATACGGGCGAAGCTTTCCCACATCGCAATATGATTCTGTTTATCACATTTATTGTAATACTTGTTACGTTAATTTTTCAGGGATTAACATTGCCTTTGTTCCTGAAGTGGCTAAAGATTGAAGAGATAGATGAGGGGGTACCAGAAGAAGATCAGATTGAATCAATACGTTTGCAACTTGCCAGGGAGTGCGTTGAGCATCTTGATGAAAAATATAGTAATGAGATGAGCCAGTTTGAAACAATTGCCAGAATTAAAGAGCAGTTGGAACGGAGCATCAGGGCAACTGAGCGTACATTGCTTGAGCAAACGCAAAAGGAAGAAGTTGGCTCAGTGAGGAAACTCTATAGAAAGATCATGCTTGAGTTGGTTACACTAAGGAGAGCTGGCCTTAAAAGACTCAAAGCTACTAAGCAATATGATCATGAAGTGCTGCGCGATATGGAGGATAACCTTGATCTTGAAGAGGCAAGGTTAAACAAACACTAGTTGAGTTGTATTATTCTTCTATAACTATGTGAGATTTATCCACTCCAAGATTTTTAAGATTATCGACCATTGCTGCGGTAAATGCATCTGGCCCACATATGTAATACCACTTTTCTCGATTACCAATGTATTTTTCTAGAAGATTCTGGTCAATTATCCCACTTTGTGTTTTCGGGTCTAACGGATCTTTTAATACATCAATATAATTGTCCCCAAGCAAATATTTTAACTCGGTTTTGTGTATGATATCGCTCTCATTATGGTTGGCAAATAATAGTTTGTTTCCCTGCAGTGAGCCATCAAGTTTAAGTTGTCTGAGTATTGCTAAAAATGGAGTGATACCTGCGCCACCTGCAATAAATACACCTGAACCTTTGTAATTTATGGTTCCAAATACATCATGGATGATTAATTCATCTGTTGGATTTAGAGAAGAGAGTTTGTTTGTTAAACCATCATGGTCTTTATAAATCTTGATGGTGAACTCAAGGTATTCTGCCTGGTTAAGAGAGGTAAAAGTAAATGGACCAACCATAGATTTTAGTGCTGGTTTGTTAATAGCTACATCGGTAGCCTGACCGGGTATAAAAGTATAATTGGCTGGTTTTTCGACGGTAAACCGCTTTACATTATGCGTGACGTTTTCAACGCTCAATATTTTAACAATGTGTTGATTTGTGTTAACAGGCTCTTCCATAGCTACGGTTGTTTACTTGTGTTGGAGATGCGTCAACTTTAAAGCATATAAAATTATGCTGTTTTATGATCAAGATAAAAAAAATTTGAGATCATTTTGCATTAAATCCTTTAATTATTAAGGCATATAAATACGCAAAAAGCATATATATTTGGGCTCAAATTTTAGAAATACATTTTTATGGCAAAGGCATCCGAAATTAAAGTGGGAAATATTTTACGTTTCAATAACGAACTGGTAACAGTTATAGAGTTCTTACACCGTACACCTGGCAAAGGTGGCGCTTTTTACTTAGGTAAATTTCGTAATATTAAAACTGGAAGAATTGTTGAAGCACGTTTAGGAACTGATGAGCAGGTTGAAATTTGTCGTGTTGAGACTAATGATTTCCAATATTTATATGAAGAGGGAGATTATTTTGTGGTAATGGATAATGTTAGTTTTGAACAGTTTAATGTACCTAAGTCACTATTCGGACCATCGGCAAAGTTTATTAAGGAAGGAATGGATGTAATTGTTTCTTTTGAAAGTGAAGAGCCAATAATGGCTCAGGCTCCAAACTTTGTAGAACTGGAAATTACATATGCTGAGCCAGCCGTTAAAGGCGATACCTCTTCTGGAGCCTTGAAGTATGCTACTACTGAAAATGGAGTAGAGCTGAAGGTGCCTCTGTTTGTGAACCAAGGTGATAAGATAAAGGTGGATACACGCACCGGAGAATACGTTGAACGCGTAAAATAAGATTCAAAAGTTTTTCATTACAAGCGGCTTACAATGGCCTCATTCGATATTCGATTTAACGCAGAGATGTGCTGATCGAATATCGATTTTACTAATTTCCGCTCAAAAAACCATTCAAATACTCATAACCTGTATTTGATAACTAAGGTGCTCCATTCACATGTTTTTCTGGAAATAATAGCGATCTATATTCTAATTTTAGAGCATAATCTAATCGCCTATTTGCTATGAAAAATCTAAAATCCAAGAACAACAGGAAACCGTCTGACCCTGATCTTATTTAAGTACGCCTTAAATTGACATTGTCATCTTTGTTACCCTAAATTTTATCTGCCAACACGGATTACTCCGTATGCCTTTGCAGGTAGTATTTAATAGATAATTAATTGATTTCTCTACTAAACGAAGCTGATATGAAAGATCCTAAAACATCATCATACTTTGATTTTTTAAAACACTCGCGAAATAGGCTTGGTGTGCAATTTTCAGAAGCAGAAAGGATCCTTCTGCACTTTGATAGTGAATCATTGAATAATAATTTTTTTCCTTCAATTTATTATGTAAGTGATTATATCGAAAACTCCAACTGTTTCAGACCATCTCGTACAAGCCATTTTTTAGGATATTCTTATGAATTTTTATTAAAGGCGGACTTTCTATTCCTAAATAGAATCAGAAACCGGGAGGATATGAAAATTTTTGATGAGCAAATATTCCCAGATCAAATGGCTTTTCTAGCCAATCGTAAGCAGGAAAAAGATGTGAAATATACTTTCACTACAAACTTTCGAATAAAAAATGGCGATGACTCATGGTCATCAGTAGTACAGTGTACGCACTATCTTTTTAATGAGTATTATAGAATGCCGATAGCTTCTGTTAATTCACTTACTGACCTAACCTATTTTAAAAATGATTCGAAAATTAATCATTTAATAGAAAGGCACGAGGCTGGTGGTGAGAAATCAGTGATTGAGAACAAGTCTTATTTCCTGCAGAAAACAGAAGATATACTCAGTAAACGGGAAATTGATGTTTTGAAATTAGCAAGTCAGGGAATGGGAAGTAAAGAGATTGCAGACCAGCTTCATATCAGTATCAATACCATTAATAATCACAGGAGAAATATGCTCATGAGGTCAAAATGTAAAAACTTCCTGCAGCTTGTAGATATCGCGGTTAAAAACGGCGTGCTTTAAGTTAAAATAAGCTCTAGTTATCTATTAAATATTGCAGCAAGTAATCTGATGTGTGTTTTATATTTAGATCATAATCCTTTGCCATAACTGTTAAGGCCGTAATGGGTAAGGAAATTAATCCATTGGGGATATTCATCTGTTCCTTGCTCCAATATTTTTTGTACAATTCCAATGCGCTTAATAGTGTCTCATTGAAATCTTTCTCATCGTTCATGAAAATTGGAGTAAACATATCTATCACAGGGCCATCAATAAACAAAGCGTATTCATATGTTGGCTCTGGCATTTTATCTTTTTTTATTTCATTTGCTGCGGCCAAAAGATTTTGTCCGTGAGGTTCTCCTTTAACGAATAAGCGTTGTAGAAATTTGGCAAATAATAGACTATAGGCCCCTCCTTTGGTTCTTTTCTTTTGATTAACAAAATCTAAATCAATAGCACAAAATGCATGTACAATTTGCATTTTTCGTCGGGCCAGGGCGGCCATATAGCCTGTTATCCAGTTTTGCTCAGAAACGGAATAATCTACATCCTCAGGTAAAATCTGGTGCTTAGTCCCTGTTAAATTAATTTCAATTGAGTTACCTATGTTTGTGGCGATTTGATATTTCGCTAATGATGCATCTATAAATAGATCCAAGTAAAATAGCTGCTTATCAACTGGGTATTGTAAGGAAGCAGAATAGCAAAGGTTTTCGAGAGATAACCTTTCAAGTCCCCTTATAACCAAGTGGTTATTACTTAGTTCCTTAAGGTATAAATTGATGTTCTTGTCGTTGAGTATTACATTGTTTTCTACAATTTCCTTATTAAACGAATGTCTTGTTATGTGCATGATTTAATAACTATTTAATATCAAATTTTTTAATTTCAATCGGAGCAAGATTACCGTTAGCATCGATTTTTTGTGATACCTTATAATAATCCAGTTTACCCTGATCAAGTGCAGTTTCAATTTTTGCTGCAATTTCAGCATCCTTGCCTCCCCTTGCCTTCATTTCTTTTATTGTCTCTTCTAAATAAGGTCTTGTGCCCTGTTCAGCAATTTCGCCGCTGCTCACCTTTTTGCTTCCTACATCAGAGCTTCCCCCCTTTGCCTCGACCACGGATACCCTATCAACAACCTCAACCTTGCCGGTAGCTTCATCTATATAGACAGACTCACTATAAACCTTATCTAAGGTACGACTTCCTTTACCAGTATAATCAGGATCAAGACCGAATTTTTCCTTCATTGCTAAATCAGCGGCCTCTTCTCCTAATTTCTCACTCTTGTCTATTACTTTTTTATTTGCCTTATTATATTCTTCTGATCCTTTAGGATGTTTGTCTCTTTCAATTATTTCATCTGCTCTTTCTTTCTGTGTTTGTTTTAGTTTTTTGGCTTCATCAGTGGTCATCCCACTTGTATCTATTTTTTCTACCTTATCTTTTGGTTTTGTAGATGTGGGATCCTGCTCATATTTGGCTTCAACATCTATTTTTCTTGGAGTCTTCCCATCAAAATCTTTAAACGTTTTCGACTCTGGATCATATACGCGCTGATTGCCTTCTGTTGCTCCATTTTTCACGTAGGTAGGCTCGCCCTCACCGTTAAGACGCCAGTGGTAACCAGGTTCCGCATCTGGTAACCCCATGTCCCGTGCTTTTTTTCCGCCTGCGCTGAAGCTGTCATATTCTAGCTTCTTGATTTTCTTATCGAATGCCTCCAGATCTCGCATCACCGCCGGATCCTCTGGTGTTTTAGCCATTCTTTTTCTTATCGCCTTTAATTCTTCTGCCAGTTGTGGATTTTCCTTCAGCATCTCACTGTGACTGATCTCATAAACTTTGCAATTAGAACATTCTACGATATGACCTTCTTTATCGGCTTTTAAAGCGTGACCGTCTTCTGTTTCCCCTTTAGATACAACACCCTCGTCATTTTGAGCTTTTTTGGCAAAGTCTTCTCCTTTCTGTTGATCAGGCGTTTTAGCTTCTGGCTCAGCAATTGGTTCAGCTTCCGATTTTACTTTTGGCTCAGGCTCAGTTTTTACCTTTGGTTCTGGTTCAACCTTAGTTTCTGGAACTTTGGTTTCCGCTTCTGGTTTTATTGGGGTATCAACCTCAGATGCGGTTGGCTCTGTATTTGTTTTTGCATTTTCGGTGGCTTTTTCTTTAGGAGCACCGGGTTTTTCTTCCCCTCCTAATCCAACTTTCTCTTTAAGACCACCGATTTTTTCTTTCATTCCGGCCCTGCCTTCATTAAATCCTTCGCTGGCTTTGGCAAGTCCCTGTCCAAATTTGCTGTCTTTTAAAGCTCCGGCTGCCCCTTTAAATCCTTCCGCTACCTCAGGCAACAATTTGCCTATAACAGTACCTAGTTTTTTGATTCCAGCCAGCAAGCCCTGTGCAATTTTGCCGCCTATTGCACCCAGTAATAGAAGAGCTACCATTACACCAAGGGTTAAACCACTATTGGCAATGCGCTGATAGGCATATAATATTCTATCCCGACCAGTTTTAACTTGTCCACTTGCATATTGCCTTGGTCCATCTTCTGCTTTTGCGGCATCGGCATGTACCTCTCCTGCTGTTTTTTCTTTTGCAGGTGCAGGTGGTGGCGGTGTAGATTCTACTCCATCGTCCTCGGTTACAGAAAGATCATAAACAGATTTGGCAATTACGGCTGTTTCGGTAACAATCATTGATGCCATGATTCCTTCCCCTATAGCTATTCCAACTTCAAAACCAGCCCCTGCGCCAGGAATTGCACCGGCACCTACTCCAAAAATACCGCCCAGAATTGCACCGACCACTGTACCTCCAATAACTATCCAGCCGGCAAAAGCACCGATGGTCATGTTCAATGCCTGCATCCACTCGAGGCCACCATCAATCACTTTACTAAACTCACCATCCCAAAGGTCGTTCCACATCTGAGGAATTAATCTCCAGAGTTTAGGGGCGTCATCATATAATGGACTTTTGTCTGCAAATGGGTTAATTAAGAACCAAATCATCTTTTTGGCCTCTTCCCACCAGTTGCCTATTAAGTGGTTGATGTTTGGAGTAAGATATTTCATTATCCCGGTAATGTGTTTGGCTGTTGCCAAACCAAATAATGCCAAAGCTTTTTTGACTTCACTTTCGGTACTACCGGGTATGTCTTTAATGTAAGGCTCTAGAAACTCTTTTGCTTTTTCTTCTAATATTTCGGGATGATCCCAGATTAGAAGAAATCCATCAATCATGGCTTTAAATAATTTGTATTGCCTTTCAATATCATTCAGAAAGGCCATTACCTTAAGGAAACCGACAACAATAACTTCGATAACAGAAAGTGCGACAGTAAGGGCTTTTTGTACAAAGGCCAGGGCAGTATCAACGAATTCAGCAAATGCATCTATTATATCTGATACTATCTGTTTAAACCGCTCAAAAGCTTTATTTGTTGCGGTGACTGCAGTATCCACAGCAGCATCAATTTTAGTGTTAATTGCATCGCGTATGGTAGGAAAAGCTGCAAAAGCGATATCAACAAAACCCTTTAATATAACACCAAAGCCTTTTATCAAACCAACGACTGCTTTGCGAGCCAACTCTAAAGCAGCCATGGCAAGTTTTTTGGCCTGTTCAAAAACCCATTTAAGTGCAGCCCTAAGCTTATCGAAAATAAAGTTTACAGCTCTTTTTAAACCGTCTATAAGTGCAGAAGCAGCATCAGCCAACCAACCAAAGAAACCTCCACTCTCTTCTTCCGATTTTTTCTTTTTATCTTCTGCCTCTTGCTTAGCTGCCGCGGTTTTTTCTGCAGCTTCTTTATTGGCGTCATCATAATGTTTTTTTGCTTCGGTATTCCCTTTTTCAGTTTCCTTGCCAATTTTACCAATATGCTCTATCGCGCTATTTGTAGCTTTTGTTTTGAAATCGGTTTCTGTGGCATCCAGTTGTTTTTGCCAATCAATTCTGGATTCTGCAACCTGTTTCTGTGCGTTTTGTTGGGCTTTGTTTTGCGATGTTTTCGATTTAATCGTTTCATCACTAATTTGTTCATCCGTTTTTTGTTTCTCAACAATCAATTTTTGTTGATAAGCGGCTTCATCCTGTTGATATTTTTGCGATTGCTCTCCTATTTTTAGTGAGGCCTGGCCTGCAAGTGATGCATCAAGCCTTGCTGCGATCTCTGGTGATAGGTTTGATCCGGTGCCTAATGTTGTAGAATTCACACCCTGTGTTTTTTTGAATCGATGCTTACTTTTTATTTTTTCTTTTCCAGGTTTTTGTATTACATCATTTTCGCCAAAATCATTTTGAATTTCTTTCTGAGCATTGTTCTTTGCTATTAATAGATCTGCTGTTTGTTCTTCCTGTTCTTCAGATAGATTATTTATGCTGGCTTCACCTGTTAAAGTAAGTTCAGGGGCAGCGCCTAATTCATCCGGCAAATTGCTGGTATCTAAATTAATGTTACCCAGTTCATTTTGAGCTGCTCCTGTTATGTTTTCAGATCCCTCGCTATTTCCAAATCGTGATAAAAGTCCTGAAGGAACAAATCTTGCTTGTGGAGGAATAGCAACTTCCTCTACAACCGGTGGCTGCCAATCGCCTTTGCCTTCAAATTTATTTTTAACTGTTGCGCTGGCCTTTGAGGCAATGTGTTTTGCCTTTGCTTTATTATTTTCGCCATAAGCACTGCCTGTACTTTCTGCAACGGTAGGCACAAGTTCTAAAGCTTTGTCTTTTTGCATCTGCATACTTTGAGATGAGATGCCTTTTGCCTGATTTAATGTTTCTGGTAACTGGGTAGCCGGAGTTGATTGTAGGATAACCAACATATCGCCAGGATTATCCGTTGCTGTTATAGTTGGTTTTTCTTCTGCTAAGCTTTCTGCTGCAACACCTTTTGCGCCAGCTGTTTTAGGAGTATCATTTCCTATTGGTGAAGTTGCCGGTTTTTCTGCTGTTTTAGATGTTGAAGTGGCAGCCTTACTAATACTGGATCCACCTTTGGATGACTCATCCGGCGGAAGAGTTTGAGAACCCTGATTATTAGCCGTTCCTGAAATATCCTTTTTATAAGTTTCATTTTTCTGCGGCTCAATCTCTCCGGTTTGTGTGGCTTTGGCGGCAGGATCAAAGGTTGTGTCTTGTTTCCTTTGCACAGCCTTATCTGTAACAGGGGCAGTTTGCTGTAGAACATGTGTAAGTTCGTGTGCAAGTAATCGTTTACCATCATCGGTTTCCGGGCGGTATTTTCCCTCGTTGAAATAGATGTCGTTTCCGGTGGTAAAAGCCTGGGCATTAAGTTCCCTGTTCATTTGTACCGATTCTTGCCCCGAATGTATTTTTACTGAACCAAAATCTGCACCAATCCTGTTTTCCATAAAGGATTTAGTTTGGTTATCCATAGCGGAGCCATTACCCCTGCTATTTTCTATTGAGGAAGTTAGATGATCACTAACTTTAAACTCACCATTACTTTTTGTTTGAACAAAGGGAGTAATATTTGTAGAAAGAGGTTTTTTATGGATGGTTTCCTCTTCCTCACATGCGGCACATTTAAGTTGGACAAAGTTTGCACTGCTTGAACGCATAACTTTATCAGCAACAGCATCTGCCTCTTTTTCAAACGGATCATCAGGACCACCAACATTCAATTTTGTTTGCAAAAAGAACGAGGCTTCGCCATCGGCCTGCAAGAGTTCATTTTGTTGCAGACTCTCCTGTCTGGCAGACGCAGCAGGTGCAATAATAGGTTCGGAAACAGAATCTTGTTTCACTTTAATTTAAATTGATGTAATATGGAGTTATGGATACTGAGCCAGGAAATAAGCGTAGATATTAGGGCGAAGCGCTTTTAAAGTAGCTGGCTGATTAATGTACATAGAAAATGCTTCGGCAAAATATTCACTTTCTGAAGTTTTTGTTGCAGCATATTCACTCATCCCCTTACGCAAGCCACCATCTTTTCCTAATGCTTCTGTAAAACTGCCTTTTGCCTTATCAGCGCTTAAGGCCTCACCTCCTTTTCCGCCAGAACCTTCATTTGGCCTATTATCTAGTGCATGACCAAATTCGTGGGCCATTATAAATGCTTTTTGAGGCAATGTAGCGCTGAAAAAATCACCATAAACTGTAATTCTTCTCTTCCAATCCGTACTGTCTTTAGGCTTGATCTGACTATATTCTGCAGACTCGTTTTTGGGCCCTTTTGGGCTTTGTCCCAAATGGACAGGTATACCCGTGGCCTTGCTTAAAATGGCTGTTGGCACTATATCTAAAGCTTCTAATACCTGATCAAATTTTGAGTCGCTCATGGTCTTTGATAAATCGGCTAACGGATCGCTTGTTACAGGAACTGCATTAGTTATCTGGTAGGTCGTTTCATACCTCTGGCGCCTTTGAGCTGGAGTTTCAGTATTCGTACGAGCAGTAAAATTGCTCAGTTTTTCTACAGCTAATTGAACGTTTTTCATTTTATTGGCCCCCTTTCCACTAACATCGAACTCAGTTGATGTGAATCGAACTATAGCATCAGGACCTTTTATTTTTGCATCTGCCGGATTTGTTTCTCCACTCAGATCTACGTGTTGTACCGTAGAAATATTGGTGATGGCGGCCTCTGTTGCATCTTTGTTTAAGTTAAAATTATAAAGTATCAATGCTCTCATTGCACTTTCAACCCACGCCTCTGTCGGATCAAAACCTTTTACTACATATGTAACATTGTATCCTGAGCGCACATCTCTAACAATACCTTTCTGGAAAAACAAAGAAATGTTTGTTTGAAGATTGAAACCGATATCGTAACGGATGTTCTGTCTCGTTGCTGCATCATATGATTCGAGATTTTGCACGGTGTCCTCTCCTGGCATTGGTGAACGTTGTATTGTATTTCCGTTTTGTTGTATGGTATGTGTTAACTCATGAGCAAGTAGATGCTTACCCTCTGCAGAATTTGGTCGATACATATTTTCATTAAAATAGATATCCTTACCAACGGTGAATGCCCGGGCATGCAATGAGGCAGAAAGTTGACTGGCATCAGTTCCACTATGGATATTAACGTCAGAAAAGCCGGTTCCAAACCGGCTTTCCATAAAGCTTTGTGTCTCTTTATCCATTTGCATTCCGGTACCCCTTGATGCCTCAATTTGCTCGTTAACTTCTGCTTTTAGTTTTGGCTGGTTGCGGTAAATCAGCTGATCAGTTGAATTACTTTTACTGTCTTCATTTTGAAATGATGCAGGTTTGGGAGTATCAGCATCTTTTGTGTGTTGATTTGCAGTGTTGTGCGATTTGCCTGTACCCTTCATAGTTTATTATTACCAGTCACTGCTACCGCTCTCTGGAGCTGTAGTTACTCCAGCCCCAGTCCAGCTAATTTCTTCGTCCCAGTTCCACCACATATATTGGGGCTCCATGCCACTTAGCGGAAAATAGCTTGCAAATCTTCCAAATGATGATTGATCCATTGTATTGTACATCCAAACCCTTATTGTAGCAGTGTGAGATCTGCAGTTAATGGAATCTACAGTTACATACAGGCCGAAAGAACCAATTGAACATGTATATAAATCCATGGATTGTACACTAGGCCCCACTAGTCTTGAGCTTTGATAAAGTATAAAGGCATTTCTACACGTCTCGGGATCTGTACCTGGAGGGCTTGAAACCCAAAGTGGATAAGCATTAGGATCTGTTACAGGAGGCTTGTTCATTCCGGCGTGCCATGAAGAGTCTGTTCGATGGCTGGCTGCCCACGCTGCACAATCCGATGAAATATTTGCTTTTATTGAATTAAGTCCATCAATTACAGGTTGCCAGCCTCTAACTATTGTAGTGTAGTTATCACCTTCGGGCATATCCCATTGCGTAGCACTAGAGAATGGGGAAAAGAATTCATCTAATATTGCTCCAACGGTAGTTCTTTGAACCAATCTTTTACTTTTTATAGATGAATCTTTCCCTTGTTGTAGGGTATGAGTCAACTCATGAGCAAGCAAATGTTTTCCCTTGTCGGACTGTGGCTGATATTCTCCCTGATTAAAATAAATATCGTTTCCAACGGTAAAGGCTCTAGCGCTAAGGTTGTTGCTTAATTGTACCGACTGATTGTCTGTATGAATGTTAACATCGCTAAAATCACTTCCGAAACGGCTGCTCATAAAGCTATTTGTTTCCGTATCCATTTTACTTCCGGCACCGCGCGAAGATTCTATGGCATCTGAAACCTGATTGCTTACTGTTGAACTATTTTCAGCTTTTGCCTGGATACCTGTAGTTATTCCAGCAACTAAAGGTTTTCGCTGTGCTTTCTCTTCTTCTTCGCAATGGCTGCATTTTCGCTGAATGAATGAACTTTTGGGCATACGCATTACCTGATCTGCCATTGCGTCGGCTTCATCTTCCAAAGGATCATTAGGCGATCCTACCGTCAGTTTTGCTTGAAAAAAAATGTCGGCACCGGTTTTATCAGCAGCAACTTCACTTTGCTGTAGCATCTCGTCTTGATGAGCTGCTGCCATTGGTGTTACAACAGACTCTGATACGGCAACATCTTTCATAGCCTAATATTTTGGACCTCGATCTAAATAGTTTTTCCCTCTTTTCTGAATTCTTTTTTTATACCTTCTAAAAGGTCTTTTTCCCTAATGATATTTTCTTTGCGGTGAAGTGCCATTAAAGAAGCGTATTGAACAACATTTATTATCGAACCACCAGCGAGTTCATATTTTTCTGCAATGCTATCAATATCCAAGTCCTCTTCAAGCTGTACTTTATTACTAAATGTTTGGCGCCATAATATAGATCGTTCGTTACTTTTGGGCACAGGAAAATAGATAATAGACTGTAACCGCCTACCGAATGCTTCATCCACGTTGTTGCGCATGTTGGAGCTTAAAATTACCAAACCGTTGTAATCTTCAAGTCGCTGTAACAGGTATGCAATCTCTTGATTTGCATATTTATCGTGCGCATCAGAAATTGATGTTCTTTTGCCAAATAGCGAATCGGCTTCATCAAAAAACAAGATCCAGTTTTTGTGTTCAGCTTTTGCGAATACTTTTTCCAGATTTTTCTCGGTTTCTCCTATGTATTTTGAAATAACCATTGATAAATCAACTCGGTATACATCTACACCTGCCAGTTTTCCAAAAAGTCCGGCAGTTAGCGTTTTTCCTGTCCCTGGAGGCCCGTGAAATAATGCTTTATAACCAGGTTTCAGTGTTTTTTTCATCCCCCATTCGTTCATTAACACAGGGCCATGTTCTAACCATATTTTAATTTCACCTAGCTGTTGCATTGTGTGCCTGTCTAGCACCAAATTATCCCATTCCAGCTGGGTGTTTATTCTTTTGGCAGGAAATTCCATACTAAAGGAAGGCTTGCGCAACTTGCCACCAGTAAAAAGGTCTATATACTCATCGTTAATTAACAGTTGTCCGCTTAAAATGGGTTCGTTTGCAGGAGATGACCCAAGCCAGAGGATATTATGAATTTTAAATAAGTGATCGGCATCAAAGAACTGTTGTACCCAAAAGCGTTTACTTAAATCACTACCTGCGAGTAAAAAAGAAGCGGTTTCGCCTGTTGGCAGAAAACCGCTGTGAAATGCCCCCCTTAAGCCTCCATACTCTGTTACACCGCGATCTTTTAATGTTGTTTTGATGAAAAAAACATCAAGTAATTGGGGAGCAATATGTGGAAGCAAAGCTAAAACTAAAATTAACCGTTCAGAAAAAGACAGTTGATAGAATTGGATAAATTCAGAGAATACAGAATTTTTATGATCAGATTGAGGTGGTTCTACGTCATAAATAGATTCATACTCACATTCTTCTCCAAAATGTAACTTTAATCTTGTTTGAAGTACTTTTTCAAACCAGTTAATTTCATCAAGCAGATCTAATGCATTTAAATGAAATGCATCTTTTTTTAAAACTTGTTCATCCGTTACCATTCTGTATGTATAATTTCTTTTAACCAGGGAAGTTTAATGGTACCAATGCTCCAGGGCAAACGATCAAGAAGAATATCAACTCCGGTACGTTCAATCTGGATTAGCCAGGAATTATCTTTGGGCGTTATTTTGCCCTGACGCTGGAAAAATGTATTCTGAAGTGCTTCAATACTTGATCCTTTTAAGGCATCCCAGTAGCTTACAACTGTTTGAAGCAGTAGTTTTGATTCTTCCTTTTCTTTTTTTTTGAGTTTAATGCCATTTGGAATTAAGTCGATATGCTGCATGCCACACAGAATTTTGTTCAATGGCATTTCCCATTCATTATATTTTTCGTTTCCGCATTGCAAATAATAGAGCAGAACCGCTGCACGCACATGAGAATCGGGAGATATAAATCGATTTTCATTATTAATGATCTCTAAATCTTTAAAGTAAGCTGGCAGAAATGGATGTAGCAGGATTAATCCTGCATTTTCTATATATACACCCTCTTTAAGTTGATGGTTGTTGACAGATTCTTTTATCTGTTCTTTTTTAGGATCGTCTGCTAAGTTTATTGTATTAGCCTCAATCAAATCATCGTAAACATGTTTTCTTAAGTTGGAGCTGGCTTGGCTAAGCGTAGCATCTTTTAGTCTATTTTTAAGTTCTTCAGTTGAGGCAGGAAAGGATTTTTTTAAATAGATCAGGAAGTTTTTGATGAGATCTGTTTCATCAACGTTTAGTATAGTAAAAGCTAACAGTTGCTTTAAGAATATCTTTTTCGGAATATTAAAAAGCTTCGCTATTTGATTTTTCTCCCATAGAAGTGTGTTGATGTTTATTTTAATAGAATTATCCGGATACAGATTTATAAGATGGTTGATGTAGATCTCAAGATCAGTACTTGTCATATAATCTGTAAACCTGCTGAATGTTCGTTCTGCTTCGAGGATGGATAGTGCTTTGATTTTAGTTAATAACTTAAGAAAGAATTCTTTTTGTTCTTGCTCATCAAAAGCTTTAAGAACTTCGGACGGTGATTTTCTAAGCTGTTTTTCGTACCACCAGGGATAGGTTCCATTTTCAAGAAAATACAATAAGGCAATTTTTTTCTGGTTCTTCTCGCTATTATATTCTATCGAGGATGATGATGTATTGGGTGCAGGATTAAAATTATCATCTACAGAGAAATCTCTATTGTATGGGTTTTCTTCGAACTGTTTTTTAAGCTCGCTAACAATCTTCTCTTCTACAATTTGTACAAATCTGGTTTTGAAGTCGCTTACCTGTAGATTACCTAGATCAACCTGAATTGAGTTAATGCTTACATAACTATCCTGATGTATGTTTTGGTGAAAAATCCGTTCATAAATTTCAGGTAGTTTGCTGGTTATTATTTCATTTAAATATTGTTTGCAATCAAACGCAAGTTTTTCATCACTGGCCTGGAGCCTGATTTTTTGCCTGCGGATAATTACATCACCATTCACAATTAGCGATTAAGTTTAAAACCTCTGGTAATAACATTTGCTTTACCTACAGTAACGGCTCCTTCTTTTCTTATGGCTTCATCTTTAATTAAGCTGATGCCTCCCTGTACTTCTGCTAAGGCAGCATTTACATCTCTGGCGTTTGTTACATCGCCGGTTATTGCCGTATTTCCCAGTTTTTCGGTAATTACATTGGCATTTTTAATGTAATCTTTTTCAGCAGCAATTCTTTCCGGAGTTCCGGCGGCAAGGCGTTCCATCTTATCTTGAGCAGCTCTTAAAGCATCTAAGTCTGCTGTTATTCCTAAATCTTTACCAGGAACTGTAAATTTTGTTGGTGTAAGTACTGTGGTAAATAAAGACGAATTCTCGTTTAAACGTTTATCAAATCCGTCGAGTTTAATATTCAACCCCTTAATGCTTTCCTCTACTCCTTTATTAACCCTTACATTGATCCTATCATCTAAATCTATATCCTTGATATAAGGAACAAGCTTCAGATTAAGGTCTTTAGTGTAATTAGGTATAATTTCGAAAACATGATCTATTGGGAATTTCGGAATTATTGGCGTTCCCGGAGGCAATGGTAAAGGAAGTGGAGTATATATTGGTGGGTTGTTTATCACATCCTTATCAATACTGGCGTAAGGAAGCATAAAATCAGCCACTACTGTCTTATCATCTGCAGTGTAAACAATTACAAATGTTCCCCCCCGTAATACACCACCGGCATGTTCCAAGCCAGGATTTTCTTTCATAAAGTTGCCGAGCATTAACCCGGTTTTCTTTTTGATTATTGTGTTTTGATAGATACTTGAAATAACATCCGTTTTTCTGAGGATGTCGGAATTTAGTATGAAATCGTGTGGAATGGCCGTATTTGAAAACGTAAACTGTTTGGTTTGTGCTTTAACATTGCTGGCTGCAGTAATGATGTTTGATACTGCAGAACGGTACTTTACATAATCAAACCTTGCGTCACCAATGTCTACAGCATTATCATACACATTTTGCCTGGCAGTTTTAAATTCAGTTGCAGGAATTAATGTGGTAGCTGCATCTGTTACTTTTACAAGATCATCGTTAACTGAGTCAGCATCATCCATTCTATCAAAAAATGTGCTCTTTATCGATTTTTCATACATATATAAATGGGGAAAAAACCATGGCCTTGGAGGAATTGTTTCTAATTTCTTCTCAACCTGAACAGATATAATATTTATCGGCAAATTATTTTCCAGAATAATTTTGTTAAGCGAGGCTTCAACATCAGCAAGTTTAAACCCTATGTGCCCTTCTACCCTGAAAAAAGTGTATTTAAGGATGTTATATTTTAAGGGGGTAATTGTAGCGCCAACATTGGAGTATTGATTTGAATTATAAGATAGAATCTGGCTCTCTTTTTTGCGGTTGTTCGCATTAAAATTCCAGTATAGATTTATAGGAAAGCTTGCATTATAACTATAATAGAAAGGTATACTTCGTTCGCCAAGTGGTGCATCTTCAAAAAGACTTGGTATTATTTTAAGGCCAGTATCTACAGAACGGAAATCCTCAGCTTTTGGAACTTTAAAACTGTTTATCATACTATGAATACGCATGAAATTGAATCGTGTTACTTCATCTGAATCATTAGAGCTGTTCAATATCGGCGATTCGTAAAAATGATGGCGATATTCCAAATCTATATGTATTTTATTGAACCGCTTGATCAATATGCCAAAATTGAACCGGATATTACTTGGTTTTAAAATATTTGCGCGAAGCAAACTAGATATTGGTCTGGCTTCGAGTACTGGTCGTTCTCCTATAGGCGGAATTCTTAAATCTGGAAAAATTACTGGTATTGGATTTTTTAAGGTTGCATCCCTAACCAAACCAATCAACACATGTTTAGGAAATAAATCAACATCTGGTGAGGCCAGCATATCATCTGAAAATAAGCTTTCTCTAAGCTCGTTATATGCATAACTAATGTCGCGGGCATAATCATATACATATTGACCGTAAAAGGACTCACTAAGCTTAAATTGTTCCTCCAGTAAGCTTTTCCACTTCTCTGTTGGATCGCCACCTTCAAAATCATCTTCAACCACCAGCTTGCAAACCTGGTAAGCTTTAGTAAGCTTGGCTATAATATCGTCCTTTACAACTAAAGCATTATTAAATGATGCGTTAAGCTCTTTATACGTGTCCAGGTCGGTATTAACCATAACCCTGGGGATGTTGAGGTCGTCAAGTGAAAAATAATCTTTATTCATTGAAGGCATGCTTTGAAGCAAAGCGCCAATATTATTTTTATGGATAAGCAAAATCTTTAGCTCTTTTACGGCGATAACGCCTTTATTGTCACAATCTGTTCCGGTACATAAATCGGGATCATTGTTGTAATCTTCCAGGTATAAAATACCTGCATAATCTTTTAGTGCAGTACCGGTTGTTGCCTCCAGCGTTGCTAAATCTTTTCCTGGTATAGCTCCTACCAACCGGCTATCTCTTAATTCGAACATCGGTAAGGGCTGATCACTATCATTAAGAAAATAAGGATATTTGGCGTTTAGATCTTCAAAAACATCATATTGATCAAACTCCTGATCGTAATCGAAATACAATAGATCGCCATCGGTAGTAATTGCGGCGCCTTTTGAAACTACAAGATGTTTGTTATCTATTACCCCTATTTCCAGTCCATAAATAATCCCGACACCAATTGCTTTGGTTCGTGTTAATTTGTTCTGTACGTCCAGATAGTTGAATAAATCATTCAACTGATCTGCCGTTAATACCTGATCATTTTCGAAAATAGTAAAGCGGGTATTGTCTTTACTAATTTGGTCGAGCACATTACCCATAATATTTTATGTTTTAAGAGTTCCCAATGCGTTTTGATTTAGCATAAAGAGCGTCCGCTCTTCACTACTACTACAATCTTCGAGTCTGGCCACCGGATAAATAGACCTTAATGCGGTTAAAATGGTTACAAACTCGTTTAATTTTGTATTTGTTGTGTCTTCTGTTTTCCCTGATTTTACATCCAGCCATTCTTTGTACGCATTTTCGAATGTGATTAATTGCTCATTGCTTACCCAGCAAATCTTTACAAAAGTGTGTGCCGGGGCTTCCATTCTGATTGTTCTTTCGGCATATTGCCTAAAAGCGATGTTGAGAAAACGCGGCGTATATGCAGGTAAGATAATGCTGATCCGAAATGAATAAGGGTCTTTATCTTCACAGTCTTTACAGCCATCATCAACACAAATTGGCATAAAGCCGGCTTCATCGTCAGGGATTAATTCTGGTGCTTCGGTTGAAGGGTCGTTTATTATTTTGACCTGAGGAGGCAACAAAAGCATGTGTTCTATTAAGAACATACCTTCATCAGCTCTGTTTTTAGTAACCAGTAAAACCAGTTGTTGCAGATCCAAACTTGCATCATTCATGGAGGAATAAAGCTTGGTACTGGTGCCTATTACTTTATTTGCGTTTAAAACCTGATAATAAAATGTACCATCGCCATTATCTATTGTTTTCAAATTCTGAGCGTGGTAAATCAGACTGATCGAATCTTCAAGTGCAAAACGAGCCCCTTCTTCTCCAGGGAATTTCTCGGAACCTTCCAACAGAATAGTTCCATTTTTGAAATCTGTTATCCTGTACCAATATTCGTCATTACCTGATCCGTTAAGCCCATGCTGAATCTCTGTATTCAGGTTAACAAGATTACGCCTATTCAGGTTGTCGAATCCAAGCAAGCGCTGCAATCTTTTTTCAAGACCGCTTATATTATTACTATCCCATAATTGATCCTGTTTAGCATAATTATAGCTGGAGAATCGTTTTGAGCTATATTCAGGATAATTTTTTAAGAAATTGGCCTTATCCTGAACAATATCTTCGGGATTTATGACAGATGGAATAATTACATCTTTAGGGTTTGAGGTAAAGCCCGAATAAAGCACGTTTACATACTCAGAGAATGATTCAGAAAACCTGGAGAGCAAATGATCAAGAAACAAGTTGCGACGCTTGTAGTATGTAATTTTATCCTCTGCAGCAGTCTGTACTTTTGTATCTATAGTAGCATTATCTACAAAAATCTCGTCAGCGTCTTTAAAACTCCTTACCGTATTTGCGAAATAGGTGTTTTTCTGGATGTCAGTGGAGAATAGATTGCCCAGATTTGAAAGTTGTGAGAAAGAATTGGCCAAATGCTGATCAAAAAAGTACAGATATCCTTGCAGTTGTTTTGCCTGGGCAACACGTTCTGCGGTTGCATTTTCTGGTAGGCCCCAGTGGCTTATTCCATAGTTTTTTGGAAAGTGATTTTGAATAGAATAATAGTTCCCTATGTCTTCAAAAGTACCTGTGTCAAATTGTATATCTTCAGTTCTTACCAGATCATTACCAGTAATATAATCGTTCATCAATTTGTCGAACCTGCTCTTTATGATATTCATATCAGGCCTTAATGGAATGCCATTTTTATAAATCAGGACATTTGAATCCAAAATGTTTATGATGGGTTGTTTACCTCGTTTAACTGGAATTATCCATTTGTTGCTGAGTTCTCTAGTTTGATCAGTTGGGTTAAATATAATATCAAGGATATTGCTTACTCCGGATGCATTAAGCATTTGCTGCATAATGTCTGAAAGATGGATTTCCTTTTTCAGATCGGAAGCTAAAAGTTCTTCCTCTTTTATAAAACCATGAATCAGTAACGGTCCTTCAAATATCACATCCGAAGTGTAGCCGCTATCAATGAGATCATTTAACCAATAAAATTTTATAAGCGGTGTCAGGTAGAGCTGAATATTAAAAAATAGTTCTGCAAGGGTCTCAAACGGATCAGCATCAGATTTTATTTCAATCTCACTGCAAAGCCTGAACTCTTGCGTAGTTATTTCATTAATGGTTAAAAAATCTTCACAAAGGTTCCTGTTCTGCATTACCAGTTCCAATACTTCTGTTTTTATCAGTTCTTTACTATCATTAGCAACATTGGTATCAAACTCTATTAGTACATCATAATAGCCCAACACATCAACAGGTTCCCATTTAAGGCTTTCTGGCTGTGTGAATTGAAGTTTTTTAAGGGTAATGTCGGCAAACATACCAAGGCTCCTTTTCTGCAACCAGGCATTTTTTATGCCTTCAATATCGATAATCAGCTTGCGGTAATCGTTAATGGTTACTGCCTTGTTCGGAAATATTTTTGAAGCTGAAAAAAAGTGCTTTAGAATATTTTCCCTTGCATCTTTAGATGTGGCAAGCAGATCAGGAATGGTGTTGTTTGTTCTATAACTTAAATCAGTAATTGCATAGCAAAGCAACTCGAGTATGGTAATGCCCGGATCATGAACATTGTAATCTGTCCAGATATCAGAGCCTGTTTTTTCAATAGATCCAATACCCGTTTTTCGTAGTTCTTCATAATCAAAAGCATCGCTTTGCGGTTTTTTCGACGAAATACTTAATGCTTCACTCATGTGAATTAGAGGTTTATTTTAGTTCAGATTAATAATTTCATTGTTCTGGGAAGTGCTATAGAAGAACTTGATGAATCGCTTACAATGTTATGCTGAGTATGTGACACCAAAATAGATGCGGGATTAGAGGCTTCTGCAACTTCTACATTTCTTCCGAAGGCTCTTTTATTTGGAGAAAATTTATAAAGAGAAAAATCAGTCAGATAGTCAATGTACTCGAGGTCTTCTAAAAATTTAATGACCATCGACTTTGTAATTTTACCCCCAAAATGAATGTCATTTCCTGTATTGTTCATCCAGGGGGATAAAAATTCCTGTAATTTCAGATTGATTACCTTTTGATAATAGTTAAACTCATAGCCCTTTTTTAATTTTAAACTAACCGATACTTTTACTGGCTCATAACTTGGATTCACCACCTGGTAAGATGCCCAGGCAGATGAATGCTTACTTAAAAAAGTATTGATTTCATCAAGCGTATTTTTATCAACCTTTGGTTTAAAAGGGTCAATAGCATTGTGGTTGGTTAAATCAGGAACTACCACAATTAATGTATTTCCAGGTGAATAAAATGAAGCGGCAGTTGCATGGTTAATGCATTTAACTTTGTGAATCGTTGGAAAATGCTGCAGAATAAGACGCTCGTAATCCCAAATGGCAACGGTTCTTTCTTTATGGCGCAAACGTTCACTTGCACGAGTATAATACGCAGCATCATTTTCTTTTACCGCACCGCCAAAGGAAGAATAAGGCTGGGTAATTTTTTTAATTGCCGCAGTTTCAATCTTTAGTTTGGTAATTGTATTGGCTGGCAGCGCTTTGGCCAAACGCAATGGATCATTATTCTGATCATCAAAAATGACAATTCCGGCATTTGCCTGCACATCAATCAGGTTGCAAACGCCATCAGTATCTTTTTTTATCGCTGCTTTTATCCAAAGTAAATTGCCAGGTAGAATTGTGTTAGATGTTGTAGCTTCTTTTGGTATGACTATTTTTATAACTCCACTGGCAAGTAAGCCGTTAGTGGTATCAAAAATAAAATCATCGTTTGTAAGTGTTTTCCAATAGTTATCGCAGAGCACACTCCATTCTAAAGTTATTTTCTGTTTTTCTGGATTTGCGCTTCCCTCAGCTATCTGGAATAAAATACTTGCGGAATCTTCTGCATATAAATCACTCAAACCAATTAGTAACTCGCCTTCTGTGTTATACTGTGGTACCAGTTTTACTAAAGTATTGTTTAGAAACGAGTGTTTGCTTCGGGTATAAGCATGTTCCCTTGCCTGCCCGAAGGCACCATAATGAAATAATTCAATCTCTTCATCAACATAATCATTTAATGAGGTTCCACTAAAATTAATTTTGGCTGTTGTTGCCGTATAATTTAAAGAAATTGATTGAATTTCAGGCGAGAATGGTTCTGCAGGGAGCTTAAGTTCTCCTCCGCTAAGACTATATCTTAAAATTTCAGCGGTATATTTTTCCCTGTAATCTTTAAACAAAAAACTATTGTCAAGTTTAAGATGTAACTGGCCTTTGCGGATGTCTTTGTAGAGATTAAGAATTAGCTGTAGTGCGGGCTTATATAATTGAAGCGTTTGGGCTGATTTAGCATTTACGAAATTGACCTTTTGCTGAATGTTGGAGAATCCCGGTAACAGATAAGACATTTTACTGCTTACTGTTTGCAATACCGATTGCCCCGGATTAATGTAATATGGGGTATAAAACTGTGGAAGTATAAAAAATGGAAATAAAATGGCGTAATCGGGATTAGTAAATTTCCAACTGGTTTGTAACTGAGCGTTTGATACATTGAAGAGCTTTACCGGTTCGTAACTTTTTTTCCAGGAATAACCATCTTTAAATGCAGCAGACGCACTGAAATAACTATTATTTATGTTTGAATTGCCGTAATTTGCAAAATAAGTTTTAAGGTTGGAATCTGGAATATTTTTCCAATCTACATCAAGGGAAAAGCTTTTTAGGCGCTTTGAGAAGGTTTCTTCATGAAGAATATAAAAATTAGAATTTTCTTCTGATAAAGGCCCGAATGGTTTAAAAGGTTTTTTAGGATTTAATGTTCCAAAATCGTTTTCGAGTTCTATTGAAGAAATACCCTGAACATCAACCTCTATAGTTGCATCTACAAGTTCGGCATTCATGAGATTCTGATAACCGAAATCTGTTTTTTCATTGTTTACAATAATCTGTAATATTGGATTGGTCGTATCAAATTCTCCACCGTGTGCAGCCTTATCGTAAACAATTACTGCAGGCTCATCTTTGCTTATATTTAAAGTAAATTCTATTCTATAATTGAGATTGTCTGATGATGTTATTACTGCTGAAGTAAGTTTTGGTCCTATCCATCCCTTTTCTCCGGTAATACTTACTTTAAAAAGATTGGAGGTGAGTACACTATTTTTTGCAGATGCATCAAGCCCTCTTAGCGTTAGGTATATTTTAATGCTCCTGGTGCCCTCTTTCATTTTCAAGATGCTACTCGACAGGCAAAAGCCAATCTGCGCCAGTGGCATTGAGGAATTACCGAAACCACTCCATTTTGGATTTCCGGGGTCTAGAATAGCGCCTAGCCCATCCTTGGAATTTGCTATTGGAGCGTGAAATACAACATTTCGGTTAACAGGGTTAACATAAAGGGATTTAAGCTGAGCCACCTTTGATGGGTTTACCACCATATCTTGCTCAAGTTTATATCCAATGTCTCTCTTTGTATTGTCTTTACCCGCTAAAAGTAATGTGCCAGCGGTTAATAAAGTATTTTCAGTATTTTTTTTAAGTTCAAAAATTACGTGTGCTTTATCTGCTATTGGTGGCGCTTGGTTTAGTTTTAAAACATCGTGGTAGTAAAAGTCCAGGTGGCGCTGTGTAAGGGTATTCATCAAAGCCTTTGGTTTTTCCATCAGCTCGATAAAAGTGTTCCATAAAGCGAGGTGTGGAGGCAATGATTTGTTGTTTGCCATTGCATTTATCTCTTCGATACTTAAATCGAAAAAGCTATCCCATTGGCCACTTTCTGTTAGGTTTTTGTTAACAGCATCAATATCAAAAAACTTGACATGTTTTGAAACCTCCTGTACAAACTTATAGTAATCTGCTTTTGTACGTTGATCGACGGGCGCAATTGCAGGATCTAATAACGCTGACATTCGTTCTTGTTGCGTTTGCCCGTCGCGTTTAAGAATAACTTTATAATCTATTGCTTTAGCGCTCATGCCAATTTATTATTAGCCTCGTTAAGATAAAACGGATAAACAAGATTGAAACGGGTATTGGTGTTGATTACCTCATAATCAACAGAAATATCGATTCTGCCCTCAGTAATGAAATCATCAAGAAGATTTACAAGTAGTAACTTAATTCTTGGTTCAAACATTAGAATGGCGTTTTTTACAGTTATTTTTATTGAAGTTTCTGTTGAAGTACTCATTGCTTCGAACACATAGTTTTCAAGATTACTACCGTATAAAGGTTGTAGAAATCTTTCTCCAATGGTTGTCGACAATAAAATTTCCAAACTCTTATTTATATCTTCCTCGTCGGAGGTCATTAAAACCCGGTTAGTTTGCTTAGAGAAAGTTGGAGGAAAACTCCATCCTCTTCCAAGAAATGAAAGTTCGGATACATCTTTAAGCTTATCCATAATTTTTTAATATTTGGTACTTGCTTTATGTTTATGGGTCAAATAATTTCAACTACCGCGTTATATAGCGTATCATCATTGAACTTTGTTTTTATTACAAAAGCTTCAGGATGAGCTTTTAAATGATTAATTACCCCTATGGCTACTGCCACACATAAAAGCGTCATCTGTTTATTTGTTTCTGGAGGATTTTTCCCCATTACTTCTGGATAATGCTCATTGAATGCAGCCTGAATTGCTTCTGCCATGCTTCCGGCAAGATCTGAGGGGGTTCCTGGAATTAAGGCCATAATTATCCTGTTTTAACTTTTACTGATAATAGACTTGGTGTAGCTGGTGGCATTGGAGGAACGGGTGGTGCAGGACTCACAGGTAATCCCAGCGCGGTCTCACCAGGGTGCATATGTGTAGCGTATATGTTTACAATTTGGTTTAGGTAAGTAAGTAATTCATCTCCAAATACGAGTGGATGAGAAGCACCGTCAACAAGTTCTATCTGAGGGGCATCCACCACTACTTTTGTATTTCCATGTACTTTTATCAGTCCTCCATTGATATCTATATTTATTTCATTACCGTTGGCATCTTTTACTGTAATAGCCGAAGGCTCAGTAATGATTTTATTTCCACTCTGATCTTCAACACTAAAGCCTTGTTTATCATCGCTAATGAATACTTTGTTTTCTCCAGGGGTTTCAATTTTAATTTCTTTGATGTCATCATCAAAAGTCAATTTCAATTTTTCGCGGGAAGTGTAACCCTTTTTATGGTTGTCATTTGAAGGTTGTATCGGTGGAACTTTATTGGAACTGTGAAGCATGCCCAAAATAACAGGCTGACGAGGGTCATCGTACAAAAAACCAAGAAGCACTTCATCGTCAAGCTCTGGTCTGAAGAACATTCCTCTTTCATTTCCCGCATCTGTTAGGGCTATCCTTGCCCATACTCCATCATCATTCGCATTAATATAAGGCATTTTTACCCTAACACGTTGTTCTCCATCAGGGTCCTCATTATCGGTAACAATGCCGGTATGTAACCCAATTACGCCTGGTAATAATCCGCCGGCTTTTGGTGCAACAATATGGTTTTCTTCCATAAACGAATCAGGACTATGACCAAACTGAACATGTGTTTTCCATCCGTTTGACAGGGTATAATCGTGTCTTACACCGCTTACAAAAGCCTTTCCATTAAATCGTTGGCCTAGCCCATTCAATTCCACCACATCGCCCGGATTAATGTTAGCAATACCTTGAAATTTCACTTTGCCTCTTATTTTCGATAATCTGGATTTCAACAACTCTGCATCTGCCCAGGCTTGAGTTTCCTGTGGATCTATTGAACCCGAATGGTTTAGCGATATTTCAGCGGGGCTGGCAACTGAAGCTAACTCTGTTGTTGTAAAGCTCCCCTGCTCTTCTAAATCAGAAGGGTCGTTGGCTGTGGATTCAGCTATTTCCTGGTTGGCCATATCCCATGCTTTACCAATTACTGAAGTATATTGATTTCTGCTATCCATCTCTGCATCGAGTTCTATAATTGTTGCTCCATGTAAAAGTGAGAGAATGGCCTCGCCGGTAACCGTGGGTTTTTTAATAACGATGTTTTCGTCGTTTGTCAATATGATATTACCATTTGCTTCTGCCCTGCTTAAAATGAAGTCCCAATCAGTAGAATTGTATTGAACCATTTCTTTGTAAGTTACATCGGTAGATTCAACGTTGATATCCGTAAAACCCGCATCTTCTAAAATCTGGGTGATAATATCCGAATCAGGGAGATCATGAAAATAGGCATTCTTACGACCGATCGTTGTTTTTATTGCTTTGTGCCTACATTCTACTGTAAGCAACGGTGCCATACCCGTTCTTATCTTGAGTGATTGTTTAATTATAATTCCTTTGAATATATTTACAGTAGTGTCTGAATCCCCTGCTTCAATTTCTATTTCGTTGCCTGGGCTGAATAAATCTCCATCAGTTAATGGAAATATCCCGTCAGAAGCATCTCCATCCTGAAAAACTAAAATGGCAGAAGATATCTTATTGACCACCTTGGTAACAAAAACAGATTGCTTAGCTACCGATTGAGGTACATCTTCGCCGTTTATTTTGAGTTTGAATTCAGCAACCGACTCAACTTCAGGAATCATTCTTTCTTCAGCCATTGCCTTACGATTTTACATTCTTATCAAAAGGTGGAAAAACCAATTTCTGTCCGGGTATCAAATCCCTGAAATTTTTCAAATTATTAACCTTTGCTATTTCCAGATAATATTTAAAATTGCCGTAAATTTTATGAACCATTGCTGGTAATGTATCCCCCTCTTTTACAATTCGGATATGGGTAAGGTCTGCGGATTTTTTATCTTCTTCGGCTTCAATTTGCTCCTTGGCTCTTTTTTCAATGAAAGTTGCTGTAATAATTGCCCGAAGTGGTTTGCCTCCGTTATTAAATAGTTTGTATTGGATATTTGCTGTTTTTAAGATACAATCAAATGCAAACTGGTTGGCCCTGTACCAAATTAAACCTGGCCAATTTATACGAAGAAATCTAGTCCTATGCCCTTTACCATCATACCCTGTAGTTTGATAAAATTCAATAATCTTATCCTTAACATCCAATGGAACTCCTGTGGCATTTGTACCATCTAAAAAAAACTTTAATGTAACTTCAAATGGTGTAGTGCCAAGAAATGGCCCTGCATTACCTGTTGCTCCACTTGCAGGATTCTGCTCTGATAAAACAGTGTAATTAAGCGTAATTTCATCAGGATTAATAAAAGTAGAAAATGTTTTCTCCGAGTCTCCTGCCCGATCAATTTTCTCCCATGACTCAATTTTAAGCTTATCAGCAGGCTTAAAGGGATTTAAGGCATCAAGAATTCCCATGGTCACCGTTCATTTTTTTGTTTAAGGATTTCCATAACCTGCTCTACGCATTCTTTAATGATGTCTTCTTTTGAAGGAGTATTGCTGCCCTGATGAGCCCCTGAAGAAGAAGCATCATCAGACACAGATACAGCGATTTCGATTTCGTTTATTATAATCGGCATAATCTAAAAACTTACAGATCCAGAGACACCTCCGCTTATTGCGCCCCCAACGGCGCCTACAGCCCCCATTAACAAATCATCGAGCCCCATAGGTTTAAAATACTGGTAGGTTAACTCTAATGTTTCTACTACCATTGTATTTTGCTCTGCATTGAATTCGGAGACGTCAATTTTAGTTGGGTAGGCATTAAAAACATGCCATACGTTTAGCGGAATGTGACTGTCGTTCAATAAACTCACAAGGATGTTTTTGGGCTGAAAATTAAAATTTTCGATACTGTCCCGACACCAGTGACTTACAAAAGACCCTAGAAACAATCCGCGTTTCAGTACCAGTTTGTTGTACTGAGGAACGCCGGGAAACTGGTGTTTAAACCTGTTCTCCCCGCCTTCGGCCACAGTTTCTGTTGTAATACTTGCACTTAATCCGCTTACACTTTGGAAACGCACATCCTGAGGCGTTTGCGGGAACATTTCAAATACAACAAGAAAATGAAAGCCAACAGGTGGATAGATTAATCCATCAATGATACCACTGATTAAACTCATAATATTATAGGTTAATCACCATTTTGTATAGTAAGCCCTTCATGGGCCAGGTCAAGTTGTTCAATAGCAACTTCACTTCCGTCAGCCTTTAGATCTGTACTTTGTATTTTAATTGGAAAGGCGTTCTTAATTTTCCAGGTTACTACAGGTTCATGATTTTCATTAAGTAGTTTTATAACTACATCCCGCCTTTCAACAGTATTAAGGCTTATGGTATTTAACCATTGATAGAACTCATTATCTGCAGCAAAAACCCCTCGTTTTAGTGTGATGTTGCTAAATTCCCTCATACCGGGCATTTTAATTTTACTGAATTCTGGCGATGCTCCGTCACGATATTCAATCAGTTTGTTTTCGATATTTAATCCGCTTACTTCCGTAAAGCCAATTTTGGTTCCGCCCCAGTCAACCTGGAAATGAAACTTTGGTAGTGGATAAGTTGCCATTTTATTTTGTTTTAGATGAGCTTTTAAAGCTGATTAATTAAGATTCCTGAAGTTTATGAGAGAATTTGAGAATGATAAACTCTGCCGGACGTACTACTGCCATGCCAATTTCAATATTCATTCTGCCCTCCAATATGTCAAGCGCGGTCATAGTTACACCTAAACCAACCCTAACAAAGAATGCGTGTTCCGGTTTAGCACCTGCAAGCGCTCCTGCCCTCCATTGTTTAATCAGGAAGTTTTCGATCATGGCCCTTACCCTCACCCAGGTATTGGCGTCGTTTGGCTCAAAAACAACCCATTCGGTTCCTTTTTTGATAGATTCTTCTGCAAAAATGAAGAACCTACGCACTGGGACATAACGCCATTCATTGTCATTTCCGGCCAGTGTCCTGGCTCCCCATACCATCACTCCCTTACCCGTAAAATACCTTATCGCATTTATTGATTTACCTGAAGTTGGATCTACATTTAATGACATTTGATCCTGATGAGAAATTTTTAACGATGCCGCATTTACATAAGATAGTGAGACATTGGCAGGTGCTTTCCAAACACCTCTTGAACTATCAACAGCAGCATAAATACCTGCAACTGCTGATGAAGGTGGCATAACAATCGTTATTTTTTGAAGCTGGAGCTTGATAACATTATATAGCTCCGTATTGCCAGTAACTGCTGGTGGGGTAACAGGTGATGTTGGTACGGTTGCAGGAGGTTTCTGAAGATTCAGACCTGTTTTTATTGATTCTTTTAAAGTAGACAGCGGATTTAGGATACTTGCCAGACTAATATTTCCCGGATCACTAGCAGGAGTTTCGACAGTTTGGGTGGTTGTTACTCCTCCAACAACCGTTTTGTAAATTACGTTTACGTCATTGTCTTCAAATCGATAGTTTAATATAGTTTCCAGATAAGGGAAATAAGCAGCTCCATATTTTATCAAATCCAGGTTGCTACCCAGGGTTGCAGCATTTCTAAAATCATCCGCTGAGCTGTTAATGTCGTTAGGCGTGCCCTTTTGTTGTATTACATCAATAATGGTAAATCTGTCCTGAAGCAGAAAACATTGATTTAGTGCCTGATTAATCAGTGAATAATAGCTTGATGAATCTAAAGAAGGCCCATCCGGGAAAAGCAGTAAAGTAGGCTCATCAACTTTCGCTATTGCAGCTAAACCATCTTGCAGTTTTTGTGATGCAATGTCAGTATCAGAAGGAGCTGAAGAAGGATATTGGCCGACTGACACTATGTAACACGGACCTCCTCCATTGGCGAAATACATCTGCAGCCCATAGTATAGTTTGAACCTTGAACTCGTTGCGGCTGCCTTATCAATTGAGATTGTTCTTGCAACTGAAGAATCACTATTGGTAGTGTCTGTAATGGTTACAGTAAATGCTGTTTCCTTCTGGGCCAGACCAAACAATTGTTCATATTCTAGCAATGAACTAATTCGCTGGGGTAACAGCGTAAGATCTTTACCGTTAAAAGTTGCTTTCTCAGTATAACCGATGAATGCAGGAATAGCAGTTTCCACTTCAGCTACGGAAGGTGGAAACGTTGGGATCTCACGTATATAGACCCCGGGGGTTTTAAATACATCTGCCATGTTGGTAGGTTTTTAATTAGATTGTGATTAAAATATCTGAGAAAGTATCAGAACCTTCTGTTCTTATGAGATTTAAAGGAGGATTTGGTAAATTGGCTATAATCACTTTATTTGTACTGTCTGTCAATTTAATCCCCGCAATTGGATCTTGTTTAAGTGGTAATACATTGTTGGACGTAAAAATAAATTTCCCTGGTGGTGAGCTTCCCAGCAATGTAAAATCTATTGATGAACCATTCGTTTTAGCTACATTTATTGTTGTTATCGACGAGTTAAATTGTTTGGTAATGATATATCTCCATTTTGTTGAGCGATTTGTAAACGGAATTTTATAATTTTTTGTGCTGATCGAATGATCATTATTTTGAAATTGATAGGCTGAACTCAAATTGCTTTTGTAAAAAATTTCGATTACTCCAAATACATCAGAAATTTCATGGGGATTGATTGAATAAAAAGATGCCTTCTCGGTTCCTTCAATTAAAAAGCGCGTCCGGCCTCCTGTTGATTTATTAAGATCAAAAGAAAAATTATATACGTTATTGGAGTTATCCAATAGCTGCTGTAAACTCTCTCCGCTGTCTATAAATTCTAGTTTTCCGGTTTGAGTTGCAAGGTTACTGTCATGTGCAAAAGAAAAGGCATTACTTACAAAGGGAATTAAATCTGCCTCAGACACGGTTTTCTTGGTTTTGTTTGCAACAAGCAGTGGCTCGCCCGCTAATAGATTTGAACTCAGGTTATTGAAATAATAACGGCTGCTAGCTGGCTTACTGGTATTTAGATCGGTGATGTTTTCAAAGAAACTGTTTTTCAGCTTGAGTAGAAAAGTAAATTTTGTTCCCTCTGTTAAAGGATTTCTAACTACATCCAGACTATTCACTTTTGCATATAATTTTCCGCCGAAATCACTTGGCAGAAAACGTAATCCCAGTGATTTCATAAGAACGGTACAGTCTTCAGATGGCTGCAAAGCTATATCAGGACATTTACCCGAACTGTAAAATGTATGGGGAAACTCCACTGAAAAAAGTGCTTTATATTTTATTTTTATCATTACAAAAAGATTGGAGGTTAACTTAATTGTCGCTAATGGTAACTTCTGTAATTGGAGGTGCTTCCATTTTAGGTTCAAGATCAATGAAACTCATGGTTCGGATTTTATAAATTACGTTAGGCATGTACTTTGCACCAAGTGCTGCCCAAAGGTTATTTTGTTGTTCAAAAGTGATGGGATGTAAATTGACCAGCAAACGACCCACCTTTTGCCATGGTTTGTTGTTATCAACTTTTGCATTGATCCCAGGATACTTATCGCTATCAAAGACCTGATTGCCTTGAAAGAATGAAATTACGTAAGATAGTAGTCTTAATGCGGTAGAGTAGTTATTAGCAAAGACAGAAAAAATAACAAATACATTCAGGTTAACCGGGGGATTAATTATTTGAATCTTGTCATCTGTTTTCCGATAGTTGTATTGAGCATCAGAAACGCGATCTTCCTCCAGGTTTACCAGCGTTAAAATTATTTTAGATACCTCACCGCCGTCTGATACAACAGCAAATGTTCCATCAGGAGTCATCAGTGAAGAGATCATTACAATATCTTCATTTCCGAAGTTTGTGGCGTCCTTGCGTTTAAGATAAGCGTTGAGCTCATCTGATAAAAATTCAAGTGCTGTGCGTAACATGTGTTTAAATAAAGTGTAATCTTAATTCTTTGAATAAACAAACTGCCTTGCGGCAGAGATATCCGGATTAAATAGTAAATTATACCCGTAGTCTTTTAACTTCTGATGATTAAAATTATCTGTATGTGTTTCAATAATAATCGTATGTATCTTTCTTAGATCCTCTTCTTTTGATGCCTCAATTAGAAATTCTTCGTAACCTTCAATATCTAACTTCAGTATGAAAACGTCCCTGTCAAGTTCGTTGATGAAAGAAAATAACCCAACAGATTCAACAGATAAAAAGTCATTGGAATTTGGTATCGACGTCCATCGCCCACTCCAATCACTTTGATCTGGTGAATAAAGATTTAATGTCCCGTTGGTTACTGAAACTGCCTTGTTCAATGCCTTTATTTTTCCAAACCTTTTAGCGTTTTCATTTAAATACCAGAAGCTATCGGGGTTTGGTTCAAAGGAAATCACATCAACGTTTTTTAGATGCCTGGCACACATTATCGAAAATGCACCAATATGAGCACCACAATCAATCACATAACTTTGAGTTAAAGGTTCAATGTGCGCAAATCGGCTTTTAATACAGTACATGTCCTGGTTAATAACTTCAGGAATAACCCAACGATCATCATCAGTATCTTTCCTGTAAACAATATTTAAAAGATCATTCATCATTTATCTATTAAGCAAAGGTTGATTTGGTCTTCTTATTGGTCTCTGACGTTCTTAATAAGTAGCTAAAAAAAGTATCCTCATCAAGAATATTCGGGTATTGATTTTCCTCTAAATAACCCCTAACCATGTTAGCAGAAACCATATAACAATAGGAATTGGGATTGAGCATTTGTTGATGCACGTCATCACTAGCCTTTTGAAAAAATGCCGCCGGATTGCTCCAGCAAATAGGCTGGATCTGTTCAACCTTTAATTCATACCATGAGGTTTTGCCCTCATTTAAGGTTGCTGTTAAGGCTTGTGAGCCAATTGTTAGCCACTCTATTGGTTGTCCGGACCGTAAAATTTGGCAAACACGATTATAATAACCAGAGGCAATATTACTGTTCAATGATGCTCCCATAAAATTATTTGTAACCTCTCCAGAACGTTCCCGGTACCCCATAAACTCATACATATTCAAAATATCCATCAAGGGCTGGATTGATTTGATAACAACACAATCAGAATCAATCCATAGCCCACCAAATTTTTTAAGCAAAAATGCCCGTATAAAATCTGCCCGATGAGCTACATATAAATCATTAAGTTTGATGTCGAGGTCAGAATCCCGCAATTCATTAAAGCGTTCAGGGGTTAGCAGTTGTACATTTTCTACATGTGCAAATACTGTTTTCTGGCATGCCCGAATCCATTCCGGAAGGTCGCCTTCCCAATATAGCCATACTGGTAAGTTTTTCTTTTTAAGATTAGCCATCTTTGCTGTAATGCTTTAATTCAATTTCTTTAAAACCAGTAGGGAATCTGTTAGCTGGATTTTCTGGTAATTCTTTTTTGAAATAAGTTCATTTGCAAATGCAATTACGTCGGGGAAGTAATCAGCAAAGTCATGGAACGCGAGGTAACCTCCAATTTCTATCCAGGATGCAAACTGTCTGAAGTCATTAGAAATATTTAAATAATCATGTAAGCCATCTAATAACAATAATGATATTGGGTGGTTCCATTTTACATTTTTGGATTCATCAACTATTGACATCACTGTTTCAGATAAATTGGCTCTTTCAATATTTTTTTTGAAATGAGCTAAAGATGGTTCAAACTGTTGCAATCCCTGATCTGTAGAACCTAATATTCCATTGTGCGGATCAATTGAATAAACTTTTATCCCATCTGATACCGACTTAGCCAGCTTTCCAAGCAGAATTGTTGCTTTGCCGTGATAGCTGCCAACTTCAACTAAATGTCCATTTGGGAATTGAGTGCATGCTTTTAGTCCAAAAGCAATTAACAATTCGGCTTCTCCTTCACTTAACCACCCATCAATTTGTTTAATTTCATTTAAAACTTGGACAGGTAAAAACAATGACTGTTTATCGTCTTCTTTATGTGTTTCTTCGGGTTTTTGTATGTAGTTATTTAAATGCCTACGGGTATATTTCCTAAGCGTATCGTCGTAATTACGATTTATTGGATGTACCCAAAACGCATTGGGATCATTAAAAGCACAGTCTAATTCTTGTGTTGTATATGCTTTTTTGTATTTAACAAAGTCATGGCAGCAGGGATTCAATTCAATATCATAGCCAAGCAAACTCACCATAGTTGGCAATATGATCTCTTCTGTCGCCCATATTTTTGTATGCTTCATTATATTATGAAGAATATTGTTCGTTTTGAAGAGCTTAACCAGATCCTTTACGGCATCGTAAGTGAATACAGTTGAGGGCCAAAAAGACCAGTGAACAAATTTGCTTTCACCATCTTTAAAAGTTTTAAGCAGTGGTTTCCATAAATCATATTCTTTAAATGCCTGAATGGAGGTAAAAACGTCAGTATTGTTTACAGTTATATGCTCAGGTCGGTTAGATAAAAGTCCGATATTGCTTTTTTGCGAAAAGAAATCCCACATGAAAGTAGAATATGCTGGCTGTAGACTTAATTGATCGGAATCTACAATAGTTAAAATGTCAAAAGAAAAATTATCGAGTGCAAATTGCATACATTCAAGCGCAAAATTGTGCAGGTAGCCATGTGCTACCGGTATAACAGTGGGGTTTACTACAGCTCCAAATTCTTCAAAAGGAAATGAGCAGGAGTTTAATTTAAGATCGGCGTTACTGTTAAAAATAACGATACTTGAGGAAGGGTCTTGAAAATGTAGATTGCGAACCATATCAATTACACAATCTAAGCTTTCATGCACCAGGCAAGCATAAACATTCTTTAACTGTTTTCTAACATTCTTTAAATTCCATTTATCTGAAGCAGTTTGAGCATGTTTAGGATAATATTTTAAATCAAAGTTCATTATCCGCTCTATATCCATTACCGGGTATGGGTGCCACCAATCGCCTGAAGTTTTTTTCAGGCTAATGTTCTGATCATGTATCATGTGGACAGACATCTTTGAATCTGTAAGTGCGGTTACTTTTTCGGGTGAGGCAGCCCAAACAAATAAGCCATCAACACCTACATTTATATCTTTATACTGATTTTTTTCCCAGTAAGATCGCTGATAACAAAGCGAACTTCCCAGCAACCATTTACGCTGATCTGGAGGATATCTATATTGAAAGGCTTCTTTTTTTAGCAGGTCGTAATAAAGTAAATTATTTATCCCACAAATATCAGCATTACGCTCTTTCAACTCCTCTACCTGATATTTTATCCGATAGTTAGCATACCAATCATCATCGTCCCAATTAACTATTATGCTCCCCGAGGCATGCTTACAAGCTATATTAAGTTTTGCACCCAAAGATATTTGATGATCAAGTCTTATGTATTTTATATTATCAACCTCTGGAACCAAGTCCCGGATACAATCAGAACCGTCATCAATTATAATTAGCTCTTTATTTTGGTACTCTTGCCTGTGGAAATATTTAATAGCGTGCGGAATAAAATATCTCCTGTTAAAGGTTGGCATTACACAAGAAACCAGAGGAAGCATATTAAAGAAGTTTTGCAGGCTAACCAGTGTAAATTGTAAAGCTTCGCTAGAGGTTTGTCACAATAACACCCTGATAATAAATTAAGTAAATTCTGAAAATCATTTAATTTATATACTCATAAAGCTAGTCCCTTTGTGAACCAACATCAATAGTTAGTTATAACTATTTTTATTGATCACCTTCCTTAAACTAGTTGAACAAACTTCAATTGAAAGTGATTGGTTTATGGAACTTAAGTGAACGCCAAGACGCTCCTTACCCCTTTTAAAAAATAATTTCCCCTGTAAGCCGGTGAAAGGCCCGTCAACAATAATCACTTCATCACCACTAACAAGATTGGACTCTATTTCAAAAACCATTGTTTCGAACTTCATTATGTTGGATATTTCATCCTCAGATACCATTGCCGGTTTACCTTCAAAAGTTATAAATTTTAATACCCCTCCTATTTTTAATAGTTTGAAGCGCTCCCTTTCTGTTGAATTAATAAAAACATAATTTGGAAACATAGGCACTTTTATTTCTTTTTTACGATCGCTCCATTGCCTTATTACATTTTGTAAAGGCAAATAAGCTTTTATCTTCTTTTTGGTAAGTTCGTTATAGATTTTCTTTTCGAGATTTGGAAAGGTATAAACGATATACCAGTTGCTTTTTAGTACATTTTCCATAGCATAGTATATTAGGGATATATTTTTGATGGTAGAGATAATAATTAACTCATATAATAAAATTGATCATATTTAATTGGTGATGAAATAGTTATTTATAATCATTTATAAGGATTACATGAACACTAAAAGTGTTTTTTTGACTACTAGCAGGTCTATATATTTCTTTTTGTTAAATATCTTTGATTAGAAGATGCCTAAAATTTCATGACGCTGCTCCGATTAATTCTAATTCTTCGATTTTATTAACCCTTAAAATACCATATGCTATTATATTGAAACGTCCCTAACGTTCAACCAAATATTATCTAAAACGACTAAAGTTATGGAACATAACGCAGGAGAAATCGTTGAACTAGCTGTTCGACGACAAAATGTGAATATTAGCGAATTATCCAAGCGCTTAAATGTAAACAGAAGGACCTTGTATAATTGGTTTAGACAAAAGAAATTGCATACAGATGTAATTTTAGAAATAGGTAAGGCTATCAATTATGACTTTTCAAGTGATTTTGAAGGAGAATTAAAACAATTAAATCATAATGAGGATCTAAGGTCTTTTAAAAAGGACTCTAATTCTGAACATCCTGATTCCGTCTATTATTGGATGGAAAAATACATAGCCTTACTTGAGGATTATAAACGGTTGGTTAGAAAGGATTCAACCCATAACATGCTATCGTAACAGTGCAATATCTTAAGGAACATATTCAGGGCAGCTGTCTGATGGGATAGATGCCTGATATGAATTAGGGAAAGTTCTTCAATTTTAAAAAAGAAACTGCCCTGATTATGCTCCGGGCAGTTTCTTTTTTTAGTATCCACCTCCACCGCCATTGTTTCCTCCATTGCCCGTACTTGCGGCAACCAGAACAATGTTGCCTCTTATCTCGCCACTTGTAAAATCAGAACTATGGATATTAACATACCATTTTCCTGATAAAAGCTGACTGATCTCTGCAGCGTTCAATACTCTGGTAGTTCCTGTAAGAGTACCTGAGCTGGCAGTGGTAAAGCCAGGTATTTCAATTACAATTGGTGAACTGGTTAAGTTTGATCCATTTTCTGCACCGTGAAAGTGCATTCCTGTCGTTGTTGCAGCAGCAGATCCAAGCTGCCATGTAATGGTATAAGCAATCGTTTTGGACTGTTCATTATAAGTGATGTTTGCCGTGCCTGTTCCAGTTGTTGTAACTACCGGAACTTCATTAGAGCCATTTAACTGAACCATAGCTGTATAAGTTCTGTAGGTAACATCAGGTCCGTTGCTTTTCTTTTTACACCCTGAATAAAGAACCAGCAGGATGACTGCCATAGCAAGTATGGCAGAAAAGAATTTTACAGAATAAGTTTTCATAGTAAGTAATTTAAATGATTAATTAATTACTCCGATTGACAGTACAGCAGAGGGCGATAAGTTTGATGAGCGTTTGGAATTTGTCCTGTCATCATCGCTTCACTATCTAATACGCAACTATTTGTAAATGGTTGCCTGATGTTTTGCTTATTTCAGCTAATTCTGTTCTTTTGAATATTTAAGGAAAGACAATAAAACTTTCTCATCCTTTTCCAATAGCTTATTTGTTGGATTAGCTAATATGCTTACCCGCTTTAACCACTTATGAAGTGCATCATTTTTATGTGCTTCCAGAAGTAAAGGATATACATATGAACTTTTGCAAACAGCTCTGGTGTTTCCCAATTTTTTAGCAACAGAATCTAAAACTTGTATTTCAGTTTTCGCTTTAGAACAACCCTCCTGAGTTTTCAGACAAGTTGCAAACTGCCTCAACGCTTCCAAAGTTCCGCCCCAGGTCCTAAAATCCTTGGCAGTAAAATCATTGCCAGTAATTTCTTTAATGTATTGATTGATTTGGCCCGACTCAATACTTCTACGCATCCCATCGTCAGTATAAAATTGAAAAAGTTCCTGTCCGGGGATATCTCTGCACTTTTTTACAAGCCTTGATAAATGTCGGTCTGTTAAAGCCATTGTATGCCTTACCCCTTTCTTGCCTACAAAACTTAAATGTAATGAGTTCCCTTTAATTTTAACGTGCTTATCTTTCAGGGTACTTAAACCGAAACTGCCATATTTCTGCATATAACTTTTTCCACCCACTCTCAATAATGTCTTTTGTAATAGATCAACACAAATAGCAAGCACTTTTTGTTCATCGAGGTGCTTACGTTTTAAATCTCTTTTAATCTTTTTCCTGGCTTCAGGCAATGCTTTGCCAAATTCCAGCAGCCTAAAATACTTATGTTCAGATCGTCTTTTGGTCCACTTACTATGATACCTATATTGTTTCCTATTAGCTGCATCAATACCCGTAGCCTGCAAATAACCATTAGATTTAGGACTTATCCAAACTGATGTCCAGGCTGGAGGTAAAACAAGTGATTTTATTCGTTGTAATTGATTTTCATCTGTAATTCTGTTGCCATCCTTATCTTCATAATAAAATTTACCCGACTTCCCTTTTCTATAAATTCCGGGCATGGTATCAATAATGTATACCAGTCCGTTTTCCTTAATTACTTTTTTAGTTTCCTCCATAACTTATTATTAACTAGGCTCTTTTTTTCTTAGTAAGGCTTTCCATTAATTGGCTGTAAAGATCATCGCTACTAGCTGTTTTAGGCTGCATTTTCTTAATAATAGGTTGTTTTCCCTTAGCTTTTGCTTTTATAATAGCTAAAAGTTCAACCCGATGTTCATCCTTAAATGAACTGATGTCAAAGTCACCACTATATTGAGCTATTAAAGCCATACCAATCTCCAACTCTTTGCTGCTTATCGTTTTTTCTCCCTTAAGCTTAACTTCTGTTGTGCTTCTAATTTCTTCCTCGAACCGGATTTTAGTAATAACCAGTACCTCATCCATGGGATGGATAACGCATAGGTTCTCCGTATTTCTGAATACGAAACGGGCTACTCCTACCTTTTTTGATTTAACAAGTGCACGTAGAAGTAAGGCATATGCTTTTTTTCCCTGGTTTTCAGGCTGTGTATAGTATGAGGTTTCGTAATAAATGGGATTGATTTCACTGATATCAACAAAACGCTCCAGCTCAACGACCTTGGTCTTTTCCGGACTAGCCTCCTCAAAATCTTTGTCATTAAGTACAATATATTTTTCATCAAGCTGATACCCCTTTACTATTTTTTCATAAGGAACTTCTTTACCGGTATTTTCATTAACTCGTTTATATTTTATCCTGGCATGATCTCTTTCATCCAGCATATCGAAATCAAGATTGCTGTTCTGTACGGCCGAGTATAGCTTAACAGGGATATTAACCAAGCCAAACCCAATAGCGCCTTTCCAAATAGATTTCATAATACATGTATTTTAATCTTTAACTTTCTGGTTAACAACTTTGAGATAGGAATGTTTAGATTGTCCACATAAAACAAATAATCCTAATTACTGTTGTGGAAATTTGAACATCAAAAGGGAGTTTTTGACAATCAACAGGTTGCCTGCGTGTCTGTTCATTCGATACTTTTGATTCAAAGATGCCTAATTCTTTCATATTGCCGCTCTAACTATCTCAACCCGTTTCCCAAAACATTTAGGCTCCTTCCATTAAAACGTCCCTAGCGTTTAGTCTGACTTATCTAAAAACGATGTTATGGAACATAATGCAGGAGAAATTATTGAACTCGCAGTACGGAGACAAAATGTAAACATTAGTGACCTTTCCAGACGTATGCACGTTAATAGAAGGACGCTATATAACTGGTTTAAACAACGAAAGTTGCATACCGATGTAATCATCGAGATAGGAAAAGCCATTAATCATGATTTTTCAGCCGATTTTCAAAGTGACTATATGGATTTGGGCGGGTTCTCTGTTTACAAAGATGAATCTTCGTTAAATCACTCAGATTCTGTTTATTACTGGATGGAAAAATACATTTCACTTCTGGAAGATTATAAGAAATTAGTACAAAAGGGAAGTCATCACAAGACATTGTCATAACATAAAGTTGAAGTAAAAAGTAGCGACGTATTAGGACGCTACTTTTTACTAATTATAATTATTTAAGCTGGATTTTTTCTGCCATTGAATAGGCAAGTTCCCCAACTCCTGCTGTTTTTACACCTACCCGAACATATACCGCATCAGCAATTGATAATGAAGCCGGAATCACAATATTCATTGTAAGTGGCTGATTAATATTTGGAATAGCCGAAGCAGCAATTGTAGTAACAGCACTTTGATTAGCATCATCAATAAGGGCTGTTTTGAAGACATATAATTTGACCGATTCGAGCAAATTCGTAGTGTTTACAGTTTGTAAATTTACTGTAGCTGTTACCGTTGTACCAGCTCTCTGATATGAAACGGTTTTAACAAATGTATAAGGCGTTACAGGAACATCAACAATTGTATTGCCGCTTACTTTAACGTCAATTGAATCCGTATTGTTAATCCATGGCCCTACTCCTCTTAATCTGGTTAATTTATAATTGCCATCAAAAAGTAAGGCAGAAAAAGTACCATCTTGTGCAACATAAACTGGAATTTTTGTAAAGAAATCATAGCCGTGTTGCCATAATTCCAGCTGTACGCCATTTGATCTGACGCCAATGGCCTGACCTTCATACACCACCCTACCTGTAAGTAATGATTTTGGTGCGGTGTAATTATCTTTCTTACATCCTGCAATCCCTGCTGCAAGGATAAACAACAATGAATATATATATGCTTTCATTTTCATAACCTTATTAATTAAATGGATTTTGAACAATTTTAGGATTGTTGTTTATTACATTCTGATCAAAAGATGAGTAGTAATTAAAAATTTGAAAAAACCTTGGCGATCTAAATCTGGGAGCTGTCATTTTAACAAATATATATTTCCCATCGCGGGCTGCATCTCCAGGACGAATTACGCGGTATGGATATAAGGCTGATACTACTGCATCAGGACTATCTGAATTACCGGTCCAAACTTTATCTGCCTGTCTCCAGCGCTTTAAATCCCATAAACGATGATCCTCAAACGCCAACTCGTTTCTACGCTCATTTCTGATTTTACTAATGGTTAAGGTTGCGCTTGTCAGGCTATTTGCACCGAAACCAGCACGCTGCCGAATTAAATTTGCATAGGTTAAGGCATCGTTTGTTTGTCCGAGTTCAAATGCGGCTTCAGACGCATTCAGATATATCTCTCCTAAACGGAACCATACCCACCAAACGTCACTTTGAATCCCCCTTGTAGAGGCTCCGCCATTTGCATCTATATACTTGCGAAGATAGAAGCCTGTGTTTGATACCTCTTGTATAGACCTATGAGGGCCAGAAGCAGCTATTAGTGGTTTGTTATCTGTATAGTTTGTTCCAAGATCAGGGCCTTCAACTGTTTGATATGAATTTGTTGCAGCATTCCATACCATAACGCCAGCCTGCATATCAACTGTTAAACCTTTAAATGGTGCGCCGGGGAAAATTATTGTTCCATATAGCCTTGCATCTTTACCGGCAAATATATCGGTGGTATGATCATAATAGATATAATCAGTGTTGCCGGCATTTCTGGTTTTAAGTTTCCCCTCGGACCCATCGAGATATTCATAATTTTCCACCAGATTTAATGAAGGCGTAATGTTGGACGAACTTAAGTTGTCTTCTCGTATGCCCCGGGCAATGTTATCGTACGTAAATCCGTGTTTTTTAGCTTTAGTTGTCAGGAAATCACGTACAAAGATCACCTCTGGATTATTTGTTTTCTTTACAACAGCTTCATAAAAGTTCTCGCCCAGATTCGGGTTGCTTGTGTATAAGGCATATGGACCTGCTATGACTTCCTTAGAAGCTTCTAATGATTTTTGAAAGTATTCATCAGCTCTGGATGCTGGTATACCCACCTCTCCTCCGGTTGTAGTTATAGTTGGGGTTAGCAAGGCATTATATTTGGCAATTGAGCCAGCATATAACATGGCTCTGCTTTTCAGTGCCATGCATGTGTATTTATTTGCCCTCCCTTTACTGCCATCATTAGCGATATCATTTTTAACTGCATCAAGCTCAGAAGCAATGAAATCATATACTTCTGCTTCTTTTGCACGGGGTTGTTGCAGGTAGGTAGGATCTCCTTCAAAATTGTAGATTAATTGAGTGGTAATTAATGGTACCCCTCCCATCCTTTTTACCATTTCGAAATAAAGATAAGCTCTGATAAATCTGAATTCTGCTTTCAATTGGGTTCTTTGAACCTCACTAAGCGTTGCAGCACCAAATTTATCTACATTCTCTATAGCTAGATTTAGATCTCGAACAAAGCCATACTCGTATAGCCTCCAACGGCCTCTGTCGTAGCTCACAATATTGTTCCGTCCCTCTTCATTGGAAAATCCCGACCACATAGCATCATCATAATCAGCCATATTTCTCCATTGTGAACCTGCCTGATCGGTTAAACCCATGTCAGTAGGAATCCGGTTATAATAATTTGCAAGTAGTCCTATTATTAGTTTTGGATCTTTCCATAATTGATCGTCAGTGACAATCGTAGTTGGCTCCCTTTCCAAGAAATTCTTTTTACAGGAGCTAAAACTTAGCAGGAGAACTAAGCTGAATATTATATATTTTGATATGTTTTTCATGATGCTATAGTGTTAAATTAAGCCCTAGTGTATAGATCTTTTGTTGAGGATAAACCAATCCATTACCCGCTGAAATCTCAGGATCAATTTCATATTCCTTTACATTGTCGAAAGAAAACAGATTTGAGCCATTAACATAGATTCTTAAGGCGGAGATATTTACCTTTTGCAATAGGGTTTTTGAGAAAGAATAACCCAATTCCAGGTTTTTCAGCCTCAGATAACGAATATTGGTCGTCCAGAAATCATTTCGGTTATTGCCACTAAGCGGACTGGTAAACACAGATAGTCCAGTGTTGTCCTTCCTTAATGCAGGATATGTTCCTGGAATCCATTGACTATTAGGGTTATATGGATCTGCTCTGTGCCAGCGATCTGTTAGCATATAAGCAGGTGAGTTTCCATTATTTTGAAATGGAAATTTCAATTCCCAATCTCTAAAGTAGGTCTGCATCCCCGCGCCCATCAGATCAAATGCAAGTGAAATACCTTTCCAGGTAACCCGGCCGTTTATGCCGTAATTAAAATAAGGCAAAGCCCCTTCTGCATACCCAATTGGTTTTATGTCCATGGCGTTGATAATTCCATCACCATTTAAATCCTCATAAATTAAATCACCGGGTAAAAGCGTTCTGTTACCTTGTCCGTCTATGTTAACCGGGTAGTCATTAATTTGTTGTTCAGATTGGAACCTTCCTAAAATATGATGGCCCCAGTTCACATTTTGCCAACGGCCAGTTCTATCATTTCTGTACTGATCGTAAGAATTTCCAAAACGTGGTTTGTATATATAATCATCTTTAGTTCTGCCGAATGTTGCATTACCGCCGATTGAAAAATCCACCTTACCAATTGAGCTACTATAGGTAATTAAACCATCAAATCCCTGTGTAACATCTGAATTTAAATTTTCTGGTGGCAAACTATACCCTACCTCGTTTGGCAATACTACATCATAGCGTGGCGCAGGAAAGCCAGAACGTTTACGCCTGAATAGATCAAACTGTCCTGTGAAATGTTTGAATATGGTAAAGTCCACACCTACGTTCGATGTTTTATTGGTTAACCATGAAATAACGGTAGTAGGCAATCCTCTTGGTGCTACACCATTATAAAACGTACCATCAAATACAGCATTTCCGGCATTAACATTATACCCGCCCAAATACGCAAAAGGATTTGGCGAATAATAATTACCACCACCATCTTGTAAAGATGTTCCGGTTTCGCCATAAGAGGCTCTGAATTTTAAGTCATTAATGCTTTTAGAAAAGATCTTCTTAAAAAAACCTTCTTCCGAAATACGCCAGCCTACAGACACGCCAGGAAAAAATCCGAAACGACTGCCAGAACGATAAAGAAATGAACCATCATATCTGCCAACGGCTTCAATAAGGTATTTTTTCTTATAATCGTAATTTAACCTCATGGCATATCCTTCAAAAGCCTCTTCATAATGTGAATCACCTATGTAATCCAAATCAGCAAATACCTGTGTAGGAATAATATTGTTTGGCGGAACAGAGTGTAATGCCAGGTAATCATTAGTAGCATCTTTGCGTTCAAAAGCAACTAAAGCCGCTATGGAATGATCTTTTATTTGCTTGGTATAGTTTAATTGAAACTGTGCAAACGTGGCTACAATATTTCTTTTATGCCTTTCTCTCCATGGGTTTTGGTTGCCATATAATGCACCATTTGGGGCTCTGTCATTGTAGGTATCAGTAGCCGCATCATAAATATATGCAGGATAGGTATATTCAAACCCATCAAAGTCTTCATTACTATAATCATATGAATACAATGCCTTTGCAGTTAAGCCAAAACCAAATTCGTACTGTGCATTTAATTTCGCACCGGCTCCTCGGGTAATGTTGTCAATATAACCGGTTATATCCTTTGAATAAGTTGCCGGGTTAACGTTTACATTGTGCGTTTGGTTAATATACAAAGGGTTGTTGTTAGCATAGGCGGTTTCTGTAGGCCACATACTGCCAATACTAAGTAAAGGGTTAAAGTAATCGTCCAATCCCGGAACCCCTACATTATGCCTGTTTTCTATCCTGCCACTAATTTGGGCACCAACGGTAAAACCTTTTAAGACAGTACTGGAAATATTAGCCTGAAGGTTTGTGCGGTTAAAATTGAAATCTTTAAGTGCAGCTTCCTGATTAATATGACCCAGGGATAAATAATAGGTGGATTTATCAGAGCCGCCTGAAGCATTTGCTGTTATAAATTGTTGCGGAACGTTGTCCCTTACAATAAAAGCATAATAATCGTTATTTTGATAGCCGGGTTCTGTTCCTGCTTCCCATTTGGCCAATTCTTGTGGAGAATAGAGGTCTGCCGGATTACGGCCAAGATTTTGTTCAGATTCTAAACGGCCTCTTACGTATTGTCCTGCATTTCCAGGATATGGATAACGGGAGAAATTTTGAAAACCATAATAGCTGGAAAGTCCGAAGGAAGGCTTATCACCTCTTCTTCCCTTTTTAGTCGTTACCAATACCACACCATTTCCCGCCGCCAAACCATATATAGAAGCAGAGGCATCTTTAAGCACGGTTATGCTCTCAATATCATCTATTCCTAGCTGGTTAAATGCATTAACCCCAGAAATACCTGTATTAAAGCCAAACCCGTCACTACCATTACTGGTGCTATATGCTACTCCATCTATAACATACAAGGGGTTTCCGAGGTTTCTGATCTGTAAATTGGCCCCATTTCCCGGTCGGGCATCTGTGGTACGTGCGGTTACACCAGGAATTTTACCCGCCAAAGCACTTGTAGCAGCTACAGAAGGCGATCGGACAATATCTGAAGCCTGTAACGTGCTGATCGCTCCAGACACAGTTGCTTTCTTTTGTGTACCATAAGCAACAACAACAACTTCATCCAGGTCTTCTCCACCAGCAGCAACCATACGGACATTAATAACTTTGCGATCGTTTACCGTGAATTCCTGATTTTTAAATCCAATGTATCGAAAAATAAGTATTGAACTTGGTGTCGGCGCATTTATAGTATAATTTCCATTAGCGTCGGTCTGGGTACCCGAATTGCCCCCTTTTAAAGTGACCGTTACGGAAACTAAAGGTTTATTTTCATCATCGGTGACCTTACCAGATATCATGATTTGAGAGAAGGCATTTGCCGATGTAAAAAGGGCCATCATTGCCAATAGAAATTTTAATTTTGGTTCAGGGTACCAACGTATACCCTTAGCCTGGATTCCAATTCCATGGAATACCTTAAGTAGTTTTCTGTGCATGATTTTTTTGGTTAGAGATTTATAGATTTAAAGGTTAATTAAATTGCAATGCGTAATTCATTACCCAGAAATAGAATCTTAGCCTTTTGAGGAGTTATTTTGAATGCATTTCTGCCTATTACCCTCGCTTTATTTGAATAATTTTGAAACAGGGTACTACTTAGTACGATTAGGTAAATAATCATTCTCATTTTAGCCGTTCTTATATTTGGTAAGACAAATAAGCCACTTTTTATATCATTATTCTATCTTAATGTTGTCAGTTTCTGAGCTTATTTTGTCATTAAAGCTCTTTTTGTATTTTCACGTCAGAATAAAAATATTTTTGATACTTATTCTTGGTTATCAGTTGATTACTGAGATACCGCGGTCCAGAATGTGTAAAACATAAAGAATGTTTAAAAAATGCACCAAACAATTTCGATCATTTTGGCTTTTAGAATACATTTAAACGTAAGATTTATGCGAAAAACAGAGACCAAAACAGACCTTCAAAAGTTCATAGAAAAATTTGAACCTAATAAATTTAAAATGTTGACCAGAGGGATTGAAATCAGAGGAAATAGTGACCTGCACCGAAGCATTACTTTTGCCAAGGAGCTAATTGAAAGAATGAAATTGAAGCTCACAGTTAATCATTCCGCCGAAATGGCGATGTATGGAGGATTTGAAGTAGTATATGCTTAATGAAAATCCTGCATGAGAATAAAATAAAAAGGTCAGCTATCAAAAATAGCTGACCTTTTTATTGGATGTTCTAGAGTCCGGAAATTATTCTTTGATTAATTGCGTGTTAATTATTCATTAACATATATCCTTGGAGCAGCTCCTTTACATCAGGCCATTCGTCCGAGATTATAGAAAAACGAGCAGAATCCCTTATGGTAAAATCTGCTCCCATTCGTTCAGCACGAATTATCCCTTCAAATTTAGCACCCAGACGTTCAATAGCCGCTCTTGATCGTTCATTACGTACATCAGTCGTGAAATTAACCCGCCATACTTTCCAGTGCTCAAAAGCGTATTTGAGCATCAAGAATTTAGCTTCCGTATTTATACCTGTTCTGGTAGCAGACCCGGTGAGCCATGTATACCCTATTTCGCAAACATCGGGAGCAATTCTTCCATATCCACACGTATGTTCAGGCCACTGCCAGTAGGCAATATTCCAAAAACGTGTGGATCCTTTTATAATACCGTCTTCATTGCCGACGATGACAAAAGGCATCGCTGTTCCCCTATCGCGCTGCTCAAGTGCCGTTTTAATATACCTGGTCATTGCATTTTTTTCCTGAGGCACAACAGTCCACTTAAATAGCTGCTCATTTCCTGCTGCGGCCTTAGTTAATCCTTCTAAATGAAAAAGTTCCAGAGGCTCTAACCTCACGTAGTTTCCAACTAGTATGTTGTTTTCCATTTGCCTTTTTCTCGTCTATTTTACGCGGTTAATGATAAAGCCATTGTTCACCACATCCATACCGATTTTTGGATAATACTCAATAGCCGTTGGTGCTGCAAGTAGTAAAAGCATACTCTTATCGCCAATTGTAGCTTTTGTAAGTTTTACCAATTCTTTGCCAATACCCGATTTTTGATAAGTTGCACTTACGGCCAGGTCAGCAAGATAGCAACAGTGACAAAAATCAGTTAATGATCGGGCAATGCCGACTAGCTGATCATCATGCCAGGCCGTAACCACAAGGTTAGAATGTTTATACATCTCTGCTATCCTGTTTTTATCAGCTGTAGGACGGTTGAGACCAGAACTGTCGTATACACTGATGATTTCTTCTAATAATGGTAACACATTTGTTTTGTAGGTAATGTTCATATTTAATAAAATTGATATTCAAAAGTATATTATTAAAGGACTATCTTTATCATCCAGAAACAAGAAGTTAAGTAGTCCAGATGTTGCCATTTGATACCCTTATAACAATCGATAAAACACTAAGCGTGTCCGTTTATCAGCAGATTGCAAACCAAATACTTATGCTGATAAAAAATGGAATTGTAAAGTCAGGGTCTTATCTGCCTGGTACGCGCGAACTGGCTAGAATGGTTGTTGTTCACCGTAAAACAATTATTGCTGCATATAACGAATTAAGCGCTCAGGGATGGATCACTGTGATACCACAGAAAGGGTTTATTGTGGTTCCTAATCTTCCAGAAGTACAGCCACAGCAATGGGACCAGCAGAAAGCAGGTTTTGCATATGAAAGTTCAATGCCCAGCCCCTTTTATAAAACAAACCAATATGGAGTGATTCCTTTGGCTAGTGATACCATGGTGCATGAATTAATAATAGACGATGGCCACCCAGATATGCGGCTAGCGCCAATGGACCTGCTAAACAGGGAATACAGGAGCCGTCTTAAAAAGGTCCAAACATTTAAACGGGTTTCGGCAACGCTGGCCGCAGGCTCGTTTAACCTAAGAGAAACAATGATAAGCCATATGGCGCAAACCAGGGGGTTGCAAGCCCAGGCATCAAACATCATGATGACTCATGGCGCTCAAATGAGTATTTATATAGCAGCAAGCTTATTGTTAAAACCCGGCGATAATGTAATTGTAGGAGAACCGGGCTATTTTGTTGCTAACCAGGTTTTCGAATCTTTAGGAGCCAATGTAATTCGTATGCCTGTAGATCAGGATGGAATAAATACAGATTTGATAGCTACAGCCTGCCAGAAGTTAAACATACGGATGCTGTACCTCGTTCCCCACCATCATCATCCTACCACAGTAACTTTAAGCCCGCAACGGCGTATGCGTATACTGGAATTAGCTGAAGAACATAACTTTACAATTGTAGAGGATGATTACGATTATGATTTTCACTACAGCTCCTCTCCGTACCTGCCCCTTGCCTCCGGAAATCATCAAAATCGGGTGGTTTATATTGGCTCCTTTTCCAAATCTCTTTCCACATCTATACGAATTGGTTTCATGATCGCCTCAGCAGATTTTATTGCCCACGCGGTTCATATCAGAAGACTTATCGATTTGAAAGGAGACCATATTATGGAAGATAGTCTGGCTGCACTTATCGAAAACGGTGATATTAACAGATACCTCAAAAAGAACAATAAGATTTACAAGGAAAGAAGGGATCATTTAATCAAGATGTTGGACACTTACCTGAAAGGTATAGTTAGTTACGAAAAACCCGATGGAGGTATGGCCATTTGGGTTAAATTTGATCCTAACTATCCTATTGAACAGATCTCAATTAAAGCAGCCAAGCAGGGTCTTTATATGAATAATGGGAAGTTATTTGATAACAATGGAGTCAGCTATAATGCCATTCGATTTGGGTTTGCTTCATTAACTTTGCCGGAAATAACCAAAGCTGTTCAAATCATTTCATCCAGTTTGGTACTAACCTTGCAACCAAAATAAACTGAACCTTTAAACAAAGTGAAATTGGACTTTTCAACAAAACAAGATTGCTCTTTAATCTGCAATTTTGTGCTATCAATTTGAAAGCAAATGACAAATTCAATTCATACAGTATTGGTAACAGGCGGATCAGGCTTTGTCGCTGTTCATTGCATCCAGCAATTATTGGATAAAGACTACCTGGTAAGAACCACCCTGCGCGATTTAAATAAACAGGATAAAGTGATAGCCATGCTTAAAAAAGGCGGAATCACTGACTTCAGTAATCTTTCTTTTGTAAAAGCAGATCTCACCAGTGATGACAATTGGAGCACGGCTGTAAAAGATTGTGACTACGTTTTGCATGTAGCTTCTCCCATTTTCTTAAAACTGCCAAGGCATGAAGACGAAATGATACGTCCCGCAGTTGACGGAACTATACGCGTACTTAAAGCAGCAAGAGATGCAGGTGCTAAGCGCGTTGTTATGACGTCGAATTTTGGGGCAGTTGGCTATAGTCATAAGGATAAAACTACTTTGATTACAGAAGAAAGCTGGACAGACCCAAATGAGAAAGGGCTCTCTGCTTATAACAAATCAAAAGTATTGGCCGAAAGAGCAGCCTGGGATTTTATGGAACAGGAAGGTGGTAGTCTTGAATTGTCAGTGATCAATCCGATGGGTATTTTTGGTCCTTCCTTCACTAAAGACCTGTCCAGTGGTTTTGAGTTGCTACAAAAAGTAATGGATGGTAGCATGAAAGCGCTGCCTAACATCAGCCTCGGTATTGTAGACGTGCGTGATGTTGCTGATCTGCACATCCGGGCAATGACCAATCCCCAGGCAAAAGGACAACGATTTTTGGCCTTAAGCGGCGGTACAATGTCACTTTTAGAAATAGCAGATTTCCTTAAAAATGAAATGCCTGAGGCAGCTGCAAACGCATCCACCAAAACAATCCCAAACTGGTCGATCCGCATTGCCGCGTTATTTAATGCACAAGCAAAAGCCATTGCTCCTCTGGTGGGCATTTACCGCAATGCAAGTAATGAAAAGGCCAGAACCCTATTAGGATGGACACCCCGCAGTAACCAGGAAGCCATATTAGCAACGGCCAAAAGTTTGGTGGAATTTGCATCATAAACATTAAAGCCTCATCATTACTTAAACCTAAATCACTAACCCGTATGAAACGGTTTTTAAAAATAATTAAACGAACTATGATTATCCTGCTTAGCACAGCGATGCTTTTATCCATCGCTACTTTTTTTTATATCCGTCAGGCAAAATTTGGGCAGGCTCCTACCGCCCAGCGATTGGAACTGATAAAAAATTCGCCTCGTTATAAGGACGGCAAATTTCAGAATACTCATCATACACCCGACCTTACCGAAGGCTACAGCATTAGCGGTATCCTTTACGACCAGTTGTTCGGCGACCATCCCAGAAGAAGTCCCACTGCAATCATACCTTCTAAAAAAACCGATTTGCACAGCCTTCCTCCCGATTCAAACGTCCTGGTGTGGTTTGGTCACTCCTCTTATTTCATGCAGATAGACGGGAAGCGCTTTCTGGTAGATCCTGTTTTAAGTGGCAGCGCATCTCCAGTGCCATGGACAGTAAAAGCCTATAAAGGTACAGACCGATATACGGTTGATGATCTGCCTCCTATTGACTACCTGCTGATCAGTCATGACCACTATGATCACCTGGACTACGAAACAATTACCAAGCTAAAAGATAAAGTAAAAACAGTTATCTGCGGACTTGGTGTAGGTGCTCATTTCGAACATTGGGGATATGCTGCTGATAAAATCATTGAAAGTGACTGGAACAACAGCATATCATTGGATGTTGGATTTAAAGTACACACCACCCCTGCAAGACATTTTTCGGGCAGAGGTTTTACAAGAAATAATACATTGTGGATGTCTTATGTGCTGCAAACACCAGGCACAAAAATCTATATTGGCGGAGACAGCGGTTATGACACACACTTTGCAGAAATTGGTAAACAGTTTGGGCCAATTGATCTTGCGATATTAGAGAATGGGCAATACAACGTAGCCTGGAAGGCAATCCATATGCTGCCAGAACAGGTGCTGCAGGCCGCAGAAGATTTAAAAGCTAAAAGACTGTTTCCGGTGCACTCTTCTAAATTTACCCTGGCAATGCACTCATGGGACGAGCCTCTTATCAAAGTTACAGAACTAGCCAAAATACAGCACTTACCCTTGGTTACACCGGTTATTGGTGAAATGGTAGACCTAAACGATACCACACAAGTTTTTCCAGAATGGTGGAAAGGTGTAAATTAGTAAACCATAAAAGATAAGGCCATGCGCTATACTGAAATCAAATCCTGCTACCTCGGCCCGGAGATATCTCCCGAACAGTTCGTCCCTGAGCATTTCTTTTTGTTTTTGGCCAAAGGTTTGATAACAGGGTACGACGGCAGTAAAAAATATGAACTGAAATCAGGAGAATCTTGCATTGTCAAAAAAAATCATCTGGCCAGGTATCACAAGCAAAAATACAATGGAGACTTTGAGAAAGTAGTGGTGATTTTTGACAAAGCTTTCCTGAAAACCTTTCAGGATAAGCACCAAATCAAAATAAGTACTTCTGAGGAAGAAGATGCCTTTATCCTTTTAAAAAAGGATTCTATGATCACCAATTTCATCAGTTCACTTTCTGCTTATTACAATGATGAGGGTAAAATAGACGAGAAATTTTCCAATATCAAAAGAGAAGAACTTCTATTGATCCTTTTGCAAAAGCAACCTGAGTTGTATCCTATTTTCTTTGATTTTGGACATCCGGAAAAAATAAACCTCGAAGAATTTATGAATCGCAATTATAAATTCAATGTAAGCATTGAACGTTTTGCTTACCTTACAGGAAGAAGTATCTCTGCATTTAAAAGGGATTTTAAAGATATTTTCCATGACACGCCTAGCCGATGGCTGGTTAAGAAACGCCTGGAAGAAGCTTACTTTCTGATAGAAAGAAAGGGAAGGAAACCTACTGATATTTATATTGATCTTGGATTCGAGGACTTGTCGCATTTCTCCTTTGCTTTTAAAAAGAAATACGGATTGGTTCCTTCTCTTCTGAAAAATCAGGTGTTAAGCAGAGGATAACATGGTTAATGTCCTGTATCTCTTTCCATCAACATATAAACTTCATTCATATATGTTGCTTCTGAAAGTGCTGCCCTAAAGTCTTCCAGCTCTTCTGGATCAAAAGTAAAACTGATATCATCATTTGGAGTATGTAAAATTATTCGGTCTTCTCCATCAGGGAAAGGCAATGAATTGCTTTCAAAACAGATCGTGTCAACAACTTCTTTAAAGGAAGTAAATCCTATTGCCGGGAAATTGAGCACAAGGTTGTGGTGCCATATGTAATACATCTTGCATCCAGCGCAGCAGCTGATGACTGTTTTTCCTCTGGTTGTTAATACTCTTGTCTGGCACATGTTACTTGTTTGTGCCTGAATTACCCATGCCCATTAACATGGGTAACCAGGACTTGATACATTATCAAATTAACTAACTAAACTAAGATCAGCGGGGCGCTGATCTGCACCAAAGGTATAACAATTTTTCTTTATTTATAATTATTCTAAATAAAGAATTATTTTAAAAGAGTATAGCCTCATTGGGGACCCTATGTCAATAGCACACGATAGTAATGCCCTTGCTCTGCCTCAGCTGTACTTGAGGAATGCTTCAGACTTGCTTCATCGAAGTTGATACTGAAGCATTCCTCAAGTACAGCTAAACCATGGCTGAAGGATAGGAAACAGAGAAGATATTCCTACTTAAATATCGCATTTGGTACAACCCCTGTCCAGGCAGCAGGTAGCTTGCTTACTCCAAAAATCTTTGCCAATACCAAAGCTGTATTTTTATTGCTGTTGAATTCGGTAATCAGACCACGTTTCCTGATTTGAGGTCCGGTAATGGCCCATGGCACCTGCATTTCCGACATTGACACACCACCATGTCCCTGGTTAATGCCACCATGGTCTGTAATTAGCAGAAAGTGCGTATCTTTATAAATTCTAGCTGTTTTTAGTTTGTTCAGCAATATGCCAATTTCAACATCTGCATCCTCAATAGCCTTAATATATTCAGGAGACATCCACTTGAAGCTGTGACCAGCATGATCAGTATGTACGCTGTATAAAAATACAAGTGTAGGGCTTTGTTTATTTTTTAATAGAAAATCGTATGCTTTGCTATAGTTTTCCTGATAACGATCATTCTCTTCAAAATTAACCTCATCAAGGTATTTTTTATTAATAGGATTGATCAGTTCTTTCCAGTTATAGTAGTAGGCAATTTTTGACGAGGGTACTTCATCCTTCAAAACCTTAAATATTGAAGGGTAATATCCCTCTTTATCTGTCGCAATTGGAGTAAGTGGATGTTTTTCCATTGTCCAGTCATTACTGGTTATTCCATGCTCTTCCGGGCCTGAGCCAGTCATGTGGCTGGTCCAATTTGGAAGTGTAATGGATGGCATTACCGGCCTGGTAGTTAGCGAAAGTACGCCATCAGCGACCATCTTGTCCAGATTAGGATGTTTTGCTGTTTTAAATCCCTCGGAACTAAAACCATCCAATCCAATAATAAGAACACGAGCAGGCGTCTTTTGTGCATTTGCAGAAAAGGAGATTACGGATAAAATAAGTGCTTTGAAAAAAAAAGATCTCATGTGTATACTTGTTTGATATATAACAAAGTTAAATCTGTTTAATTTAAGTATGCGTATTTGTTTGTACAAATCAAAAACAAAAAAATGTATACGTAAAGTATTTAAGGTTAATTGATTAAAAGATAATTTGAATTCAAATGGATGTATGATTCGAGGTTTTTTTTAGAAAGTTTCATGTGTACTCAGATCATGTAGCTCAGGTGAAACTGCTTTACCAATGCCATTAAATAATATCTTAATTCCCATTACCTTGCCTATTGATCGCTGATATTTAGTAAAAAGTACTTTTTTACCGTTTAAAACGACTGATGCCTGCTTATTTTCTACTTTAATCATTACCTCGCCGCCATTTTCAGGATTAAAAGCGAGGGCGCCCAAAAATTGTTCAGAGCCTAATACCCTGACTTCCGAAAATTTGTATTCAGAGAAAGCCACACAGCTCCGTCTGTTTAACTTTAACAGGTGTCTGTGCTTTTCACCTAAAATGATAATTGTAGTTTCAACACATTGAGTGCCTGGTCTGCTTTGTTCGGCAAATATTTTACAGGAGAAAGAAAAATTATCTCCGTTAATATGTGATGGCTTGATGTTGCTAAAGCCAACCACAAAGGGCTTATGCGTGTCAAGTCCTGCTGAGTCGAGTTGTTTTGGCGATACATAAATGTTTTTTGGATCCAGTGATTTTAACCCTGCAATGGGGAATGCCCTGGAGGTATCGTTACCAGAATTGGCTACCCAGCCCTTGGTTTGCATATAGGCCGAGGCTGTATCTATTGGCTTATTGTGATATAACAATGTTGCATACACCGCTCCTGGGTTTCTAAAGAATTTTGTGATCTTGTTTTTACCCTTTATGGAAGACACCAATGCTTCATCCATAAAATCTACCTGATATTCTTCATTTTCATCAAAAGAAACCTTTGAGTTTAGTTTAAATACAGCGGTATGTGGTACACTGCCGAAAGGATTTTCGCACACCAGTTTTACCTGCATAGACTCGGCTGTATTTTTCCAAAAGAAGACAATGGCTAATATAACCAAAACCAATGCTGCAAAAATAGCAACAACAAGTCGCGGTACTTTAGTGTCTTTAGGTACTTCAATATCATTTTCCTGATCAGTAGAGATGGATGTAACATTCTCGATCTTTAAAGTTGCGAAAACCAGTTCAAATTCCTGCCAATCGCGATAACCAATGAATTGCGATAATGCATCTCTGGTAGCTTTTTGGGGAAAATAGCGTTGGGGAGTTTTCAATCGGCCAAATATCCTTTTAAGTGTATTTACACTTAAATACACACCCGTTTGTTTGCCCAATTGACTACTTAATCTATTGTAATCTTCAATCCGCCATTCAGTAATGGCTTTGTCTCCCATCTTTTCTGTTATTTTCTGGCAGCAAAGATCTAATGCTTTAAAAAAAGATTGATTTACCGGCCGTACAGAATTAGAATCCATTTAAGAGTATCTCCTTAATAATTAAGCAATTATAACTACAAAACACTGCTTTCTCTTTGTATGGCCATTTGCATCTTTTTTACACCTTTTAGAAATAGATTTACGATCACAATTAACACATCCTTGTACAAACATATAAAATAACCGACCAATCAGGTATGTATTTTCTGTTAAACTTTTACCAGAAATGAAAAACATGCAGACTAAATTGTTTTACTTAGACAAAAAATGATATTCAAAAAATCTTTAAAACTTTTCTTAATATTTATGACCATAGGACAAAGTAACTTTGCTCAGAAAACATTTGAGATCACTACAAAAAACAATGTACTTGTTTTGGAAACGGATAAGGACAATTCATTGCTTTTGAGTTACATCGGCAAAAAGCTAAAGAACACTGCAGAGTATTCCAGCATTCAATCTCTGGATAAATACAAACCTGGTTCTGACGACCTCTTTAACAAACGCGAAGCATACATTGCCTCGGGTTCTTTGAATTTATTGGAACCTGCCTTAACAGTAACCCATGCTGATGGAAACAAATCTACCGAACTTACATTTTCCAGAGTCGAAGAAAAGCAGATCGATCAAAATAGAAAACTGACCAGTATTGTACTCAAAGATGCAAAATACAATTTTGAGGTTAGCTTACACTATTTATCTTACTTTAATGAAGATGTAATAGAACAATGGGTACAAATTGTACACAAGGAAAAAGGGGATGTTGTTTTAAATAAATATGCCTCAGCAAATCTTACCCTTAGTGGTAAGAAATTCTTTCTAAAAAACCACTATAGCGGTTGGGGCCGTGAAATGCGCTCTGAGGAACAACAGCTTTTGCATGGAATAAAAACAATTGATTCGAAACTTGGAACCAGAAATAACCTGCTAAACTCCTCTTCTTTCATGATTTCTATTGATCAGCCGGCCACAGAAGATTTAGGAGAAGTTGTTGCTGGCTCATTGGAATGGACAGGAAACTTCAGGCTGGATTTTGAGACTTTTGATGAATATTACTTAAGGCTAACTGCTGGAATCAATAACTTTTCTGGGAATTACACGCTAAAACCAGGAGAAGAATTTATAACCCCCCGTTTTGTTTATACCTATTCGGCAAATGGAAAAGGCATTGCGAGCAGAAACCTGCAAAACTGGGCAAGAAATTACCAGTTACTGGAAGGTATGGGCGAGCGATCAACGTTGTTGAATAACTGGGAAACTACATATTTCGATTTTAACGATGAGAAATTGAATCACCTTATTCAAGATACCAAAAAACTGGGTGTAGATGTATTTTTACTGGATGATGGTTGGTTCGGTAACAAGTTCCCTCGAAATAATGCCACAGCAGGTTTGGGTGATTGGCAATTTAATAAACAGAAACTAGCCAATGGCATTAGTGCTTTGGGCAAGGAGGCGACAGCAAATGGTGTAAAATTCGGTATTTGGCTGGAGCCGGAAATGGTTAATCCAAAAAGTGAACTTTATGAGAACCATCCCGATTGGATTATCAGACAACCAGAAAGAAAGGAATACTACATGCGCAATCAATTGGTTCTGGACCTTAGTAATCCAAAAGTTCAGGATTTTGTATTCAATACCGTAGATGAGGTTTTTAAGGAAGTACCCGATTTGGCTTTTATCAAATGGGACTGCAATTCACTGATCTATAATGCCAACTCCCCTACTTTAAAAAACCAGGATCATTTTTATCTGGAATATGTAAAGGGCTTGAACAGTGTACTTGAGCGAATAAGAAAAAAATATCCAAAAATACCCATGATGCTTTGCGCTGGTGGCGGTACAAGAGTAGACTATGCAGCACTAAAATATTTTACTGAATTCTGGCCAAGCGATAATACCAACCCTTTTGACCGCATTTTTATTCAGTGGGAATATTCTTATTATTTCCCTTCGGTAGCTGTTGATAATCATGTTACAGATATGGGTAAGCAGCCAATCAAATTTAAAACTGATGTAGCCATGATGGGTAAACTGGGCTATGATGTGAAGGTAAATGAGCTGGACGAGAAAGAGCTTCTGTTTAGTCAAAATGCCGTTAAAATATACAATAGCATTAAAGACATTGTGTGGCACGGGCAGCAGTACCGGCTTCAGGATCCCTATGAAAACAAAGTAGCTGCCATATCATATGTTAGTGAGACCAGAGATACAGCTATAATCTTCAATTATTATGTCTCTACGCTTTACAATGCTAAAAACGCCATTCCTATAAAGCTTAAAGGCCTTGATCCTGACAAAATGTATAAGATTGAGGAAGTCAACCTTTACCCGGGTACAACCTCCCCAATTGATAGCCAAAGGTCTTATTCCGGAGACTTCCTTATGACTGTAGGTATTAATCCGGAAGCAGATGCAGGCCGAACCAGTGTTGTTTTAAAAGTTATGACGCTATAATATTATTAATAGATACTTGCCAGTATATTAACAATTTCATAATATAGTGTTTAATTATGCTAAACATAAGTTTAGTAATTATGCACTCAAATAGATCGTTATTATGAAAGGAAATATCGTGGTTTTTGAGGGTGCCGGCAAAAAACTGCAGTTGCAAGAGAGAGAAATACCCACACTTAAATCGGGTGAAATATTAATCAAGAATCTTTATACCACCATTTGCGGAAGTGATCTCTATACTTTCAGTGGCATCCGAAGTGAAAAGACACCAACTGTATTAGGCCATGAGATTGTAGGTAGGATTGTTAGACTGGATGCAGATCATCCACGTATTGATCAGGCAGGTAACAAATTACTGGAGGGTGATCTGGTAACCTGGGCAATATTCTGTTCACATCCTCAACAAGAATGGCTGGATAAAGGTATGCCCCAAAAATCGGAGCATCTTTTTAAATACGGCCATGCACAGGTTCTGGAAGAAGACGCCTTTCATGGTGGTTTAAGCGAATATTGTATTTTGCGGGCTCATACATGTGTCCTTAAATTACCTAATGAATTACCCCTGCCTATTGCAGCAACCATTAATTGTGCACTGGCAACTGTGGCCGGAGCGATTAGACTGGCCGGGCCTTTGGAGAAAAAAAATGTGCTTATTACAGGTCTGGGCCTTCTGGGAAATGTTACTGCCGCAATGAGTAAGGTTGCAGGGGCTACACGGATTATTGCAGTGGATGTGAATAGTGAACGTTTACAAGGATCAAAGGCATTTGGCGCTGATTTCTCTTATAATTCTAATGATGAAACAAATTTGCCGGAGATCTTAGCTGAACACAAAATTGATGTTGTATTTGATATGAGTGGTTCGCCAGACGCGATAGAATTGGGAATTGCATCATTAAGAACCGGTGGAACTGCTATTTGGGCCGGCGCAGTTTTTAAAACCAGGAAGATTGGCATTGATGCTGAGCAAATCATAAGAAAACTGCTTACCATTAAAGGTTTGCATAACTATAATTTCGAGGACCTTCAATACGCCCTCAACTTTATAAAAGAACAGCATCTGAATTTTCCGTTTTTGGATATAGTGTCGAAAGAATTTTCTTTAACTGAGGCTCAGGAAGCCTTTGAGTATGCAATTGCACACAGACCATTGCGGGTAGGTGTAAAAATGGATCTGTAACCTCACCTTACTCAAAATCATAATGTCTTTTAGAACTAAGCAATGGAAAATGTTGCTGGTAACGACTTAAACTTTTTTATCATTTTTATGGCTAATAGAGGGGATATTTAGCATATATAATTGTAAGGCCATAACTTACATAGAATTACAAATCGTTCGAATCAGATCAATCAGATAGGTTGATCTTAGTGGAAAGGGGTTTAATTTATGTTGCTGACCTTATTATACGCATCCATGTATTCGCTAGGGGTTTTACCTTTCACACTCTTGAAAACCCGGTTAAAATTATTTACACTATTGAACCCTACCTTATAGGCTACGTTTGCAATAGACTCTGGATTTCCTTCAGAAAGCAGCTTTTTACAAGCGTCATTTACTCTTACTTCATTTAGAAACGAAACAAACGTGTGACCGGTATGTTTCTTGAAGTATCGGCAAAATGCATGCGGATTCATATATGCAGTATTAGAGATGTCTTCCAGATCGATCTTGTTATGATAATTTTTCATGATGAAGTTGATAATCCGGCTCAATCGCATACCTTCATTTTCGGTAAGACTTGCAGAATAAACCTCCGGACATAAAACTTCAACATCGTTGTCTATAGATTGGATCATATTCATTAAGCTCAGGAAATTAGACAACAATACCATACCAGCAGAATGATGTATTTGTTTAATTTGTGCAGCAATCTTTGTGCATTGATTGGCTGGAATCTTAAATCCGTGCTTATAGTTGTCTAGAAAGGAATTAGCGGCTTTCAATTCGGGAAGGTCAAATAAGCCGGAAAGTGTATTTTTAGTGTTGAAATAGATAGAATGGGCCTTAACCGATTTGCCGCTCTCAGTGCTGAAATAATCAGGATTACTTTTAAATAAATGTGGCAGATTGGCTCCTACAAGAAAAATATCCCCTGAAGAAAAGACATGCATGTTGTTCCCTGCAATTAGGGTTCCTTCTCCTTGCTCCACCCAGGTAAGCTGCCACTCTTCATGTCGGTGAAGATATGGGTAAAAGTATGGTAATTCGATCTCTTCACTGACAACACTTCTATCAGCAGGTACTAAAATGGTAAAAGGTAAAACTTTCATACGCTCCCGTTTATTGATACCCAATTTACACAATCTTAACCAAAAGAGTGCTACCTATAGCTTAAGTATGCTAATATTCGGCTATAGGTAGCTAAAATCGTATTATCTGTTGGGATGGAAAGCTGAAATTTCTATTTCTGTTTTTTCCTGATCGATTAGTTGACTTACTAGTAAACCTGTTGCCGGACCAAGACTTAAGCCCATCATTCCATGACCGGTAGCAATAACCAAATTAGCTGTGCCGGAGCCGTAACCGATATAAGGTAATCCATCAGGAGATGAGGGTCTGAAGCCATACCAGATATGATCAATACGGGGCAATTTAGGTGCTAACCCAGGAAAGTATTTAGGCACGGATTCTAAAATTCCCTGGACCCTGTTCATGTTTATTTTGTTGTTAATTTTTGCAATTTCCATTGTTCCACCAAATCTGAGTTGTCCATTCATTGGGGTAATGGCAACTCTTGCTTCACACAGTAATGCCGGAATGGTCATTCTTTGTTCCGGTTCATCCTCCATAAATGAATATCCTTTTCCCGGCATCAGGGATAAATTCAGATTTAACATTTTTGCTAGTGAAGGTGACCAGGCTCCTGCTGCCAATATATATTGGTCGGCGTTCCACTTTGTTGCGCCGGTATAGATAGCGCTAATATTCTTGCCGGAGCGTTCGATATTAGTAACCTCTAGATTTCGCAAAATCTCTACTCCCTGTCTTTCCAAATGCAGGGTTAACAATTCCATTAATTTAGCTGGATCAAGGTGCGCATCGCATCGATAGTGAGCCGCTCCAAGTACATCCAGATCCAGTTTTGGCTGGAGTGCTTTACATTCATCGGAATTTAATATAGCTATATCCAACCCAAGTTCCTTTGCTTTAAGTGCCAGGTGCAATTCTTCTTCTGCAGCAGCTTCGGTTTTATAGTAAGCTAAAATTCCATTTTTGGTGAGGTCAAAATCCAGTGCAGGATTGCTATAAAGTCCTTCGTATAATTTTTTGCTGAGCAGTGAGATGTTCCGTAGTGGCTCTGCGGATTCTGTAACATGCTTTTTATTTGCCTTTCGAAGAAATTTGATGCCCCAGGCAGGCAGTCCGGAACTTAGGGATGGCTTTACATAAAATGGGCTGCTGCTATTGAACATCCATCTAAACCCCTGACTAATCATTCCGGGTGCTGCAAGCGGGATAAAATGACTGGGAACGATCATACCCGCATTGCCAAATGAGCAACTGTCTTTAATACTGCCTTTGTCGATTACGGTTACCTGATGTCCCTTTTTGCTTAGGTAATAAGCAGAACTTAGTCCGACAATTCCAGCACCTATTATTATAATTTTCTGCATTTGTTTCTTATATCTTATATCACCTGAAATCCATGAGCATACGGGTCTCTGTCATCTATTTTAATGGTGTTGTATCCATATACTTCGGCCCAGCCTTCGATGCTTGGAATAATAGCATCGTATTTATCCATCGTAACAACATCCTCAATCCTACCTGTGAATTTGCTTCCTATGATGCTTTCATGAATAAAAACATCTCCTTTTTTCAATTTTCCCTTTGCATGCCACTGCGCCATTCTAGCTGATGTACCCGTGCCGCAAGGTGAACGATCTATAGCTTTGTCGCCATAAAATACCGCATTTCGAGCGGTAGCGGTAGGATCAATCGTATCTCCCGCCCAAAGAATATGGCTGCAGCCATTAATTGTAGGATCTTGCGGGTGCACAAAACTATACCTTTCATTGATTTGCTTTCGGATATCTCGACTCCAGCTAATAAGCTGACCGGCGGTATGCTCCTGTATGCCTTTAAAATTCTTCTGAGGATCAATAATGGCGTAGAAATTACCGCCATAGGCAACATCAATAAAGAACTCTCCCAATTCCGGACATTCAATCGAAAGATTTTCAGCGGCGAGGTACGCAGGCACATTTCGAAGTTTAACAGAAATCACCTTTCCAGCTGTTTCTTTATATTCAATTAAAACCAGACCGGCAGGCGCCTCCATGCGTACAAGTCCTGGGATTTTTGGTTTTATTAATCCTTCTTCAATGGCTATAGTGATGGTGCCAATTGTACCATGTCCGCACATTGGAAGGCAGCCACTCGTTTCTATAAATAGTACTGCAACATCATTTGCAGGATCATGAGGAGGATAAAGTATACTGCCCGACATCATATCATGGCCCCGGGGTTCAAACATTAACCCTTTGCGGATCCAATCAAATTCTTTCAAAAAATGTTGCCGTTTCTCACTCATATTTTTCCCGTTTAGGACAGGTCCTCCTCCGGCGACAAGCCTTACCGGGTTACCGCAGGTATGTGCATCTACACAAAAAAAAGTTTTGCTATTCATGGCTATTTAGTCCATTTGTTATTTATCAATCTGAAAATATTGAGTGGATTCTTTTCTTTTAATTCATCAGGAAGCATTTCATCAGGCCAGTTTTGCCAGGCTAATGGTCGACAAAAACGAAGCACAGCGGTTGATCCAACAGAAGTAAAACGTGAATCATTTGTAGCCGGGAAAGGTCCGCCATGTTGCATGGCTGCGCAAACCTCTACCCCTGTTGGTGGATTGTTCAGGATTAAACGGCCCGTTTTATCTTTTAACTTCTCGATCAGCAAATGATATTCAGCCAGTTCCGATGGTTCAGCCATCATTGTAATGGTCAATTGCCCCTGCAGGATATCGGCTATATCAGTAAGCTGCCTGGTGTCGTCGGCTATAACAAGCATAGAGTATGGCCCAAAAATTTCTTCCTGAAGCACTGGGTTTTGGAGAAATTCGTTCCCCGAAATTGTTGATACAATAGATAGTGCCTGACAGCTGGCATCAGCATTTAAAACCAGGGAAGCCGCTAAAACTTCTGTATTTGGTTGTTTAAGCACCTCTGTGGTTCGTTTTTTATAATTGTTGTAGATGCCAACTGTAAGCATGGTAGCAGAAGCTACACGCTCTATTTCTATTTTTAAGTGTTCTATAAAAATATCAAGCTCCTTTGATTTAACAGCAATCAGCAAACCTGGGTTTGTACAAAATTGTCCTGCGCCCATGGTAATTGATCCTGCATAAGTGGAAGCAATTTGCCCTGCCCTGCTTTTTAATGCCTGTGGCAACAGAAATACGGGATTTATGCTTCCCATTTCTGCAAAAAATGGAATCGGATTTTTCCTCTGCTGCACCATTTTGAGTAAAGCCATTCCTCCTTGATATGAACCTGTGAAAGTGACCGCTCTGGTTTCCGAATGCTTAACAAGCATTTCTCCTATTTCATAGCCCTCATCAAATAACATTGAAAAAAAACCATGATGTACTCCAGATTTGTGTAGGGCGCGCATGATCGCCTGACCAGCAAGCGCACTGGTGCCAGGGTGGGCAGCATGGGCTTTCACAATAACTGGGCAACCGGCAGCAAATGCAGAAGCCGTATCTCCTCCGGCAACGGAAAATGCAAGCGGGAAATTACTCGCACCGAATACAACCACTGGCCCCAAGGGCACCAGCATTCGCCTGATGTCGGGTTTAGGAACTGGTTGTCGATCTGGAATAGCGGTATCAATGATGGCATTCAGCCATGAACCTTCTTCAACCTGGTCTGCAAAGAGCCTGAGTTGTCCGGTAGTTCTTGCCAATTCGCCTGTTAAGCGTACTTTAGTTAAACCACTTTCCAACTGCGCACGCGCTACCAACTCTTCACCAATAAACTCAAGTTCCTCTGCTATACTTCTAAGGAAGGCAACCCTGATACTTTTAGGGAGTTGTTTGTAGTGCGCTTCTGTCGCTGCAGTCATTGCCTCATTTAAATCTTCGACAACAGCATTGAAAAATTCCTCTTTAAGTAGCTCACCTGATGCAGGATTACTCGCATAGAAGACTTTGGCTGTCCTTTTGGAATATTGGGATGCAATTATGCTCCTTCCGTTCATACAGCTGGTAATTCTAACACTCCCCAGCTGTTTTCTGGTAATACAGGTCTTGCCACCAATGCATCGTTAATAATCTTAAGGACACGCTCGCGTTCTTTACCTTTAATTTTTAATCGCGGTGCTCTTACGTTTTCTGTTCCTATACCGGTACCCACCTCAGCGAGTTTTATATATTGTACAAGTTTAGGATGAATATCCAATTCAAGAACCGGAAGGAACCACCTGTAAATTGTTAAAGCTTCCTGTATCCTGTTAGATTTTACCAAGCGGTAAATTGCTACTGTTTCTTTAGGAAAGGCATCTACAAGTCCTGCTACCCATCCATGTGCTCCCATTACCAGACTTTCCATAGCGATAGGATCTACTCCCGTAAAGATTTTAAACCGGTCTCCGAATCTGTTGATCATTCTTGTAATGTTCGAAATGTTCCTTGTCGATTCTTTGACAGCCTGAATGTTTTCATAGTTAGCAAGTTCTGCGAACATATCCAATGTTACCTCAATTTTATAATCTACCGGATTGTTGTAAATCATGATTGGTAAGTCTGTACTTTCAGCAACTGATTTAAAAAAAGCAAGTGTTTCTTCATCATCGGCATAATAACGCATTGGTGGTAAAAGCATTAAGCCGCTAGCCCCTAATTCCTTAGCTGTTTTTGCGACTTGTACTGCTGCTTTGGTAGTTGATTCTGCAATATTGAGTAAAACCGGTACCCTTCCATTTACCAATTTTATGGTATGAGACAGTAACCCAAATTTTTCTTCGTTTGTAAGTGAGCTTGCTTCGCCCAGAGATCCCCCAAGGATTAGTCCATCAACACCCGCCTCGAGCTGGGCATAGATATTTTTGTCAAATGCATTGAAATCTAACTCATCATTATCCGTAAACTTGGTTGTTACGGCTGGAAATACGCCCGACCATTTTATTTTCATAGTTTATTTTTTTTAACAAAAATAGCCCATAGAAAGACATGAAGAGATGCAGAATTTAGCTAGCTTTTCTAATAAATTGACAATATTGAGAAAAGACAGTGATGCCGCACGACCAGATGTTTTTTTATCTTCCTAGTTCTCAATTAAAACCGTAAATTTAAAGTAATTAAGGTTTTATATTTTTTAGGGTATACCTTAATACTTTGGACGAGCGTATTGGTAAAATTTGAAAACTAATCAAAACAGCTTTATGGAAACCAAAATAAAAGAAAAGCAGACAGCGATCATGGATCAAGCTTTAACAGCAGAAACTGATAATTGGAATTCATTATTGAATGGCCCACCAGAAGACGACGATATCCAATTTGAAGATGATGATCTTGAGGATGATGAATTCCCAATTGAGGAAGATCTTGATAATCTCGATTTTGATGAAGAAGATGAACTCGGGTTTGATGAAGAGGAGGATCTAGATTTTCTAGAAGCCGTATTGCATTGAAACCGTTATTCTACTCGAAAGACAGCGGACATCCGGATGATATCTATCATTATCGACCTGGAAAACCCTGGGTTAAAACCGCTGAACTTTTCTTTATCCAACCCGAAGGTAAACACCTGAGGGTGGAAAATAAAAATGTCAATTGTTTATTTAACAATCTGACCAGGGAATTATTTGACGTCCATTATAATCATTTTATACAGTTCCTGAACATAGATTTTAGTCCTATTGCTGTACAAGAAAGAAATTATGAGTTACTTGTTTCAGAGCAAGAATTCCTGATACAAAAGATCATTACGAGTTGGATCTATTATTATACCATTAATAACCTTGAAGTAAAAGTACAAAGGGATGATTTTACTCATCCCTATATGACAGATTATATTTTAAGCTTGCTGGATAAAAAATATGGCATCGATACTCTTGCGAGCTTGGCACTCGGCGCTCATCTATTGCGAATGAACTTATACGATTATTGTAACACTGTTAAAGGAAGAAGAACATATTACAATCGCTAGGTTCATGATCTATTTAATCACTTTGATCTGTCCCTTCATTACCGTGTAGTGGCCAGGATAAGAACAGATAAAAGGATATATCCCAGGTGTTTTTGGTACAGTAAAATAAATAGTATCTGATTTTCCCGGTTGCAATAATGTGGTATGTGCAAGTACCTTAGCACTATTAGGAACAAAATCATACTTTTCACCATCAAGCCCCATCTTCATCACCATTTCTCCGACAACATTACCCGCTCCTGGAGTTGTGAGCACAAAATTGTGCAGCATATCATCTGTATTGGCAAAGGTTAGCTTCACTTTCATTCCTGCTTTTAAAGTCAAATTTGTAATGTCAAATTTCAATCCCGGTTTGGTTCCTAATAAAATGGTTTTATCCGGCCCGTTCTTCCAGCTTATTGGCTGTTTGGTAACGTGTTTCCCTGCTGCAGTACTACCAGTAATTTTGCTGTTGGTGGCTGTCATATTCCCCATGTGATGATGATCCATACCTTGTGCTGCGTTTGAAGTCTGCATGCTACCAGTTGGTTTGTTCTCGGCCGTTGCCACTACTTTTTCTCCATCCGGAATCTTATTTAAAGTATAATATCCATAATTGTGGAGCAGAGGGGTATTGTCGCCTTCTGAGCGTAGTCCTTCAGTTCTGATCTCATGAATATACCCTTCTTTTAAACTATCCAGTACTAAACGTACGCGTTTATGATCTGGAGAGATTACGATTGCTTTAATGTTGCGGGGAGATTGGTTTATCACCGGACTTCCGTAAATATGATGGTACTTATAAGTAAAAGTCGATAATTTATAAGAGCCAGCATTACGGGCAGTTTTTTCATCTACTGGCATGGTAAATTCCAGCTCGAAACCGTCGGGCTGAGCCTTTACGGTTTGCACCTCAAAAGGCATGATGCCAGACCAAGTCAAACGCTGCAGTCCATATTCTTCTTTTCCGGTTGAAGACCATCCTCTTGAAGTCATACCTACAAGCATACTGCCATCAGAACCCCAGTTCATTCTTAATATACCCGAAGAAAATCCTTCACGAAAAGGAAATACCATCCCCTGGTAAACCCCTTTAACCTTTTCAAGGAATACCCTACTGATTTTACTCTGGGCCTGGTCGCCTACAAACAACTGTCCTTTAAAAGGGCCCATATTTCCATTATCTGAATAATTAAGGATTCCGGAAGTTGAATTACCCATGATAGAATGTGGGATCCATACAGAAGGAGTTTTTAATCCGGGTACCCTTTTGGCTACATCGTACTTGGGTTCACCTGTATCCGGAATATCTTTTTTCCGAAGCTTTACTGGAGAGCCAGGCTGATCAGCCCAGATCAAGCCTGCAGGGTTGCCTAAAAAGTCGCCCTCTTCAACATGAGTGATGCTACCTGAGCCTACCCAATCGCCCTGATTCTCTGCATAAAATATATCACCATTGTTATTCAGAGCGAAAGCCGCAGGTGAACGGAAGCCAGTAGCAAAGGGCTTCATGGTAAAATCGGGAGTGAATTTGAGCATCCAGCCATGCCATTTGGACATGCTTTCTCCAAATCCTATCCACCCTAAATTTAGGGTAACTACCATGTTGCCATCCTTGTCTAGCATAGGGCCATAGGCATACTCATGATAATTGCCGGATAATGGCCAGGAATACATTGTTCGGTATTCATCGGCTTCACCATCACCATCCAGATCCCGGAGGCGTGTAAGCTCAGCGCGCTGAGTCAGATAAATATCCCCCTTAACATAGTTTAAGCCTAATATTTCATGCATACCATGCGCAAATAGACGATATTTAGGTTGCTGCCCATCTTTCATATATGGATTTGTGATAATCCATACCTCGCCACGGCGTGTAGCCACAGCCAATTCATCGTTGGGTAAAAAGGTCATTCCACCAACTTCAAGTGCTATTTCTTTGGGAATTGGAACAGTAACAATTGGAAATATTTGACTTTCTGTTTGTGCATTTGAGTTTACAATACCAGCACCCAGTAATAAAAGAGACAATAAGTATTTTGAATTTTTCATTCTTTGATTACCAGATTAGAGAATAGGTTAATGAATCAGTTCCATTGGCCAATTGAGCAAGCAGTTCCTGACCATTTTTTGTTTTCCTTATAAAAGTCTTTGTTTCAGCGGATACTTTTATAGTATATGCTTTATTTCCAATGCTATAAGTGTTGTCTTTCAATGCAGAGATAGTTTGTGCGGCAGCAATCCTGCAATAAAGAGGTCCTTTGCTATTGCTAATGCTTATTGTACGGTCTATACCACTACCTCCGCTTTGCACTACTATTTTATCACTTACATCAGCACCATTTGAGGAATATAAAAACGTCGGCATCTTGCTCTTATCTAATACATATCCCTTATTTTGGAGATCATCAAAGCTTATAGAATCAGGCCATACTGCATTTTGATCAGTCAGTGCTGTAATTGCAGGAGCTGCAGAAAGGGGTAACACAGTACCTAAAGGTTTGGCTAGTTGAGGCTCTCCTCTATCCTTCCACATTTCAGTCACATCAAGAAATTGCCCACGCCATACCTGCAATAATGCTCCCTGTTTCAAATCATAAGAATAGTTCAGCTTCTCAGAAGTGCCTACAGAAATTACGTGTGTACGTTTCTTTCCATCGAACATGAGATAACTACGCAATAAATAAGGTTTAGTTCCTGCGTTTAGGACATAAGGGTTGGCGCTTTGGGCCCAGGTATAAGTTGCACAGCAGGTGAAAAATGCCACGCAACACATAACTCGTTTACAGATCGTCATACTTTTATTTGGTTATTAAACAACGAAACAATCGATTGCCTAACAAATATAGAAAATTATTGTCTCACAGAAATAGCTGCGAGACAATAAAATGAATTATTTCAAACTCAATTCAATAACCGGAATTTGAAAGTTTGGTTTTTGGGTTGGTAATTTCAAGACAAGACTACCGGAAGTCGATTTGTCTTTATCAGTTAAGAGTTCTGAATTATCATGTAAAAACTGGGCATAAGCGACGTCGTCACCATATCCATCCAGCACTATTTTGCCATCTTTAGGATATTCAAAAAGATGAACATACAGTTTTTTGCCAGCTTTGTTGTAGGTAAGCTGGGTGCCCGGAGCAGGTTTAAATTTATCTGGTGCAAAAGTGCATCCGTAAATTGACTTAGAATTAGCATGCATCCAAAGTCCAAGACTATCCAGTGCGGTATTTGCCCGGTTATCAAATTCGCCCCTGGCTGTTGGACCAACGTTTAACAATAAATTACCACCATTGGCAACTGAGGTAACTAATAAGCTCAGCAATTGTTTATTAGTTTTCCAGGTATTTTCATCTCTGTAATAGCCCCAGGAACCTGAAAAAGTCTGGCATGTTTCCCATGTCTTACCTTTAAATTTTGCCAAAGCTTCGGTACTAACCTGTTCTGGTGTTTCAAAATCTGCACCGTCTGTGTAGTCATCTAGATCCAGTCTGTTATCTACAATTATACCCGGCTGTAATTTTCTGATCTGCTTTAACAGGTCAACAGATGCCCAGTCTTCTTTGCCCTTGCCATGCTTACCTGGATATGAGAAATCAAGCCAGAGTATATCAATTTTTCCATACTTAGTTAAAATCTCATTAACCTGATTGCTTAAATATTTACGGTAATTAGCCATATTCCTACCTTTATTCAATGCTAAATATTGATTTTCATCATTGTTTGCCGGTTTTAAAGGATGATATTCATCAACTGTGAAATCTGGGTGATGCCAATCTATCAGTGAGTAATAGAAACCAATTTTTAAGCCTTCTGCTCTAAAAGCATCAACAAACTCTTTTACTAAATCTCTTTTAGCCAAAGTATTGGTTGCTTTGTAATCGGTGAACTTGCTATCAAACAATGTAAAACCTTCATGGTGTTTAGTGGTTAATACAACATATTTCATTCCTGCTGCTTTCGCTTTTTTTGCCCATAGTTTAGGCTGGAACTGATCAGGATTAAATTGATCGAAATATTTCTGGTAATTTTCGTTGGTAATGTGTTCATTACTTTTTACCCATTCGTGGCGGGCAGGTAAAGCGTATAAGCCCCAATGGATAAACATCCCAAATCTGGCATCTTTCCACCATTCCATTCTTTTGTCTTTTTGCTCTGGGGTTTCATTACCAATCTTCTTTTGCGCCTGTAAGGCAGAGGTTGTGAGCAGGATTAACATCAAGCCCAACAATAGTCTTCTGTTCATGTGATATCTGGTTTTTCGGTTATGTGTATAACAAATTTAGAAGATAAACAGTAGCAGAAATAAATAATATTGGCAATTGATTAAGCTTTTTTGTATAAAAAATAATTTCTATCAGCGCATTAAGGCTGATCTTGATTTAACCAACAAGAATTAAGACTTGCTGATTTGTCCAATTTTAAAATGACGATTGTTATCATCATAAACAATCAAAATTTTAAAATTAACATATGAAAATTGTCGTAATCGGAGGCTCTGGCCTCATTGGAACAAAACTGGTAAACACTTTAAGCGAAGCGGGTCATGAAGTATTGGCGGCTTCGCCGGGAACTGGAGTAAACGCTGTTACCGGAGAAGGACTGGCAGAAGCTTTAACAGACGCAGAAGTAGTAGTTGATGTAGCTAACTCTCCATCATTTGAACAAAAGGCAGTATTGGATTTCTTCGAAACTTCTGGACGCAACCTGATTGCTGCAGAAAAAATTGCCGGCGTAAAACATCATGTTGCGCTATCGGTTGTTGGCACCGATCGTCCGAACGCCAACACTTATTTTTTGGCCAAACTTGCCCAAGAGAAACTAATTAAAGAATCCGGAATTCCTTATTCTATCCTTCATGCCACACAATTCTTTGAATTTGTAGGAGGTATTGCACAGGCTGGGACTCAAGGAGATCAGATCCATGTTTCGTCAGCTAAGTTCCAACCCATCGCATCAGATGATGTTGTTGAAGCTCTGGCTGATATTGCTGTGGGAACTCCCTTAAATGGCGCAGCAGAAGTTGCGGGGCCAGAAAAAATTGGGCTTGATGAAATCGTAAGGCAATACCTTAGCCTTAAAAATGACAACAGAGAAGTGATCTCAGATGTTCATGCTCCATATTTTGGTGCAGAAATTAACGATCAGTCTCTTGTGCCCGGGGATAACGCCCGTATTGGTAAGCAAACTTATAGTAACTGGATTCGCAAACCAGGTAATTTAAGATAAGGTTAGCAGGAATACTTCACAAAATGAGGGTGGTCGTTATGCTAATGGCATCATGCCCACATCGTCATCTCGACAATAGAAGAGATGACGACCTCACTTTTTCGGACACCCTCATTTATCTTTTCTAAGAAGGCTTTTTAGTACATTTAGCCTAGGTTAATAACAAAGCATTATAAATAAAGAATATATTGATGAAAAAATATACGGATACAGCCCAACTATTTCTGCGTATTGCATTAGGACTTGGTTTTTTCTCTGCAGTCCTGGACAGAATTGGCTGGCTGGGTGCCGCAGGACAAACTAATATTGCCTGGGGCAACTGGGAGTCTTTTCAGGAATACACCCACACTCTACTCCCATTTTTATCCAAATCGATTTCAGATATCATGGGTTTTATTGCAACTGCAGGTGAAGCGCTATTTGGGCTATTGCTCATTATCGGTTATAGAACCAGGCAATCCGCTATTGGAAGTTTCCTGCTGCTGTTGTCATTTGCATTCGTGATGACCATTACGCTAGGGTTAAAAGCACCTTTAAATTATTCCGTTTTTAGCGCAAGTGCTGGTGCATTTATATTGGCTACCCTATCGTCTTATCGTTGGAGCCTTGATAATTATCTGGGCAAAGTACCTAAGAATTAAACGGTCAAGTGCCGAATGTATTTGGTGATAATTGTCTTGTCGGCGTTTGAACTGGCGAGTAAAAGTGCCTGTCTATAATGCTGCAAAGCAACTGTATCATCAATATCTGTGTACAGATTACCCAGCAGTGAATAATAAAAAAGATTATCTGTAAGTTTCAACTTTTCTGCTTCCACAATAGCTATCGCCTTCCCATAAGCCTTGGCAAGGGCAAAAGTCCTGTTCAAAGCAACAATTGGCGAATATTCTATAATCAGAAGGTTATTATATAGCTCAAGAATTTGCAACCATTTTTCTGGCGTGTCCTCTTTGTGGGTATGCCAATATGCGATACCAGCTTCCAAATGATATTTGGTTAACTGATTGCCATTGGCAGATAAACCTAAATAGTACTTGCCCTGATCAATCAATTCCTTATTCCAAAGGCTTTCATCCTGATCGTGGTACAATATAGTTTCTCCGTCCTGATTTGCGCGGGCATCAAAGCGAGAAACATGAAAACACATCAATGAAAGCAATGCATTTACTTCGGGAAGATTGGTTCTCTCCTGAGCGGTTAATAAATAGGTCAGACGCATCGCTTCCGCGCAAAAATCTCTTCGGAGAGTTGTGTTCTGCGTTGTCGAATAATAACCTTCAGAGAACAAAAGATACAGGGTGATTAGCACAGTATCTACACGTTTGCTGATTTCAGTTAAATCCGGCTGTTCAATCCTGACATTTACTTCCTTTAACTTCTCCTTCGCTCTTTGAAGTCTTTTATAGACCACTTCTTTATTGGTCAGATAAGCATCAGCAATCTCCTGGATACCAAATCCACAAAGTAAATTCAATGCCAGTGCCACCTGAGATTCGGTGGATATCTCAGGGTTACATATGGTAAAGATCATGGCAAGCTGGCTATCCCCGATATTTTTCACAGACAGATCAAGCTCAAATTCTTCCATTTTAGCGGCATGGTACTGAATCTCTGGAGATAGTTTCTGCTGGAAGAGGTTATCTCGCTTTAAATAATTTTTAGTTTTATTTTTAGCAACAGCGTACAACCATGCCGTTGGGTTTTCTGGTATACCTTTGGTGCTCCATATTTCGGTAGCAGCAAGGAAAGTCTCACTCACAATATCCTCCGCTATTTCCATATGCGCGATACCAAACAAGCGGCAAAGTACGGAAACCATCTTTTGATATTCGCTCCTGAATAGATGTGGTATCAGTTCTTGTTGTTTCATTACATAACTATGATTATCCCTCAGGATCACTAGCCATCCTTATTTCTACATTTCCGCCGAGTTCGAGGATTGGGCAACTCTGTGCAATTTCAACCGCCTCTTCATAATTTTCTGCCCTGACAATAATTAGTCCGCCAATAGACTCTTTAATTTCCACAAAAGGACCGTTTATCACATGCTTGTTTGACTTCACAACTTTACCAGCGATATCCCAGCGTTGTAATGGCCTTGAAAGTTTGTTCTGTGCAGCAATGCCGCCAAACCAGTTTTGCCACGCTTTAATGGAATTTTGCAATTCCTCTGGAGAAGGTTGAGCATCCTTATTGGTAAAATCTCTTCTGAAAATCAATAAAAAATCATTCATATTCTTTAATTATAATGTAATACAAGCCAATGACAACCGAATATGTAAAGTTGGACAATTTTCAGTAATTTCGGAATGCTTATGACATGACAAACGAAAATTGATAATTAGACATTGTGGAAGATTTTTTTTTTATTTATAAAGTTTGTAGCGTTAAGCAATCATTAAACGTTTGTGGTTAGGTAAAGCAATATCAGATATATGAAACAAATACACCTACTGCTGTCTACAAGTCTACTGCTACTGGCTTCATGTGGCACGAATAAAGAACAAAGCAATGGAACAGCTTCAACAGCAGATACTATTAATAAAATAGACACAGTTGCCAATACACAAATGACTGCCCGCATGAGCATGAAGCCAGTTATTAAGGCTGGCGACTCTCTTGAGCTTCGGTTCACGGTTTATAACCCCTCTGTTAAGCCACAATCGTTCTGTAAATGGCATACTCCTTTTGAACCACCAATGAGCAAATATCTAGATATTAAAGACGATAAGGGCGCTGAAGCCAGGTATCAGGGAGCAATGGCCAAACGCATCATGCCGCCTCCTGCCGATAGTTACATTGAAGTTAAACCCGGTGATAGTCTTAGTGTAAAGGTAAATATCAGTAAAGCTTATTTGCTGGATAAACCCGGTACCTATATCGTTAGTTACAACGCGCAGGAAATCAGTGGACTTGCTGTTAAAGATTCGCTTACTTTCATTTATAAAAAATAAAAACCTGAAGTTCGGCGGTGAGGTTTAATCAATATAAACAGGTAGTATAAAATAAAATGTGGATCCTTTACCGGGCTGACTCTTCACTCTGATTTCACTGCCGTGCAGTTTCAGTATTTCTGATACCAGATGAAGCCCGATTCCGAAACCCGAAACATTCTTCAGCTGCTCATTTTTTACACGATAGAAACGCTCAAACAATCGAGGCTGGTCAAGTAGATCAATACCCACCCCCTGATCGGTAAAATTGATTGAAACGTTGTTTTGTTCACGTGTGCAATCAATGCGTACAAAAGTTCCTGCCAGAGAGTATTTAACAGCATTGCTTAGCAAATTACTTAAAACCTGGCTGATTTTCTCCCGGTCTGCATACATCTCCAGGTTAGTACATCCCTGGTATGTTATGATGTGACTGGGGGCGAGAATCTTAGCTTCTGCCATTAAATCATCCATCAACTGGACCAGCGTAAATCTGGAAAGGTTGAGTGACATTTTACCGTCCTCCAGCCTGGAAAGATCTAAAAAATCATGGATCATTGCGACCATTCTTGTTGTTTGCACTTCTGCCCTGGAAAGTATGTTTTCCGTAAATGCATCAGACGAATTCCTGGCTTTGGCCAAAGCCAGTTGTATATAAGATCGCACCGAAGTTAATGGGGTTTTAAGTTCATGGCTGGCAATGGCAATAAAATCATTCTTACGCTGTTCTTCTAGCTTTTTATCGGTAATGTCACGGGCAATTTTAGATAAGCCAATTATTTTTCCAGTAGTATTTTTAACAGGTGATATGGTTAAGGAAACATCTATCAGCCGCCCCTGTTTCGTAACTCTTTGGGTTTCGAAATGATCTACACGCTGACCGCTTTTGAGCACACTTAAGATTTTTGGCTCTTCTTCTGCCCTATCTTTTGGAATTAATTTCATTATCGATTCACCAATCATTTCTTCGGCACTATAGCCAAAGATACGTTGGGCGGAGAGGTTCCAACTGGTTACAACTCCATTAAGATTTTTACTAATAATTGCATCATCAGAGGAGTCAACGATGGCGGCAAGCATCGCACTTCGTTCCTCTGCAAGTTGCAAAGCAGCCAACAATGATTTCTGTTCCTGAATATTGGTGCTCAATTCAGTTGGTCCAAGCTCATTGGTACTACTGTCCGCTGCCTTAAAGTTACGCATAGTGATCCTTCATGTTCAAACACCTTGCCAGCTTATAAAGAAACTTCAGTAGAGGTTTGCCTGATTGAATGGATCAGGTATCCATAAGTTCTAAAGCGCTTTTTTGACAAAATGAAACTCCCCATAAGGTATGAATTTTTTCAATTGTCTTAGCAAAATAAAAATGAATCAAAAAGCAGTCATTCAGACACCAGTTTTAAGCGTTTAGTTTATTTTTGTTTAAAATTTGTTAAACAATTTGAGCTCCAGCATGTTTACAGAAATTACAAAGCAATCAGATTATTAATAAATTATCAACCTAATTACAAAACAACATGTCAGAAGGAACAGTAAAATTTTTCAATGAGTCGAAAGGATTTGGCTTTATCGTACCGGACAACGGGGATCCGGAAATCTTTGTCCATGTCACTGGTCTGATTAGCCCGGTAAGAGAAAAAGACAGGGTCAGCTTTGAGGTTGAAAACGGAAAGAAAGGAATCAACGCAGTCAAAGTAAAGAAAATCTGAAACCTGAAAAAACAAAAAAGCATCTTCAAATCAAGATGCTTTTTTGTTACGCTTTCTGTTAAGCTCCGTTTTGTTTATATATTTATGATATTATATAAACAAAATGTCCTGCCGATGGTTATACCATTTTACTTATTATCAACCACAAGATGAACAAAGTATTTAAAAAACCTTCGTATTTATATCGCAACGGGCTAACTATTGTTTTCCTCTTCTTGTTTGTAATTACCATTTGTGCGCAGGCATTAACCGGCTGGAGGCAGCACAACCGGGACTTGAAGGAAGAGCACGCCCCACAGCTCAATATAGGCACTTATCTCAAAAGTGGGCACTTCATATCAGCAACCTTTGAGAATTTTGAAAGTGAATTTCTGCAGATGGGAATGTATGTAGTGCTTACCATATTTCTGCGTCAGATTGGCTCAGCAGAATCCAAAAAACTTGATGAAAAAGAAGAGGTGGACCGGGAACCCTTTCCTCATCCGGATGCGCCATGGGCAGTAAGAAAGGGAGGATGGATACTCAAACTTTACAGTAATTCCCTATCTATTTGTTTTTCAATGCTGTTCTTTTTGAGTTGGGGTTTCCACCTGTATGGTAGTTGGAAGAACCATAATGTAGAACAGGTTTTTAAGCATCTCCCTGAAGATACCGTCTGGTCCTATCTGGCTGAACCGGAATTTTGGTTTGAAACTTTTCAGAACTGGCAGAGTGAGTTTCTTTCAGTAGCTTCAATAGTATTTTTAACGATTTATTTGCGCCAGAAAGGATCTTCTGAATCTAAGCCTGTGGATGCCCCTGATAGGCAAACAGGAAAATAGCACTCTGCTACTTAAAGAAATAAATTATGCCATCAAGTGTGATTCGATATTTTACCTATGACATGGAAGCCACTACATTATGTATCACTTTTGTATCCGGAATGCGCTATAAATATAAAAATGTTCCTCCTGAAATTTATCATATGCTAAAAGCGGCTGGGTCAAAAGGCCGATATTTTAATCAACACATCAGAAATAAATTCAAATACAAAAAAATAAAGAATTTTTAGTATTAGATACGTTAGCAGCCCTACGGTCCTTATAGATGGACTATTTAACTATAAACCTGGCAATGAATTCTTTTCGCGGGATCATATGTAGGTAAGGATAGTTTCCCGATAGCTGCTTTCGTTGTTTGAGCTGATAAAGAAAGTGTCCTCCCAGATCAACAATAATGGGACATTTTGCTTGATACCATACCCGATGGGGATGTTTCCAGCAAAAGGAATAATAGTGGCTGGTTAGCTGTATATTCTTCAGTTCAGGATGATAGAAATTTAATATTTTAGGATGCCCTTTTCTTCCTAGCAAGTCAGACTTTCTGATCATAGAAAGATGATCGCTATGGCAAAACTCAAAGTCGGCAAGTTTGGGGTGATCCACATCTGGTAAATGCTTCAAAATACGGAAGCCTTTAAATTTTTTTCCGTTCAATATCCATATCAGTTTCGGATAAAAACCTTCCCTGCTTTCCAGCTCTTCAATACAAATAGGTGAATTTTGGAACTCAAGGGTTGTTCCGCATGGAGTGTATACATCAGCCCGATGTTGTTGTTCTGTAACCTCGTCCCAAAAGCAGACTTCTCTGAATGAGGGAGGAAAAGCCATTTTCCAGCCCCTATGCCAAGGCGTTTCCCCGTACAACCTCAATTGCTGTGTTTCCTGATGGATAATAACAGGTTGGGATGTAACTTTCTCAGGAAATACTAAAGCATTAAAATCCATAAAAAACAAATGCCTTGAATTTTAGCAGGCATTCAAACTTAAGCTAATAATATTAGTATTCAAAAAATTAGATAAAGAATCAGAAGTTTTAAAAAGATCAAGTAATCCTGACTTAAGTATAAGGATGGCCTAATAAGTTATCCAAACACGTTTTTCGCTTTGTTAATCGCAGCCGTTAAATCAATACCTTTTCCCAAAGCACCTTTAAAGAGATCACCAGTTTCTTTTATCCTATCCACAGCATTGAAGATCGTAAAATCATCCATGGTCATTCCAGGTTTAACTTCATCCCATGCCAGAGGCATGGAAACAGTTGCCCCTGGCTTCGGCCTAAGCGAATACGGACAGGCAATGGTAGCCCCTGGTCTGTTCTGCAGAAAATCCAAATACATTTTTCCTTTACGGTTAGCGACCATTCTTTCTAATGTAGTAAACTCAGGGACCTGCTGATGCACCAAATTGACAATAATCTTGGCAAACATTTGCGACTGATCATAGTCATACTTTGCCGCAAGAGGAATATAAATATGCATACCAGTAGAACCAGATGTCTTCGCGTAACATGGTATTTTAATCTGGTCCAGAACTTCTTTCACCATTTGTGCCACCTGAATCACCTGATCGAATGTATTCTTATCAGGATCCAGATCAATCACACAATAGTCTGGATTGTCTGGAGATTGACTCCTGGAAAACCACGGATTCATTTCTATACACCCTAACGATGCCATCCAAAGTAAGGCGGCTTCATCGTTGCCCAATAGGTATTCCTTATGTTCGCCATCACCTGTGGTATAAGGAAATGTATCGGCCCAATCAGGTGCAATCTCTCTAACATCTTTCTGGTAAAAACCCTTGCTATGAATTCCACCCGGAAAACGATTTAATGACATAGGCCTATCTTTCAAATAGGGAAGAATATAATCGGCCACCTGATAATAGTAATTAAACATCTCTCTTTTGGATACCCCATCTTCAGGCCAGTAAAGCTTGCTTAAATGTGTAAACTTCAATTCATGACCTTTAATTTTTCGTACCTGCGTTTCATCTTTGGGATTAAGCAACGTTTTACGCCCTGTAGCCTTTGGAGGCTTGATAGTGTTATCTTTCATATCATTCTCTACTATAGCTTTCGTCTCTATCTCGGTTTCTCTGATCACATCTTTAGCTTTTTTATCAACGCGCATGCCTTGGAAAGATGGATGGCGAAATACACCGTCATCTGTCACCTCTGCAAAGGCGACCTCACAAACCAGTTCCGGCTTAAGCCAGGTTACTTTGGTTTTTGGTGGATTGGGCCTGAAGCGAGAAGATTTATTGACATCAGGGATTTCCGAAAATGGACATTTATTGGTAATTAATGGCCGGAATTGGGCCATCATTTCTTTTTGCGCCAGATCATTGAAGCCTGTACCCACCTTGCCAACGTAGTGCAAATGACCGTTTTCATACACTCCTAACAACAGAGAACTAAATTCCCTGGGTGTATCATCATTTTTTGTGAACCCGACAACCACCACCTCCTGGCGTTTATTGGCTTTGATCTTTAGCCAATCTTTAGAACGGTTATTCTTAGTATACAGACTGTCTGCTTTTTTAGCAATAATGCCTTCCAAACCCATTTTTATGGCCGCCTTAAAGAACTCAGTACCGCTTGCCTTAAAGATCTGACTTAGCCTTACCCGATCGTCATTTTGAGGCAAAACCTCTGCTAATATCTCCTGGCGTTTACTAAGTGGAAGATCAGTTAAATCCCTGCCGTCATACCATATCAGATCAAACACATAATAAACCAATTCACCATCGGCTTCACTACGCCAGTTCTGAAGCGCTCCAAAATTAGAAATTCCTTTATCGTTAATCACCAGAATTTCCCCATCAACTACCATGTTCTGTTTCCAGCTTTGTAATATTTGGAAAATAGGATAAAACTTCTCATTGAATTGCTTATTGTTCCTTGAAAGCAGTTGTACATCCCCATTCTTCAGGCAATACCCCAATGATCGATAACCATCCCATTTGACCTCATAAATCCAATTGGGATCATCAAAAGGCTCATCTACTAGTGTAGCAAGCATTGGCTTCATACCAATCGGGATTTTAGATTTCTTGGCTTTTTTCAATAAAGCTTTGACGTCAGTAGAGATTTCAACGGACTTTGCTTGTTCACGGCCATTTTGCCAGACCTTATCGCTCGTCTTTTCGACTTGTTTAATCGTCTTTTCCGAAAGTACGGATTTGTCTTTTTTAGTAATATCAGTTGTAGAAGCATAATCGTCTTTATGCTTAATTAGCAGCCAGCCATTCTCTCCCATCCCGTTTGTCTTCACCAGAGCATATTCTCCTTTTAATTTGCTGCCATGAAGTATTATTTTGAGCGAGCCGGAATGCAACTGTTCCAGTAAATATTTCTCCTGCGCCTTTTTACCCCTGATCTTTTCAATGGGTTCATAAGTTCCCTGATCCCAGACAATTACGGTACCCCCTCCATACTCCCCTTTCGGGATAATGCCTTCGAAATTTTTGTAGTCAAAAGGATGATCTTCTACCATCATTGCCAGACGCTTGGTTTTTGGGTCTGTTGAGGGACCTTTGGGAATAGCCCAGCTTTTCAGCACGCCATTCATTTCCAACCGGAAGTCATAGTGCAGGCGAGTAGCATCATGTTTTTGAATTACAAACTGAAGTTTTCCCGATGTTTTTGCTTTACCCGAGTTAGGCTCGGATGTTTTATTAAAATCACGTTTTTTATGATACTGTTTTAAGCTCATGATCTAAGGTTTGCCAATATTTAACACTTATAGCGAACCAAAGTTTTTAATCATATGAATACAACTGTTTTTATAACTAATAATAAGGTGTTATTGAAACAGGACCAGTAAGTCCAGAAGGCATAACCTTCCAGGATGAAGCGTCAAAATCCTTATAATTAATATTCACAAAGTTAATCTCATGATAATTCTTCCATTTGATTTTCTTAATATCCATATCTCTAATGCGGTTAGCCATCAAATTCACAACTTCTATTTTAATCGTATTTTTGCCAGGGATCAGAAATTTTCCTATACGGGCCTGAAAGGGAATACTCCATATAATGCCAACTTCCTTTCCGTTTATCCATACCCTGGCACTTTCGTTTACCTTACCTAAATCCAAGACATATTCCTTTGCAGACTTTGATTCTATGTTAAAGGTAGATGAATATACCCCCGTTCCCGCAAATGCAATTGACTTTGGGTCGCCTGAATCAGTCCAGGAGCGTAAAGTGTTTAATGTTTGATCTGGAGGCAATTCAGGGCCTCCCTTAGTAAAATGGAGAAACCATTGCTTATTAAGGGCTATTGCTTTTTCTGGCTTGTCCAAATATACCCAATAGCTAGCCGTTGTTTTAGGGCTCTTATCAACTCTTAAAAAAAGAGTTTGGCCTGAGCTTATCTGAATCCGTACTTTGTTTTCTTTTTTAGTTGCGGTCCCGATAACTTCTGTCTGTGGATCAAGGATAGTGACATACCCTTTTTCATTGAGTGAAAGGGTTGTATCAATCAATTTGGAACTGTGATTTACCAAATAATAATATTTTCCGGATGCAATTTGTCTTCTGGTAAACTCCAGACCTGAATCGACAAGCGTTTCTCTTTTGATTCTATTGAAGTTTAAAATTTCTTCAATATTATTTCCAAGAAAGATAATGCCTTTTCCAGTAACATATTGTTTAAAACCGGGGGCTGAATTCTTGAATGTTAGTTTTGAAAGGCTTGCTTTCAACATTTTTCTTCGCTCTTCCAAATCAGATAAACCGGGAACATCCTTGGGCAACTGCTGAAAAATCACAATAGCTCCATTGTAAGCTAACCCGATAATTTTGTCTAGCGTCTCAGGATTTATCATTTCACATTCAGGAACGATTAATGTTTTATAGGCTGTTCCATTTTCTGATGTGCTGAGTAGCTTATTGTTGACCGTTGTTTTCCTTAATAGCCTGTCTGAGGCAAAGTCAAATGAATAGCCGATTTTTGAAAGCTGCTTACACAGCTTGTAAAATGAGGTTGGATGTAACCATTTATCTACATCATGAACTTTTAAGGTCATTTCCATACCTTTTGAATTATTCCAGACATCATAAATGGGCCAATAGATAAGTAACTCATTGTCTGGTTTTCCACTTTGTAATATGGACTGACATCTGGCTATATAATCGTTCAAACCTTTGGCTTGCGGCCACAGGCTATTATTTGGATTCATTTCTACCGAGGCATAGAATAACCATCCAGGCCAAGGAATATTCGATGGTGAGTTTGTTGTTCCATGATAAAATATATGGTTGATACCCGAAAGAAATAGTTGCTCAACCTCGGGTTTGCACTGCGAAAAAGAAGTTTTGAAATGCTCGGTAAGCCATGTGAACGTTTCTGAGGAAATTAATGTTTTGCCACCTGTATTCGCTGCTGAGGAAGCAAATTTGCTCATTATTGGATCTGGGTCAACATTTCTAATGTCGCCAGAATCTCTGCGGAGGCCCACGATGGGAAAATAGCTGGAGCCGAAGATTTCTGTTTCTGGAATATCAACCGCACCATAAAGATCAAGAAGATTTCCAGGGGAACCATGAGATTGATTTTTTGTTAAGGATTTGAGGTTATGGGCCCAGTTTGTCCAGTTTTGAGTGAAATTTTCAAGTAAAAGTTCATCCATCGTCTCACGGTAATCCGACTTCAGACGTGCTACGATTTCTCTTGTGCTGTCATTATTTCCACTGTCTGCAAGTTCGCGAATGTAATTTTCCAGATCATATCCCCGGGCTTTCTTGAAATGAGCTAAGAATGTTGGCGTCCAGCTAGCACCATATACTTCATAGCTATCATTAAAAAAAGCCCTCACTCCCTGTGGTCTTTTCCCAAAAGCATCCGCAAATCTTTTGAGGTAAACATTAACTGAATTGCTGTCGAGATGATCTAAGGTGAATCCCTCGCCTCCTGGTGCTGCACGCTTAACTTTTTGATGTGTTTTACCTGCAAAAGCGGCGTAAATTTCCCAACGTCCAGATGTTGGAGACCAGTTTAGTAGTTTGCTGACTTGTACAAGAGGAAAGAGATTCAATACCTCTCCGCTTTCGCCATAAGCCGTTAAGGCTTGCAGTTCTGCAAGGTCCTGTCCATCTTCTTTAACCGTAATCGGCTCATTTAGCTTTTCTCCTGCATTTAAGGTGAACTTACGGGTAATGAGTTTTGTAGCTGCATTTTCAGGCTTTATCTGGGGTCCTCCGAAAGGCCAGCCAGTACCGGTATTCATATCTACTTCCATTCCCAGTGAATTTGCTCTGGTAACTGTGAAATGAAGTGCTGATAGCCATTCAGGGGAAAGAAAATTGATATACTTGTTCTCATATCCCACTGCTCCGTAAATAGGCGTAATTTCTACACCTCCAAGTCCTGCCTGACTATACTGTTGCAAAACCAATTCAAGATCTTTATCGTTTACTGCATTCCCCATCCACCACCATCTTGTCCATGGTTTCATTTGATTTTCTATAATGGGCCAACCGGCAGGTTTTTCAATTCCAGAAGTTTGGGCGTCTGCAAGATTGAAATTCAGCGTATATAAAAAAGTAAAAAGAAAAAATATTTTGGTTTGCATTTGATGGTAATTTGATTAAAAAACTTGTTAAAAAAAACATTTATTCCAAAACTCTTTATCTATGCCTCCAGTAATTACACTTCGTTAAAGTAAAAATTTTACACAAAATCATCAAAATAACTGGTTTCTTTTGTCACATATCCATAAGTTTGGTTAACCAAAGAATATACCTTAATGATGAGAACACAGATCAATGCAGTTACTATTGCAGCTCAAGACTTGCTTAAACTTAAAACATTTTACATAGATACTTTTGGCTGGGAAATCCAGTCGGAAAGCACGGATATTGTTATGTTTAGGCTCAAGCATGGTTTGTTGCTAAGCATTTACCAAGCGGAAGACCATGCTCGTTATTTAGGTAGTGAACCAGTTACAACGGAAATCCTACCTAAAGTTTACCTAACTATCTATACCGGATCTTTAAAAGAAACAGATGAGCTGTTTATGGAGCTGGAAAGTAAACAAGTTAATATTATTAAAAAACCAGCAAAAGTATTTTGGGGTGGGTATGCTGGAATAATAGCCGACCCGGAGCACAATTACTGGGAGATTTGCTTTAACCCATTCATTTAATAGTGGCGTCATTATTAACTTTAATGATATACTCAATATTTTATGGGTTTCCTTAAAAAATGGCTAAAATCAAAGTTAATCTAATTCTTTCATGAAAGTGTATTAAATAGTTGATATAAAAATAATTAAATATATTTAATAGAAGTGATTGTAGAGGTGAATTGGAAAACCTTACTTCTTTGTGGTTAGTCAGATATATAGATAAAAATTATCGTTATTGAGTATGTGAGACTAACAGTAAGCATCTAGCATATTGATATGAAACTCCTGATACCATTTGTCTTTATGAGGTGTAGAGGCCTCATCAATGCCATCTGGAGTTCCCATTAAGAAGAACTTAATTAAAATATTCAGTATCATTTGGTTTTTGAATCCAGCAACTCCAGCAACTTATTCTGCAAATCAGCACCTCGCAAACCTTTGGCAACTATCTTTCCTGAGGGATCTAATAAAAAATTACCGGGTATAGACCTCACACCATATAATTTAGCGACTTCATTATCCCAATACTTAAGATCTGAAACATGTGTCCATGTCAATTTATCATCTTCAATTGCTTTTAACCACGCATCCTTTTTACCTGGCTGATCTAATGAAATACCCAACACAGTAAATCCTTTGTCTTTAAATTTTTCGTAAGCTGCAACCACATTAGGATTTTCGCGGCGGCAGGGCCCACACCATGAAGCCCAGAAGTCTAACAAAACATATTTCCCTTTAAAGTCCGAGAGCTTCACCGGGTTATCATAGATATTATTCTGGGTGAAGTCAGGCGCTTGTGAACCAATTTTAGTCCTTTTTGCAGCAGCAAATAGAACTCCAACTTGCTGGCCGTAGTAAGTTTGACGAATTCCAGACGAGAGATTTTGATACACTTTTTCCGCATCACTTTGTAATGTTTCATCAGAAGCCAACTGTGAAAGCACTGTTAGACTAACGAATGAATTTGGATGCCTACTTGCAAAGTCCAGATATATAGGAAATAACTCAGCGGAAGTGTTGTCATAACGCTTATAGAATCCTTCAAGGAAGGGTTCATCTTTTTTCTGTTCAACAGTGAATTTTGCATATTCTTCTCCAAGCGAAGTAAGTTTATCCTGTACCTTTTTTGACGCCGCTTTAAGCAAATAATTATCTGCATTAACTTTTGATCCATTGATCAGGGAATGTTTTAATGAGTCAGTGCCGGTAAGTTTTATGTTTCCAGGTTCGATATAAAATGATAGTACGTCTACCCTATTTCCCTTAATCGCATCTTTTCTGTAAAGAGTACTTTTTGATGGATCTTTAATGCTCCCATTAAAGTTAAATTTTCCATCAGTAACTATTGCTGAGTCTGCTTTGTTTTTCCCTTCTACACTGTAAGTAAGAAAAAGTTTTTCTCCTGTTCGGAGTCCTTTGATCTCTCCACTAAATGTAAATGGTTGCTGAGCAACAGCTATCAGAGGTAACATGCCGCCAATAAATGATAGTATTTTTTTCATATTAATTGTTCAACTAAATTTGATACAAAACAAATATAAATAAATACTACTAAATTAATATACTTTATTGAAACTTCTCTTTAAATTGAAAATTTTGGCGTAAAGTAATCTTAACCTATTTATCGTAATGCCGGAAAAGGTCTGTTTCATAATTTTCAGCCATGGGTTGGTCAGGGTCATACTTCGGGCTATTTTTTACCGCTTCCACCGAAACATCTACTTCCACAGACGAGTCTGCCCAACTAACCTCTTTTATCCATTCGGGCGAAAGCAGAACTTTTTTCCCCGGAAACCAGCTACCGGTATCGACAATCAGAAAACGGATTCTCCAATACTCATCGACAATAATATCAGCTACTTTGCCTATCTCTCCATTCGTGGCGTGGATGTGATACCTTTTAACTTCGCTGATGCTGCGCAAATGAGGATCTCCAGGCTCTTTTTTATTACGCGCTGCGATGGACGCCTCTAAAGGCACTCTCGATTCAATCATTCCTGCCATACCCAGTTGCCCATAAAATCCTCCGCCTGTAGGATCGCCGTATGGCCATTCGTAATGGCTGTATAAGGCGAGCTCTTGCTGGCGGGATACAGGCTTTTCTGTATCTATGTCGGGACTCTCTTTAATTTGTTGCTTGGTGAGTTTGATCGGGAAGGACTTGTTTTTCCAGTCAGGATCCTTCAAGGCTCCCGGAGAAATAAGTACTTTACGGTCCATTAGCCAACCGCCTGTTTTTACAATGAGGTAACGTATGGTCCAAGTTTCATCATCAAAATAAAACTCATCAACTTTCCCAATTTCTCCGTCGGTAGCACCCATAGTGAAACCGATCAGACTTTTTATATTATGTAGCATAATTTTAGTAATTAGGATTCAAGAACTATCTCATTTCATAAAACAATCCAGGTTTGGATTTGTTCATCCACTTTGAATCATAAAAATCTGTATCTTGAATAGATTTAAGATAACCTGATATGAAACTTTTAAAACTCCTGCCGATACTTTTGTTAGGGATATCAGCCCTGGGCTTTACCACGCAAAAGACCCCATCCTGGCAAACGCTTTTTAATGGAAAAGATCTGAAAGAATGGGATACCTACCTGGCTCCCGATTATGATGACTCAGGTAAACCCCTTACAGGTATACCCATTGGTTTAAATAATGACCCTAAGAAGGTATTTACAGTGATAAAACAAGGCGAAGAAAATATCATCCGCATCTCGGGTGAAAGCTGGGGTGCAATCTCTACCAAAAAAGAATATGAGAATTACCATTTACAACTACAGTTTAAATGGGGAAATCTGAAATGGGGACAAAAGAAGAATTCGAACAAAGACAGTGGGTTGCTATATCATTCGGTAGGTAAATATGGGGCTGATTATGGGTCATGGATGCGTTCACAAGAATTTCAGATTGATGAAGGTAACTGTGGCGATTATTGGGGAGTTGCTGGTGGTGCAGCAGATATTCCTGCAATTAAAGAAGGGAAAAACTATACTTATCGTCCGGAAGGAAAGCTTATTAGCTTCCGAGAAGACAGCCAGATCGGTAGATTCTGTAAAAAAATGAGTGATGCAGAAAGACCATCTGGTGAATGGAATACAGTTGATTTATACTGTTATGGAGATACTAGTGTCCATGTGATGAATGGCAAAGTAATGATGGTCCTTTACCACAACAAGCAAATCGATGACGGAAATGAATTACCACTAAGAAAAGGAAAAATTCAAATACAATCGGAAGGTGCAGAAGTCTATTATAAAGGAATAAAGATTCAGCAAATAACCAGTTTACCTGCAACTCTCTTGAAATAACACGCACTATGGCTAAATTTTAAAACATAAAAGTGATTAACGAAGAACTATACCTATCAACATTTAAGACTATCATAGGGAATTACCATACAATTTCTGAAGAATCATTTTCATTACTCGTATCTCTGATCCGTATACAGACCATTAAAAAAAATGAATTCTTATTAAAAGAAGGACAGATATCCAAGTCATTATACTTTGTCTGTAAAGGAGCGCTTATCGCGTATTTTAGTGATGTGCAGGGAAATACCTATAATAAAAACATTTTCCTGGAGCGGCAATTTGCAGGTTCTACCGTTTCCGCATTGCTGAAAATTCCATCCCAATTTACGTTACAGGCAATAGAAGACAGTACAGTTATTACGATCAATCATGAAAAATACAAAGAACTTATCGACCAGCGGGACGATTTGAAAAATTTCTATATTGCTTATCTCGAAAAAAATTGGGTTATAGATAAAGAACAGCGAGAAATATCTATCGTAATGGAAACCGCCAGTATCCGCTACTTAAAAATGCTGGCAAAACATCCGGGTATCGACAAAAGGATTCCATTACAGCATATCGCTTCCCATTTAGGAATTACGGCAACGCAGCTAAGCAGAATCAGAAGGGAAATAAAAAATAAATAGACCAATCAACATATGTAAAGTGAAATTGAAAAACATCAATCTAACTTCGCTATATGAATCAACAATTAGTATCCATAGCCGCATTTTTGGGCGGTATCTTTTTAGCTATTCAGGCAGGGTTCAATGCACATCTGGGTGTTTTGCTTAAAAAACCACTACTTGCTACTATAGCCACATCCTTCAGTAGTCTGCTTTTTGCCTCGGTTTTTGTTTTGTTGATTTCAAGCGAAATACCAAACACTAGCCTGATTAAAAAAGTTCCCTGGTATTTATGGTTTACAGGGGGACTTTTCAGTGTTGTCGGAATTAGCCTTTATTTTTATAGCATTCCTAAGCTAGGGCTTTCTAAAATGATCTCATTAGGATTATGCGGCCAACTTATTTTTTCGGCTATCGCTACACACTTTGGTTGGTTAAATTTGCCATTAGAACCAATAACCGTAAAAAAGATAATAGGAATTATGGCCATGATGGCTGGAATACTACTCATCAATTCAAAATAAGCACTATGAATGAACATGCCTTGCTAAACATCAAAAACTTAATTACGCTCTGGGAAAAAGCCAGTAGTCCGTTCAATGGATTTTTTACCGATGAACAACTTAGTTATGTCCGCATTCCAAATTCGGACTGGCCAAATCGTCTCTGGCTGAAGCAACAATTAGATGAATCAGCCTTAAAGGAAATTCTGGAAATTATCAACTCCTCTCCCATTAGTTTATCGTTTTCGTATTGGGATGATACAGAAAGCACCAGGTATAAACTAATTGAATATAGCGGATTTGAGCAAAAATCAGCACAAATTGGCATGTCCATGCACCTTGACCAAAAATTTAACCAAGAACAGCGGTTAACTTTTGAGCAGGTATATCAGCCTGAACAGGCAAAAACCTGGACAGATTTATATCCGGAATCTTTTAAGTATAATATTAATCCTGAAATACTAATCAAAACATGCAATCAAATAACCTATTATACCATTTATTTGGATAAAACACCAATAGGAACAGTCCTTACCATGCAGACCGAAAATGCAATTGGCATACACGGACTGGGAATTATTCCACAAATGAGGAAAAGAGGATTTGCTGAAGAAACGATGGCATACATCTTAAATAAAGCCATAGATAATCAGTTAACATATGCCTACTTGCAAGCTTCAGAATTAGGTAAAAATATCTATCTGAACATGGGGTTTACGGTAGATTTCACAATGAGAAATTACATTAAGCAATTTTCCGCAATCTGAATATAGATCTTTAAATTACTTAACGGCCTTAAAGCGAGCCAGGGGTGCCATTCTGGCTTTATTTAAAGATAAATCATCTCCGTTAATACTGTAATTATCAGCGGCAATCAAGGCTTTAGTTAAACCATTTTCAATCTCCATGTTTTCACAAGCCATCATAGTGGACATTCCCTGTGAAAATTTTATCCTTCCATTCTCTTGTAATTTAAACTCACCACCTATCCCATTACAGCCTCCAGAAGCAGAATAACGGCTGTCACTTTTTTGAAGCAAAAGAAATGGTTCTTTACCATTTATCTTATCTGCCACCGGTTTACCTGCAAGTTCAACTAACTTCCACTTACGATCTGTAATTTGACTGGTTTCCATAGTGTCTTTGCTTGTTTGTGGTACAGAAGTCTTTTTAAAAATATTACATGCAGCTAGACACAAAAGGCATAAAAAGAGGAACGAATATTGAGTAGGTTTCATACGACTTGGATTTTTGAATTGCAACAAATATACCTTAGCAAATGTTTATTTAAAAGAGAATTATTTTAAAACGCCTTTACAACGTCGAGCCCGTTCCAAAATCTGGTGAATAATCTTCATCAAAGCAAATGATAGGTTCTATATCTTTGTATAAAATTTATGTATGACTATTCTTTATCAAAGCCAAAATATCATTATTCGTGAGTTTGTACCTGAAGACAAGCAATTGTTCGTTCTGCTTTTTGAAGATGAAGAAGTTGCCCGGTACATTCCTCAACGCTCGACGGCACAATACCTGGAATTGTTTGACAGCACGATAGCAGATTACAGCAAAGGCCCGCTAGGCCGATGGGGAATATTTGATATCCATACCCTGGATTTTATAGGCATGTATCTTACAAGACATTTTGAATATGTGCCGGATCAGGTTGAGATTGGATATGTTTTGGCTAAAAAATATTGGGGGAAAGGTATAGCCAGCGAAGCGAGCAGCGCTTTAATTGACTACTGCTTTACACATACAGATACCAATCAGGTAGTTGCTGTAACCGATCTGGACAATATAGGTTCACAAAAGGTTCTTGAAAAAGCAGGCCTTAGACGGTTAAATAACCTCAAGAGAGATGAACAAGAGTTGGCTTATTTTATGATCGAACGCACATAGCAAATATGATTCTCTGTGATTACCGGGAAGTATCTTTCCAGGATGACAAAGCTAATTAACAAAAAAAATACCTGAAATTGATAAACATCAAATGATATCTACATCAAAATACTTATCCGAAATCATAAACAGGTTAATCGAAAAACAACCTTATGATAAAGTCTCCGGACATACAGATCTCAAAAGTTATATTGGAACCCAATATGAAGTCATCGGCCTTTCAGTACCTATGCAGCGGTCAATACTAAAAACGGGCTACACTTTCAGTACACTAACTCTTCAGGATCAGCTTCCCGTTTGGGATGCAATATGGAAAAATGCAGATGTTTACGAAGTGCTAAGCCAATGCATCTACTTTGTTGAAAGGAACTTGTTAAAACTCGATGCGAATGAACTCTGGGAGGTCGTACGCTTATGGGTAAAAAAGATTGACAACTGGGCGCATTCTGACGGACTATCCGATATCTATGCACATTTAATGGAAAAGATGCCGGAGAAGATATACGGCCAGTATAAGCTATGGAACAAATCCGAAAACCCTTGGGAGCGTAGGCAGTCATTGGTTGGGATGCTGCTATACAGTAAGAAGCGTAAAACCCTTCTCCCTGCGGCAAAATTGCTAGATATGGTGGGGCCATTAATTGCTGATAAAGATTACTTTGTTCAGAAAGGATTAGGATGGGCGCTTCGGGAGATTGGCAATATTTATCCTGAAGAGACAATGGCTTTTTTGAACAAACATTGTACAATTCTTCATTCAGTAGCTTTTACTACCGCTGTAGAGAAAATAGACGCTCAGATTAAAGAAATGCTGAAAGCCCGACGAAAAGAACAAAGACATAAACGTAAAATGTAATCCGGACTTTACTATGCATTGGGGTATGTGAAAAATATTATCATCTTTTTATTTTCAAAATCACGTTTTTAAAGATATTTTGCAACCTAATTATTAATGAGATCGATATGGCTTCAGGTTTTTTTGCGATTTTAGATGATATTGCTGCTTTAATGGATGATGTCTCTGTGGCAGCTAAAATAGCAACGAGAAAAACTGCAGGGATCCTTGGGGATGATTTAGCCGTGAATGCGGAAAAGGCAACGGGGTTTCTGGCTTCAAGAGAGATACCAGTGCTTTGGGCAATTACCAAGGGGTCCTTCGTTAACAAAATTATTATTGTTCCGATTGCATTATTGCTCAATGCATTTTTTCCTATAGCGATAAAGATTATTTTAATTTTAGGTGGTTTTTTCCTCGCTTATGAGGGCGTTGAAAAAATAATCGAATACTTTTTTCATCGCAAGAAGGCGGATCATGAAGTAATTACAGCGGTAAAACAAGATGGTATCGAAGCAGAAAAAGCAAAGGTCAAGTCTGCTGTGATGACTGATTTCATCCTGTCCATAGAAATTGTAATTATTGCACTGGGAAGTGTCTTGGAAAAAAGCCTCCCTATTCAGATTTTAACGGTTTCGGTAGTTGCATTACTGGCTACCGTAGGTGTTTATGGTATCGTTGCCATCATAGTTAGAATGGATGATGCTGGGCACAAATTGATCAAGCGTTCCAGTGACAAGGGCTTTGTTGCACTAATTGGTCATTTACTTGTTAAATCACTGCCTGTTATCATCAGAATTCTGGGCGTGGTAGGAACAATTGCATTGATCTTAGTTTCGGGCGGTATTTTCGTTCATAACATTGAATTTCTACACCATTTGCTGCCAAGTATTCCCTTGATCATTAAGGAGTTCGGGATTGGGGTTCTCGCCGGATTGATCGTCTTCGCAGTTGTAAAACTTTGCAAAGTAATCTTAAGTAGCCTAAAATCGCGTTAATAAGTCAGCGCATACACCTACAATTTCCCCATCAATATCAAATCAGTAATCATTAGACCATCCTTATCAGGAGAAGTAAATTGTTTTAAATTGATTATTTCAAAGTTATTTTCCTGGAAGGCTTGAGTTAAATAACGCTCATGATGATAATTTACCCATACCTTATCACCTGTACTTGATATTTGATATCGCGATTTATTAACATCATCCTCCTCCATCGTGCTCAAATAAAACACACCACCTGGATTTAATAATCCAGGAACACTAGCGATTAGCGCAACAGCTTCCTTACGCGTCAAATAAGGTAGGCAAAAGCCACACGTGATTCCATCGAATTTCTCTTCGATCGTATCAATCTCCCGGCAATCCATGAGCTCAAATTTAGCTGTCGGGTTATTAGCCTGGGCTAGTTCGAGCATTTTCGAGGACAAGTCAATTCCTAAGACTTTATAGTCAGGTCTCCTGTTTAGCAAGTATTTGGTGATATTTCCAGGGCCACAGGCAATGTCTAAAATGCTGGCATTATCAGCTGTTATATTATCACAAAAGATATTGAGTAAGTCACCATAGGAACTAACATCCATAAACTTATCCTGATATATTTTTGCCGATTTGTTAAATGCATCAGCCGCCTTTAATATTTTCATATCCTTATCGTCTAAATTGGTCTTCGCTCATTACCGGAAATTCTTTTCATGATTTTAAATGCTTAAAGCTATAAAATATATATAAAAAAGACCCCTAAAAATGGTATATTTAATTGAGCTTTAATTAATTGTAAGAATCCTTATGAAAACAATATTGCTGCTTTTTATATGCTGTCTCTTTTTTTCTAGTGGTGATAAAGATATCCAAAAGCCATTGTACCTATTGGATTATAGTAAGGCAATTGTAGCAACATGTGGTTCTTTGTCTTTCACAGAAAATATTGATACTGTCGATAATGGCAAATTTATGATGTACCTGCCGGGCTGGGGGCACTATTCTTATAAAATATCGACGGTTAGCGACAGCGCTCAGGTTTATTTTGATCAGGGATTAACCATGTATTATAGTTACCATATGAAGGAGGCCCTCGCTTCCTTTAAAGAAGCTGCCAGATTTGATCCTAACAGTGCTATGGCCTATTGGGGACAAGCATTAGCAATGGGTCCTTACTATAATTCTGCCCACAATTATACCATTCCTAAAAACATATCAGAAGTTTTAAAGCTGATGAACCAATCTGCAGATAAGGCATCAGCAAAAGAGCGCGATCTGCTGAAAGTAATGAATCTCAGGTATCCATTGTCGGATGCCGATACTCTAAAAACGAAGCTGAACATGGCCTATGCACAAGGTATGAAATCGCTTATTTCCATATATCCTCAGGATGCAGACATCAAGACGCTATTTATAGATGCGGTTATGTTGAGCCATCCCTGGGATTTCTGGAATAACGACGGATCTGCGAAAGAATGGACGCCTGAATTAGTGGGCTTATGCGAGAGCGTATTACAGGAAAATCCCCAACATCCTGCTGCTTTACACTATTATATACATTTAACGGAAGCTTCTCGTAAGCCTGATCGTGCCTTGGACAATGCAAGGCTGCTTAAAGATCTTTTTCCTGGCGTGGCTCACATGGTTCACATGTCTAGCCACGTGTATCAAAGAAACGGTTTGTATGCATTAGGTGTAGAAGCCAATGACAGTGCAGATGTAAGCCTTGTGCGTTATGATTCGCTGGCCAGGCATCTTTCCCTTAGCAAGCATTCCTCGCATTATTTTGCGGTACAGGCTTTTTGCGGGTTAACAGGTGGAATGTACACCAAAGGAATGCAGGATGCCATAAGGTGCAGAAAAAGTGTTATGCCAACTTATGAGGATACCTATGCCCAATATTTGTACATGATGCCAAAGTTTATCTTGGTAAGACTTGGTAAGTGGGATGAGATATTAAAGGATACAGTTCAGCCGGATGCCCGTTGGACATATGCCGGAATATTGGATAATTTTGCCAAAGGGTTGGCATATGTGTATACAGGTAAACCGGATTTGGCAAAAGTGCAACTTATTCAGTTGCGCAGTAAAATAACTGATCCTGTTTTAAAAAAGAGGCGTATCCCCTTTAATACAGCACTGCAAGGCGCACAGATTGCAGAGAATATTTTAAATGCTGTGATTCTATTAGATCAGAGAAAGAATACAGCTGGCATTAACACCCTCCAAGAGGCCATAAAAATAGAAGACGAAATGATCTACGCTGAGCCAATGGACTGGCCGATTCCTGTAAGACAATTTTTAGGAGCCTATCTTTTAAAGCAAGGGAAGCCCGCCAATGCAGCACAGGTTTACAAAATGGATCTGGAACTAAACCCTGGAAATGGCTGGTCATTAATTGGGCTATATCATAGTTTAAGTGCCCTGAATAAAGCTGTGGGGATGGCCGAGTATAAAACCGCTTACCTGAGGGCATTCTCTGATGCAGAGCATATTCCCCCGGCTTCGGCTTACGGTAAATAGCAATTTATATTTCAAAATTAGGCCATTAAATCAAAACCATTTGAATTTTTAAACTGTTTACCTCTTAAAATATAAACATGAATAAATTTTTCAGAGCAATTATAGCTGGCTGGGGAGCTAAAAAGTTAGGTGGGGGCTGTTTGTCTACCATAATCATATTTATTGTAATTTATTCGCTCCTGGGTAAATGCAATCAGAAAACACAGGCAAACTCGCAATCGAAAAAAGTACAGACTGCTATTCCTGTATTCAAATAAGAATTCAGGATAACAAAAAAAAACTTGCTATCTGCAAACTTCTTGTTTTTTATTTTGTTGCTATTTAGGATTACTTAAATCCTGAAAACCATTAAAACAGTTAATTTAAAAGGAGGCTCATGAAATTTACTATAGTCAACCCCACAGATCACACGCCCGTTAGACTCAGGACAGCACCTGAAGATTATAACGGGGAGCAAGGACTCCGTATCATTTTTCCGGAAAACGATTCTTTAGTTATGGTCGAAAAAAACGGACAATGGAATGTAATGGATGAAACGGATATAAATCCTAAACTTATTGAGGCGATAGCTAAAGAGTTGAAACCGATTGCCCGATACACCTGAAGAAGTTCAGTATTCATAGATAGCAAATGGCATATGGACGTATTCTGAAATCCTGTTAGTTACCTCAAGGTTACCGGTTACCCATTGTTAACCGATAGCAAAAAAAGATCTGTAATTTCTAGTTTTGAGCTATTAATCATCAACAATGAAAAATATGAAAAAACTGGATTATTATGTACTGGACGTTTTTACAGATCAGCGGTTTAAGGGAAACCAACTGTCAGTTGTTTATATAGAAGATGAGCTTAACCTTAGTCAGTACCACGATATATCCAGGGAATTCGGCTATTCTGAAACTTCTTTTGTTAGCTATTCAGAGAAAGAAGGCGTTTTCAAAGTACGGTCTTTCACCCCTGCAAAATTTGAGGTAGCAGGCGCCGGACACAACCTTTTGGGCGCCGTCTGTTTGGCATTATTAAAAAAATGGGATATCTTTAAAAATCAACAAGGGAGACCCTGGGTATTGATAAAGGATACCCCTATTCCTTTAAAAGTCACTGAGGAATCAGGACTACCTTATGTTGCAATGAAACAGCGCCCTTCTAAAATAATCAACAAAGTACCAGTCAACCTCTTAACCGAGGCCCTGGGTTTAAAGACTACCGACTTTGATTTGAATGGTTGGGACATCAATATTGTACAAACAGAAGTTCCTCATTTAATGGTTCCTGTAAAAGATCTGGGAACACTTAAAAATGCTGTTTCCAATAAACCCATATTGAAAGGCTTATCTGAAAAATTTGATTTTGAAGGTTGTTATTTATTTACTGTAAATGGTATTGAAAACAATTATCTCGCAGAGACAAGGTTTTTTAATCCAGGCATTGGAATCGACGAAGATCCCGCCACAGGAACAGCTGCAGGACCACTGGCCGGCTATCTTGAAACGCTTGGATACATTAAAAAAAACAGGGACTATAAGATCCTGCAAGGAAAATATATAGAACATCCATCTACAATCTGCGTAAATGTAGCTAATGATGGCATATGGGTTAGCGGCTCCTCTGCGATTGTGATGGAAGGTCAGCTTTATTTATAAAAGGGTCATTGGGGATTTAGATTATATTGACCTTGAGAATACCAACTTCCGGTAATTGAGTGCGATTGTCAACAGAAAAATGTAATTTGGAACATGAAATCGATCCTCGCACTTCTTCTTCTAACCCTGAGCATTTCATTGGCAAGTGTCGCTCAAAAACCTGTTAGCGAAACCAAGGACGTAACAGTAACATGGGTAAAACAAAACCTCCGAAATAACGGTCCGAAACTGATCCTGACTGCTGAAAGTTTAGCGCAGATCAAAAAGGCCGTAAAAAAGGATGAAACTGCAAAAGCTTATTATGGATATCTTTATAAAAATGCAGTTGCTCTGCTGGATGTCGCAGTTCTGGAAAGAAAGCTGGAAGGGAGGAGATTGCTTGGAGTATCCAGGCAAGCAATTGCACGAATCGGCACACTCGCTGCAGTTTATGCCATATCAAAAGAAAAGCGGTTCTTGGATCGGGTAAATACCGAATTGCTAAATGTTTGCAATTTTTCAGATTGGAACCCCAGCCATTTTCTGGATGTTGGAGAAATGGCCTATGGGGTTTCTATTGGGCTGGATTGGACTCTGGGCGACCTACCGGAATCTACTATACGACTGGTAAAGGATGCCCTGATCAGCAAAGCCATAGAGCCCAGTTTGAATGAAAAATTCAACGGATGGGTAAAAGTGGACAACAATTGGAACCAGGTATGTCATGGCGGTATTACTTCGGCGGCTGTAATGATTGCAGATCAGGATCCTGCTTTAGCCGCACAATTGATTTCCCGAATGATCCAGAACATTCCAAGAGCACTGAGGGCATACGGGCCAGACGGGGCCTATCCTGAAGGGGCATCTTACTGGTCCTATGGAACCAGTTATACATTAATCACTATCAATGTACTTGAAAGCGCTTTTGGAACGGATTTTGGTATTTCCAATACACCCGGATTTGTCAATAGTGCGCTTTTTGTGAAGAAACTGGTGGGTTCAAGTGGGCTTTATTTCAATTATTTTGATTCTGGCAGCAGTGGAGATGATGGTCTGGAAAACCAGGAATTGCTGTTGTGGTTTGCAAATAGGACAAACAATGATGTCTATTTTAATAAGGAAAAATTTCTAGGAGCCCTAGCAAGGTCAGCTACCAGCGGTTATAACAGTTCCAAATTTAATGGGATGGTTCTGGCCTGGCTGGCAAAACATAAAAAATCTATGGTGAATCAATTACCTGCAAATTACAAAGGTGATGGAATCAACCCAATTGTTGTATTTGGTGGTGGAAAAACTGATCCCAATGGGTATTTTCTTGGGGCCAAAGGCGGTGCAGCAAATTTAAACCATGGCAATATGGATGCTGGTTCTTTTGTATTTGACCTATATGGCGTCAGGTGGTCTGTAGATCTGGGGATGCAGAATTACTTTGAGCTGGAGCAAGCTATAGGTGTTAATGGCTTATGGGACAGCAACCAGCAAAGCAAGCGCTGGACCCTGCTGAGCAAGAACAATTTCGGGCACAGTACGCTGACGGTCAATGATGAACTGCACTTGGCCAAGGGTTTTGCACCATTAAGCTACTATAAAGGAAAAGGTAACCGTCCTCAGGCAGGTTTTGACCTTTCTGCGGTATTTAAGGGACAGCTAAAGAGCGCTAAAAGAGATTTTAAACGGACGGGAGACCAAAGCCTTGAAATCACTGATATACTGGAGTTTTCTGAACAGACAAAAAGCGTAACCTGGGCGATGATGACCCAGGCAGATGCCGAAATCATAGAAGGTGGAGTTCTGCTAAAGCAAAAAGGAAAAACCCTAAAAGTCATGATCAAGCAACCTGAGGGCGTCTTGATCATGGTGGTTTCCGAAAATCCTCCCCCATTAGACTATGATATGAAAGTAGAGAATCTGAAAAGAGTGGAATTTAAGTTTCCTGTTGAACTCCTTAAAAACAAAGGACAAAAGATCGTTGTAGAGTTAAAGGGCCCATAAATGGCATTACCCTTTAATTATTTTTCAATTCGAAAGAATTGAAAAACGCTTTCTGACCTGAACCTTTAGCTACAATACCAGCCCTATACCCCATTCCCCATGGTGCATATTTTGGCGCATCAAATGTTGCAGTATGGAATTTCACCCATTCCAACTGAGGCTTTTTATAAAAGAAATCTATTAGTTTTCCACCTCCGCTGATCTGCATTTTCAATTCAATTAATCCATGAGATTGTTCTTTGACTTGTTTGAGTACAAGGTATTTTCCCTCAAGATTATTATATACTGTTATACCATCTTCAGCAGCTGTTATTCCAATTCCTCCTAACTCACCTGGCCACTTACTTTTGAAAATGGCTCCTGCGAAACAGAGCCCACTTTGTGCCTCCGTAAGCGTCACTTCCGTGCTAATGCTGAAATTCACGGTTTTAATATATTGCCCTAAAAATGTTCCCAACTCATGATTCTGGTTCGTAGATACCAGATGAAGCCCCTTATTGAAGTTCACATCCGGCTTTGGCAATTTCGATGGCCATTGCCAGGCTAGGTTCAGTTTATTGTCCTTTTTAAAATCGTCATAAAAATCCAATTCTGCTTTTGGTCGATTTGGAATGGTCGCATTATGAAGAACCGGCCAGCCATCCGGCCCCGTTTTTAATTCTTCAAGTATACCTTCTCTGCCTACAAATACATCATAGTTTTTATTGAACGCATGATAAAGCATAAAAAATCGGTGGTCTGCAGATTCAACCACAGTGCCGTGACCAGGGCAGTTCCATCGTTCATTGCTAACCATTACAGGGTTTTTATCATACTTCTCCCATTTTCCTCCTGCTAGATCTTTTGTCCGGGCAATTCCCGTCTTATAATTACACTTAGCATCACAACACCCTCCTACCGCATATAAACTATAGATGTACTCACCCATTCTGAAAAAACAAGCACCCTCTACCAGAGAGGTCTCCCAAGGTTGGCTGTTTGTGTATACTTTTCTTTTCTCACCCAGCAATTTGGTACGGCTTTCATTGATTTCCTGCACCCAAATCCAGCTTTCCTTCCCACAACCATTTCCGTCATTTTTCCAGAAGGCATAAATTTTTCCCTTGTCCTGAAATTCGAAAGCGTCAATTGCTCCACAATCATCTTCTATGATTACAGGACCATTGTCTGTGAATTTGCCCGTTTCGATTTTATTGGCATCTATCCAGGCTACACCACACTGCAAGCCCGGGTTTCCCTTGACTTTCCTGTTATGCGCAGTATAATAGGCATAAATTCTATGCTGCTTTGCATCATAGGCCAGTTCGGAAGCCCAGAAATTATTTTCTCCCCATTGATCCTTCATATCCTTGAACCCCTCCGGGAAAACATGGTTAACCAATACCCAGTTCTTCAAATCTACCGATTTATAGATGGTAAAATAAGGTGCCCATTCATTAGTAGTTGACGTAGCATAATAAACTTTGCCTATCCTTATAATTGAAGGATCCGGATTGTCGCCAGGTAATGCAGGGTTTACCAATTGAACATCGGCAGGAGCAACATTTTTATCTGCATCTCTTCTTTTAACGCCACATGATAGCAATACACACATGAAAACAGCACATATTACTGTAGTATTAATATACCTTATATCCATAAAACGGCCATTTATCATTTCACAAATCTATATTTATTTTTCACTTTTTACCCAAATCTATCGTTCCCTGATAAAATGTAACTACTCCTGTGGTAATATTGTGAAGGCCCCCGATGATTCCGATTTGGCCTCCTTCTACCATTTCTTTGAGAATGGGACTTCGCTCCAGTATCGATTTAACAGACCTATTAACATTTATAGCGGCTACCTTTTCAACAAATTCGCTGTTGTTAGAATTGCGGTTCTCTTTTATGGTCAGCTCATCATCCACAGCAGGCCTGATTTTCGAGAGCAAAGAAGTAAGGTTGCCCATCTCCACATGATCGCAGGCACCTTTAATTGCTCCGCATCTGGTATGGCCCAGAACAACGATAATTTTTGCACCTGCAAGCCTGCAGCCAAATTCCATGCTTCCTAAAACGTCCTCATTAATAATGTTACCTGCAATCCGGATACTGAAAATATCACCCAAACCCTGGTCAAAAATTAATTCCGCAGATGTGCGACTGTCTATGCAACTTAAAATTATAGCGAACGGATGTTGACCATCTGAGGTTTCATTTGCTTGCTGTAAAAGATTTCGGTTGATTTTCAGGTTATTAACAAATCGTTTATTTCCCTCTTCCAATAAATTTAGCGCCATTATTGGTGTTATAGCTTCCTGATCTTCTTTTGTTAAAGTTTTCATGCTCGACAATTTTGTGATGCAATCTAAGAAAAAGTCAAAAAAAATGAGTCCTTACGGTATTTTTAGTTTCTATTTCCGCTTTTTGCCTGTCTAATCGATTGGCTATCTTTAAGATTAAAGCGATAAACCATAGTTAAACGATAACGTGAAGCATTAGGGTTACTTAGCTGATTATAAATATAATTATCGCCAGTGGTTAAAGTTTTAGTTTTGCGCGTATTGAGTACATTACTTCCATCTAGTGTAATTGTCATTTTTTCCTTCAGCGCATTCCTGCTTAGTCCGAAATCCAGATAGTGAACGGACCAGGTATGGCTTTGTGCATTGGTTGTTGCTCCTGTATAATTGTAACGCAACTGTAAATTCATCATCGTTGATATTTTTGCCTGAGTGCTAAACCTTCCAGTTGTGGCATTTCCTTTAAAATCAAAATCCTGACCCAGATAAAACCCCTTTTGCTGGAACTCATAACCATTTAATTCGGCATTCAACTGTAACCATTTCCATGGATTATAAAGTAAAGAAAGCTCAAGCCCCTGTCTGATCTCACCGTCAATATTAACCGGAATAGTATAAAATATATCGTTATTCCGATAGGTGTACATTTGGATAATATCAGAGTTATTTTGGTAGTAGACAGAAGGATTAAAGGTTAAATCTCCCCAATGCTTCAATAAGCCAAGTTCCAGCACATCCGCATACGAAGGGTTTAGAGCAGGATTGCCAATAAATTGAGAGTTAAGATCTGTAAGTTCATTAAATGGATACAACATCCATAATGATGGGCGATTAATTCTTTTGCTATAGCTAAACTGTGTCGTCGTTTCTTCATTGAGCTGATAGCTCAGGTTAAGCGTAGGAAATATGCGGATGTAATTTTTTTTATTTTGGTAGTCACCTAGTCGATCTTCAATACTAATTTTGGTAAGTTCTGAACGCAAACCCAACATATAAGAAAACCTCTCACCTTTATTGCTGAATTGAGCATAGGCACTGCTAATCAGTTCATTGTACTGAAGTTTATTGTTGATGTTGTAATAAATAACCCATTGATCTCCTTGTTGTTGTTCTGCATAAAAATCACTTGTTACTTTTCTGTTCTCGAGTTTTAGCCCCAGTTCAAGCATCGATTTTTCGGTTAGTGGTTGTTCTAAATCGCTTTGAAGTAAGAAATCCTTACTACTGCCAATAGAACTGGTCCTGATACCCGGCAAAGTTTCGGGATGTGGAAAGTGTTTCTCAGTGGTCAACGCCCATGTTTTGTCGCTATTCCAAAAATCATATTGCATATCAAGTGTATATTTTTTTTGTGCATTTTCGAATGTGCGCGTATAGTTAAATTCTAATTGATTGTAATCTCTTTTCTCTCGGGATTCACCATTTCTGATTAAGTTGCTATCCAGAGTACTGCTACTATATTGATAATCGAACCAGGTTTTGTCATGATCTTTAGTCGCATTTTTAAAGTAGGCTGCAGTCATTGTATTGTGTGCATTAATGAGATAGTCAGCACCGAGATATATCAATTTACCGTCATCATGTCGGTCCTCATCCTGTGTTTGAGTTAAGAAACGCTGCTGTTCATTATCCAACACGCTTTGATTACTGCTGTAAAAACCTTTATAATCCGATAAACGGATGCCCAGCGTAGAGAACAGGTTAATTTTATCTGACTTATAATTCAAACTGGGATTTATACGGTTATCATTAGGAAGCCCTCCTACCACCTTTAGCTGGCCATTTAGCCCACCAATTTTATTCTTTTTAAGGATGATGTTAATGATTCCGGCAGATCCTCCGGCATCGTAACGGGAAGAGGGATTGGAAATAACCTCAATCTTATCAATTAGACCGGCAGGGATCTGATCGAGTGAATTGCTTTGCGTTAATCCCGAACGCCGACCATTAATTAAAACCATCACATTGCTATTGCCTCTTAGCCTTACTGCGCCTTCAGGATTTATCGCTACAGATGGTACGCTGTTTAATATATCGTTAACTGAACCGCTTTGAGATAAGATGTCTTTTCCAACCTCAAAGACCTTTTTATCCAGTTTTAAACTAATCATACTTTTTTCTGCAGTGATCGAAACTTCTTTTAGAACGGTTGTATCTTGCATAAGGCTCATATTTCCAATATCCAGTTTATAGGCTGAAGGACTTAGCTCAACGTTTCGACTTAAGGTCTTATAACCTATTAGGCTAAATTCCAATATGACATTTTCTTCAGGCAATCCTTCTAAAAGAAATTCTCCTTTCTCATCACTAATGGTGCTTAAAATAAGTTTCCCAAGGATATTTTTAACTTGAATAGTTACATAATGCAGTGCGAGTTGTGCTTGGTCAGTTAATTTACCATTTACCAATCCCTTTGATGGTATTTGATTGTTTTGCTGTGCATTAATCGTAGAGCCTATAACACAGACCATGATAGTGATGAGTAGTTTTTTCATGAGGCAAGATTAAGACTGCGGCCGTTCAAAACACAATAAAACATGCCAACGGCTCTATATCCTTTTGAAATACATTTTTCTGTCTTATATTCAGTTTAGCTTTACATTATGGTTAAATTTCGCTTCTTATTCTTTCTAACCCTCTTTTTGTCATCCTGTAAACAGGATCTCCATTATGAATATACAGACGCCGTCTATAAAAACGGCGACGATTTGAACTGGGCAAAAAAGAACTATGATACCAGCGGCTGGGAGAAGGAACGGGATCCAAAAACTGCCGTTTTTTGGTCCAGAGTTAACGTACGCATCACAAACAGAGATCCTAAAGACAGTATTTCTGTGGGTTTAGGGATTCACAGTTTTGGTTCCTTCGATGTCTACTGGGATGGTGTATTCGTTGGTAAAAACGGTGAGTTTGCAAAAGATAAAATCCATGAGGTACCAGGTACCGAAATGAGCGATTTTTTGTTGCCTGATTCACTGGCCAGATCCGGTTTACACACATTAGCGTTAAGAACTGCACAACATTTTAATACAGGAGAATTAAGAGGTGTTGATGTTAAACTACAATATTATAAGGCATTGATTCAAAGACCTCTAGTTGCCACTTCATATATGAATTTAATGGCAGGTGCTTTTCTTGTTGCAGCTTTCTATTATTTCTTCCTGTACATTAACAGCAGTCGTAAAGAGTTGGATGTTCTAATTTTTGGAATCATTTGTCTGCTTTTCTTTGCTCTGCTGGGGGTTGAGCATGTGAAGTTTTACATTACCATTCCTTACAGCCACTTTTACACACGGTTGGAAATTGTTGGCTGGCTTACCTTTGCCATTTCCCTTCTTGTCCCTTTCTATTTTACCATTCAGTTTTACTTTAAAAAGAAGTTCTGGCTTTTAGGTCTGCAATTACTGATTCTGATCTGGATTTACATCGATAATTTCAGGCATTACGACTGGACAGCCATGTTGTTTAGTTACACCATGTGGTTTTTCTCGCTCATTATTGTAGTAAATGCGTTATTTAGAAATGTAAAAGGTGCCTGGGTAGTATTTGTTGGTTTACTGATGAGTGCAGTAGCGAGTGCATTTATCGTTTATGATTTTTTTCTTTTCATATGTTATACCCTAATTGTACTATCTATGCTTTATTTACACACTATAAGAGCCAAACTACTCGAGAAAGAACACCAGTCTTCTTTAATACTTTCTTCGAGGTTAAAATTGGAATTGCTAAAGAAAAATATTCAACCCCATTTTATAAAAAATACGCTGACTTCTATGATCGACTGGATAGAGGAATCGCCAAAAGATGGTATTGTTTTTATTCAAGCACTGGCAAAAGAGTTTGATATTTTAAATCAAATAGGAGAAGAAACTTTAATCCCGGTCGCCAAAGAAATAGCGCTTTGTAAAGCACATTTAAAGGTTATGCAGTTTAGAAAGGAAATTAATTATGTATGGGAACAGTCAGGTATTGATGAACTGGATTTGATTCCCCCGGCAATTATCCATACCATTTTGGAGAATGGCATTACCCATAGTATGCCCAGCATTGATAAGATCATTACTTTTAAGCTGAGCTTTGAAAAGCAACGCGGGAACAAGCAATATAAGCTGCTAACCATCGCCAGGAACAGAGAAAACAGAATTGAAAAAAAAACAGGGACAGGTTTTCAATACATTGCTGCACGGTTAACCGAAAGCTATGGTGATCAATGGACTTTTGAATCGCAGGCCGTACCCGAAGGTTGGCTTACATGCATAAAAATACATGCTGGATAATGAATATACTACTTGTTGAAGATGAGGCAAGGATTGCCAAAAGGGTAGCGCGGATGAGTCGGGAATTCTTTGGATCAACGATTCAAAATCTTGTGGTTTGCGAATCCGTTAATGGTGGCATTAAATATTTGAGTGAACATACACCCGATCTGTTATTGCTGGATCTGAATTTAAATGGTGAGGATGGATTCGATTTGCTTAAAAGTGTTACCGCCAGCGCTTTTCATACGATCATTATATCGGCTTATACAGAAAAAGCGATTACGGCTTTTGCTTACGGCGTGTTGGATTTTGTTCCTAAACCCTTTGATCAGGAGCGCCTCAACCTTGCATTCAGACGTTTATCTACATCGGGGCCAAAATCTGAAGGTAAACTTGAATACCTGGCTGTTAAAAAGGCCGGTTCCATCGTATTGATTGATATTAAAGAAGTCCGGTACATCAAAGGCGCCGGTATTTACACTGAATTGCATTTACTTAATGGAAAGAAAGCACTTCATGATAAATCACTCGAAAAACTAGAACAGTTGCTTCCTGCCTCTTTTGAGCGCATTCATAAATCTTATATTGTACCGATTAATCAAGCAAAAGAAATCATTGTTCATACCGGCAGTAAATATCTTCTTGAACTTAAAAATGGGGAAATACTACCTATTGGGAGGTCAAGGTATAAAGAACTAAAACGGAAGATTATATAATACCATTAGACACCACTTTACATCTTGATTAAATCTCATTACATTTTTGTAACCTCATAAATTGTATGTAATCCGTATTAACCGGTTTAATGTTATGCATCGTCATTTCTTTAGCTATTTGCGCACGGTGATAGGTGCCATGATTAAAAACGTGCAGCAAAATATCATTAACGGATGTTTCAAAATAGCCAGCAGTTGAGGTTGTATACTTTATAATCGGTGAGTCTGCCGTTTCCAGGTATTCTATCTTTGACAAAGCATTTGCACTTTCTTCGAGCAGCACGCTGCATATTTCAAGATCGTTTACTTGCCAAACACCAATATTGGGTGCAACGCCGTTAATTCTGGAAACCCATATCTTTTGCGCATTTACGATGTGACTGAACAGTGTAATACATGATTCGGGAAGCAATTGAGAATTTGTCTGTAAGGCATCCAGCAAAAGTGAATTTGCCCAATTGTTGTATTTGCAGAATTGCTTTAACATAGCAGCGATTGTTTTATTTATCAATTTAAGATTTTTATGGGAATTTTTATTTTAAATGTAATTACACTAATGATAAGTTGAGCCTCACAGACAAGTAAAATGAGCCATATGGGAAATAGCAGGTGAACAAAAGTGATGATCTTTGATTCGTTAATACGTAAATTATCAGTTATGGAACAAATAACAAAAATAAACCTCGGCAAAAATGGTCCGCTGGTATCTAAACTTGGATTAGGCTGCATGCGGATGTCGTCGGTTTGGGGCGGCCCGGTAAATGACGAAAACGAAAGTATCGCTACCATTCAGGAAGCATTAGATAAAGGCATCAATTTTTTAAATACAGGAGACTTTTATGGCAGCGGACACAACGAGCTGCTGATCGGCAAAGCCATCAAAAACAGAAGGGATGATGCTTTCATCAGTGTAAAGTTTGGTGCGATCTTTTACAATGGCCAGTGGCTTGGCTTGGACCTGCGTCCAATGGCCATCAAGAATTTTATCAATTATTCTTTGGTACGCTTGGGTATCGATACCATTGATCTTTATCAACCATGCAGAATTGACGATAGTGTACCAATTGAAGACATCATAGGGACTGTCGCTGACTTAATCAAGGAAGGAAAGGTGCGCCACCTTGGCGTTTCTGAAATTACCCCAACGCAACTGCGTGAGGCGAATAGCATATACCCTGTAACTGCATTGGAAATCGGGTATTCACTGGCCGATCGCCAGATAGAAAGCGACCTGCTTCCAACAGCCAAAGAATTGGGTATCGGTGTAGTTGCGTTTGCCAACACCGCCGAAGGCTTGCTTACAGGGGAGATGACCGCACCACTCCCAGCTAATGATCATCATAATCATTTCACCCGTTTTCAAGGAGAGAATCTCATTAAAAATCTGGAAAAAGTTGAAGTATTAAGGCAAATCGCAAAAGAAAAAGGATATACCCCGACACAACTGGCTATTGCTTGGGTCAACACTCAGGGCGAACATATTATGCCATTGGTAAGCATGAGCCGCAGATCAAGACTACCGGAGAATATGCAAGCAATGGAGATAATTTTCAGTCCGGAAGAGGCTAACGCCCTTAACGCACAATTTTCGCCAGGAGCGATCCTTGGTGGCACCTACCTGCAACGATAATAGCCGGGGCTAAAAAGCCCCGGCTATTTTAATATCTTTACATCATGACCAATCCAACTGAAATAATTCCTGGAGTGATCTTTTATTCATATTTCTCTGCTCAGAGAAAAGAGAAAGTGGGTTTTTTTGAGCACAGTACATTAGTGTTACAGGTTTCGGGACAGTTTACTCTGGAGACCACCAGCCAAAAGGTTTCGATGAAAGGTGGCCAGATGCTGCTGATACGGAAAAATCAGTTGGGAGAAATTACCAAAACACCGCTGGAAGGTCAGGATTATCAAACAATTATCATTTGCCTAAAGGAAGACTTGCTCCGGCAGGTTGCCCTGGAGCAGCAAATAGATACCAGGCGCAAATATACTGGTTCGTCCAATGTTCTTATTCCGGAAAATGATTTTCTACATGGCTTTTTCCAATCCATAATACCCTATGTGCGCCATTCAGATGAAAAAATCACCAGGGATATGGGGATGCTTAAGGTGAGAGAAGCAGTTCAGCTGCTACTGTATACGCTTCCCGAACTCAAGGATTTTCTATTCGATTTCTCAGAGCCGTACAAGATGGATCTGGAAAAATTCATGCTAGGCAACTTTCATTTCAATGTTCCCGTTGAAAAATTCGCACAACTAACCGGAAGAAGTCTTGCTGGCTTCAAGCGTGATTTTCAAAAAGTATTCAATATGTCACCCCGACACTGGCTACAGGAAAAACGGTTGACAGAGGCCCGGCATCTTATAGAGAATAAGCAAAGGAAGCCATCTTCTATCTACCTTGAACTTGGATTTGAAAGCCTTTCTCATTTCTCTCATTCCTTTAAAAAGAAATTCGGAAAGGCACCTACTGAGGTAATTAGTACTTTATAAAATATTATAATTGATAAACTTAAAGTCTGAGCTATCAATAGATAGATAGTCTCATTAAGTCAGCGTAATAATTGTTTTAATTACGCTAAATTATCCTTAAATTAGGTAATGATGACAAGGATCTATCATGTCGAAAATAAATTACAATCCGGCGCTCAGGGCGCAGTATCAATATCTTTTTGATACCTGCATTATTAAGTCAGAGAAATATGTCACTGTAGATGCAGTGATAAGTAAGATTCTGACTGGTAAAAACCGTTATGAGACAGTGGGATTTCCATTAAATATACCGTGGTATTTCATTGGCATTATACATTATATGGAAGGCAGCTGTAATTTCAAAACCCACCTTCATAACGGTGATCCGTTAACAGCTAAAACTATCCATGTTCCCGCAGGCCGGCCCGTTGGTGGCTCAGCGCCTTACACATGGGAATTTAGTGCGCAGGATGCGCTTAAGCTTAAAAAGCTGGAACAATGGCCTGATTGGGATATTGCTGGCATCCTTTATAAGCTGGAACAATACAACGGGTTTGGCTACAGAAATTTAGAGCACCCTATTCCTAGTCCATACCTCTGGAGCTTCAGCAATCACTATGATAAAGGAAAATATGTGTCAGATGGACACTATGATCCTAATGCGGTATCCGCCCAATGCGGTGCAGCAGTTATCTTAAGACGCTTTATTGAAAGGCAGCTGATCACTGGTATTATTGATAGGATTAGTCTAACCAGGCAATTAGGACAGGAAGTGATCTTTTCACCATCAAAATATGCTACTAAAGCAGAACAGCTACAGCGCTGGCTGGTAAAATTAGGTGCCATTATAAAAATTGATGGCAAAGCTGGCCCTTTCACGAGTGATGCTTACAAAAATATAACAGGCGAATATCTTTCAGGGGACCCTAGATGATCGTTAAAGCCTATAAATATTGAAGATGCATCTTTAAAGGGACAGTGTTGAAATACAAGACTGTCCCTCAATGATAATTCGAGATTGGCTATATTGCTAGTTAACAATAACGCTCAGGCTATAATCAACTACAACATTTTCAAAATAAGCCAAAGTGCTGCCATATTTAGAGGCCGAGCCGCAATAGAAGTTATAATTGTAGGTATGATAAGGTGTATCATACGGAGCGGCAACCTCTACCCTAACATTATAAGTTCCCTGAGGTACATATAAACTCGCATAACTATGCGGGTTGGCGGTTACAGAGCTATAATAGCCCGAAGAATTACTTACTGTCACCGTTGCATTGTAATAAGTGCCATTTCCAAAGGACACGGTAACGTCAGAGAATGGCACTTTGGCTGTCTTGTTGGTCCATGAGCCACATAAAATAATTGTGCAAAAAATCAGGGATAATTGAATTGCTTTTTTCATAATGGTTTAAAATTTAAGGATTAATGATTGTTATAAAAGGTTTGATATAAAAATTAACGCCATTGTGGAAAGTTCATCAGCACGCATTACCAGCGTGCGGTCAGGCTTATTGTTTAATGCTTTTTAGCTCGATGCTGAGTTTCCGGAATTCATATCTTTGTTCTTGATGATCGGTTATAGTTCGTTTCGGTATTAAAAGTTAATTTTTATTGATGTAAAATCCCTGTAACATGTTGTCTGATTATGACTATATTGTATCATCAAAATCCTCCATTTACAATCAAAGGATTCTTCGGTTATGGCTTTTTATGAGCAGGCCCAACACTCAGATATCACGGCAGCTAAACTCAGGTTTAACTGGAGCACAGACCTGTTACACACCTGTAAGGTACCTGTTGATATTATACCGTGACCGAACCATTTGTATACCCTGATGCTAGGAGAGCAAGTATCCCGCTAAATTTTATAGCTTGTATTGAATTACCTGGACGTGCGGGACACACAGAGTGGTATCCCGCCGCTTACCCCAGGTACCGAGCGCTACACAATATCTTATTTATTTTTTCTGTTCGGTATAAATTGCAACTCCATCAATAATGAGCGATCTAACATACAGAGACATCTGGATGTACGAAGTCCTGTCGCTGGCCATAAAGCTCTCAGCAACATTACCGCTTGTACCCCCCTTAAAAGCTATTGTTCTGGCGGGCTTTCCAATCTCTGTTGCTTCCATACTTATCGATCCATCGGCCTCTTTAATTTCCCCGGCAATCCATTTTAAAAGAAATGGATCCATATCCTGCTTAAAATCGATACTAACAGCACAAGTGCCTGGATCTTGGGCTAAACCACCTATCTCCTGGGATTTTGTGTAGGAATACACTACATTATTTAGCAGATAGGTCTGAGATGTTTTGGTTTCAGGATCAGTCAGCTTTAATTTTATTACTCTTTCTGCTTGCTGCTGACCAAAGACATGAAGATTAAATGCCAGGCAAGTCAACATTAATAATCCAAATACATTTATTTTTTTCATAGGTAGATATTTACTTAATACAAAAGTATTTTTCTATCCACCCTGAACCTAGAATTTGGAGACTACATACAGACTACTACATCTAATACTGCGTCTACAATACATCTACAGGAGCTAATGACCCTCCAGTAATACACGAGTTCCATCTATATTATTCCTGGGACCTGATAAAATTATCGAGATTAGCTTCTTTATCAAGGCCAAACTTTTGTTTGATTCTGTAACGCGCCATACGGATACTTTTGGGCTCGATACCCAATCTTATTGCTATTTCTTTATTTGATAACCCCATCAGGATATAAGCACAATACTTCAAATCCAGACGGGTAAGAACTTGATTCGCTTTCTTTTGAAGTCTTTCAAAGAAAACCGGATTACTTTCAAAAAAATCAGTTTTTAGCTCCTCAAAATCTTTGTCTATCCTTTTCTGCTGATGTATAATTCGCTTGATTTGTTCATCCAGTGTAAGGTGGCTATCAGTGCTTACCTTTCCCGATAGTAATTCCAGCAATTCATTTTTTTGTTCCATCTGAAGGTTGCCTGCCAATACCTCTTTCTGCAAACGTTCCTGGCGTTCCTTAAGTAAAACCTGTTCTGTCTGGAGTTGCATTGCTTCTGCTTCGTTCAATTGCGCCCGTAATTCTGCAGCTCCTTTTTCTTTGTCGACTAGTTCTTGTTTTCTGATTGATGCTTTGAGTTTATAATTATATGACCTAAGCAAAAAGAGTAATGCTGTAATTCCTGTTAATGCCAACAGGATATAAAAAATATTCCGCTTTTTGTTAAAGGCAGCTTCTTGCTGTAAATACGCAATTTTCTGTTCCTTTTTTTCGGATTGATATTGTGCTTCAACCCTTTGGATGCTATTGATCTTCTCTTCATCAAAAGCCTCCTTGTTAAACTTAATATACTCTTTTAAATAATTTAATGCCCCTTGCTGATCTCCTCTCTTTTCAGCAATATGAGAAAGACCAAGGAACATTCTGGCCTTGGTTAATGGCATTTTTATAACACCACCTGCTACTGCGCTCAATCCTGTTAGCAACATCTTTTCGGCTTCATTGTAATTTCCATCTCGTAAGGCATATTCGCTCTTTAAGCCATAGCAGTTTACCAGAACTTCCTGCAAGTTGGTGTTTGTTGCAATTCGCATTGCGATATCAGTATATTTCTCAGCACTGTCTCTATGGGTATTAGGAAAATACTGGAAATAAATATTGGCAGTATTTAGTGCAATCGCTGCAGTATTGCTACGGATAAGTAATCTGCCACTTTGTTTTTCAGCAAGTAAGAGTGATTTCTTATAAATGTTTAACGCCGAATCTAATAAATTTCGTTTGCTGGTGTCCAGCTTAAAACGATCAAAGTAAGTTTGTCCAATGGTAAAATATGCTGTGTTTAATGCATCTATTTGTTTACTTTTCAATGCGGTTTCATAACTCAGATCCGCATACTTTCGTTGTTTGCCCGGGTCATTTCCATAACCATAAAAGCTCGCCAGGTAATGATACACAGTACTTTCATATTCATAGGCCGCCTGGCCTTTAAAAAAATCAAGTGCTTTCAGAAATTTTGTTATTGCTTTATCATTCTCATCATTTACAAGGTCTAGCCAGCCATTTCTAAGCCATACAAAACCTTGGGTTTCCTGATCTTTGGTCTTTCCTGCATAATACAGGGCACTATCGCGGCTTTCATAAGCACGTTTCAGATCCTTTTTCCAGACGTAAAGATGGATCAACGTAGCAAAAGCCATGGCTTTGCCCCTGCCATCTTTCATTCGGGCACCTATTTGGAGGGCTTCATTAGCAAGTTTAAATGACAATGGCAGGTCTTTCTCAAAATTAGCCTTTGCCAGTTTACAGTGAATATTTACCCGCTCCGCTTCAGAAAGACTAGTTTGTGCCAGTAAGTGATTCAGCGAATCGGTATATATTTTTTGTGCCGTTGTATCTTTCAAAAAAACAAGACAGAAAACTGTGGTAATCAGTAATGGTTTCAGTGGTAGCTGCATATTCAAAAATATAAAAAAGAAATCCTTCTGAAAACCGGAAATAACTCTAAATAGCTGAATTAAAATCTTTTAACTGTTTTATGTAGTTGCATTGTAGACGCGCTATCGAAAGTAGTAGTCGGTGTGTAGTCCACCATTTCTCGGTTTAGGGTGGGCTGGAGGGTAATTTTGGAGCCAATAAGTATCTATTAATGAAACTAAATTATATTTCGATGAAAACTAAAACAATGGCGATTGTAGCCTATTTCACCATCATTGGATGGATCGTTTCTTACCTGGAATTTAAAAAAACCTCCGAAAAGAGCAGTCTGGTTAATTATCATTTAGGACAGGCCCTGGGAGTAATAATCACTTCCATTCTATTGAGTATCATTTGCAGCATTATTCTGGCAGTGATTCCGACTTTGGGAATCATTTTTTATTTAATTATGCTGGTTCCATTAATCCTTCTGTTATTTGGTGCTATCGCGGCCTCTAACGAGGTTGAAAAACCTGTACCCTTGATTGGAAAAGTATTTGAGGGAAAATTCAATTTCGGTTCCTAGAAGAACCGATTTGAATTATTTAGTCAATAGTGGAATAACTTTTTCGCCAATTAACGCTATGGATCTCAATAACTGCTCATGGCTCAACCCTGCATTATCCATCTGAAAAGTAAACCTGTCAACGCCCCCTAAGGATTCACTATGTTTCAGCAGTTTCTCTGCAACCTGCTCGGGACCACCTAGTACCAACACTCCTTTTGGGCCAGCCAAATGATCAAACTGTGTTTTGGTAACTGGAGGCCATCCACGCTCCCTGCCAAGTTTGGTCCACAGTTCTGCATATCCCGGATAATATTCTGCAATGGCCTGCTCATTACTTGCGGCAACATAGCCTGGTGAGTGCAAACCGACTTTTAAATTCTCAGGGGCAAAACCTGCGCGGTGACCTGCCTCACGGTACAAATCGATCAAAGGGCGAAAGCGCTCGGTTTCACCGCCAATTATCGCTACCATAAGTGGTAAACCTAATGATCCAGCTCGCACAAAGGATTCGGGCGTACCACCTACGCCTAACCAAACTGGCAATTTATCCTGAAAAGCACGTGGATATACAGGCTGGTTCTGCAATGCAGGCCTGAATCTGCCCGACCAGCTCACAAATTCCTGATCCCTAATACGCAAAAGGAGATCCAGTTTCTCTGCAAAAAGTGCGTCATAATCGTTGAGATCAAATCCAAACAGCGGATAGGCTTCTATTGCCGAGCCACGACCAACAACAAGCTCCGCCCTGCCTTTGGAGATCAGATCCAGTGTAGCGAAATTTTGATAGACACGCACAGGGTCGGAGGTGCTTAACACCGTAACCGCACTGGTAAGCCGAATCCGTTTGGTCCTTGCTGCAGCTGCAGATAGAATCACTGCCGGGGCAGAATCCAAAAACTCCTTTTTGTGATGTTCGCCAATACCAAAAACATCTAATCCGGCATCATCAGCCATAGATATCCTGTCCAACAACTGTTCCATTGCTGCTACACTACTTAGTGTTTTGCTACCGTACATTGCCGACGCAAAGCTGTCTATTCCTATTTCCATTTTATCCGCCTAGTTTTAATTCACTCAAATTTACGTCTCCGAAAACTAAGGTATATTAACCTATGATAAGAAAAGTCATTTCCTTTACAGTAGCAGATTCGCCTTTCTCGCGCACAACCTATCTTTCCAAATCTGTTATGACTTCAAAATATTTTGATTAGTTTCGTTTAAAATTATCGATATGAACAGAAAGAGTTGTCTTCCTCCTCCTACACCTTAATAATTAACATGCACTGTGAACTTACGGTTCTGCGGATCAGTTGATCAGCACGTTGAATCCTGGGTTACGCATTTCGTTTATTTATTAATCTTTAGTTCCTGTTTTTAAGAACAGACAGACAATTCTTTTATGAAAAAATCATATTTGGTATTACACTTTGCTGTACTACTCGCGGGTTTCACCGGCATATTCGGTAAACTCATTTCCCTTAACGAAGGACTCCTGGTTTGGTACAGGGTATTTTTCTCCTCTATTATCCTGTTACTGGTTTTAAAATTGTTTAAAACAAAGACCAGCGTGACTTCCAAACAGAAGTTTGATATTGCAAAAATCGGGCTTTTTATTACCATACACTGGGTATTCTTTTACGCCAGTGTCAAGTACGCCAATGTGTCCATAGGTGTAGTCTGTTACTGTCTAACCAGCTTTTTCACCGCTGTTTTCAGTCCGATAATTAACCGGCAGAAGTTCAATCTAACTGAGCTTTTATTAAGTCTGCTCACATTGGCTGGCATTGCCCTGATCTTCCATTTCGATTCCTCTTATCAGCTAGGAATAGGACTGGGTGTTCTCTCTTCTGCTTTCGCTGCCATTTACACCATTCATAACGAGCGGCTAGTTAGAAAATACGACAGCAGGATCATCAATTATTACCAGATGATTGGGGGTACCATTGCTTTAGGTATAGCACTTCCCTTTTACCTACACTATTTTCCAGCACCATCCCTCCTTCCGAGCTTAAAAGATACCGGGTACTTGTTGTTACTTGCTTCTTTTTGTACTGTAGGACTTTATGTGCTTTTTGCAGAATCTTTAAAACGCATCTCGGCATTTACAGTAAATTTAAGTTTTAACCTTGAGCCCGTATACGCAATCATACTTGCCTTTCTGTTCTTTAACGAAAGCAAAGAGCTAAGCGTTTCCTTTTATATTGGCTTACTGTTCGTGATGGCTTCAGTTGTTTTGCAGACCATATTTTCGCTTAAACGGTCCTCGGGAACACCTGATGACATTAAAGGTTGTCCCGTATAACTGTTAAGCCTTATGAATTGGATTATCCAGGTAATAGTTATACATTTATTGCAGTGCGGCTGATACTATAAAAAGGATAAAAGATCCTGCCCAGATTGCCCTGTTTGTTTGGTTATTTAGCTGATGACTTTTAAATTCCTGAAATATCAGCTCGCTCCTGCCCTTATTCATTAAATACCGCTGAAGGATAATCAGGATGATGATATTTACGCCCAGTACAAGTGGCTTGGTCCAGGATCCCATTGACCAGAATCCAGGATCGGCTAATAGCCAGAGGCTCAATATCAGCCAGCATATACTGAGTTCTACCAATAGCACACTTCTGAAATCACCAACCCAGCTTTCAGGCTTATTCCGGTAGTGGTAAAGGAATGTAAAATAATAGAATCTTAGGAGTTTCATATCTGGTTAATTGTTTTAAAACAAACTCAAGATAGTTTTTTTTGGCGGTTTCCCATATTTTTTGATAAACTCAGTTATAGTGCGTGGTTTGGCTATTTACTTGCGGGAAATACGCGTGTTTAGTCTTGAAATCTCCGTATTTTCCGTATTGGCTGCTATTTGTTGAACATTTAACTTCGTAGAAGAGGGAAAAAATCTATTCAAACAAAGATTATCTGATATAATGGTAGAAAAATATGGAATACAATGCCGGAGAGATCGTTGAATTGGCAATTCGACGACAAGAGATTAACATCACTGAGCTATCCAGACGCTTACATGTGAACAGACGCACCTTGTACAACTGGTTCACCAAGAATGACCTTCACCCAGATTTGATCCTACAAATAGGCAGGATTATAAATTATGACTTTCATCCCCATTTCGAAAGTGGATTCTTCGGTTTTGAACCTGAACAAGAATTAAATGCTCAGGTTCGAAACGCAGAGCAAATGCCTGCAGATCTGGCATTTTACTGGATGGGTAAGTATATTAATTTACTGGAGGAGTACAAGGGATTGTTAAGAAAAGAAAGTTTCAAAAAATCCGACACCTTTACCGCTGTAGATCAGTAAGTTTTTATTTGATACGGTTTATAGCCTATACCGAAGTTTGATATTTCTTCCTATAGCTTTGAGGAGTTCAGGATGATCGTTTACGGTCGCATCAACAACATCCCAATCTCCCTTTGAATTGCAAGCAAGTTGATACTCCATATCTTTTAAGTTAATCCTGATTGTATTAGTTTCTCTTGTTATTCCTTTCGTTAAAACAATATAGGTATAGTCCTTTTCATCAAAAGTGATGCGCATTTGTAAATTCATAATGCAAATATAGCGTGGAAAATGTGCTTTTATTGTGCTTACTTTTTATGATGGTCTATATTTGTATTTGTAATCTAAATAAATTCAGTATAAAGAGTAAGATTAAGGCGCCTAAAATATAGAGCTGAATTTTGTTTGATTTTTTTACGCCATATTTTTTCAAGCAAATTCTGTCAATAATTATGATCAAAATAGGGACTGGCAGCCAAAGCAAGTTTACCCAGCCCTGTAATCTTTCGTTCATTCCGTTTCGAGTTGTCAAGATTATTGAAGAAACAATTATTCCCAGCAATGATAGCAGACCTAAAGCAAAAAAAACTGTCATTTTATTTAGGAGCTGTATTTTCATAAAAACTAATGCAAAGTGGGATACATTTAATTCCGTGTCATTTTGATCACTTTTGGAAGTTATTAAAATAAACTTATAAATGGAAACTCTGCATCCACCCCCCTTTATAATTAGCTGATCATCCATGGTAAGCCATAGCTTTCGATAGCTCTTCGTTGAGTAAATAATCCTTTTTCAGCTTTTCCAATTTAGTCATGGCACGATTGTAGGCATCTTCGCCAAGCAGCAGGTAAAGCGGAGGGTTTTCTAAATGAGCTATCTCAATGATGGCTTCTGCTGCCTTTTCAGGGTCCCCAATTTGCTTTCCAGCTTTTTGCAGCATCATCTTCTGCGCGTTATGTACTTCAGTGTATTCCGGAATAGTATGTTGCGCGATATTGATTGAATCTGCATTTAGGAAATTAGTACGAAATGCACCAGGCGCCACCACTGTTACTTTAACTCCGAATTCAGCAACGTCCTGTGCAAGAACCTCGGACAATCCAACCACCGAAAATTTTGTAGCTGCGTAAACTGACCAGCCGCTTGTGCCCGTTATACCTGCTATCGAAGATATATTAATAATATGTCCCGACTTTTGAATGCGCATGTAAGGCATTACCATTCGGATAACGTTCAACGTTCCAAAGACATTTATTTCAAAGCTATTTCGGGTTTCACGATCACTTAATTCTTCGATACTTCCTCCAATACCATAGCCTGCATTATTTATTACAACATCAATACTACTAAAGGCTACATTTGTCTGATGGATGGCGCAACCAACACTGTCTTCATTACTCAGTTCTACTTGCAGCGGTAGAAAGTTTGGTGCGGTAACACCGACGGCATCTACCAATGCCTTTAAATCGCGGGAGGTAGCTGCAACATTCTGACCCGCTTGAAGTAATTGTTTTACCAGGCTTAACCCAAATCCTTTGGAAGCTCCTGTAATAAACCAAGTTCTGATTTTCTCCATATTTCGTTTGTTTTTACGATACAAATATATAGCGAAACATCACCTGAGCGTATACGTCGATCAAACCGATCATTACGAAATTCAAACATGTCGGAATGCCGAAGGGGTAGTACTGGTCTGCTTTTTGAAAAAGTTATTGAAATGTGTGGGTGCTTCGAATCCAAGACAGTAGCTTATCTCGGAAACATTCCAGTTCGTGTGGCGCAAAAGTGCCCTGGCCTCGCTGGTCAGTCGCTCCATAATATGATCCGTAGTTGTTTTTCCAGTCGTCTGACGGACAGCCCGATTAAGATGATTAACATGTACGGATAGTTGATCAGCAAAATCTTTAGCAGAGCGCAGACCAAATCTTTGTGATGGCGATTCGATGGGAAACTGTCGTTCAAGAAGCTCTGTAAATATAGCGGTGATACGTGAATTGGCATCCGGGTGTTGATAGAGGCGGTTAGAAGGCTGTATCTTCAAAGCGTAGTGAATCAACTCAGTGACGTAATTACGTAGTAAGTCATATTTAAAAATATAGTCGGAATTAAATTCTGCCAACATCTTATCAAATAAAGCTAATACAACTGTTTCCTGTTCAGCGTTAAGTACATAAACAGGATTCGCTCCAGGAGAAAACATCGGCAATTGATGAACATTGCTGCGCAACATCTCAGTAAAAAAAGACTCCTTATAAATACAAAATCTGCCCGAATGCTTGTCATTTAGATTTTCAAAAGTATAAGGAACAACTGGGTTAAAGAAGACCAATGCACTTCCATCCATTTCTATGCTTTTATCGGCATAGTGAATAACCCCCTTACCCTTGAAAAGGCTGATCTTGTAGAAGTCCCGGCGACTATATTGAACAGGCTTGGCGCCGGGGAGGTAACAGTCCTCTGATCTGAATACATTAAAGTGTCCGATATCCTGACTGAGATTATCTGGTAACCAATTAAACTTTTTCTTGTAGAAATCCTCAAGTGTCTCCGTATGTGCCATAATACAAAGTTACATAATTCAAACCAAATCTATTATCCTATTTCTATAGGTAAGCACATCTGATTAGTTTTAAAAATCCATGTCAAAGGGGGCTACTCCTATTCAAGATGCTAACGTGTCATTTAACAAAAAAAAATAGTATTTTAGAAAATGCTCCATAACCGTCTATTTAATCCATCTATTTTTTATCTCATTATATTGGTGGTGGTAGTTTTAGGTGCGTTAATGAGCATTTTAAGGATTTTATAAAAAATACACGTAGGCTGGTTAAATCATCTTTCCAGTCTGGAACTGTAATAAATTTATTGGTTAAACTAATGACGTCACAAGCCCAACTAAATGAAAAATGAAACCATGATAAAGCATTTGCTGAAAGCAACAATGCTTGGCTTTGCTACCTTCAGTAGTATTATTGTTGCGGCTCAGGACAAGTTAGCTTTACCAACTCTCGCGCATCAGGAGTGGTCGGATGCAGAGATTGGTGCAATCTTCCACTTCGATATGCCCACTTTTAAGCCCAACTACAATTGGCGGGTTTACGGTTCGCATCCTCCAGCATCGGTTTTTAACCCTTCGAAAGTAAATACAGATCAGTGGATTGCCGCGGCTAAGGCTGGGGGCGCAAAATACGCGGTGCTTGTAGCAAAGCATGGGTCAGGTTTTAGCTTATGGCCCACAGCTGCTCATGCCTACAGTGTAAAAAATAGTCCCTGGAAAAGTGGTAAGGGGGATTTGGTGAAGGATTTCGTCGAGTCCTGTAAGAAATATGGCGTGCGTCCGGGTATTTATGCTAGTGCATCGACCAATGGTTATCTATGGGCCGATAATCCCGGTGTTGTTCAGAAGGGCGGACCAGTTGACCAAAAAACATATAATGAGATTGTAATACAGCAGCTAACGGAATTATGGACTAATTATGGGAAGCTCTTCGAAATTTGGTTCGATGGAGGAGTGATACCAGTTAGTGAAGGTGGTCCTGATGTAGACGCTTTGCTTAAAAAACTCCAGCCTGATGCGGTTGTCTTTCAGGGTCCAGCCTCCGCTAAAAACCTGATAAGGTGGATTGGAAACGAAGATGGATTAGCGCCATATCCCAATTGGAGTACCACCAACGGTATTGATGCCACTAAAGGATTTAAGGAGAATGATTTCTCCGGTGTTCCAGGAGGTAAAATCTGGTGTCCGGGTGAAACTGATTTTCCATTGAGAACTGGTGGTTTCCAGGGTGGGTGGTTCTGGGTGGACGACACTCAGGACATGATTAGTAAAGAAAAGTTCCTGGATAATTATATAACGAGTGTAGGTCGTAATTCCAACATGCTAATTGGGATTGTAGTGGATAGCAGCGGACTGGTTCCTCTGAAAGATATAGCGTTGCTAAAAGATTTTGGTGATGCAGTAAAAGTGAAATATCGCCCAATTGCAACATCCTCAGGACGCGGGAAGGAGATTTTACTGGATCTTGGCAAGAAACAGTTGTTGAAAGGAGTGGTGATTAAAGAAGACATCGCAAAAGGGGAAAGAATCCGGAAATACCGCTTAGAAGGGTTTAACGGGCAAAACTGGAAAACAATTGGCGGCGGTAGTTCGGTTGGGCATAAAAGAATTGAAATGTTGACTAAGCCTTCCAGGTTTTCTAAGATTAAACTCATTTTGCTGAACTCGGAAGGTACACCGGTCATTAAAGAACTTGGGGCAATTGGGGAATAGTTATTAGACCACAAAAACAGTCTCAGGGCTATACGGCAGTTTTAAAGGAGGACCCGAAGCAAGGTATAAATAGCTATTCACCATAAATACAACAGATTATTCTTTCTTTAGAACATACATACTCGAAAATAATTTATTATCATCAAATATTAAATTGATCTTATAAGCTGGGTTTTTAATCTCGATAGTATTGGAATATTTTAACTCTATATCTCCAATTAGATCCTTCTTATCGATGACCTTTAAGACATCTTCTCCTTTCATCCCTTTTTTTAATTGATTTTCAAATGAGACTTCTACGCCATCAAAGTCATTAATAGAATAGCCTTTTAATAAATTGCTCTTCAGATCATTTTCCCCGTTTTTCCCTGCTATAAAGTAGAAATAGAAATTATTGTATTTATTTTCATGCATAACTTCCTGTAAAACTCCATTGGGATCCGATGTGATCACTCTTTCAAAATTTTTGCTGGTGGCAGACTTAAGGAAATCAGCTTCAGTTGAAGTCCCTAAGTTAAGGTCATTGATATTCCAGTTTTTGTCAATTTTTAAGACCGGCTTGTTTTTAATGTCCTTTGGATCTGTTCTGTTCTTCGTTAAGTCTTTCGTGTACGCTTCATTATCACACCCTCCAAAATCTATAAGGCCATTCATACTGTCCCAGTAACACTTTTTTGATAAATCAGAACTGTTTAAAACAATAAGCCTGTCATAGTCTGGAGCATAAAAAACATATTTATTTTCCTTCTTTACATTCCAATATAATCCATGATCTGTATTAGGATTCTTAGTTCCCTTTCCATATCGGATCTCAAGTTTTTTCAGGATCTCTTTTTTTAGATCTGGAGTCTTCATTTCCAATCTGAATCCATATATAACATCGTCAGCTTTATATTCTGTTAAAATTTTAGAAAGCTCTGTTTTGTCTTTAAATCCCTGCATTGCAAAATGACCACCTCCAAACTTGGTAATACTATCTGTTTTTAATCGTTCAGCATTAACCTGAAAAAATACTTTGTGCCCTTTTAAATCAATTCCATCAAATATGAATTTTCCTAAATTTTTCCCTTCAATCAGAAAGCAAAATGGGTACTCCACGGTGTTTACTTCAAGTGCATTTCTATCCTTAAAGTCAATCACATTTTCAATGGGTTCATCCAGGTTTAGTCTTGATAGATCTATTTTTTCCTGTCTATTGCAGGCAATCGTTAAAAATGAAAAAAAGATAAAACATAAATACTTCATGGTGTTCGCTAATTAAAATTACTAGATCACCAATATAAGAAGAAATAATGATGAGATCTTTGAAGTCAGGCATTGCACTGACCCTGATGATAGATAAGAAGATTTCAAAAATTATAAAAAAATCTAAAGACTTTTAAGACGGGATTGAGACTGATAGAAACCAAGAGGAAGTTAAACGAAATGATCTTAATGAATAATGCCCTCAGCAAGCCTTTGACAGCGTGCCAATTGAAATAATATCTTTAATTAAGCTATTTGTGTCAAATGGAGGCAGCCTGTCAAAAAAATCATTGTTAAGTAATTTAAATAACTTTCTTTATCTTCCAGTTGAATATTGAGATACCTCATGATAAGAACCTGCTGTCTGCTTTCCTTGATTTGTTCTGCTAGTATTTACTTTGCACAGGCAAAGGACGCTTATTACGGAGAAGTAATTACCAAAATTGACAATACCGATGAAGGTTCCGATACCAGCCGTCTGTTGTATTGCAGAAATACAGTTGGTAACCGTCTTTCCGTTTACGCAGTTAGAGACGGTGTAATCTCCGAAGCTGCATCTTACCGTTTTACCGAAACCAGCAGTGGGTTGTTCTGCGAGCGTAGATCGCTGATCTCTAGCGGGCAAATGAAAGAAAGTCTGCGCATAGAATTTGAAGACAAATTATCTACGGTAGTGATAAACAAGACCGACCGGTATACGCTTTTTCCCGCTTACTACCTTACCTTTAAACAAGAAGTCAAAGCCAGACACTCGATCATGGCTATGTTAAATTTGCTTTCGGATGCCATAGGCGATTATCCGATTGCTGATGCGCTCCCTTTGTTGAATTATACGCCTAAATTAACTAAAAAAATTTCCCAGGCCAGGATCGTTACGCAGCGCAGCCAGGCAGATATAAAAGATACCTGGACCTGCAAATATTATTACAATAAGCATAATTGGCTGGATTCAGTCAGGGCATTCTCGCCGGAAGAGATCCGGTTTAGCAAAAAGATCCATTACAGCCGGTCCAATGTTAGCTCGATCATTACCTACCTCAATATTGAGAGCCGGCAGACAACCAAAAGATCTATTACCTATGATATGACCAATGGTTCCACGCTCCAATGGCAAGAACAAGTATTTGAAACAGGTAAGAACCAAGAAACACTTTCCTCGATCACCCTAATTAAGAATGACCTAGGTATGCTGAGAAAAATGGAACCATCAAAGATAGAAGTTCTTGAGCTAATTAAAGCGGCTAAAAAACGATGAATCCACAGAGAAACAGATCTATTAGCTTAACCATGGTCTTCCTTCCAAACCAGCTTATTAACACAGTCTAACAAAATTAGACTTGTTGAATAAAAGTAAATCTTTAAATTAGTAACCTATCAGAAACTATGGCCATACATGTTGCAATTACCCGAAAAATCCTTCCTGGAAAAGAACAGGAATTTAAAGAATCTCTGCGGAATTTTCTTGGGCAATCGTTTATTCACGATGGCGTGCAAGGAGCCGCAGTCATCTCCTCCTTTCCAGGAGCGTATAGTAATGAAATTGGTATATTAAGAACATTTAAAGACGAAAAAGAACGTGACGCATTCTATAATTCAGAGCAGTTCAACAAGTGGGAAGCTTATGCTTCCACCCTTACCGAACCAGCTGTCTACAGACAATTGACGGGTCTGGAGGCTTGGTTTCGTTCACCAAATCCACCACCAAGATGGAAGATGGCCATTGCTACTCTGTGCGGTGTATTTCCAACGAGCCTTTTTCTGTATTACGCTACTGGTTGGTTACTTATAGGTCTGCCCGCTCCATTCCGGTTGCTGCTAACCGCAACGCTCATGGTCGGCATATTGACATGGGTGGTGATGCCAGTGGTTATTAAAATTATGAAAAGCTGGCTAACCGGTAACATTAATTTCACAAACTAAGTTAGAAACAGTGTAGTCTACTAAAGAAAAATCAGATGGCAATATATATCAATTCCTTTGTCCTTTTCGTGGTCCTGTTAATAGCAAACGGGAACAGCCCGGCACAGTCCTCCAAATCGAAGCAGGCGGGAAAGCATTTTGAAGGGTTATGGCTGGATAAAAAAACGAGCAGGCATTTGGAGATATCTTTTAAAGACGGTTATGCAACAATTATTGACTGGACGGGCAAGTTCCAAAAGCGGGAAAGCGGTGATAGCTATAAGGCATTCCTAAAAAATGGAAAACTCATCATGCCGGAAGACATAGGACATCATGCAGCCTACGGTGAAATCATATCAAACGATCAAACGCTGATATACCTAACTAAATCGATTGGAGCAGGAAAAGCATCCGCCTGGGATAGACAGATCTTTACCAAAGCCCGCAGATAAAACCATTCACCTGCTCCTTGCGATTTCTTTGTTCCACTAAATCATCGGTAAGAGGAATGCAGATTGATATGAGAGCTGGAATTTTTATTGATAATTCGGGTAATCCCGGTACTAAGACTGAAAACAGATATGACTCTACGGACAGAAAAAGTTGGTATGCGCTGTTGTTATTTGCAAAAAATGGAAAAGAATTGCCGGTGTTTTTTATACCATTTCAGTAGTTGCTAACGCTATTGGCAACCAAACAAAACATGCAACCACGTGAAATCATGACTTTGCTAAACGGTCGATTTCATCGTGCAGATCCTGATCCCAAATAAATTCAATATTGAATTTACCATCTGGTGTTAATGAAAAGATAGCCCTGTTCCATTTATTATTGCCACCACTCGTTGTTACGCTGTGTAATTCCCTGAGCCAATTTCTGACATCCCGTGGAATTTTTCTGACAGAAAGATCAATTGTTGTGTTATTAACCTGATAGTCGCCTGTATAAGCGACAACTCCATTTGCGACAACTTCAATATCTAATTTTGCCTCTGCCCAATTAGCATCCTCGATAGCATTTGAAATGCTTTGTGCTATGTTTAAATAAATTTCGTCTACGGTCATCATCAATCTTTTGCTAAACGTTCGACTTCGTCCTGAAAATCCTGATCCCATATAAACTCCATATCGAATTTGCCCTCAGAAGATAATTCATAAACTGCCCCGTTCCACTTGCTACCGTTACCTTCTGTCGTGATTTGGTGGAGCTCCAGGATGTCGAATGTCAATTGGAAATCAAACTCCTCGACATCCAATTGCTTTTCATGGCCTTTTGCATCATAATAAACACCGGTGTTGCTGACCATGCCGTCCAGCACCTCCAGTCGTAGGACCGCATTTTGCCAATCCTCTTTAATAACGCCGCTTATGTTTTTTGCAATGCTTTGGTAAATTTCATCTACTGTCATAATTTGTTGCTTTACTTAGCATTAAAGTTTATCCTAAATTCCTGATCCTGATAGATTCCATATCAAATTTGTCATCTTGGTGTCTATGCCTATCCAAGATGTTAAATGACTCCAGCAAGAGCACTATGAGGCAATTTAGTGATTATTTATCTAACTGTAATGTCCTAGAGATGCTAAAAACAGGCTACTTTCTAGACTTAAGATACTCCGAAATATCAAAAATCCAATCTCCACCTTTGTCAAATAAAAAAGAAACGATACCTAAAATCACCAAGTAGGAAATCAACCTTTTAAAGAATAATCTATATCGGTTTTCATCTTTTATGAACTCAAAATTTAATAGCAGAAATAATAGTCCGGCTATAACCCCGGATGGAATGCCTCCCCAAACCGCCACTACAGGTGAGAGCCATCCCGCTGGATATAAGAAAAACCAAACGATAAAACTGAATAAGGCACTGCAGATTAGAAAAAGTAATCCTTTATAAAAATGCTTTCCCATTAAGCCAAACATTAATGTAAACATGGCTACAGTCAGGGATAAAAAAGTAAATTTCAGATCTGTTATGTAGTTTGTTCGATTGTACTCGAATGGGAAAATGAAGCATAAGCAGATGGTTAAAATAACCACGCCAGCAATTAAGATTGGCTTTCTGGCTTTAATTCCCTCGTTCATGCTATTTCTTCGTATATTTTCTTTCAAACTCTTGTCTAAGATAGACTTCTTTTCTCCGTTTTTATGTGAAACATATCACCTTCAATAGAAATAAATATGAGAGCGCTCCCACTGTTCTGCCCGGACTAGCAGCTGGTCAGCCTTGGTGGCTATGCCCCAAAAAATTATTATATTTCGCCCAACGTATAATATGCAGGACTTTAATACTTGTCATGATACCTTTGATCAAACAACCGGGGAGTTATTTTGAACTGGCCGGCAGAAAAACTACCACCGAAATATGAAAATTGAGCAACACTTATCTAAGAATGAGCTGACTGACAAGCAATTTTTGGTGATTGCATTTGAAACGGTTAAATATCTCGGTTGGCGCATCAGATTTATCTCAGATGCCGGTGTCATTGCTTACACCGATAATGGCGAGCATTCCTGGAACGGAGAAATCACTGTTAAATTAAACGAGTCTGGTGCCATGGTGCAATGTGTCACCATATCCAATCTGCTGAATGACTACGGACGCAGCGAAGCCGCGGTACATGCATTTATTTTCTCATTTGAAAAGTTGAAATCAGAGATCAGCGAAGATGAAGTGCGTGAAAAATATAAAATCTATGAAAAAGATTTTGTTCCCGCTTACGAAGATACTTTAAAGCCTGATATCAGACCGAAATTTCATTTTTTCGGCGGGTTGCTATCCTTTTTTAAACCGGCAAAAGGCTATTTCTTTACCCCTATTCTAATTGTACTCAATATTTTAATCTACCTCATCATGGTATGTTCGGGTGTAGCTGTATTCGAACCTGATGCTGCCAGCATGACCACATGGGGAGCGAACGCAACCATTTATACGCTCGGGGGTCAGTGGTGGAGATTAATTACGAGCTGCTTTATTCACTTCGGTTTCATCCACTTGCTACTAAATACGTACGCGCTTGCTTTTGTAGGGTTATTTTTAGAACCGTTTCTGGGAAGGGTAAAATTCATCACAGCATACCTCCTGGCCGGCATTTTTGCAAGTGTGATCAGCCTTTGGTGGCATGACAATACTGTGAGTGCTGGCGCCTCAGGCGCTATCTTCGGATTATATGGGGTATTCCTTGCGCTGTTAAGCACAAATCACATCGAGAGTTCCATGCGTAAAGGTTTGCTAACAAACATCGGCCTATTTGTGGTTTACAATTTAGTATTCGGCAGTTTCAAAGGCGGAATAGATAACGCAGCACACCTGGGGGGACTACTTGCCGGCCTGATGATCGGATACGCTTATTACCCGGCTTTGCAGAAACCAGGTGAAGTCTTGTTAAAATGGCTTACACCGATATTGTCGGTAACTGTTGTCATGCTTGTTTCAGCGGTAATTTACGTTAACCTAGCCAATAGTGACAAGGTCACCTATCAGAAGCAGATCCAGGAATTTTATAAAATCGATACCGATGCATTAAAAGTACTAAGGGGACAGGAAAACAATACGGGGGAAGAACTAGTTCGGGCACTGCAACACGGAAAATCAGCATGGAGCAATGGTATTGAATTGATCACCGAATTGGATAAAATGAACCTCTCTAACCGGTTACACCTGCGTAACCAAACGCTCATCAAATATTGCAGACTAAGAATAAAAACTTGTGAACTAATCGCTCAGAACCCGGAGCAAGGAATAAATAGCTATTCACCACAAATGCAACAGATTAATACGCGAATAGGGAAAGTCCTTGACGATCTGAAATAAGACTAAGGGTATAAATAGACCAAGCAGCCAATTATCAATCGATATAATCGTTTCCATGAAGCCTTTTTCTTGCCTCTAATGAGTAATAACAAAATATAAGGCCTCCGATATCCACACCATTCTTTTTGCTCTTGTCTTCAATCCAGTAACCAATATCATCAAGACTTGAATCTTCTTTAAAGTCTTTCAATAGTTCTTCCGGTCTCAATTCTACATTTGACGAAAGGACAATAATGCCACTCTCCTCAAGGTGTTTTATTTTTTCAACGATTTCATC
>Ga0307412_10000034_pt1 | contig 206033 bp, 190 predicted proteins | sample DK1Cmetagenome_3_FD_203823 | JGI IMG/M metagenome (GOLD analysis project Ga0307412, IMG submission 203823) | Maize rhizosphere microbial communities from greenhouse at UC Davis, California, United States - DK15-C-1 | ecosystem: Host-associated > Plants > Roots > Rhizosphere > Soil | place...
AAGACTATTTTTGATTTACTTAACACACAGCAAATTAATCAATTTGCAAAAACTGGGAAAGCTTTGAGCTTTCCTTTTTTGCGCATAAAAAAAGAACTGTCTCACTTTTGAGACAGCCTCTTTTTTTTGTTTTAAATGCAATCAAGGGTTTCGATGATACCATAATAATAATAATAATCCCTTTAAAATTCAATAGAAACGGGCTTTAGCCCGTTTATTTATTTCAGCCCAATGATATGTTTGAAACTCATTAGCTATCTTTGTATCACAAATCATTAAAATGAAGAAAATATCTTTTCTGCTCATCTTTTTTATCGGACTCATCAACGCACAGAAACTGACATCAAACGAAATTTCGCTTATTAACCAGGGAGATATCAGTACAGCATTACCGATTTATCAGACTACAGATTCTCATCAGCATAAAACCTTATTAAGTCTTTCAACAGAAATAGATCCCCTTGATTCCAATACCGCAACTTTGGTTAAAAGAATGAAGGAATCTCTTCTTTCCACAGACGGTGGAGTGGGAATTGCCGCACCACAGGTCGGAGTCAACAGAAGACTGATCTGGGTACAGCGTTTTGATAAAGAGGGAGATCCTCTGGAATACTTCATCAATCCTGTGATTGTCTGGAAATCAGAATTACAGAATCTTGGTCCGGAAGGAGATCTTTCTATTCCTGAATTCAGAGATCAGTTTTACAGAAGTAAAGTGATCCAGCTGGAGTATGTGGATCTGAAAGGACAGAAATATTCAGAAATTGTGGAAGGTTTTACAGCGGTAATTTTCCAGCATGAAATAGACCATCTTTTCGGGATCCTGATTTCGGATAAAAAAGAAAAAGAAAAAAATGATTCTTATAAAAGGGTGGATGCTTTTAAGAAAAGTGATTCAACGACGAGATAATGGTTTGTTCCCATTTGAAATGTTTTAATAGAATTGTTACTTTTTATTTCTGGTATAGTTACATTTGGGAAAATTATTACAGCCAAAAAAAATTCCATATTGACCATTTCTCTCCATAAGATTTCCACCACAGTTTGGGCATGAACCATTTTTATTCATGCTAGAATTCACTCTTACTGCTTTATCTTTATTTCGACTGTTTGTTTTTGCCGTTAGAATTATGGCGACAATTTCGTTCTTAGTGTGTTCGTTAAGGTGATAGTGATCATATTTTTTAATTGTTTTGACCAGCTTATTGATATAAACAACGTCAGTATAGGTTTTAGTTTTAAGCGTTGCTCTTTTTGTAAATGTGATGATAGAATAATATCTCAGATATCTATAATTTTTCAATACGTGTTTTAAAGCATAAATATGACCTTGATTTTGTAAAATAGGATTATAAAACTTACGTCTGTATTTATAAATCACCTGAATCCAGGATTTATCTTTTTCATAGCCTAAAATCCAACCTTTATAATTTTTAGTTTCGATAACAAATATCCCATAATCTGAAACAATAATGTGATCTATTTGTGAAGTGGAGCCCTTAATATTTAATTCAATATTATTCAGAACGGTGTATTTTTCATTGTTTAGCCTTTTTAGAGCTTTTGAAGCTTTATTTTCACCAATAAATCCTTTTATTTTTGGAGTATAATATTTAATGAATAGGAATAAAATACCTAGAGCTAATAGAGAAATAATTAAAAAACTATTATCCATGATGTTTGTTATATTATTTCTGTTTTAATTTTCCATTAGTAATAAAAAAATCTGTCTCCAAAGAAACAGATTTAATTTATAATCAGAAGAATAAATTTAGTTATTTGTAACCGAAAGCCTCACTTCCATATTATTCCTTGTCGCATTAGAATATGGACAAATCTGGTGTGCTTTTTCAGTTAATTCCTGTGCTTCTTCAATAGAAACTCCCGGAATGTTTACATCCAGTTCTGCGGCCAGTCCGAAACCTCCGTTTTCCAGCTGTCCGATACTGATTTGTGCAGTCACTGTTGTTTCACCTGTCTTTACTTTTGAAAGGCTGATCACCCTGTTAAGAGCACTGTCAAAACAAGATGAATATCCTGCTGCGAAAAGCATTTCAGGGTTAGCAAAGTCATCATTGCCACCACCTAAAGCTTTAGGCATTCTTACATCAAGTTCCAAAACACCGTTTTCACTTTTTACATGGCCGTTTCTTCCGCCCTGAGCTGTTACTTGGGTTGTATATAATGTTTTCATTTATTTTTCTATTTTGTTTAATATTTTTAAGATCGTTTCTTTGAGATGAAGCAGGTCTTCCGTTTCCACACCCATCTTGGTCTGTATTTTTTTTGGAATTTCGCAGGCTTTCTGCTGAAGCTGTCTTCCTGATTCCGTTAAAAAGACTTCAACCACTCTTTCATCCTCCTTTTTCCTCTTTCTGGAAATAATTCCCTTAGTCTCAAGCCTTTTCAGCAGAGGAGTTAATGTTCCGCTGTCCAGAAACAGCTTTTCACCGATATGGTTCACTGCAAGACCGTCATTTTCCCATAAAACCATCATTACGAGATACTGCGGATACGTAATATCAATCTCATCAAGGAATGGACGGTAAAGTCCTGTGATCTCCTTGGCAATAACATAAAGCGGAAAGCAGATCTGGTTTTCTAATTGTAGTGTTTTTGAATTTTCCATAAGGCTGAACTTGAGAGTTGTAATAAATATATTACTTTTTAATGATGAATTCCTCCATGGGAACTCTTACTTTTTTCATGGTAGACAGCCAGTCATTGGCTGCATCTCTATAACCAAGATATAACAGGCTTACGCTTTTTAATCCCAGTTCTTTTAATCCCAGAATTTCATCCACAACTTCATTGCTGAATCCTTCCGCAGGAGTGCTGTCGATCTTTAATTCTGCAGCCTGAGCCATAGCCAGGCCTAAGGCAATATATGTCTGCCGCGCTGTATGGGCAAAATGCTGTTCAGGGGTCTGAGCGCCGTACATTTCTTTGATCTTATCAGTGTAACTGCTGAAACGCCCTTTTGGTAAATCCCTTACATCCGTATGATGATCGTATACCTTATCAATTTTTTCGTTGGAATAACTGTCCCAGGCAGCAAATACTAAAACATGGGAACTGTCTCTCATTACTTCAGGGTTTAGTGCTCCCTGTACCATCTTTTCTTTTAATTCCTGATTTTCTACAACAATAACGCGGAATGGCTGCAGCCCTGATGAAGTGGGAGCCAGTCTTGCTGCTTCTAAAATGCTGTTAAGATCTTGTTTCGATACTTTTTTTGAAGGATCATATGCTTTTACTGCATGTCTCCATTGTAAGTCTTCTATTAATGACATTTCAATTATTTTAAATTTATACTTGTTATCATCACTTTAAAAGTCTGTGATGCAATTCTGATACAAATGTAGGGGTAATTGAATTGTGTGCAATTTAATTTTGATAGATTTAATTGATGTGCATTTTAGAAAAAACAAATTAGTGCAATACATTAACCTTTTTTCTTAATTTTCAACAAGAATCGGATTTTTTATGACGCTCTTTATTTGAAAATTTGCAGTAGATTTAATAAAAAGAAACAATGCATAGATTTAAAAACAAAACAGCTTTAATCACAGGAGGAACCAATGGAATGGGATTCGCAACAGCACAGCAGTTCATCAATGAAGGGGGCAACGTGATTATTACAGGCAGAAGTGAAGAAACAGTAAACAGGGCATTAGAAAAACTGGGGGATAAAGCTTCAGGAATTGCTTCTGATGCAGGCAGTATGAAAGACGTTATGAACCTGCAGCGGGAAGTAAGAAAATATACAGATACCGTCGATGTACTTTTTGCTAATGCAGGTTATGGGAAGTTTTCTCCTATTGAACATGTGGATGAAAACCATTTTGACGAGCTCTTCAATATGCTTGTCAAAGGCTCTTTCTTTACGGTACAGCAAATATTACCTTTAATGGGACAGGGAAGTTCTGTTATTTTCAATACTTCTGTGGCCACTGAAATTGCAATGCCCAATTTTTCAATGTATTCTGCTGCAAAATCAGCGGTGCAGTCTTTTATCAAAACTTTCGCTTTAGAACTTACAGAACGTGGAATTCGGGTTAATGGAGTAAGTCCCGGACATATTAAAACCAATATATTTAATAACACAGGTTTGAACGCTGAGCAGATTGACAGTGCCGTTCATGATATTATTCCTACTATTCCTTTTAAAAGATTGGGAGAACCGGAGGAAGTTGCCAATGTGGTATTGTTTTTAGCTTCGGAAGAATCTTCTTATATCCACGGGATAGAAATTAAAGTAGATGCCGGTATCTCTGTAATCAGGTAAATTAAAAATCCCCATCATCATGATGGGGATTTTTTGAGGAAAATCAGATGATTTTCTTTCATCAGTCAGTTTTAAGTACAGTATTTTTAACCACAAAGATTGTCATGTCAATGGATTTCATTGACCTGTTTAATAATATTAGTATTGTTTTCTATACCAATATTAAATGGTTTTCCATTTTTGTGGCTCAGTCTTGCCTTTTCCAGAAGAGCTTTATAGTCATCTGATTTTTTAGACAGATAAAAAATCTGCGGGCTTATTCCGAGGGATATACGGGTGAACTCTTCCGGTTTTTCCGGGTCTTCAGCTACATTAGTAATAACGGAATTATTATACCAGGTCAGGTTCTGTGAACTTGAACTGCCGGAACAGGATGCGATCATAAATAGTATGAATAAGAGATAAGTCCAGATTTTCATAAAAAAATATTTAGTAAACAGCTTCTGCCATTGAGTTATGAAAGATTCGGCAGAAGCTGTTTATGTTAATTAGAATCCACAGCTTGCAACGCTTGGAGCCGGTGACGGCGAGCATCCGGAATAGGGTGAGAATATAGTCAGTACACAGTTGGTATTCACTAAATTATTGTCATAAAGATAAGAATTGGTAGGGCTTCTGTAATATACATTTCCTGCTGTATTGGCATAGGAAGATACAGAGGCAGATCCACAGCTGGTGTTGATACATGCATTTCTCCATGCCGTATCTGTAACAGGTCCGCTAGGGAAAAGGGAAGGATCTATGATTCTTTTTTCAGTAACGCCTGATGCATTTTTATAGCTTACAAGGATCGCAACATGGTAACTCCAGGCTACACAACAAGTACCCGTAGATGCTTTTAAGTTTCCGTATACAAACTGTTTTTCACAGTCGTAGCCGTTGTTGATCAGGATCTGTCTCATTTTATGTGCTCTCGCATAACATCCGTCTACAGGATATCTGAATGTAATACATGGGGAAGATGCCGTAGAAGTACCGCAAGCCTGGTTTTTGATCAGGGCAAACATGCTGTTTAATGTGGCCACGTTAGGAAGAACGCTTGTTAGCTTGTTGGTTTCATTTTTAACCTCTTTGGTATAGGCAGATTTAAAAAATCGGATATCCTCTTCGCTCCCTTTTTCTACTTTCGCAATTTCATGCGTGTTAGGCTTGATAAAAACCTGGATCGGAGATTCGTTTTTTACCGCTTCTCTGATCAGGCTGATGTACTTCTCATTTTCTTTTGTAGGCGTTATCGTATAAAATTGGGCCGTAACAATGAATGATACTTTCAGGGTACCGTTTTCATCTTCTATCCCTACCGGAACTGTTTTCCCCAGATCCGTCAGGGCTTTATTGCTGGTTTCGTTCTGACTCATCTGCTGTTCTGCGCCAGAGTCTGTACAGGAATTAAATGACAAGGCTGTCACAAATACCATCATTGATAACAAAAAATTTCTCATAATTCTCATAGTTTGGTGGTTAGTAATATATTGCTCTAAGTTTTTGGTGTGTCAATTTTGAGTAGAATCTATTAAAATAGTTCACTTTATTGTGATATTAAAAGTAAATAAAAATAAAATACCGGCAAAGTATTTTTCAATAAAATGTTAATTATTTTAACATAAATTTGAATTAAACCTTTGTTTTAGGGGATTTATATAGGTTTTTAATATCAATTAGCAGGTATGGATTCGATTGTCGTAAAAAAAATAAAATCCCACACAGTAGAATGAGCGGGATGATACATTTTCAAAAATAACTATTTCCTTTTGATCAGGCTGCTTTCCATAACAATATCTCTGATCAGTGCTTCCTGATAATAATACAGATGGCTATCTTCACTCATCTGATTTTCCATGATAATGATGCTTATGTCTGAGCCCGGAACATACACATTCATAGAAGCGAAACCATCACCTAGACCTGTGTGTCCCAAATAAGGAATATCATTATATTTCACGATGCGTATATTGTAACCGTAACCGGATTTTTCTTTTCCAAATACATCATGCTGTGATAGCACAGAAGAAGTAGTCATTAATTTATAACTTTTAGCGCTCAGAATTTTCCCTTTATGAAGGAGTGAATTCCAGACAGCCATATCGTCTGCTGTAATAATCACACCGTCTGCAGGCATATTCTCATCATTGATGAATGAATTTTCAACAGGCGTAAAATTATTGTTCTTATTCATATGTCCCGAGACAAGATTTCTGCGGTTATCTTTTGAATAGCAGAACGTATTCTTCAGATGAAGCTCCTTAAACAGATCATTAGCCGATTGAATATATGATTTACCGGAAGTCTTTTCAATGATTTTTCCTAAAAGGATATTGGACAGATTTCCATACTTAAATTCTGTGCCTGGTTTAAATACTAAAGGTTTCTCTACATCAACAATTCCATGGGTATGATTCAATAGCTGATGAACCGTTACAGAATCGGCCCAGGGCTGTGTAAGAGAAGGCAGATACTTTTTGATTGGCGCCTGCAGATCGACTTTTCCTTTTTCAAATTGTTTTAATACCAATACAGAAGTGATCTGCTTTGTATTGGACATGATTTCGAACTGGTCATTCATTTTCAGCGGAACTTTCGTACGGCTGTCCTGAAAACCATAGGCCTTTGAGTATTTGGTTTTTCCGTTTTGCGTAATTAGAACGACTCCGTTGAAAGGTCTGGGAGAAGCGGGGGATTGTATTAAACTGTCGATCCGGCCGGCATAATCTTTTTTGCTTTGTCCATAAGATACGGATGTTGAAAAAATAAATGCTGTAACGCAGAAGATTCCGATAACTGATTTCATTAGGCTTAAAAGTTTAGAAACCAAAAATAAGTTTTAAAATAATACGGAATCAGAAAACTTGAAATTTAAACTAAAATTTAGAACCATGATTTATTTGTGAATAAAAAAACCGGCTGTAGAGCTACGGCCGATCTTTATTTTCTGATAAAATTTTTATTATTTATGAATAAGTTCAGCTCCGAAAACCTCTGCAAAATGCTTTTTGATCTTTGCTTTCAGGTCTTCCATTTCTTCAGGAGAAAGTTCTCTCTCAAGTTCTCTTTTTACAGAAGTCACCTGCTTGTCTTTAATCCCGCACGGAATAATATATTCAAAATAGCGCATGTCCGTATTCACGTTCAAAGCAAAACCATGCAGAGTAACCCATCGAGAGGCTTTTACACCCATCGCGCAGATCTTTCTGGCATAAGGTTTTCCCACATCCAGCCATACACCGGTTTCTCCCGGGGAACGCTCACCTTTAATACCGAATTCACCAATAGCCCTGATGATCACTTCTTCCAGGTTTCTCATATACAGATGAATATCTGTAAAGAAATTTTCAAGATCCAGAATAGGGTAGCCAACGATCTGTCCGTATCCGTGATACGTAATATCTCCGCCACGGTTCACTTTAACGAAAGTAGCGTCTATTTCCTTCAGCTTGTCGATACCTGCAAGCATATTTTCTTCATGACCGCTTTTCCCCAATGTATAAACGTGAGGATGCTCTACCAATAACAGGTGATTTGGAGTCGTGATGTGCTGCTCAGCCGGCAAATCGCGGTTTTTTATCTTGGTATCAATGATATTTTTCATCAGGCTTTCCTGGTAATCCCAGGCGGGCTGATATTCTTTTATACCCAGATCTTCAAATTCTACCGATTTATTTTGATTTGTATTCATACGCTGATGTCTGTTTTCTTGCAATGGTTATTTGAAATTGTATTCCCAAACCATTTTTTGACATACAAATTTAGTGAATTTTACCCTTTTACAGCATGGATAAAATCTATGGCAGCATTCTTCCAGTCTTTATGGTTCAATAAGGTGTTAACGAAAGCTGTTCCTATAATTCCGCCGGCTGCTTTTTCCGTGACATTTTCAAAATCATCTTTGGATTTGATTCCGAAACCGATCATCACAGGGTTTTTAACAGGCAGAGAGGCCAGCCTTGACAGATAGTTTTCATTTTTCAGAACAGCATTTTCATTTCCTGTCGTAGATGAAGAACTTACTGCATACAAAAATCCGGAACTTAAAGAATCTAAATACAGAATTCTTTCATCAGAAGTTTCGGGAGTAACCAGAAACGTGAAATTAAGGTTGTATTTTTTTAAGATCTGCTGATAATTGTTTTCAAATTCAATAGGTGGCAGATCAGGAATGATCAGTCCTGAAACTCCACTTTCCGAACATTCACGACAAAAATCGTCAAATCCAAAACTCAAAACAGGATTGATATATCCCATCAGGATAACGGGAATATGAATGTCATTCTTTACTGTTTTCAGCTGCGAGAACAGTTTTTCAATGGTCATTCCGTTCTTTAAAGCCAGTTCGTGTGCCTGCTGAATCACCGGACCGTCTGCTACAGGATCAGAATATGGCATCCCGATTTCCATCATGTCAGCTCCCGAATTTTGAATCAGTCGTATAACGTCAGCGGTATCTTCCAGTTGCGGAATTCCTGCTGTGAAATATATATTTAGCTTTTTCATTTTATAATAGATGTTAGAATTGAGAGATTAGAAGTTAGAAGAATACTGTAGTTGAAGTTGCCAAAAGACTCATTGTTAATCTTTAGCTTCTGATTTCTCTTAAATACGTTTCCATATCCTTGTCCCCACGTCCGCTCAGGCAGATGACAACAATATCGTTTTCACCGAATTTCTTTTTATTTAAGACAGCCAGTGCATGTGAGCTTTCCAGTGCAGGAATAATTCCTTCCAGTTTCGTCAGTTCAAAAGCAGACTGTAAAGCTTCCTCATCATTGATGCTGAAAAATTCTGCCCGTTTTTCCTTGAACAGATGAGCATGGAAAGGCCCAATTCCCGGATAATCAAGTCCCGCAGAGATGGAGTGGGGTTCAATCACCTGTCCGTCCTCAGTTTGCATCACAAGGCTTTTGCTTCCATGAAGAACACCCAGGGTTCCCAAAAAAGTTGTGGCTGCAGATTTTCCGGAATCTACGCCCAATCCGCCAGCCTCTGCGGCAATAATCTTCACCTCTTGTTCTTCTACGAAATGATAAAAAGTTCCTGCAGCATTGCTTCCTCCGCCTACGCAGGCAATCACATAATCAGGGTTTTTTCTTCCGGTTTTCTCTTTCAGCTGTTCCCTGATTTCCTTTGAGATAATGCTTTGAAACCGGGCCACCAGATCAGGAAAAGGATGAGGTCCCACCACGCTTCCAATCACGTAATGAGTGGTTACAGGATTGTTGATCCAGTCTCTAAGAGCTTCATTGACTGCGTCTTTCAGGGTTTTGGAGCCTGAGGTTGCCGGAATCACTTCTGCACCCAGCATTTTCATTCTTGCTACATTAGGAGCCTGTCGCTGGATGTCGATTTCGCCCATATAAACGATACATTCCAGCCCCAGTAAGGCGCAGGCCGTAGCTGTTGCCACGCCGTGTTGCCCGGCTCCAGTTTCTGCAATAATCCTTGTTTTTCCAAGTCGTTTTGCCAATAAAACCTGCCCCAAAGCATTGTTGATCTTATGGGCTCCGGTATGGTTGAGATCTTCTCTTTTCAGATAAATCTGAGTATGGTATTTCTGACTTAAATTCTTAGCAAAATAGAGTGGTGTCGCACGTCCGACATAATTTTTAAGCAGGTCCTGATACTCATCCTGAAACTCTTCAGACTCTATGATCGTCAAATAATTTTTCTGCAGCTCGTCTACATTAGGATAAAGCATTTCAGGGATGAAAGCACCTCCGAATTCACCATAATATCCGTTTTCATCAGGGTTTTTATAATTCATAGTATTATTTTTTAGCAATTAAATAAGCATTTTTTTCCGGGCTAAGCTGTCTGAGGAGTTCCCGGGTTTCTCCGGACATATTAAAAATCAAAATATCATCGTCTTCAGAGCTGATCCATCTGTTTTCACTAGTTTCAAGAATAGTTTTAGCCTTGTTTTCCAGAATTTCAATATTACATTTTTGATAAAAAGGTCTCAAATCAGCATAACAGAAGCCAATGGTTTCAATTTTCCTCTGAATCATATTTTCTTTAAAAACATGAACAATTTGTGATCCATATCCTCTTTTTTTCTGAGCAGAAACCAATCCTACAGCCTCAGCAAAAGGATACTGCTTTCCGGAGATCTCTAAGACAAAATCAAGGTTAAGCCTGATTATTGCCAGTATTTCATTTTCAGATCCTGATATGAAATGAAATTCCGAGTTTTTAAAGGAGCTGCGGAAGTCTGATGGGGGCATTCCGCTCCACTCAGGGACTTCCCAAAGGCTTAAAATGTGTTGCGTTTCGTGATCCGTTAATTCACTTGACTTTTTAATTTGATAATTCATCGGTTAAACTGTTGATAAATTCTATATTATAATTCCGCTGCTGTCTGGTGATCAGTTTTTTATGATGAAGCAATTCAATTTTACTCATCAGGTCAATTAAGGTGGCAACATCTATCTTTGAATCATACATGGTAACGGCAATTTCCAGATTGTCAATTAAGAAATAGGGATCGGAATCTTCATAAAGCAGAAAAATTTTAGCATAAATCTTTCCCAGATCGTATTTTACATTCGTTTTGACGTGGTTATCTAAAAACTTATCAGATATAATCACAAGATAATAGCTGTTCCACAGACTGATTCTTTCAAAGAAATACTGGATATCATCACCATCAAAAATTTTGATAATATCTATAAATTCCTGTAACTGTTTGTCCATAGTCCAGTTCTCTGCATCGCTGTCATTCTGTGAAACAAAATTGTACAGAGCCTGAATTTTTTCATTCCCGAATTTAGGCGGAAATAAGGTTTTATAAAATGTTTTTTTAAGCAGATGTATGTTTATCATCTTTGTGTGTATTTTTTAGCAGTTCTTTCAGAACGCTTTCGAAATTAATTTTCTTATTTTTTCCAGGTCTTTAATTCCCGGTGCCAGTTCAAACTTTGAATTAATATCTACCACAAAAGGCTTCTTGTCCAAAAGACTGATATTTTCAACGTTCTCTTCTGAAATTCCACCGCTCAGAAAATAGGGAAGTGGAATTTTTATCTTATTCATGACCGTCCAGTCGAACTGCTTTCCAGTTCCTCCGAACGCCTTACTGTCTGTATCGAAGAGAAAATAATCAACAACTGAAACATGTGAGCTGATTGTTTTCTCTATTTTTTCCTTCGTTTCTTCATTATTACTTCCGATCCTGATAACCTTTATAATTTTAATTTCCGATCTGATATTTTGTTGTAATCTGATCACAAAATCTTCATTTTCATCACCGTGAAGCTGAATAAGATTCAATCCTGCTTGTTCTGCAATATCTGTAATGATACCGATTTCTTCATTGACAAAAACTCCCGTCTTTCCCGGATGACTGATTTTCGAAATATCTTCCAGACTCAAATGATTCAAAACATATCTTGGCGATTTTTCATAAAAAATAAAACCGAGAAAATCTGTTTTCATAGGAATCAGTTCGTGAATTTGTTTTAATTGAGTCAATCCACACACTTTTAGTTTTGGCCGCAGGTTTTTATTCATTGCTAGATTGATAAACTGTTACATTTCTGCATTAGAAACAAATTCAGCGAATTGTTTTGCCGGATTTTCATTCTTCATAAAGTATTCTCCCATCAGAAAACCGTCAAATCCTTTTTCCTTTAAATATTTAAAATCTTCTATAGTATAAATGCCGCTTTCTGCAACAGACAGAACATTTTTCGGAAGCTGATCTTTTAAAAGAACGGAATGCTGAAGATCAACCTTAAAATCCTTTAAATTCCGGTTATTGATACCGACAAGATCAATTTTAGAATTGAAATGTCCCAGCTCGTCTTCTGTATGAATTTCCAGAAGGACTTCAAGATCCAGCTGATGCGCCAGTTCTGTAAATTCCTGTACCTGACCGGGAGACAGGCAGGCTGCAATCAGTAAAACAGCATCCGCGCCAATGCTTTTGGCTTCATAAAACTGATATTCATCTACCATAAAATCTTTCCTGAGAACAGGAATATGGATATGGTTCCTTATATTTAAAATATCATCAAAACTTCCTCCAAAAAAATCAGTGTCAGTCAGAATAGAAATTCCGGATGCTCCAAAATTTTCATAGGCAGAAACCACTTCCAAGGGCTGAACCTGATCATTAATAATTCCTTTTGAAGGAGATTTTCTTTTAAACTCGGCAATAATTCCGCTTTTGTTTTTTACAGATTCTTTTAAAGAAAAACTTTGTCTTCCAAAAAATTCAGAATTCTTCAGATCATCAATTGAAATTTTCGCTTTCGAAACGGCAATTTCTTCTTTTTTTCTTTCAATAATTTTATCCAGTATTGTCATTGTTTAACTAGAAGTTAGAGGTTAGAAATTAGAAGTTAGATGTGCGGGAAAATAGTTTAAGATTTTCACTATAACTAATAACAAGCACAAGCAACTAATTAATTATCAGGTATTAGCCATTCACCAGTAATTCAAGGCTCTTTAATGCTTTTCCGCTTTCGAGGCTTTCTTTTGCCAGTGCAAGACAATCTTCATAGGTTCCGAATTTCTTAGTGTGGAAAAGAGCGGTTGATGCATTCGCGAGAACCACCGCGTTTTGTTGTGCCGAGCCTTTTCCTTCCAGAATATTTCTGAATATTTTTGCTGACTCCTGAGGAGTTTCACCGGCTTTGATACTTTCGGGACTTACAGATTCAAATCCCAGATCTTCAGCAGAATAAATTTCTTCACCGCTTTTTGTAATAATCTTGCTGTCCTGCGTAAGGCTTATTTCATCATATCCGTCCAGGCCGTGTACAAGAATAAACTCCCGTTCTTCTTTCTGCAGAAGGTATTGGTAGATTCTTGCAATTTCCAGATTATACACCCCGATTACGGAATATTTCGGTTTGGCAGGATTGACAAGAGGGCCCAGAAGATTGAAAAATGTTCTCAGTCCTAAAGCCTTCCGTAAAGCACCGACAGACTGTAATGCAGGATGGAAATAGGGAGCATGCAGGAAGCAGATATTGGCTTTCTCAAGATCTTTATTCAGCTGATCTGAATTATTTTTAAACTGATAGCCAAGCTCTTCCATCACATTGGATGATCCGGTGGTAGCAGAAGCTCCATAGTTTCCGTGTTTGGCCACCTTCTGACCAGTTCCAGCAACGACAAAGCTCGCCAGAGTGGATATGTTGATCGTGTTTTTTCCATCGCCACCGGTTCCTACGATATCCAGGGTATCTTCAAAATTAAGATGTACAGGAACTGCCATTTGCAACAGGGCTTCCCTGAACCCTTTCAGTTCTTCTAAAGTAATATTCCGCATCAGAAAAACGCTGATAAAGGCTGTAACTTCTGCATCATTGAATTTATTCTGGGCGATTTCGATCATCGTAGCCTTTGCCTCAGATTTGGACAGGGTTTGATGATTAAACAGGTATTGGAGGATCTCTTTCATCTGTGGGGCTTTTATAGGGTTGGGTGTTTCTGTAGTTTTCAAGGTAAAAGGAAATTTCTGATAATAACTTCTCCATCAGGAGTTAAAATGCTTTCAGGATGGAACTGTACGCCGTGAACATCATAGGTTTTATGCTGCAATGCCATGATCATTCCGTCCTTGTCTACAGCCGTGATTTCAAGTTCTTCAGGAAAACCTTCCGGATTCACTGCCCAGCTGTGGTATCTTCCCACTTCCATTCCTGAAGTCAGATTCCTGAAAATTTTGGTATTTTCTTTCACCAGTTCGGCAGAAGTAGCCACACCATGAAAAATTTCAGAAAGATTGATCAGGTTTCCTCCAAACGCTTCAGCAATAGCCTGCTGTCCGAGGCAGACGCCTAAAATACTTTTTGTAGGTGCATATTCTCTGATCAGATCCAGCAAAATTCCTGCTTCTTCGGGAATTCCCGGGCCAGGGGAAAGAATAATTTTATCATACTTCCCAATCTCTTCCAAACTAATCTGATCATTTCTTACCACGTCCACTTTTTGATCCAGAATTCTTTCGATAATCTGGACAAGGTTGTATGTAAAGCTGTCGTAGTTATCAAAAACCAGAACTTTCAGTTGTCCATTGGCTGCCGGTTGATTTATATCGTTGTTCATTTTTTATTTTTTAATTGTTGGATAGTTGCTCTTAACTCAACACTATTTTACCAGCTTTGTCGACTGCTTTTTTCAGAGCATTTAATTTATTATTCACTTCCTGAAGCTCATTTTCAGGGACAGATTTTGCGACCAATCCTGCTCCTGCCTGGTAATAAAGTGTGTTGTTTCTACTTAAAAAGGTACGGATCATAATCGCCTGGTTGCAGGTGCCATTCAGCCCGATCATGCCGATACATCCGCCATAATAGCCTCTGGAATCCTTTTCATACTGATCGATCAGCTGTAGAGCTTTATGTTTAGGCGCCCCGCTTAAAGTCCCCTGAGGAAAAGTTGCTGAAACCATATCCAGAGGATTGAGGTTTTCAGGAAGATCAGCTGTGACTTCACTTACCATATGAATAACATGCGAGAAAAGCTGGATCTCCTTCAGTTTGGTAACGGTTACGTTTTTGCCCAGTTTTCCGAGATCATTTCTTGCCAGATCTACGAGCATGGTATGTTCTGCATTTTCTTTCGGATCATTTTTTAAAGCTTCAATAGACTGGAGATCGGTTTCCAGATGCCCTGTTCTTTTGAAAGTTCCTGCAATAGGATGAATGATGGCTTTATTGTCTTTAATAATCAGCTGGCTTTCCGGACTGGAGCCGAATAATTTATAGTCTCCGTAATCGAAAAAGAAAAGATAGGGAGAAGGATTGATATTTCTAAGGGCACGGTATACATTGAATTCGTCCCCTTTGAATTTCTGTTCAAATCTTCTGCTTAAAACGAGCTGAAAAACATCACCTCTCATACAGTGTTTCTGCGCTGTTTTTACCAGCTCAATGTATTCTTCATCCGTAAGATTAGAGGTTTCGCTGCCGGTTTTTTCGAAAGGATAAACCGGAGTATTCTGATTTCTGATCAGGTTTTCCAACAGATAAAGTTCAGATTTTAACCCAGGGATTTGATTTTCAATGATATGCATCTCGTCATTGTAATGGTTGATGGCAATAACGTATTGGTATAATCTGTAACGCAGAATCGGAATCTCTACTTCCGGGCTCTGTGGCTTTAAGCTGATGTCTTCAAAAAACTGTACGGCTTCAAAACTGGTATATCCAAAAAGACTCTGAGCGGTCTGCTCAATAGGATCATGAGTGATTTCACATTCGAAAATACTCTGAAATTCATCAAAAATATCAGAGATATTGCGTTCGCCTATCAGCTGCTTCACAGGATCTGAACCCGGTAACTTGATTTCAAATTCAGTAAGGTTTTTAACCTCAATTCCTGCAACGGCATTCACTGCAATAAAAGAAAAATTATTGTCAATATTCTTAGAATCTGAACTCTCCAAAAGAATAGTATCCCGGAACCGGTCTCTGATCTGAAGATAGATATTCATGGGAGTATAAAGATCTCCCAGTGTTTTTTTGGAATCGGTTTTTATTTTTATTTTCTGAGTGGTCATCTGACTTGTATTTTTTGTTTGGATGAAATAAAAAAAGCTTCAACGGAATCCGTCAAAGCCTATATATTGTATATTTATTATTTTGCTATCTCGTTAGCAACATGCCAATACCTTCAGACCCGACGAAGAGTTTGAAAGCCACCACCAAATATTGTTGCTCATATTAAACATGAGACAAATGTAGAGATTTTTTTAATATAAAAACAAAAAAATGGCCGAAAATAAAATAACTTAAAATGTAGATGCTTTATTCAAGCTGCTTCAGCTCCTTTTTTAATTCCTCAATTTTTGTTCTGTATTCCTCACTGTCATAGGAGTTTACATAATCTTCCAAAGCAGAAATATATTCTTCAATGAATTCCTTATTGGTTCTGTCGGCCTCGTATTTGATCTTTGCAGAGTTGACAGGGGCCATTTTTTCATACTGCAGCAAAGCGTTTCCTTCTTCAGACTGATAATAAAGAATCACCATGTTTTTTTCATATCCCGGAATATACTTTACAGGAAAATGCTGTTCCATCCTTGGAATCCTTATTGCATTTTCAATAGGGTAGATTGCGGCACTCGTCGTGGAGAAATACGTTGAGGTGTATTTTCCGTCCTGCTTTTTTACAATGGCTTCATAGTCATGAATGTACATGTCATTCAGCGTGGAATTGGTTTCCACATCAGAGGTAATGACAGCTGTACTTTCTACACCGTATTTATTTAAAAACCAGGCATTCAGATACTGTCCGGCAACACCGTTCAGAATAGCAAGAGGAAGAATTGGTGCCAGGAACCATGCCTTTTTTGTCACGAATGAAAGCAGACCAAAGAACACCAGAAGTATAATCACCGTGTAAAAACCATGATGACTGGTGAAAAACAGAATTTTGGAGATAAAAATCATAACTTAAATTTAAAATTATTCACGGACATAATCATAATCTAACCATTAATTTTCTTTAAAATATAAGCAATGTGGAGATAAGTCATGAGTTTAGAAGCTTATTTTTTATATTTTTGTGTAAATTTTATAGAAAAAATAATGAGAAAAGTATTAGCACTTGCATTTATCGGAAGTTTATTCGTCGTAAACTGTTCTAAGAAACCGGAAAATAATTTACAGGACAGCAACACTATGCTTGAAGAACCTGAGGCTACAACTGTGGTGGATTCTACAGCTAAGAAAGTAACTCCGGATGCATCCACAACACCTGCACCAGCTACTCCTGAAGCCGCTAAAACAGATTCTGCTGCAGCAAAAAAATAATGAAGAAATTCCTTTTGGCAGGAGCTGTGGGATTGTTGATCCTTTCCTGTTCTAAAAAAGAAAATACGGAGGTGCCAAGTATGCCTTCCGAAACGTCCGCTGTTTCGGAGCCGGCAAAGACTAATCTTTCAGGTGACCAGATCATCGAAACATTAGACTGTTCAGGATGCCATGCCGTCAATGAGAGAATGATAGGACCTTCTTATAAGGAAATCGCAGAAAAGTATTCTGAAAAAGATATTGAACTGCTGGCTTCCAAGATCATAGAAGGGGGAAGCGGAGTTTGGGGTGGCGTTCCGATGGCTCCTCATCCACAGGTATCTAAAGAAGATGCTAAAAAAATGGTAGAATATATTCTGAGTCAGAAAAAATAAATATGGCTACCGAAAAATCCAGTCTGCACACAAGAAATCTGCATCGCAATCCCTATGATTTTGATCAGCTTATTTCTTGTGTGCCAGAACTGAAACACTATGTCTTCGTTAATGCTTATGAAACAAAGACCATTAATTTTAGTCTTCCCAAAGCGGTAAAACTGCTTAATCAGGCATTACTTTTACATTTTTATCATATCAAAAACTGGGATATTCCCGAAACCAATCTATGTCCTCCTATTCCCGGACGGGCTGATTATATCCACTATATCGCCGATCTTATCGCCGAATACCAACTTGAAATCCCAACAGGAGCTTCTGTATCTGGTTTAGATATCGGAACAGGAGCAAACCTTGTTTATCCTTTACTGGCTCACAGATCTTATGGCTGGAAAATTTTTGGGACAGATATTAATAAGGATTCTTTGGAAAATGCACAGCATATTTTAGATCAAAATCCAGATTTGTTACCTGTTATTCAATTAAAACAACAGCCTGATCCCAATCATATCTTTAAAAATATCATTGAATCTGGTGACCGTTTTACATTTTCTATGTGTAATCCTCCTTTCCATGATTCCGAAGAATCTGCGCTAAAAGGAAATCTCAGAAAAACAAAGAATATCAATGCATCAAAGTCTAAAAAGCCTCTCCTTAATTTTGGCGGACAGCAGTCAGAATTGTGGTGTGAAGGTGGAGAAATTGCTTTTATCTCAAAAATAATTGAAGAAAGTACTCTGTATTCCTCCCAGATCCTTTGGTTTACATGCTTGGTATCTAAAAAAGATAATCTTTATAAACTAATAACTCTTTTAAAGAAAGTCAAAGCATTAGATGTCAAAACTATTGATATGGCTCAGGGACAAAAAGTGAGCAGGATGCTGGCCTGGACATTTATTCCTGAGAAGGAGAGGAAGGGGTGGATATAAAAATGTCAATAGTCAATTTTTGCTGCGCAAGTCAAAGATCATGTTAAACTCACTACGAAACAAATTCAGAATTGACAATTCACTTTTCACAATTGAAGTCAATGGTTAATTTTGCTGCATAGGTCTAAGGTCAATGATAATCCTACCAAAAAAATCATGGTGAAGCAGATTCACTAGTGATAATTCACGCTTAATCCCTTGATAGTCAGTGATAATCTCTGTCGGCAAGCAAATTCACAATTCATAATTGACAAATCACTAAAAATGCCTAAATTTGTACGCTTTTAGAAAAATAAGAAATGCAATTATCAGAACAAGAAATCATTAGAAGAGAAAAGCTGAATAAGCTTACTGAAATGGGAATTAATGCATTCCCTGCGGAAGAGTATACGATTACAGATACTACAGAATCTATAAAACAGGATTTTTCTGAGAATAAACAGGTGAAGATCGCTGGTAGATTGATGTCCCGCAGAATTCAGGGGAAGGCTTCTTTTGCTGAATTGCAGGACTCTAAAGGGAAGATCCAGGTTTATTTTAACAGAGACGAAATCTGTCCGGGTGAAGATAAAGAGCTTTATAATGAAGTCTATAAGCACCTTTTGGATATCGGTGATATTATCGGCATCGAAGGAACTTTATTCACTACTCAGGTAGGCGAAATGACGATCTTGGTAAAAAACTTTACGCTTCTTACCAAAGCTTTACGTCCGCTTCCTCAGGCAAAAACTGACGAAAATGGAGTAGTGCATGACGGATTTACAGATCCTGAACTGAGATACAGACAGCGTTATGTAGATTTAACGGTTAATCCGCAGGTAAAAGAAATCTTCGTAAAAAGAACAAAGATGTTCAATGCGATGAGAACTTTTTTCAATGATGCCGGATACTTTGAAGTGGAGACGCCTATTTTACAGTCGATTCCGGGAGGAGCGGCAGCAAAACCTTTTATCACGCATCATAATGCTTTAGATATTCCTTTATATTTAAGAATTGCGAACGAACTATATCTGAAAAGACTGATCGTTGGAGGTTTTGACGGGGTATATGAGTTCTCTAAAAACTTCAGAAATGAAGGAATGGACAGAACGCACAATCCTGAATTTACAGCTATGGAGATTTATGTAGCTTACAAAGATTACAACTGGATGATGGATTTCACGGAAAAACTTCTGGAATTCTGTGCAGTTCAGGTGAATGGAAGTGCGGAATCTACTTTCGGAGAGCATACCATCAATTGGAAAGCCCCTTATCCAAGAGTTTCTATGACGGAAGCGATCCAAAAATATACAGGGTTCGATATCACCGGAAAGACTGAAGAGGAACTGTTTGATTTTGCTAAATCTATCGGAATTGATGTAAATGAAACGATGGGAAAAGGAAAATTAATCGATGAGATCTTCGGTGAAAAGTGTGAAGGAAACTTTATACAGCCGACTTTCATTACGGATTACCCGATTGAAATGTCTCCATTAACCAAGAAACACAGAAGCAAAGAAGGCTTAACAGAGCGTTTTGAATTAATGGTTTGCGGAAAAGAGATTGCCAATGCATATTCCGAGTTAAATGATCCTATTGATCAGAGAGAGCGTTTCGAATCCCAAATGGCTCTATCCGAAAGAGGGGACGATGAAGCAATGTTTATCGACCAGGACTTCCTGAGAGCACTGGAATATGGAATGCCTCCAACTTCCGGATTAGGAATCGGGATGGACAGACTGATCATGTTCCTTACAAACAACGCATCCATCCAGGAAGTATTATTCTTCCCTCAGATGAGACCTGAAAAAACTGTTCCTCAGATTGAATTGGGCGAAGATGAAAAGGTGATCCTTGAGATCCTTAATTCTCAGGAAGAACCGTTTACTTTAGCCGAAGTGAAAGAAAGAAGCCAGTTATCCGGTAAAAAATGGGATAAAGCATCTAAAACTTTGACTAAGAATAATCTTGTGAAAGTGGATAAGATTGATGAGGTTCTTTTGATGAAACTGGCATAAGCTTTTAATATAAAAACAAACAAAACCGGTCAGAATCATTCTGTACCGGTTTGTTTTTTCCATTTCCGCAGGTGTGTCCTGAAATTCTTAAAAGGAGCTGCGGTATTGATATGTATCCATTTCCAGACTGGCCATTTCGCAGGTGTTGTAGCCCATTCTCTCTGTTCAGGAACAAATAGAGTCTCGTGATCAAGGGTTTTAATCCATTCTATAATTTCATTGACCTGATTTTTCAGAATCTCTCTTTGTTGGAGAAGGCTTAAAGCTCCGTATTTTTTATAAAAAGATTCATATAATCCGCCTAAATTATTCCACTTATAACCCGGTGCCGGAGTCTGTACTTTTATGCCTTCCTTTTCATCCGATTCCCATTGCAGCAGAAGATGGGTCCAGCCAAGCTGATACGATATATTCTGTGAAGGACTTTTATCAACTCCAGGTTTCAGTATGTCTTTTTTGTCCTCAGAAATATCATCAAACTCTTTATCATAAAGCAGATAATTCTGTTTTATTGCTTCAATAAGTTCTGTCTTGTCTTTGTACTGTACCATATTATTTTCTCTGTCTGCTGAACGAGGCCATCAGATAAAACAAAAACGGAAGAATAAACAAAGAGCCGAGCATCAATGCCCAACCTAGAGCATTAATAGTTTTCGGAGGTGCCATATGTTCCAGAAGCGAAAGGTGCTGCCCATTTCCCAGTAAGATAATATCAGGATTATGCTGGTAAGTAGCGGCAACCAGAATCATAACCATTTGGAATCCTGCCAGTGCGCGTACAGGAAGCAGTTTCCGCTGATGCAGAGCACGGAGGATCAGTCCCAAAGCTACTGTAGCAAAAGATATCGCCATAACGCCTAATGGCTTTGAAAAGACCCACATTACAAGAGGAATATCAGAAATATAAGCTGTCAGAAACACCAGCATCCCTGTGATCACTACAAATACCATGGTCTGTCTGGATTTTTTGATCATCAGGGTAAGATCAGCCTTATCGCGCGTTTCTCTTAATGAAAATATAGAGGCTAAATAAGCACATAGCGCTACTGTAAAAAGGCCTACGGAAACCCCAAACCAGTTCAGCCAGCTGAAAATATATAAATCTAAAAATCCAACCGCATCAGGATTGATAGAATGTGAAACGGTAGCGGCTGCAATTAATCCTAAGAAGAAAGGGGTCAACAGGCTTGCATAATAGAAAATCTGAGTATATAAAACCTGCCAGTTATCTTTCACAGCATCATAATGTCTGAATGTAAAGGCCGTTCCCCTTGCAATAATCCCTAAAAGCATCAGTACCAATGGAATATGGAGATAGGTAGAAATGGTCGTGTAAATCTCAGGGAATCCTACAAAAAGGATAACGATCGCAATGATCAGCCACATATGGTTGGCTTCCCATACCGGTGCAATGGACTGATACATGATCTGCTCTGTTTTGTGACGGGCTTTTTTATGAGTGAAAAGCTCAACAATTCCGGCTCCGAAGTCAGCGCCGCCCAGAATGATATAAAGGCAGATAGAAAGCCACAGAAATCCTATAACAACGTAGATCATGATTTTTTGTTTTTATCGTTAAACTGAGCGTCTGTAGGGTCATAAAGTTTAGGAACCATCTGGATCTGTCTCCTCAAAAGGAAGATGATAATCAGTGATAATGATACAAAGATGGCCGTAAAGAAGTAAAATGAATACTGTATTCCCGGCATAGGTGTTACAGCATCTGCCGTTTTCATAATTCCATAGATAATCCATGGCTGTCTTCCGACCTCAGTCACTGTCCATCCCGCTTCCAGGGCGATATATCCGAAAGGTGTTGCGATCAGGAATGTTTTTAAAAGCCAGTGTTTATTCAGCCATTCCTTTTTGAAAAAGAAAGCATACAGGTAAATACTTCCGATGATGATCATGACCACGCCGAAGAAGATCATAATTTGGAACGCGTAATGGACAACAGCTACCGGAGGCCATTCATCACGTGGGAAATCATTTAATCCTTTTACTTCATGGTTGAAATCATTGCTCACCAGGAAGCTTAACACTTTTGGAATTTTTACTGCATATTTCACCTCTCCTTTTTCTTCATCAGGAATTCCGCCAATAACGAAAGGGGCTCCTTTTTCAGTTTCAAAATGAGCTTCCATTGCAGCAAGTTTAATAGGCTGTCTTTCTGCAACGGATTTAGCAGCTACATCACCACTTAAGGGAGCTCCAAATGCCCCAATTAATGCAAATCCTGCCGCAATCCTGAATGCTTTTGTATGGAATTCCACATTTTTTTTCTTCATGATTAAAAAGGCATGAACTCCTGCTACGGCAAATCCTGTTGCACAGAATGCCGCGACTGTCATATGAAGAGCCTGCGGGAACCATGCATCATTAAACATAGCCTTTATAGGATCTATATTGGTATATTGTCCGTTGATATAATCAAAACCCGTCGGTGAATTCATCCAGGCATTAGCTGCTACAACAAGAATTCCGGAAGCCAGTCCGCTTAGACCGACTAGAAACCCGCAGAACCAATGAAACCATTTATTGAATTTTTCCCAGCCATAGAGAAAGAATCCAATGGCAATAGCTTCAATAAAAAATGCAGTTCCCTCAAGAGAAAACGGCATTCCGAAGATGGGTCCGGCGTGTTTCATGAATCCCGGCCACAGAAGGCCAAGCTCAAAAGAAAGCATGGTCCCCGAAACGGCACCGGTGGCAAAAAGAATAGCAACTCCCTTGCTCCAGGCTTTTGTGAGGCCTTTATATACTTCGTTATTGGTCTTAAGGTATTTCCAGTGGGCAAAGGCCATCAGAAAAGGCATTACCATTCCCACACAGGCGAAAATGATATGAAAACCCAGCGAGAGGGCCATTTGCGCGCGGGCTGCAATAAAATCATCCATACGATCAACTTTTGAGTAAATAAATTTAAGGATAAATTACGGATGTATAATATGATTTAATACAGTTGACGTTTGAGAAATAGATAATAACTTTAATCCTTTTTTCTAATGGAATAATTTTCTTTTTTTCACTAAAAGCTCTGTCTTTTTTTGACATATTTTAACTTTCATAAGTCGAAAAAAATCACGATATTTGTAGGTCTTTGCATTACGCGAAATTATTAATTTTTATATGAGTCAAAAACAATATACAGCTAGCAGTATCCAGGCCTTAGAAGGAATGGAACACGTACGATTAAGACCATCAATGTACATTGGAGATGTAGGAGTAAGAGGTCTTCATCATTTGGTTTATGAAGTAGTAGATAACTCTATTGACGAGGCTTTGGCAGGGTATTGCGATACCATTTTGGTAACCATCCACAAAGGAGAGAGTATCTCTGTAAAAGATAATGGTAGAGGTATTCCTGTAGATTTTCACGAAAAAGAACAAAAATCTGCTTTAGAGGTTGTCATGACTAAAATTGGAGCAGGTGGAAAATTTGATAAAGATTCTTACAAAGTATCCGGAGGTCTTCACGGAGTGGGAGTATCTTGTGTGAATGCACTTTCTACTTTATTGGTGGCTACAGTAAGCCTTAACGGAAAATTATATCAACAGAAATATTCAGAGGGTAAAGCCCTTGCAGATGTTGCTGAAATAGGAACTACGACTGAAAGAGGAACAGAAGTTTTCTTTCAGCCGGATGCTACGATCTTTCAGGAAACTGTTTACAACTATGATACCCTTGCAACAAGGTTACGTGAACTGGCTTTCCTTAACAAAGGAATTACAATCACTCTTGTTGATGAAAGAGCAGAGAACGAAGACGGGTCTTTCGCGATGGAAGTTTTCCATTCAGAAGGAGGTTTAAAGGAGTTTGTTGAATTTATCGACGGAAACAGAGAATCTATCATGGAGAATGTGATCTTCATGGAAGCAGAAAGAGATGATATTCCTGTAGAAGTTGCGATGCGTTATAATACGTCATTCAGTGAAAACCTTCACTCTTACGTTAATAACATCAATACGCATGAAGGGGGAACCCACCTGGCCGGTTTCAGACGTGCTTTAACAAGAACACTGAAGAAATATGCCGATGATCTGGGAATTCCTGCTAAAGAAAAAGTAGAAATTACAGGAGACGATTTCCGTGAAGGACTGACAGCTGTAATTTCAGTAAAAGTAATGGAACCTCAGTTTGAAGGACAGACCAAAACAAAATTAGGAAACTCCGAAGTTTCAGGGGCTGTAGATAAAATAGTAGGGGAAATGCTTACTAACTTCTTAGAGGAAAACCCTAATGAGGCGAAAATTATCGTTCAGAAAGTGGTTTTAGCTGCCAAAGCAAGACAGGCTGCTAAGAAAGCCCGTGAAATGGTTCAGAGAAAATCTCCGATGGGAGGTTCAGGACTTCCGGGAAAACTGTCTGACTGTTCATCTAAAGATCCTGCAGAATCTGAATTGTTCCTTGTGGAGGGAGATTCCGCAGGTGGAACTGCTAAGCAGGGTAGAGACAGACATTTCCAGGCTATTTTACCTTTGAGAGGTAAGATTCTGAACGTTGAAAAATCTATGCTTCACAAAGTATATGATAACGAAGAGATTAAGAATATTTACACCGCTCTTGGAGTTTCTGTAGGAACCGAAGAAGATAGTAAAGCCCTGAATATGGCTAAGCTGAGATATCATAAAGTGGTAATCATGACCGATGCTGATATTGATGGGTCTCACATTTCTACGCTTATTCTTACCTTCTTCTTCAGATTTATGAAGGAACTTATTGAAAACGGATATATTTATATCGCTCAGCCGCCTTTATATTTATTAAAGAAAGGAAACAAGAAAATGTACGCTTACAACGAGAAAGAGCGTGAAGAATTTACTCTGGAAATGGCTCCGGACGGAAAAGGCGTAGAAGTTCAGCGTTATAAAGGTCTTGGGGAAATGAACCCTGAGCAGCTTTGGGAAACCACCCTGAACCCTGAACACAGAATTTTAAAGCAGGTAACGATTGATAATGCAGTAGAGGCTGATAGTATCTTCTCAATGTTAATGGGTGATGAGGTACCGCCAAGAAGAGAATTTATTGAGAAAAATGCAAAATATGCAAAGATTGATGCATAATTCTTAATAAAAATATATTTAAAAAAGCTTCTAATATTTAGAAGCTTTTTTTATATTTGGTGAAAACCAATAAAAATTAATACTATGTTAACTCTTTTACAAACAGATCCTTATGATGGGGTCGATGCAATGTCGGGTGCAGCAGCTGCAGGACTGGGAATGGGGACTATGATTTTCGGATTGCTTATCTATATATTTTATGGATACTGTATGTATAAAATATTTCAGAAGGCAGGAAGGGAAGATGCGTGGGCCGCTTTTGTACCCATCTATAATATGATTGTGCTGCTGGATATTGTCAAGAAACCAATATGGTGGATCATTTTATTTTTCATTCCTTTTGCTAATATCTATGCGTCATGGGTGGTTAATGACAGACTGGCAAAAGCTTTTGGAAAGGAAACTCCGGTTTATACCCTTCTTTTGTTTTTCTTTGGATTTATTTTCATCCCTGTTCTTGCTTTCAGCAGTGATCAATACGACAGCAACAGAATTCCAAATGACCAATAATCAATAACTTAAAAAGATAAAAAGACTTCAGAAATGAAGTCTTTTTTTATGTCTTCATTCACAGATTGAAATTTTAAATATAATGTTGTAAAATAATTTCACAGGAAAATAATAAAAATATCCTTATTTAGAGATATAAACTATTAAAATTATAATATAAAGTGACATTGATGATGAAGTATTTTCTAATAGTATTGTTATTTATATTAAAATAAAAAATTAACATTTATTAAGATTTTTATTATTTTTGCCCAACTTTAATAACCATGATGAAAATTATAATTATTGGGGCCTTATCTACAGCCTCTTTATATTTTGCACAGACTTACCCTGTATCTGCTATTCCTGAAAATCTGAAGAAAAATGCCAATGTTGTAATCAGAAAGGATTTTACAACAGCTCAGATTAATAAAATTGATGAAATTAAATATCAGCATAATACAGTAATTACAGTTTTAAATAAGGACGGCGATTCTAAAGCGCAGGTTTATATTCCCTATCAAAAAGGAGACAATATTTCTGATGTAAAAGTTACTGTGTATGATGAATCCGGAAAGAAAGTAAAAAGCTTTTCAAAATCAGATTTTGGTGACTTTGCCAACAATACCCAAGGTGTATTTTATTCAGACAACAGAATTTTGGCATTGCCCTATACTTCTGCGTATTATCCGTATACCATTGATTTCTCGTATCAGATCACGAATGAGAACACCATTTTTATTCCGGATTTTATGCCGTTCTCCTCTCCCAACACAGCTTTGGAAGATGCAGAGTTCAAGGTGATCAATAAATCCGGGATTGACCTTAAAACCAAAACTTATCCGTCGAAATATAACTATACTTCTGTGTCCATAGCTGACAATGGCACAGAAAAAACCTATTCCTATAAAAATGTCCCGGCAATAGACGATGCCCTGATGCTTCCTCAGCCCGAAAAGATCTTGCCTAAAGTAAGCTTTGCCCTGGCTAAATTTAATTTAGAAGGCAAACAGGGAACATTGAACACTTGGACAGATTTTGGAACCTGGTATTATACTAACCTGGTAGAACCTGTTGCTGCCTCTACTCCTGCCATTAAAGCTGAGGTGGCTGCTTTGAAACTGGAAGGAACAACGGAGGAAAAAGTGAAAAAGATCTATCAGCACATGCAGTCGAAAACCAGATACATATTTGTTGGATTGGGAATCGGAGGATGGCTGCCTATGTTTCCGGATGAAGTTCAGAAGAAAGGATATGGAGACTGTAAAGGCCTTACCAATTATATGAAAACCTTATTGAATGAGGCTGGAATTCCTTCTCATTACTGCGTGATCAATTCCGGCTCATCGCAGGTGTCCTTCGATCCGGATTTTCCATCTATGGGTGGGAATCATGCGATCCTGATGGTACCTACGGAAAAAGGAAATATCTGGCTGGAAAATACTTCGCAGCAGATTGCTTTTAACCATTTGAGCTACAGTACCGCTGACAGAAATGTTCTTGCTGTCACCAAAAAAGGAATCGAACTTATCAATACACCTACCTATACAGCCGAACAGAACAGGGAAAAACAGATTTTAAAAATTAATCTTACAGAAGACAACAGCATCAACGGAGAAATCCAGTTTGCTTATACCGGAAGTCAGTATGATAATAATTTGCCTTACGTTTATTTATCACCAAAGGAAAGAATTGAGGCCATGAAATCAAGATTTGATGTTCTGAGTTTTGAAAAAGTTGAAATGAAAGATTTTGTCAATGATAAAGACCATGCAGTGATAAAATTCAACATGGATTTTAAGGCGAATAATTACTCCAAAAATACAGGAACGAACTTAATTTTCAGGGCAGTGCCTATTTTCGCCAACAATTATTATAAATCAGATGAAAATAGAGAGCTTCCCTTTGAAATAGGACAGTCGTTCCAGGATGAATATGAAATTAATTTTATCATTCCAAAAAATTATAAAATTGACGAAGTTCCGGAGAATGTTACCATCAATTCTGAATTTGGAACCTATCAACTGAATATTGTAAAAAACGGCGAATCGTTGAAAGTGACACGATTCATTAAAATTAACAAAGGAATATTCCCTAAAGAAAAATATAACGACTACGTAAGCTTCAGAAAAAAGACACTGAATACCGATAATTCCAAAATTTTACTGACTAAAATTTAACCATGAAAAAAATAATATTAACAGCATTCTTCTTCGGAACTTTGCTTCATATAAACGGCCAGAAGCATGAATTTCTTGATCCCCCTAAATTTAACAATGCTGATCTGTCCAAAACAAAATCAACACTGGATGAAAATGCCCCGGCGGAAATTTTATATAAATCAATACACTTTGATATTGATACCTCTACAGGAGATCTTAGGAAAAAGGTTTTTTACAGAGTGAAGATCTATGATAAAGATAAAGCAGAAGACTGGTTGAATCTTGAAATTCCGCTACACAAAAGTAATGGTGGGCATGAAGAGATTTTAAATAAAATGAAAGCTTTCGTATATAATCTCGAAAACGGAACTGCAGTTGCTACGAAAGTAGATAAGAGTTCAAAATACAAGAGCAAAGAAAGCAAATATACAACCATTACCAAATTTGCTTTTCCCAATGTAAAGAACGGATCGGTTATAGAATACCAGTATGAAGTTTCATCACCCTTTTTATATTCAGTTCCACAGATCATCATAGAGTCTGATGCTCCTTCACTGTATACCGAATATATTCTGGACAGCCCTTTGCATATAGCTTATAATGTAAACTATACAGGCTCACTGTCTCCAAAATACAGAACGGTGGAAGAAAAAAACATGTACGGAATGCCGTTTAAAACCTATAGGTTCGCGTATGAAAATCTGAAAGGATTCAAAACTGAAAAGTTTGTGAAAAATGACAGGAATTACCGTACAAAAGTAAGTGCAGAGCTGCATTCCACTAATTTTAGAGAACTTAAGATGCATTCCTCTTCCTGGGAAGAAATCAAAGAAAAGCTGTATAAAGACGAAGATTTTGGCGAAGAGCTGAAAAAAACGAAACTGGTTAAAGAAAATGTATCAACACTTATTTCTGGCCTCAATTCCGATGCTGAAAAAGCCGATGCCATTTTTAATTATGTAAAAAATACATTCACCTGGAACAAAGACAGAGGAATTTATACAGAAGACGGAATAAAGAAACTGATAGAAACCAAAACCGGAAATGCTGCAGAAATAAACCTTTTGCTTGTCATGATGCTTAGAGAAGCAGGGCTGAAAGCAGATCCTCTTGTTATTTCCACGGTAGACAACGGTTTGATCAACCTGACTTCTCCCAGCATAGTCGGGATGAATTTTGTTATTGCAACTGTTAAAATAAAAGATGCTCTTAATCTCTATGATGCCACTTCAAAGCAGTCGTCAATGAATAATCTGCCTCCAAGAGACTGGAATCAGTATGGTGTTCTCATGGCTAAGGATAAAGCCGCGCTGATGCAGATGGGAAATACGACAACCAGTTTCAATTATCTTACCACAGAAGCAAAAATCAATGAAGATGGCAGTATTTCCGGAACATATTCCGATAAGGATACCGGTTCATATGCCATGTTTGCCAAGGAAAGCTATGACGAAAATGCTGAAAAATATAAAAAGCAGTATAAAGAAAACTTCTCCATAGATTTTACGGGAATTGATACCAAAACTCTGGAAAATGGAGATTTCGAAAGTACAATGAAATTCTCTTCAGACAACCTGATCGATAAGATCGGGAAGAAAATGATCATCAATCCAATGCTTTTCCTGAGCAAAAATTCCAATGAATTTGATCAGACCGAGGAAAGAAAATATCCCATCGACTTTATTTCTTCAATTACTAAGGTGAAAAAAGTAACCCTTGAAATACCGGAAGGCTACATCATAGAAGCAATGCCTAAAAGTAAAAAGATCGTAACAGAAGATAAAGAAATTGAGTACAGCTATATTGCCGAGCAGAAAGGTAATAAACTTGAAATAATCTCTACTACAAAAATTGCCAGTCCGGACTATCCTAAAGAATATTATCCTGCATTCAAACAGATTTGGGGAACTGCCTCAAAAAGTGAAAACCAGGTGATAAGCCTGATTAAAAAATCATAGAGGAGAGTTTTCTGAGACCAATTATGGGATCAAATACAAATAATTTTGCAAAACCATTCATTTTTGAATGGTTTTTGCATTCACACCCAAAAGATATAATTATGAAAAACACCATTGCCGTTCTGGCAGTTTCTTCCCTCCTTGTTTTTTCAGCCTGCAAAAAAGGAGAAAATACAAGTCTACCTGATCAGACAGAAACTTCTCAACCGGAAAAATTCATAGTGGATTCTGTGAAAGTGAGCGACTCCTCAAAGATTGCAGATTCATTAACCATAGCCTTCGCTTCCAAACTGCTTGTTTTTCCAACGCTGAAAGACAAACAATTGCTGGACAGTATCTATTTTCAAAATAAAGGAATCAAAGACTTCTCTAAAAAAGGACTGCAGGCTTTTCTGGATGGTGAGAAAAATAAATATTTCAGTTCTGTAAAAAGTGACAGTAAAGACTGGCTTTCGGGCATTTCCTATGCACAGAAATGGTATACAAATACCCAGATGAACCTGGTTTCAACTGATAATGATTATATGCATATTGGATATGCATGGAGTTCCTATGAAGGTGGTGCCCACGATAATTATGGATTTTCAGAAAGGATTTTTGACCTTAAAAACAATAAAAAGCTGGAACTTAAAGATATTACTTCAATGCCAAAAGCTCAACTTGAAGCTGTATTGATGAAGAATATTAATAAAGTACACAGCGGGACAACAGACGGTGAAGGCGAAGTGAAGAATTCAGATATGCTGCTGGTAGAAGTCATTCCTGCCACAGATAATTTCTACTTTGACCAGAAAAATCTCTACTTCCATTACAGTCCGTATGAAATTACCGCTTTTGCAGCCGGAGACATCATCATTCCTGTATCCTGGGAAGAACTGAAAGGAACACTGAATACAGAATTCAAAGAAAGAATGAAAATAAAGTAAATTAATGCTTCCGGATCTGGAAGCATTTTCTATTTTTGCGGTAATGGAAAAAGTAGCTTTTATCATTAATCCTTTTTCGGCCAAAAAAAATTATCAGCCGTTTCTTGACGAACTTCAAAAAAAGGTTGACAATCCTTTGTATTATATCTCCGAATCTATTCCGGCGACAGATGATTTTATCAGAGCAAATTTTGATCAGATTGATATTTTTGTGGCCATAGGAGGGGACGGAACTATTTCAACCGTGGCAAGAAATCTTATTAATACGGATAAAATTCTGGCCATTTTTCCAGCCGGATCAGGCAACGGCTTTTCTAATGAGACCCAATTCAGTAAAAACCTCGATGAGCTTTTAGAAAAAATTAAAACCAGAGCATCCAGAAAGATTGATACTTTTACCGTTAATGACAGGCTGTCTATCAATGTTTCAGGAACCGGATTTGACGGAAAAGTAGTTAAAGAATTCGAAAAAACCAACCGGGGATTCAAAAACTATATCAAAGTATCCCTGAAGACATTTTTCAATTATAAACCTATCAAGGTTAAATTTTTTGATGAAGCCTATCAGCAGTACAATGGGAAATACCTGATGCTGAATATAGCCAACACTCGCCAGTTTGGAAACAATGCTTATATTGCTCCTAATGCAAGTAAAAGTGACGGATTAGTAGATATGGTGCTGGTAAAGAAATTTCCGCTGACCTATTCCGCTCTTTTTGCTTTCAGGATGTTTACCAAAAGACTGAAAGACGATGAATATGTAACTTATCTGCCCGTTTCGGAGATTTCATTTAAAGTAACGACCAAAAACTGGCATCTTGACGGTGAATTCAATAAGATAAAATCACCCGTTCATGTAAAAGTTTTACCAGCCAGTCTGAATATTTTGATTTGATTTTCCAGTTTTGAGAAGAACGAAACAGTGAAGCAATCTCAAAAATAACATAGTAAGGAAGCTGGAAGGGGAAGTTATTGAGGACGTAAAATTTAATTATACCTCGGTATTAATTTCTTCAAGACTAATTAATTTAATTTTAAGAAATTATTAGCCCAATAGTAACTTCTGGCATCCCTCTTCCGGCTTCCGGCATTTTAATCTTAATATCAAACCTCAAGCTTCTTCTCAATTTCATTCGGATGATCCAGACAGTACTGCAGCTGTGTCTTATCCAGTTGCTTCTCCCAGTTGGCTACAACTACCGTAGCCACCGAGTTTCCAATCACATTCGTTAAAGCTCTGCATTCACTCATAAATTTATCGATTCCCAGAATAAGAGTCATTCCTGCAATGGGTATTTCAGGAACCACAGCCAGTGTTGCTGCTAATGTCACAAACCCTGCTCCCGTAACACCTGCAGCACCTTTTGAGCTTAGCATTGCTACCAAAAGGAGTATCAGCTGTTTTTCCAGCGGAAGATCAATATTCAGAGCCTGGGCAATAAACAGGGAAGCCAGTGTCATATAAATGTTTGTTCCATCCAGGTTAAAAGAATATCCAGTAGGGACTACAAGTCCTACGATCGCTCTTGAACAGCCTGCCTTTTCCAGCTTTTCCATAATTCCCGGAAGTGCCGATTCCGAAGAGCTGGTTCCTAATACCAATAGAAGCTCCTCTTTCAGGTAGAACATCAGCTTGAAAATACTGAATCCATTATACCATGCAACCGATCCCAAAATAATGATAACGAAAAGAATAGAGGTGATATAGAAGGTTCCTACTAAAAATATTAAGTTCACGACAGAATGAAGGCCATATTTTCCAATTGTAAATGCCATAGCACCAAATGCTCCGATTGGGGCCAGCTTCATCAGCATATGAACAATTTTAAAAACCGGGGTAGAAAGATCCTGTAGAAAATCCGTTACTTTTTGGCTCTTTTCTTTGGTCAGAACCAGTGCAATACCCATCAGAATGGCTACCAGAAGGACCTGGAGTATATTTTCCCCTACCAACGGGCTGAAAAGTGTTTCCGGAATAATATTCATGACAAAGCCTGTCAGGGTAGTGTCATGGGCCTTTTGCTGATATTGTGAAACATCGCCTGATAGAGTAGCAGGATCAATATTTAAGCCGTGTCCTGGCTGTAAAATATTACCTACGATCAATCCGATAATCAGGGCTAAGGTAGAAAAAGTAAAGAAATAGATCATTGCCTTTACCGCAATACGGCCGACTTTTTTGAGATCGGTCATATGAGCAATTCCTAAAGTAAGGGTAATGAAGATCACCGGAGCAATGATCATTTTTACCAGCTTGATAAATCCATCACCAAGTGGTTTCATTTTTTCACCCAGTTCAGGATAGAACCTTCCCAGGAGTATACCGGCTGCTATGGCAATAATGACTTGAAAATAAAGTTGCTGATAGAATTTTTTAGCTTTCAAAGGATTTTTTTTAGATTTTGAACGCGGAAAATTAAGAATTTTTATCTTAAAACATGACGAAAGTCAGTTAAAACTGATGATGAATAGAGATGGGAGATAGAGGTTCTGGAAGTTTAGGATAATAAGAGTAGTGGATAAAATAATGCTCCGACTCCGCTCAGCATGGCCACGTTGATGTAAACTGTGTCATGCTGAGCGGAGTCGAAGCATCTATACTATTAATAAAAAATTATTCCACCGCTACAGAATCATCCCCGCGGCCGTCTGCCACAGCATGGATATTTCCGTTGTCATCCATCAGGATCAGTTCTGTTTTTCCGATGTATTTTATTTTTTCGATTACGTAATTTTTACTTTTAAGCGCTGTAATTGTACTCTCAGGGAAATTATTTTCTACCGTAATTTTCTCAGGAAGCCACTGATGATGAAATTTCGGTGCATTCACAGAGATATTGGCGTTCAGTTTAAAATCTACCACATTCACGATAGACTGATAAACTGAAGTAGGAATTGTTGTTCCGCCCGGTGTTCCCACCACCATATAGGGTTTCCCGTTTTTAAGCAGGATGGTAGGAGTCATAGAAGAAAGCATTCTTTTATTGGGCTGTATAGAGTTGGCTTCTCCGCCTACGGCTCCAAACATATTCGGAACTCCCGGCTTGATAGAGAAATCATCCATTTCGTTATTTAAAAAGAAACCTGCCCCCGAAACAACCACCTTACTTCCGTAATACCCGTTAAGTGTAGTGGTCACAGAAGCTGCATTTCCCTCCTTATCTATAACGGAAATATGGGTGGTCTGGGTGGATTCTTTTGGCTGGCTGATGATTTTTCCGACTTCTGAACTTGGTGTAGCCTTACTGAAGCTAAAACTTTTCCATCTGTTTTTTAAATACGAATCGGAAGTCAGGTAAGCCGTTTTATCTTCAATAAAATCCGGGTCGCCCATGTATTCTGCCCGGTCTGCAAAAGCTCTTCTTTCAGCTTCCGTCATGATCTGTACAGCCTCCGTTGAATTTTGCTGGAACTTTTCCAGATTTTCATATCCGGCCATCGTCAGCATTTGGGCAAGCAATACGCCGCCACTGGACGGAAGAGGCATAGTAACTACGCGACTTCCTTTATAATCGAATTCCAAAGGTTTTCTTTCTGCCGTTGTATAGCTTTTAAGATCCTCCAAAGTAATAATTCCGTTGCCTTTCTTCATTTCCGAAACCATAAGCTCAGCAGTTTTTCCTTCATAGAATCCTTTTGCTCCCAGTTTCTGGATCAATCTCAATGTTGCAGCCAGTTCTTTCTGAACTAAAAGATCACCGGCCTTCCAGGGCGTATCTTTCACAAAAGCAATAGAGGATTTATTGTGTTTTAAGAAATTTTCTTTGTGTGTATTCAGCATATTGGCTTCCATTTCTGTAATGGTAAATCCTTTTTCCGCGAGATCAATGGCAGGCTGGATAATTTTGTCCATCGGAAGTTTGCAGTATTTTAAAGTCGCAAAAAATCCGGAGATACTTCCCGGTACACCTACTGCCAGTCTTCCATATTGGGAAAGATCTGTATCCGCTTTTCCGTTTTTATCAACATACATGTCCTTAGATGCTTTTTTAGGAGCTGTTTCTCTGTAATCCAGGGTGAACTTTTCACCATTGTTTTTAACGCCTACTAAAAAGCCGCCACCGCCAATGTTTCCGGCCTGAGGATAAACTACAGCAAGAGCATACTGTGTTGCTACAACAGCATCATAGGCATTTCCGCCCATCTTCATCACTTCAGCTCCTGCTTCGCTGGCAAGAGGGTGTGCAGAAACCACTACACCCTTATTCTTTACTTTTACCTCCTTTATAATATTGAAATCAGTAAACTGAGCAGATGAAAAATTAAATGCCATCAATAAGGCAGCCAGAAATATTCGTTTCATAAGATTATGTTTGAAGCAAAAGTAGATAATTTTAAAGAAACTGACCTGTCTTTAATAGATGTTTATCACTATATCGCCCAATAGAAAGTAAACTATTTCCTGAATTATTTATTTGATATGTAAAAAATCAATTGTATTGATAAATCTCATGTAAATATTCCTTTTTTCTTTTTTATTGTTAAATTAATCTTTATTTTGTTGTTTTTAGTGTATTTTTATATGATAATTACTAATTTCAAAAAAATACATATGAAGAAAAACTATCAGAAAATTGCTTTGCTTGGAGTATTGTTTTTTATTTCAGCCAATGCCAATGCCCAAACTAATGATTCTATAAAGACGAATCAGGTGGATGAAGTAAAAATTACTATTGGTTCGCGAAATAAAGCAAGGGTTGCTACCGATACTCCGGTGCCGGTAGATGTTATTAATATTGGTTCTCAGTCAGTTTTAAGTCCTCAGATGGATCTTAATCAGATTCTGAATTATGCAGCCCCTTCTTTTACGTCTAATTCTACCACTGTAGCAGATGGAACGGATCATGTGGATCCTGCCCAGCTAAGAGGACTTGGACCCGATCAGGTATTAGTCCTGCTCAACGGAAAAAGAAGACACACCTCTTCTTTGGTTAATATCAACGGTTCACCGGGCAGAGGTTCAGTTGGGACCGATCTTAATGCTATTCCTGCATTTGCTATTGAGAGGCTGGAAGTGCTGAGAGACGGAGCTTCTGCACAATACGGGTCTGACGCTATTGCCGGGGTGATTAATGTCATCATGAAGAAAAACACCAATGCTTTTACAGCTGCTATTACAGCAGGAGCTTTTAATTCTAAAGGAGCCAATGACCATCATGGAGGATGGGACGGTGGAAAATACCAGGTAGATCTTAATTACGGGACTAAAGTCGGGACCAATGGATTCATCAATTTCACAGCAAGTTTATTAAGCAGAGACGATACCAGAAGAGCCATGGCGGCAACCGGTGATATTTTTAATGCCTATAATGCCATTGAACAACGGGCGCTGGAAAACGGAGTGAATCTTTCTTCCCTGTTTGGGAACATTGCCAATACTCCGAATACCCAGCAGATCATAGATTATATTCATCAGTATGCTCCACAAGTCGGTTATTTTACAGCGCAGCAGCAGGCAGATATTCAGTCTGCGAACTCGATCACGCAATTGCAGAATTTGTTGAAGGTTAATGTGACTGAAAATGAATTGGCTTACAGGAAGCTAACGAGAGATGATTTTAATATGCGGGTAGGACAGTCAAAATTGATGTCCGGCCAGTTTTTTATGAATTCTGAGTTTGATCTTTCGTCATCTATGAAAGGATATGCTTTTGGAGGAATTTCTTACAGAGACGGTAATGCAGCCGGTTTTTTCAGAAGACCCAATCAAAACAGAACGTCTACGGCCCTGTACCCGAACGGTTTCTTGCCGGAAATAGCCTCTGATGTTAATGATCTTTCTTTTGCAGGTGGAATTAAAGGAAAATTAGGGAATGTCAACTATGACATCAGCAACACTTTTGGGCAGAATACTTTTGATTATACTATTAAAAATACAGCTAATGCGTCTATGGCCTATCCCGGTAAAACGGAATTTGATGCAGGTGGACTGAGCTTTATGCAAAATACAATCAATGCTGATTTCGATACAAAATTTGACTGGCTGAAAGGTTTTAATGTTGCCTTCGGAGCTGAAGCAAGATTTGAACGGTATAAAATAGAAAATGGAGAAGAGGCGTCTTGGGCGCTTTATGATATCAATGGAAGAATCCAGACGCCATCAACCGCTGTTTCTTTAAAACCAACAGATTTTTTAGGAGCTACCAGACCGGGCGGATCGCAGGTATTTCCCGGTTTCAGACCTGAAAATGCTTTAAATGAAGGAAGACGTTCCGTAGCGGCTTATGTGGATACCGAACTGGATATTACGGATAAGTGGCTTTTGAGTGCTGCTTTGCGCTATGAAAACTATTCGGACTTTGGATCTACGTTCAATTATAAAATAGCAACACGGTATAAGCTGACCGACCAGATTAATATAAGAGCAGCTCATTCAACCGGATTCAGAGCTCCTTCTTTACAACAGATTTATTTCAATGCCACGGCAACTCAGTTTGTAGGAGGGACAGCATTTGAAGTAGGGACATTTTCAAATGATTCAGAAGCTGCAGGGCTCCTGGGCATTCCACAGTTGAAACAGGAAGAGTCAACGAGTTATTCCGTTGGTTTTACGGCGAAAATTCCACAGGCTAACCTTACTTTTACTGTAGACGGTTATTATATTAAAATTAAAAACAGAGTGGTTCTTACCGATCAGTTCTCAAGACCGGCCGGAACTTATGCTGACGGAAGTCCTGAAAAAGTTCTGCAGAATCTTTTTGATCAGGCTAATGCCAATGCGGCTACATTTTTTGCCAATGCTATTGATACTCAAACTAAAGGAATAGAAGGAGTAGTGTCTCACAGAGGTAAATTTTCCGAGAAATTTTCGTTAAATTCTGATCTGGCAGTCACGGTGTCCAAGACCAACAGGGTAGGAGATATTCATGGTTCGGATGCTTTGATTAAAGCAGGGCAGATCAACCGTTATTACTCGGAATCCAGCAGGATTTATCTTGAAGAGGCTGTGCCAAGATTTAAAGCTTCTCTTAATAATGCTTTGGAAATCAGTAGATTTAATGTGCTTTTGAGAAATGTATACTTCGGAGAGGTTACGGATCCGAATGCAATGGATGCCAATGGAGACGGTATTATAAGCGGTGAAATTATTAACGGACAGGCTGTGGCCACAGAACATCCTGTTTGGGGTGGAAAGGTAATTACAGATCTATCCGTAGGCTACAAATTCAGCAACAGTTTCAGGCTGACTATTGGAGCCAATAACTTATTTGATATTTATCCGGATAAAAATTACGGACCTGCTGCGGTGAAAGTACCTGCTCTGGATAGTTCCGGTAATTTGACTTACGTTAATGCTGCTCCTATAGATCTTACCAATCAGAATCAGTTCATTTACTCCAGAAATACATCCCAGTTCGGAATGAATGGGAGATTTCTTTTTGCAAGAGTCAATCTGACCTTTTAGGAATTTCTTGTTGGTTATTGTGAAAAAGGTATGTTTATGCATACCTTTTTTATTTTGGTTGATATGATTTTTTTACTTTTGTAGAATTCTAAAAAAAATATGTAAAATGGAATCCTATACGGAAAGAATACTAATTACGGGTGCTTTGGGACAAATCGGCACCGAATTGACAAACAGGCTTGTTGAAATTCACGGAGCTGATAATGTAGTAGCGTCAGGACTGGACAGATGGCAAAAAGGAATTACTGCTGCCGGACATTATGAAAGAATGGATGTTACCAATACGCAGCTGGTAAAACAGGTTATTAAAGACTATGAGATCACAACAGTGTATCATTTAGCATCGCTTTTGTCAGGAACTTCAGAAAAACAGCCAATTTTTGCCTGGAAACTGAACCTTGAACCTCTTCTTCATTTTTGCGAAATGGCGAAAGAAGGCCTTCTTAAAAAGATTTTCTGGCCAAGCTCAATTGCGGTATTTGGGAAAGGAATTCCAAAACACAATGTAGGGCAGGATGTGGTTCTGAATCCTACAACGGTTTATGGGATTTCAAAAATGGCAGGAGAGAAGTGGTGTGAATATTATTTCGACAAGTATGGAGTAGATGTAAGAAGTATAAGATATCCTGGACTTATTTCGTGGAAAACTCCTGCAGGAGGTGGTACAACAGACTATGCCGTTGAGATCTTTTACGAAGCAATAGAAGAGGGAAAATATACAAGTTTCATTTCCGAAGATACAGGAATGCCGATGTTATACATGGATGATGCTATCAATGCAACATTGAAATTAATGGAAGCTCCGAAGGAAAATCTTACCGTTCGTTCCTCTTATAATTTAGGTGGAATGTCATTCACGCCGAAAGAACTGTCAGAAGAAATCAAGAAAGAAATCCCTGATTTTTCTATCGATTACCAACCGGATTTCAGACAGGCTATTGCAGATTCGTGGCCGGCTTCCATTGATGATTCCGTAGCGAAAAAAGACTGGGGACTCACTTATGATTTCGGAATTTCTGAAATGACGAAGGACATGATCAAGAATCTTAAGGTAAAATTGAATAAGAATTAATTACCTAAAGTGTATATTTAATTAGTTGTGTTTTTAACACCTGATTATCAAAATATTATAATATTTATCTAAAATTTAATTTAAATGATTTTATTGACTTTTAACATCTTGAATATTGAAGCTGAGGCGAAAAACAGTGCAGGAATTTCTGATGTGGAAAGACTGAAAATCACAGATGACAATACAAAAGCTATTCTTAGAATTTTAGATATTCATGATATAAAAGCAAGTTTTTTTGTGGAGATTTCTATCGCAGAAAAACTGCAGAATTTAATAAAAGCAATTTCATCCAAAGGGCATGAAATTGCTTTTTATAATTTAAATTCCAATCTTCAGGAGATTGAAAATGTTAAAAAGAATATTCAGGATCTTCTGGAAAAAGAGGTTAGGGGAATCAGGCAGAAAGACTTTAGACTTTCTCAGCAGGATTTGAAATCGGTGGAGTTTAATTATGTTTCCAATATCGATAATGCCGATATCCTTTTTCCGTTCAAAAGGCTCAAAAGAGATACGGAGATCAATGAAGAAGACGGACTGAGTATTGTCCCTGAAAGTATCTCTCCATACAGCCAGCTGCCCTATAATGATTTTGTATTTCAGATCCTGCCGATGAATTACTATCAGAACATGGTTTTTGAAACCCTCAAAAATGATGATTTTGTACTGATCTATCTCAATTCCTGGCAGTTCACCGATTTTAAGAAATACCGGTTTGATATTCCGTTTTACAGAAGCCTGTTTTCGGGCAAAAAAATGGAGGACAAACTGGATGCCCTCCTTACCTGGATCAACGAGAAGGAATTGGCTACTTCCCGTATGAAGGATTATATTTTTTAGGTTTCTCGTGCAGAATTTTATAGATTTTCAGATTTTGTGTTCTCGCAGATTACACAGATGTTTGCGTTATACAATCTTGTAATGGATTATAAGTTGTAATTTTTAACCTGGAATATTTATGTTTATTTTGAATTTGAATTAATCTGCATAAAGATCTGCGTAATCTGCTAAATCTACGAGAGACTATTTAAGAGAGTTCAAAAAGCGTAATTTCCGGTAAAACACCAACTCTTCCCGGATAGCCCAATACCCCAAATCCTCTGTTTACATACAGCATCTTTCCTTCACTTTCATAAAGATCAGCCCATTTTGGGTAACGGTACTGTACCGGAGACCATTTTACATTTTTCAGATCCAGACCAAACTGCATTCCGTGAGTATGTCCCGAAAGAGTCAGGTGAATGTTTCCCGGATGCTTTTTTACGACATAATCGAAATGGGTAGGGTCATGGCTCATTAATATTTTCGGGGCAGATTCCGGTACGCCTTTTAAAGCGTCATCAATCTTCCCGAACTGAGGAAATGGTTTCAGCCCCCAGTTTTCAACACCGAGGATGAATAGCTTTTCTCCGTTTCTGTCAATTATCCTGTTTTCATTTCTCAGCATATCAAAACCGGCCTGTTTTTCATAGTCAATAAGAGCTTCAAGATTTTTCTTCTTAGCATCATTGGATGTCCATGATACATAATCGCCGTAATCATGGTTTCCCAGCACTGCAAATTTTCCGTCTTTGGCTTTGATCTTAGAGAATAACGGGATAAAAGGTTTGAATTCATCTGCCACGTTATTGACCATGTCTCCTGTAAATAGAACTAGATCAGGGTTTTGCTCATTAATCAGGTCAATCGCATGCTGGAGTTTGTCCGGCTCAGAGAAGCTGCCACTGTGAACGTCAGAAATCTGGATTATTTTATAACCTTCGAAACTTTTAGAAAGCCCGGGTATTTTTACTTTTATTTTTCTTACGGTATGTCTGTACTTCCCAAATGTAATTCCGTCAATGAAAAGAGCAGAAAGAACACCTCCAAGACCTAATCCTACCATACTCAGGAACTTTCTTCTCTCAGGAAAAAAGTTTTCTTTAGGCTGTGTTAGCCCGATCAGGTATCCTCCGGTTCTGAAAATATCATCGATTAATAAAAATAAGACCACGAAAATTTTCGGCAGAATAAAGATCAGGAATAATGAGATCATAATCTGTGCCCTGGTCGTACTTCTGTCCGATCTCTGGAAGTGGGCAATTTCATAGGCGAAGATCCCGTAAACGGCTAAAGATATCACCCAATAACCAAGTCTTATCCAGAAATTATCAGTTAATGTTCTGATAGCCTGGTAAATATAGGCTTCCAGGAACAGGAAGATAGCCGTGATGATCAAAAAATTTCTTTGCATGATAAATCTAAAAAAGCACAAAGAATACGTTTCCCTGTGCTTTATATTTTTTTGTTAATTAAATATTTTAAGGAAATCTGTAAACGATAGCATTGATGTTCATTCCGGCACCTACCGAAGTCATTACAATGTTACCTTTATCTTTAAACGTTTGACCCTCCATTTTTCCTTTAATTATTAAATCATACATTGTAGGAATAGTTGCTACAGACGTATTTCCAAGATTCTGAATGGTCATAGGAGAGATGGCATGGTCATAATCCTTCACATCATAAAGCTTGTGAAGTCTTTCAATCATGGCATAATCCATTTTTGCATTCGCCTGGTGAATCAGGATCTTGTCGATATCCTCAATGGAAAGTTCTGCAGCTTCAATAGTTTCCTTGATGGCTGAAGGAACATTTTTAAGGGCATATTCATAGATCTTTCTTCCCTGCATTCTTACGTAAAGACGTCTCTGGTCCACATTGGCGTTAATAGAAGGCGCATTTTCCAGATAACACAGTTCCGGACCATTGTCGCAGATCGTGTTGTGGGCAATAATACCTACATTTTCCTGGTCTGTAGCCTGTACTACCACTGCTCCGGCTCCGTCGGCAAAGATCATTCTGTTTCTGTCATGAGGATCAGTAACGCGGCTCAATGTTTCTGCTCCCACCACTAGAATGGTTTTGGCAGCTCCTGCTTTGATAAGGTTGTCCGCAAGGATCATGGCTTCCACCCATCCCGGACATCCGAAGATCATATCATAAGTAATGCATTTTCTGTTTTTAATGCCCAGCCTGTTTTTTACTCTTGCTGCCATATTGGGCATAAAATTTACATATCCGTCTACCGTAACTTCCCCGAAGTTGCTCGCGTAAATAATATAGTCCAGCTGTTCACCGTCTACTTTAGCATCCTCAAGGGCAGCTTTGGCAGCCTCAGAGCCGATCTGCGAGTTGGAAAGATCGTCCTCAATAAATCTTCTGTTTTCTATTTCTGTGATTTCTACAAACTTTGCGATGGTTTCTTCTGCAGGTTTCTCAATCTTAACTCCGTCTTCAGTGTAGAACTCAGAATCCATGAAATAATCTCTACCAATAACTCTGTTAGGAATATAGGATCCGGAACCAATAATGATCGTATTCGGCATTCGTTTATATGATTTTTTAAAGATGCAAAGTTAATAATTAATATTAATAACGGAGAATTAAAAATATTATTAAATTTGCAAAAATTGTACTTTACAATCGTATGAAAAACAACTCGTCCTTAAAAGGCTTACTTATTGCAGCTCTGGTGTTTATCGTTGCCTTTGGGGTCTACTTCTTTTTTTTAGCCAAGAAAAATTATTTTGTAGTAGACAACCCTACGTCCAATACGTATTATTTTAAGATCAATAACGGTTCCGAAGGAGTTATTTCTGCGGGCCAGTACGTTCATGTAGATGTTAAAAAGGGGAAAAACTCCATCAAAGTTTTCGACCAGAACAAGAAAATGCTGTATGATTCTGCATTTGAAGTAAATAAGATACGTGGACTGCTCAATATTGCCCATCAGGATTATTATATTAATGATCAATATTATGGGTACAATCTTAAAAAAGATTCATTACTTTTGGCCCTGGACAAAATCACAATTGACGGAAAAGCTTATTTCGGAGGAGCAAGGCACTTCAATAAGCTTTACACTGAAGATTTTTATTACAATGTGGATGAAGATTACGATAAAGTGATCAAAAACATCCAGAAAGTGGAATCAAGATCGAAAATCTTCAGAAAGCAGGATTTCCTAAATTATTACAAAGAATATTACAAGTTTTAAAGTTTTGACAAAAGATATTACAAAAGTTACTCCCTACAATTCTGAGGCTACCAAGAAAAGCCAGGTAGAGGATATGTTCGACAATATTGCACCGAAGTATGATCTTCTGAATCATGTTTTATCTATGAAAATTGATGTTTTATGGAGAAATACATTGGTGAAAATGATGAAAAAAGACAATCCGCAGGAAGTGCTGGATGTGGCTACAGGAACGGGAGATTTAGCAATCACGATTGAAAAAGGAACCAATGCAAAAGTAATTGGTCTGGATTTATCACAACAAATGCTGAATGTTGGCGTTATTAAAATAAAAAAACTTAAATTAGACGGCAAAATTTCCATGCAAAAGGGGGATGCAGAAAATTTACCTTTCGAGGACAATAGATTTGATGCTGTTTCCGTTGCATTTGGAGTGAGGAATTTTGAAAACCTTACCAAAGGTTTGGCAGAATTAAGAAGAGTAGTTAAAGATAACAAGAGTGTTTATATACTGGAGTTTTCAAAGGTTGAGGGGTTCTTAGGGCCATTTTATATGTTTTATTTCAGAAACATATTACCTGCCATCGGCAGACTGGTTTCCAAAGATAATAGGGCGTATACATACCTTCCGGATTCTGTAAATGCTTTTCCTTTCGGGGAAAAGATGAAGCAAATTCTTTTAGATACAGGATTTAAGAAAGTAGAATATAAAAAGCTAAGTTTAGGTATAGCCACAATTTATAAAGCAACAAAGTAACCTATGAATAAATTTCTATTAAGAGCACTGGTTTTAGCCTCAGTCAATATTGCAGTTTTTGCAGATGCACAATTCAGAACCCGAAACAGAATGGATAAGTTGGAAGACTTTGACGAGCAGAAATTCAGTTGGGGTTTTTATTTGAACGGCAACAGGCTGGACTACCGTATCGTCCTACATCCAAGATATGGTTCGGAAGGTAATCAGAATCTTGTTAAATCCAGAGAAAGCTACAGTTTTGGTGCCGGTTTGATCGCCAAATGGAGACTGAATGACTATCTGGACCTAAGATTGGAACCAGGCTTGCAATTTGCTCAAAGGCAGTTGATCTTTAACACCCAGTCCAATGACCAGTATGCAGCCGGAACATTGACGAACCCTCCTTTTTTCCCAATCGCTTTAACTGAAAAAGACAGAATAAGAGAGATCAAATCTACATTGGTAGATGTTCCTGTTTTGCTGGAGCTTCACGGCCAGAGATGGTACAATTCCAGACCCTATATTGCGGCAGGGGTGAACTATATAGTGAACCTGCAGTCCAATTCAGATTCTGAAGATGACAATATGCAGCAGGTTTTCAGATCCACAACGCACAACTTTGCGTGGTCTGCTGAAATGGGAATACAGTTTTATTTCAACAAATTTAAACTTACTCCGGCTATCAGAGGAACATTCTTCATGAACAACGAGAAAGTGGCAGATAATGCAACGACACCTCCGTACTGGGCAACGGCAATGTCTACGCTTCAGACAAGAGCTGTGATGTTTGTTCTGAAATTCGAATAAAAAAATGCGAATATAATATAAAAGGAGGTGCTTGTGCATCTCCTTTTTTTAGTGCCCAATCAAAATATAGAGACTTTTATTTTTGTTACTGTTATTATTTTTTTACTTTTGCTATTAGTTAGAATATAGAAAACCTGAAATGCTTCAAGATTTAGAAAACAATTTTTCAGAATTAGAAAAAAAGATTTTGCTTTTACAAAAGAACTATAAAAATCTTACTGAAAGACTATCTGAATTAACTGTTGAACATGAAGCACTGAAAACGAAATATGATGAGGAAAGAAGAAGAAATCAGGTATTAGCAGAAGAACAAAAAAATATAAAGCTTTATTCAGCAATATCAGGAAATCCTGAACACAACAGATTAATGAAAAACCATATCAACAGATTGGTGAAAGAAATTGATTTCTGTATTGCACAGCTTCAAAACAGTGGACTATAATGGATGTAAGAAGAATAACCATCAACATCGCAGGAAGGGTATATCCGCTGAACGTACCAGCCGCAGAAGAAGAAACTCTGCGTAAAGTAGGAAAGCAGATTGAAAGTATGATTAAAGATTTTGAACAGAACTTCGATGTAAGAGACAAACAAGATGCTTTGGCTATGTGTGCCCTGAAACTGGGAACCAATGCTGAAGTAGTTTCTCTTAACTACGAAAAAAATATAAATTCTACCAACGAAAGATTAGTGCAGATTAATCAGACGTTGAATGAAATTGGGAAATAGATTTTTTTCCCATCAGACTGCCTACAATAATTCTAACACATTTAAGGTAAACTCAACGCTAAACAATAACCGAGCAAATGTCCGCTGAATGGCGTGCCGGGTCTCCCGGATTACAGACAGAGGAAATCAGTTCAAATCGTGTTGATTAGGAGTTTACTCTCAATCCCTGAATTGTTGTAGGTTTTTTTTATTTAGATAAGTGTAAGACAATTAAAACTCAATATATATTATGACAACAGCCATTATAGTCGGCGTTATTTGCTTAGTTGTAGGAGCAGTGTTAGGGATTCTTTTCTCTAAAAGCTCTCTGAATACCAAAGCAAAATTTATTGTAGATGATGCAAAGAAAAATGCCGAAAACCTTATAGAAAAAGCAAATGTTCAAGCTGAATCCATAAAGAAAGAAAAGAATCTACAGGCCAAAGAAAAATTTTTGGAACTGAAATCCCAGCATGATGCAGACATCCAGTCCCGCGAGAAAAAAATGCAGGAGATTGAAAAGAGAATTAAAGACAAGGAGCATAAGCTTAATGATGAGCTTAGCAAGACCGGAAAACTTGAAAAGGACCTTGATAAGCAGATTGCAGATTACGCCAAGAAAAACGAGATCTTAGAAAGAAAACAGCAGGAACTGGATGTGGCTACCACTAAGAAAGTAGAGATCCTGGAAAAAATCGCCAATTATACGGCAGAAGAAGCTAAAGCAGAATTGGTGGAAACCATGAAAGCAGAAGCTAAAACAAGAGCTCAGGCGCATGTTCAGGGCATTATGGAAGAAGCACAACTGAATGCTAAGAACGAAGCAAGAAAGATTGTTATCCAGACGATCCAGCGAATCGGAACCGAGCAGGCGATCGAAAATTCAGTATCGGTTTTCAATATTGAATCTGATGAAGTAAAAGGAAGAATCATCGGTAGAGAAGGGAGAAACATCCGTGCATTAGAAGCGGTTACAGGTGTTGAAATTATCGTTGATGATACCCCGGAAGCTATTCTTCTTTCATGCTTCGACCCGGTGAGAAGAGAAATTGCAAGACTTTCACTTCACAGATTGGTAACGGACGGAAGAATTCACCCGGCGAGAATTGAAGAAGTAGTAGAAAAGACAAGAAAACAGATCGAAGAAGAAATTATTGAAGTAGGAAAAAGAACAATCATTGATCTTGGGATCCACGGATTACACCCTGAACTGATCAAAATCGTAGGTAGAATGAAATACCGTTCTTCTTACGGACAAAACCTTTTACAGCACTCAAGAGAAGTAGCAAACATTGCTGCAACAATGGCTGCAGAATTAGGATTAAACGTAAAATTAGCCAAAAGAGCAGGTCTTTTACACGATATAGGTAAAGTACCTGAGCAGGAGTCTGAACTTCCTCACGCTTTACTAGGAATGCAGTGGGCTGAAAAATATGGTGAAAATGCAGAAGTTGTTAACGCAATCGGAGCTCACCACGACGAAATTGAGATGAAATCACTCTTATCGCCAATCATTCAGGTGGCCGATGCCATCTCAGGAGCAAGACCGGGAGCGAGAAGACAGGTTCTGGAATCTTACATCCAGAGACTGAAAGATCTTGAATCTGCAGCATTAAGCTTTGACGGAGTTTCCAGTGCATATGCGATCCAGGCCGGTAGAGAACTGAGAGTAATGGTAGAAAGCGGAAAAGTAAGTGATGAAACAGCCAACCAGCTGTCTTACGACATCTCTGAAAAGATCCAGAATGAACTGACCTACCCGGGACAAGTAAAAGTAACGGTAATCAGAGAAACAAGAGCCGTGAATATTGCAAGATAATAACACGATCAAGATATTTAATAAAAACCTTTCAAGAGATTGAAAGGTTTTTTATTTTTATCAAAACTTAAAAATGCAAGAACTGCCTTTATCTTCAAAACTGAAGTACATCTTTTCAATCCCTGTTATCATTTCCGCTCTGGGTTATTTTGTAGATATCTACGACCTGCTTTTATTTGGTATCGTAAGAATTCCGAGTTTAAAAGCTTTAGGTCTGAATCCGGATGCTGACGGAACCTTTATCCTGAACTGCCAGATGGTAGGCCTTCTTATCGGTGGAGTTTTCTGGGGTATTTTTGGAGATAAAAAGGGGCGGCTTTCCGTACTTTTCGGGTCCATCCTGGTGTATTCCCTTGCCAACATAGCCTGTGGTTTTTTGCCCTATTTTCCCAAAGAGAATCTCGTGTATCAATACGCTGGCTTAAGGTTTATTGCAGGAATAGGCCTGGCCGGAGAGCTTGGAGCCGGAATTACCCTGGTTTCTGAAAGCCTGCCGAAGAGCCTGCGGGCCATAGGAACTTCTGTAGTAGCCGGTTTCGGATTGATGGGTGCAGTAGTGGCCCAGCTTACTGTAGAACTGGCCGGAGGATGGAATATTTCATACATTATAGGTGGAATTATGGGAATCATGTTATTGATTTTAAGAGTAAGCGTATCAGAGTCAGGTATTTATAAAAATATTGAGCATAAAAGTGTTTCCAAAGGAAACTTTCTTTCCTTTTTTACCAATAAAGAACGTTTGACCAGATATCTCAAATGCATAGCAGTCGGCCTGCCTACATGGTATTGTATAGGCATTCTGGCGGTTTTAGCCAATCAGTTTGCCCCGGAATTAGGGATAAAGAATCTTAACCCCGGAAAAGCCATTATGTGGGCTTATATAGGGATCTCTGTCGGCGATCTGATGAGCGGTTTTATTTCCCACGCGTTGAAATCCCGTAAAATGGCTATTTTTTATATGCTGCTGTTCACCATAATTGGGGTGGCGGTCATGCTGTTTGGAAATACCAATACAGAAACAAAATACTATATGTTCTGTGTCTGGCTGGGCTTAGGCACTGGATATTGGGCAATGTTTGTTACCCTCGCGGCAGAACAGTTCGGGACCAATATCAGAAATACGGCAACCACTACCGTTCCCAATATGGTCAGAGGACTGGTGCCTGTAATGATTCTCGCATTTGATCTGTTAAAAAATAATTTCACTGTCATTATAAGTGCAGCAATTGTAGGAATTGTTGTATTTGGGCTGGCCTTCTACTCATCGCTGACCATTTCGGAAACGCACAATAAAGACCTGGAATTCACCGAATAATATTTTTAACAAAAATTATCTCTTTTTAGATTCAATAAAATAAATAAATTAACATTTTGTTGTGTTTTATATAATTATTAATTGTTTAATTTTGAAGGTAAAGGAAATTAATTCTATTGTTTAATTAAAATAAAAACATCATGTCACAGGAAATTTTAAAAAAAGCAAAAAAGTTAAAAAAGGATGACCTTAAAAACATTATCGGCGGAGTTGGTGGAGTAATCACTCCGGATCTTTCACAATGTGGATGTAGCTGCACAGGGGCAGTAACAGGTCCGTCATATTGTATAAAGTATAAAAAGTGTCTGCAGGTAATAACCTGTTAATAAAAAAATCAGTAAAACCTTTCGAGCAATTGAAAGGTTTTATTGATTTACACTTAAGAATTTCAAGAAAACCTGTTGTCTTCTCCTGAACGGTTTTATGTTGGGTTAAAAGGCCGGATAATAAAATTGTTTAATAAATGCTAAGCGGTATTATTTCGATTATAACATAATAAAAGTAATGAAATCAATACATTATTAAAAATTTAATTAAATTATGTTGCGAATAATTAATATTTGTTTAACTTTGGAACGTAACTAAACTATATTGTTTAATCTCAAATCAAATCATTTACACTATGAAAAATGCTAAGAAATTAAAAAAAGCAGATCTAAAGAACATTAATGGAGGAATCAGCGGAAACCCTGATTTATCACTTTGCGGGTGCAGCTGCTCAGGTTCTGTAACCGGACCTTGGTACTGTGTACAGTATATAGGATGCCCGCAGGTTTATAACTGTCTTGATTAAGCCGGTTTAAGACTTATTTCAATAAGAAATAAACATTTCCACATTTAATACACAAAGGCCTTTTGGATTTTCAAAAGGCTTTTGTATTTTAAAATTTTTACTTTTAGACGATCAATTTGTTTTAAACTGATTGGGTTCTGATTAGGAAACTTGTCTGTGGAATAAAACAAAGTTGAAGCAGTAGCATGTTTATACTTTGAATCGAACTATATTCATATTAATCTCCAATTCTAAAAATCAGTAAGTGGGTTGATTGCTTTTTCAGAGTCATTCCGCTTCCTTTACAATTACCGGACTGCCCTCTTCCCAAAGTGACCTGCCAGGTTCTGTTTCCCGTAAACATTGTTGTATAGGTAATATTACCACCATGATTGGAAGTTCCTCCTTCGTTGTGGCTAGCCGTACTGTGCACTCTCGTATTGGTAGGGGCAGCCCCTTCAGGAAAATCAACATAATATGAACTCAAAGTACAGCCTTTTGAAAAGTGGACTGCTTCATATACTAATGTAATCTGAAATACACCCGGAGGAAACGTAATTGTAGAAGTAGAGGGATTATAGGTAAGGCCGGGTATTGCATTTTTTACTTGTGAAAGATTAGATATTCTTGTAGATTGACCGTTAGACTGGGAAGCTAAAAAGTTTGGGATATCAGTAGTGAGCTTAAAATAGGCAGGCATAGGAGTTGACTTGTCAGGGCTCATTTTCTGCCACACTTTACCATCAAAGTAATAATAACCTGCTGCTGTGATATTTATTCTCTGAGACGTAGTATTTCCTCCACTGACATCTGTAATATAGATCATAGTAGCCTTTTCATTTGCGGTATATAGTGTGTCTCCTTTATTAGTTAGCTCCTGTCTGGTAAGTTTGGGTATGGTAATGCCATCTTTTTTAGATAAATCAGTGGGACTGGCAACAATATCAAGTGTGGTTGTCGGAGATGCTGTATTGATGCCAACTTGTGAAAAGAAAAGAATCGGCGCAAAACAAACTATTAAAAAAATAGACTTTTTCATAATATGTGTTTTTTGTTAATGTTTATATTTTTCAATATTGACTATTGGTAAAATATGGAAGATGCCATAGGTAAGGGGTATTACTAGACTTTATTTATTTTGAATAAAGTACATAAAAACTGATCACCCGGATAATGCTCTTATCCTCCTAAGGCAATCACGGAAACCTGCGCACTGACAATGGAAGAAGTTCTCGTAAAAGATGTGATAAATTTGAAAGTATCACCGGAATTTAAATAAGTAACGTATGTGAAATTCTGATTAATTGTCTGTGTTCCGGAAAGATATCCGTCAATCATGGAATTTTTTATAATATTGTTTACTAATAACCTTACCACAGATGATCCGTCTGTTGCTGGATTATTCATGCTGATATCTTTATTTACGTTTATCGTGATTTGATGATACCCTGATTTTAAAGCTGTATATACTCCGGTAGCTGAATTATAAGTAAAATTATTTAAAAGAGGATTTGTGTTAAAAATAACTGTTTCATTGAAATTCGCCGCAATATTAGAGGTAGGAGTTGTTTTATTTCCTACTACAGAAGTGCTTGGGATGAAAAGCTGATTATTTACCTTTAATATTCCATTGGGATCAGTGACCACCAGTTTATCAGTAGAGTCATTGCTGATATTGGTATTAATGTCTCTGATTCTTAGATTACCATTCGCCAGATCTAATGCTTCAGTGGGCTGTGCCGTGTTTATGCCTATCTGTGAAAAAAATATTCCGGACGGAAATATAAATAACAGGCTTAAAATTGTTTTTCTCATTGTGTTTTTTCAAAGTATAAAATTATTATCTGTTTCAGACACAAATCTATATAATTCTAAACAAGATGAATTAATTAGCCATACATCAAACATACTTCAAATGTACATCAGTGTATGAATGTTGTTGATTATCAATTATGTTTTGATCTGTGCTTTGCAAGAAACAGTCTTTGAAATAGCTGTACATACTGTTAGGTAAAGTTTTGTAAGTAGTATTTATCGGGATGATTAACGTATAATGTAGGCCAGACTTCCTATACTGATAACCATCCATAAAATAACAGCTGCAGCCAATGGTTTGAAGCCTATTGTTTTTAAAGTTTTAATTGATAGGGTAGAGCCTATAAAAAATAAAGTCAGATTCAATCCGGATTTTGCAAGAGCTGTAATGGAAATAGTTAAGTATTCCGGAAAAGGAAGGTAAGTATTAAGCAGGATAGCAATAATAAAATAACCGATAAACCAAGGTATTTTCACCTTCGATTCTTTATTTTTAAAGATAAACATGGTTATGATAGAAACCGGAATAATCCATAAAGCACGGGCCAGTTTCACTGTAGTAGCGATCTTTAATGCTTCATTTCCATATTTCCCGGCTGCACCTACCACAGAACTCGTGTCATGTATTCCTACAGCACACCAAAGCCCGAACTGTTCCTGCGAAAGATGCAGCAGATGTCCAATGGCCGGATAAATGAATAAAGCCACAGAATTCAAAGTAAAAACAATGGCCAGACTCAAAGAAATTTCTTTTGTATCGGGCTTTATGATAGGTGAAATAGCGGCAATGGCACTTCCGCCACAGATTGCTGTTCCTGCAGAGATAAGGTAGGAAAGTTTTTCCTCAAGCTTGAATACTTTTCCTAATACATACCCAAGAATCATTACTGTCAGAATGCTCACAACCGTTAAAAGAAACCCTGTTTTTCCTGCCTGAAGTGCTTCATTCAGTTTAAGGCCGAAACCCAATCCTACAATGGAAATCTGAAGAAGCAGGTGGATGTATTTGTGAAGATGCTGCTCAAACGGATTTCCTATAAAAATAGCAAGACCAAAACCTAAAGCCAAGGCTATAGGAGAAGATAGTAAAGGTGTAAGGCATATAACGGCAAGTATAATAAATACAGCTTTTCGTATTTTTTCATTTCGGAAATCTTTCATAAAATAAGTTTTGAAATCAGACTCCAAAATTCCGAAATATAGTATTACAAAGTAAATTGTATTTTATTATAATGGATAACTTTTGGTTATGGTTTGGGTTGAGTTAGGTAGGAGAGTTTGAGAGTGATAGAGTTATGAGTGTGAGAACTTTTAGAGTAGATGAGTTAAGTACTGTGGTCAGTTGATGGTTACTGGTTCGTAGTAGTAAAGTTAATGAGTTATCGTCTGATGTCTGAATGCCTGGCATCTTGATTCCTGATTATTCGTTCTTTCTACAAACTTAAAATTCACCATTGACATCCATCCGTGTAAAATCTAAATAAATGACTGTAATTTAAACATCTGGAACCTAACTCCTTACAAACCTCAGAAAAAGCTCAATCATTTCAGACTGACCACCTTTTGGAAGAATAAAGTGGAAATTTCTCTCAATGCTAAAGTTTTTAATATCAACTATAGTCAGGCTGTTATTTTTCAGTTCATTCAAAATGGTGCTGATAGACAAAAATGCCATACAATCTGAGTGTAAAAGATAATTCTTGATACTTTCACTGCTTCCAAGCTGCATGACGGTATTGAGCGCTTCAATGTTGATCCCTTTTTCCTTTAAGCGGTTCTGGATGAATTCCTGGGTACCAGAGCCCTGTTCCCGGAAGATCAGATTCAGATCATAAAGATCTTTTAAGCTTAAAGTTTTATGAGCCAATGGATGTTCTGTTTTTGCCGTAAGAACAACTTCATCAGCTTTGAAAATTCTGTAATCAAAAAAGGATGACTGGGATTCCCCTTCAATAATTCCCAGGTCGATCTTTCCTTCCTTCAGAAGTTCGGAAATAATCTCAGTATTATGAGCGATCAGCTCAATTTTAATATCCCTGTAATAAGAGTTGAATTTGGCCAGTATTTCAGGTAAAACATACTGTGCGACGCTGGTGCTGGCTCCAATAATCAGTTTTCCCTTATGCTGCTCCTTAATTTTACTCATTTCAAATTCCAGATCGCGGTAAATATTCCGGATCTTTTCTGCATATTCATATAAAATTTTTCCACTTTGGGTAAGCTGCACCGAAGTTCCTTTCCTGTCAAACAGTTTGGTCCCCATTTGACTTTCAATTTCTTTGATGTGTTTGGTGACGGCCGGCTGTGAAATATGAAGTTCCTCAGAAGCTTTAGTAAAACTGAGTCTTGATGCGGCTGTATGAAAAACTTTTAATCTGTAATCAAACATTTTATTGCGAACTTGTACTAACAAACTTAGTAAAATTATGCGGAGTTTTAAAGTTGGGAGTTTGAGCGCTATAATGCTGAGAATTTTTTGTTAGAAGCAAGACCCTAACATTCACACCCTAAACCCCTCAAACTTTTCATAAATCCGAAATAGATTTATCCCGGTCACTTTCATACCTTCTGTTCTTCGCTTCCCCGATTTTCTGCTTCGTGTAAATGCTGTGGCGCCCGGAAAACAGGTAGGAAACCACACACGCAATAGCTATGTAAACACCGCTTTCTGCACCAAATAGCTCGATTCCCATCAGCATGCAGGCCAGTGGAGTGTTGGTTGCTCCGGCAAATACAGCAACAAAACCCATTCCGGCCAGCAGACCAAACGGTAAAGGGATAAACAGGGACAGAGCACTTCCGAGAGTGGCGCCGATAAAAAATAAAGGAGTTACTTCTCCGCCTTTAAATCCTGCAGAAAGAGTAACGATGGTAAAGATCATTTTTAAAGCAAAATCATAGAGCGGAAGCTGTTTCTCAAAAGATTCCAGAATCACAGGAATTCCCAATCCGATATATCGCGTCGTTCCCATCGCAAAAACAGCCAGAGCAATGATAATTCCCCCGATTACAGGGCGGAATGGTGGATATTTAACTTTAGATTTAAAAACTGAACCCACCCAATGGATAATTCTGCTAAAGCCTGCAGAGCAGATTCCGAAAGCAATTCCGGCCAGCATACTGTACAAAACAGGAAGAAATTCCAGTTTTGGGATGAGATCTATATGATAATGGGTATGTTTTACATTCCAAAGATTGGTAACCAGATCTGCAAGAATTGCTGATGTAAAAGCCTGGAAAATAGCGTTATACCGTATTTTTCCGATCAGGAAAACTTCAAGCCCGAAAACTGCGCCGGCCAGAGGTGTTCCGAAAATGGACCCGAAACCTGCTGCAATTGCTGCAATGAGAAGTATTTTTCTATCATTTCTGTCAAGCTTAAAAGGTCGGCTGAGCTGGTCTGCTATAGCTCCCGCCATCTGAAGTGCAGTTCCTTCCCGGCCGGCAGAACCACCGAAGAAGTGCGTAACAATAGTTCCAAGATATACAAAAGGAGCCATTTTGAAAGGGATCATCTCTTTCGGATCATGAATATTGTCAATCAGTAGATTGTTTCCTGCTTCTACATCCTTTCCGTAGTAATAATAGAGGAGGCCAATAAAAAATCCGGCAACAGGAAGCAGGGCAATCAGCCAGATATGATTTTCCCTGAAGTTTGTAGCCCATTCCAGAGACTGCAAAAATCCAGCAGAGGCCGTTCCTACCAAAGCACCAATAATAATGCTGATGCAAAGCCATTTTGAAATATAGGGCAGAGCAGGATGTTTTCTGAAAAAATATTGAGTATGGAAAATTATTTTTCTGCGTAGTGTTCGTTGTTTTTTTGACATAATAATCCTGATAAGTTATTGGTTAATAATCTCTTAATCAGGCGTCATCAGCTTCTGTAAAGCGGTTGGGTAAGGAAGAGCACCATTTCCTTTCCTGCAAATATAAGTATTATTTCAAAAGAAACTGTTTTCAAGAATGTACTTTTTGCTTATCCGGATGCTTTCAAAAATGTCCTTGTCGCTGGAGTCCTGTTCAAGGAACCAATATTGCAGGCCTGCCTTTTCTTTCGCACTGAAAATCTTTTTGAAATCAACAAGTCCGTTTCCTATTTCTGTAAAATCTTTTGTACCGGCTTTCATATCTTTTACATGCCAAAGAGGGAAGCGTCCGGGGTATTTTTCAAAGTAGGCCAGCGGATCAAGACCGGCTTTTGAAATCCAGTATAGATCCAGCTCCATTTTAACCCGTTCTGAAGATGTATTCTCTAAAATAAAATCATACACACTTTTATCATTTTCCAGTTTTTCAAATTCAAAATCATGGTTATGATAAGCAAACTGAATTCCTGCTTTTTGGGTGCTTTACCACATTTTTCAAATAATTCAGGAAGCTTTTTATAGTTTTCAACAGTTCTTTCTTCAGGAAAAATATAAGAGCATACCATATACTGAGCGCCGATAAAATGCAGATCTTCTACACTTTTTTCCCAGCCATACAATAAAGTTCCTTCGTCTTGATGGATAATTCCTGTAGTATGGTGCGAGCTTATGACTTTTAAACCGGTTTGTTTAAGAATAGTCTGAAATTCAGTTCTGCTTTTTCCAAAGAATGTTCCATTGTAACCATAAATTTCCAGCTCTGTAAAGCCCAAAGCAGCCAGTTTTTCCAGGGCTTTCTCAAGATTATCCGAAACAGCGTCGCGGATGGTATAAAGCTGAATAGCTAAAGGCTTTTTACGGCTAACGCTGGAAATCCCACAGGAGTATAAGCCCAGAAGTCCTAATGATGAAAGGGTAATGAAATCTTTTCTTTGCATAGATTATAAAAATGGTTTCATTTCATCCTCAATCTGTGTTCTCAGGTTCATCAGGCGTTTTGCGTATTCTTCCTGCTGTTTTTCCTCTGCGGTTTCCGGAACCCATGTTGGGACAGGGAGCTTTTTACCGTTTTCATCTACCGCCACAAAAACAATAATGCAGTGGGTTTTCTTATCAAAGGTAGGCTGTTTTAAATTTCTTGAAAACACATTGATTGAAATATGCATACTCGATTTTCCTGTATAAATGACCTGTGCATCTACTTTGACCACTTCTCCGATCTTGATAGGCTCATAGAAACGGATCCCACCCACATAAACGGTTACGGAATAATTTCCGCTCCAAGTGGTGGCGCAGGCGTAACCTGCCTGATCAATCCATTTCATAACGCTTCCTCCATGTACATTTCCTCCATAATTCACGTCCGAGGGTTCTGAAATAAACTGAAAAGTAATAGGTTTGTTCTGCATCTTTATAAAATTTTAATAAAGTTATTTAATAATTTCCAGAATTTTAGATTAAATCCTACTTTTGAAAGATAAAACTTCAGTGAAGAAGGAAATTTAACCCATAACAGATTTAAAAGTAACAATGAAGAAAGTATTTCATCTCAATACATGTGATACATGCAGAAAGATCCTGGCACAGTTTGACCTTACAGACTGGGAACTCCGTGAAATCAAAAAAGAGCCGGTGACAAAGGAAGAACTGGCAGCTATGTATAAAAAAACAAAATCCTACGAAGCCTTATTCAGTAAAAAATCCACACAGATCAAATTAAGAGGTCTGGATACAAAATCTCTTGAAGAGAAAGATTTTAAAGATTTACTGCTTGATCATTATACATTTTTGAAACGTCCCGTTTTTCTCACCGACAATGAAATTTTTGTAGGGAATGACAAGAAAAATGTTGAAGCCTTAAGAGAATTCTTTGGAGTCAGTGAATGAAATACCTGATTTCCATACTGTTTTTTACATCCATCAGTTTCTTTGGACAGACGGTTTACAGGACTCCTTCAGGAACGAAATATCATCTGTCATCATGCAGAATGGTAAAAAATGCTTCTTCAGGTCTTGGGATAAATGAAGCTTTGAGAATGGGGCTACAACCGTGTAAAATATGCAACCCTCCGAAATCTTCAGTGTATGGAATTGTTTCCAAACCTAAAAAAGTAAGCGGTACAGATAAAGGAAATCGATGTCTAGGAACTACAAAAGCAGGAACACGGTGTAAGCATTATACCCGGATCGGGAATGATTATTGTTTTCAACATGTCCCTAAATAATTTTTATCAATATTTTGTGATTTATTTTTAATGAATTCAGTATTAAATACTTATATTTATAAAACCAAAAAAAATAATATCATGAAAAACTTTTTACGAACAAAAAATCTTAACAGATCGGCATTAAAAAAAATTAACGGAGGATTCAGACCTGTTGTCAACTGTTATACGCTGTGCGGACCGGCAGGCGGGGCTATCTCCAATACACCGGGAGTAGGTGATGCCTGTACACCGGACAGAATACTCTGCTGTATCTGTTATTAATACAAAAAAGAGGCTGCAATTCAATTACAGCCTCTTTTTTATGTTTTTTTTGAACAATTATACGAAAGGAGCTTTCACTACTTTTGCAGGAATGTTCTTATTTCTTACCTGAATAAAGATCTCAGAACCCAGTTTGAAGTGAGGCTTGTCTACATAAGCCAGACCCAGACCTATTTTTTTCATAGGTGACTGTGTTCCTGATGTTACCTTACCAATTACATTTCCTTCTGCATCTACTACAGGGTAATCATGTCTTGGAACCCCTTTATCCTGAAGCTCAAAACCTACTAATTTCCTTGTAACACCTTCTTCTTTTTGTTTTGCAAATGTATCTTTAGAGACAAAATCCTTGTCGAATTTTGTGATCCATCCTAATCCTGCTTCAATAGGAGAAGTAGTATCATCGATATCATTTCCATAAAGACAGAAACCTTTTTCCAGTCTTAAAGTATCTCTTGCAGCAAGTCCGGCAGGAATAATTCCTTCTGCTTCACCTGCATTAATGATCGCGTCCCAAAGCTGTTCAGCGTTTTCATTATTAAAGTAGATCTCAAAACCTCCGCTTCCTGTATATCCTGTATTCGAAATGATCACATTATTTACTCCCGCCACACTTCCTACTGTAAAACTGTAGTAAGGAATCTCAGAAAGATTGGTTTCTGTAAGCTTCTGTAAGATCTCTGTAGCTCTAGGACCCTGAACAGCTAATAATGACATGTCATCAGAAGCATTGGTCATTTTAGCCCCGAACGTGTTGTATTTTGAAATATGATTCCAGTCCTTCTCGATATTTGATGCGTTTACCACTACAAAATATTTGTCGTCTTCCATTTTGTAAACAATAAGATCGTCTACGATTCCACCGTTTTCATTAGGAAGGCAAGAATATTGAGCTTTTCCGTTTTCAAGAGCATCTACATTGTTGGTTGTAACAAACTGTAAAAGATCCTTAGATCCCGGACCTTCAATAAAAAACTGTCCCATGTGCGAAACATCGAACAATCCGGCTTTCTCTCTTACTGCAAAATGTTCTTCCGTTACACCAGAATATTGTACAGGCATTTCAAAACCTGCAAAAGGTACGATTTTAGCGCCCAAAGAAACGTGTTTATCGTATAAGGCTGTTTTCTTCATATTTAATTTTATTTCTTTATTTTAAAGCTGTTGAAAGTTTCGTTAAAAAGGCTCATATAATTTCCGTTCCAGTACTTCTGGCCACAGTTGATGGAAACCAGATACAGATCTTTATCCTTTTGGAAAGCCCTGGTGATCCAGAAAAGCTGGTCTTTTTCGTCAAAATACTCGTAAGAATATTCTGTATATCCTTTTCTGCCTTTGGTTTCCTTTATTTTGCTTTCCGGATCTTCAGATTTATAAAGAGCCAGGATAAACTTTTTCATTTCTGCTTTCGGAAGATTCAGGTCGTGATATTCTGAAATGGTAATGGCTCCGATCTCATTGGCAGGGAAAATATTGACAATATCGCTGTCATTGGTAGATTTCCAGCCTTCAGGAACATTAATCGTGTAACCGGGACTGTCATAAACTTTTGCTTTTTGGGCAAAAAACAGGCTTGCCGATAAAAAAGCGGATATCAGTAATACTTTTTTCATCATTTAAAAATGGTGTTTATATTCTTCAAGGATGATTTTAAACCACGCTGTGAAGTTTTCAGGAGTTTTCAGCATTTCCTGATCAAGATTTTCCATGGAAATGAATCTTACTTCTTCCACTTCATCCTGATTTAACTTGAAATCTGCTTCATAATTCCCTACGAATACGTGGTCGAGTTCATGTTCCCAAAGACCTCCTCCTACATCTGCTTTATAGATAAAATTGAATTTTTCCGAAAGCTCCGTTTCGATTCCGAGTTCTTCTTTTAACCTGCGGTTGGCAGCTTCAAGATAGGTTTCATTTTCTCTTGGATGAGAGCATACTGCATTAGTCCACTGGCTGGGAGAATGGTATTTTCCGGGTGCCCTTTTTTGAAGGAGCATTTCGCCTTTGCTGTTGAACAAAAACACGGAAAATGCACGGTGAAGAAGACCGTTGATGTGAGCCTGCTGCTTTTCCATAAGGCCCAGAACTTTATCTTCGGGATTTACTAAAACTACAAATTCTTCCATTTCTACAAATGTAAGCCTAATAAATGTATTTTGAAAATTTTTGGAGAAACATCATATGATATGGGGTAAGAGGTGAAGTTGAAAATATCCATAACGTGAGTTCGGCTAAATATTAGATGAGAATTCTCGAAGGGAGGGGTGGAGTTGTTTTAAGATGTCTTCCGGCACCAAGCCTCATTATTTTATTGAAATTTTCTCTTTTCTTAAAGCAGATGAAGTTACCCCCAAATGCTTTTTTAGAGATTTGTTTAAATGACTGCTGTCGGTAAACCCAAGGCTCCATGCAATTTCCTGGAAAGGTGCTTCCGTATACTGTATTCTGTTAACTGCTATCTGAAGCTTTGTTTTTAGAATATATTCCTTTAATGGTTCATGAGCATTTCTTTTAAAATATTCGCTGAAATACTTCTTAGAAATGTTAAACTTCTCTGAAAGATAGACAACCGATATTTTTTTTTCATCAATAATATTCTGATTGATATGCTGAATGATGTCTGCAAATTTATCATCCCTTTTTTTGTATACATGATGGGATGCCGTTAATTTTGAACTTATTATTGTTAATATAGATGCCAATGTATTGGCAATCAAGGTTTCCGAATACTCCGATCCCTGCTCTTTTTCAAGCTGTATGATTTCAAATAACCTCCTTACCTGGCGTTTGTCTTTTTCATCATTGAAATAGAGGCCGGTACTGAAATCATAAAATCCAATAATATAATTAAGCTTACTGTACCACTGTAAATAATCTATAGAGGTATTTTTAAGATTTTTGAAATAATGTTCCGTAAACCGGATAAAGAAAAAAGTAGTGGGTTGCGAAATTGTGTAAGCATGACATTTAGAATGCGGTAAAAGGAAAAAATCATTTTTTTCATAGGCTTTAGTTTGGTATTCTATACTTTGAATTCCTTTTCCCTTCAGGATAAATACCAGTTCGAAAAAACTGTTTTTGCGGAATCTGTCTTTCCATTCAGTAAGTTCGGCGGTTTCGATCTCGATAAGTTCTTGAATATGGTCCATGCTTTTGTCAGGCTTGATCCGGCAAAATTAGATCTTTTATTTTTACTTATTTATCCCATTTTTATACTCTTTCGGAAGCAGCTGTACTTCTAACTTTGCCAAAAAAAGAAATGGATTATAAAGAGATTTCAAAAAAAACGGTAGGGTATCTGTATCAGGCACACTCAAGCATCAGAAATTCAGAAATAGACAATACACTTATTGCCCTGGCTGAACTAAGAATATCCCAGTTGAACGGATGTTCCTATTGCTGCAGTTTTCATGCTAATGAATTAAGAGAAATGGGAATGGAATTATCTTTAATAGATAAAATACCGGGGTACAAACATTCCGTTTCATTCGACCCGAAGCAGATTCTGGTATTAAGATGGGCGGATGCTGTGACATTGTTGACCGGAGACATGGAGGTCTTGCTTGAAGAATTGAAAAAAGAGTTCTCGGAAAAAGAAATTGTAGAACTTACTTCCAGTATTTCCCTGATGAACGCTCTGAACCGTTTGCGGATCAGTCTTGGAGATAAGTTTTAAACAGGCCATTTTTTATTTCAGATTTATCGTAATTTTTTAAAATTTAAAAGTCATCTTAAAAACGGAATAAAATTAACTACAGCTAGGTTAATGATAAAGTATTGTGAATTTTATTCGCTAAATGGTATTTTTTAAAGTATAATTTAAATATATATCAAATTTGATATTGGGCTTCAAGGTAAAAGCTGTAACTTTGCATTTCAAATTTTAATGATGGAGTTAGAATATATCGAGCACTTAAGTCCTATTCTTAAGGATGGAGTAAAAAATTACTTAATAGACATAGACGGTACCATTACAGACGATGTTCCGAATGAAGAACCCGAAAGAATGGTTACCTGTGAACCTTATCCTGATGCACTTGAAACCATCAACAAATGGTATGACGAGGGACATCAGATCTGCTTCTTCACTTCAAGAACAGAAAACCTGAAACAGATCACCATCGACTGGCTGGATAAGAATGGCTTCAAATACCACAGTGTACTCTGCGGAAAACCGAGAGGAGGAAATTATCACTGGATAGACAACCACCTGGTAAGAGCGACAAGATACAAAGGCAGATTCACAGACCTTGTAGAAAAGCAGGTTACCATTGAAGTTTTCAAAGAAGATTAAGAAAACATATACAGAGATTTAAAAATTGAATGATAAAAAGTGTACGCACTGAAATTCTTTAATTTTTAAATCTCTTCACTTTTAATATCAATTGTATTTATGAAAGTTTTAGCAAATGACGGTCTGGATCAATCTGGAATTGATGCTCTGGCTGAGAAAGGTTTTGAAGTGATCACTGCAAAAGTCCCGCAGGAGTTTTTAGTAGATTACATTAATGAGCACAAGATCCGTGCCCTGCTGGTAAGAAGTGCCACACAGGTGAGAAAAGATATTATTGACGGATGCCCGTCTATTGAGATTATCGGTAGAGGCGGTGTAGGAATGGATAATATTGATGTAGATTATGCAAGAGAAAAAGGAATTCATGTCATCAATACCCCTTCTGCTTCTTCGGAATCGGTTGCTGAGCTTGTTTTTGCCCATTTGTTTTCTGGAGCGAGATTCCTTCAGGATTCAAACAGAAAAATGCCTTTAGTAGGAGATACGGAATTTGCGGGTCTGAAAAAAGCATATACTGCCGGTATCGAATTAAGAGGTAAAACCATTGGTATCGTTGGAATGGGAAGAATAGGACAGGAGGTTGCCAGAATTGCTCTTGGATTAGGGATGAGAGTGATTGCAGCGGATAATAATGTAGGAAAGGCAAGCATTAAAGTGAAATTCTACAACAACCAGTTCATTAATGTAGACATAGAAACTGAACCGCTTCAGGATGTCCTGAAACATTCAGATTTCATTACCCTGCATGTGCCGGCTCAGAAAGACGGATACATGATCGGGAAAAATGAGTTTGATATCATGAAAGACGGTGTTGCCATTGTAAACTGTTCAAGAGGCGGTGTTATTGACGAATCAGCTTTAATTGCTGCATTAGATTCAGGAAAAGTGAAATTTGCAGGACTGGATGTTTTCATCAACGAACCTACTCCTTCTAAAGAAATACTGAACCATTCAAAGATTTCCCTGACTCCACATACCGGTGCTTCTACTTTGGAAGCTCAGGACAGGATCGGACTTTCTCTGGCGGAACAGATCTCAAGTATTTTACAGATTCAGTAAACGTTGAACGGAAAAAGATAAAAAGAAAAAGACCGTCTCTTCATTGAGATGGTCTTTTTCTTTTTTGCTAAACTAAATGTTAAGTCTTGAATTTGGGTTCATTTGCTTCAAGGCAAAGAACAGCTCAAAAAATAGTAATTAGAAAAAAAATGCCTTTTGAGACAGTCTTTTCTGTTTTTATATATTGTTTTTGCTTTTTAAAAGATCCCTGATCTCTGTCAACAGTTGCTGATCAGCAGTAGGTCCTGCAGGAGCAGCCTCTTCTCTTTTAACAATCTTGTTGGCACCCTTGATGATCCAGAACAGTACCATGGCAATACATAGAAAACTGATTACAGCAGAAATGAAATTACCGTAAGTCACGCCGTTCCATGAAAGCTTTGAAATATTTTCTGCTCCTGCAGCCTTTAGGGCCGGATTCAGTAAAAGAGGAGTAATAACATCTTCTACCAGAGAGGAAACAATTTTCCCGAATGCTCCACCGATAATCACACCGACAGCCAAGTCAAGTACATTGCCCTTAAAAGCAAAATCTCTAAATTCTTTAACAAATCCCATAATTTATATTTTTTTAATTAGTATACACACAAAAATAGAATTAAAAAACGTAAAAAACAGTACTTTTTAGAGTTTTTTGCGTCATAAATATTGAATTATGGGCTGGATTTAATTGGCTTTTTTAGGGAATTCTTTATTTTGATTACTATTTTATTTTTGTACTAATTACTGTAAACTGTAAAAGAAAACTTTTGTAATTTGGTTGAAATTTTACCCATCTTATGAAAGTTTTTACTGCAGAACAAATACGCCAGTGGGACCGGTTTACGATTTCGAATGAACCTGTGTCTTCCATACAGCTTATGGAGAGAGCTGCTGAAGCATTAGCCGGCTGGATTTCCGAAAACTGTAAAAACCACAAAAAAATGGCCATATTCTGTGGCAGTGGAAATAATGGTGGCGACGGATTGGCATTGGCAAGAATACTTTATATCAAGGGCTTTGATGCAGATATTTTCGTGCAAAATCCTAAGGGGAAAATTTCTGATGATGCTTCAGTAAATTTAAAAAGGCTGCGGGATTTTTCCGGGATATCAGTCAGAGAATTCAAAGAAGCCGCTCAATATAATTTCGACGACAGAACTGTTATTATTGATGCCCTGTTTGGCACCGGATTGTCGCGGCCTCTGGAAGGCGTGAGCAAGAAGGTCGTTGAGATGCTAAACCAGAAAGACTGTATTAAGATTTCCGTTGATATTCCTTCCGGGCTGCCTGCTGATACTATTTTTGAAAAAGAGCCGGTTATATTTAAAGCTGACTATACATTAAGCTTTCAGTGCTGGAAAAAAAGCTTTCTTCATCCGGAAACTGGTAAGTATGCAGGAAAAGTAGTCATTCTTGATATAGGATTACATCCAGAATACTTAGAATCGGAAGCTGCGGAAGATTTTGTTATTGGTGAAAAACTTATCAATAGAATTTTTAAACCCAGAGAAAATTTTTCGCATAAAGGAACTTACGGAAAAGTGACCATTACAGGAGGGAGTTACGGAAAAATAGGTGCTGCAGTACTGGCCACAAGATCTGCCCTAAAGACCGGGGCCGGACTTACCTTTACCTTTGCGCCAAAATGCGGGTATGAAATTCTGCAGACCTTATGTCCTGAAGCCATGTTTATAGAAGGCGGGAATGAGCAGATAGAAGATTTTAAACAAGAAAGTGATACCGTTTATGCAATCGGGCCTGGTCTTGGAACACATGAAAAAACGGAAAAAGGCTTGCTGAAATTTTTAAAAGAATATACGGAGCCTTTGGTTTTAGATGCTGACGCGCTGAACATTATTTCAAAAGATCATAAAAACCTGAAGTTGGTCCCTCAAAAATCTCTCATAACGCCACATCCAAAAGAATTTGAAAGACTGTTTGGAAGTACACAAAACTCTTTTGAGAGGCTGAAGCTTGCCCGCGAAAAAGCAAAAGAATTTAATATTTATATTGTATTGAAAGATCATCATACCCAGGTTGTTACCCCGGAAGGAAAGGTTTTCTACAATATCAACGGTAATGCAGGACTTGCCAAAGGCGGAAGTGGAGATATTCTTACCGGTATTCTGGCTTCATTGCTTGCTCAGGGATATTCTGAAGAAGATACGTGTATTTTAGGAGTCTGGCTTCATGGCAGAGCCGCTGATCTGGCTGCTGAAAAATATTCCAAAGAATCTATGCTGCCTACAGATGTGATCAATACATTCGGAGATGTTTTCGAGGAATTGAACAGGCTGAACAGGATCAGATTATAATAAATAGAGACGTTTACTGTTGATTTAGAATCTTGTAAATTCTGTAAATTGTTCTTAAATATAAAAGAAAAAGGGCAAATTCGCTTATCTGCCAATTTGCCCTTTCCTATTTTATCATTACTCCGGTTTTTCGTTTTCTGCCTGAGTGATTTTGAATTTTTTTGAAATGATCATGATAACAACCCCTGCAATCATAAACGGAATGGAAAGTACCTGTCCCGTATTCAGACCTCCAATTTGGATGAATTCGTCTCCCTGAGGTTCCTTCAGGAATTCCACAAAGAATCTTACAGCCCAAAGGATAATAAAGAACAGTCCGAATAGCCATCCCTGCTGATATTTTTTGTTTGTTTTCCTGTATAATATCCATAACAATATAAAGAGTAGAAAATATCCGGCTGCTTCAAGAAGCTGTCCTGGATAACGGGGAACTGTTGGGCCATATTCACTGCTCTGCTGTGGGAAAAGAATAGCAAGAGGAGAGCTGGGATCAACTGCTTTTCCTACGATCTCCGAATTGAAAAAGTTTCCTATTCTTACAAATGCACCTCCCAATGCAACTACAATTCCAATTCTGTCATATACCCAGAACGGATTCTTCTTAATGATCTTAAATGAGTAATATAAAGTAGTGAAGATCAAAGCTATTGTTGCTCCATGGCTCGCCAGTCCGGAGAACCCTGTAAACTTAAACCCGTTTTTAGTGCTTATCGGTAAAAATACACTCCAGAAATCTTCTTTGAACAGTTCCGGCTGATAGAAAATAACATGGCCTAACCTTGCTCCCAAAATAGTTCCGATCAGCGTCCACGTGAATAGCGGCTCCAGATATTTCTGGTTAACATTGTCTATTTTGAAGATTCTTAACATAAGAATATATCCGAAACCAAAGGCAAAAACGAACATTAAGCTGTAAAAATGAAGGGTAACCGGTCCCAATTGAATGCCCTTTGAAGGATCCCAAATTTTGAAAGGAGTTTCCAAAGCGACACTGTCGGTTCCGTTAATAGGTTTAGCTGTCTTTACAGCGTATTTGAATTTGGTGATATTGTCCTGTGAGGCAGGGCTGTCAATCAGTTTAAAATCTTTATCGAAAAGCTGGTAGTGCAGACTTTTATACTTCTCTAAAGTTGTAGCACTGTAATTAAAGTATGCAGGCTCAAAATTGGACTCGTTCAGAATAACCAGGATATTGCTGTCCGTAGCTTTTTCCGGAAAAGCATTAAGATCACCTACTTCGGTAGTGGAATAGATCTTTACAGGAACACTGCCTCCGTTTACTTTCAGGGTTCCGTCAGATAATCCTCCGGGATATTGCTGTGCAAACGCAGATTGTGTAATGAATGCAAATACGATGAGGTAAATTCTGAAAAATAGATTACTCATTTCTATTAATTTAATAGTTTGTTATTGATTTAATTTTTTCGGAGGAACAGGGTCGTAACCGCTGCCTCCCCATGGATGGCATTTTGAAATTCTTTTAACACCCAGCCAAAGCCCTTTAAAAATACCATGTATCTGCAGGGATTCTACCATATAATGAGAGCAGGTAGGTTCGTATCGGCAGTTTTTGGGGAGCAGGGGCGAAATAAACCACTGGTAAAATTTTATCAAAATTACCAAAGGAAAACTGATGATTTTATTGAATGTAAGTTTCAAAACAATGCAAAAATAGGGTAAAAAAATTAAAATTAGTTTAATTTTGTTATAAGTTTCAGAGACTAAGAACCTGAATCTGTTTATCCTAAAAATAAATTATCTTGAGCCAAAATATTCCATTAGCCGAAAAATTGAGACCCAAAACCCTGGATGAAGTTCTGGGGCAGGAACATCTTACCGGTGAAAAAGGTACGATCAGGAAGATGATCGAAAATAATGCACTGAATTCCCTGATTCTCTGGGGTCCTCCGGGCACCGGAAAAACAACCCTGGCTGAAATTATTTCCGAAAAATCAGGAAGGAAATTCTATAAGCTCTCTGCGGTTTCCTCGGGAGTAAAGGACGTACGGGATGTGATAGAAGATGCTAAAAAACAAAACCTGTTTTCAGGAAAATCTCCCATTTTATTCATAGATGAGATCCATAGGTTCAATAAATCCCAGCAGGATTCATTATTGCATGCTGTTGAGAAAGGATGGATTGTCCTCATTGGTGCCACGACAGAAAACCCAAGCTTTGAAGTGGTATCTGCACTTTTATCAAGAAGCCAGGTTTATATTCTGAAGGCGTTAAGCTATGAAAAGCTTGAAGAATTAGTGGATACTGCTACTCAGCGATTCAATAAGGATGAGGGAACCTCTTTTAAAATTGCTGAAAAAGGAGCATTTATTCAGTATTCAGGAGGAGATGCCCGCAAGCTGATCAATTCTGTTGAACTTGTTCTTAATCAATATGTGAACTCAGATAAAGAAGAAATCAATAACTCAGATGTCCTGGAGATTCTGCAGGAAACAATGGCGCTCTATGACAAAAACGGTGAGCAGCATTATGATATTATCTCAGCTTTTATAAAATCTATGCGGGGAGGTGACCCGAATGGTGCGGTCTATTGGCTGGCAAGGATGATTGCAGGAGGTGAGGATATCAAATTTATTGCCCGTAGAATGCTTATTCTTGCGGCTGAAGACATCGGGCTGGCCAATCCAAACGCTTTGGTGATCGCCAACAACTGTTTTCAGGCCATTAATGTTATAGGAAATCCGGAATCAAGGATCATTTTAAGCGAAACGGCAGTTTATTTGGCTGTTTCTCCTAAAAGCAATTCAACATATATGGCCATTAATGAAGCATTAGCTCTTGTAAAGAAGACTGGAAACCTGCCGGTGCCTTTGCATCTGAGAAATGCACCCACCAAGCTGATGAAAGACCTGGATTATGGTAAAGAATATAAATATGCCCATTCCTACGAAGGAAATTTTGTAGAGCAGGATTTTCTGCCCGAGGAAATTAAAGAGGTAAAACTTTACCAGCCGGGAAACAATGCTACAGAGAAAAAGATCTATGAGGAGCTTAAGAAAAAATGGAATAACCGATATTAAAAAAGGATATGTTCATGGGCTTGTCTTTAGTGAGGTTGCCGAATGCTGCTTAAGTGTTGGCAATAAAGCTGTCAGCTCCAAATAAGGCATTTATTTTATCCATCCTAAATAAATAGAAACGGGCATTATGGCTAAAGTTGAAGATATTATTATTGCAAAGCCATAGGAAAATTTCAGAATCAGGGGATTGTATTTTTTATGATTGATTCCTATAGAACGGAATGCGCTTTGAAAGCCATGCAACAAATGCCAGCCAAGGGAGAAGCATCCTATCAGATAAATCAAAACCTCAATCGGACTTTGAAATTTTTCAATAAGCATTTCATATAACGGAAGTTCTTCTCCATATTGAAACTGATGAATCCGGTTAGGAATCCAAAAATTTTGTGTATGAATAACTAAGAATAGCAGGATTAAAGTGCCCAGTAAAGTCATACTTTTGCTATACCATTTAACGCCAGGTGTGCTGTCTTTATAACTATAGCCAATTGACCGGGCTTTTCTGTTCTTTCTCCACAGAGCAAGCCCCTGAACTATATGAATTATAAAGCCAAAGATCAGAATAATTTCAATAGTTCGGATGATAGGGTTTGTAGCCATAAAATGCGCCCCAATAGTAAATGTCTTACCATTGTCGTTACAGAAAATGAGTGCATTTACTGAGGCGTGTACAATAAGAAAACTTATCAGAAATAAGCCGCTTAATGCCATTAGGATTTTTCTGCCTATAGAACTTCTAAATATATTTTTTAACATAGTATCAATTTTTATAAGATAATATTGTTTTGGCTTCTATTAAAATCTGTCAGATTCATTTCTCCCAGCATCTCTCTCAATTCGGCTTCCAATTGAAAGCTGATTTGAGATATGGGAACATCATTGGCCCCTCCTTCAAATGGATTTTCAGTATTTTCACCTACTTGCGCTATAGAAGAATACAACCAGGAAATTAAGAAACTGAAAGGAATGATCAGCCAAATCATATTTCCTTTCATAACTCCGCTAACACTTTCATTTAGCCTGTTAAAATCTGCCAGTAATCCATATGGCAATAGGAACGAAAACGATTGAATTAAAAGATTATTAATAATATTATACTGGCGGGGAAATGGTGAATTTTTTATCTGCTCACTTTTTCCCTGCAGATTGTAAAACTCTTTAATTGATTTTTCCATATCAACAAATTGTGTCACATTGATTTCCTGTTTTTCGTAAAGAGATTTCAGGGTCTTACTTTGCAGACTCAAAATTTGAGTTGAAATATTTTTTGCTTTGAGAATATTCTGCAGCTCTGCAGGCACAAGGTATTTGGACAGCTCTTCTTCAAGAGTTGTCTGTTGCTCAGGAATCGTAAAGCGTTTACGATATTCTACATTGTTTTTTTTATTTGTGGATTCCCATCTTTTAGATTCCCTCATACTATAGCGTAAGGCAGTAATCCAGGCTATATGAGTATAAATAAGGGATTTTGAAATTTCACTATTATCCTGTAAATAATCCTGACTTACCAAACCCCAGGAACGACTATTTGATACAATAGCAGTCCATACATTCTGAGCTTCTAAAGAACGGCTATAACTCAGGTTATTTTTGAATCCTAAAATAAATGCGGTAGCAGTTCCCAGCATGGCAATGACAGACCAGGGAATGGCTACCCATTTTACTCCGAATATATGATACAGGCATATGGGAATAAAACCTAACAGGAGCAGGGTATAAATTTTTCCTTTAGTCCATGTCACAAATTCAATGAGGGTATATGATTTACCGATATACATTTTCTATTACTATTTGCTAAAATCGCAGGTTTAAATAACCTGCGATTTTAATTGTTACTTCAGATTGCTACAAAAGACTTTTTGTCTGTAGCCAATATCAACGTTTGTTTTCAGGCTTGGCAATCCAGGTCGCATATTCCGTAGTTCCCAAATACACCGGATTCGCGGGAGTAAGCGTTGTCTTTTTCAGTATTGCACCTGAATAGGGTGCATTAACATCCGTTTCAACTTCCAGAGACTTTTGGGTTGACAGGATGTATTGTTTTATCCACTCATCTATTTGGAATCGTTCAGGCCCACCTATTTCAAGAATTTTATTGGCAGGTTTTTCTGTTGCCACTTTGGCAAGAAATGCTGCAACTTCAGCACTTGCGATAGGTTGAATAAATGCATCCGAAAGTTTTACCTTTCCTTCTGATGTACTTGTTGCTACAATACCACCTGCAAACTCAAAAAATTGAGTAGCGTGGACTATAGTAAAAGGGACGCCGGATTCTTTAATAAAATTCTCCTGAACTTGCTTGGCACGAAAATATCCGCTTTCTTGTAATTGATCAGTTCCAACAACAGACAAGGCAATGTGATGTTGCACACCGGCTCTCTTTTCTGCCGGAAGTAAATTTTGATTTGAGGTTTTGAAGAAATTCATTACCGGTTCATCATCAAATGATGGAGAGTTGGAAACATCAATAACAATATTTGCATTTTTAAGAGCGTCTTCAAGTCCCTCTCCGGTAATCGTGTTTACTCCTGTATTAGGTGAAGCAGCAATTACTTCATGCTCGTTTTTTAAGATGTTTACTACCTGGCTGCCGATAAGTCCGGTACCTCCAATGATTACAATTTTCATTTTTATTTATAGTTGTTAATAAAGCAAAATTGAGAATAAAAAAATCTTAAAAACTTAAACCAGTTTAAGTTTTTGCAAAGACACTATATCCATCTTTGTATTGTAATAGTCATTGGGGCTATTTGAATTATTTTCTAAAAAAAATTAAAAATGGATAGCAAAAAATTAACTGAACTTACACAGCAACTTATTTATGAGGCGACGCACTTTAATGTTCCGTATGTAAAGCAGACTTATGCGGATAATTTACTCATTGTCAAAGTTGATAAAAATGGAGTAGTGGATACCATGAACAAAGAGCAACTGGTTAGTTTTGTTCAAGGAAACAGTGATGCCAAAGCAACACCGTTTTCTACTAAAGCTGAATTTCATTACGCTGTTTGTGATGGAAATATGGGAATGGTAGTGATGACTCGCGATTTGGAATTAAATGGAAAGTCAGATCCTAAATTCTTTACTCTGATCTGGGAATATTCATCTGAAAGATGGCAGGTAGTCAAAGAATCTTGTGTTGCATTTAATTAAAGGGAGTCTGTTCCTAAACCTGGATGGTTATAGTAAATAAAAAGGAAGGTTGAGATATCAACCTTCCTGATTTAGAATGAAACTTATTGGTGGCTTAGCAAAATTAATTGGTGCAACAGCCACTCAAAGTATCCTTTTTATAAGTTTGATCTTACGTTTCGCTTATTTTATACCACTTGTGGTTAGGAAAACGGTTTTCTTTCCGTTATGGTCCTTAACTTCCACATTACCCATGATATCACCATAGATCTTTGTGTTAGTGTCGGAAAACTCATAGCCTTCAATAAGGACAGGTGTGTTTTCAGGCAGTTCGTACTGTGAGTTTAACTGAGCTAAAGATATTACATCCAAACCTTCATGGCCGTTTTTGATTTTAAATTCCGTCAAACCTTTTTCTGCAATGAAGCTGTATTTTTTTAAACCCTGTGGCAGCCCTGCAGGACTCTTATAGATATTAGAGCTCTGAACAATGGCTTTTCTTGCACTGAACATGCCTACTGTTCCGACAATATCATTGGCAACAGCAAACTTTATAGAAGGATTTTTCTGAGCAGATAAGGCTACAGATGATACTATTAAAAAAGAATAGAGTATTTTTTTCATAAACCGGAATATGTAACTGTTAAAAATTGGATAAATATAATTAATTTTTACAAAATGTGAATGAATTTTTATGATATTTTAAATATTGTATAGGAATAAAAACTTTTGTTAAGGATTTCTAATTTTAGAAAAGGTGTTTCAATAGCCTGTTTTTCCAGGATGATGCGGAAAGGTGAGGACTATTAAATAACAGCTTCCGATTTTCACAACTTCTCTTTTTCATCCTTCTTTATATCCACCATGTCTCTGATTATGTTTTTCAGTCTTTGAAAGGTGAAAGAGCTCAATAATAAAATAACCCCCAGTAAGATAAATGCAGTAATTCTTGAAATATTATCCATTTGCCAGACATCATAACTGTAAAGCTTCAGCACCATAATTCCTATAAGTACAAAGCCGATCCTGCTGTATTCAGGAATATTCTTTTTTAAGCTGATATAAATAAAAATACTCGCAAGAACAGTCCAGATGATCGGAAGATAAAGGATATTAAAATGTTCTTTGGTTTTATAGATCAGCGAAATATCGTTTACAGAACTTAAAATATAAGTATGGTAGAACCCACAGCTTACCGCAATAACAAGCGTTACGGAAACTATCCAGTAAGAGAGTTTTGTTTTATAAAAACCGGTACTGGCAGCTGCGTTCCATAATATATAGGCAAAAGGGATCCAATGAAAAAGATGGATCATATAAAAACCGAATGTAAGTTTTTTCTGTAAAACCGCTGTAACAACCTCTGATGCTGCAAATGACGCATTTAAAGCAATAAGGATAAATAGCAGGTAAATAAGTCCGGTCTGGATAATGCGTTCAATACCCAGCTTTTTTCTGAGTACCATCAGTACAAAAATATAATAAATGCTGAACAGCAGACCGATACTTACAACAGCCGGCCATGGCATATCCGAAATATGATAGCTGATCTCCAGCAGCAGGGCAATGTATATAACGCTATAACTTACAACAGCAAAAATATTTTCAAAGAAATTATCTTCCTGCTTCTGTGTTTCGTTGATTCTTTTCAGTAAGAAGAGATTGACGATTGTGGTAGCCACGGTCACAAGACTCGTTAGAAATACCGGATTGAATATAATGGCCATATTATTTTTGTCCAGATATTCAGACCAGGTTATGATCTGTGCCATGATGACAAGCGGGAAAAGGACATAAAAGCAAGTTTTGAAAATGCTGTGCCCGCTTTTTTTCCATATATAAAGAAGAAGAGTTGCTTCTACAGCCCAGACACTGGTAATAAGATGGCTCTTGAACTGAAGGGCAACAGCTATTGTAATAAGGCTGATCGTAAGTGCCGCAAAAATAGAGTAGCTGAAGCCAAAACTCTTTTTCCCATATTCTCTTAAAAGCAGCAGAGCATTGACACCGGCAAAAAGTAACGGGAAAATAATGACAGGCTCATAGTTTAATGTATGGAAGATATAAATCAGGCCGATAATACTGGAAAAATTAATTAACACCAGCATTAAAGTATCCCAGGGTGAAAGTATATTTTTTTTAATATGATCCTGAAGCGCAAAAATGTAGAAAATAATATAATTGATGATATAAAAAAGAATACTCAGCAGTTCAGGCTGTTTTACAGTCCAGAAGAACAGGTAAATACTGGTGAATATATAAGAAGTCCATCCCACGCTCTTCCAGTGTTTCAAAAATGAAGTGGTAAGCATGCCAATATTCAGGAGGGTAAGATAAGTGAAAAGAAAAAGATAATTACTCTGTCCCGTACTGATCATCAAAGGAGCTGAAAAACCTCCCAGCATTGCAAAAATAATTAATACTTCACTTTTATAATAATAGGCGAGGGCAATAGAAATGATGGTAACAAGACTAGTAATAAAGAAAGCCGTATTTTGGGTGAACAGGTGATATTCCCGGAAAGCAATAGTCGTGGTAAAATAGAGAACGGCAATTCCGCCTCCAGTGATGATAGACGCGAAAACAGCATAATTTTTTCTCAGAAAATGTCCGGCCAGCATAATTCCTGCTCCGACTGCCAGGCCTATTCCTGCTCTTGCTGTTTCTCCAATCCAGTTTTTGTCTACAGCATATTTTACAAAGTAGCCAATTCCAAGAACAAGCGTAAAAATACCGATTATGGTCAGAATATTTTGCTTTAAAAACTCAAAAACGGTTTCCAGCCAGTCCCTTTTCGGCTCTGTAGGGGCTTCATCAGAAATGCTGGATGCCGGTACTATAATCTCCTGTACCTCCTGAGCTCCGGAATTTTCTTCATTAGTCTGCGGTTGTTTGAAGGGATCTGTATTTTGCTGAGTTTGATTGATTTTTACATGTAAATCAGAAATCTCCTTCTCAAGCTTCCTGATCTTACTGTTAAGATGGTTGAAGACAAAAAAGATGATTACAATGATTAATATGACTGCAAGAAATCCACTCATTCTTTAGTTTTTACCAAATATAAAATAAATGTAACAGGATAAAAAATTAATCCACCACATATTCTGTGATGGATTAACCGTGCAGAGTGATTAAATTTATCTGTTAATTAGATACTTTGTAGATATGGAAAGATCCAATACTTGTTCCCAAAAGTCCTGCTTCCAGAAAAGAAGATCCGGTAAGTCCAAATGAAATTTTGTCTCCCGCCTGGAACGTATACAGTGAATTGATAGTACTTTCAGAAATAGTTAAGCTTAAAAGAAGCGGAACTGTTAAGCCGCTGAATACGCGGTTGTCAATAAGGGTGCCGACACCGGCTCTGTTTCTGAAAATACCGATACCCGGAGTACCTGTAAGTATGGCTGCCTGAAGACCGGCACCGTAGCGGAAGCTAAATCCTACCTCGTAAACACCGGTAGACGGTATTGTATAGGTGTTGTCTGTATCAGAGAATAATGCTGCGGATCCTACCGTTCTTTCAGAAGCTAAAAAATTGACAGCTCTGAATCCGTCTGGAAAAAGCCCTAAACTGAGCAGGGTGATTCCGGTAGTTTTCTTTGCGGCATATACAGAGGTATTAGTACCGGCTGCGGTTGTGGCAGCATTAATAACGAGCTGAGGGTCTACTTTGGCAACTTGAAATGTTCCGTCGTTTACTACCATAATAGTATATCCGGGCAAAGCGGGAATCATTTGAGTGTCCCTTACTTTCAAAGTTCCATTCACATCCAATGTAGCGGTCGGGTTAGCTGTATTGATTCCGACTTGAGAAAATGCGGAAACTGCTGATAAGGCTAAAAGCAAGCTGTAGATTTTAGTTTTCATTAGTAAGTTTTTTAGTTAGTTTTCATTATGACAAATGCAAAAATCATGCCTTGTGTTACGATTTTTTTAATGATTTGTTTGTTATTATGTTGATATTTTAAACATTTGTTTATTTTTCGTGATGTATTGTTTCGTAATATGGTTATGGATTGATATTTTCTAAATTTAATCGAGGCTAAAAATAGATATTTATTTCACTATGTCTCTTTGTTATGAATTAAATATTTTGCTTGTATCTCTTAATTGTCACGTTTTGTGGCACATTAAATACAATGGTGTCAGTGTTTTTCAAAAATAATGATGAGAAAAACAGATAATAAACAAAAAACACTGCCATAAAAGCAGTGTCAGTTGAATGATATACGTGTTTATTTTTAGCTTTCGAGAAGAAATTCTTTATAGTTGCCCAGAAAATCCACCTCTGCATTTATTGATTGTAGCTCCAAAAGAGCATTTCCGTGAAGTACTTCTTCCCACTTTCCAACTACATTAATAAAGAAAAAATAGTTGCCGAGACCCGTTTTCAGAGTTCGGGATTCAATTTTGCTGAGGTTCATCTTGCGCCATGCAAAAACAGACAGGACCTGATGAAGTCCACCCGCATGATCTTCCGGAAGGTTGATCAGCATCCCGGATTTCTCTCCCAGTACCTCAAGGCTGGTATTGTGATAAGAAGGCTGCTGTTTGGTGATAACAATAAAACGGGTATGGTTCTGTTCAAAATCCTGAATATTCCGGTGAACAATTTTCAAACCGTACAGATTCGCGGCAAACTGGTTGGCTACAGCCGCTATTTTCAACTCTTTATTTTCAGAAACATATTTAGCAGCCGCCGCTGTAGAAGAAAAATCCTGTCTCGTTATTTCTTTATGATGCGTATCCAGAAAATGAAAGCTCTGAGCCAGAGCCTGCGGATGAGAATATATTTTTTCTATTTCCTCCATACTGTTCTCGGGATGAATCATGAGATGGTGGGCAATAGGCATAACTCCTTCTGCTTCAATTTTGATGGAAGGCGTTTTATATAAATAATCCAGGGTCATAGAAACCGTTCCTTCAATAGAATTTTCCAAGGGAACAACAGCTTTATCGGCTTCTCCGTTATTAACAGCATTAAAGCAGTCCAGGATATTGGCCTGCGGTAAAAGTTCTTGCCCGGGGAAAAGCTGCGTGGCGGCAAGCTGTGTGAAACTTGCGTGAGGTCCCAAAAATGCGATCTTCATATGTTATATCAATGTGTATGTAGAAATTAATTGAAGTGCAAAGATGCAAATTAGTTTAAAAACAATCACCTTTCATGAGAGTTATCCTGATTCTTATTTGCAGCACGACATTTTAATACCTGTTATTTATTCCAGTTCTCCTCAATAAGCTTTATCAGAAAATCCGGGCACCTTATAATTTTGTTGGTTTTTGCATCCAGAAAGAAAAGAGTAGTGGATGCTTCAGTGATTTTTACCCCTTCCTCATTGAAAATTTCATAGTCAAATTCAATTCTCACGCCTGGAATTTTTTTTACGTAGGTGTGAATTTCTAATTTTTGGTCATACAGCGCCGGGCGGATGTATTTAATTTTATAATCTGAAACAGGAAGCCAAATTCCTTGGTTTTCAATTTCATCGTATGACATTCCTATGCTTCGGAAGAGTTCCACTCTTCCAATTTCAAGATACTCTGCATAGTTGCCATAGTATACATATTTCATAGGGTCTGTTTCTCCGTAACGTACTCGTATTGAGTGAGTTGTATGTATCATTTTTAGTCCTTATTTACACATACAAATATATTTTTAAATAATCAATACCTGCAATATTTTTTTTTGAAAAGAAAAAATTGGACCTTTGTCTTCCTTCTACAAAAAGTACTAACAAAGAATTAATCGGGGCATAAATATGGATGAAAATTTAATGATGATATGGCAGAAATGCATTCAGTTCATGCGTGATAATTTGAACGCAGCTGAAGACAATTCTGATCTTAAGAAGCTTGAAAAATCCTTCGACATGCTATTCGATAAGGTACAGCCACTTTCGTTGGTTGCCAATAACCTTACGCTTATAGTGCCGAGTGATTTTTACAAGGAATATATTGAGGATAATTACCTATCCCTGCTTTCTGCTGCCCTGAAGAAAAATCTTGGAAAAGGTGTGAAATTATGGTACTCTGTCATGGAAAACAGGCCTACCGGAGAGGAAAAGCCAGTGACTATGAATATGAAGGGGAAAAGCGTTCCTACTCCCAAAATGCAGGAAACAATGCCGCAGGGATTCTCTGCAAATATTGTAAACCCTTTTGTAGTTCCGGGAATAAGAAAAGTCAATATAGATTCGAACCTGAAGTCTGATTATTCTTTTGATAATTATATAGAAGGAGAAAGTAATAAATTTGCTGCGACAGTAGCAAGATCAATTGCTAAAAGACCGGGTGCAACTGCTTTCAATCCACTATTTCTTCACGGAGGTTACGGAGTTGGAAAAACCCACTTAGGACAGGCTGTAGGTCTGGAAGTAAAGAATCAGTTTCCGGATAAAGTAGTGCTTTATCTGTCTTCAGAAAAATTTATCCAGCAGTTTATTTCTGCTGCGAAAGCCCATAAGCAGACTGAGTTTGCAAACTTCTACCAGATGGTTGATGTTTTGATCATTGACGATATTCAGTTCCTGTCCGGTAAATCTGCCACACAGGATAGTTTCTTCCATATCTTTGATCATCTTCACCAGAACGGAAAGCAGATCATCCTTACCTCAGATAAGGCACCTGCAGATATCATGGATATTCAGGAAAGAATTGTTTCCCGTTTCAAATGGGGACTGTCTGCCGAGATCAAATCACCGGATCTTTCTACAAGAAGACAGATCATCGTAGATAAACTGAGCAGAGACGGAATTGTTCTTCCGGGTGATATGCTGGATTTCCTTGCTGCTGAAGCTAAGACGAATGTAAGAGAGCTTATCGGAGTTATTAATTCTGTGATCGCTTATTCTACCGTTTACAAAACAGACTTAAGTCTTGAATTACTGAAAGATACGATCAATAAGATTGCTGCCAACCAGAAGAAAGTGATCAATATTCCTTATATTCAGGAAGTGGTATGCGATTATTTCGGAATCAAAAAAGAACAGCTTCTTTCTAAAACAAGAAAAAGAGAAATAGCACTTCCAAGACAATTGGCGATGTATTTTTCAAAAGAGCTGACTAATGCCACCTTTACAAAGATAGGCGAAGAAATGGGCGGAAAAGACCATTCAACAGTAATGTATGCCTGTGACACAATTAAAGATGTATCGAAAATTGATAAAGAAGTAAAAAAATACGTAAAAGATCTTGCTGAAAGAATCAAAAAATAGAATAATTTAATCTGAATAAATTGAAATGGAGAATAGTTTTATTCTTCATTTTTTATTTAGTTTTGCTGCCGGAAGTTATGATTTCGCCTCTTTAATTGTCTTATGTATAAATCATTTAATCTTTCAATTAATAAATGATATGAAAATATTGATGGTATGTCTCGGGAATATCTGCAGAAGTCCTTTAGCAGAAGGTATTATGAAGACAAAGGTCCCGGAAAGTTTTTTTGTAGACTCAGCAGGAACAATCTCTCTGCACGAAGGGGAAACTCCTGATAAACGAGCGGTAAAAACTGCGGCAAACCATCATATTGATATTTCAGAACAAAGGTCCAGACCTATAACTAAGAGTGATTTTGAAACCTTTGACAAGATCTACTGTATGGACATTGATGTATATGAAGATGTGGTTTCAAAAGCACAGAACGAGGAACAGCGCCGGAAAATAGCACTATTTATGTCTGCATTGGGAGACCATAAAAATGCCGAGGTCCCTGATCCGTACTGGGGAGATATGAAGGATTTTGAGGCCGTTTACCAACTGTTGGACAAAGGCTGTGACGCTATTAAAAACCAAATTCTATCGTAATATGAAAACATTGATTCTCGCACTTTTCCTAAGCTTTAATTTTTCTTTTGCCCAAACCCAGGATGAAACTGAAATCCGCCACGTAATGGAAGAATTTATGCAGTGTATCAAAACCAGGGATGAAGCTAAATTTGTATCTTTATTTCAGGATCCAGTGCTTTGGACCGGAATTTATAAGGACAGAACCCAGGCCAAACGTCTGGAAAAAAATCCGAAAGCAGAATACTATTTTACAGATGATTATAAAGCCTTTATCAGAGGCTTCAAAGATGATAAATCTGAAGAAAAATTCGACAATATTAAAATCATAGAAGACGGAGCTGTAGCTTCTGCCAATTTTGACTACAGTTTCTGGTATGACGGGAAAATGGAAAATTGGGGTAAAGAAATCTGGACTCTGATGAAAATCCACGGAAAATGGAAAATTACTTCAGTTACTTTTTCTATGGATCTTACAGAATATTTCCAACAGCCTTCACTAAAAGAAAGAACTAAAAAACAATAAAATGCTTTTTTTACTCCCAGCCTATTTATCAGAAAATACTTCTATTACTCACTTTTCACCCGTTCTGAAAGATTATATCATGCAGACGGACTATTTTTTTGTAGAAAATGAAAAAACAGCCAGAAAGGTTATTAAATTTTTTGCTCCCGAAAAAAAACAGTCTGACCTGAAGCTGTTTCTGCTTGATAAATACACGGAAAATGCAGATATTAAAGAAGCCCAGCACCTGATGCTTCAGGGGCAGGATTTCGGACTTCTTTCCGAAGCTGGACTTCCATGTATTGCAGATCCGGGAAACCTGATCGTGAAATGGTGTCATGAGAAAAATATAAGAGTGATTCCGGTTTCAGGGCCTTCATCTATCATTTTAGCGTTAATTTCCAGTGGATTCAATGGCCAGGAATTTACATTTCACGGTTATCTTCCGATAGATAAAGGAGAAAAGAAAAAGCAGATCCAGCGCCTGGAAAGTTTGGTGCAGCAGACAGGATATTCCCAGATCTTTATGGAAACTCCTTACAGAAATAATCCACTTTTTGAAGATCTGACCAAATTTCTATCGCCAAATACAAAGCTCTGTATCGCAGCCAATATCAACGATCCAGAGCATGAATTTATCCAGACAAAAACAATCACCGACTGGAAAAAAGCAAAGCCGGAACTCCATAAAATTCCTGCCGTATTTGTGTTAGGAAAATAGTTCTTACACTGTCATTGCGAACCGAAGACGAAGCAATCTCTATGGTAATTTGTCTATCATTTTTTCTCGCAGATTTAGCAGATCAAGCAGATCTTTTTGTAAGTATTAAATCTGCGTAATCAGCTAAATCTGCGAGAGATTATTGGCATCATAGAATATTATAGATTATTAACGACTCTTTTTACCCCATCTAAAATGTTGGTAGTATTAAAGTTAACCAATAATCCCAATCTCTTATTGGAAAGCTTCAGATAAGTAGCCAGTTGTTTAAAATGAATATCCTCCAGGTTTTTTACGGACTTGAGTTCCAGAATGACTTTATCTTCAACCAGAATATCAATTCTAAAGCTGAAGTCGAATTGTTTGCCATCATACACTATTGGAATTGCTAATTCAGATTGTGCATCAAGCCCATTCTCCTGTAATTCATAGATAAGGATTTTATGATAAACAGTCTCCAAAAGGCCTGGCCCCAGCTTATTGTATACATTAAAGATACATTTTCTTACGATATAAGAAATTTCATTTTCATTCATTTGAGTTGTGTTTTAATCTTACTAATTTAAATATTTTTCTCACAGATTACATCTCATTATAATTTCAACAAAAAAGATCTGCTTGATCTGCTAAATCTGCGAGATATATAAAATAATCTCAGTTTGAAGATATTTTATTTTATCATATTATCCCATAAATAACATTTAACAGCCCTTAACATCCTCTTTGCACTATTCTTGATCTATACAGCTTATAACACCAAAAAAATAAATTATGTCAGACAAGAAATTAGCAGGGCTTTGGATGGATACGGAAAAAGCAATTGTTGTAAAGAATCATGATGCCCAAAATGCATTCAAGTTTTTCCTGTGCAGTCCTGTAAAAGCAGAAATACAGCATGGGAACTCCAGTGAAAATGCAGGAAATAATGCAGAACGTACGAACAGGGTAAAATTCTTTAAAGAAATAGAACATCTCCTGACCAATTCCCAGGAAGTCTACATTACAGGCCCGGGAACCATTCAGGAAGAGCTTAAGAACTATCTCCATGAGACAGCCCAATTTAAAAATCTTAAGATAACATTAGATACGGCACAGAAAATGTCAGAAGAACAGGTACTGGAAACCGTTAAAGATTTTTACAATGCTTAATTATTGAAATGCAGTAAAAATCCGGATGTCAGCGATGATATCCGGATTTTTACTATAGGTAAAACGCTATTCTGTTATTTTGTTGTTCTTCCTGACTTCCATTTTCTCCATAAGAAGATCATAATTGGAATAAGAAGCAGAAACGGCCATAAAGAAATAATTCCCAAAAGAAAACTCATAAAGCTGTTCCATCCTTCAGTAACAGAATCTGCAAAACGGCTTCCAAAACCAATTTTAGAGGTTGCAGAACTTCTCACTTTTTCTTTATATAAACTCAGATTGAGTGTGCTGTAATTTACACGGTCATCAATGAATCGGAGCCTGCCTTCTGCTACATCAATTTCGTCTTCCAACTCACGGATGGTCTCCTGAATTTCGATCATATCTTTAGTCGTAGAAGCACTTTTAAGCATATCGCGGTATTTCTCGAGATAGATTTTTTTATTGGCCAGTTTGATAGAAACATCAGTATATTCTTCTGTTACATCATCTGATGAGATATTTTTAGACAAAACAGAACCTACACCGTCAGAAAAAGAATTCACCAGAGCATCGAAATTTTTATGAGGCACGCGGATGATAAGATCCAGATTGTCGTCTAAATCAGTATTTTGAAACTGTTCAGTTTGAATATAGGCATTATTTTTTTTCAGAATATCTGATACCTGGTTCTGAGCTTTTTTAATATCTCCCACCTGGATTGTCATATTCCCTTTTTTAATGATTTTTTTGGAGATCGTATCTGTTTTCTTTGTTGATACATTACGTTGTGAAGGCTGGTCTTCGTCTGGAAGTAATTTTTGGGAAATTTCTTTTGGTGGTGTAGGGGCTTTCATCTCATATGAAGTGACAGCAACCGCTTTATCAGCAGATACTGACGGAGAAGAATTTACAGCTTCCAGCTCAGATTTCTTACATCCGGTCATCAAAAGGAGTATACATAAAGGTAGAAATAATTTTTTCATGAATATTTTTTAGTGAATATTATCAAAAATTGTGCTTACATCTTTATTTTATTTAAGATTTATATTCTTTTATCGAAAAATTTAGGATTTAGCTATTTTGATGAGGTTTAAAAGATGATTGGAAATCTAAATTATTTTCTATTTTTATTGAATGAAAAAAAGTCTTTTAGCACTCACGTTTTTTCCTTTTTTGATCTATGCCCAGGAAGTTCCGAAACTTACCGATGAAATGGCAGCTAAATTATTGGAAAAGCCACTTCACTGCATCAACCAGGAATATCCTAACAAAACAGCGCATATTATCAATAACGCCGGCGAGGTTACTTTGACTCCAAAAGATCTCCACCCAAGTTTTTATGGCTGTTTCGACTGGCACAGTTCCGTTCATGGACATTGGATGCTCGTGAGATTGTTGAAAACGAAACCCAATCTGGCAAATGCAAAAGACATTGAAAAAATCCTTGATCATTCCTTAGGTAAAGAAAACCTGCAGACCGAAGCTGATTATTTTACTAAATATCAATTAACCACTACATTTGAAAGAACCTATGGCTGGGCATGGCTGCTGAAACTTGATGAGGAGCTGACCACCTGGAATCATCCCAAAGCTAAGATCTGGCATGAAAATTTAAAACCTCTCACAGATCAGATTTTAAAATCATGGAAAACCTATCTTCCCAAACAAACCTATCCGAACAGAACGGGAGTTCATCCGAATACAGCATTTGGTCTGGCTTTCGCAATCGATTGGGCTAAAGCAAATAAGGATCAGGAATTCGAAAACCAGCTTAAAGAAAAAGCAAAATATTTTTACGCGAAAGATCAGAAAACTCCTGCCTATCTGGAGCCTGACGGATCAGACTTCTTTTCACCAAGCCTCGAAATTGCAGACCTGATGAGAAGAGTCCTGCCTCAGAAAGAATTTGTCCTCTGGCTGAATAACTTTTATGAAAAAAGAAGCTTAGAGAATATTGAAAAAATTCCGGTAGTAAGTGATTTAAGCGATTACCAGACCGTTCATCTTGTTGGTCTCTCTTTCTCCAAAGCCTGGTGTATGAAAGGAATATCAAAGGCTCTCCCTGACGGGCATCCTTTGAAAAAAGATTTTAAGAAAACGGCAGATGTGTTTTTAGCGAACGGTCTTCCTTTATTATTCCAGGGGAATTATGGTGGAGATCACTGGCTGGCAAGCTTTGCGGTGTATTCGCTGGAAGACTAAATATTGTAAACACAGAATATATTGGTTACATTTGTTTTATGTCAGCCTTAGAAAAATTCGGTGTTGAAATTTTTACCCAGCACAATATTTTCGAGAGAATTTCTGCGGATAAACCTTTCCGTCCGGAAAATCCTGCTTTTATTTTTATTAAATCAGGTACTATAAAGCTCCGTCAGCATTTCAGCGATCTGGAGCTTTCTGCCAATATGTTTATGGTAACCGATCCGCAGACGATCTATGAAATGGTTTCCGTAAGCGGGGATTTCCAATCCAGGATGGTTTCTTATAAAAGAGATTTTATTTCTGCACTTTCACTGAAATTCAACAGACTGATCACGTATCGTTATTTCCGCCAGCAGATGAATAAAGGCGTGCCTTTTCCTGAAAACGAAATGGAAGTGGTCTGGAAAAGTGTCAATTTCCTTAAATATATTCTGGATTCAGATACGGAAATGCTCTATAAAAAAGAAATGGTGGAACATCTTTTCTCTGTTTTCTGTTATCAGATGGCCGGGATTATTTCTAAAGAGGATAACAATTCTATGAACCAGATGTCCAGACAGGAAGAAATTGTCTTTGTATTTTTGACGGACCTGGCAGAACATCATCTGACAGAAAGAAGCGTGGAATTTTATGCCGAACGGCAATCGATTACAACCAGACATCTTTCTGCTGTTGTAAAATCCATTACAGGAAAGTCTGCCAGCCAGATCATTGCTTTAATTGTGATGAATGAAGCAAAAGTGCTTTTGAATTCGTCCAATAAACCTGTTTCAGAGGTTTCTTCAATCCTTGGTTTCAGTGATCAATATGCATTTTCTCACTTTTTTAAAAAGCATCTTGAAATAAGCCCCAGACAGTACAGGCATCAGTTTGAAAGCTAAAATCTTACATTTGAACATCTTTTTCCAAAATTCAAACATTTGATTGACTTTTTTGCTGCCGTAACTTTGCCTTCGTAAAACAAGGTAAAATGACAAAGAACATAAAAACAGCACTATCGCTAGTGGTAGCATTATTTCCTGCGCTGTTTTTTTCTCAACAGATCAAACAGATGACCGCAGATGAGGCGGCCGATATGGCTGTTAAGAATCATCAGCAACTAAAAGTGGCGACGCAGAATATTGACATTGCAAAACAAAATACAAATGTTGCCAAGCTTCAAAAGCTTCCTAATATTACAGCTTCTACAAGCCAGTTCTATCTAGGTGATGCAGTAGCGATTGATAAAGATTTTTCAAATTCAACAAATATTCCGATGCCTCATTACGGAAGTTCGTATGCTGTACAGGCAACACAACTCATTTTTAAAGGAGGGTTGGTGAATAAATCCATTGAAATGGCCGGTCTTCGGGAGCAGCTTTCTGAACTGGATCTTGAAAAAAACAAGCTTGATGTAAAATTTCTGGTGATCTCCAATTATCTGGACGTCTATAAAATGTTCAATCAGGAAACCGTCTTTCAGAATAACAAAAAACTGGCTCAGGAACGTCTGAAAAATATCCAGAAATTCTATCAGCAGGGAATGGTAACCCGAAATGAAGTGATCCGTGCAGAACTGGCGATCAAAAATCTGGATCAGGGAATTCTGACGTTGACGAATAATAAAAAGATTCTTAATTACAATTTAAATATTGCCTTAGGACTTCCTTCAGAAACAGAGATTGTTCCTGTTGAAAGTTTAACGGACAAGGAATCCGGAATCGGTATGGATTACTATATGGATCTTGCCCACGACAGCAATCCTCAGCTGAAATCGGCCAAGAAAAATATAGATGTAGCCGATAAAAATATTGAGATTATTAAAACAGACCAGCTACCGACTCTTTCCGGATTCGGAGGCTATACTTTACAACGTCCGGTTACGACAAGAAATCCTGTTTTGGATATGTATTCAGGAGGATGGCAGGCGGGTGTTTCACTGAGCTACAATATTGATAATTTATATAAAACCAAAGAGAGAGTAAAACTTGGTGAACTGCAGAAAACACAGGCAGGAGATGCCGTGACTCTGGTTCAGCAGAATGTAGATATGGCAGTTAATGCAGCCTATGTAAAATACCAGGAATCTATTCAGCAGGCTGATATTCTGAATGATGCAAAAAGACTGGCGGAAGAAAACTACAAGATCACGGAAGCTAAATATTTAAACCAATTGGCGGTGCAGGCTGAAATGATTGATGCACAAAACCAGAAACTTCAGTCGGAACTGGATTATGCCAATGCAGAGATCAATGTACTGTATCAATATTATAACCTGCTGAAGGCTGCAGGAACACTTTAATTTTAAAACTGAAAATCAAGATAATGGAAAACAAGGAACAAACCACTCAAAATACTCAGGCCGCTCCGGCACAGTCAGGAGCAGCACTTAAAAAGAAACAGAATAAAAAAAATAAGATCAGAGCCATCATTTCCAATACGGTTGTATTTCTGGTGATTGGATTCGGACTTTTCTGGCTGGTGCGCGAATATTTCCACATCGGAGATAAAACCTATACGGAAGCTGCGCAGGTGGAAGAATTCATTAACCCAATCAATACGAGGGTTTCGGCTTATATCAAAGACATAAAATTCATAGAGCATCAAAAGGTTAAAAAAGGGGATACATTAGTTATTCTGGATAAAAATGAATTATTAACTCAATTGGGACAGGCAGAAGCGGCGTATCAGAATGCACTCGCCCAGAGATCGGCAACAAGTTCATCTGTAAACACAGTTTCCAATAACGTAAGTGTTATGGAATCCAATATCGCCGGTGCCAAAGCCAGATTATGGAATGCTGAGCAGAATTTAAACCGGTATAAAAACCTTCTTGCTGCAGAAGCAGTGACCAGACAGCAGTACGATCAGATCAAAACGGAATATGATGCCCAGAAAGCGGCGTATGAAACCTTAGTCAATCAGAAACAGTCTGCCAACCTTTCCACGACTGAAGTTAAAAGCAAATTGGGGATTAATGATGCCGAGATCAAAAGAACAAAATCTGCACTGGATATGGCAAAGATCAACCTTTCCTATACTGTGATCACAGCTCCTTATGATGGGATCATGGGACGAAGAACGATCTCTGAAGGACAATTGATACAGCCGGGCCAACAGGTAGCTACGATTGTTCTGAACGGTCAGAAATGGGTAACCGCTAATTTCCTGGAAAGCCAGATGCCCAATATCAGGATTGGTGAAAAGATGACTATGACTGCTGATGCTTTGGGAGGAAAGAAATTTGAAGGAGTCGTCACTGCTATTTCAGCGGCAACAGGTTCAAGATACTCCAGCGTTCCTACAGACAACTCTACGGGTAATTTTATCAAAGTACAGCAGAGAATTCCGGTAAGAATAGAATTCAGCACGTCCAATAAAAAAGAAGACCTGGAAAAACTGAGTGCGGGAATGAACATGAATGTGAATATTAACTAAGATTGAAAGATTGAAAGATTTAAAAATTTAATGATTTGAAAGATTTTGGAAGGAAAGCCGGAAGCCAGAAGAGGAAGGTTGATGCAGACTGATCATAATTTCCGGCCCCTTTCTTATCTTTTTAATTTTTTAAAATGCAGAAGCATGATGATAAAGATAAACTTCCATCTCCCATCTTCATACTTCCATCCTCTAACTTCTAACTTCTAACTTCTAAATTCATGTACAACAAAGGATTATATAACGACTGGGTACCCAAACCCGTACAATTGCTGCTCATTGTATTGCTATTGGCAGTGGTGATGCCTCTTGGAGGGGTGTATACCGGAAACATCAGCTATCTCGTGAACGGTACCGGGGCGATGACAGAATATTTTATGTGGGCGAATTACGCCACCACGATAGGAATGGGTGCCTGTATGCCGGTCGTTCTCAGAATGAAGATGCGATTCAAGGTGAGAGATAAAATGACCGTATTGCTTGTACTTCTGGGAATGCTGAGCTATATCAACGGAACTACCATGCAGCCAATGATTTTTGTATTTACGGCTTTATTTATCGGATTTTTGAAGATGATGGTGACGATAGAGCTGTTTCTTCCGTTAATGATGATGATCGGAAACAGGGGAATGTTCTATGGGCTGTTTTATACCTTTGTTTTGGTGATGAACCAGGTGGCGGCTTATTATGCAGTGGTAGTTTCCATTCATTATAACTGGCAGCATTTCTACATCATTGCGGCGGTGTTGTGTTTTATTCTAGCCCTGATTCACTGGATCTTTATGCATGATAAATATTTTGCTTTGAAGGTTCCGTTACATTATATCGACTGGATGAGTATCATGCTGTTTGTTTCAACATTTATGTTTTCGGCGTATGTATTTTCCTTCGGGAAACAGCAGGACTGGTGGAACTCCAAAAATATTATAAAGGCAAGTATTGCGGCTTTTGTAAGCTTTGCTTTGCTGGTTGTTCGCCAGTTTACTTTAAAAAGACCTTATTTATCATTCAAAATATTCAAGAAAAATAATGTACAGCATGGCTTGTTTATGTTGTTGTGGTTGGGAATGTTCCTGGGAACAACATCTCTTCAGAATACTTTTGCAGTAGGAGTGCTGGGATATGATCAGCAAACCAACGCAGGACTGAGTATGCTTATGATTCCGGGCATTATCCTGGCGGGTGTGATTGCCGTATTTTGGTTTAAAAAAGAAATACCATTGAAAATGTACATCTTCTCGGGGTTTTCGGCGATGATGGGTTATGCATTGATTATGTACTTTTCGATGGTTTTAGAATTCAATTATGAAAACTGGTACCTACCGATGTTTTTAAAAGGATATGGAATGTGCTCCCTGTTTATTTCAGTATGGTTCTATACTCTGGATAAACTTGAAATGGATGATATGCTGGCTGCAATCGGGCTGGTTTTAGTATGGAGAACATTTCTTGCAGTAGGATTATTTTCAGCATTATATTCATGGTTTCAGTATCGTTTTCAGATGACAGCAGTAGGAGATCTTGCCGTATATATCGACGGAATGACGGTTACCCCTCAGACTTTGGCTGCCAATATGAAGACGCTTCAGCTCAATGCAGTTATTATATCCGGTAAAAAGATCTTCGGATATATTATTTTGGTGGGTTTTGGAGTATTACTGTACGTTATGACACATCATTTCGGAAGAGAAAGATTCCAGTATCTAAGATTCATCAGAGTATTAGGCGGAAAATCGGTCATTGCGAGGAGAAGACTCCGTGAACGGAAACAGTTGTTAGAAGAAATAAAAGACGCAGCCGGGCCTGCAGTTTAAAGATACCTTGTTTTTCACGAGTAAGATCCTTGGCTTTACGAAGTCCGGGATCTTACGTTTTTATGAGTGAAAATAAAACGTTCTTTTTTTGTAAAAATATGAAAAATTTCATATTCTGTTGTTTTTATTTAGAAGCAATAAAAATTATATTTGAAGGTTATAAAAACTGAGTAGAAAAGAATGAAAAAGCAGTATGCATTCATAGGTCTGTTGGCGTCGGGAATCATATTCTCCCAAACGGCAAACGATTCTATAGCCTCTAAAGGTATTGATGATGTAGTGATCGTAGCATCCAGAAAACCAACAAAGATTTCCGATATTCCAGGAACAGTCTGGGTAGTTCAGAAAGAAAAAATCCAGGAGCAGGCAAAAAGCGGCGTTCCCATTAAAGAAATGCTTTCTATCCTGATCCCGAGTATGGATATCGGTCCGCAGGGAAGAACCAATTACGGACAGAATATGAGAGGACGTTCAGCATTGGTCATGATAGATGGAGTTTCACTGAACAGTATCCGTGCCATCAGCCGCCAGCTGGACGCAATTGATCCCTTTAATATTGAAAGAATTGAAGTCCTTTCCGGAGCCAGTTCTGTTTATGGAGGAAACGCTACCGGCGGTATCATTAATATCATCACTAAAACACCTTCCAAAAACGGAATTAGCGGAGAAACTGAACTTGGAGTAAGAACCGGGTTCATGGGAAAAGACGACCACGATTTCCGGGCGGCTCAGGCTATTGCAGCAAAAGGAGAAAAGTTTTTCGGAAGATTGGGGGTTGCTTACCAGCAGAATGGTGGAGTTTATGGAGCCGATGAAAATCAGGTATTAACAGATATTACACAAACTGACCTTCAGTACAACCAGTCTATTGATGTACTGGCAACAGGAGGATATAAATTTAATAATAAGCATAAGATCACTGCATCCCTTCAGTATTATAATTCGAAGTTTAACGGGGACAGAAGTCTTTATTTAGGACAAAATCTAAGTGCATTTACGACAAAAAACGCCAGACTTCTGGAAATGCGTGACGGTTTCTCATCCGATAAAAATATTGGGACCGAGCGCTTTATGGGAACGGTTGCCTATAACGGAAATAATATTTTAGGGGGTCAGGATCTGTATGTACAGTTGGCTGCCAGAGGGGAGAAGCTTGGGTTTTATCCTTTTCCCGGGAATGTTAGCCTGCATAGCGTAAGCACGGCTTATATGTCTTCTTCCCAGCAGGATACATATTATTCCGGTGTGAAGGCATTATTGTCAAAATCATGGAGAAGCCTGAATGTTACTTATGGAGTGGATATTGATCTTGAAAAATTTGAAGGAACACAGTCGGTCTACGATATTGCAAAGACAATGTCGAGTGGCGGTTTGGTAAACGAAACCAAATACAGTCTGGGAAGATATCCTACCAATCACTCTCAAAGTTATGCAGGATATGTTCAGGCTAAATATGACATTGTACCTAAACTTCAGATCAATGGAGGAATCCGTTATCAGAATATCAATGTAAAAGTGGATGATTTCGTGGGTTCAGTGCAGCAGACCCAAATTGCGATGGGGTACGGAAGTTCTGCTTCTGCAATTCCGGGTGGAGAAAGTTCATATAATGTAACACTGGCAAATGCCGGTTTACTGTATAAATTTAATGACCAGCACCAGGCCTGGGGAACATTCTCTCAGGGAGTGAGCTTAGCCGATCCTTCGAAATATTACGGAATTGGAGTTTATAATTTAGCCGGAACCCACTGGGACGTTACTTCAAGCATTAATGTTAAAGAGCAGCCATTACAGGCCATTAAAACCAATCAGTTTGAAGTGGGGTACCGTATCAATAAAGGAGGATTAAGAGGTCAGATTGCTGGTTTCTTAAGCAATTCGGATAAAACAGTTACCGTTGACAGGAAGACTTTCCAGATCCTTGTCAATGATCTTAAGCTAAGAAATATGGGAATTGAGGCTGAGGTTTCCTACTCAATGAACAATGGGGTTTACTTCGGTGCAAGCGGACTTTTAATTAAGTCTGAAGTTGATAACAACGGCGAATGGAAGAAGCAGGAGATTTACAATGCTTCTCCTTCAAAATTGGTAACCTACATTGGATATAATCTTAAAAGCTGGTCTTTCAGATTCCAATCGCTGCAGAATTTCAAACTGACAGATGATCTTAAAAATGAGATTGATGGGTACAATACTTCCGATTTAATGGTTGGATACCGTTTCAACTGGGGTAAATTCAATCTGGGTATTCAGAATATTTTCAATACAGATTATCAGACTATATGGAGCAAGCGTTCTCAGGTTTTATATTCTACTTATGGACTTCCTGAGCTGTTCAGCTACAAGGGAAGAGGAAGAACATTTAATTTGTCTTATACATTTGATTTTTAGAAATTTAAATCAAGCAGCTTAGTCTTGATTTTGATTTCAATATGATATACCATATCCGGCTTTCATCATTACGGAAGCCGGATTTTAACATTAAAGATTTAAGTTATGGCTAAAATTTCAACAGGCCGCATTGTTGCGGAAATGGTGAGAAAAGAATATATCACAGATCATTACATCAGAGTGTATCTGTATTCTCCCGAAGCTCATTTGTTCAAAAATACCACCATCGGTGATAATAATAAGATCGCAGTACCTCCTACAGGTTTGGATGAAGTTCATTTTCCAACCCTGGATGAAAACCGCCAGTGGGTGTATCCACCGAAAGAAGTGGCTCCTGCTATAAGAACCTACACTCACAAAGGGATTGATCTTGAAAAAAATGAGCTGATTATTGATTTTGTGGACCATGGCGATGGCGGTCCTGCCTCAAAATGGGCAAGAGAATCCGAACCTGGTTCCAAACTGGGAATCATGATGAGAACCGAAGCTAAAGAAATGTATCCGGATGCTGAATGGTATCTGTTCGCGGGTGATTCTACTGCAATTCCTGTTCTGAGTGCTATGCTGGAAACACTGCCCCAAACAGCAAAAGGCATCTGCATTATTGAAGTCCCGGGAAAAGAGGATGAGCAGATCCTTGAGACCAGGGCTGACATCGAATTTAAATGGCTCCATAATCCCACACCGCATATCAGCAGTGAAATGGCGGATACTGTAAAAAAAATCACTATTCCTGAGACTTCTAAATTCGGGTATGTGGCAGCAGAATTTTCAAGTGTAAAAGAGATCCGCAGCTACCTTAGAAAAGAAAAAGGCTGGACATCACAGGAGCTCAATGCCTATTCCTATTGGAAAGCGGGTGTTGCAGAAAACGAATCAGAGAAGGACAGACATAAGGAGAAGGATTCGATGGGATAGGTGATAGGTTTTAGGTAGCGAGGATTAGGGATTTTCACAATTTTAAATTATGGTCTTTGATTTTGCACGGGATAGATGACAATGGTGAATTTTGCTTTGCAAGTGAATGATGGATAAGAAGCAAGACATCAGACCGTGAATTCATTAACTTAATTATTATAGACCAGTAACCAGCAGCTACAAAATCAGCAAACCAAGCTCACTTCCCAACTCATTTACTCTCAAACCCAGCAACTCTCCAACTCTCTCCCCTCAGACAAACTTGCAATCCGGAACCGAAACCCTTATCTTTGCACTTTAAAGACAGCAATGAAAGACTTAATGGGTAAGGCAGTCTGGGATTATTTTCACAGCGAAAATCCTGAGAATCTGCAGACAGAAACATCAATATCGGAACTGGATGAGCTCCCGGTAGCCTATCTTTTCAGAGACTTTGAAGAGATGAACAGTATTGAGCAGAAAGCACTGGAACTGGCTCAGGGAAAAGTACTGGACATAGGTGCCGGTGCCGGTTCTCATGCCTTATATCTTCAGAATGAAAGAAATCTTGATGTGCTGGCACTGGATATTTCGCCAAAATCTACTGAAGTCTGTAATCTGAGGGGAATTAAAACAGTATGTGAAAATATGCTGGATTTTTCCGGGGAAACTTTTGATACGGTTTTGCTTCTGATGAATGGAACAGGTATTTTTGAAAGTCTTGAAAAAATAGATACATATCTTCAGAAACTGCATACTTTAATCAATGATAACGGGCAGATCCTGATCGACAGTACAGATATTCTCTATATGTTTGACCGTGATGAAGATGGGGGAGTTTATATTCCGGCAGGCGGCTATTATGGTGAGCTGGATTACGTGGTTCATTATAAAGGAGAATCGGAAGATCCTATTAAATGGCTTTACCTTGATTTTACAACATTGAAAAATGCCGCAGAAAACAATGACTTTACTATAGAAAAAATAATGCAGGATGAAGACTCTTATCTGGCGAGGCTGACTAAAAATAGATATTCCTAGTCATTGCGACCATAAACAAAATAAAAAAGACACACGATTTTCGTGTGTCTTTGCTTTTATCTGAAATATTAGGTTTACCCTATCTCGATACCGTTTTCTACATTAGTGTCATCCGGTGTCACAAAAGACAGTTTTCCGTCCGGTTTTGTCGTTAATAAAAACATTCCCTGAGATTCAATTCCTCTGATCTTTCTCGGAGCAAGATTGAGTAAGATCATTACCTGTTTTCCGATCAGTTCTTCCGGTGTGAAGCTTTCCGCAACTCCAGAAACTACAGTTCTGATATCAACCCCTGTGTCTACTTTAAACTTTAATAATTTATCAGCTTTTTCCACTTTTTCAGCTTCTAAAATGGTAGCTGTTCTAAGATCTATTTTAGCAAAATCATCAAAAGAAATCTCTTCTTTCATAGGGTTGGCATTAGGGTTTGTTTTTTTATTGTTTTGTTTGGTCTGTTCTAGTTTTTCAATCTGAGCCTCAATTACACTGTCTTCAATTTTAGAGAAAAGAAGAGAAGCTTCATTGATTTTATGACCAGTTTCTATTAAAACTGATTGAGTTTCAACATCACTCCAGTTTACCAGCCCGGCATTGAACATTGTTAATAATTTCTCAGAACTGAAAGGCATGAACGGCTCGCATAACTGAGCTAGTGCAACAGCAAGCTGAGCTCCTACAAATAAGGACTGTGCTGCTTTTTCAGGACTATCCTTGATGGTTTTCCAAGGTTCTTCAGTCTGAAGGTACTGGTTTCCGAAACGGGCAAGATTCATTAATGCAGTTAGTGCATTTCTGAATTCATAATTGTCTAAGAATCCTGAAATTTCTTTAGCCGCCTTGTTGATCTCTTTCAGTTCAGGGCTGTTTACATCTCCCTGAGGAATTACTCCATCATAATATTTATGAATAAGAACAGCAACTCTATTAATAAAGTTCCCAAAAATTCCTACCAGCTCAGAATTATTTTTAGTCTGGAAATCTTTCCATGTAAAATTATTATCTTTTGTTTCCGGCGCAGATGAAAGAAGTGCATATCTCAGAACATCCTGCTGTCCAGGAAACTCTTCTACATATTCATGTGCCCATACCGCCCAGTTTCTGGACGTTGAGATCTTATCGTTCTCAAGGTTTAAGAATTCAAAGGCAGGAACGTTTTTCGGCATGATATAATCACCGTGAGCCTTCATCATCGCAGGGAAAATAATACAGTGGAATACAATATTATCCTTCCCGATAAAATGAACCAGGTCACTGTTTTCACTCTGCCAGTAATCCTTCCAGTCTTTTCCGTTTCTCTCTGCCCATTCTTTTGTGAAGGAAATATATCCGATAGGAGCATCGAACCAAACATAAAGAACTTTCCCTTCTGCATTCGGAAGCGGTACCGGAACTCCCCAGTTCAGATCTCTTGTCATGGCACGGGGCTTTAAGCCATCATTCAACCATGATTTAACCTGTCCGTAAACGTTCGGTTTCCAGTCGTCTTTATGGCCTTCAATGATCCATTCATTAAGGAAATCTTCATATTCATTTAAAGGGAGATACCAGTTTTTGGTGTCTTTAAGAATCGGAACATTTCCGCTTAGCATCGATTTCGGATTAATCAGCTCTGAAGGGGATAGGGTAGAGCCGCACTTTTCGCACTGGTCTCCGTAAGCATTTTCATTGCCACAGTTTGGGCAGGTTCCTACAATATACCGGTCTGCCAGAAATTCTCCGGCCTGTTCATCAAAATACTGTTCGGAAACTTCTTCCGTGAACTTTCCTTTTTCATAAAGAACTTTAAAAAAATCCTGGCTCGTTTCGTAATGCTTTTTTGAAGTCGTTCTGGAATACTCATCAAATGAAATTCCCAGATCCGAAAAAGATTTTTTGATAATCTCGTGGTATTTATCCACGATATCCTGAGGTGTTACTCCTTCTTTTTTTGCTCTGATGGTAATAGGAATCCCATGCTCATCTGACCCGCAGATAAACGCCACATCTTTTCCTAATCTTCTCTGAAATCTTGCGTAGACATCCGCAGGAATATATACACCTGCCAAATGTCCTATATGAACCGGTCCGTTTGCATAAGGCAAAGCTGCCGTAATCATCTTTCTGTTTGACATTTATAGTAAAGTTTTGACGGCAAAGATAAGGATTATCTGCCTAAAAGCGCCTAAACTTCTGCTATAATAAGTTTTTTACTCTCCGCAAAGGATTTAATATTACATTTAGTTAAACAATTGTTTAACTAAATGTTAAAATGTAACATATGTTATGCATTACATATGTTAGTGTAATGTTGTGAAAAACAGATATTTGATTTTTAATAGACAAGCAATTTACATAAAATTATCCAAATTTTCAATAATATTATAATAATTCTAATTTTTTTATAAATTGCAAGGCTGGTTTGTACAGCCTTATTAAGAAACGAAACTAAAAAAACGATATTGTGAAAAATTTTACAACGGTATTAAAAATTGCGCCTGCTTTTTTACTGGCTAGCTCAATAATACATGCACAGACACAAGACACTATAACCAAGGAGAAAAAAATCGAGGAGGTTGTATTGATAGGGTATGGTAAACAGAAGAAATCTGATCTTACGGGATCCATTACTTCTGTCTCTGCCAAAGATTTCAACGGAGGTGCCACTTCTGCGGGACAGCTGATCCAGGGAAAAACACCTGGGGTACAGATCACGAATAACAGTGGGGCTCCGGGTTCAGGAACTAAAATAAGAATCAGGGGTACATCATCTTTAAATGGTGAAAATTCACCTCTTATTGTTATTGATGGAGTTCCTCAGGACTTTACAGGAGTTAATGGATCCTCAGATCCACTGTCATTAATTAACCCTAATGATATTGAAACATTTGATATCTTAAAAGATGCTTCAGCTACAGCTATTTATGGAAACAGGGCTTCTAACGGTGTAATATTAATTACGACTAAAAAAGGAACTTCAGGAAAATTTAAAGTTAATTTTTCGACAGTGGCCTCTGTTTCAACAAAAATGGGTAATGTTGATGTGCTCAATGCAGATGAATATAGATCATTTGTCAATGAAATGGCACAGACTAATGCTGCTGTTGCGACAAATGTTTCCAGATTAGGAACAGCTAATACGAACTGGCAGAATCAGATCTATCAGAAGGCTTGGGGAACAGATAATAACTTAGCTTTTTCCGGAGGTGTTAAGTGGTTGCCATACCGTCTATCGATAGGATATAATGACCAAAATGGTATTGTAAAAACAAATTCATTTAAGAGGACTTCTGTAGGGATAAATTTAAACCCAAAATTTTTTGATAATCATTTAGCGGTTAATGTTAGTGCAAAAGGAACATTTACCGACAACAGGTTCTCAGATGGAGGGGCTATTAAAGCTGCAACTTATTTCGATCCTACTCAACCGGTGTATTCAGGAAACTCAAACTATGGAGGATATTATGAGTGGACAGATCCGAATAACCAGGTAACAGGCTTGAATGTAAACGGAACTTCCAACCCATTGGGGCTTCTATACGGTATCCGTGATGTGTCATCTGTTTGGAGAGGTTTAGGAAATATTCAGTTGGATTATAAATTCCATTTTTTACCGGATTTACACTTTAATGTAAACGCAGGTTATGATTATTCTAAAAGTAATGGTGCAAAAACTGTAAGCCCTTTTTATAGACCGGGGATGAGTGATTTGGGGACATTCAATGAATATACTATGGAGAAGAAGAATAAATTGCTAGAAACGTATTTTAATTACTTAAAAACAATAAATGCAATCTCTACTACTGTTGACCTTACTGCAGGATATGCATATCAGGGTTTCCGTACCAATATTCCCGGATCAACAACATTCAAAGGAAGAGGTCAAAATACAACTACCAATAACTTTGAAACAAATTATATCTTGTTATCTTTCTATGGTAGAGGTATTTTTACTATTGCTAACAAATATATTTTATCAGCTTCTATCAGAAGAGATGGCTCTTCAAGATTCTACAACAATACAACAAGTAATGTTTGGGGGAATTTCCCTGGAGTATCTGTTGCGTGGAAAATTAATGAAGAAAATTTTCTAAAAGATACTGGTATTAATGTTTTAAAATTAAGAGCAGGATGGGGTAAAACGGGACAGCAGGAATTACCTACTTTAGACACTAACAAACCAAGAAACTACCCTTCTTACGCCGCTTATAATATGAGTTCTGATGGTGCTCAGTATCAGTTTGGAGATCAGTTCTTTTATATGATGAGACCGGAAATTTATAATCCGAATTTGGGCTGGGAGATTACCACAACAAAAAACGCGGGTCTTGATTTTGGTTTTGCAAAAAATAGGGTTACAGGTTCTATTGATGTTTATCAGAAAGATACTAAAGATCTGATCGTAGATTCACCTATTGCAGCAGGAGACTTAAGTAACCATAACCTTTTGAATGTAGGTAATATGCAGACAAAAGGGATAGAAGGGTCTGTTACAGTGATTCCTATTAAAAAAGAAAATACTACTTGGGAAGTTTCATTTAATGCAACACATTATAAGTCTAAAATTACAAAACTTATCAATGGTGCAGATTCAACCTACAGAATTCTTGTAGGGGGAATTGATGGTGGTGTGAATAATACTATTCAAGCTCACACTGTAGGACGTCAGCCAAATGCTTTTTATGTATTTCAACAGGTATATGATACTAACGGGAAGCCTGTTGACGGGGCATATGTAGATAGAAATACTGATGGTAAAATTGATGTTAATGACAGGTATTATTATAAATCAACACAACCTGATGCTATTATAGGATTTAACACTAAATTTTCTCATAACAATTGGGATATAGGTTTAAGTGCAAGAGCTGTACTAGGAAATTATGTATATAATAATGCTGCATCAAACAGCTCTATTCAGTCATTAACGACCAATAATTATTTACAAAATGTATACTCCACTACAGCAGACTATAGATTTTCCAGCCCACAGTATTTCTCTGATATTTTTGTAGAAAATGCATCTTTCTTAAGACTTGATAACATTAATGCAGGCTATAATTTTAAAGATGTATTCTATAAAGGAAGTAATATTAGAGTGTATGCAATGCTTCAGAATGTATTTGTAATCACTAAGTATTCAGGAGTAGACCCTGAAGTATTCGGAAATATTGATAATGGATATTATCAGATGCCAAAAGTATATTCATTAGGATTTAACTTTCAATTTTAATTAAAATGAGACGATTTAAAACAAATATAATTGCAGTTGCAGCTTTAGTAAGTATTTTGACTGTAACTTCTTGTGTCAATGATTTAGAACAGGTACCAATTACGGATGTCACTTCAGCAAGTGTTTTTACTGATTTTGGGAATTATCCAATGGCCTTAGCAAAAATTTATGGAGGATTTGCCAATGGTGGACAATCTGCGAATGGTGGAAATTCAGATATCAATGGTATTGATGGAAACTTTTCACAATATACCAGAGTAATATATACATTACAGACATTATCTACTGATGAAGCTGTAATTGCCTGGAATGATGGTACTCTTCAAACCATTCATAAAATGACATGGGATTCTTCCAGTGAATTTGTAGAAGGAGCTTACTACAGGCTTTTTACACAAATTGCTACGAGTAATGAATTTTTGAGAAATGTAACCGATGAAAAATTGGCAGCAAATAATATCACGGGTGCTAATTTAACAGAAGCCAAATATATGAGAGCTGAGGTAAGATATTTACGCGCTTTATCATATTATTATGCACTAGATCTTTTCGGGAATGTTCCTTTTGTGGATGAAAGTTATTTGCCGGGGTCTGTAAACCCGCCTAAGAGAATTACACGTGCAGAACTTTTTAATTTTGTTGAAAGTGAATTGCTTGCAGTGGCTGGAGAATTGAAAGACCCTAAAGCAAATGCATATGGTAGAGCAGATAAAGCGGCAGCATGGGCCCTTTTAGCTCGTTTATATTTGAATTCTAATGTTTATAACGGTTCAAATCATTATACAGACTGCATCACTTATTGTAATAAAGTAATACAGGCTGGATATTCCTTAAAACCAAAATTTGGAGATTTATTCCTTGCCGATAATGATAAAAATAACCCGGAAGTTATTTTTCCAATAGCTTTTGATGGCGTTCACATTCAAACATCAGGAGGTACAACATACTTGATTCATGCTGGTATTGGAGGAAGCATGCCTGCTTCTAACTTCGGTGTCAGTGGAGGCTGGGGAGGTTTAAGAACTACAAAATCTTATGTAAATTTATTTTCAGGATCAACGGCTGATCAGAGAGGTAATTTCTATACGAACGGACAGAATTTAGAAATTAATGATTTAGGAGTATTTACTGATGGTTATGGATTTATTAAATTCAAAAACCTGACAAGTGGCGGGGTTCCGGGATCTGATGCTTCAGGAAATTTCTGTGACACGGATATTCCAATATTCAGACTGGCTGATGTATATCTGATGTATGCTGAAGCTACTTTGAGAGGAGGAAGCGGAGGTAATACAGCCACAGCGCTTGCTTATGTAAACGCATTAAGAACACGTGCAGGTGCGACAGCAACCGCTTCAATAGATACAAACTACATATTAGATGAAAGAGGTAGAGAGTTAGGCTGGGAAATGACAAGAAGAACAGATCTTATCCGTTATGGGAAATTTACTAGTGGTTCATATTTATGGCCTTGGAAAGGAGGTGTTAAAGATGGGAAAAGTGTAGAAGAATACAGAAATCTTTATCCGATTCCAGCAAAAGATATCATTGCTAATCCAAATTTAATTCAGAATCCTGGATATTAATTAAAAACACAATAAAATGAAACATATATTTAGATTATTAACCATAGCCTTCATTGGCTTTCTGGTTATTTCCTGCGAAAAAGATGAAGATCAGGCTGTGATTAATGAAACAGCCACAGGTAAAATTTCTTCCGATAAAAGTACAATAGTTCTTAACGAGCTTACTGCTAATGACGCTGTAATTAATTTTACATGGACAAAACCGACATTTAATATTGCCGTAGTTCCTTCTCAGCAGATAGAATTTGGCTTAAAAGGAGATAATTTTAAAAAAAGTGCTACTGTTGACTTTTCCAATGATGTAACGACAGGTTCCGTTACTCATGCCGCAATGAATGCTGCCATGTTCAATATCGGAGCGACACCAGATGTTGTAAATGATATTGAAGCAAGACTGAAAACATCTGTAGGATCAGCAGCTTTTTATTCCAATGTCATAGCCCTTAAAGTAACACCTTATACTCCAAATCCGGATTTGGTATACCCTAAGATTAACGTTCCCGGAGCTTATGCCGGAGCCGCTGGATATGCAGATTGGACTCCTGGAAATTCTCCAAATCTATTCTCTCCAGAAAAAAATAGCCAGTATAGAGGTTTTATTTATGTTACAAGTGCTAACAGTGAATATAAATTTACAATCAATCAGGATTGGGCTGGAGATAAAGGTGATGATGGAACTTTCACAGGAAAATTAGTAGAATCAGGAGAAGTCAATCTTAAAGCGGCAATAAAAGGCACATATTACTTAAAAGTTGATTGGGCTGCCAATACCTATTCATCAGTGTTGGCTAACTTTGGTATAATCGGAGATGCTACGCCTACAGGATGGGGCTCAGATACAGATTTTGTTTATAATCCGGCTACCAAAACCTATGTGATCAATTCTATTATGCTAACGAGCAGCGGGCTGTTTAAATTCAGAGCAAATGATGACTGGGCCTTGAAAATTCAGCCTAAAAATGCTGATGAAGCGCTGGTTTCAGGAAAAGCCGTACAGACATATTTCAATGCTGAAAATACAGTAACCGGGGATCATGGTTACAAAGTTTCGGATGCAGGAAACTACAAAATAGAACTGGATTTACATAATTCAGCCTATTATAAGTTAACTGTTACAAAATTGTAAAACGTATAAAATAATTTGATAAAGTGTTGCTTTACCGCAGCACTTTATCTATTTTTAAGTTTATAAATAATCATTATGAAGAAAATTACAGTTGGAGCCATATTGCTCTCAATGATGTTCGCAGGTGTTAATGCACAGTCTTTGAAATCACCGGATGGAAAATTTGAAATGAATTTTCAGCTGAAACAAGGAGTACCTTATTACAATCTGAAATACAATGGTGCTGTGGTGGTAGAAGATTCTAAGTTAGGATTGAGATTATTTAAAGATTCAGCTATTAAATTTGCTTCCGAAATTGCTAAAGCTGAAGACGCAAAATTTGACCTGAACAACGGGTTCACGAAAACAGAAGAAAAACGTGACTCTAAAAACGAAACCTGGCAGCCGGTTCTCGGTGAAAAGAAAAACTATGTTAATCATTATAACGAACTTGCCGTTACTCTTGATCAGGCTTCCACAAGCAGAAGCATTGTTGTAAAGTTCAGACTGTTTAATGATGGATTGGGATTCAGATATGAATTTCCGCAGCAGAAAAACCTGAATTATTTCGTGATCAGAGAAGAAGATTCCGAAATCGATTTCCCTACCGATATGAAAGCGTGGTGGATGGTTGCAGATTATGATTCCCAGGAATATCAATACCAGGAAACAAAAATCTCTGAAATTCCTTCCCAATGGGATAAAGCATTCGATGCTAATGCTTCCCAGGCTCTCGTTAAAAATGCTGTTCAGTCTCCATTAATGCTTAAAAAGGAAGGTAAAGATCCTTTATATGTGAATGTGGCAGAAGCAGCTGTTTTAGATTATCCGGCTTCCCATCTTGAAGTGGATGCTCAGAATTTTAAATTCAAAACACATCTTACTGCAGACAGACAGGGAGCAAAAGGATATATTCAAACCCCTTCAGTAACGCCTTGGAGAACAGTTATCGTGTCCCCGAAAGCAGAAGAGGTGATGGAATCCAAAATGATCTTCAACCTTAACGAGCCTACAAAATATACCGATACTTCCTACATTCACCCTACCAAATACATGGGCGTATGGTGGGAAATGATTATCGGAAAATCACAGTGGGCTTATTCTACCGCAGAAAACGTACACCTGGACAAAACAGACTTTTCAAAATTGACTCCGAACGGAAAACATGCGGCGAACAATACCAAAGTTAAAGAATATATCGATTTTGCAGCTGAAAACGGCTTTCAGGGACTGCTGATTGAAGGCTGGAATATCGGTTGGGAAGACTGGTTCGGTCATTCCAAAGAATTTGTTTTCGATTTCATTACGCCATATCCGGACTTTGATATCAAAATGCTGAACGATTATGCTCATTCAAAAGGCATTAAGCTTATCATGCACCACGAAACGTCAGGTTCTGCAACCAATTACGAAAGATGGTCGGACAAAGCTTTCCAGCTGATGAATAAATACGGTTATGATGCTGTAAAAACAGGCTACGTAGGAGATATCATCCCAAGAGGAGAGCACCATTACTCACAATGGACGATCAACCATTTTTACAGGATTGCTGAAAAAGCAAACGATTATAAAATTATGATCAATTCCCACGAGTCAGTACGTCCTACAGGAGAAAGCCGTACCTATCCGAACTATATTTCTGCAGAAGCAGCCAGAGGAACAGAATATGAAGCATTCGGAGGAAATAAGCCGGATCACCAGACTGTTCTTCCGTTTACAAGATGGATGGGTGGATCTATGGATTATACACCGGGAATTTTTCAGACCAAATTAGACTATTATTTCCCTGGAGATAAACGTTTCGTGAAAACCACACTTGCCAAGCAGCTTGCCCTGTACGTAACAATGTACATGCCTCTTCAGATGGCGGCAGACCTTCCTGAGAACTATAAAAAGCATATGGATGCATTCCAGTTTATTAAGGATGTTGCAGCAGACTGGGATGATACTAAAATTCTATCGGCAGAGCCGGGAGATTATGTCATCACCGCCAGAAAAGCAAAAGGTACTGACAATTGGTTTGTAGGAGGTATTACCGATGAAAATAAGCGTGAATACACCGTAGATTTCTCCTTCCTGGATAAGGGAAAAAAATATGAGGTAACCGTTTATGAAGATGGAAAAGATGCCGATTATATTGATAATCCTCAAAGCTATAACATCTACAAAAAACAGATCACCAGCAAATCTAAATTGAAATTTAAAATGGCAAGAAGTGGCGGTTTTGCCGTTTCTGTTAAGCCTGTTAATTAAGATTTAATTCATAAGTTTGTTATGCCCCGGTTCATTAATATTAGGAAATGGGCCGGGGCATTACTTTTGAACAAAACTATTGATCAAAATACAATCATTAAATGAAAAAAATATACACAATTTTTGCCCTGTCAGCAGCTTCTGTAGCTTTTTCTCAGATTCAGAAAGTAGAACCTGCTTTTTGGTGGAAAGGAATGAAAAATCCTGAGCTTCAGATCCTGGTATATGGAAAAGATATTGCTCAAAATGAAATTGAACTTTCTGACGGCATTCAGATAAAAGACATACAAAAAGTTGAAAATCCCAATTATCTTTTTGTTACAGTTAATACCAATGAGATCAATGTTCCGAAGTTTAAAATCAATCTTAAAAAAGGAAAGAAAAACATCAGCTCCTACACTTATGAGCTGAAACAAAGAGCGCCCGGATCCGCAGACCGTGAATCTTTTACATCAAAAGATGTCATGTATCTTATCATGCCGGACCGTTTTGCCAATGGTGATGAAAAAAATGACTCCAGACCCGACCTTATTGAAAAGGCAGATCGCAGCTTACCGAACGGAAGACATGGTGGAGACCTTCGCGGAATCATCAACAACCTTGATTATATCCAAAACCTTGGGGCAACGTCTGTCTGGCTTACCCCCGTGAACGAAGACAATGAAAAAGTATATTCCTATCACGGATATGCGCAAACTGACCTTTATAAAATCGATGGCCGCTATGGGACTAATGAAGAATACCGCGAACTTTCCCAGAAGCTGAACAAGCGGAATATGAAACTGGTTATGGATTATGTGACCAACCATTGGGGAGTCTCCCATTGGATCATCAAAGACCTGCCTTCAAAAGACTGGATTCATTGGTTTGATGAAGGGAAAAACGGTTTCTACCGGTCCAATTACAAAACAACGACCCAGTTTGACACCAATGCCTCAGATATTGATAAAAAATATGCGCTGGATGGCTGGTTTGACACCACCATGCCGGATGTCAATCAGAAAAATCCATTGGTTTTAAAATACCTTACTCAAAATGCCATTTGGTGGATTGAGTATGCAGAATTGGGAGGGTTGCGCGTAGATACCTATCCGTACAACGATAAAGAAGGTATGGCCAAATGGGCGAAAGCAATTACCGATGAATATCCCAAATTCAATATTGTAGGTGAAACATGGCTGTATACGGCAGGACAGATTTCCGCCTGGCAAAAAAACTCTAAAACCGGAGAAGCAGCAGGCTACAATTCAAACCTGCCTTCCGTTATGGATTTTATGCTGTTTGCCGATATGCCGAAAGCCCTTAAAGAAAAAGAAGGCTGGGATAGCGGGATGATTAAAATTTATAACGTTTTTACCAGCGATTTCCTGTATCCGGATATCAATAATCTTCTGGTTTTCTTTGAAAATCATGATACCGAAAGATGGAATGAGATCTTCAATGCTGATCCGAAAGCTTATAAAATGGCATTAACCATGATTTCTACGGTCAGAGGGGTTCCACAGATCTATTACGGCTCAGAAATAGGGATGAGAGGGGATAAAGCTAAAGGAGGTGATGCCGATATACGCAGGGATTTCCCTGGTGGATGGAAGTCGGATGCACAGAATGCTTTTAACCCTTCATCACAGACACCAGAGCAGAAAGAATTTTATCAGTTTAGCCAAAAATTATTAAACTGGAGAAAAGGAAAAGAAGTGATTCATACGGGAAAAACTAAAAATTACGTTCCTCAGGAAGGCGTATTTGTCTATTTCAGATATGATACCAAGGACAATGTAATGGTGGTCATCAACAATAATGAAAAAGATCAGACATTAGATTTAAAACGTTTTGCAGAATCATTACACGGTGTGACAAAAGGTAAAGATGTTATTTCAGGAAAGGAATTTTCTATGGAAAAAAGTCTCACTATACCTGCAAAAACCCCAATGATCATCGAACTCTTAAACTAAATCAATCATACAATGAAAAAAATTACAACTGTTTACACATTAGTGCTTTTTATACTTGGTTTTATGGGAATACATGCCCAGTCCGGCGGGACCAGATTTGAAAAAGACAAAACAGAAATAGGAACTATGCTGGATGGTTTTAATACTGCTGCTGCAAAAGCTGATTTCAATGCCTATTTTAACTATTTTGCTGATGAGTCTACATTTATCGGAACCGATGCTACCGAAATATGGGATAAAAAAGCTTTTATGGTTTGGGCAAAACCTTATTTTGACAAAAAGAAAACATGGAACTTCACTTCCCTTAAAAGAAATATCTATTTCAGCAAAGATGGTAAACTGGCATGGTTCGATGAGCTTCTGGATACCCAAATGAAAATCTGCCGCGGCTCAGGCGTTGTAGAAAAAATAAACGGGAGCTGGAAAGTGAAACAGTATGTACTTTCTGTAACCGTACCCAATGATGTAGTTGATAAAGTAGTGGCAGAGAAAGCAGCCATTGAGAACGTCTTAATCCAAGAATTAAAAAAATAATAATGAATCCTCCGCACAGTACTTTTTCAAAAAAGATAAAACCGAACCTGTCCATGGCCCAGATCATCAATATGAGTATGGGTTTTTTAGGCATCCAGATGGCTTTTGGCTTGCAAAATGGTAATGCAAGTAGAATTCTTGCCAATTTCGGAGCAGATGTTCACGAATTATCATGGTTCTGGTTGGTTGCACCCATCACGGGACTTATTGTTCAGCCGATTATCGGCCATATGGGAGATAATACCTGGAGCCCGCTTGGAAGAAGAAAGCCTTATTTTTTAATTGGCGCGGTTTTATGTGCAATCGGCCTGGTTATGCTTCCCAATGCTGCTTCAGCAACGCAAATGCTGGCGGCCAATGTTTTGTTGATGGCGGTTATTTTCCTGGCAATGATGGATGCTTCAATCAATGTGGCAATGGAACCTTTTCGTGCCCTGGTTGGAGATATGCTTCCAAAGCATCAGGCAACAATTGGGTTTTCCGTTCAGACAATCTTAATTGGAATTGGTGCCGTTATCGGTTCTGATCTGCCGAACTGGTTAACAAAATTAGGAGTATCAAATGCCGCTCCCAAAGGTTTTGTGGCAGACAATGTGATTTACTCGTTTTATATTGGAGCAGCCGTGTTGATTATATCAATTGTATATACCATGATGACGACCAAAGAATATTCTCCGGAAGAATTCGCAGCATTTGAAGGCGGAAAACCTATCGTGAAAAATGAATCGAAATTCTCAGATATTTTTAAAGATTTCAGGAATGCACCTTCTCAGATGAAAAAACTGGGAATTGTTCAGTTCTTCTCGTGGTTTGCATTATTTACCATGTGGGTTTTCACAACCAGTGCTTTGGCAACCCATCATTTTGGACTTTCTCCTGAAGATACACATTCTGTGGAATTTAACAAAGCCGGAGACCTGACGGGAAGTTTATTCGGAAGCTATAATTTCTATGCGATTTTCTTTGCATTTGCTTTAACTCCAATTGCCAAATTTATCGGTAAAAAACAAACCCACGCCTTAGCTTTGGCTTGTGGAGGGCTGGGTCTTATTTCTATGTATTTTATTAAAGACATCAATAGCCTTTGGATTTCAATGGTGGGATTAGGATTTGCCTGGGCAAGTATCCTGGCAATGCCTTATGCCATGCTGATTGATTCAATTCCGCAAAAGAAAATGGGAGTTTATATGGGGATTTTCAATTTCTTCATTGTAATCCCGCAAATTATCAACGGGATTTTCGGAGGACCCATTGTAAGCAGTGTCTTTGGAAAACAAGCCATTGATTATATTGTAGTCGGGGGCATCTGTATGTTAATCGGAGCTGTCGTTACAATGATTTTTGTAAAATCAGAAGATGAAACCCCTAAGGAAATAGAGGAGGAAATTAAGCAGGTGCATTTTTAAAAATATCACAATAAAAATTCAATAGGAGCGGGCTTAGCCCGCTTTTATTATAGGCAGCAAAAGAAAAGACCCTCCCAAAATTGAGACGGTCTTTTTAGATTTACTAGATCTGCTACTGAAAATAATGATCTATGCCAAAACTGTTTCAATTTCCGCAACTGTCTTCGAGAAATTCTCATCTTTCAATTGAGGAACCATCATTCCCTGGGATTTGAAAACTTCCACATCAGTAATTCCGATAAATCCAAATAAAGTTTTTAAATAATGCTCCATATTCTCAACAAGCCCATTTTCATACACCCCGCCGATGGCAAAGTTTAAATACAGTTTTTTGTTTTGTAAAAGACCTTTTGGCGTTCCGTCAGCATAAGAAAATGTTTTTCCCGCAACGGCAATACTGTCGATCCATGATTTTAACGTCGAAGGAAAAGTAAAATTATAAAAGGGAACACCAATAACGATAATATCAGCTTCCTGAATCTCCTTCAATGCTTCGTCAGAATATTTTGAGGCTTCCTTCTGTTCATCATTCTTTTCTTCGTCCGGAATTCTGGAAGCACTGAAATGATGAATTTCCAAATGCGGAATCGGGTTTAAAGCCAGATCACGAACAATAACTTTGCTCTCAGGGTTTTTATCTAATAATTGATTGATAACAACTTGAGAAAGTTTGTTACTTACTGAATTTTCTCCACTAATACTCGTTTGGATATTTAAAATGTTTGCCATTTTTGTTTAAATTTTTTGTTTTTATTAATGACAAAATTATTGTAATTTCACTTTCCAAAGTATAGCAGTTACCTAAAGGAAAGTGAAAAAAATGGAAAAGCAGCATAATCATAAAGATTGTATGCAGGCATTAAAGCCTGTCCGTGACACCTTAGATGTCATTAACGGCAAATGGAAATTGCAGATTATTATTTCTTTAAACGCAGGCAATAAACGGTTTACAGAAATTGAGAGAAGCATTCCGAAACTGACCTCAAAAGTTTTAGCCAAAGAACTGAAAGAACTGGAACAAAATGGCTTGGTTGAAAGAATTGTTAAAGATACTTATCCCGTAAGCATAGAATACCATCCCACGCAATATACCAATACACTACACCCTGTTGTAGAATCTCTGAAAGATTGGGGCGAAAACCACCGTAAACATATTTTCGGAACTCCGGTAGAGACAGAAAAAACTGAAAAAGTTAAATAAATACGTCTTATATTACCACTTATAAACCTGCTCAATTAGCCAAATCCACGAGAGATAAAAAATAATGCATTTCAAAACTAATCTATATCCTCAATCAATTTTATCTTTGATAAATCCTCGTGCTTTAAAAGCATGAAGAGGAATACAGCTTGCGTTTATGCATTTAACCAAAACAACATGCAAGAACAATACATTTTCATCTTTTCTACGGCCTAAAACCTTTCTTAACCTACATCAACAGTTTCAAAGGCTCTCATCCCTTACATTTGTACTATAAATAAATCACGTATGAAAACAGTATATCATAAAGCAGATTCAAGAGGCCACGCAGATCACGGCTGGCTAAACAGCTACCACACATTCAGCTTTGCTAATTATCAAAACAAAGACAGAATGAATTTTGGAGCATTAAGAGTATTAAACGACGATACCGTTTCTCAGGGAATGGGGTTTGGAACGCATCCACACAAGGATATGGAAATTATTTCTATTCCTCTGGAAGGAGATCTGGAGCATAAAGACTCAATGGGAACCACTGCCGTTATCAAAAAAGGAGAGATCCAGGTAATGAGCGCCGGAACCGGTGTAATGCACAGTGAATACAATAAAAATAAAGATGAGGCAGTGAAATTTCTGCAGATCTGGATTTTTCCTAAAGAACTGAATGTTGAGCCACGATATGACCAGAAAAGCATTAAAGAAGGGAAAAAGATCAACGGATTTCAGCAGATCCTGTCTCCAAACAAAAATGATGACGGAGTTTGGATTCATCAGGATGCCTGGTTCAATCTGGCTAATTTTAAAGCCGGAAATGGTAAAAATTATATGCTCAATAAAAAAGGAAACGGTGTCTATGCCTTCGTTTTAAAAGGAAGCGCCAAAGTAGGAGACAGAATTCTGAATGAAAGAGATGGTTTGGGAATTTGGGATACTCAAAGTTTTAATATTGAAGCAGTGGATGATGCTGAGATCTTATTAATGGAAGTACCGATGGAACTGCCTGCTTATTTAAAATAACATTCACAAAGCTTCGTCATAAAGAGAATACAGTATAAAAATAAACAATAATGAAAGTTTTAGCAATAGCAGGAAGCAATTCGGATGCTTCAATGAACAGACAGTTAGTAGCGTATGCATCATCGCTTTTTGAAAATGCAGAAGTGGAAGTAGTAGATCTGAATCCTTTCGAAATGCCGATCTATAAACACGAAAGAGAATTGGCAGGCGGAGTTCCTCAGGAAGCAAAGGATTTTGCAGCAAAAATTGACGGTGCCAATCTTCTTTTGGTTTCATTGCCCGAGCATAACGGAACATACTCTACAGCATTCAAAAATGTGTTCGACTGGGTATCCAGGATCAAGGACAGAACCGTATGGAATGAAATACCCATGCTGCTGATGTCTACCTCACCCGGAGGCAGAGGTGGCGCCGGAGTTTTAGAAGCTGCATCGAAGCGTTTTCCTTTCCACGGCGGAAATATTGTAGAAACTTTCTCACTTCCTTTCTTTAATGACAACTTTGATAAAGCGGCTCAGAAGATTTCTAATGGTGAGAAAGACAGCGAATTAAAAGAGAAAATCAAGAAGATTGCAGCCATTGAAACCCTCCTTGAAAAATAGAATTTGAATATTAATTTAAAATTACTATTTTTGCAAAAAGAAAAAAGATGAAAATTCAGACCACTTTTAAAGAATGTTTCTCAGAGAAAGGGAAAACTGTGGGCTCTGAAATTCTGAGATAAAATAACGGCCGATAATCTACCAAGATTGTCGGCTTTTTTATTTTCTAAAATCGATATAAAAAGTAATTATAGAAATAAAATGTACCAATATATCAATGTATCATTACACCAGTTTTTTGGTTTTCCCAACAAGATGATTGTTACATTGTTAAACTGATACATTGCTACATTAATAAAAATTATTAAACATGAGCAACACTTACAAATCAGCAGGCGTAGACAAAGAAGAAGGGTACAAAACGGTTGATAAGATCAAAAAAGCAGTAGGCGAAACCCACAACTCAAATGTATTGAACCATTTGGGAAGTTTTGGAGCTTTCTATGAGATCGGAGGATATAAAAATCCGGTGCTGGTTTCAGGAACAGACGGAGTGGGAACCAAGCTGAAAGTAGCTTTGGATACCAAACAATATGATTCTATCGGTATCGACTGCTTCGCCATGTGTGCCAACGATATTCTTTGCCACGGTGCAAAACCATTATTCTTCTTAGATTATCTGGCTTGCGGTAAGCTTGATTCGGAAATCGCTGCTGAGATCGTTCTTGGAATGGTAAAAGCATGTAAGGACAACAATTGTGCGCTGATTGGTGGTGAAACTGCTGAAATGCCGGGAATGTACCAGCCGGGAGATTATGATGTTGCCGGATTCTGTGTAGGAATTGTGGAAAAAGATCAGATCATTGACGGCTCTACCATCAAAGCAGGAAACAAAATCATTGCTCTGCCAAGCTCAGGGTTCCATTCCAATGGGTTCTCATTGGTAAGAAAAGTATTCCCGAACTTCGAAGAAGAGTTTGAAGGAAAACCTTTATACGAAACCCTTTTAGTACCTACAAGATTATATTATAAAGATATTCATAAAGTATTGGAAGAAGTAAAAGTTTCCGGTATTGCCCACATTACAGGTGGTGGTCTTTATGAAAATGTTCCAAGAATTATCCCTGAAGGACTTTGTGCTTCTATCGACGCTGCCAAAATCAAAATTCCTAGTGTAATGCTTGAATTGGAAAAAAGAGGCGGGGTATCCCGTGAAGAAATGTTCGGAACCTTCAACATGGGGGTGGGTATGATCATCGTTGCCGATGCAGACCACGCTGAAAAAGTATTGCACCTTTTAGATGATGCGTACGAAATCGGTGAAATCACGGAAGGAAACGAGAAGATTAATTTAGCAATATAACAATATAACAATATAACAATGTACCAGTGTACCAATTGAATTCATTGTTACATTGCTGAACTGATACATTGTTACATTAATCATATGAAAAACATCGTTATACTCGTTTCAGGTTCCGGAACCAACCTGCAGAGAATCATAGATACCATTGACAGCGGAGAGATCCGGAATGCAAAAGTATCTCTGGTCGTGGCAGACAGAGAATGTTACGGACTTGAAAGAGCAAAAAACCATCATATAGAAAACGTTCTGATCCCAAGAGGAAAGAACTTCAGCAGTGAATTGGGAAATGTGATTCCGAAAGATACAGATCTGATTGTATTGGCAGGTTTCTTATCCATTCTGAAACCTGAGTTCTGTGAAAACTGGACCGGAAAGATTATCAATATCCACCCGGCACTGCTTCCGAAATTCGGAGGAAAAGGAATGTGGGGGATGAATGTTCACAATGCAGTTATTGAAGCTGGGGAAAAAGAAAGCGGTGCAACCGTACATTTTGTAACTCCGGGAATAGACGAAGGCGAGGCGATTCTTCAGAAATCATTTGAAGTGACAGCAGACGATACCCCGGAAACCATAGCAGAGAAAGTACATCATATTGAATATGAAATATTTCCAAAAGCGATCAATAAAGTCTTGGGAAATTAATAACAATGTACCAATATAACAATATAACAATATAACAATATAACAATATAACAATATAACAATATAACAATATAACAATATACCAGTTTACCAATTGAACTGATTGTTACATTGCTAGACTGATACATTGCTACATTAAAAGAAATCTAAGTAAATAAAAGTAAGACCGGGGGTGAAAGACCGGGCTACAGTTTGAAATAGCTGTAAAAAGTAAAAAATTGAAAGTAAAATGAGTAAAAAGAGAGTTTTAATCAGTGTTTCTGACAAAAGCGGATTGATCGAATTCGCCCAGTTCTTGGAAGCCCGGAATTATGAGCTGATTTCTACAGGAGGAACGTTCAAACATTTGAAAGACGCAGGTTTAAATCCGATTCAGATCGATGAAGTAACCAATTTCCCTGAAATGCTGGACGGAAGAGTGAAAACCCTTCACCCGAAAGTACATGGAGGTCTTTTAGCAGTCCGTTCCAATGAGGAGCACATGAAAACTGTTCAGGAACATGGAATTGACCTGATCGACATGGTGATCGTGAATCTTTATCCTTTCTTTGAAAATGTGAACAAAGACATTTCTTTACATGAGAAAGTAGAGTTTATCGACATCGGAGGTCCTTCAATGCTTCGTTCCGCCGCTAAGAACTTTGATTCCGTTACCGTAATTACTGATGTGGAAGATTATGCAACAGTAAAACTGGAAATGGAGCAGAACGGCGATACGTACATTGAAACACGTAAAAAGCTTGCAGGAAAAGTATTCAACCTTACTTCAGCTTACGACGGGGCTATTTCAAGAATGCTTTTAGATGAAGAATATCCTGCCTATCTTAATGCTTCATATAAAAAAGCATCAGATTTAAGATATGGCGAAAATCCTCACCAAACTGCTGCTTACTACGTTTCTACGTTTGAGAACGGTGCGATGAAAGATTTTGAGCAGCTGGGGGGTAAAGAACTTTCTTTCAACAACCTTCGTGATATGGATCTTTGCTGGAAAGTAGTCACTGAGTTCAAAGAAGAAATGGCATGTTGCGCGGTGAAGCACTCTACACCTTGTGGAGTAGCGATCGGAACTTCAGCTTTAGAAACTTACCAAAAAACTTTCGAATGTGATCCTGTTTCTATTTTTGGCGGAATTGTTGCAATGAACTACAAAATCGATGCGGCAACAGCTGAAGAACTGAACAAAACGTTCCTTGAAATTGTAATGGCTCCGGAATTTGATGAAGCAGCCCTTGAAGTTTTAAGAAAAAAGAAAAACCTTAGAATTATAAAAATCGTTAACCCTGTTTCTGATAAACAAACGTGGGTGAAGATTGATGGTGGTATCCTGGTTCAGGATAATGACACTCATTTCTCTGACGATATCAAGGTGGTAACTGATGTACAGCCTTCAGAAGAGCAGAAAAAAGCCCTTCTTTTCTCTCAGAGAGTGGTGAAGTATGTAAAATCAAATGCAATTGTTGTTTCCAATGGGATCCAGGCCTTCGGAATTGGTGGCGGACAGGTGAACAGAATCTGGGCTACACAACAAGCCATAGAAAGAGCAAAAGAGAAATTCTCAGGAGATCTTGTTTTGGCTTCTGACGCATTTTTCCCTTTCCGTGATGTGGTGGATTTCTGCGCAGCGGAAGGTATAAAAGCTATCATTCAGCCCGGTGGAAGTGTAAAAGATCAGGACAGTATTGAAGCTGCCAATGAGCACGGTATCCCGATGATGTTTACCGGAGTTAGACACTTTTTACATTAATTAAAATAGAATTAAAAAATAATTGGGGATTGTATTTATAGCATTCAAAATTATATATTTGTAAAATAGACTAGATAATAAATAAAGTATGAGAATATTAATCATAGGTGAAGGCGGTAGAGAATCTGCTTTAGCAGCAAAGCTTCAGAATGATCCGAGAATTACTAAAATGTTTTTTGCTAACGGTAATGCTACCACCGATGTAATAGGGAAAAATGTTCATTTATCAGAGATCAAAGAACTGAGAGATTTCGCCATTAAAGAAAAGGTGGATCTTACCATCGTAGGTCCTGAAGCACCTCTTGTAGCAGGTCTGAAGGATGAATTCAAAAAGCACGATCTTAAAGTTTTCGGTCCCAACCAAAAAGTAGCAAGCCTAGAAGGAAGTAAGGCTTTCTCTAAGAAATTTATGCAGACCTATGATATCAAAACAGCTAAAGCTGTGGTATTTGATTCATACAATGAAGCTAAAGAATATGTTCAGACCCAGCAGTATCCTTTAGTGATCAAAGCAAGCGGTCTGGCTGGCGGAAAAGGGGTTGTTATCTGCGACAATCTTGAAGAAGCTGAAGCTACGATCCACGACTTCATGATCAGAAGAATTTATGGAGATGCCGGGATCCGTCTGGTTATTGAAGAATATTTAGAAGGTTTTGAAGCTTCAATCATTGCATTCTCAAACGGTGAAAAGATTTTCCCTTGTATCGCTGCAAAAGATTACAAAAAAGCTGGAAACGGTGACACAGGACCAAATACCGGTGGTATGGGATCTGTAGCGCCAAGCCCTGACTTTACCCAGGAGCATTATGCTGATTTTGAAAAGAATATCTTACAGACTACCATTAACGGTTTGAAAGGAGAAGGATTCAGTTTCAAAGGGATTATTTTCTTCGGATTGATGGTCACTAAAAACGGAACCTACCTTCTTGAATACAATATGAGATTCGGAGATCCTGAAACTCAGGTATTAATGGCATTAATGGAAAACAATCTTCTTGATGTGATCCAGGACTGTATGGATGGAAAAGATATCGAGCTTAAGTTTAAAGATGAAAAAGCAGTATGCCTTGTGATGTGTTCAGGAGGTTACCCTAGAAACATCGAAACAGGATACGAAATTGTAGGGGAGGACAAACTGAAACATTCTAAACTTCTTTATGCAGGAGCCGTAAGAAAAGGCGATAAAGTGGTTTCCAACGGCGGACGTGTTCTGAACGTGGTGGCTACAGGAGCTACTTACGACGATGCCCGCAAAAAGGTGTACGAAGATGCAGCCCACATTCATTTCGATTACGGATTCTACAGAGAAGACATCGGAAAGTTTTAAAATAAATCATGAAAAAAGATTTGGAACATTTCCAAGTCTTTTTTTGTAAACGTTTAAACAAAGAAGTTAGAAATTAGAGGTTAGAAGTTAGTATTTGAATACTGCTTATGGCTTTTATCATTTATCAATCATCATTTATCAATTATAATAATGAACAACGGTATTATCATATTAGATTTCGGATCACAGTACAACCAGCTTATCGGAAGAAGAATCCGTGAGATGGGTGTTTACTCTGAAATTCTTCCTTTCAATACACCTTTACAGGATATTTTAGCAAAACAGCCCAAAGGAATTATCCTTTCCGGAGGACCAAGCTCTGTGAATGCAGAAAATGCTCACCTGGTAGAAAAAGAATTGTATGAGCAGGGAATTCCTGTTTTGGGAATTTGTTACGGAATGCAGCTTACGGCTCATCTTTTAGGCGGAAAAGTAAACAAAGGTGAAAAAGGAGAGTACGGAAAAGCTCATTTAGACATTATTAAAGAAAGTTCTTTACTTAAAGGAGTTACTCAGAATTCTATCGTATGGATGAGTCACTTTGACGAAGTTGGAGCGCTGCCTGCAGGTTTTGAATTAAATGCAAAATCAGGAGTGATGGCTTCTATTTCCAATGAAGACAGAAAGATCTACTGCGTACAGTTCCACCCGGAGGTTTCTCACACAGAAGAAGGCGGAAAAATGCTTGAAAACTTCGTTTTTGCCATTTGCGATGCTGAGAAAAACTGGAAACTGACCAATTATATCGAGAAAACAGTTGAAGAAATCCGTGAAAGAGTAGGTGACAGCAGAGTGATCCTTGGACTTTCAGGAGGCGTAGATTCTTCTGTAGCCGCAGTTTTAATTCACAAAGCAATTGGTGATCAGCTGACTTGTATCTTCGTTGATACCGGACTATTGAGAAAAGACGAAGGCCAGAAAGTAATGGACAACTATGGAGAACATTTCCATATGAACATTAAAATGGTTGATGCTAAAGAAAGATTTCTTTCAAAATTAACAGGAGTAGATGATCCGGAACAGAAAAGAAAAATCATCGGAAACGAGTTTATCCATGTTTTTGATGAAGAATCCCATAAAATTGAAGGCGCTAAATTCTTAGCCCAGGGAACTATTTATCCTGACGTTATCGAAAGCCAGTCTGTCAACGGTCCGTCTGCAGTGATCAAGTCTCACCACAATGTAGGAGGACTTCCTGAAGATATGGAATTCGAATTATTGGAGCCTTTAAGAGAGCTCTTCAAAGATGAAGTAAGAAAAGTAGGTGAGGAACTAGGTATTCCACATCATTTGGTACACAGACACCCTTTCCCGGGTCCTGGATTAGGAATCAGAGTATTGGGAGCTGTAGACGCTGAAAAAGTGAAAATCCTTCAGGAAGCTGATGATATTTTCATTGAAGAATTATACAAAAATGACCTTTACGAAAAAGTATCTCAGGCCTTCGTAGTCCTTCTTCCTGTGAAATCAGTAGGAGTAATGGGAGATGAAAGAACCTACGAATATACGGCGGTAGTTCGTTCTGCCAACACCATCGATTTTATGACGGCAACGTGGAGCAGACTTCCTTATGAGTTCCTGGATACAGTATCCAGCAGAATCATCAACGAAGTAAGAGGAATTAACAGAGTAGCTTACGATATTTCAAGCAAGCCGCCTGCAACGATTGAGTGGGAATAATCTCACTATATATACTATTTAAAATAAAAAAATCCTGTTTATATCTTCATAAGCAGGATTTTTTGTTAGTATTAAGAGATATCTTATTTGTTGTTCTATTATTATTAGCGATGTCACACTGAGCGAAGTCGAAGTGTATTTGATTTTGTAGGGTGTTTATTTTTCAGTAGGTAAATAAAAAAACAGATTAAAAACTGTTTATCCTCAGAATTATTATACATTTAATACCTAAACTCATATTCCGGAAAATGAAAATAAAACATCTGCTTATAATGATAAGCCTTAGTTGGACCCTGGCTGGCTGTACAGCTGCCAATAAAAATATTTCTTCTTCCGATAGCTATTCCTGGTTTCCTTTTTCCTGGTATGCCGCAAAAATTTCAGGAAAGAACTTTGATAAAGTAGCCATGCTGGTTCCGGTGAAAGTGAATGATTTAAATGCAGATTTTACCCTTCAGTTCGATTTGGGAAGCGATGCAACTCTAGTCTATGGAAATACAATAAACAGCTATTATAAGGAAAGTGAAATAAACAGCTTCCTCATTAAAAGCTCTAAGTCTACGGATAATGGAGGCAAAACTGTTTATAAGACAAAAGGATTGACCTACCATCTAGGGAAATTGTCCAAAGATAATCTGGTGTATAAAGAGGATTACGGCGATAAAATTTCCAAAGATTCACTATTTACCAAAAAACCTAAACACATCGGAACTTTAGGAGCTGATATGTTTGATAATAAAATATTAATCATTGATTATCCTAATAAAAGAATGTGTGTCCTGGATTCATTGGATAGCTATTGGAAGAAACTGACAACGTTTGTAGAGGCCAAATCTAAAAATGGAAGGCTGCAGATTCCACTTACTATTGCGGGTAAAACCCATTGGTTTCTGTTCGATACCGGAGCAAGCTTATTTCCCATTAACACCAATAAAGAACTCTGGACTTCACTGGTAGATCAAACTGCCAAAACAGATACGATTATTGCCAACTCCTGGGGCGAGAAAGTTAAATTTTATGGAAGACCGATTAAAGAAAAAGTATATCTGGGAAATAGAAAACTGGATAATGATTATGCATGGTATAATGACAATACAAGACTTCAGGAATTTAATAAAGCGGAGAGCATTGACGGTTTAACAGGAAATGCATTTTTTGTCAATAATATTATTGTCCTTGATTTTAAAAATAAAAAATTCGGGGTAGTGAAATAATTAGAAAATTCATATTAAAAAATAGTCCTGCCTTTTGGCGGGATTTTAATAACATTGCCCCCATTAAATAGATGTAAATGAAATTTTTTATTTCCCGGGTATTTATTTCAGATACTGAAAACAAGTTTAAATTGTGAGTAACATTAATTGTTGAGTCAGGATAAAAAAATCTTAAAATAAAAATAATTGTAATATTTATAGCTGGGGTTAATGCATATGGTTTCATTAATAAAAAAAATAATAAACTGGTTATTCTTTTAAATGGTATTTGTCTATTTTTCCCTAAATTTAAGTAAAATTACGTCAAATGCAAATAGAAACAAGAGCCCTGAGTCTTCAGGATTATGATGAACTGGTAGTAACGATGAAACGCGCGTATCCGCAAATGTCTGAATCTATTTGGTCTAAAAAAAGCATCGAGAAGCTCACCAGAATATTTCCTAAAGGTCAGATCTGTATCACCGTAGACGGAAAACTGGCCGCCGTAGCGCTTTCCATTATTGTGAATTATGACGAATTCGGGGACGATCATACCTATGTGGATATTACAGGAAATTATACCTTCAATACCCATCTTTCCACAGGAAATGTACTCTATGGAATCGAGGTCTTTGTAGATCCCGAGTTTCGTGAATTGCGCCTGGGGAGAAGATTGTATGATGCCCGAAAAGAATTATGTGAATTACTTAATCTAAAATCCATCATTCTGGGCGGAAGAATCCCGAACTACCATAAATACAGCGACGAGCTTTCCCCAAGAGAATACATCAGAAGAGTTAGAGACAAGGAAATTTATGATCCCGTACTGTCTTTTCAGCTTTCCAATAACTTCCTTCCTATAAAGATTCTGAAAAAGTACCTTCCCGAAGATGAATCGTCACTGGAAAATGCCGTTTTGCTTCAATGGAACAATATCTACTACAGTAAAAAACCCAATACGATGCAGGACAGCATCATCCGTTTAGGATTGGTACAGTGGCAGATGAGACATTTTAAAAATATCGATGCATTTTATGAGCAGGTAGAATTTTTTGTCAATGTGATGGGCGATTACAAATCCGATTTTGTTCTTTTCCCGGAACTGTTCAATACCCCGCTGCTGGCACCGTTCAATAAGCTTTCAGAAAGAGACAGTATGATAGAGCTGGCTAAATTAAGTGAGGATATTAAAAATAAAATTTCTGAGCTGGCCATCAGTTACAACGTCAATATTATTTCCGGAAGTATGCCCGTTTTTGATCATGATCATAATGACCTGTATAACGTGAGCTATCTGCTACACCGTGACGGGCGGATCGATGAATACCGGAAAATCCACATCACTCCGAACGAAAGGAAATACTATGGAATGAAAGGAGGAAACGAGATCAGGGTTTTCGATACCGACTGTGGAAAAATAGGTCTTGTCATCTGTTATGACGTAGAATTTCCGGAGTTGCCGAGAATTCTGGCAGATCAGGGCATGAAAATCCTGTTCGTACCTTATCTTACGGATACTCAGAATGCTTATATAAGAGTCCGTCACTGTGCAGCGGCAAGAGCTATCGAAAATGAATGTTACGTTGCTATCGCGGGTTGTGTAGGAAACCTTCCGGGGGTTAATAATATGGATATCCAGTTTGGACAGGCTGCCGTATTTACACCTTCAGATTTCGCCTTTCCATCCAATGCCGTGAAAGGAGAAGCAACACCCAATACAGAAATGACCCTTATTGTGGATGTAGACCTCAATCTGCTTAAAGACCTTCACCATAACGGATCTGTTCAGGTGATGAATGACCGCAGAAAAGATCTGTACGAAACCTATCTTAAATAAGAATGCTCGCGTTTTAAATAAAAATATCCTGTTCGATTCGGACAGGATATTGTATTGACACTAATTTCTAAATAAAAAAGAGCAGACAAAATCTGCTCTATATTTAAAATAGGTTTTCTTTACTGATACTGAGGACATACCACAGCAGGGCAGATCAGTTTCGGACATCTCGGTCTTCCGTCAGTAGGGCAGCATTCATTGGAGCAGTTCCCGATAATGATACCGCTTCCGCTGATTCCTTTTAATTGCTCTCTTGAAAGTTTGTTGTTTCGTAAATTTTTCATTTTTTAATATTTATAGGTTAGTTTGATGGTTATAAAGATAAAAAAATACATTAAATAATATCCATAATGTAATTTTTTTCTTTTAATATTTTAAGTGATTTGAAAAAAAATAAGCGAAGAATATATTTTTTTTTCAGGATATTCTTAAAATTTACTATCTTCACTGATCAATTTAAATAAAATATAATGACAGGAACAGTAAAATGGTTTAACGAAACAAAAGGTTTTGGTTTTATTACACCAGACGGAGGCGGAAACGATATTTTTTGCCATCATTCAGCCATTCAGTCTTCAGGCCTTAGATCTTTAAAAGAAGGACAGGCAGTAGAATTTGAGATTAAAGAAGGTAAAAAAGGACCTGAAGCAGACAATGTTAAAGTAGTAGGATAATCACTTATTAAAGATATTGTTTAAAATAAAGCTGCCATTTCAGGCGGCTTTTTTTATGGATTTAGGCTTAAATAATTTGTTTGATACAAATGTCATTGACTGAAAGAAGTATTTTAAAGTAGCTAATCAGTGGTGCAACCGCAATTCTTTGCTTATTAAAGTAAATAGAGCAGAAACTTTGCGTTAAAAAATACAAGCAGATAAAATTAAATGAACTCATCATCTTAACCCCAAATTAAAAAACAATTCTGTGTTAACTTAACTCTAAGATTACTGTTTAAATAAAAACTAAAATAGCAATGGGAACAATTTTTGGAGTAATTTGCACCAACTATTTAGAAATATATGTTTGACAAGCAGCAACGAAAACTGAAAAGATCAGCCAGGCTCATTTCCGTACTCAGTAAATACGGGTTTAAGGATATGCTGGCAAGAATGAATACAGGGAATAAACAGGAATCACTTTCTGTGGATCCGGATGAGGTTATTTCTAAAGGGACAGTATATGAGAGGATCAGACTCGTACTGGAAGAGCTTGGCCCTACATTTGTAAAGCTTGGCCAGACATTCAGCAACAGGGAAGATCTGCTTCCTCCCGAGCTGATCCAGGAGCTGCAGAAACTTCAGGACAAAGTGGATATGGTTGATATGGATGTAGTGGAAATTCTGGAAAATGAATTCAATATATCCGTTAAAGACCACTTTCAGGAAATTCAGAAAGAACCTTTGGCCACAGCATCTATTGCACAGGTGTATAAAGCAGTTTTGCTGGATGGAAGTCCTGTGATCCTCAAACTTAAAAAAGCTGACGTACAGACCGTTATTGAAGATGATTTACTCCTCATAAAAGACCTTGAAAAACTGATCTCGGCTTATTCTGAAATCGGAGAAAAGCTCAATCTTAAACAGGCGATTTCCACTTTTGAGAAATCTTTGCTGGAAGAAGTTTCCCTAATCAATGAAAAGGAAAATATTCTGCATTTTGCCCGGAATTTTAAGAACAACAAGGAAACATATGTTCCGAAAATCTATGAAGAGTATTCCAACAATAATATTCTCTGCATGGAGTTTATCGACGGGATCAAGGTGACCGACAAAGCTTCGCTTTTAGCCCATAATATTGATCCTGTAAAAGTATCGGAAGTAGGATTGAGACTGTTTGTTTCACAGATCCTGGATTACGGGTTTTTCCACGCTGATCCGCACGCCGGTAATATTTTGGTAAAAAAAGACGGTAAAATTGTTTTTATAGATTTCGGTGCGGTAGGAAAGATCCAGCCGAATGATAAGGAAATTCTTGAAAGCCTGATCGTAAGCTTTGTAGCTAAAAATTCCCATAAAATTGTCCGCTATCTCAAAAAAATGGCTGTCAGCTACGAAATTCCTGATGAAAGAAGGTTTGAAAATGATGTGGAAGATATTCTGAACTTTGTTCACAGTTCATCGCTGCAGGATATCAATGTTCAGGTGATTATTAATAAAATGAAGGATATCCTGAAGGATAACAGGCTTCATATGCCGGATTATTTTTACCTTCTGTTTAAAGGCATCAGCCTGATAGAAGGGGTTGGAAGAACGATTAATCCCGATCTGGATATCGTGAAAAGCCTTCATCCTTATACCAGAAAAATCCTGACGAAAAAGATCAAGCCAAAGAATCTTTTAAAAACGGGAATGGACCGGATGATGAATTTCACAGATAATGTAGATGAAATTCCCAAAGAGTTAAGATCTGTACTCCAGAAACTGGATGATAATAAATTCACCGTATCCAGCGAGATTAAAAATATTGAAAAGACTAACCAGCTGATCAAATCCAGTGTTGTCAATTTAATTTTAGCGATGGTTCTGGGGGCTAATATTATTGCCACAGCTATTGTTTTTGTCTCAGAATCCGGACCACGGATCGGTGAAATGTCTTTGGTGGCAGTTTTAGGCTTTGTGTTTTCTGTTATATTGATCCTGGTCCTTTTACTGAGAGTGACCAGAAAATAAATGAGAGCTTGGGATCGCAAAACTTACTTTTATAATTTTGTATCTTAGACTCTCAGCCAGCAAAAAAATAACCTATGAAAAAACTCTTCTTAATAACTCTGACCTTCTGCAGCTCACTGTTTATAGCCCAGAAAACTACTGAAGATGGACTTTTGGGAGATTTTGACGGTAATGGAACAAAAGAATATGCCTATACCAAAGTGAGCGACTGTTCTGATGAATGCGATGGAAAATGTGAAACCACTATTTATTTCAGTGATAAAAAAATAAAACCGTTTATCATTTCACCTGCTAAGAATGGCGGATTATATAACCTGGGAGACCTTAATGAAGATGGAAAAGAGGAAATAGGCTTTTATCCGGACTGGTGTACGAGCTGCTGGCACGGTTTCCTTGTTTATACTTTAGATAAAGCCGGATGGAATACACTGGTACCTTCTATCTCTACACACTGTTCACAGTGGGAAGACGGTAAATTCCCGATCAGAAAAGACCCTAAAAAGAAAGGCTATGTGATCATTACCTCAAGTATTTGGAAAGATGATGAGATCAGGATTAATAGTGAAAGTATTAAGGTGAAGTAAATAGGTGAGAGTGTTTGAGCGTTTTAGAGTAATGATTTGAGGATGAGTTGCTGGTTGCTGGTTTGGAGTTGTTCAGTTAACGATTCAGCATCTCATGTCTGACATCTTGATTCTTATCTCTTGTCTCTTTTAACCTCTAAATTTAAATACCTATCTTTGCACCATGGAAAAACTCACTTTTGCGGATTTTGACCTGCCGGTTAAAATTCTTGATGTTTTAGCGGATCTGGAACTATTCGAACCTACACCTATTCAGGAAAAGAGCATTGGCCCTATACTTTCCGGAAGAGATGTTATGGGGATCGCACAGACCGGAACCGGGAAAACATTGGCTTATCTTCTGCCCGTTCTTAAAACATGGAAATACAACAAAACAGGGAATCCTACTGTTTTGATTCTTGTTCCTACGAGAGAATTGGTGGTACAGGTAGCTGAAATTGTTGAGAAACTGACAGAAAATATTACCGCAAGGGTAATCGGAATATACGGAGGAAAGAATATCAATACGCAGAAACTTTTATTTAATAACGGATGCGATATTCTGGTAGGAACTCCGGGAAGGGTAATGGATCTGGCCATCGACAATGCAATTTCGTTGAGAGAAGTACAAAAGCTGATCATTGATGAGTTTGACGAAATGCTGAACTTAGGTTTCAGACCGCAGCTTACCCATATTTTCGAAATGATGAAACCGAAGAGACAGAACATTCTTTTCTCGGCTACCATGACGGAAGCGGTAGATGAAATGCTGGATCAGTACTTTGCCAGTCCGGTAGAAATTTCATTGGCCAAATCAGGAACGCCTCTTGAAAAAATTGAGCAGACCGGTTACAAAGTGGAAAATTTCAATACAAAGATCAATCTTCTTGAGCATTTATTGAAGAAGAATGAAGATATGTCTAAAGTGTTGATTTTCACAAACAATAAGAAAAATTCTGACCTTTTGTTTTCTAAAATTGATGAACTTTTCCCTGAGCAGTTTGATGTGATCCACTCAAATAAATCCCAGAATTACAGGCTTAAAGCCATGAAAAGATTTGAAAATGAAGAGATCAGAGGATTAATTACTACCGATGTAATGGCCAGAGGTCTTGATATTTCAAATATTACCCACGTTATCAACTTTGAAACCCCTGAAATTCCCGAACAGTATATCCACAGGATAGGAAGAACGGGTAGGGCAGATAAAGACGGTAAGGCAATCACGTTCGTCACTAAGAAAGAAGAAGCTTATATCCTTGATATTGAGCTGTTAATGGATAGAGATCTTAAGTTCAACGATTTCCCTGCTGAGGTGAAAGTCAATCCTAAGAAAATTGCTTCCGAAGAAGATGTGATCATTATGAAAAACCCGGCACAGGTGAAACTGTATGAAGGTGGAGGAGCATTTCACGAGAAAAAAGATAAAAACAAGAAAGAAAACTGGGGTGGACCTTCAAAAAGAAAAGCACCGAAGAAATTTGGAGCTAACAGAGCCCAGCAGAAATCAATATCAGTATCAAAATCGAAGAAAAAGAAATAAAAAAAATCCCGTTCAGGGATTTTTTTGTTTTATAAATGTATTATTTCATATACGGTTTCATAACCTTTGTCCAGATTTCATAGCCTTCCGGGGTGATGTGAAGCATATCTTCCACGAAAAGATCTTTTCTTATATTTCCATTGGAATCTTCCATGGCTTTGGTAATATCTATGAACTCTGCATGAGGTTCTTTTTCCATAAAAGCGGCAATCTTTTTATTCGCTTCCTTCATCTGAGGCCACAGCATTTCGCGGCTCGGCGAATATTTTATGGAAATATAGTCCACTTCTATATTGGGAAATTTTTCACGGATCTTTTTATAGAATGCTTTAAACCTTTTCACCACTACCTTGGCTTTCAGGTCATGGTTGTCTGCAAAATCATTTTCGCCGCAGTAGATAATGATCTGTTTAGGCTGATAAGGGCTTAAAAGATCGTCAGCGAAATCATTGAGATCCGTTAATCTTGAACCTCCAAAACCTCTGTTGATAATTGTTTTATCAGGGAAATAGCTGGCAACATCTGTCCACTTTGTAAAAGAGGAGCTTCCTATCAGAAGGATGGCGTCTTTAGGCGGCGGATTTTGCTGATCCGCTTTTTTGAAATTCTGAATGTCCTGCCAAAACATCGGCTGTTTTTCCTGTGAAAAGGACAAAGCAAAATACAGCAAGAGAAATGCTGAAAGAATCTTCTTCATTGTAATCAATTTTTAAAATATCTATAAATGTAATAAAAAACTCCCGATAAAATCGAGAGTCTGTGATTATCTTTTATAGGTCACATAAGTGAGATCATCCGTACCGTCACCGTTCTGATCAAATGTCCCAAACAGGTGGGCCAGTTTCAGATCCTGGCTTGTAAGGATCTCCACTCTGTACCATCTTTCTGTGTCATTATCATTTTTAATGCTCATCAGCTTAGATTCTTCAGTATACGTAAACTTTCCTTCAGTTTTTCCGCTCATCTGGCATTCAAGCCCGATTGCAGAGTAATACGTATAGCTGGTATAATAATCGCTTCTGAAGTGCAGAATATCTTTAGCTTGACAGTCAGACGGAGATTCTGTCTCAAGTACTGTTTTATTGTCTTTTCCGGAAATAATTTCTATTTTGCTTACCTTCCAGTCTCCGCTCATCATTTCTAATTCATAGGCTTCAATATTGTCATCTTTACATGAAGTTAGCGCCAAAGCTGAAAAGGCAAATAAAAGTAGCTGTTTTTTCATTTTCACAAATTTAAGAATATGCTAAAATATAAATAAATTTGAAATATCTATAATGAAATCACGCTTTTTTAAACGAATGTTTATAAATAACAGTATTTTTTATAATGCAGCTGGAAGACTGATGCTAAAATGTGAAGATTTTTAGATTACAGGAACTAATTACAGTTTGAAAAATTACGTTTTTGATTACATATCAGAAGACCCAAATTTCCATGAATCATCAACCCGTCTACTCTAAACCCTCACACTCGAAACCTTAATAACTCATCTCAACAATCTTATACGCATCCTGAGGGGTCAGTTTCTTATATTCACCAAGACCGGACCAGTTTCTATCTGTGAAAGCTTTTTCCACCCTTTCAGCAGTACCTTTGTAATCTTCCGTGTATTCCGAAAGCTTTGTCTTGATGTCCAGGCTGTGGAAAAACTCTTCCATTTTTTTAATGCCGAGTTCTGCTTTTTCTTCCACAGTTCCCTCTTTAATTCCCCAAACTCTTTCAGCATACTGCGCCAGCTTTCCTTTTTTTGTTTCAAAATTATAACGGTAATGAGAAGGCGCGATAACGGCTAAAGTTCTTGCATGATCTATTCCGAAATAAGCAGTCAGTTCATGTCCCATGGCATGTACGGCCCAGTCCGTGATTACCCCTTTCTGGATAAGTCCGTTCAGTGCCATTGTGCAGCACCACATAAAGTTTCCGGCAGCATCATAATCAAAATCATCAGCCAGAACTTTTGGAGCTGTTTCCTGAAGACTGATCAGAATACTTTCAGCAATTCTTTCCTGAAGGTCTGCAGAAGAAGGAGCGGTCATATACTGTTCCAGAACGTGTGTATAAGCATCCGTAATTCCGTTCACGATCTGATTTTTAGGAATCGTTCTGATCACTTCCGGATCTAAAACAGAAAATTGCGGGAAAAGTCCGGGGCCGCCTGAAGATAATTTCTCGTTGGTTTCTCTTCTTGAAATAACATAGCCTGAATTCATTTCAGAACCTGTTGCAGGCAGTGTAAGAATACTTCCGAAAGGCATTCCTTCTCCTTCAAAAGTTCTTACCGGGTTTTTAAGGATTTCCCATGGTTCACCGGCATAGTTAGCAGCAGCTGAAAGAAATTTGGTTCCGTCGATCACAGATCCACCGCCTACAGCAAGAAGATAGTTGATATTTTTTTCTTTGATAAAACTTAAAGCATTAATAAGTACTTCATATTCAGGATTGGCAGGTACGCCTCCGAATTCATACAGATCATGATCTTTCAGAGCTTCCTTTACCTGATCGTAAACACCGTTGTTTTTGATGCTTCCACCACCATAGATCATTAATATTTTGGCATCTTTTGGAACCTCACGGGAGATCTTTGCGATCTCACCTTTTCCAAAAAATATTTTTGTCGGATTTTTAAATTCGAAATTAAGCATTGTTCTAAATTTATTTGATCCAAATTTACGGAAAGCAATATGAAAACAGAGTTAATGAAATTTTAAAATTCCTATCGAAGTCTTTTATAATAACAATATAAATTCAACCCGTTCTGATATTTTGGTTATGATTTTCTTTACAGGATTTTAGCCGATAAAAAAATGTTTTTAACGCAGAGGTTATATGTTTAACTATAATTCGAGGTTGCAAAGCAGGAATCAACAAAGTTGGTTCATCGTAGCTATAGAATAAAATGATCTGCAAAATCTGCTTAATCAGCGAGAGAATATAAAATATATTGGTATTACTCTACTGGGAAACATTTTGATTACAATTTTCTGCCTTAAAATAAACACCGTTATTTTTAGATTCCAGTTTTCCGGTTCTTCTGTTGATCTTTATAAAGTAAGATTCTTTCATTTCCGGACATCCTTTAGACTTTGAGGCATACAGATAAATATATTGGTCCTCTATTTTATAAGAACCACTCAGCTTATTACTTGTATCTATTTTAAAACCATAGGTTTGGATTAATAGAATTGCTTCCGGAAGATTGTCAACCGTTCCGATGAAATCTCTCAGTTGCTGTTCACTGGAAAAATATACGGACCTTTCTTTTTTGCAGGCAAGAATGTATGAAAAGCATCGGTTGCCGATACATTGCTGGAAGAAACCTTTTTCTGGAAGAGGCTCATTAATGGTCATGAAATCCGGCATCTGGCTTTCGTAAATCACGGCTTTTTCAGGATCAGTGTCATTGGTAAGCACTCTCCAGTAGCTGTATTCTTTACCGGGAACAATGAATGGGTAGAGTAGTTCGGTATTGTCAAGGATTTCCGGAACTTTCTTGTAATCATCAGGAATCGTGGTCTGTGCAAAAAACAGATTGGATAGAATCAGAGAAGCGAAGACGATGATTTTCATAAAGAAAGTGCTTTGGAGCAAATTTACGAAAATGGATGAAGATTTATTTTTTATCTTTTAAATAATTCGCGGCATTGGTATTATCGGGATTGAGAAGCAATGATTTTTTATAATTCATAACAGCTTCTTCTTTACGTCCCAATGCATCTAATATTTCACCATAACTGTCAAAAACATTGTAGCTATCGGGAAATAATTCTGTATTCAATTTGAAAACAGCAAGTGCTTCATTTTTAAGGTTACGGCCCACCATCTGATAGCCCCATGAATTGATCTCATCTTCAGACACTTTGAAGTTTTTATTTTTCTTTTTGATTTTCTGATAAACCGAACCTAGATTTTGATAACCGTCCGAAATAGTTTGTAAATACAGCATTTTCATATAAGGACTAAGTCCAAAACCATTTTTAGCTTTCATACCGGGAATGTAGTATCCTGCAATTTCATCCATGAACCATTCGGGATTTGATCCCTGTAGATTGGTTAAAACTACAATGGACAGATGATCCTGAGGATATACAAATAAAGTAGAACGCATGCCACCAACAGGGGCAACGGCAGGATGTTCAAATCTTACAACGGTAGGCCACCCCAGGGCGTAACCATTCGTAAGCTTATTAAAGCCGCCTACATCACCGTTATTGAGTTTTATAGTAGTGAAAAGTTCTGTGATGCTTTTTTTATCCTTAAGGAGTTTTCCTTCCTGTAAAGCAAGAAGCCATTTACTTAAATCTTCTGCTGAAGACATAATTCCTGTAGCTGTTCGGAAAAAGACTGGGAAAGTCGCGAAAACATTGTGGAGCTTTCCGTCGTTGATCCATTTGCCTTCGTTATTGATAATAGTGGAGTAAGCACCTGCACTATTATCAATAATATCGTTGGAATCTCCAAATTGAGTTACGAGCAGTTGGGAAGGTTTGAATTGATTGTCTTCAATAAATTTTGTGAAATGTACTCCGCTCAACTGCGTAATTATTTTTCCCAAGATAAAGTATCCTGTTTGGTTGTAACTGAATTTTTCACCAGGTGAAAACTCCATTGGAAGGGTTTTAACTATTTCCCAGTTTTTACTTTCATTGCCTTCACCCAAAACCTGTTCTTTTTGATCAATATTATTGGGAAGGCCGGATGTATTGCTTAAAAGTTGTTTGAAGGTTATATTCTTCCAGCTTTCAGGAATATCAGTAAGGTATTTGGAAATAGCATCACCTGTATTTAATTTTCCCTGTTCCTGCAACTGCATAATAGCAACACCAACAAATGCTTTTGTCATTGAGTTGATTGAAAAAACAGTGTTGTTTTTAGTTGGAACCTGATGCTCAATATTGGCCAGCCCATAGCTGCTGAGCTGATCAATTTTATCATTTCTGATGATGGCCAATTGAAGTCCCGGGATTTTCAATTCCTGCATTTTATGCATGATGAAAGTATCAATGCTGTCAGAGCGCTTTTGTGCTGTATAATCTTTAGGAAAAATAACAACGATAATAAGTAGAAATGATTTTAATAGGATTTTCATGGAGGCTGTTTGTTGTTAAAACATGGTAAGGTAGCTATTTATTACGTGTATTATAAAATATTTTCTTTATTTAATTGAATGTTGAAAAGAATTATGAGTTATTATTTTCGGAATTTTGGATGAGAGTTGGAAAGTGAATATGTTGAGAGGTTGTCAGTTGCTGGTTGCTTGTTTGAAATTATTAAGCTTAGTGAGTGAATGTCTTACAACTAAAACCCGCTATTCACTTGCAAAGCAAAATTCACCATTGATATTTCTAATCAAGTCTCAGCCTTTAACCTAAAAGTCTCATATCTCGTGTCTGATATCTAAAATCTTTATTAAATTAAACTACTGCAGTACAATTTTATAATATCCTTTTTCGTCTGTTACATCAATACCCACCCCTGTAAATGTTAATTTATTGATCTGATACCCATCACAACCACCTTTAAATTCTGATGACTGTATTGAAAAATCAAAAGCTTTAACATTGGATTGGAAAGTATAATTTTTTGTCCCGTTATAAGCACCCACATTTTCTAAAATAATCATGTCATCAGATGTTTTGGTTAATTGTACCCCAACCTGATTTTTATCCTTGATTGAATAAGCCGTAAGTGTTCCGTTTGTGATCAGATTTTCGTCATTAGAATCAACGAATTTAAAAGCTATCGTCTGAGGAGCATTATAGCAGTCTTCACTACAGCCTGTGAAAATAAAAGCCATTAATAGGAATATGAATATATTTTTCATGAGAAGTTGATTAATTCTGTGAAAAGTAAAATTAATCATTAAACTGTTGTATTCAAAATTATAATAAACCTGAATTGTTATGACGGTCCCAAAAGATTAATTATAAAGTCTTCTTTCACAGTAAATATTTTTACTCAGTAATACTTCATTTTTTTGTCATTTGTCAACTAATTTAATTCCAAAATCCATTACATTTGTTATATGATACACGACCAACGAGCAGAAAAATTCAGGCAGATCGTGGAGAATAAATTCCAGATCTACAATTCATTATTTATGAGCCTGCCTTATGATAAAATGACCAATATCGGGATGCTTCTTCCCTTCCTTTACGAGGAAAGCCGAAACGGATATGAAGATGGCAAGACCCCAGAGGAAATTGTCGAAGAATTCTTTAAAAACCATACCGATCTCCAGACGGAGGAACAGAAAGTAGAACTGCTCTTCAAGATCATACAATACATCGAAAGACAGGTGGTTTTGTTTGACAGTATAGAAGATGCTGCATTTCCAAACCTTCATTCTGAAAGTGACAGCGGAACAATAACCAATCTTTTTGAACGCTCATACCAGGATCACAAACTTGAAAAAGTCCGTGAAAAACTGAAGGATTTTACAGTGAAAGTAGTTTTTACAGCGCACCCTACACAGTTTTATCCAAGTTCGGTACAGAGGATCATCCAGGATTTGCGTGGAGCTATTACCGGCGATTCCGTTACGCAGATCGATATGCTTCTGCAGCAGTTGGGAAAAACGCCTTTCGTTAATAAAGAAAAACCGACTCCAATTGATGAAGCGCTTAGCATTATTTCCTATTTAAGATATGTCTATTACGACACCATTGGAGAGCTGTTCACCAAAATCAAGAAAACTTTTGGAAACGGTCATTTCCATCTTCACGAAGATATTATTCAGCTTGGTTTCTGGCCGGGTGGAGACAGGGACGGAAACCCGTTTGTAACGGCTGATGTTACCAAAAGAGTGGCTGAAGAGCTCCGTTCCGCGATCCTGAAATCCTATTACAGCCATTTGAAATTTATCAGGAGAAGATTAAGCTTCAGGGGAGTTTCTGAAGTATTGACGCAGTTAAGTGATGAGCTGTACGGTGCCATCTTCAACGGAAATATAATCACAGCAGAAGATATTCTGAAAAAGGCAGATGAAGCAGAAAAAATATTGGTGAATGATCACAATTCCCTGTTTTTAGACCTTTTGGAAAACTTCAGAGACCGGGTGAAAATTTTCGGAACTCACTTTGCAACGCTGGATGTTCGTCAGGACAGCAGGATTCATCAGAAAGTAATTGATGAGGTTTTTGCAAAAGTTTATGGTAATACCGAAGCCGGTGAAGAAGAAAAATTCAATAAGCTGATCCAGCTTGATCACAAAGTTAATGCAGATCAGTTTGAAGATATCGTTAAAGATACTTTATTAACGGTTTCACAGGTTTCCGAGATCCAGAATCTGAACGGGCAGAGAGGAATGAACCGCTATATTATCTCCAATTCCGATGCTGTAAAGGATGTAATGAATGTCTATGCATTTTTTAAGATCTGCGGATATCAGGATAAAGACATCAGAATGGATATTGTTCCGCTTTTTGAAACCATGGAAGGTCTTGCCAATTCCGAGAATGTAATGAACGAGCTTTACCAGAATCCGGTTTATAAAAAGCATCTTCAAAGCAGAGGAAATCAGCAGACCATTATGCTTGGTTTTTCAGACGGAACAAAAGACGGGGGATACCTGAAGGCCAACTGGGAAATTTACAAGGCCAAAGAAGTTTTAACTAAACTTTCCGTTCAGAATGGAATTAAAGTAGTATTCTTCGATGGCAGAGGAGGCCCACCTGCAAGAGGAGGAGGGAAAACCCACGATTTCTATGCATCACAGGGAAATACCATTGCCAACAATAAAATAGAGCTGACGATCCAGGGACAGACGATTACCAGTATTTTCGGAAATAAAGAACAGGCCAAATACAATTTTGAACAGCTTCTGACTGCCGGAGTGGAAAATGATGTCTTTAAAAACTCGAAGAAAGACCTTACGGAAAAAGAAAGAAAACTGATCGCCGAGCTTGCCGATATCAGCTACAAAAAATATTCAGACCTTAAAGCTCACCCGATGTTTGTTCCTTATCTCCAGGAGATGAGTACATTGGAATATTATGGTAAAACAAATATCGGAAGCCGCCCGTCCAAAAGAGGAAATGGTACGGAACTGAAATTTGAAGACCTCAGGGCAATCCCATTTGTGGGATCATGGTCTCAGCTGAAGCAGAATGTTCCCGGATTTTTCGGGTTCGGATTTGCAATGCAGCAGATGAAAGAGCAGGGAAGACTAGAAGAAGTAAAAGAGCTGTATAAAGGTTCTGATTTCTTTAAAACTTTAGTTCTGAACTCGATGATGAGTATGAACAAATCCTATTTTCCACTGACGTATTACATTAAAAATAATCCGAAATTCGGAGCATTCTGGAATGTCCTGTTTGATGAATATACGCTTTCAAGGGATATTATGCTTGAGATTACCGGGTTCAAAATGCTGCAGGAAGAAGATCCGCTGTCGAGAAAATCGGTGAAGATCCGCGAGAAAATCGTACTTCCGCTGTTGAGTATCCAGCAGTATGCACTGATGAAGATACAGAAAGGAGAAGGAAATAAAGAAGCTTATGAAAAGCTGGTGACCAGATCATTATTTGGAAATATTAATGCGAGCAGAAACTCAGCTTGATTGATCATAGCAACGCCTCTCAATTGGAGAGGCGTTTTCTTTTTTAAACGAATAACAAAAATAAACACATGATTCTCTGATCAATTTAGGTTTGGCTAAAGCCAATTTGATTGGTAATAAAAGTGAAACGGGCTAAAGCCCGTTCCTATTGATATTTCGTTACAGATATTAATCTGAGCAATTTAATTTATCCTTGTCAAGGTTTTAAACCTTGACAAGGATATTCTTTGGAATAAGCTGTACTTAAAAAAATGCGTCATCACGAAATCAGGTTATTTTAATACAGAATGGTGTAATGAGATGAATTGGGATGAAAGCCTTTATAATAATTTAACTTGTGGCATTTGTCTTATTTATGGTTATAAATAAATCAAACCATTAGAAATTGTAAATAACTATTCCTTTAAAAATTTTTCATAAAAAACCTGATCCTTCGCTTGAATTTTCAGATAATAAGTTCCCTTCGGAAAATCTTCCACTTTAATAGATTTCTGACCGTTATTTTTTCTGACCAGTTTTCCTAAATTATCATAGACTTCCAAAGACAGAATCTCGCTTTCGGAAGCAATATTTAAAATATTCTTAACAGGATTCGGGAAAATAGCAAACTTTTCTTTTTTTAGAATTTCAGAAGTATTCAATACCTGATTGTAAAGGTTTCCAAAATTAAGAATACCGTAACCCATCTGGTCCGTGTGAGCCGGATAAAGAGAAGCAGTCTGTCTCAGTTTTGTCCTCATCAGCTCCCTGTTCATGGATGGGAAAGCCTGGATGAAACAGGCTACGCCACCAGCAGCGATAGGGGTTGCAATAGAAGTTCCTCCTACAGAAGTTAAGGTACTGTTGGTCACTGTAGCAGATGCGGTTCCTCTTGCACTTCCATCAGGTTTTACCACACCAAGCGCATTCGGTCCATATGATGAAAATCCTGAAGGACTTCCTGCAGCATCTACCGATCCTATGCTGAATACTTTAGCATTGTCTGCGGGAGTCATAATGTAATGCCATGGCTGAAGTCCTGAATTTCCTGCGGCGGCAAGAACGAAAATTCCTTTATTGGCAGCTATTTCAGCTGCTCTTGCAATAAAAGAAGTAGTTCCATTCATATCGGAGTAGGTGTAGCTGTACCGGGAATCGTCAAAAACATTGTATCCAAGAGAAGTTGTGATGATATCGACCCCTTTTCTGTCTGCTTCTTCGGCTGCTTCTATCCAGTATAATTCCTCTTCCGGAATTTCGCCAACCGAATTTTCACTGCGGTAAAGATAGAAATCGGCATCCGGTGCTGATCCTACAAATGTATTTTCGATGTAGCCGCCGATGGCTCCCAGTACTGCAGATCCGTGATTGCTGATGGCAGTGCTGTACACATTGCTTGTTTTGGTTACAAAGTCATAGACAGCTTTGATCCGGTTGTTGTTGCGCAATCTTTCAAAGGCGGATCCGGTATCTACATAAGGAAAACCTGCATCAATAACGGCGATAGAAATCCCTGTTCCTGTAAATCCTGCAAGGTGAAGAGGTCTTACATTGATCTGATCTATCTGTGCGGAGCCCGAGCCATAATCAAAGACAGTCAGATTTTTTTGAGTCTCGGAAGAAGAGTTCCATTTATCCTGATATACTGTTTTAGGAACGGAACTATTATTTCTTGCAAAATGTCCTACTGAGGATACATAAGGCTGAGCCTGTAAAGCTGTTATCTGGGCCGGAGTTGCATTTACAGCAGCTCCGTTAAGCCATTTCGAATAGTCTGTAACGGTAAAACCAAGGTTCTGAAGATTCTGAATATAAGACTGTTCAATGGGGGCATCCTGATCATTCAGCGGAATACCCAGCGAAGTACGTCTGTTAAGGGATTTTTGAGTCAGTTCTGAAAGCGGATTCGCATAAAAAGCAGCTTTATTCGGTTTGCCTGTAAAATAAACAAAAACAAGCTCGGTCTGCGCATTTACGGTTGAGTAACCCACTAAAAGACAAAAGAGTAAAATTTTTTTCATAAAGTTATTTTTTATAAAGATAAAACAAAATCAATAAAATTTTTGACAGGATTTTAAATTCCTTATTTTTACACAAATATTTATTTATGAAAAAAATTCAGATGGTTGACTTGCAAAGTCAGTATTACAAAATAAAGAATGATGTAGACAATGCAGTTTTGAATGTAATGGATTCTGCGGCCTTTATCAACGGCCCTGAAGTAAAGTCTTTCCAGAATGAATTGGAATCTTATTTAGATGTAAAGCATGTGATTCCGTGTGCTAACGGAACGGATGCTTTGCAGATTGCGCTGATGGCTTTGGATCTTAAAGAAGGAGACGAAGTGATCACCGCAGATTTTACTTTTGCTGCTACAGTAGAAGTTATTCATCTGCTTAAACTGAAATCAGTGCTGGTAGATGTAGATTACGATACATTCACCATTTCTACAGAAGAAATTAAAAAAGCGATTACACCAAGAACAAAAGCGATTATCCCGGTGCATATCTTCGGACAGTGTGCCAATATGGAAGAGATCTTAAAAATTGCAGAAGAGCATAATCTTTATGTCATTGAAGACAATGCGCAGGCAATAGGAGCTCAGTATACATTCTCTGACGGAACTGAGAAATATGCAGGAACCATGGCAACTGTGGGAACTACTTCATTTTTTCCTTCTAAAAATTTAGGATGTTATGGTGATGGTGGAGCTATTTTCACCAATAATGATGAACTGGCGCACCGTTTAAGGGGAATTGTTAATCACGGGATGTACGAGAGATATTATCATGATGAGGTAGGAGTGAATTCAAGATTAGACAGTATTCAGGCAGCGGTTTTAAGAAAAAAACTTCCGAATCTTGATTCTTACAACGACGCAAGAAGAAAAGCAGCTGATTATTATGATGAAGCTTTTGCAGGAAACGAAAATATTTTAACTCCAAAAAGAGCAGAATATTCTACTCATGTATTTCACCAGTATACTTTAAGAATTCTGAACGGAAAACGTAATGATTTACAAAAATTCCTGACTGAAAAGGAAATTCCTGCAATGATTTACTACCCGGTAGCCCTAAGAAAGCAGAAGGCATATTATCAGGAAAGTAATGATGCAGATTTTGTGAATACAGATAAGCTTCTGGACCAGGTAATTTCTCTTCCGATGCATACAGAACTTGATGAAGAGCAGCTGAAGTATATCTCGGATGCTGTACTGGAGTTTATGAAATAAATATGCTTCACGACGAAAGAATACTTAAGAATAAGTTTGCTTATTTTTTTACAATAATTTTTGTCCTTTGTTGGATGATATTTTTTGCATATAACATGTTTAATATTTTTTTAAGGGGATATGGGTTAAAAGAAGACTATAATGCAGTTAAAGTACCTATTATAGCACTATACTTTTTAATTCTACCATTATTGACTATTACATTTGTAAATATTTTTAAAGAATCTGGAAAGATGTTTCGTACCTTAAATATTTCTTTATTCTTAATGATTATTTTTCATGCAATAATTTTTTATGCTAAATATCAAAGAACTAAAAATCCTGCAACATATTTATTCTTATATATATTTTCCAATGTATTATTTGTTGTAGGCCCAGTTGTACTTATAAATTATTTTAAGCATACTCCAGCAAAAAACGAAATAGAAGAAATAGGAAAACACAACGATTAAAAAAATATTAAACAAAAAAAATGGCAATACTTGTTACAGGAGGACTTGGATATATAGGTTCCCACACCGTAGTAGAACTCATGAATAATAATTTTGAGGTGGTGATCGTTGACGATTTATCCAATTCAGAAAAATTTATTTTACATAATATTGAGGAAATTACAGGAAAAAGACCAATTTTTTATCCTTTCGATTTAAAGAGGAAAGAACTTCTTAATCAGGTTTTTGAAGCACACCAGATTGAGGGATGTATCAATTTTGCCGCTTTTAAAGCAGTAGGAGAAAGCCAGGAAAAACCTATTGATTATTATGAAAATAATTTGTTTTCATTAATTAATATACTTCAGGAATTTAAATCAAGAAATATTTCTAACTTTATCTTCAGTTCGTCGTGCACAGTGTACGGACAAGCAGATGAAATGCCAATTGACGAAAATACACCGCTTAAGATGCCGGAAAGTGTTTACGGCAAAACGAAACAGATGGGAGAAGAAATTCTTAAAGATTTTGCGGCTGGATATCAAAAAAAAATATGCCTTTTGAGATATTTTAATCCTATTGGAGCTCATCCATCCGCTTTATTAGGAGAGCTGCCGATTGGTATCCCGAATAATTTAGTTCCCTATGTCATGCAGACTGCTGCAGGCATCCGTGAGAAGTTAAGCGTTTGGGGAAATGACTATCCTACAGAAGACGGAACGGCTATCAGAGATTATATTTATGTAGTTGATCTTGCGAAAGCTCACGTGGCAGCGTTGAAAAATCTGTTGAGCAACACCTCAGATGAAGCCGTAATTGACATATTTAATTTAGGAACAGGAAAAGGCTCATCCGTACTGGAAGTGGTGAAAGCTTTTGAAACAGCTAATGATGTGAAGGTTCCTTACCAGATCTGCGCCAGAAGAGAAGGTGATATTACCGTTGCTTATGCTAATGCTGATAAAGCCGAAAAAGACCTTCACTGGAAGTCTGAAACCCCATTGGAGGAATCTTTAAGAACAGTCTGGAAATGGCAGCAATATCTTGATTCCAGGACTGTTTAAAGAAGTCAAAAAAAAATTATAAACAAATTATAAAGCCAAATTATAAAACCTTCCCCTCAATATTAGTCTTTTATAGGTTAAAAGAATAATGGTTGTAGCGGAATTTTAATTGAACTATTATGAAAACACAGAAAATAGGTATTACATTTTCATCATTTGATCTGCTGCATGCAGGACACATCAAAATGCTTGAAGAAGCTAAAACAATATGTGATTATTTAATCGTAGGGCTTCAGATTGATCCTTCTCACGATCGGCCAAATAAAAATAAGCCAAGTCAGACCATCGTTGAACGGTATATTCAATTGAAAGCAGTAAACGCTGTTGATGAGATTATTCCTTATTATACAGAGGAAGATCTGCTCGATATTCTGAAATCATTTGTGATTGATGTAAGAATCATAGGTGATGATTATATGGACAAAGACTTTACCGGCAAGCAGTATTGTGAGGAAAAGGGAATAGAAATCTTTTACAATAAAAGAGACCATAGGTTTTCCACCAGTGATCTTCGAAAAAGAATCTACGAAGCAGAAAAAGTGAAATACGAAAAAGCTGAAACCGTAAAATAAAAAAATCCCGAAAAATATTTTTCGGGATTTTTTTGTGTATTACATTGGAGCTTGCTGGTCGTCGCCCGTTGCATTGGAGTTGATGTCTTTTTTCCTTTTAGGCTGCTCCACCTTCTCGCCCTGTTTGAACCTGTAGGTCAGAGAAACTGAGAACTGTCTCGGCTGCCATTGCATATAAGAATCTCTTACGCTATTTGCTGTATATGTTGTAGATCTCATTGCTCTGGTATTGAAAATATCTTGAACGTTAAACGCTAAAGTTCCGTCACCTTTCCAAATTGTTTTAGATGCACCGAAGCTGATAGCATACATATCTTTTCTATCCTGATAAGCCGTTTTCTGGCCTCCTCTATAGAATCCTTGCAGTTGGAAACTGAATGTTTTATCAACTTTAATTGTTGAAGTAAGTCTCGCTCTTGTTGAAAAACCCTTACCGTTAAAATCAGCAACAGCCTGAATAGGTTTGCCATTTTTATCAAAGGTGTCATATAGAGTGCTGCCTTTTGTATTGTAACCAAACAAATCTACATTTCCTAAGAATTTCAACCAGCTTGTTGCATCCCAGTTGAAGTTTAAGTCTAAACCGAAACGGTCATCTGTACCCAAGTTAATTGGTTTTGTGTGAGATTCTATACGCTTTGGATCAATAATAACTCCATTTTCATCTGTGGCTAAAATATTATATACTAACATTTTTGTGTCATCAGTCTGATGTCTGTAATATAGCGTAGGGTTAATCGTAAATTTCTTTTTTGAAATGCTGTACCCAAATTCAAAAGAGTCTACATATGATGGATTAAGATCAATATTCCCGTCAAAAATATTTTGGTTATCATTGTAACTCGGGTTAGGAATCATAAAGAATGATCTTGGGCGGTCTATTCTTCTTGTGTAGTTTAATAACAACTGATTATCCTTCGTAAATTCATAACTTAAATATACGCTTGGGAATAAGTTATTGTAATTTTTAGTAGTTGCAGGTACATTTTTCTTGGGGTCAAGGCTTAGGTAATTAATGTCTACATTCGACAATTCATCTCTTACACCCACCTGATAAGCTAATTTTCCAATTTTACTTTTGAATTGTAAATAAAAAGCATTAAAAGTCTCCTTATATGTTGCATCATAAGTGTATGGCTTAAGAAAATCTAATGGCTTTGTTGTGGTGCTCTCACGGACGTCATTACTGTAATCATTGGTATTGATATCAATTCTATATCCTGCTTCTAATTTTGAATATTCACCAATAGGCAACTCATAATCGGCTTTACCAATAACAGATCTATTAGTAGTATTTTGATTAATGATATTTTTCAAATTATCAATGGTATCATCAATATTGGTGTCGTTGTATGATCGGCTTCTTTGTAAACTTAATGATAATGATAAATTTTGTCCTTTGTCATCAAATTTATGATCTAACCCAAAATCACCTTGAAAAGCTAGGTTGTTGTTTGTTCCGAAAGTACTTCTGTTTGATGTATAAAAAGGATTTTTAAGAGGAGTATAGCGATAATCAATATTTCCAAAATTTTCACTGTCAAAAGTTCTTACGGTTCCGGATAAATTTACTGAGGTTTTTTCAGAAATGTCATAAACGATACCTGCAGAAGCGTTATAGTTGTTGTTTTTACTTTTAGTTTCAGAGTTAGTATTTCTTTGTACCAAATCATCATCTAATATAGCATTGTTAAAATAATCATCATTTCTACTGGTATTTTTTGATTCCCTGTAACCACCTCCACCATTTAGGAACCATGTAAAGTTCCCTTTTCTCCAGTTAAGATTAGCATTCAGGTTGGTTTGAGGAAGGTAGCCTAAAGTTCCAATAACACTACCGTTAAAGCCAGTCTTCTTGCTTTTCTTTAAAATAATATTCAGAATACCAGCAGTACCACTAGCTTCAAATTTAGAAGAAGGGTTGGTGATTACTTCAATTCTGTCGATCTGATCTGCAGGAATACTTTGAAGCGCATTCGCTCCATCATCTATTCCAAGGAGAGCAGAAGGCTTCCCGTTGATCAGAAATTTTACATTAGAGCTACCTCTCATCGATACAGTACCGTCAGTATCCACAGAAACAGAAGGAACATTAGAAAGGACATCCTGAAGATTTCCTCCCTTACTTACAATGTCCTGCGAAGGATCGTAAGTTCTTTTATCAAGTTCAACTTTGTAGGGCTTTGTAGCTGCTGCAGTAATTACCACACCTTGTATTTCCTGGGTTTTGCCATCTAAAGTACTTGTCGCCTCAGGTTGTATGGATAGTGCACCAATATTTCCGGGCCCTGCAATACTTTTATTGACTATACTTTTTTTATAGTCGATTGCTTCTACTGTAATGTCATAATTTCCAGGGGCTAGCTCCAGTTTGTACTGTCCCTTTTCATCGGTCAGTACAGCATCGCTTAATGACTTGTTCGCTTTATTGCTGAACGTCACAGAAGCATAAGGAACCGGCTGGTTGTTTTTGTTGACAATCATTCCCGTAACGCCTGCCTTGTCCTGGGCAAATGCCATTGCAGCTGCTGAAAGTACAAAAGTAAGTGCTAGCGTTTTTTTTGTGAAAATGTTGACAATTTCCGTCTGATTCATAAGGTATTTTTTGTATAAAATCGTAAAAGTATAAGTCATAATATTGTGAAATCATTAATTGGGTTTGATTTCAAATATTACAAATTATGTATTATTTATAGATGTATAAGTCGTATATAATTGTTAAATGTTAATTGTCGTATTGTTAAATAAAAGTTAAATTAGTTTTTTATTTGATATTTTTTGAATTCAGCCAGTCCTGATAAGCTTTTGCATTGATGGCATGCTCTTCCGCACTTGCTGTAAACTTATGGTAGCCAAACCTTGCAGGATCAGCACACATAAATATGTAACTGTTGTTTTCAGCATTCAAAACCGCATCCACAGAGTTTTTATCCACCACGCAGATAGGACCCGGAGGAATTCCGGTGTTAGCATACGTATTGTATGGGGATGGGGTAGACAAATGTTTATAGAGTACTCTCTTGATCGGTTCCTTAAAATTGGTCTGCTTGTTAATCGCATAGATCACCGTAGGATCAGACTGTAGCTTCATTCCTTTTCTGTAACGGTTCAGATATAATCCTGCGATTGTTTTCATTTCATCTTTCTTTCCGCCTGATTCTTTATAAACGATAGAAGCCAGGGCATAGATCTGATCTCTGGTCAGGCCCGATTGCTGTTCCTTGTTTTTTCTTTCACGGGTCCAGAATTCATTGTACTGTTCATCAAATTTTTTGAAGAATTCTCTTGGGCTTACCGTCCAGAAAAAATTATAGGTATCAATGAAAAAATATTTTTTTAAATCCTCTGCATTTTTGTACCCTTTTTCTGCTGCTACTTTATCCAGGTCGTTTACAAAATGTAAAGAATCAATCTCCGTTTTTTTCGTTACTTTTCCTATCATCTGGTACATATCTCCAAAATCGCCGATTCTGAAGCTGTTTTCCGTCTGGTTTCCGGCCTTGATTATATTCACAAGATTTGTGTTTCCTGCCCCTGACTGGAAATGATAGCGGCCCGGCTTAAAAAACTTATCAAGATCCTTATCTCTGGCAACCGCTTCAAAAGCGTCCTTGTCTTTTACATAGGGACCCACTGAATCCAGAATCTGTTTGAAATCCGCTTTGTGGGGAATCAGTACATATCCGTCTTTCTCTACGTTGTTTCCATAGTATTTATTATAAAATCTCAAACCAAAAAATCCTGCCGCTCCTACAATAATGAGAGCGATAATGAGAACAGTTTTTTTCATTATTAAAAATTTGATTAAAAGTTTAGTTTTTAAATAAGATCTATTTTACCTCTAAAAACTTGCTTTGCGGGACCTTCAAGCCAAATGTTTTGGAAAGAATTTCCGTTTTTTTCAGCATGAACCTTAAGATTTCCACCTAAAGTTTTAACTTTTACAGAGATTAGATTGTTTTTTTGCAGAAAAGTTAAAGCAGAAGCTGTAACTCCTGTTCCACAGCTGTAAGTTTCATCCTCAACGCCTCGTTCATAGGTTCTTACGAAAATTTCGTCATCAGTAATTTTTTCAACAAAATTCACATTGATGCCATTTTCCTTATAATTTTCTGAGTTTCTTATGCCGTGACCTGCTGCAAAAACATTGTAATTCACCAGATCTTCTACATATTTTACATAATGAGGAGATCCCGTATCCATTACAGTGTCTTGTCCATCTTCAGAGATGGTATCCACATCAATCATTTTTAATTTGATAATACCGTTATGGATCTCTGCTTCATGTTCACCGTCTATAGCAATGAATTTGCACTTATCTTCAAAAATATCCAGAAAGAAAGCAAAAGCTACCAGACATCTTCCGCCATTTCCGCACATGGTGCTCTCGCCGCCATCAGAATTATAGTAGACCATCTTAAAATCATAGGCATCATCATTTTCCAGAAGGATAAGCCCGTCGCCGCCAATTCCGAAGCGTCTGTCACATAATTTTCCAATAAGATCTTTTTCTTTAGGGAACTGCAGATCACGGTTGTCAATCATTACAAAGTCATTTCCCGTCCCTTGATATTTATAAAATTCCATATTTTTAGTCTAAAATTAACGAGCAAAATTAATATATTTAAAATGAAAAACGAACAGTGTTAGCTGTCCGTTTTCTTATTTATAATCGTTTTATCTAAATCCGCCTCCGCTGGACTGCTGTCTTGTAGAACCGCTGTTTTGCTGAGTGTTACTCTGGGTACTTGTACTTCCCCTGAATCCGCCGGAAGATTCTGTTCTGTTGCTGTTCTGGTTTTGATTATACTGCTGTGTATTTCTAAAACCTCCGCTATTCTGATTATTCCGGTTTCCCTGATTGTTCTGGGAATTTTTTCCGCCAGAATTTCTAAAACCTCCGTTGTTCTGGCTGCTCTGTGGTCTCTGGTTGTTATTATTAGAATTGGTATTGCTCGAATTTCTGAATCCGTTATTACTGCTGCTGTTTCTTGTGCCGGTTCTGTTATTGTTAAACCCGCTGTTATTATAGTTACCTCCGTTGTTGTTGTTAGGCGTATTCCGGAATCCGTTATTAGGTCTCTGTGAAGTTACCGTAGTTTTTCTTTCAACATAAACTTTTCTTCGGCTGTCCCCTGAATTATAGTAATAATAAGGAATGCCGTTATCATAATAATAATTGACATCGTTTCTGTAATAATAGCCGTCATTTCCGTAATAACCGCCGTTTCCGTAATATCCTGAAGGAGCATAATAATACCCGTTGTTATAATATGGATCTCCGTAGCCACCATTGTTTGCATACCCGTCACTGTAAGCTAAACATGATGTTAAACTGCTGATAGCTACAATACTGAATGCTATTTTAAATAAATTTTTCATGACTTTATCGTACTTTTTTCTTTTAAACTTTTTTTCCAATTGAGGTATCCTAAGATAGCCATTATAGTAAATACCAAATATTGAACCGAAGTGATACCGAGTTCCTTAAAAATCATCATAGGGATACAAATAAAATCCCCGATGATCCAGAAAATCCAGTTCTCAATGCGCTGTTTGGCCATAAACCACATTCCCACTAAAAATATAGAAGTGGTAATAACATCAAGCCAATTTGCCCAATCCAGATGATATAATCCTAAATTAGCACCCTCCATAGAAAATTTATTGTCGATATAAGGCTTGTAATAATAAATAAGGGTAACCAGTGCCATGCTCAATACAAAAAGAATCCCAGCGAATATTCTTTCCTTCCTTGTTGCCCAGCTTACCTCCACATGAATATGGTCTTCAGAATTTTTAGACCAAAGGACCCAGCCGTAAATGCTCATTGCAGTATAATACACATTGATCATGCAGTCGCCGAGAAGACCGAAGTTAAAAAGAATGTAAACGTAGATCAGCGTAGAAATGATACCTGTAGGATATACCCAGATATTCTTTTTTATTGAAAAATAGACGCTTAAAATTCCGAAAAATGTACCCGTGGCTTCCAGTAGAATTTGTAGACCACTGTAGTTTTCATACGGCTTTACAAAAAGATCATATAAATTCATGTGATCAAAAATAAGCAAAAATTAGCACTTTTGAAAATAAATTAAATAATGTGTAAATCAGTTTTTTAAATATTTTTATTTAAAATAAATCACGAAAGTTTATTAATAAACGTTAAGGTTTGTAAAATTTTTATATTTTCGTAAATCTTTAATTAAATAAAAAAACATGTCTAAAATTTGGGTTAAGAAGCCAATGAGCGCTTATGAAGCTGATATCAAAAAGAGCCAGCTGAAACGCGTTCTGGGAAAATGGAGCCTTACTGCTATCGGAATCGGAGCAATCATTGGAGGGGGAATTTTTGTACTTACAGGAACAGGTGCTTATTATAATGCAGGGCCTGCACTGGCACTTTCATTCGTAATTGCAGGAATTGCCTGTGTATTTGCAGCACTTTGTTATGCAGAATTTGCTTCCATACTTCCCGTAGAAGGTTCAGCTTACGCTTATGCTTATGGAACGGTGGGAGAAATTTTTGCATGGATCATAGGCTGGGGGCTGATACTTGAATACGCTATGGGATCTATGACGGTCGCCGTATCCTGGTCGGGATACTTTGCCAAACTCCTCAAAATGTTCGGACTGCATCTTCCGGCTTATCTCACCACAGATCCACAGACCTATATTGCAGCAGGAAACTCCGGGTTTTCCATGAACTTACCCGCATTTTTAATTGTTTTCTTTGTGATTTCTATTCTGGTAAGAGGAACAAAAGGTGCTGCTAAAGCCAATAACTTCATTGTGATACTTAAGGTTTCTGCTATTATTTTCGTAATCGTTGCAGGAGCATTTATTATTTTAAATTTAGCTGATCCTTTTAAAAACTGGGTTCCTTTCATTCCTGATCCAACCACTATTACCGAAAATGGAGTCTCGCATTCCGCCTACGGTGTGGCAGGAGTTGTGGCAGGAGCATCGGCTATTTTCTTTGCTTATGTAGGTTTCGATGCCGTTTCTACACAGGCAGGAGAAGCTATTAACCCTAAAAAAGACGTACCGTTTGCGATCATCGCTTCGCTGATTATCTGTACTCTTTTATATATCCTTGTTTCTTTGGTATTAACAGGAATGATGCATTATACAGACTTTAATCCGCTGGGTAAATATCCTGATGCGATCAAAGCTCCTGTGGCGTATGCATTTGATATTGCAGGATATGCCTGGGCAGGATATATTATTACTATTGCTGCTACAGTAGGATTAATCTCAGTATTGATGGTCATGATCATGGGACAGTCAAGAATCTTCCTTGGAATGTCTAAAGACGGATTGATTCCTGCTACTTTTTCAAAAGTAAACCCTAAAACTGGAGTGCCTACGAAGAACCTTCTTATTTTAGGAGTAGTGATTGCTATTGTGGCTTCCCTTACCCCAATCAATGATCTTGCACACATGACCAGTTTTGGGACATTGTTTGCCTTTACAATGGTATGTGTGGCGGTTTGGGTATTAAGAGTGAAAGAACCTCATTTACAAAGAAACTTTAAAGTTCCTGCTTTACCGCTTATTGCCTGTTTAGGTATCGCGATCAATGTTTATCTGATCTTCAACCTGAGCAAGGAAGCACAGATGTATTCTTTTGCATGGCTGATCATCGGATTTTTTGTGTACTTCCTGTACAGTAAAAAGCATTCAAAACTTCAGAACGGAGGTTTTGGAGAAACTTTTAAAGCAGAACAGGAGCCTTTGGAAAAACCTGATCTAGATTAATAAAAATATCAACTTAAAATCCACAGAATTCTGTGGATTTTTTATTTTTGTCTATATGAAAAAGCTTATACCATTTTTATTCTCCTTTTTAGGGATTTTTACATTTTCTCAGCAGATCGAAAGTTTTGAGACCATTCTTAATGATAAAATAAGCATCCGGGCTCTGGAAGTGGATGGTGGGAAAGTCTGGTACAGTGGAACAGATTCAAAATTCGGATTTGTTGATCTTAAAAATAAAGAAAACCGGAAGCAGATTAATCTTTCCGATAAAAAACTGCAATTTAGGACACTGGCGAAGGATAAGAATTCTTTTTATACCATTAATATTGAAAGTCCTGCCTATTTTTTTAAGATGGATAAAAAAGATCTGAAATCTGAAATCATCTTTACTGATACTGTGAAAACCGCTTTTTACGATGCTCTGCATTTTGTGAATGATCAGTTGGCTTACACCTTCAGTGATGCCGATAAGGATAATCTGCTGAAACTGGCTGTTTACCGTAAAGGGCAATGGAAGATGTTTAAAAATAATGTACAACTGAACAATGGTGAAGCGGCTTTTGCGGCAAGCAATACCAATATTGCTTCAACAAAAAAGTACCTGTGGATAGCAACCGGTGGAAAAGCATCACGAATTCTGAGAATGGATCTGAAAAAAGAAAATATCCAGGTTTTTGAAACCCCTTTTATTCAGGGGGAATCTTCTCAGGGAATGTATTCAATAGATTTTTTTGACGATAAATTTGGGATTGCAGTAGGAGGAGATTATACCCAGCAGGATGCAAATATCAATAATATGGCAACCACCAATGACGGTGGGGAAACATGGCAGATTCAGGCTTCCGGAAAGAATGCAGGCTATGCGACCTGTGTGAAGATTAAACCAGGTTCAAAAGGTAAAGAGATCATTGCTGTAGGCGATAAGCACATCAGTTATTCTTCTGATTTTGGAAAAACATGGAAAAAGATTTCTGATGAGAAAGGTTTTTTTGTTTGCCGTTGGATTGATGGTAATACCGTTGTTTTTGCAGGAAAAGACAGGATCTCAGTCATGAAATTAAAATTTTAAATCTTAGAAATAGAATTTATCATAATCTGAAGGATCTCAGCAACGATCATATTTAGACTCATTATAAAATAAAGCCTAATATATTTCATGGTTTAAAATTCATTCGTAATGGTTAATTTTGCAGGATGAAATTTTATGTTAAGTTTCATGATTCGATAATATTTTAAATTTTGAAATGAATTCTTTAATAGATAAGTATAATATTCCCGGACCACGATACACGTCTTATCCCACTGTTCCTTACTGGGACGAATCTACATTTTCTACTGAAAAATGGAAGGAGAGCGTGATCAGGTCGTTTCATGAGAGTAATGCAGGGGAGGGGATTTCTATTTATATTCACCTGCCTTTCTGCGAGGCATTGTGCACGTTCTGTGCCTGTCATAAACGTATTACGAAACAGCATAGTGTTGAAATTCCTTACCTGGAAAGTGTTTTAAAGGAATGGAAGCTTTATCTGGAACTTTTTGAAGAAAGACCAAAGCTTAAAGAGCTTCACCTTGGAGGGGGTACTCCTACATTTTTTTCGCCCAAAAATTTAAAAACCCTGCTCGAAGGGATCTTTGAAACCGTAGAAATAGCAGAACATCCTGAGTTTTCTTTTGAAGGACATCCGAATAATACAACAAGGGATCACCTTCAGACTTTATACGATCTTGGCTTCAGAAGAGTAAGTTTTGGAGTTCAGGACTATGATCCTAAAGTTCAAAAGGCGATTAACAGAATACAATCCTTTGAAAATGTAAAGAATGTAACAGAATGGGCTAAGGAAATCGGTTACAGAGGAATCAGTCATGATTTGGTTTTCGGACTTCCGCACCAGAGTTGGGATGCTATGGAGCATACGATCAGAAAAACAATGGAACTGAAGCCGGACAGGCTTGCTTTTTATTCCTATGCTCATGTTCCATGGGTAAAAGGGGTAGGACAGAGGGGTTTCGATGAAAATGATCTACCTAGTGGTGAAGAAAAACGACGTTTATATGAAGACGGAAAAAAGCTGCTTGAAGACCTGGGATATATAGAAGTGGGAATGGATCATTTTTCTCTTGAACATGATGACCTGTACCAATCCCTGATTCATAAAAAACTTCACAGGAACTTTATGGGCTATACTTCAAGCAATACCCAACTGATGGTAGGACTTGGAATGTCTGCGATTTCAGATTCCTGGTATGCTTTTGCCCAGAATGTAAAAACAGTGGAAGAGTACCAGAAGATTATTGAAGAAGGCAGGATTCCTGTGGTAAAAGGCCATATTCTGGACGAAGAAGATCTTACTGTAAGAAGACATATTCTGAATCTGATGTGTCAGCTTGAAACAACTTTTACTGATAAAAATTCCTTCCCGGAACTGGAAAATGCATTTGCAATGCTGGAAGAAATGGAAAAAGATGAATTGGTGGAGATTTACGACAAGCAAATTAAGATCACAGAAAAAGGAAGAGCATTTACGAGAAATGTTGCCATGGTTTTCGACCTCAGGATGATGAGGAATAAGCCGGAAACAAGAATTTTCTCTATGACGATATAAAACAAAAGCGGTTCTCATCAGAACCGCTTTTTTATTGGAGTAAAACTTCTGTCATTTAATAATAAGTTTCTGGCTGTAAGATTTCACGTCTCCCGATTTGATGATCAGGTAATAAGCTCCGGCAGGAATTCCTGTAATATCAACGCTGCCGTCATTTTCAATTTTTGCTTTTTCCAGGACTATTTTTCCTTCTGTACTGATAAGATCTGCAGTGCTGTTCAGATCTGTCAGACCTTCAATAAATACCTTTTCGGAAGCAGGATTGGGATGAATGTATATAGAAGTTGAGCGGTCTGTCTCATCTGTTGCCAGCGCTCCTGTGGTAATTTTAAATATCTTCCCGCTGTTTACCGCAGCCACAAACAATTCTTTCTGAGAATTCTGTCCGAAAGTGGAGAAATTATTGCCTGTACTTGGAGAATTCCACATAATAGAATTATCCGGATTCATAATTCCGATCTGTTCGGAACAGTAATCTGCAAAGAAATATTTCCCCTGAAGGGCAGGATACTGGCTTCCCCTGTAGACATATCCTCCGGTTATGGAGCATTTTCCTCCGGAATGATCATAAACTGCAACCGGGAATGTCATCGTGGACATGGGAGCGCACCCTGCTGTATTGTAAGCATTATTGCCTTCATAACAGCGCCATCCGTAATTGATTCCGGCTTGAGTAACAGGTATTCTGTTGATCTCTTCAATGGCTCCCTGGCCTACATCAGCGATCATTACATTTCCAGTATTGGTGTCAAATGAGAATTTCCATGCATTTCTGAGTCCATAGGCCCAGATCTCATCAGCTCCGGTTACTAAAGTTCCCGCAAAAGGATTTCCGGGTGGAATATTATACGGTCCTGTAGCATTCACATCTATCCTTAACATTTTTCCCAGCAGTGAATTTATATTTTGGGAATTGTTATTGGGATCTCCACCGCTTCCGCCATCTCCGGTAACGATCCAGAGATTCCCGTCGGGAGCAAAATGAATACTTCCGCCGTTATGATTGTCAAACGGTTTTGGAATATTCAGAAGGATCTTTTCAGAAGCAGGATCTGCGACGTCCGGATTGGCAGCGTTCACAGAATATCTGGCTACAATGATATTTCCGGCGGTATTGTTGTAATACACGAAGAAATATCCGTTGGCTGAGTACTGGGGATGGAATGCAAGACCAAGAAGGCCTCTTTCCCCTCCATAGAGGACTTTAGAGCTGATATTCAAAAAATCAGCACTGTTGATCGTTCCGTTAGGCTGAATGATTTTGATGATCCCGTTCTGCTGTACCACGAAAAGACGGGTATCATTGGCGTTCGTAATTTCAACGGGGCTGGTGAACCCGGATGCAAATTCTACTAAATTAATGCTTTGAGAATTAACGATTAAAGAAGAAAGAATGCCTAGAGTAAAAAATAGTTTTTTCATAATATTTTGATATTTAGTGTATTGATAAATGAATGAAAATTTTATACCAATCGGAATTTGAAAATTTCATTACGATAAGGAAGAAAAATTATTAAATCTTAAATAGAAGTTAAAACCCCGATATATCTGAAAATAAACCGTTTCTGCTGTTAAAAAATTCATAAAATAATAATAAAATCATTATATTTGCCGACTTAATTTAACGTAGTTATAACAAAATGCAAGGAAAAGGACTTATTACAATTGTTGCTATTGTACTAGGGTTAATTTGCTTAAATGAGCTATTACCAACTTGGTACGCCAGCAAAATTGAAAGGCAGGCGACTGCTGTTGCAGGAGACAATCCGGAAAAGTATCAGAAAGAAATTGCAAGACTTTCTAAAGATACGCTGAACCTGGGATTCACAAAACTTTATTACACTAAAGCCAAAGACAAGGAAATGAAACTTGGTCTTGACTTGAAAGGTGGGATTAATGTTCTTTTGGAGATCAACCAAAGAGATTTGGTAAACGATCTTACAAATTACTCTACAAATCCTGTTCTTATCGAGGCTTTAAATAAAACTGATGAAGCGCAAAAGAATTCTACAAAATCTTACATCGATAATTTCTTCGATCAGTTTGAAGCGATCAACAAAGCAAAAGGGACGAACCTTAAGCTTGCAGATCCTGAACTTTTCGGAAATACCAATTTATCGGAGATCAAGTATAATACGACTGATGATCAGGTAAAAAGTATCATCAAAAGAAGAATTGATCTTTCTGTAGGTACTGCTTTTGAAGTAATCAGAACCAGAATCGATAAAATGGGTGCGGTGCAGCCAAACGTGCAGAGAGTACCGGGTACGGCAAGAATTTCTGTAGAAATGCCTGGTATGAAAGATATCGACAAGGTGAAGAAAATGCTTCAGACTTCTGCAAAACTTCAGTTCTGGGAAGTACAACAAGCTCCTGAAGTGTATCCTTATTTCCAAACATTAGCTACGATGATCGCTGTAAAAGGTGATTCTATGGGAGTTGCTAAGAATGTCAACTTCATGAACATCATGCAGGGAGGTAAGTCTATGAGCCAAAGCGCTGTTGGAAGTGTGAAATTATCTGATACTGCTACTGTAAACAAAATCTTGAATAGCAAAGTTGGTCAGTCTTTACGTCCTTCAAACATTAAATATACACAGTTCCTTTGGGGGTACAAGCCCGAAGCTACAGATACTGAAAGTTTAGTATTGTATGCAATCAGAGGTAACATTAGCCAAAAAGCTCCGGTAGACGGTGCTGTTGAAACGGCGAGCATTGGCTATGATGAGCTAAGCAGAGTGGTAGTAGACATGCAGATGGATTCCAAAGGAGCTAAAGAATGGAAAACATTAACCGAGAAGAACGTTGGTAGACCGGTAGCGGTAACATTGGATGGCAGAGTATACACTGCAGCAAACGTTGCAAACGCTATTCCTAACGGTAGAACTCAGATCTCAGGTAACTTCTCTCAGGAAGAAGCTAAAGAACTGGTAGACGTTTTAGGAGCAGGTAAATTACCGGCGGGTGCAAAAGTAGTTCAGGCTACAGTAGTAGGACCTTCATTAGGACAGGAGTCTATTAATGCGGGGGTTATTTCATTTGCTATCGCATTCCTGATTATTATTGTTTATATCATTTTCTATTACGGTGGTGCAGGTGTGTACGCTGTAATTGCCATGATCATCAACTTATTCTATATTTTCGGAATTATGGATTCCGGAGACTTTACACTAACGCTTCCTGGTATCGCAGGTATCGTTCTTACGATGGCCATGGCGGTCGATACGAACGTAATCATCTACGAAAGAACCAAAGAAGAATTATTTGCAGGGAAAAGCATCCTGGAAGCTTATAAAGACGGTTTCAAACATGCATTAAGCGCGATTGTTGACGGTCACTTAACGACATTACTAACGGCTGGTGTCCTTTTCTTATTCGGAACAGGACCTATCAAAGGATTTGCTCTGACTTTAGGAATCGGTATATTAATGACATTCTTTACTTCCGTATTGCTTTCCAGAGTAATGATCTTCACAAGACTGAATAAAGGAAAACATCTTTCTGTCTGGACTCCTCCAACGAAGAACCTATTCAGAAATACGTGGATCGATTTTATCGGAAAAAGAAAATATGCCTATATCATTTCTGGTATTTTAACAGTGATTTGTGTTGCGTCTATCGCAATGAACGGATTCAAATACGGAATCGACTTTACAGGAGGTAGAAATTATGTGGTAAGATTTGATAAAGCGGTTAATGCTGAAGATATTGAACAGAACCTGGTAAAAGTTTTCAAAACTGAAGATGGAAAAAACTCTTCTGTTGAGGCTAAAACTTTCGGAAATGACAGACAGCTGAAAATCTCTACAGATTATCTTATTGAAGATGAATCTTTAAAAGCTGACCAGACTGTAGAACAGAAATTATACGAAGGATTAAAGGCCAACTTACCTGCCAAGACTACATTGAGTGATTTCAAATCTGCAGATAAAGAACATGCAGGAATTATCTCTTCTGAAAAAGTAGGGCCTACGGTAGCAGATGATATTCAGACTCACGGTATGCTTGCTGTAGCAGCAGCTTTGGCGGGTATCTTCATCTATATCTTATTTAGATTTAGAAAATGGCAATTCTCATTAGGTGCTGTTGTAGCGTTATTCCATGATGCGGTAATTATTTTGGGAGCGTATTCATTGCTTCATAAATTTATGCCGTTCAATATGGAGATCAACCAGGATTTTGTTGCAGCCATCCTTACAGTACTGGGATACTCAATTAATGATACCGTTATTATCTTCGATAGAATTAGAGAGTATTTAAGAGAGAAGAAAGCTTTAACATTGGCTGGATTATTTGATGACTCTATCTCAAGTACATTGGGTAGAACATTCAACACTTCATTTACCACCATCCTTGTAATTTTAGCCATCTTTATTTTCGGTGGTGACAACCTTAGAGGATTTATGTTTGCCATGTTGATCGGTATCGGATTTGGTACCTATTCATCAATCTTTATTGCATCGGCCATCGCTTACGATTTCCTTAAAAAAGGGAAAGAAGAAGAGGTACATGGTAGAACCAGTTCCAGCAAAGAAGTGCTTGCTTCAAAGTAATATCAACTACAATAAATAAGTAAAGACCGTTTCGAAAGAAGCGGTCTTTTTTTGCCATTAAATTATATAATGCCGGTTAAGATGTTCCTGTAATTTAGGGTTTCAAAAATTTAATAGGTAAAGTTCAGGGTTTAAATTTATATTTGCGTAGCCCACATCTGAAATCTGATGTCTGAAATTTTCATCTTAAAAGCTTGTCTCTTCCTCCAAAATTCACAATTTAGAACCATTATATTTCAGATTTCATTATTTTTGCAGCATTATGGAAAACTCAAGGAAAAAAGCAGCCATCGGCTTTATATTTATTACTTTATTGATTGATATTACAGGATGGGGAATCATTATTCCGGTAGTTCCTAAATTAATTGAGGAGCTTATCCACGCCGATATCAGTGAAGCAGCAAAATATGGTGGCTGGCTTGGTTTTGCCTATGCATTTACCCAGTTTATCTTTTCTCCTGTGGTGGGAAACCTGAGTGACAAATACGGAAGAAGGCCTATTATTCTGATTTCCCTTTTTGGATTTGCAGTGGATTATATTTTTCTTGCCCTTGCACCCACGATCTGGTGGCTCTTCCTGGGCCGGGTTATTGCAGGGATCACAGGAGCCAGCGTAACAACCGCGAGTGCCTATATTGCTGATATTTCTACAGATGAGGACAGAGCAAAGAACTTTGGTCTTATCGGGGCTGCATTTGGTCTCGGATTTATTATTGGGCCCGTATTGGGAGGAGTTCTTGGGCATTATGGTGCCAGGGTGCCTTTCTATGCTGCGGCAGTTTTATGTCTGTTGAATTTCCTTTACGGTTATTTCGTTCTTCCTGAGAGTTTAGATAAAGATAAAAGAAGAGAATTCGACTGGAAGCGCGCGAATCCCATCGGTTCATTTAAATTTTTAGGAAAGCATCCGGAAATTTCAGGATTAATCTTTGCCCTTATTTTAATCTATATCGCGGGTCATGCCGTGCAGAGCAACTGGAGCTTTTTCACCATGTATAAATTTAGCTGGACGGAAAGGATGGTTGGAATTTCATTAGGGGTTGTAGGATTATTAGTCGGTTTAGTTCAGGGTGTACTGATACGCTGGACAACTCCCCGGCTGGGCGAGGAAAAAAGTATTTATTACGGTTTGGCACTGTATGCATTAGGGATGCTGTTGTTTGCTTTTGCTACAGAAGGATGGATGATGTTTGCATTTTTGGTTCCTTACTGTTTGGGAGGGATTTGCGGACCTGCATTACAATCGGTAATTACGAAAAGTGTTCCTTCCAACGAGCAGGGAGAGCTTCAGGGAGCACTGACCAGTTTAATGAGCGCCACTTCCATTATAGGGCCACCGTTGATGACCAACCTGTTTTACTTCTTTACCCACGACGAAGCACCATTTGAATTCTCGGGGGCACCGTTCTTTCTGGCATTTATTTTAATGGCAATAAGTGTGGTAATGACCTATTATGCTTTTCAGAAAAAAGATAAAAGGCTGATCAAAAAATTGTAATTAGGATAAAGTCTGAAAGATTAATTATTTAAATCCGAATTAAGGATAAGTGCTTAAATAATGCAGTGATAAGCAGGAGTTTTATAAAGTGCAAGAGCTTGAAATATTGAACCAAAGGCAAGGATCAGAATACTGGGTTTAGCTTTGGAATAAAAACTATTATCTGCAAAAAAATAAATTACAACCAGCAACAAAAATCAACAGCTGATCGAAACATGTTTTTATATTCAGGTTATTGATTTTCATGGCTTTACTATTGTAGAATCTTAAAATTTGTTTAAAATTTTAGTTTCCTGTAAATAAATGTATAAACTTTCGTAATTTTACCACATGGAATTAAGCATTGGAGAAATGGCACTGATCGCGGTGGCGATCGTTGTATTATTCGGTCCGGATAAACTTCCTCAGATAGCGCGTGACCTCGGGGCAGGCGTTAGAAAAATGCGTGGTGCAGTGGAAGATATTAAAACTGAGATCATGAAGGAAACAGATAATCCTGTTTCTGAGATCAAACGCGAAATTGAGAAAGTAAAGGATGCTGCAAAAGATTTCAATCCTATGAAGAACATCGAAAAAGATATCGTGGCAGAACCTTCTGCTACTAATGAACCACCAAAACTAAAGCCTGCCGACGACGAAACCTACGAAGGGCCTGTAAGCAGATAATTCATGGAAGAAATCATTCAGGAAGATAAAAAGGTTTTTCTATACCTTAATAATTTGGGCGATACTTCCTTCGACCAGTTTTGGATGCTCATTTCCAGTACATGGATCTGGATACCGCTTTACATCATATTTCTTTACTTTTTATACAAGAATTATAAGCTGAAATCCTTAATTTTTATCCTTTTATTCATTGCACTCGGAGCTACGGTTTCTGATCAGCTTGCAAGTGTTTTCAAGTACGGAGTGGCCAGACTCCGGCCCTGTCATGATCCCAGCTTAGAACATTATATGAGGATCGTGAAGTGCGGCGGACAGTACGGGTTTTATTCTGCCCATGCCTCTAATACCTTCTTCCTGGCAGCTTATTTAAGTATTTTATTGAAAAAGAAACTCAATTGGTTTCCATATGCTATATTTGTATGGGCTGTGGTAGTTTCTTACAGCCGGATATATTTAGGAGTGCATTTCCCGATAGATATTTTGGTGGGGGCGTTTGTTGGATCTTTATTGGGAGTGATATTTGGAGTGCTCGCCAAAAAAGTCATCAACAAACAAAATATAGCTTCATGAAAAAACCTTTATTACTGACAGCATTCATATGCTCCTCATTCAGTCTTTATGCGCAGGACAAAAATAAAGCCGAAGACTGCTTTAAAAAAGCCGATTACAAATGTGCAGAAGAACAGTACAGCAAATTAGCAGAAAAAGAGCAGATCCAAAAATTTCAGTCCGAATATTACAATAATCTTGGGACAGCCCAAAGACGGCTGGGAAAGTCTGCATTAGCTTTGAAATCTTATGAGTCTGCTTTAAAGGCCAATCCTTTATCGGCTCCTGTATATGCCAATCTTGCATCACTGAACAGCCAGAAAGGAAATAAGACCAAAGCACTGGAGTACATTTCTACTGGTCTTAAAATCGATGCCGAAAATCCTGAATTTTATCTTACCCGTTCCAAGATCTATGACAGCCAGGGAAAAAAAGATCTTGCCCTGAATGATCTTAAACAGATCCTCACTTTTGCTCCGGATAATATTTTTGCCAAAACTGGACTGGCCAATCTGAAGAAAAATAACGGTGACCTGGACGGTGCTTTAAAAGATTATAATCAGCTGATCTCTGAAAAACCGGAATCACTGTTGTATAACGGCAGGGCAGATGTCTATTTCAAAATGAAAAAGTCTAAAGAAGCTCTTGCAGATGTTAATAAAGCCATTTCTATAGATCCGAAATTTTCCCATTCCTATGTAACCAAAGCATTGGTTTTATTTGATACGGCCAAACCTAAAGAAGCCTGTGAAAATCTGGATAAAGCAGTAAACCTGGGTTATGAAAAAGCTATTTTAGCAGATTATTACGCTAAATGTGTGAAAAAATAAATCTTATATAAAACATTTCTTAGGGGCGCGGCATGAAATGCCGCGCCCCTAAGAAATGTACCAGACAAAATAAGTCATAAATAAAAAAAATAGATGTTAAACATTGTTCTTATAGAACCTGAAATACCCAATAATACGGGTAATATCGGACGGCTATGTGTGGGTACGGAAAGTAAACTGCACCTGGTTCATCCGTTTGGATTTGTAATCAATGATAAGAATCTGAAAAGATCCGGTTTAGATTATTGGGTGCATCTTGATGTTACTGAATATGAAAATGTTGGAGAATGGATAAAAAATATTCCAGATCCGTCCCGTGTTTTTTTAATGAGCTCACATGCTGAAAAATCTTACCTGGAAAATAGTTTCCAGGATGGTGACTGGCTGGTTTTCGGTAAGGAAAGTGTGGGTTTGAGTAAGGAAGTATTAGAACAGTTCGAAAATCATCTGACAATTCCCATGTCAAAACTGATCCGAAGTTTCAATATTGCCAATTCCGTTGCTTTTGTAATTGGTGAAGCCAAAAGGCAGATCAATTTACAAGTTAAATAAAGCAGAATTCTTTCTTAAATACAGGATACTTTAATCATTATGATACGGCTTTCCCTGTAAGATCTGATCAGCACGGTAAAGCTGTTCCACAATAAAAAGACGGATCATCTGGTGGGTAAAGGTCATTTTTGATAAAGACATCTTTTCATTGGCCCGGCTGTAGATCTCCTCAGCAAAACCATAGGCACCTCCGATAAGGATATGAACCTTTTTTACCGAAGAATTCATCCAGGTATCAATTTTCTGCGAGAATTCACGGCTGGTGAACTGCCTGCCTTTCTCATCAAGAAGTACAACAAGATCATTTTTATCAATATAGTTTAAAAAAAGCTTAGATTCTTCCTTCTTTAAAAGTTCAGGCGAGAGGTTTTTTGCATTTTTAACATCCGGAATTTCAGTGATTTCAAAATTCCAGTGCTTGGGAAGACGGGTAAGATAATAACTGATGAGGGAAGTGATCTCCTTGTCATCTGTTTTACCGATACAAAGTAAGCTGATTCGCATGTATAGAGGATTTCAAAGAGCAAAGATACCATTTTTTAATGCTAAAAAAAGAAAAGGCTAACCTTAGTATTAAGGTGCAGCTTTAATTTTAAAACGTTCAATTAATTGCTTACTTCCTGTCCTTTAAACTTATTCCTGTAATCAGCAGGTGTGAATCCGGTAATCTTTTTGAAGACTGTTCTGAATGTTTTTAAATCATTGTACCCCATACTGTAGGTGACATCTGCAATATTGGCTTCTCCGGTTTCAAGTGCTTTTTTGGCAGCTTCCACTTTCACACGCTGTATATATTCAATGGGATTTAACCGGGTCGCATTTTTAAACCTCCGGATAAAATTCCGTCTGCTCATATTTACCTGGCCGGCGATCTGCTCTACGGAGATATCCGTTTTGAATGTTTTCTCAATATAGCTCTGTGCCTTATGAATTTCATCATCGTCATGAAGACGCTGGCCCGAAAAAATAGCAAAAATGTTTTGTGAGGTCCGTCCGTAATCCAGTGCATACAATTTGCTCAACTCAATGGAGATCTCCTTGTTTAGGTTCTGTTCGATAAAATACAGCATGGCATTTAAAGAGGAAAAACCGCCACCACCGGTGATAATTGCTTTCGAGTGCGTCACCACATGATCAGGCTTGAAATCAATGCGTGGATACCTTTTCTGCAGATCCTCCATAGCACCCCAATGTGAAGTGGCAGGCATATGATCCAGTAAACCTGATTCTGCCAGGAAATAGGCTCCTGTACAAAGACTGATCAGTTGTGTTTTCTCATTATATTTTCTTTTGATCCAGTGGATAAGGGATGCGTTTTCAGCTAAAAGAGAATCAATATGGGCGAGATCAGTGCTCATCGGTGGAATGATAATGACATCGGTTTCAAATTTTTCAGAAATCATTTTACTGCAGCAGAACTGTAGAGGCAGGTTAGATTGTACTGTTTTGTTCTGAACACCGATCAGTTCTATCAGGAAGGGCACGGCAAGACCTTTTCTCTCAGCAGCTTCATTGGCGCTTATCAGAAGAGAAGCGGTATTGGATACGGCTGTAGACAGTACGCCTTCATATATTATAATCGAGATATGTTTCATCGTTATCATGTATATAATGATAAAATTATGCAAATTCTGGCACAAAATGCACTGTTGAATGTCATTTTTACGTATCACGACTTTATATAAACCATCATAATTTTACAAAAAGATATATTATGAAAACAATTTTTGATCCCAACGTAAGAGAAGAACTGATCACAAGGATTGGTTCCCTTGGTCCAAGAAATACAACACAATGGGGAAAAATGAATCTCTTCCAGATGATGAGACACTGTACGGTATGGAACGACTGGATCCTGGGGAAAAATAACCAGACCTACAGACAGGAGTTTTTAGGATGGCTGTTTGGAAAGATGGCACTGAAAGGTCTTGTAAAAGATGAAACTCCGATCAAAAGAAACATGCCAGCAGGAAGCTTTGTTATAAAAGAAACCCTAGGCAATACAGAAAATGAGAAAAAGATCTGGATGGAGCAGATCACAGCCTATGAAAACTATTCGAATCCTGATTTTATTCATGACTTTTTTGGAAAAATGAAAAGAGAAGAGATTGGAATTTTTGTTTACAAACATATGGATCATCATTTGCGGCAGTTTAATGCCTGAAAACCTGTACTGAAATTTATATTAAAAAGATTGACAGCTTTCAGCACATCTATTACTTTTCAAATGCTAATTTCTTTCCTGAGTTGAGAGGAGAATAGCTATTCTGTACAATTGATGCAAACCAATCAATTTTAGGTTGATAACAGGATAAAGAAAATGTTTATATTTGTAGATAAGACTTATTTGAAACAGTGAATTTTTTTCCTTCTTAAGAGATAAACAGCTGTTTTTATTAAGGGAAATGCACCAAATAGATGAGTATAAAGGTTCCTAGATTTATCTTGAAGATTCAAGAGTTTTTTGACGGTATACATATTCCTGTTTTGGGGATATCGCTCTGGCAGATGTTCCAGATCTATATTTCCGGAATTTTCAAAGGGAATATCGGAAGAAAGGCGGCAGCCATTTCCTGGAGCTTCACCATCAGTTTATTTCCTTTTCTGCTCTTCCTGCTTTCTGTTTTGCCGTATATGCCACATTATGACAAGCTGCAGTTTTATATTTTTGAAGTTCTGATGCATAATGTTTTTCCATCGAATATGGAAGGTGATGTAAGAGGATACATTGAAACCAACATCATTCCGAATATGAAAGGCATCAGTAATCTTACCATTGTTTTGGCATTGGTTTTTGCCACCAACGGAACCTTTTCGCTTATCAACGGATTCAACGAAAATTCAGATGAAAAGCTTACTGATGTTAAAGAGTTTATCCTTTCTTTTTTTATCACAATAGGTTTTATTACTATTGTCTTCCTGTCACTTTTCGGGGTATATTATGTAGAGGTTGTAATGAAACTTTTTACTCCTGCTTACGATATTTCTTGGCTTGTGAATAACCTTTCCAAGATCATCGGATTTGTATCTTTTCCGCTCTTTTATTTTATTCTTTTGACACTTTTCTACTGGCTGGGAACAGTAAAGATTGCCAGGTTCAGACAGGCAGTGCCGGGAGCTATTTTAACAACGGTCCTGTTTGTTCTCACCACCTTTATTTTTGCGATCTATGTAAAAGATATTGCCAGATACAACGTGCTTTACGGGTCCATCGGAAGTATGATCCTGCTGATGGTTTGGGTAAATGTGAACGTATATCTTCTGCTGTTCGGAAACGAGCTTAATATGGCCCTCAGAAAGCTCAGGATCGAAAAACTGCTGTCTGATGAGATCAAAAGAGAAGCAGCTCACTATCACGCACAGGTGACAGAGCCTAATCTGGAAAGCGATGAAGACCACAAAAGAAAGCTGGAAGAAAAAAAAGATTAATTTTCTACAGCGTTCATGTCTTTTTTAGAACTCATACTTAATATTACAAATCCTAAAACTGCCGCTAAGAAAGAAGCGATCAGGATGGCAAATTTAGCTTCATCCTGAATCGGAATATCATCCTTAAAGGACAGGAGTGCAATAAATATAGACATAGTAAAGCCTATTCCAGCCAGCAATCCAACACCAGCCATTTGTAGCCATGTACTGTTTTGAGGAAGCTCGCTGAGCTTTAATTTAATAGCGATAAAAGAAAATACATTGATTCCGATCAGTTTTCCCAATATCAGCCCACAGATAATTCCCAAACCTAATGTACTTGTTACTCCCGTTACCATTTCGCTGGTAAAAGCAATATTGGTATTCGTCAAAGCAAATATAGGCATGATCAGAAAGCTCACCGGGAAATGAAGCTGATGTTCCAGCCTTTCAAGAGGAGAAATTTCTACATCAGATACATTCGTAGGAATGGAAAAAGCAAGCAGAACTCCGGCTATCGTCGCATGGATCCCGGAATGATGCAGGAAATACCATAAAAATAGTCCCGGGATAATATAAAAAATAATACGGGTAACTTTCAGAAAGTTTAAAAGAAACAGCAGTGCAGCCGTTCCAAACGAAAGCAGGAGATAGGTCCAGTGGATCTGTTCAGTATAAAAAATAGCGATCACCAGGATAGCGCCCAGATCGTCCACAATAGCCAGTGCTGCAAGGAATATTTTAATCGAGTTGGGAATCTTTTTTCCCAGCATTGAAATAATAGCCAGTGAAAAAGCAATATCCGTGGCCATAGGAATTCCCCAGCCGCTGCCATACTCTGTTCCGGAATTGAAAAAGGTATAGATCGCTGCAGGAACCAGCATTCCTCCTACTGCTGCAAAAATAGGCAATGAGGCATTTTTAAAGGAAGAAAGTTCGCCTTCCACCATTTCCCGTTTGATCTCGAGTCCTACGAGCAAAAAGAAAACGGCCATCAGTCCGTCATTGATCCATATGCTCACCGGATAGGTAAGGTGAAAAAGGTGAGTGCCTACTTCTTTATCCAGAAAGTTCTGAAAACCTTCACCTGCAGACGAATTAGCGATTAATAACGAGGCAAGCACACAGAAAATAAGGATAATTCCGGATGACTGATTGCTGCTGAAAAATTTTTTAAAATATAAAGATAAATTCATGTCTATGATTGTAATCGTCTCACTCTTGAAACTCCGTCAATGTTTTTAAGTTTTTTAAATGTTTCTTCAAGCTGACTTTTATTTTTAACTTCAAGGTTAATGCTGCCCGTAAAAACGCCGTTATTGGATTCTATGGACATACTCTTCATATCCATTCCCATACTTCCGCTGATCACGGTTGTAATATCGTTGATCATTCCCATTCTGTCCAGACCTTCGATTTCGATCTTAACCCTGTTTTTAAAGCTTTCCGCATTCACCCATTTGGCCGGGATGACACGGTAATCGTACTGTGCCCTCAGGTTGATGGCATTCGGGCAGTTGTCGCTGTGAACCTTGATACCGTCAGAAATGGTTATAAATCCAAAAATTTTATCACCGGGAATTACTGTACAGCATTTTGCATAGGTATAATTCAGTTTTTCTTCATCTTTCCCGAAAACGATCATATCAAGATTCTGTTCTTTCGGCTCTTCAAAATGAGTATTCTTGGCCGGAGATTTTCTGAATCTTGAAAGTAAATTATTAAATACGTTTTTACTTTCAATATATTTTCTCAGGCTGCTGACATCCAGTTCATTGCTTTGGAATTTAAGGAACAGTTCCTGAGAAGACTTTAAATTGAAAAACTTTTGAAGTTTGTTCACTTCCTCATCATTAAAGTTGATCTTAGCATGGCGGAGTTTTCTTTGAAGAATCTCTTTTCCATCTTCCACCAGCTGGTTTTTCTGGGAATTCAGGTAGCTTTTGATCTTGGACTTGGCTTTGGATGTCACGACAAACTCCAGCCAGTCCGACTTAGGCTTCTGGTTCTGCGAAGATAAAATATCTATCTGGTCACCATTCTGAAGAACATAAGAAATAGGAACCAGTTTCCCGTTGATCTTTGCTCCAAGACATTTCATTCCGAGGTCGGAGTGAACGGCAAAAGCAAAATCCAGAGCTGTAGCATTCGTTGGAAGGATCTTGATTTCCCCTTTGGGAGTAAAAACAAATACTTCCTTAGAATATAAATTCAGTTTAATATTATCTAAAAGTTCGGATGTGGACAGGTTTTGCTGCTGCTCAAGAATATCACGGATTTCAGTAACCCATCTTTCAAAATTCCTGTCATCTGAGCTCTGTTTGTAGCCTTCTTTATATTTGTAATGAGCGGCAACGCCTTTTTCGGCAATCTCGTCCATTCTTTCCGAACGGATCTGTACTTCTATCCACTTTCTGTCCGGTCCCAGAACTGTTAAATGGAGACTTTCGTACCCTGTAGATCGCGGCTGCGTGATCCAGTCCCTCATTCTTGAAGGGTTGCTGTGGTAAACATCCGTTACAATAGAGTAGATCTTCCAGGCCAGAAATTTTTCGTTCTTTGCATCCGACTTATAAATGATCCTGATTGCATAATTATCGAATACTTCTTCAAAGGAAACTCCCTGTTTAAGCATTTTCCTGTAAATAGAAGAGATAGCTTTCGCACGGCCTTTGATTGTGAAATTCAAACCTTCTTCTTTTAATCTTTCTGAAGCTTCTTTTTTAAATTCCTCAATATATCTTTCACGGCTTTCTTTCGCTAGTTCAAGTTTTTCTGTGATCTCGTTATAGACTTCAGGATTGTTGTACTTCAGGGAAAGATCTTCCAGCTCCGATTTGATATTATACAGACCCAGACGGTGCGCCATGGGGGCATAGATATAAACGGTTTCCGAAGCGATTTTTTTCTGCTTGTCCGGAGCCATGCTTTCCAGTGTCCGCATATTGTGAAGGCGGTCAGCAATCTTGATGAGAATAACCCTGAAATCTTCAGACAGCGTCAATAACAGTTTTCTGTAATTTTCAGACTGTACGGAAATATTCTGGTGATTCATTATAGAGATCTTTGTGAGCCCGTTCACAATATTGGCGATTTTCTCTCCAAAAATCTTTTTAAGATCTTCATAGGTATAGTCTGAATCCTCTATCACGTCATGCAGCAGGGCGCAGGCAATAGAAGTGGCCCCCAAACCAATCTCTGTGGCTACAATTTTAGCCACAGCAATGGGATGATAAATGTAGGGTTCGCCGGATTTCCTCCTTTGATCTTTATGGGCATCCAATGCAATATCAAATGCCTTCCGGATGAGCTTGTTATTTTCCTCATCCAGAGTCCTGTATGTATTCGAAATCAGATCCTTATACCGGGCAAGGATCTCTTTGTTTTCCTGTTCTAAATCGTAACTCATTTGTGCTAACGCCTATAATTAAACGAAAATACGAAATTTTTTAAACTTTTCCACCATAAAAAATCCGCAGAACGCTCTGCGGATTTCCGGTTATTAGGTTTTGTGTTTTCTGTCAGAATTTAACTTCTGAATCCATGCCGCTGCTTGATGCCTTTATTCTCACATCGGGGCTGTTATGGATCTCGGCTCTGTTCCTGGCATCAATAAATCGTTTAAGGTGATCATAATGTGCCTCTCCAATACCCATATTCTCGAATAAATAGGTCTTCAGTACTGAATTTTGGCTGAAAATATTTCGTGCGCCATCAGTTTGGTTATTATCTTTTACCGCAACACTCGCCAGATACTGAGAGGTATCAGAGCCGGTATGGAGATATACTATGTAATCTGAATTTTCAAATCCTGAATTTTCCAGATCGGCTTCAAGCTTTTTGTAATCGCTGTGATGTGCAAATAATCCAGCTAATATATTTGACATAAGCAATAGTTTTTAAATTGTACTTAAAGATAATAAATATTTTTCAATATTGTTAATATTAATTTATTAAAATTTACTATTTATTGTTTTATCTATAATGTAATGTTAAAATGTTTGAAAACATCTATTGAACAGCTGTTTGATTTTAATAATAACATAAACTGAAATTTGGATGGAAGAAGGCTGGAATTTTGAATGTACCTTCAGGGGTATATTAAATCTCCGTGATCGTAAATAAAAAAACGGACCGAAGTCCGTTTCATTAAATATCATTTTAAGGCTTTATATCCTTTCATTTTTAATTTCCTCTACAATTTCAGGATTCAACAGGGTAGAAATATCTCCGAAATTACTGAAGTCTCCTTCCGCTATTTTTCTCAGGATTCTGCGCATAATTTTTCCGGAACGTGTTTTAGGCAGTCCTGAAACAAACTGTATTTTATCAAGTTTGGCAATAGGTCCTATCTGGTCCGAAATCAGCTGATTGATCTCCTTTTTAAGGTTTTCCTTATCACGGCCTTCTCCGGTTTCTTTTAAGATCACAAAGCCGTATAAAGCATTTCCTTTGATATCATGAGGATAACCAACAATTGCAGATTCTGCAACGGCAGGGTGTTCATTGATGCTGTCCTCAATAGGAGCGGTTCCTAAATTGTGCCCGGAAACAATGATCACATCGTCTACACGGCCTGTAATTCTGTAATATCCGACTTCATCTCTTAAAGCACCGTCCCCCGTAAAATATTTTCCGGGAAAAGCGCTGAAATAGGTTTCCTTGTATCGTTGGTGATCGCCCCAGATCGTTCTTGCGATTCCCGGCCACGGAAAGCGGATACAGAGGTTTCCTGTCACCTGGTTTCCTGTGATTTCATTACGTTTATCATCCATCAGAACAGGCTGGATTCCCGGAAGTGGAAGAGTAGCATAGGTAGGCTTCGTTGGAGTGACGAATGGGAGTGGGGAAATCATGATTCCTCCTGTTTCCGTCTGCCACCAGGTGTCAACAACCGGACATTTTTTCTTCCCGACATGATCATTGAACCAGTGCCATGCTTCTTCATTGATAGGTTCACCTACGGAACCGATGACTTTCAGAGTGCTCAAATCATGCTTATCAACCCATTCCGAACTTTCTTTGGCTAATGAGCGGATGGCGGTAGGAGCAGTGTAGAATTGGGTCACCTTATGCTTTTCAATGACTTCCCAGAAACGGTCCGGCTGAGGGTAAGTAGGTACACCCTCAAAAATTACTGTGGTTGCTCCGTTAAGAAGCGGCCCGTATAAAATATAGGAATGCCCAGTAATCCACCCGATATCTGCTGTACACCAATAGATATCATTCTCTTTATAATTAAATACATTTTTAAACGTATAGGCGGTATACACCATATACCCGGCGGAAGTATGAAGCATTCCTTTCGGTTTTCCGGTAGAACCTGAGGTATACAGGATGAAAAGAGGATCTTCGGCATCCATGATGACGGTCACGAAATCAGCGGAAGCTTTTTCGTACAGATCGGCCATCCAGTGATCTCTGCCTTCTTTCATTTTGATCTCGTTGTTTGTTCTTTTCACGACCAGAACAGACTCTACACTTGGTGTTTTTTCCAATGCCTCGTCTACAATGCTTTTCAGATCCAGAACTTTGTTTCCCCTGTAGCTGCCATCTGAAGTAATGATCATTTTGGCGTTACAGTCATTAACTCTTGAAGCTACGGCAGAAGCGGAAAATCCTGCAAAAATAACGGAATGTACAGCACCTAATTTGGCACAGGCAAGCATGGTAACAGCTAGTTCGGGAATCATCGGAAGATAGATGCATACCCTGTCTCCTTTTTCAATGCCCATTTCACGTAAAACATTGGCTGTTTTATTAACACGGTTATACAGTTCAGTATAGGAAATATGCTGTGCTTCCTCTTTCGGGTCGTTGGGTTCCCAGATGATAGCGGTTTTATCACCTCTTACGGCAAGATGCCTGTCAATACAGTTTTTAGTGATATTTAATTTGGCATTCTTGAACCATGTAATTTTGGCTTCATTCATATCATACTTAACCACCTTGCTCCATCTCTGGTACCACACAAAATTTTGGTCGGCTATCTTATCCCAGAATTTCTTGGGATTTTTAATAGATTTTTTATACTCTTCAAAATAATGTGGCAGATCTTCAATTAAGTAATTTCTCATATCCCTTCGTTTTTTGAAATTTGAATTTTATTAATATTAAATATATGTTTAATTTATGGCTTAAGCCCTATATTCATTGATTTTTTCCTGGATTTCCTCAATGATTTTCTCATCATCTATCGTGGATGGAACCTGAAAATCTTTTCCATCCAGTAAGGTCCGTATCAGTTTCCTTAAAATCTTCCCGGAGCGGGTTTTTGGTAAACGTTTAACAACCATTGCATTCTTTAAAAAAGCTACAGCCCCGATTTTCTCACGAACCATTCGGATAATGTCTTTTTCAATTTCTTCTTCTGTAATTTCTGAACCGTTTTTCAAAACAACAGTAGCGAACGGAACCTGTCCTTTCAGCTCATCATCGATTCCTACTACAGCACATTCGGCAACATCGGGGTGTGAAGAAACAATTTCTTCCATTTCTGAGGTGGAAAGTCTGTGCCCGGCCACATTAATGACGTCATCCACTCTTCCGGTAATGAAAATATAACCGTCCTCGTCCTGAATAGCACCGTCTCCGGAGAAATAATAGCCGTTATACTGAGATAAATAGCTGTTTTGAAAGCGCTCATTGTCATTCCATATTCCCAGTAAAGCACCCGGTGGAAGAGGAAGCTTGATGATTAAGTAACCTTCCTGGTGAGCGTCGAGTTCATATCCATTCTCATCAAATATCTTAATGTCATATCCGGGAATAGGCTTTCCGGCTGCAGCTCTTTTGATTTTATACTGATCATCAACGGTCATTAAGCCCAGCATCGGCCATCCGGATTCTGTTTGCCACCAGTGATCAATAGCGGGAACTCCGATGTGTTCTGCAAACCAGTCCAAGGTAGCTACATCACATCTTTCGCCGGCCAGAAACTGTTTTTTAAAATGAGACAGATCGTATTTTTTGACGAGTTCTCCGTGGGGATCTTCTTTTTTGATAGCTCTGATGGCTGTAGGAGCTGTAAACATTGCAGAAACCTTATATTCTGAAATAATTCTCCAGAAGGTGCCTGCGTCAGGAGTCATAATGGGTTTCCCTTCAAAGATAATCGTTGTATTCCGGTTGATAAGGGGACCGTACACACTAAAGCTGTGCCCAACTGCCCACCCGAAATCAGAGGCTGCCCAAAAGGTTTCGCCGGGCTCAACACCATACACGTACGTCATGGAAAATTTCAACGCTGTTGCATAGCCTCCGGTATCTCTTACAATTCCTTTTGGTTTTCCCGTAGTGCCTGATGTGTAAAGCAAGTAGAGGGGATGGGTAGATTCCACTGAAATACAATCTACGGACTCTGATTTTTGAACCAATTCTTCGTAATCAATAAGTCCTTCGAACATTTCATGCTGGTTGTCCACCAGTTTTCTGTTGTACACAATGATGTTGTCTACTTTATCCTGTGCCAGTTCAATGGCTTTTTCCACGAGCGGTAAATAAGGAATTCTTCTTGCTATTTCTATACCTGCAGTAGCGGTGATTAAGGCCTTGGGCTTGCAGTCATCTATTCTTACCACCAGCTCATGCGGGGCAAAACCTCCGAAAACTACATTATGGATGACCCCAATCCTTGCGCAGGCGAGCATCGCAAAGAGAGTCTGTGGGATCATCGGCATGTAAATAACGGCTGTATCGCCTTTTTTTAAACCTAATGAAATGAGACCCCCTGCGAATTTTGATATTTCTTCTTTAGCCTGATCGAAAGTGTAAGTGATTTTCTGATCTGTAACAGGAGAATCATAAATAATGGCGGTCTGATTTCCAAAACCGTCTTCAATGTGTTTATCAATGCACAGGTAGCATATATTGAGTTTTCCGTCAGCATACCATTGTGGATACTCATTTTTATCTCGGGAAAGAATCTGTTCCGGAAATTCAAACCACTGAATTTCTTTAGCCTGTTCTTTCCAGAAGTTTTCTTTGTCTTCTATGCTTTGTTTAAACAGATGATCTGTGTCCATATTAATTTTTGTGTTTTGTGTTTTTTGTCATGGCGAGGAGCGAAGCGACGAAGTACTCTCTAAAAGGAATTTTAAAACTTAATGTTCTTAAAAACTTAACAAAGATCTTAATGGTTTATAGTTTTTAATCATTAAGGATCATTAAGAATTAAGAGACTGCTTCGCTTTTGCTCGCAATGACGGTGTATTATTATTTGTTTACTTTGGTCTCAAGTCTCGTGTCTGATATCTTGGATCTTGGTTCTGAAATCTTTTTACCCAAACATCTCCTCAATCTGCTGCATCAGTTTCTTAATAGAATAAGGTTTCGTTACGTAGGCATCAGCGCCCATTTTTAAGCCTTTTTCAATATCTTTAGGATTGTTTTTTGCGCTCAGGAAAATGACTTTTGTTTCTTTCATTCTTTCATCTTCTTTGATGGCTTCCAAGGTGCTGTATCCGTCCAGATTAGGCATCATAATATCCAGAAGAATAACGTCCGGAACCATTGTTTTCAGGAAGTCGAGGACTTCCGTTCCGTCTCTTGCAATGTAAACGTCGTAGCCGTTTTTCTTAAAGCTGTATTCCAGCGACATTAATATTTTGTGTTCGTCATCGGCAATAATGATCTTTCTCATAGATGGTTATTGGTTTTGTTCAACTTCATTTTTTGTTATGCTGTAAGGAATGCTGATCGTAAAAGTTACACCCAGACCGCTGTTTTCTGCTTTTATGACACCGCTGTGTGCCTGGACAATTTTTTTTGAAATAGCCAGTCCGAGTCCGCTTCCTGTAGGTTTTAAAATATTCTGGTTCTTTGACTGATAAAATTTATCGAAGATCATTTCAAGATCCTCTTCAGGAATATGCTGTCCTGTATTGAAAATGGTAATGATCAGTTGATCTGCTTTTTCAGCCAGTTTGGTCTGAATGGTTCCCTGGTCATCGGTGAATTTTAAGGCGTTTCCGAGAATATTCTGAAAAAGCTGGATCATTCTTGATTCATCATATTCAAATACGGTTTGATTCAGGAGATTGACTTCACTTAAATGAATGTTTTTCTGCTGTATCAGATGGAGTAGAGGGTTTAACGCTTTTTTGTAGGTTTCAAGGATATTGTTTTCTTTAATGTTCAAGGCTATTTCGCCGTGTTCCAGTTTGTCGAGATAGAGAATATCGTTGATGATTTCACTTAATCTGTCAGATTCCGTGATGATATTGCTTAAAAACTCCTGCTTGATATCTGTCGGAATATCATCATCGTCTGCTAAAATTTCTCCTGCAGAACGGATAGCGGTAATCGGAGTTCTTAGTTCATGGGCCACAGAATCCAGGAAATCGTCTTTCTGACGGTCTTTAATGATCAGGCTTTCGTTAGCCATTCTCAGGTCATTGGAGAGCTTCTGTAATTCTTCTGACTGTTCAGTGAGTTTTTTATTAAGGATAATATTTTCCTTTGATTCTTCTAAAATGTTTAAAACTTCCTTTAAAGATATTTTATCTTCTTTGGTTACCCCTTCAATTAAAATTTTTGCCGATGCCGTACCAATTCTTCCTGCCAGAAGGTTTTCTGAGAACTTGATGAATCTTGAATCTGCTGTCTCAGTGCTGGAATCGATGTTATATTTTAAATTAAAAATCCTTAAAGCCTGTTCTGTTTTATTCTTGCCTAAAAATCTTTCCAGAATATTTTTAATATCTGAAATATAAGCGGTTCCGCGCCAGATAAAAGCATTCTCATGGTTTTGGATATACTTATCGATGTCTACGTATAATTCTGCGAAATTTCTTTCCCGGTAATTCCCTTTAACGCTTACAGAAATAATGGTGAACAAAGCTGTGTTGGTGAAAATAGACCAGAAAAAAATCTGTGGGATTCTGCTTAGAAAAGGAATATTAAAAAACGTAAATACATCATACATTTCCCGGATGACGCCTTTAAATTCCTGGTTGTAGGAGAAGTAATACTGCGGAATAATCAGTCCGAAATAGCAGATTGCCAGCCCTGCAAGGAGTCCTGATACAGCCCCTTTATAGCTTCCTCTTCTCCAGAATATGGCTCCAAAAAATGAAGGGGCAAGCTGTGCAATGACAACAAATGAGATAAGTCCTACAGAATCCAGCGATGTTTTCAGAATAAAATATTTATAGAAAACAAAGGCCATAATAATAAGAGCGAAGATGCTGAATTTCCTGATATTCGTAATATTTCTTGTGTTCTGAACCTCGTTGTCGGACTTGAATTTCCCCAGCAAACCATAAGGAATGATGAGGTTATTTGAAAGCATAATGGATAAAGTAATAGCTGAAATGATGATCATAGATATGCATGAACTTAATCCTCCAAGGAATACAAAAACCGTAATTAGAGTATTGTCAAAATGCTGGGGAATCAGAATAGAATAGAACTCAGGATTTACTTTTTGTCCATCAAAAATAAGCCTTCCTCCCCAGGCAATCGGGAAGATGAATATGGTGAAAATCAATAAGTATAAAGGGAAAAACCAGATTGCTGTTTTAATATGTTTTTCCTGCCGGTTCTCGATAATTGCCGTGTGAAACTGCCTTGGGAGAATACAGATGGCTGTGGCAGAAATCATACATAAAACCATCCAGTTCATAGCACCTTCAATCCCGTTGAATGTATTTTTTTCTTTAAAATCTTTAAACTTGCTGGCTTTCTCATAAATGTCTGAAAAGCCATCGAAGACGAAATAAATGACAAAGATACCCAGGATAATGATAAAGAAAAGCTTTAAAAAACTTTCCAGGGCAATGGCCGAAATAATTCCCAGACGTTTTTCTGATGCATCCACATATCTGGTTCCGTAATAGGATGAAAATAAAGCAATTAAAACAACTACAAACGTCGCATTGTCGGTCAGTATATTGCTGGACATCGAAGTTTCGGTAACCAAATGGAAGGTTTCGGAGATCGCCTTGATCTGAAGTCCTATATAAGGAACGATGGCCAACAGGCAGACAATGGTGATGATGGCACTGAAACTTCTGCTGTTCCCGTATCGTAAAGAAATAAAATCGGCAAGGCTGCTGATTTTGTTGACTCTGGAAATTCTTACAATTCTGGTATTAATGTAAATCCATGCGGGAATAATCATGATCGGTCCTATGTAGATCGGCAGATAATTCAGTCCGCTTGTAGCTGCAACGCCTATGCTTCCGTAGTAGGTCCATGCTGTACAGTACACTGCCAGAGACAGTGCGTAAATGTAGGGATTGTTGATCCACCGTTTGCTCTTCCTCTTCTCTGCCAGATGGGCAACGAAGAACAAAAGGGCGAGGTAGACTAAAACAACAGCAAATAACGCAAAACTACTCATCATACCTTTTTACGATTATAAAAGAAATAATGATGGAGATCATCCAGACAACGAACAGGTAGATCAGAATCATCGGGTAGCCAAAAACATTTTTTTCACTGTTGAAAAGCAGTGAAATAGGAATGCTGAAGGCCATCATCAGTCCGATGCTCAGGATAATCAGTTTTTGTTCGTGTCTTTTTTTCATAGGTATGATAATTCTTTACTAAAGCAGACAGCTTCTTTGCGCTCTCTATATATCCCATAGTTTTCAATTATTCTATATCCGTTTTTTAAGTAAAATGTTACAGCATTATCGTTGTTTCTGCGGGTTTCAAGGTAGATGTACTGGTAATTAAATTCTTTTGCAGCAGTTTCCAGTGCTGACAGGATTTTCCGTCCAAATCCCTTACCTTTTTCCAGGGAATACATACGTTTAACTTCACATATCTGTGGCAGGAGAGGGCGAAAGCCACCGCAAGCAACGGCATCTTTACCTCTTAAAGCAATAATGAATAAGGCGTTTTCTTGAGTGAAATCATCAAGATTAGCCCTTTTAGTTCCACTACTGCCGGAAATACTAACCAGAGAATCATTTAATTTGCTGATCAGATTAATTACCCGTTTATCTTCATTGGGATGTGTTACTCTTTCAATTGTGATATTCATTTTTGTTTTATTAAGGTAGTATTAAAAACAGTGCACATCTATGAGAAAACCTATATTGTAAAATTTGGATTCAATCTTAAATTAGAAAAATAATTGATGAATGCTTTACAGGGCACTCATCAATTATCATTTGATCTAGCTTCAGATTTTATCGTCTGAATATTCTCCTATCAGCGAATAGTACCCGAAAATAGCCATTCCACCGGACACAATCGGCACCAGTATAAAAAGTATAATGATACCGAAAACCAGGTCTTCCTGTTTTCCTGAGGTTATTTTAGGGATTCCCATGACGGTAATTCCGAAGTACGCAACAACCAGTGCCACCAGAATCCATACAATGCCTAATATTTTTTTTATTCCGTTCATTTTAGTAGATTTAAAATTAATAAATTTCTGAGTGATTATCTCTATTAATCATGGATATTGTTGTTCTTATTTTTAAGATAAATCAATCCGATGACTAAACAGACTCCAGCGACTCCAATAGGATACCAAAGTCCTTCCAGATACCACGTTGGGTGTCCGGCATCTTTTCCCTGAGTTACCAGATAAGTTGCCACAGCCGGAAGTAAACCTCCAAATACCCCGTTACCAATGTGATACGGTAAAGACATCGAGGTGTATCGGATTCTTACCGGGAACATTTCAACCAGGAATGCTGCAATAGGACCGTAAACCATAGTGACAAAAATCACCTGAATGAAAACCAGAAATACCAGGTACCATCTTGTATCATTGTTTAATGTAATCGATTTGGTGACCTTTGGCTCTTCCGCTTTTCCGTCTTTCATGACAGGACCGGCTGCAGACCAGTGTACAATGCTGTCCTTTTTCATGAAAGTTCCGTCTGTAAACGAAGTCTCTTTGTGAAATGTAATTAAGCTGTCCGATGCAATATCTTTGTGTATTGCAGCGCTTCTTGCTTCTTTAATTCCCCCGGCGGCAATGGTTTTAGCTTCTATATTTACACTTTTATACATACTGTCGTAAATAGGTCTGTAGGCTAAAATAGCAACCAGCATACCTGTCATCATGATTGCTTTTCTTCCGATTTTATCGGAGAGCCAGCCGAAAAACACAAAGAACGGTGTTCCCATTAACAGGGCGGTAGCCATTAAATAATCCACCTGCATAGAATCTATATTCATTACTTTCTGCAGGAAACTCATCGCGTAGAACTGCCCGGTGTACCAGATAACTCCCTGTCCCATGGCTGCACCAAACAATGCCAGTAAAACAAATTTGAAATTGAATTTATTTCCAAAACTCTCTTTTAATGGATTTTTAGATGTTTTCCCTTCACTTTTAGCCTTTGCAAAAAGCGGAGATTCTTTCATGTTTTTTCTGATGAAATAAGATACTCCCACCATTAAAATTGAAATCCAGAAAGGAACTCTCCACCCCCAGGAATCGAATTCTGCTGCAGATAGCGAGTTTTTGGTAATTAAGATGACAATTAATGAGATGAAAAGTCCGGCGGTTGCTGTGGTCTGAATCCACGAAGTCCAGTAACCTCTTCTGTGTGGCTGTGCATATTCTGCAACATACGTTGCGGCACCTCCGTATTCTCCTCCCAATGCCAAGCCTTGTAAAAGCCTTAAAATTAAAACTAAAACCGGCGCCATAAATCCGATGGTTTCGTATCCGGGAATACACCCGATCAGGAAAGTGGAGAATCCCATGATAAGAAGTGTAACAAGAAAAGTGTATTTTCTTCCGATAATATCGCCTAATCTTCCAAAGAACAAAGCTCCGAAAGGGCGTACTACAAACCCTGCTGCAAAAGTAGCCAGTGTAGATAAAAATGCTGCGGTAGGATTGTCTGCAGGGAAAAATTTAGTCGCTAAAACGATTGCTAAACTCCCAAAAATATAAAAGTCATACCATTCTATCAGAGTACCGAGTGATGAGGCTGTGATCACGCTCCAGATGGTGCGGTTTTTCTGCCGGTCAGTCATATTCTCGTAGTTTTCGTGGTGATTTTCGCTCATGTTGATTGATTTTGATGTTAATGGATTAAGATATTAAGTTCATCCGGTGTTTAAAGATAAATTTGAAACTGTACAATGAATTCGCCTTTTGAAGATGGGCTTTCCGTAGGGTTTGTGTAAACCGGTCTTGTAGAGTATTGTGTGGTGATTTTTGCGTGGTGCCCATCTATAAACCAGTTGGCACCCACATCGAACTGTGAAGACGACTTATCGAATGCTTCAAAGTTTTTATGGGTATATGCTGCGAAAGGCTGTATTCTGATTTTTGGTTTTTCTGCCTGGTTAGGAAGAAGCAAGCCTGCCTGGGCATAAACCACATTTCCTGTTCCTATCATCGGTTGTAGATTTCCAGGCCCTGCAATGGCTCTGTTTCCTGCGAAATTGGGGTCGTTGGCCGCAATATTCATTGTTCCCAGGTTTCTTATATAGTTAGGCCCGAAATTGTAGTTATAATATCCGGCATACGCAGAAACGGCCATTTTGTGTTTTGAATTTCCCAAAGGAATATCTGCAAAAGCATCCACTGCCAGAAGTGTAATATCGTGTTTTTCAATATTGGAATTTACCGAAGTTCTTGTCCCGTCTGCCTGATGGTAAAAGCCTGCCCCTACATTGAATACTTTTTTTGTACCCAAATACGAGCCCACTTTAAAAGGGAGTGTGTTGGATTCCTCATCCAGAAACTGGTATTCCACATATCCTGCTTTTGAAAAGCTTGGATTTCCATTGTTGTCTACGGCTGCAGCTCTTGAAGGGTCTGTAACGTTTACCGGAACCAGGTCTGTCGCAAAAGGCTTGTTTAAGCTGAAACGGTATTCCAGTTTACCATATTTTCCTTTAGCAAACATCCCCAGCTGTCGTGCAAATTGATCTGAATTGTCAATTAACGGCCATGAAAAAATAGGAGAGTCTACAGTAAGGAAATTCAGCGTTGAAGCCATCGTCATACGGGAAAGTCCCATGTAGTAATGAAGTCCGGCCCCTAAAGATAAACTGAATTTTCCCGCTTCTCCAGGTAAAATAACTGCATACTCATTCCATGCATCATGAAAAAATAACTGAGGTTTCTTTCCGTTTCCGTAACCTCCTGTCCCTGTGGTGCCTGTAGCTCCGCCATTGATGAAAGTCTGGTTATTGATTCCGAAATGAGCCAGGATCATATATCTTTTAGAGATCTGTGCATATACTAAAGCACGCAATCTTCTGTTTCCGAGACTCCAGGAATTGTCAGTAGCTTCATTGGCTACCATGCTTCCCGGGTTCATTTGGGTGCTTCTCAGCCAGAACTGGTCCCATAATATGAATCTGATGTACTTATCTCCTTCCGGATTGAGGTTTAATTTTAATCCGCCTCCGTAATCAGGAGAACCCTGTGAATATAAAGAACTGCTTATTAGGGCTAATCCAATAAATGAAAGTAATTTCTTCATAAATTATCAATTTTTGGCGTTGTTTTTTGTGAAAGCCAAATTGTAATTAATAATTTATTTACAAAAATTTAATATATATTATTGGTAATAGTATAGTTTCATTGTAACCGCTTGATTTTTAAATGCAAATTTCCAGCTTCGTAGTGGGGTAGGTTTGAGGATTAGAGAATCTGAGGGCTTGAGAATCGATCAGTCTGAAATGATTTTTAGATGAATTATAACTGATAAAAGGGGTGTCTGGTGGCTGAGGTCCTCGAAGCCACTCTGCTAATGTTTGAAATCTGGAATCTGATGTCTTGCATCTTGGTTCTTGGTTCTTGTTTCTTGATTCTTTCATTACTTCTTAAACCGTTCCCATTTAATCAGCATGTATTTATCTGCAAACTGAGTAATGATAAGACCGGAGTTTTTGATATTGTCTTCTTGGGCAATATATTCAATCAGTTCATTCTGTTTTAGAATTTTATAGACAGGATGGAACTCAGAATGAGGAGGTCTTGTGATATTGTATTTCTTGATCCAGGAACTTATAGTTACATGGGAAACGCCTATAATTCGCTCTATTTCACGGAAACTTAAGCCTTCAAGATAAAGCTGAAGAGCTTTGGTAACATAGTAGTCATCAATCTGTTTTCCCATTTTCTTAACGGTAAAATAGTACTTGCAGTCTTTGCAGAGAAAACGCTGTTTTTCGTTAATAATTCCGCTTTTAACAATCTTACTGCCGTTGCATTTCGGACACTTATTTTCCATAGCTATAGATTTTTAGCAAATGTATAATAATTTAGCAAATTAATAATTATCAACAAAGATAAAATTACCTGTTTATTTCATTTAAACAAAAATAATATCTTTTTTATTTGGTTTTTAAAGGTATTATGCTTTAAATTTGCCAAAAAAATCAGATAAATAAATGGAAATAGAAATTTCCTCATGCGAACATCTCATATATGTAAATGAAATACAGCAGGAGATGTATGATTCAGCACAGCGCAGAGGAACGGGGATCGCAAAGCGTTCCATCGAATATTTAACGAAAAAGATTTCAGATGGTAATGCTGTGGTTGCTACTGAAAATGGTCGATGGGTGGGGTTTTGTTACATTGAGACCTGGTCGCACGGTCAGTTTGTAGCCAACTCCGGGCTTATTGTATCTCCGAATTACAGGAATAGAGGAGTAGCCACTTTGATCAAGAATAAAGTTTTCCAGTTATCTAGAGAAAAATATCCCAATGCAAAAGTATTTGGGTTAACCACAGGACTTGCCGTCATGAAAATTAACAGTGATCTGGGCTATAAACCGGTCATCTATTCTGAGCTGACTCAGGATGAAGAATTTTGGAACGGGTGCAAGAACTGTGTGAATTATGAAATTTTAATGAAAAAGGAGCGTAAAAACTGTCTGTGTACAGCGATGCTTTTCGTTCCTGAAAATAATAATAAAGTAAACGGGACTGAAATTCAGCAGTCCGAAATTGATGAGTACAATGGAGAAAAAGAAAGTCGTCTTAGCGTTTAGCGGAGGTTTGGATACCTCTTACTGTGCTAAATATCTTAGTGAGACGCTAGGGTATGAAGTGTATGCAGTCACTGTAAATACCGGTGGTTTTTCTAAAGAAGAAGAAAAAGAACTGGAGAAAAAAGCCTTCAATCTTGGGGTGAAAGAATACAGGTGCGTTGATGCTCAGGAAGACTATTATAATTCTTGTGTAAAGTATCTGATCTTCGGAAATGTACTGAAAAACAATACCTATCCCTTATCTGTGAGTGCTGAACGTACAGTTCAGGCGCAGGAAATTGCAAAATATGCGATTGAAATCGGTTCCGGTGCTATTGCTCACGGAAGCACTGGAGCCGGAAATGATCAGGTTCGTTTCGATTTGATTTTCCAGGTCATGTGCCCGGAAGTAGAGATCATTACGCCGATCCGCGATATGAGCCTGTCCCGTGAAGAAGAAATTGAATTCCTGAAAAGCCACGGCTATGAAATGGAATTTCACAAAGCACAGTATTCTGTGAACAAAGGTTTGTGGGGAACATCTGTTGGAGGAAAGGAAACTCTGACATCACGGAATTACCTTCCGGAAGAAGCTTTTCCATCACAAATTAAAGAAACTCAGCCTTCAGAATTAGAAATTGAATTTAAAAATGGTGAGGTTATAGCAGTGAACGGAGAAAATTTTGAACATTCCGTGTATGCTATTCAAAAGATTGAAGAACTGGCTTCTGCTTACGGAATTGGCCGTGACATCCATGTTGGAGATACTATTGTTGGAATTAAAGGAAGAGTGGGATTTGAAGCAGCGGCAGCAGCAGTGATTATCAAGGCGCATCATTTACTGGAAAAACATACGCTTTCAAAATATCAGCAGATGATGAAGTCTCAGCTTTCCGACTGGTATGGAAACTGGCTTCATGAAGCATTATTCCTGGATCCTGTGATGAGAAATATTGAATCTTTCTTAACAGATTCTCAGGAAACGGTCAGTGGGAAAGTATTTATAACCCTGCATCCGTACAGGTTTATTTTAAACGGAATTGAATCCAAACACGATCTGATGTCCGATAAATTCGGAAGTTATGGTGAAGCCAACAGGACCTGGACGGGAGAAGATGTAAAGGGATATACAAAAATTGTAAGCAATTCTCTAAACATATACCACCAGATCAATTCAAAATAGAATTCTATCAGCCAATAAAGTTAAAATGAAAAAAGTAGGAATTGTAGGCGCCAACGGCTACACAGGAAGCGAATTGGTCCGTGTGCTGGCTTTTCATCCCAATGTGACATTGAGTTTTTTATATAGCCGTTCCAATTCGGGAACAAAAATTTCAGATTTGTACCCGGATTTAACGGCAGTTTGTGAGCAGTTTTTAACGGATAAGCCCGAAGAGGCAGACATTTTATTTCTGTGTCTTCCTCATAAGGAAAGTCAGAACTGGCTTACTGCAAACCCTGTAAAAGACGAAACTTTAGTTATTGATTTAGGGAATGATTTCCGTCTGGATGGAAGCTTTGGAAACAGAAATTTTATCTACGGGCTTCCTGAAATTAATAAAAAAAATCTGGCAGGAGCAAAAAGTGTTGCCAATCCCGGATGTTTTGCAACGGCCATTCAGCTGGCACTTCTCCCGTTAGCAGAAAAAGAATTGTTGAATGAAGTGTACACCACTGGAATTACCGGCTCAACAGGTGCAGGACAGTCTTTACAGGTGACAACACATTTTACCTGGAGGAATGATAATATTTCAGCATACAAAACGCTGACACATCAGCATGTGGATGAGATTTTACAGCAGTTAGTTTCGTGTAATCATAGCGATATCAGTCTGAATTTTGTTCCATGGAGAGGAGATTTTGCAAGAGGAATTTTTACAAGTTCTACGGTGAAAACGGATTTAGTACTTTCAGATATCGTTCAGTTGTATCAGGATTTTTATGAAAAGGAACCTTTTGTAAAGGTAAGTGAAAATGCAATTGATTTAAAGCAGGTTGTCAATACCAATCGCTGTGTGATTCATATAGAAAAGAGTGGAAATGTAGCAGTTATTCACTCAGCGATTGACAATTTGTTAAAAGGGGCCTCCGGGCAGGCTGTACAAAACATGAATATAGCGATGGGCTGGGAAGAAAATCTGGGACTGAGTTTAAAGCCGGTAGCATTTTAAAGTTAAAAAAGTGAATGGGCAGTAAGTCAATTGTGAATTGAAAAACCGAAATATTCGACTTAGGAAAATGGAGCGTTAAGAAAATTAATTCTATGAACGTCAAGAAAATTCTACTGTTTGAAGCGCGACAAAAATGTTGAACCGAAAAACAAATGCTGAATTCGCGCAAGTTTTAGAATTTTTAGAGAATAGAAATAATTTTTAGCGGAAGTTTCCAGGTCTTGAACTTTTGTTTCTTTTGTTTCAAGACAAAAGAAAAATTATAAGAAAAAAGATGACACTGTAAATCATTCATCAAACATCAATTATCATTTATATATAGACATGAATTTATTCAACGTATATCCATTATTCAACATAAATCCGGTAAAAGCTCAGGGCTCTTTCCTTTGGGATGACAAAGGTGAAAAGTATCTTGATTTTTATGGCGGTCACGCAGTGATTTCCATCGGACACAATCATCCGCATTATCAAACTCAATTAAAAGAACAGCTGGAGAAAATTTCTTTCTATTCAAACTCAGTTCAAAATGAATTACAGACTGAGCTGGCTGAGAAATTGGGAAAACTTTCAGGCTATGAAGATTACAGCCTTTTCCTATGTAATTCAGGGGCTGAGGCTAATGAAAATGCATTGAAGTTGGCTTCTTTCCATAATGGGAAAAGTAAAGTGGTCTATTTTTCAGGGTCATTTCATGGCAGAACTTCTGCGGCGGTTTCTGTAACAGATAATCCAAAGATTGTTGCTCCGGTTAATTTCTCTGAAAGGTTTATTAAATCCGGTTGGAATGATATCAAACAGCTTGAAGAGATCTTTGAAACGCAGGGAAGTGAAATTTCATCCGTCATTATTGAAGGCATTCAGGGTGTGGGGGGAATTATGATTCCGACATCAGAATTTTTATCCAAAATTAAAGAACTATGCGAAAAATATGATGCAGCATTGATTCTTGATGAAGTTCAGTCAGGATATGGAAGAAGCGGATATTTCTTTGCTCATCAGGAATTCGGAATTGAACCGGATATGATCACTACGGCAAAAGGAATGGGAAATGGTTTTCCAATTGGAGGGGTTTTGATTCATCCAAAGTTTCAGGCAAGCAATGGGTTGCTGGGAACAACATTTGGAGGAAATCACCTGGCTTGTGCAGCGGCCATTGCTGTTCTGGATGTTATGAAAGAAGAAGATCTTATGGCAAATGCACAGAAAATGGGTGATTATATTGAAAACGAAATTAAAGATTTTCCACATATCAAATCCATCCGAAGGAAAGGATTAATGATTGGAGTTGAGCTGGATCAGGACTGTTCGGAAGTGAGGAAAAGTCTACTGTACGATCATCACATTTTTACAGGTAACTCCAATGAAAAAAGTGTTTTAAGGATCCTTCCCGCCCTTAATATCGGCAAAGAAGAGACAGATCTTTTTGTCGGTACTTTAAAAGTAGTTTTAGATAAGGTTTAAACCACAAAAGTCACAAAAGGTTTGAGCACTTTAGTGGTTTTAAGAAACTACTAAACGTTTAGGAAGAACACTTTAGCTTTCTGAAAATCTTTGATTTTCATCTTATGTGAACTTACTGTTTTCAAAATAATAAACCTTTAAAACTGAAGTGTTCTAAAGTGTTTAATAATAAATAAAAACTTTTGTGCCTTTTGTGGTTAAGATTATCAATTAATTAAAAAAAATCATCAAATGAAAAAATTCACCTCTGTAAGCGACATAAAAAACTTACAGGAAATTATAAAAAAAGCTTTACAGATTAAAGAAAATCCCAATTCCGAACCGGAAAAAGGAAAAGGAAAAACAATAGGCCTTGTGTTTTTAAATTCAAGTTTAAGAACCCGTTTAAGCAGCCAGATCGCCGCTCAGAATTTAGGATTAAATGTCCTGACTTTAAATGCTGCCCAGGAAGCCTGGAATCTGGAATTTGCTGACGGAGCTGTAATGAATGGCAATACTGTTGAACATATTAAAGATGCCATTGAAGTTCTGAATCAATACTGTGATATTATTGCAGTACGTTGTTTTGCAGGAATGAAGTCCAAAGAAGATGATGTTAATGAAAGTATTCTGAGCCAGTTCGAACAGCACGCCAAAGTGCCTGTAGTTTCTCTGGAATCTGCAACACGGCACCCGCTTCAAAGTCTGGCAGACTGTATTACCATTACAGAAAACTGGAAAGAAGAGCACAAACCGAAAGTGGTTCTTACCTGGGCACCACACATCAAACCCATTGCTCAGGCCGTTGGAAATTCTTTTGCGGAATGGATGCAGGAAATGGACGTTGATTTTGTGATCGCGAATCCCGAAGGGTATGATCTGGATAAAAATTTTACAAAAAATATCAAAGTAATTCATAATCAGGATGAAGCCTTAAAAGATGCAGATTTTATCTATGTGAAAAACTGGTCTTCTTTTGATGAATATGCAGCCATGCCGGAAGTAAAAGAAAACTGGATGCTGACCGGAGAAAAACTGGAGAACACCAACCATGCAAAAGTAATGCACTGTCTTCCGGTCCGTCGTAATGTGGAGTTGAGTGATCAAGTAATGGATGGCGAAAACTCCATCATCTATGAGCAGGCAAAAAACAGAATTTTCTCTGCCCAGGCAGTGTTTTCAGAAATTTTGGATGAATTGAATTCTAAATAACGGAATTTAATCCTTGCCAAGGATTAGTAGGAAGAATCTCAAAAAACGTTTACAATGAAAGAAAAGCTATATATTATAAAAATCGGCGGTAATTTAATTGATGATGAGGGATTATTGAACGAATTTTTAGAGCAGTTTTCTGAAATTAAGGAAAAGAAAATTCTGGTTCACGGAGGCGGAAAATTAGCAACTACTTTGGCGGATAAATTGGGTGTTGAACAAAAAATGATCAACGGACGGAGAATCACGGATAAAGACACGCTGGATATTGTGGCGATGGTGTATGCAGGAGGTATCAATAAAAATATTGTGGCAAAACTTCAGCAGAAAAAATGCAAGGCGATAGGTTTTTCCGGTGCTGATGCAAATTTGATTAAAGCCAAAAAAAGAGAACATGCAGAAATAGATTTCGGATTTGTAGGAGATATTGAGAAAAAAAGCGTGAACAGGAAATTGATCTCAAAATTGATTAAACTTAAGCTTGTTCCTGTGTTTTCGGCGATTACCCATGACAAAAAAGGCAATCTCTTCAACACCAACGCAGACACAATTGCTTCGGTCATTGCCCAGGCCTTATCTTCAAAATATGATGTGGAATTACTCTATTGTTTTGATAAAGAAGGTGTTTTGGAGGATGTTGAAGATCCTGAATCTGTTATTGGAAATATTTCTGAAGAAGAATTCTCTGTATTAAAAGAAGCGGGAAAACTTCATAAAGGAATTCTGCCTAAGCTTGAAAATGCGCTCGGGGCTGTAAAAAATAAGGTAAACAAGGTATTCTTAATCAAAGAAACCCAATTAAAAAATCATATAGAAAATAATCATGGAGGAACTGAAATCTGTTTATAGTAAAGAGGAGCTGCTGACTCAGGCGGTTGAATTGCTTAAAAAACTGATTGCAATTCCGTCATTCAGCAAAGATGAATACAATACGTCCGTAGAGATTGAGAATTTTTTAAAAAAACATCATATTCCTACAAAACGTTTTAAAAATAATATCTGGGCAGTCAATAAAAACTTTGATGCATCTAAGCCGTCTGTCTTGCTGAATACCCACCATGATACGGTAAAACCTAATAAAGCTTATACATTGGATCCGTTCCTTCCCGTTGAGCAGGATGGAAAACTGCACGGTTTGGGAAGTAATGATGCCGGTGCTTCTCTGGTTTCCATGGCCCAGGTTTTTTTACATTTTTATGACAAAGAAGATTTAAGATATAATTTAGTGATTGCTTTGACGGCTGAGGAGGAGATTTCAGGATTTGATGGAATTGAAGCCTTATTTCCACAGCTTCCGGATATTGAATTTGCCATTGTAGGAGAGCCTACGCAGATGAATCTGGCGATCGCGGAAAAAGGACTTTTGGTGATAGACGGAGAAATGAAAGGAACTCCTTCTCACGCTGCTCATCCGAATGATGATAACTCCATTGTGAAATGTATAGAAGATCTTCAGAATATTCTGAACTTCAGATTTCCGAAGGTTTCCGATTATCTAGGCGAGGTTAAAGTTACCCTTTCAGGAATTCACGCAGGTGTTCAGCACAACGTAGTTCCGGAAGCCTGTACTTTCACTTTGGATGTAAGGGTTACCGATGAATATTCCAATAAGGAAGCGTTTGAGATCATTCAGTCACAGATGAAATCTTCATTGTCGGCCAGGTCTCTCAGATTAAACTCCTCAAAAATAGAAATGGATCATCCTTTTGTACAGGCAGGTCTTGAAATAGGAAGGACAACTTACGGTTCACCAACATCGTCCGACCAGGCGATTATTCCGTGCACATCCGTAAAAATAGGTCCCGGTGACAGCAGGCGCTCTCATACAGCAGATGAATATATCTATATAAAAGAGATTGAAGAAGGAATCGAGATCTATATCAGGATCTTAGAAAAAGTTTTATAAAGAGAAGTTAGATGTTAGAAATTAGAAGTTAGATGCCGGAAAATTATACATACACCTTAGTACTAACATCTAATATCTAAAAAAATAAATGTTTTAACCAGGCTCAGCAGGCAATAAAGCCTAGTTTTTAATAAAGATTTATGCAAAAAAGAAAATTAAAAACGAAGCTTTTGAATGTGGAGATGTTTTTTTATAGTTTAATAATAAGGATGCTCTGCTGGGCAGGTTGAAACAAATTGAATATTGTAAAAAATAGAATATGAAAAAAATATGGCAGAAGGATGACCTGGCCACCAATATATTAGTCAACAAATTTACAGTCGGGAAAGATCTTGATTTTGACGAACGTTTAGCGAAATATGATGTTAAAGGTTCCATGGCCCATTGCCAGATGTTGGCAGAAACCGGAATTATCTCCGGCGAAGAATCAGAACAGATGCTTTCTGTTTTAGCAGATATTTTAAAAGATATCGAAAACGGAAGCTTTGAGATCGATAAAGAAGCAGAAGATATTCATTCTCAGGTTGAAGCGATTTTAATTGAAAAATTAGGCGATACCGGAAAGAAGATCCACACGGCAAGATCACGGAATGATCAGGTTTTATTGGATATCAAACTTTATTTACTGGATGAAATACGTGAAATTACAGCGTTGACCGATGAATTTTTCCAGATTTTAATTAAGCTGGCTGATCAGCATAAAAATATACTGCTTCCGGGCTATACCCATCTTCAGATTGCGATGCCGTCTTCATTTGGATTGTGGTTTGGGGCCTATGCGGAAGCATTACTGGATGACGTTGAACTGTTGTTTTCGGTGAAAAATATCATCAATAAAAATCCACTGGGTTCAGCAGCGGGATACGGCTCCTCTTTCCCCATTGACAGAGAAAGTACGACTTATAACCTAGGTTTTCAGTCAATGAACTACAATTCTGTATATGCACAGATGACCCGCGGAAAATCAGAAAAAATGCTGTCGATGGCCATGGCCACTTTGGCCGGAACGCTTGGGAAATTTGCTTACGATGTCTGTTTATATTTAAGCCAGAACTTCAATTTTATCAGCTTTCCAAAAGAATTCACCACAGGAAGCAGCATTATGCCGCACAAAAAGAATCCGGATATTTTCGAACTGGTTCGCGCACGGTGCAACAGAATTCAGTCTTTGCCGAATGAATTGATCTTATTAACAAACAATCTGCCGTCAGGGTATCACAGAGATGTGCAGCTGACAAAGGAAATTCTTTTCCCGGCCATCGATTCATTGAAAGAATGTCTGGAGATATTAAGTTACACCCTTCCGAATATTCAAGTAAAAGATGGAATTCTGCAAGATGAGAAGTATAAATATCTTTTCAGTGTAGAAAAGATTAATGAAGAGGTAAAAAAAGGGAGTTCATTCCGTGATGCCTATGTAAAAGTAGGGCAGGAGATTGAAAATAATGAATTTGAGTTTGAAGTTGGAAATCTCAGCCATAGTCATCAGGGAAGCATAGGAAATCTTTGTCTGGAAAAAATAGAATATCAGTTTAATAAGCTGAAAAATAAATTATTGGGTTGATCTTAAGAGAAAAACAAAAACGTAATCAATATTGTATTTCAAAATTAAGCGAAGCGTCTTCGTTTATCTTAAAAAAGATAAAGCATTTTATTTATTCTTTGTTTAGCCTTGCGATAACTGAGAAAAAATTAATCAATTTTAAATGTAGTGGAAATCTTTGTCTGGAAAAAATAGAATATCAGTTTAATAGCCGAAGAATAAATTATTGGATTGATTTTAAGAGAAAAACAAAAACGTAATCAATATTGTATTTCAAAATTAAGCGAAGCGTCTTTGTTTATCTTAAAAAATAAAGCATTTTACTTATTCTTTGTTTAACCTTGCGATAAATTGAGAAAAAAATTAATCTAAATCAATCTTAAACTTAGTGGATTTCTTTGGAAAAAATAGAATATCAGTTTAATAGCTGTGATTTTAAGAGAAACCAAAAACGTAATCAGTATTGTATTTCAAAATTAAGCGAAGCGTCTTTGTTTATCTTAAAAAAATAAAGCATTTCACTTATTCTTTGTTTAGCCTTGCGATAAATTGCAAAAAAATTAATCAATTTTAAATGTAGTGGATTTCTTTGTCTGGAAAAATTAAGCGAAGCGTCTTTGTTTATCTTAAAAAAGATAAAGCATTTTACTTATTCTTTGTTTAGCCTTGCGATAACTGAAAAAAAAATTAAATCAATTTTAAACTTAGTGGATTTCTTTGGAAAAAATAGAATATCAGTTTAATAGCTGAAGAACAAATTATTGGATTGATTTTAAGAGAACCCAAAAACGTAATCAATATTGTATTTCAAAATTAAGCGAAGCGTCTTTGTTTATCTTAAAAAAATAAAGCATTTTACTTATTCTTTGTTTAACCTTGCGATAAATTGAAAAAAAAATTAATCTAAATCAATTTTAAACTTAGTGGATTTTTTCACCTCGTGAAGCACAATAGAACTGTGATATTGGCCAATATTAGGAATATTTGAGATCACATTAACGGCAAAATCATTATAAGAATTAATATCCTTAGCGATGATCTTAAGCATATAGTCGTACTCACCGGACAGACTGATGATTTCCTGGACCTCATCATGTTTCATAATGTTTTTCTCAAAGGTTTCCAGTACTTTCTGGGATTGCTCTTTAAGACGGACATTACAGTAAACAACAATATTCAGGCCCAGTTTTTCACGGTTCAAAAGACCAACGTATTTCTCAATAATGCCATGTTTCTCCAATTGTTTGATACGTTCGTAAGTTGGAGTAAATGTAAGACCTATCCTTTCTGAAATTTCTTTCACAGATAGAGTAGAGTCTTCCTGAATAATACTGAGAATCATTTTGTCTTTTAAATCCATAGAATAGGTTTGAATTTTAACAAAAATATCAATTATAAATGAAAATAAGGAATGATTAAGAGGTTTTAATTTATTTTAAAATTTGGTTTTGTAGATTCGTGAAATTTCTATATCTTTGCACCTAATGAATAAAAGAGTGTTTATATCATTAGATTTACCGGGCGAAAGCGCCCTTTACGATATTTATTATTAGCGAAGATGTTGTCTTCGCTTTTTTTATGCTCAAAAATTAAAGAATTATGTTTACGATTACAGAACTAAGCACCGAGAGAATCAACAGTATACTGACCGAAGCACTGGCTTTTGCCAACGGAAAAACTGCAAAAATTGAAGGAGAAATTTTCTGCTCAAATCTTTTCTTTGAAGACAGTACAAGAACAAAGACAAGCTTTGATATCGCAGAAAGGAAACTGGGCCTGCAGGTAGTACCTTTTGATGCTTCACACAGTTCTGTAAATAAAGGGGAGAGTCTTTATGATACCGTAAAAACCATTGAAAGCTTAGGTATAAATCTGGTGGTGATCAGAGATAAAAAAGACAGATATTTTGAAGAATTAAACAACATTAATATTCCGGTAATCAACGGAGGAGACGGAACAGGAAACCATCCGTCCCAGTGCATGCTGGATCTGATGACGATCTTTCAGGAATTCGGAAAATTCGAAGGACTGAAAATAGGAATTGTTGGAGATGTAAAACACAGCCGTGTTGCCAATTCCAATGCAGAAGCCTTAAGAAGATTGGGTGCTAAAGTATACTTCTCCGGACCTGAACACTGGTTTGATGAAGGGGCTTTAATTAATGGAACTTATTTACCGGTGGATCAGCTAATCTCTGAAGTGGATGTCCTGATGCTGCTAAGAATCCAGCATGAAAGACACGATGCAAAAATGAGCTACTCTGCTTCCGAATACCATAGAAAATATGGTCTTACGAAAGAAAGAGAAAAAGCAATGAAAGAAGGCGCAATTATCATGCATCCTGCACCCATCAACAGAGGCGTAGAGATTGATACAGACCTTGTAGAATGTGAACGTTCAAGAATTTTTAAACAGATGCAGAACGGCGTTTTCGCAAGAATGGCAATTTTGAAAGAAACCCTGGAAAAAGAAGGGTATACCTTCAAATAAATAACGAGTTTTGAGATTCGGGTTCCGGGTCTTGAACATACAAAAATTCCCCTCCCTTGGAGGAGTGTCAAAAAAATAGAATGTTTTTTGACGGAGTGGTTTAAAAGAAAAAAAATAAAACAGAACGAGGAAGTCTAACTTCTAACTTCTTAAATCTAATATCTAATTTTAAAATGAAGAAAAAATTAATACTGGAGTCCGGTGAAGTGTTTCATGGAGAAGGTTTCGGAGCAGAATTGGAAACTGCCGGAGAAGTAGTTTTCAATACCGGAATGACAGGTTATCAGGAGCTGATCTCCGATCCGTCATACTGCGGTCAGATTGTTTGCATGACCTATCCGCTTATCGGAAATTATGGTATTAACCGTGATGATTATGAAAGTATCGAGCCGGCTATTAAAGGACTTATCGTAAAAGAACTTTGCGATCTTCCTTCCAATTTCCGTACTCAGATCACTTTAGATGAATTATTTAAAAAGAAAAACCTTTCGGGAATTTCTGGAATTGACACCAGAAGACTCACCAGAATTCTTCGTAATTCAGGCGTTGTGAAAGGTAAAATTGTAAACGTTGAAGCTGATGAAAACGAAGTTGTTGCAGAATTAAAATCTACAACTTTCCCAACCAATCAGGTGGAAACTGTTTCTACAAAAACAGCTTACGCCAATCCGGGAAGAGGATTTAAAGTCGTATTGGTGGATTTCGGTTCCAAGTTAGGGATTATCAGAGAGCTTTCTCAAAGAAACTGTGACATCACTGTAGTTTCTCACGACACCTCGGCAGAAGAGATTATGTTAATGGATCCGGATGGAATTATGCTTTCAAATGGTCCCGGTGACCCTGAAGACAACCCGCAGGCATTAGAAATGATCCGTGGATTATTAGGAAAAGTTCCCATCTTCGGAATCTGTTTAGGACACCAATTAATTGGTTTGGCTTGTGGAGCAAAAACTTTCAAACTGAAGTTCGGACACAGAGGAGGAAACCACCCTGTACTGGATCTGGAGAAAAACAAAGTTTCTATCACCTCTCAAAACCATGGATATGCTGTAGATCAGGAAAGTCTTAAAGGAACAGACTTGGTGGAAACCCACATCGCCCTAAACGACAGAACCAATGAAGGTCTGAAACACAAGATCCACCCATGCTTCTCCGTTCAGTACCACCCGGAAGCAAGCCCTGGCCCGGAAGATGCAAATTATTTGTTTGATGAGTTCATCCATTTAATGTACCAATTTAAAAATGTAACAGTTTAGCAATAATTAAATGATCAATTTCGAAAACAATCCTTTAATTGAAAAAACAGTGAAATTCTCTTTAGATATTATTGAGTTTTGTGAATTATTGGAACAACATAAGAAATTTGTCATTGCTAAACAGTTATTACGTTCAGGAACAAGTATGGGTGCCAATTCTTTTGAAGCGCAGAATCCTTATAGTAAAAAAGATTTTGTGAATAAAATAAAAATTGCAGCCAAAGAACTTGAAGAAACAAAATATTGGTTATATCTGTGTAAACACTCCAAAAATTATCCCTTTGACGATAAGCTGGAAACGCAGATTATAGAAATTGGAAAAATTATTTATAAAATTTTAAGCACAAGTTTATCAAAGGAAAACGGTCTGTAAACATTGTTACACTGTTAGATTGGTAAATTGTTACATTTTAAACCTATGAAAAGAAACGATATAAAAACAATTCTAGTAATCGGTTCAGGACCCATCATCATCGGTCAGGCAGCTGAATTTGATTACGCAGGAACACAGGCTTGCCTGTCTTTGAGAGAAGAGGGTTACAAGGTGATTTTGATCAATTCAAACCCTGCAACCATTATGACGGATGTAGAAATCGCAGATAAAGTATACATCGAGCCGATTTCCCTTCAGTTTGTAAGCCACATCATCAGAAAAGAACGTCCGGACGCCTTGTTACCAACATTGGGAGGTCAGACAGGTCTGAACATGGCGGTAGAACTGGAAAAATCAGGAATTCTTGAAGAATGTAAAGTGGAAGTTTTAGGAACTACACTTTCTGCGATCAACAGAGCGGAAGACAGAGATCTTTTCCGTGAACTGATGAGAGAGCTGAATGAGCCGGTTCCGGAATCAGACATTGTGACTACAGTAGAAGGAGCAATACGTTTTGCTGATGAGATCGGCTATCCGGTAATTGTTCGTCCCGCCTTTACGATGGGAGGAACCGGAGGTGGTATTGCTTCCACAGAGGCTGAGCTGAAAGAAATTGCAGAACTGGGACTGAAGTATAGTCCTGTTACCCAGTGTCTTATCGAAAAATCAATTGCCGGTTTCAAGGAAATTGAATACGAAGTAATGCGTGATGCCAACGACAATGCGATTGTGGTTTGTAACATGGAAAATATAGATCCGGTAGGAGTTCACACTGGAGATTCTATTGTAGTGGCACCTTCACAGACGCTTTCTGACAGAGAGTATCAGTTATTGAGAAACGCTTCCTTAAAGATCATCAGAGCCTTAGGAATTGAAGGAGGGTGTAATGTGCAGCTGGCTTTAGACCCGAATTCATTCGACTACTATATCATCGAGGTGAATCCTAGGGTTTCCCGTTCATCAGCATTGGCAAGTAAAGCGACAGGATATCCGATTGCGAAAATTGCAGCAAAAATTGCAGTAGGCTTAACGCTTGACGAGATCATGAACCCGGTAACAGGGAAAACATACGCATGTTTTGAACCAGCTCTTGACTATGTGGTGACAAAATTCCCAAGATTCCCTTTCGATAAATTCGAAACAGCAGACAGAAGATTGTCTACACAGATGAAAGCAACCGGAGAAGTAATGGCCATCGGAAGAAACTTCGAAGAATCTTTACAGAAAGCCATCCGTTCCCTTGAAACCGGAATCAGACACTTAGGGTTAAAAACAAAGCAGGCTGAAGCATTAACGGCTGAAGAAATCGAAAGAAGAATCAGAGTCTGCGACGACGAAAGATTGTTCATCATCGGAGATGCTTTAAGAAAAGGATATGATTGGGAACAGATTGTAGAATGGAGCAAAATCGATAAATTCTTCATCTGGAAATTAAAAAAGCTGGTTGACTTCGAAAAAGTCATCACTGCCAATAAATTTGATAAAGAAACTTTAATTCAGGCGAAGAAATTAGGGTTTGCAGATATGAACATCGCCCATCTTTGGGAAGTGAAGCAGCGTGAAGTTTTCAATTTCAGAAAAGAAAACGGAGTAATGCCGGTTTACAAAATGGTAGATACCTGCGCCGCTGAATTTGAAAGCGAAACCCCATACTTTTACGGAACTTACGAAGAAGAAAATGAAAGTGTAGTTTCAGATAAGGAAAAAATCATCGTTTTAGGTTCCGGACCAATCAGAATAGGACAGGGAGTAGAATTCGACTATGCGACGGTTCACTCGGTTTGGGCAATCAAAGAAATGGGGTACGAAGCCATCATTATCAACAACAACCCTGAAACCGTTTCTACAGACTTCTCCATCTCAGATAAATTATACTTCGAACCGTTGACGGAAGAAGATGTAATGAATATCATTGAGCTTGAAAAACCAAAAGGAGTTGTCGTTCAGTTCGGAGGGCAGACGGCAATCAACCTTGCAGATAAACTGGCTTCACACGGAGTACAGATTCTGGGAACTTCACTGGAAGACCTTGACAGAGCTGAAAACAGAGATAAATTTGAAAAAGCACTTCAGGAAATGGGAATTCCCCAGCCTTTAGGAAAAACGTCCACTTCAAAAGAAGAAGCAATAAAAATTGCCAACGAGATCGGTTATCCGGTTTTGGTACGTCCAAGCTACGTATTGGGAGGACGTGCGATGGAAATCGTTTATGCAGAAGCAGAACTGGCGTACTATATGGAGCATGCAGTAGATGCAAGCCCTAAGCACCCTGTTTTGGTCGACAAATACATGGTCGGAAAAGAAATAGAGATCGATGCCATCTGTGACGGCGAAACCGTGGTGATTCCGGGAATCATGGAACATATCGAAAGAGCCGGAGTACACTCAGGAGATTCCATCGCAGTATATCCTACACAGAATGTTTCACAGCAGGAAATTGATACGCTGGTGGATTATACTCAGCGACTGGCTAAAGGATTGAATGTGATTGGTTTAATGAATATCCAGTACGTTCTTTTCGAAGGAAATGTATATGTGATCGAAGTGAATCCACGTTCTTCAAGAACAGTTCCTTTCTTATCTAAAATCACAGAAGTTCCAATGGCTAATTTGGCCACAAAAGCAATATTAGGACAGAAACTGAAAGATTTAGGATATAAAAACGGTCTTGTTCCTGTAAAAGAAGGGGTGTATGTTAAAGTTCCTGTATTCTCTTTCTCAAAACTGACGAAAGTAGATATCTCTCTGGGACCTGAAATGAAGTCTACAGGAGAGGTAATGGGTAAAGATACTACTCTGGAAAAAGCCCTTTACAAAGGATTGATCGCAGCAGGAAGAAAAGTTCCGATGCACGGCTCCATTTTGTTCACTGTTGCAGATAAACACAAGCAGGAAGCTGCAGATCTGGCGTCAAGATTCCATGAAGTAGGTTTCAGAATCTGGGCAACGGAAGGAACCGCTAAATTCTTTGAAGAAAAAGGGATTCCTTGTAAAATAGGATACAAAATAGGAGAAGATGATGTAAACCTTATCGACCTGATCCAGAAAGGAAAAGTTCAGTATGTAGTAAATACCATGACCAAAGGTAAACAGGTAGAAAGGGACGGATTCCAGATCAGAAGAATGAGTGTGGAAAACGGCGTACCTTGTTTAACATCCATGGACACGGTAGAAGCCATCCTGAAAGTTATTGAAAGCATGAGTTTCAAAATGGAGACGATGTAATTTCGGAACCAAAGAATATATTTCAAACCCCGCGAGTTTTCTTGCGGGGTTTTTATTTGAAAAACTTAAATAACAGCTGATTACAGAAATTTGTATGAATTAGAAAGAAGGTTATAGGTGAAATGTGTACATTGCATATATCTGAATAACAGCGAAAATTTAATGATACTGAAAATTGATATTAATAAAATACATTGTCAAATGATAAACATCAAATCCAGTTTCTTATGTACCGTTTCATGTATTGGAATTCTTTTTTCCTGTACTTCTGCAAGGCGTATTGCGGTAGAGCCCAATACTGGTGGTATTCCCAAAAAAACAGACTCACTCTATAAAAAAATCCAAAGGCTTGGTTTAGAGTATACCCAAAAAAGTAATGTTCCCGGAGTGGCTGTTGCAGTGATTGAAAATGGAAAAGTAGCATGGATACAGTGCATTGGATATGCTGATGTGGCTAGTAAAAGGCCGGTTACAAACCAGACAATTTTTAACGTTGGTTCAGTTTCAAAGGTAGTTGCTGCGTGGGGATTTATGCAATTGACAGAAAAAAAGCTGGTTGATTTGGATGCCCCTGTTAATCAGTATTTAACCCGTTGGAAACTACCACAATCCTCATTTGATGTTTCAAAAGTTACCCTTAGACGGATTCTAAGCCATACGGCTGGACTTTCCGTACATGGATATGGAGGTTCTGAACAGGGAGCTAAACTCTTATCATTAGAAGAATCCCTATCAGGAAAAACAAAAAGAAACAGGGAAAGCGTAAGTCTCATTATGGAACCCGGAACAAAGTGGAAATATTCCGGTGGCGGGTACACTCTTGCACAGCTTTTACTTGAAGAAAGAACCAAAGAAAACTTTGCTGAATACATGAGAAAACATGTTTTTAAGCCTTTGGGATTACACCACAGTAATTACGATTGGACTGAAGAGATGAAAGCAAATTCCGCCACAGCTTATGATACATTGGGAAAACCTATAAAAAACAGAATATTTACCGAACAGGCTGCTGCAGGATTGCAGACAACAATTGTAGATTTTGCCCGTTTTGCTGAATTATCCATCACAGCCGATCCAAAAGAACTAAATAAAGTTTTGAAACCCGAAACGATACGATTGATGGAACAGCGTGTCCAGCCAGGCTCCAGTGAAGGAGAAAGCGGTCTCGGCTACCGGTTCTTTAACTTTGAAAATCTTCAGACTGTTGGTCATACAGGTGAAAACGACGGTTGGTGTGCTTCTATGTTTTTGCACATGCCTACCAAAAGCGGTTTGGTTATCCTCTGCAATGGCTCTAACTGGAAAGATGATATGAGAAATCCAATGTATGCTGCTTGGGCAGAATCAGTTTTAAAAGAGCTCGGAAAATAAATGATTTGATATAAGTAAACTTAAGTCCTGTAATTTTCTTACAGAGTTTTACCATATAAAAATACTTGTCCGTTTTTCGGTTGCATAAAAGCAGGATCCATACTACTTTTGATAAAAAATTAAAATGACAGCAATTCAGAGATTCAGAGAACTGCATCAGCAGCATGATCCCTTATTGATAGGAAACGTTTGGAATGTTCAGAGCGCTAAGGCTTATGAAAAATTGGGCTATAAAGCAGTAGCGACTTCAAGCTCGGCCGTAGCATTTAGCCTGGGATATGAAGACGGCGAAAACATAAGCTTTGATGAATACTTTTATATCATTGAAAGAATTTTAAAATCCATATCAATTCCGTTATCTGTAGATCTGGAAGGAGGTTACGGAAAAACCACTGACGAGATTGTTTTAAACATCTCCCGACTGGCGAATGCAGGTGTTGTCGGGGTTAATATTGAGGATAGTGCCATCATTGACGGCAGTAGAAAATTATTAAGTACAGACGATTTTTTTAATAAATTAAATGAAGTTATTCAGAAGCTGAAAGAACAGCATATAGAGATTTTCGTCAATGTCAGAATAGATCCGTTTCTGCTTGGCGTAGACAATGCAGCAGAAGAAAGTTTACATCGGATGAAAATTATAGAAGAAGTGGGAGCGGACGGGATTTTTGTTCCCTGTATCACCGAAGTACAGGATATTGAACGCCTTACTGATGCCGCGAAACTTCCGTTCAGTGTTATGGCTATGCCTGAACTTCCGGATTTTAATATCCTTAAAAAGCTGGGCGTTAAAAGAATTTCATCCGGAAATTTCTTAAATGGTTATATTTATGATCAATTGGAAACGGCATTAAAAAACATTGGTGAGACCGGGAGCTTTTCCCCAATTTTTCAGATATGATAAAACTTACAGAAGAAAGAATGTATCAGGCATCTTTAGAGAAAGATTCCTCATTTGAAGGCATCTACTGGATGGCTGTAAAAACTACGGGTATATTCTGCCGTCCAACCTGTACAGCCAGAAAGCCAAAAAGAGAAAATGTAGAATTCTTTATTAATACAGAAAAAGCGATAGAAAACGGCTACAGACCGTGTAAAATTTGCAGGCCGCTTGAAAAGCTGAATGAAACACCCCGGTATATTCAGGATCTGATGGACGAACTTCAGCAGAACGAATCATTAAAAATCAAAGACACAGACCTTCTGAAAAGAAATATTGAACCGGTAACCATAAGACGCTGGTTTTTGAAAAACCACGGAATGACTTTTCAGGCCTTTCAGAGAGAATTCAGAATGAATAAAGCATTTAAGAAAATAAAAAACGGAGGAAGTATTATGGAAGCAGCACTGGAATCAGGTTACGAAAGTTTAAGCGGCTTTAATGAACGCTTTAAAGATGTGATTGGTACGACACCCAAAAATACAGTCCGACGGAAAATTATTGATCTGAAAAGACTGGAAACCCCATTAGGTCCCATGTTTGCCTGTTCGTGCGAAGAAGGAATCTGTCTGCTCGAATTTACGGATCGTAAAAATATAGACCGTCAGTTCAGCCAGCTGTCTAAAACGATGAATGCAGAAATCGTCCAGGGGGAGAATAAACACTTTAAGCAGCTGGAGGATGAGCTCAATGAATATTTCGAGGGAAAAAGAAAGAAATTTGATGTGCCGCTTTTTACCACCGGAACCGATTTTCAGAAAAGAGTCTGGCAGCTTCTGACAGAAATACCCCTAGGAGAAACCCGGACGTACAAGCAGCAATCCGAATTTTTGGGCAATCCTAAAGCCGTACGCGCTGTAGGAACGGCCAATGGGATTAATAAAATCGCGATCATAATTCCCTGCCACCGGGTAATAGGTTCAGATGGTGAACTGGTTGGGTATGCCGGAGGAATCTGGAGAAAGCAAAAACTTCTGGAACTGGAAGGGGCTATCTTATTTTAAATAGCTCCGTTAGTTCATTTTATAATAAGTGTCCGAAAAATATTTGCTCGGCTTAATGTACACTGTTTTTCTATCAGCATCAAAGATCCAGTTGAATCTTTTAAGCATATCTGCACCCAAATAACTGACTGTTTGTGTTTTATGTTTTCCTGCAAAAAAGCCTGCAGGTACATCTTTCAGAACAGAATTATTCAGCTTGAAAAATGGAAGGATTCCCTGTTTGGTTACGATATTTTCTCCGGAAGAATTCTTCATAGTTTTTTCCGAAGTCACCTTTAAAAGCTCATCAAGCTTTTTTTCTTCCGCAAAAGCATTGCTGTAAAGAATAGCTCCGGAATATCCGGACTGCAGCAGAAAATAGGCTTCCTGTTGTTGCTTACCGTCAATGACATTATCTGCATTAATAAAAAACTGGCCATTCTCATGGAATAACATAACGCCTTGATAGCCATTTAAATCCGGTTGTTTGTCATAAATTTCAAACCGGTTGTTATCATAATCTATTTTAAAGGATTTTCCGGAGAACATTCCTGTTCCGATCTTTCCATCCGCTTCATGGCCCGTCAGTTCATTATTGAAAAAACGGATATTATGTAAATTCATTTTCCCGATCTGTACCGTATTATCATGGCTGACATCATCTTTATCAAAATTAATATGATCCGCTTTATGATGTCTTTCCGGAGAAATCGACGCATCTTCCATAGCGATCTGGAACATCAGGTCCAGAGAATCCTTTTTATTCACCAGTGTTTTGATGATGATATTATTATGTTCTGTAATTCTGAACGGGATCGTCTGCTGAGCACTGATGCTGAAAAGGCCTGCAGAAAGCAATAAGATAATGCTTGGTTTTCTGAACATTCTGATGTGATTATGGGTTAAATTCCGTAATTTTAAAATTACCCATTATCTTTGGAACAGCAAAACTAAAAATCAGATGATTGAAAAACTGCTTAATAGCGGCCTTCATTGAAAAAATATCACCTGCAATAGGAACAGCAAACAGGTAAGAAATTGCCATTCTGATATCCTTTCACAGTCTAAGGGAATCAGATGGAGAACTGGCGGGCTAGACAGGCGGAATCTGGAGAAAGCAAAAATTATTGGAATTAGAGAAGGCTATTTTATTTTGATTTTTGTAAATTTAGGCAAAAATTTACACGTGAAAAAGTTACTATTTGCACTTTGCATATCAGCTTCGGCTTTAAGTTTTGCTCAGGATTACTCAGTACCGGCAGCAAGCCCGCGTCAGAAGGTAGAACAGCAGTTTTCTATGTCCAAAATCAGCATTGATTATGGTAGACCGGGAGTGAAAGGACGTAAGATCTTCGGAGAACTGGTTCCTTACGGACAGGTTTGGAGAGCAGGCGCGAACTCATCTACAAAAATCACATTCGGACAGTCTGTTAACTTCGGTGGAAAAACAGTTCCTGCAGGAACATACGGGCTTTTTATCGTTCCTACAGAAAAAGAATGGAAAGTAATATTAAATAAAGATTTCCAGCAGTGGGGCGCTTATACCTATGATCCAAAACAGGATGTGGTAGATGTAACCGTACCGGTAAACAAACTGGCTGATAAACAGGAGTGGTTTGAAATCACGTTGAACCCAACTGATGAAAACTCAGGAAATCTTGTGATTAAATGGGACATGGCTCAGGCAGAAGTTGCTTTAAAACCTGCAAAACCGGATGCTGTTATCAAGATTGCAGATAAGCTGAAAGAAATTAAGAAAATAGAATCTGACGCTGCAAAAACAAAAAGCTAAGCAATGAAATTTTCAATTCAGCCTGTTTTAGAAAATCAGGAATATAAATTAATCCCCTTAGAACAAGGGGATTTTGAATCTTTATATGAAGTAGCTTCCGATCCCAGAGTCTGGGAGCAGCATCCCAATAAAGAACGTTATCAGAGAGAGGTTTTTGAAAGCTTCTTCAAAGGTGCTATGGAAAGCGGAGGTGCTTTTAAAATTGTAGAAAAATCTTCCGGTGATGTTTTAGGCAGTACCCGTTTTTATGATTTTGATGAAAATGAAAACCGTATTTTCATTGGTTATACCTTCTATGGAACAAAGTCGTGGGGAAAAGGGATCAATCCCAAAGTGAAAAAAATGATGCTTGATTATATCTTTCAGTATGTAGACAAAGTGCATTTTCATATCGGGAAAGAAAATTTCCGGTCCCAGACCGCTTTGGAAAGAATCGGTGGCAAGAAAATCGCAGAAGAGGAAGTAGCTTATTTTGCAGAGCCTACAAGAACCAATTTTGTGTATGAAATAAAGAAAGAAAATCTGTCATGAAAAAATATAGGATTCAAAAATCACCATTTGTAGTGCCTACTACAGATGGAAAACTGATTGAAGAGCACTGGGGAAATTCTACAGGAAACTCAGATATTTCCATTGCCCACATGGTAGCGCCGCCAGACTGGAGCGAGCCGCATCAGACTCCGGATTTCGACGAGTTTACCCTTATTGTTTCAGGAAAGAAGCAGTTTGAGATAGACGGAGAAATTATCATTCTTGAAAAAGGACAGAGTATTTTGATAGAAAAAGGCGCAAGAGTACGTTACAGCAATCCGTTCTCACAATCCTGTGAATATATAGCCATCTGCCTTCCTGCATTTTCGATGGATTTGGTCAACAGGGAAGAATAAAAAAAAATACCAATGTAACAGTGTAATAATTTACCAATTCGATTCGTCGGTAAAAGTATTGTTACACTGTTACATTGATACACTATTACATTAAAATAAAATCATTTATTTCAGTATTTCCTTCAGAAACAGCAACGTATGGTTCCAGGCTCTTTTGGCCATTACTTCATTATAATCTGGCGATTTCGGATCGGTAAAGGTATGTTTCGAATGGGCATAAGTGATGATCTGCCAGTCTGCATTGCCTTCGTTCATTTCTTTGATTAAATTATTATAATCTTCCGGGGTAACTCCCTGATCATCTGCAGGATTTTCGACTAATATTTTTGCGGAAATCGGGCCGTTTTTTCTGGACTGATCTTTTCCTATACTTCCGTGGATGGAAACAACTCCCACAACAGGAAGGCTTCCTCTTGCTGATTCCAAAGCTCCCGTGCCGCCGAAACAGTATCCGATCACAGCAATTTTATCAGCAATTGCCCCATTTTTCTTCAGCTGTTCTAAAGCCAGGGAAATCCGTTTTTGGTAAGCATCATAATTCTGTTTGTAATATCCGGACGTTTTGCTGGCAGAAGCATTATCTGCGGGAATATTTCCTTCACCGTAAATATCAGCAATTAAAGCAATATAACCTTGTTTTTCAAGATCGGCTGCAGCAGTTTTAGCTTCGTCGTCGATCCCTTTCCAGGCTGGAAGGATCAGGACACCCGGAAGTTTTTTTCCGGCATTGGAAGTGACCAGCCCGTTGAGTTTCTGAGAACCATCCTGATAGGAAACGGTTTTTAATTTTTGACTAAAAACGGTTCCTGCACTGATCATGTATGCTGTTAATAAGAGGTTGCGTATCATATTCTGTATAATTTAGTAAGTGTTAAAAAGACTTTAATTATAACTTAACTGAACTTCGGGATAAGATTTAAACACAATGATAAACAAAGCTTTTACAAAGTATTCAGTTGATTTTAAGATAAACAAAGCCGTTTCACTTATTGATAAGTAATACAAAGAAGTATTGTATTATCTGCTGAATGAAATGTCCTTGTTTGACTCACCATACATGCCTGAAAACAATTGTATTCTTATCGAAAAGGCATACAAAACATGTTTTCCGGCATTTACTTATCCTAAATTCCGGCATTTATAAAAAAATCCTCAACTAAATTACAGAAAATAACTTATATTGAGGATGAAAATATGGTAAAACCATAGGTGATCAGAGCTGGATTCCCAGATCTGCCAGCTCTTTTTCCAGATCAGTATCCGGGTTTATTTTAATGGTCATAAATCCTAGTGAATTGGCCATGTTGATATTTTTAGGATTATCATCAATGAAAACAGATTCACTGGCCTTAAGATCATATCTTTCCAGAAGAACATGCCAGATTTTCGGATCCGGCTTGATCAGTTTTTCCGTTCCCGAAACCACGATTTTTCCATTAAAAAGTTGGAAAAAATCATAATTTTCCAGTGCATACGGAAAAGTTTCCTCAGACCAGTTGGTTAACCCGAACAATTGATAATCTGTATTTCCTAAGCGTCGTAAAATTTCTACATTCTGTGGGATATCACTTTTCAGCATCACGGTCCAGTTGTCATAATAAGCTCTGAGCTCTTTTTCCCATTCAGGGAATTTTTTCACCTGGATATCGGTACCTTCCGCCAGGCTTCTTCCGCGGTCCTGTTCTTCATTCCATTCTGACTGGGCAATGTTTTCAAGAAAGTATTCCATTTTTTCATCATCATTAAAATAGTCTTTGAAAAAATATCTTGGATTCCAATCCATTAGTACACCTCCAAAATCAAATATGATATTCTTAATTTCCATATATGTTTTAAACTTTTTTAAATTATTATTTAACCACAAAAGTCGCAAAAGTTTTTAATTTTAAACACTTTAGAGTACTTTAGTTTTAAAAGTTTTACCAGGCTGAAAATAATAAGATCACACAAGGAGAAAATCAGAGATTTCATGAAAACTTAAGTGTACTTCTTTGCGCAACGTATTCAACTTAAATACACTTAAGTGTTTCAAAAGCTTTTGTGACGTTTGAGGTTAATATGTATTTTTTTAAGCCCCCGTCAAAAATTCTTTGAATTTTCGCCCCCCTTCCAGTGGAGGGGAATGTGATTCCCGGTAATTAAAAATTTGTGGTTAGAAAGTTTACTCCGGTTTATAGAATTGATACTGTCCGTTCTCATAGTATGCATTGATGTGATGCAGGCCATTGGTCAGGATAATTTCTTTTGCGCCTATAATGGAATTGTACCGGGCTGTCTGTTCAAATGTTTTCTCGGTCAGTTTAATTTGTGGTGCCTTACATTCAATCAGGATAATAGGTTCTGTTTTCTCGGTAACCAGAAGGTCGATTCTTTTGGTAAGGCCGTTCAGAAGGATCTTTTTTTCGGTGATAATTGCCGACCGGGAATAGGCCTTTACGGTAAGATAATAGTGTACCCAGTGCTGCCTCACCCATTCCTCAGGGGTGAGGAGAAGATAAGTTTTGCGGATCAAGTCATAAATAAAAAACTTATCTTTGTCTTTCTTGAATTTAAAATCAAAAGTTTCCTGAAAATTTAGTTTTGGAAGTTCCATTAATAAGATGAAAGAATTAGATTTAATCCTCAAAAATATTAAAAATAAAGAAGTTTTACCTATTTATTTTTTCCACGGAGAAGAACCTTACTTTATTGATGCCGCCGTAAAAGTGCTGGAACACGACTTTCTGGAGGAAGATGAAAAAGCTTTTAACCAGACCGTTGTATATGGAAAAGATACTTCCTATCAGGAGATCCTTTCCCTGGCAAGACAGTTCCCGATGATGGGGGATAAACAGTTAATTATTGTAAAGGAAGCTCAGGATCTCAAATTTAATGAAGAAGAAAACAGGGTTTTGGAAGCCTATGTTGAAAATCCCGTACCGTCTACGGTGCTGGTTTTTGCCCATAAGCATAAGAAACTGGACAGCAGGAAAAAAGCGACAAAAGCTTTGGACAAAGCAAAAGCTCTTTTCTTAAGCGAATCGGTGAGAGACACCAATCTTCCGAAATGGATCGCTGACGAATGCACGCGCCTTACAATTAAAACCGCTCCGAATATTTCTCATCTGCTTGCAGAATACCTGGGAAACGACCTTTCAAGAATTGCCAACGAGCTGAATAAATTGAAGATCATCCTTAAAGAAGGTGAAATACTGGACGGAACGATCGTGGAAAATCATATCGGGATCAGTAAGGAATATAATGTTTTTGAGCTTCAGAAGGCTTTAGGAACCAAAAATGCTGATGCAGCCTTTAAGATTGCTCATTTTATGGGTAAAAATCCCAAGAACAATCCTTTTGTCATGATGCTGGCAAGCCTTTACAGCTACTTTTCCAATGTGATCATTTACCAGACCATGGCCGGGCAGCAGCCACAGGTTATTGCTTCACAGATGGGTGTTAACCCTTATTTTATCAAAGATTATGCAGAAAGTGCAAGATTATATCCTCTAAAACATGCGACAAGAGTCATTTCTATTTTAAGAGAGTTTGATATGAAAGGGAAAGGCCTTGGTGCAGTGAATATGGGAGAGGCAGAACTGATCAAGGAACTGGTGTATAAGATTATCAATGTGGATAAGATTAAGATGAAGGTGTAATAAGTCGATGGGTTTTCAGAGTAGGAGAGTTTGAGAGTTTTGGGCAGAGAATGAGAATGTAAATGGCCTATAATTAGACTTTATAACCTGTAGGTGATAGCCCGGGCCCGGAATTCAGAATCCCATTCCGATACGTCAGTCATTTATCGACAGTTCACATAGTTGATATTGACAAGTATCATTAAAAATACTTTAATAAAACATTAAAAATTACGAAATTAGCGGACTGAATTAAAATCTTTTTGAACAAAGTAAATTTATGGAGCAAAACATTTTAGATTGTGTGATCGTTGGATCTGGACCTTCTGGTTTCACAGCGGCAATATATGCAGCAAGAGCAGACTTAAAACCTGAACTTTATACAGGTTTGGAGCCGGGCGGACAATTAACAACAACTACGGAGGTTGATAACTTTCCAGGGTATCCGGCAGGAATTACAGGGCCTGAAATGATGATGGACCTGCAGAAGCAGGCGGAAAGATTCGACACTAAAGTTCATTATGAAATGATCACCAAAGCTGAATTCTCTAAAGAAAACGGCGGTGTTCACAAATTATATGCAGGAAACAAAGAGATCCTGGCTAAAACAGTGATTATCTCTACAGGAGCTACAGCAAAATATCTTGGTCTTGACGATGAGAAGAAATATGCAGGAGGCGGTGTTTCGGCATGTGCTACATGCGACGGTTTCTTCTACAGAGGAAAAGATGTGGTAGTAGTGGGAGCGGGAGATACGGCAGCCGAAGAAGCTACCTATCTTGCGAAACTTACCAGAAAGGTAACCATGCTGGTAAGAAAAGACGTTTTCAGAGCTTCTAAAGCAATGATCCACAGAGTGGAAAACACTCCGAATATTGAAGTGAAATTCAATCATGAACTGATTGGTATTGAAGGTGAAAACAGCCTTGTAGAAAGAGCCCTGATCATCAACAACCAAACGCAGGAAACCTCTACGGTTGACGTAGAAGGGATCTTTATCGCTATCGGACACAAACCGAATACGGATATCTTCGCAGGACAGATAGACCTTGACGAAAACGGATATATCCTTACTGAAAAAGGATCTACAAGAACAAATCTTCCGGGAGTCTTTGCTGCAGGAGATGTTCAGGATCATATCTACAGACAGGCGATCACCGCTGCAGGAAGCGGATGTATGGCTGCGATGGACGCAGAAAAATACCTGGCTGAATTACATTAATATTCAGTTTATTATCATACAAAGCGTACCCGGTGGGTGCGCTTTTTTATTTTTACCTCAAAGTTTATTAAATACTCTACTTATTTTTAAGTTGAATATATTGCGGACTAAGTACACTTAAGTTTTATAGAAATCAAGATTTTATTGAAAGATGATATATATTATATTCAACAGGAACGGGCTTTAGCCCGTTTACATAGTGGGAATTCCGTTGGCTTTAGCCAAAGATAGGTTCATGGGTTGCACCTTGTGAAAAATATAATTGTACTAACCGAAAAATTCCTAAATTTAAATCCCAAATCAAAAAAACAATATGCACAGTAAAATCATAAAAATAAAACACGTAACAGGAACCTACACCATTGAAATCCAGGACGGAAGACTGAATGAAATGCAAAGCCAGCTGGATAAATGCCTGAATGATGAACAGGCGGCTATTGTAGTAAAAGGAGAAAATGGAGATCAGTTTGTGTATCCATCGGATCTTATAAAAAACAGTTTCATTGCCATAGTAGACGGGGAAGAGGTTAGGATGTCCTAGAAAAATAATTCGCCTGATTTTAAGTCCATTATTAAGTTTCGTTAAAATTTCTCACGGAAAAGTTTTGCAGAACTGTAAAATCGTTTTATATTTGCACCACTGAAAACAACGGTATAGCCGTTATTCAGGAGAGATGGCAGAGTGGTCGATTGCGATAGTCTTGAAAACTATTGACTGTAACAGGTCCGGGGGTTCGAATCCCTCTCTCTCCGCTGGTTGAGAAACTAAAATAAGCTAAAACGCTGTAAACATCAATGTTTACAGCGTTTTTTATTTTTACGCTAGTATCAGAAAAATTCAAAAAGGTCAAGATTTTGGTGACCTTTTGAGTGACCTCTCCGAAAAATGAGAAAAAGAGGTCACTAGAATTCAGGGGAAACCCGACCAATAGAGAGTTTAAATAATGTACATCTTGTGAAAAGCGGTAAAAAAAACTAAATTTTTAAACCCTTAAATCGATTAGACGATGAACAAGACATTCAACCTGCTATTCTTTGTAAAAAAGAGTAAAGTACGCCCTAACGGAACCGCACCAATTTATATACGAATCACGATAGATGGCAAAAAAACGGAGATTTCATCCAAAAGGTATATTGATCCGCTGAAATGGGATAATAAAGGACAGAAAGCCACCGGAAACTCTCAGGAGGCCAAAACGCTGAACGTTTATCTTAAAACTTTGGAACAGAAAGTTTATGACTACCATTACCAGATGCTGAAAGAAGAAGATTTTGTAACATTTGAAGTGTCTAGTCCTGAAATATCGATACACAAAAAAGAATCGTTATGGAAGAACATTTAGAAACCGCGTACATCAAACGTACACAGAGAGATTACAATTTAAGTTTGAAGCTTCAAATTGTAAGAGAAATAGAAGCAGGAAAATCAGGAATCACTGAGTGTCGTAAAAAATACGGTATCCAAGCACGCTCTACGATTGTCAGTTGGCTTAGAAAATATGGTACCTTTGATTGGGAAAACCAAACGTCATTTAGCATGAAAAAGACTCCGGAACAG